>Ga0209123_1000016_pt1 | contig 380396 bp, 372 predicted proteins | sample BarGraIncu00431A_FD_184500 | JGI IMG/M metagenome (GOLD analysis project Ga0209123, IMG submission 184500) | Arctic peat soil microbial communities from Barrow, Alaska, USA - Barrow Graham LP Incubations 004-31A (SPAdes) (version 2) | ecosystem: Environmental > Terrestrial > Soil > Wetlands >...
TTGCGCGAGATGTTCGACAGCATTGAAGACCCCATGTGGAACGGTGAACAAACCGAAGTGCCGCTGATGCTGCCATCGGGCCGCAACCGACCCTTGAAAAAAATCACGACTCCCCAGGAAAAGTTGATCTAACCCCATGCCCCTCCTCATCTTTTCCCACGCCAACAGTTTTGCTGCCAGCACCTATGGCGTTTTGTTCAACAGTCTGAAAGCGCGCGGTTTCACGGTCAAGGCGATCGAGAAATTTGGCCACGACAGCCAATACCCCGTCAGCAACAACTGGACCCATCTGGTGCAGCAACTGATTGACTTCACCCAGGCCGAAGTTGAAAAGGCGGGAGAGCCCGCCTTTCTGGTCGGCCATTCATTCGGCGGGTTTGTCAGCCTGATGGCCGCCGCGCGTGCGCCCGAGCTGGCACGTGGCGTACTGCTGGTGGACTCGCCCATTCTGGGCGGCTGGCGCGCCACCACGCTGGGGGTCATCAAAAGCACGCAACTGGTAGGGTCGGTGACACCCGGCGCCATCAGCAGCAAGCGCCGCAACAACTGGCCCAGCCAGCAGGCCGCACTGGAACACTTTCGCAACAAAAAAGCGTTTGCCCGCTGGGACCCGCAGGTGCTGCAGGACTACATCGAGCATGGTACCCATGACGAGGGCCAGGGGGACGAGAAAAAGCGGGTGTTGAGCTTTGACCGCGTGGTCGAGACCGCCATCTACAACACCATTCCCCACAACCTAGACAGCCTGTTGCGCCGCCACCCGCTCAAATGCCCGGTGGCTTTTCTGGGTGGCACGCACTCTGTGGAGATGAAGCAGGTGGGCATGACCATGACCGAAAAAGTCACGCAAGGCCGCATCATGATGCTGGACGGCAGCCACCTGTTCCCGATGGAAAAGCCGCTGGCGACCGCCGCCGCGATGGAAGCCGCATTACTGAACCTGCAGAGCCTGGCCTGAGTTGGCGAGGCCGGCGCCGGCAATCTGTCAGGCGGCCCAGGTGACCGCGCCACTCCAGGCGGTGGCCAGCACCACCAGGCCAAAGACAATGCGGTAATACGCAAACCCGACAAAGCTGTGGGTAGCGATATAGCGCAGCAGCCAGCGGATACACAGCCACGCGCTGATAAACGACACCACCAGGCCCACCGCGAACAGCGGCAAGTCGCTCAACGACAGCAGGGCACGTTCCTTGTACAGGCTGTAAACGCCGGCGCCAATCAGCGTAGGAATGGCCAGGAAAAAAGAAAATTCAGTCGCTGCCTTGCGCGACAGGCCCAGCAGCATGCCGCCAATGATGGTGGCGCCGCTGCGGCTGGTGCCGGGGATCATGCCAAGGCATTGCACCATGCCGACCTTGAGCGCGTCCATCGGGCTCATGTCATCAATGCTCTGGATACGGGGAACAAGCCGGGCCTTTTTCTCAACCCACAAGATGATGAAAGCCCCGACGATGAAGGCACCTGCTACCACCGGAGGATTGAACAAATAGGTCTTGATAGTTTTGTAGATGAGCAAGCCCAGAACTGCGGCAGGCAGGAAGCCAATCAGTACATTCAGGGCAAAGCGCTGCGCCTGCTTGTCGGTGGGCAAGGCCACCAGGGTGTCGCGAATTTTGTGCCAGTAAACCAGAATCACGGCAAAGATCGCACCGGTCTGGATGGCGATGTCAAACACCTTGGCTTTGTCGTCATCAAAGCCCAGCAGGGCCCCGGCCAGAATCAGGTGCCCGGTGGATGAGATGGGCAAGAATTCCGTCAAACCTTCGACGATGCCCATGATGGCGGCTTTGATTAGCAATGCGGTATCCAAAAGAACTCCTTGAAAGACAGGTGAGTATTATCAGTGCATGAATGAGCCGTCCATGCCCCCCGAAGACATAGACCGCCTGGCGCGCAAATGAGTACCCCTGTTTCCCTGGCCTTGCTGGGGCGCGGCATGCAGGTCGCCGCGCTCAACACCGTCATTGCACTGGTCCTTACCGCCTTTGGCGAACACGACTTTGCCAGCAACCTGGTGTATGCGCAATGCATTGGCCTGAGCATTTGGAGCCTGATTGATTTTGGCCGGCTGTGGCTGATACGGGACCCCATCAAACAGTGGCGTCGCCTGTTCTGGATCGTGCCACTGAGCGTCAGCCTGAGCTTCGTGCTGGGCACGCTGGCGGCTGGCGCTGTGCTCAATGACGCCAGCTTCAGCTACTGGGCCGACCAGCCGCGCAAGGCCTTGGGCCTGCTGATCGTCAGCCTGTTCGCCGGTGTTGGCAGCACTTATTACTTCCTAAGCCGGGAGCAGCTGGAGCGTGTGCATGACGACATGGCCAACGCCAGTGCACAGACCGAAGCCGCCCAGCGCCAGGCCACCGAGTCACGGCTCAAGCTGCTGCAGACTCAGCTGGAGCCGCACATGCTGTTCAACACGCTGGCCAACCTGCGCGCGCTGATCGGTACCGACCCACAGCGGGCACAGCAGATGCTGGACCACATGATCGCCTACTTGCGCGCCACACTCAGCGCCTCGCGCGCCCCCATGCACACGCTGCAAGCCGAGTTCGACCGGCTGCGCGACTACCTGGAACTGATGGCCGTGCGCATGGGCCCACGCCTGAGCTACACACTGGACCTGCCCGCTGACCTGGCGCAGCATCCCGTGCCCACGCTGCTGCTGCAGCCGCTGGTAGAAAACGCCATCAAACACGGGCTGGAGCCCAAGGTGGAAGGCGGCAGCATCACGGTGCGAGCCCGCCATGAGGCCGGATGGATAACGCTGGAAGTGCTCGACACGGGCGTGGGCCCTGCGCATGGCAGCGCCACGGGGGACGGGTTTGGGCTAGCGCAGGTGCGTGAACGTCTGGCCACGACTTACGGCAACCAGGATGCTATCGAATTAGTAGCTAGTCACGCAGGTGGCACGAGGGCTAGCATCACTTTTCCTTGTAATACATAAGCGGACCATGAAGAAAACCACCACGCCCACCGCCCTGATCGCTGAAGACGAGCCACTGCTCGCCGCTGCGCTGCAGGCCGAGCTGGCCCGCGCCTGGCCCGAGCTTCAGATACTGGCCGTGGTGGGCGATGGCGTGTCGGCCGTCACGCAGTCGCTGCGGCTCCAGCCCGATGTGCTCTTCTTCGATATCCGCATGCCGGCCTTAAGCGGACTGGACGCCGCAGCCGAGCTGGTAGACGCGTGGAACACCGGGGCCCCAGGCGGCACGCCTTTCCCCGCGCTCGTGTTTGTGACCGCCTATGACCACTACGCGGTGCAGGCCTTCGAGGCACAGGCGATGGACTATCTGCTCAAGCCCGTCCAACCGGCACGCTTGCAAAAAACAGTGGCGAAAGTGCAGCTAGCCCTCGCCAATCGTGCGCAGGCAGCTATTGATTCAATAGCAACATCTACTTCTGGAAACACCCAGCTCAACGCCACCCTGGCCCAATTGCGCCGGCTGCTGGCGATCATGCCCGGCCCCATGGCAGAAAATTCAAACGCAACGACTACGGCACCGCTCAAGGTGATCCAGGTCAGTGTGGGCAACGCCATTCGCATAGTGCAGGTAGACGACATCTCGTACTTTGAAGCGGCTGACAAGTACGTTCGGGTGTTGACGTCCAACAGCCAGGAAAACCACGAATACCTGATTCGCACCCCCTTGAGGGACCTGTTGCCCCAACTCGACGGGCAGTCATTCTGGCAAGTGCATCGCGGCACCGTCGTGCGCGCCAGCGCCATCGATGCTGTCACGCGTGACGAGATGGGAAAACTCTGGCTGCAGTTGCGCGGCCGACCCGAGAAACTCTCGGTGAGCCGCCTCTACGCCCATCTGTTCAAGGCCATGTGAGAGCGTCAGTTGCGCCACTCACCACCCAAACAGCACCGACAGCCAGACCCGCACGATGAGACCCAGGGGCACCAGGACGACCGCCAAGCCCGCCACGGCACGCCATGAGAAGCGCACCAAACACATGCGCAGCATCAGGTAAGCCGAAAAGCCCATCCCCAAGGCCAGCAAGACACCACGCACCGCAGGTACCCAGGCCAGCGTCACGCCCTCGGCCTTGAGGTGGCCCAGCGTCAACATCGACAAGCCCAGAAACACCCCGACACCGGCCACCGGCACCAAGGTCAGCGACAGTTTCTGCCAGGAGACGGACGGGTCATGCAGCACCCGCGCGGCCAGCCAGACTACGGCCCACACCGCCAGGCCCAGCGCACCGCCTCCCCCCAGAATGAAGGCCAGAATGCACAGGCCATCGAGCCAGGTGAAAACATCATGCGCCGCCGGGTAGTGCGTGAGCAGCCACCACGGTGCGTTGTCCTGCAGCAAAGCCCACGCGTCATGCGCCATCAGCCAGTCGGCCAGCGCGGTCTTGAGCTGAATGAAACGCGGGCTCGATGACCATGTGAACGCAGCGGTGGCGAACCCGATGACGCCAAAAATCAGGGTCACAGCCTCCTCGGTCCTGACCTGCCGGGGCGTGGCCGCAAGAATTTCACGCGCTGGTGAACGCAACGCCAACGCCACCGCGCCATGCTCACCGCTGCAACGGCCGCAGGCATGGCAGGCGGAGGCGCTTTTCATGTGCGCGATGTCGATCAGTGGGGCGCAGTTGACGGCTACGGAACGCCGCTTGTCCTGCTTCCAGAGGGTTTCATTCACCCGGAAATGCAGCGGTGCAATTTTGGCGAGCACGCCGAACACGCCATTGGCCGGGCACAGGTAGCGACACCAGACGCGGCTACCCCGGCCATACAGCAGCCCCACGGTCACGGCCCCCGCCGAAGAACCGCCCAGCACCAGCAGGGCCGCCTGAGGATACTCATAAACACTGACCAGCTGGCCATACACCGTGATGCAGACAAAGGCCACAAACGGCCAGCCGCTCCAGCGTATCCCGCGCGGAATGGGGCGGCCCAGACCATGGCGGCTGGCCAACTCGGTCAAGGTGCCTTCCGGACAAAACACGCCGCACCAGACCCGCCCCAGCAGCATGGTGCCCAGCATCACGAAGGGCCACCAGACGCCCCAGAACAGGAACTGCGCAAACAGCCGCAGGTTGTCGTAGATATGGGCGTCTTCTGGCGGCAAGGGCATGAATGCCGGATAAATCAACAGACCGAAATAGAAGAGCACGACCACCCACTGCACCCCCATGATGACGCGCTGATGGCGACGCATGGCCAAACCAGCACGCGCCAGCACACCCACTGGCGGGGCGGCAGGTGCTTCGGCGCCCTCACGCGCAATCGCCAGCATGGCTTCCACGCTTTCGCGCTTTCGCGCCTTCGCGCCAGACGATGAACCGCGTACTACCCATTTCAGTTCTCCTTCATTTGGACCAAAGAGCTTGATATTGTCGCCATAGTGCGGGCCGTCGTTGGCGACCATTGGCTTGAACTCGCCCGCCCCCTTCTGCTCGGTGCCGACCTTGGTCACTTCAAACTTCACCATCAGGTAGGAAATTCTGGTTACGCACCCTGCGAGGAGAAAAACAGCGTCTGTGGCATTTACTTATATTTACCTTCACCACCTGCGATAGGTGGGCCAGTGGTCGTACATTGACACCATCTGTCGCAGTCAATTTGAATGACAGCGGATGTAGAGGTCCGGGAGCAACCGGCATAAAAGGAAAAATGATGGATCCGCAAGTCGAAACACCCCAACCCGGAACACTCTCCAAACCCCGTAGGCGGCCGAGCCGCCGCACATCAATCATCGGCACCGTGCTGGCGCTGATTATTCTGGGTGGACTGGGCTGGTTAGCCTGGAACTTAACCCATCCTGACGCCGCTTCCGGCACAGCTGGGCCCGGCGGCGGAGGCAGAGGCGCCCCGGCCACCACCGTGGGTGTGGCGACAGCCGAACGGGCTGACATCCCGGTGGTACTGGACGCGCTTGGCACCGTCATACCCGCAGCCACCGTGACCGTGCGGCCGCAGGTCACGGGCGTTTTGCAGCAGGTGCTGTTTCGTGAAGGTCAGATGGTGCGGGCCGGCCAACTGCTCGCGACCATCGATCCACGCCAATTCGAAATGTCGCTGATGCAGGCGTCCGGTCAACGTCAGCGTGACGAAGCCCAGCTTGACAGCGCCAGGGTGACCATGCAACGCTTTCGTACCCTGCTGGAGCAGGACTCGATTGCGCGCCAGGAGGTGGATACGCAAGCGGCATTGGTCAAGCAACTTGAAGGCACCGTCATAGGCGACCAGGCGGCTGAAGGTACGGCGCGTCTGAATCTGGGTTATAGCCGCATCGTGGCACCCATTGGTGGTCGGGTCGGCTTGCGGGTGGTGGACGTCGGCAACGTGGTCGGCGCCAATGACGTCAACGGCATTGTCGTGATTACCCAGGTGTCCCCGATCGATGTTCAGTTCGCGGTACCGCAGGACCAACTGCCCGAAGTACAGGCACGCGTCAACGCAGGCACCGTGTTGCCGGTGACGGCCCTTGATCGCACGCGTGCCAACACGCTCGACGCCGGCCGCTTTTCGACGCTTGACAACCAGGTCGACACCCAGACCGGTACGGTGCGTGCGAAGGCGCGATTCGACAATGCGAAGTTCACCCTGTTCCCGAATCAGTTTGTCAATGTGCGGCTGCTGTTGCATACGATCCAGGGCGGTGTGATGGTGCCCGTGACTGCGCTGCGCCACGGCAGCAACGGCGACTTCGTGTATGTACTCAATTCCACCGAACGGACTGTGGCGTTGCGGCCGGTGACACGCGGCCAGGCGACGATCGACAAGGTTGAAATAACTTCCGGATTGCAGGTCGGCGAAAAAGTCATTACCGAAGGTGCCGACCGCCTCAAGGATGGCGCCAAAGTGACGCTGCCGGGCGACAAGCCCGCTGCTGCCGGTGCTGCCGGTGCTGCCGGTGCTGCCGGCAAGAGGAAGGGCAAGCCCGGAGCAAGCCCCGCTGCGGCTGCTTCAGCTGCGTCATGAGTCCCTCCCGTCCTTTCATCCTGCGGCCGGTCGCGACCGCGCTGCTGATGGTGGCGATCGTGCTCGCCGGCATGGTCGGATTCAAGTTCCTGCCGCTGTCGGCGCTGCCGCAAGTCGACTTTCCGACCATCCAGGTGCAAACGCTGTATCCGGGTGCCAGTCCCGAGGTGATGGGGCAGACGGTCACCGCGCCACTGGAGCGCCAGTTCGGCCAGATGTCGGGCCTGCAACGCATGAGTTCAACCAGTGCGGCAGGCGTGTCCATCGTCACCTTGCAGTTCGGTCTGGGAGAAACGCTCGATGTCGCCGAGCAGGAAGTGCAGGCCGCGATCAACGCCGGTGGCTCTTTGCTGCCGGCCGATCTGCCGGCGCCTCCGGTGTACGCAAAAATCAATCCGGCCGATGCGCCGATTCTGACGCTGGCCGTCACCTCCGATACCCTGCCATTGACCGAAGTGCAAAACATCGTCAACACGCGTCTGGCCTTGAAGATCAGCCAGGTGTCCGGCGTCGGGCTGGTGTCGCTCTCGGGTGGCCAGCGGCCGGCCGTGCGCATTCAGGCCGATACCCAGGCGCTGGCTTCTTATGGTCTCGGGCTCGACACGCTGCGTACGGCCATCACGGCGGCCAACGCCAATAGCGCCAAGGGCAGCTTCGACGGGCCAACCCGCGCCTACACGATCAACGCCAACGATCAACTCGTGGCGGCCGCCGACTACCAGGGGCTGATCGTTGCCTTTAAGAATGGCGCACCAGTGCGGCTGTCGGATGTGGCGCAAGTCGTCGACAGCGCCGAGAACGTCAAGCTGGGCGCCTGGGCGGGTCTGAAGCCGGCCATCATTCTGAACGTGCAGCGTCAGCCCGGCGCGAATGTGATCGCCACCGTCGATGCCATCAAGGCACGGCTGCCGGAATTGCAGGCCGGGCTGCCCGCCACGCTGAAGGTCGAGGTGCTGAGCGACCGCACCACCGGTATTCGGGCTTCGGTCGAGCAAGTCGAAATCGAGCTGTCGCTGGCGGTCTTGCTGGTGGTGCTCGTCATCTTCGCGTTCCTGCGCAGCCTGCGCGCCACGCTGATCGCCAGCGTGGCCGTACCGATCTCGCTGATTGGTACTTGCGGTGCGATGTACCTCTTGGGCTACAGCCTGAACAACCTGACCCTGATGGCACTGACGATTGCGACCGGCTTTGTGGTCGATGACGCGATCGTGATGATCGAGAACATCGCGCGCTACATCGAAGACGGCGAGCCGCCGATGGAGGCAGCCTTCAAAGGCGCGGCTCAGATCGGTTTTACGATCATCTCACTGACCGCGTCGCTGATCGCGGTGCTGATCCCGCTGATCTTCATGAGCGACGTGGTGGGACGCCTGTTTCGGGAGTTTGCCATCACGCTGGCGATTACGATCCTGATCTCCGCGGTAGTCTCGCTGACCCTGGTGCCGATGATGTCGGCGCGCTGGCTCAAAAGCCACACGCCGAAAGAGGACGACAAAGAAGGCAAGCTGCAAAATTTTTTCTCTGGCGTGATGCTCCGCTATGACCACTCCCTGAACTGGGTTCTGGAGCACCAAACTGCCACACTACTGGTTGCACTTGCCACGTTTGTGCTGACGGTCTTGCTCTATGTGGTGATCCCGAAAGGCTTGTTTCCAACGCAGGACACCGGCCAGTTGCAAGCGCGAATTGAGGTGACGCAGTCCGTCTCGTATGCCCGCATGGCGCAGTTGCAACAGGCCGCCGCCAAGGCGATCCTTGAAGACCCCGACGTGGCCACGCTGAGCTCACTGATTGGCGTCGATGCGGCCAACAATACGATGCTGCACACTGGCCGCATGCTGATCAATCTGAAGCCGGTGCGCAGTGGCACGCAACAGCAAACCATGGAGCGGCTGCGCCAGCGCGTCGGCCAGGTAGCGGGCGTCACCATTTATTTGCAACCGACCCAGGATCTGACCATCGATGCCGAGACCGGGCCGACGCAGTACCGGGTATCACTGGAAGGTTCCGACAACGCCACCGTCGTGCTGTGGGCCACCAAGTTGACGCAGCGATTGCAGGGTTTGGCGCAGGTGCGCAATGTCGTCTCCGATGCCAACGCGACCGGGGTGGCCGTGTTTATCGACATTGACCGCGACACGGCGGCCCGGCTGGGCATCAGCGCGGCGGCCATCGATGATGCGCTCTACAGTGCCTTCGGCCAGCGCATCGTGTCCACCATCTTCACCGAGACCAACCAGTACCGGGTGATTCTTGAAGCGCGGCAAAATCTGTTGACCACGCCGGAGTCGCTGGGCCAGTTGCAATTGCGCACCAGCTCCGGCAAAGCCACGCCGCTGTCGGCCATTGCTACCATCACCGAGCGACCAGCGCCGCTCCAAATCACGCACGTTGCCCAGTACCCGGCCACCACGCTGGGCTTCGATACCGCAGCCGGGGTATCGCTGGGCGCCTCGGTCGACGCCATCCGTCAGGCGGCACTCGACATTGGCCTGCCGACCAGTGTCACCATGACCTTCCTGGGCGCCGCCGGTGCCTACCAGGCGTCACTGACCAGCCAGTTGTGGCTGATCCTGGCGGCGGTCATCTGCGTTTATATCGTGCTGGGCGTGCTGTATGAAAGCTACATCCATCCGCTGACCATCCTGTCAACGTTGCCGTCGGCGGGGGTCGGCGCGCTGCTCGCACTCATGATCAGCGGCCAGGATCTGGGTGTGATCGGCATCATCGGCATCATCCTGCTGATCGGTATTGTGAAAAAGAACGCGATCATGATGATCGACTTCGCGATCGACGCCGAACGCAACGAGGGCAAGTCGCCACGCGAGGCCATTCACCAAGCCGCCATGCTGCGTTTCCGCCCGATCCTGATGACGACGCTGGCCGCCTTGTTCGCGGCCGTGCCGCTGATGCTGGGTTGGGGTGAAGGCGCCGAGTTGCGCCATCCGCTGGGTCTCGCAATCTTCGGTGGTCTGATCGTCAGCCAGCTGCTGACGCTCTTTACCACACCGGTGATTTACCTTGGCTTTGACCGGCTGGCGCAGCGCTGGTCCGCCAGGAGAGCGTCGTGAATCTATCCGAGCCGTTTGTCCGCCGACCGGTCGCCACCGTTCTGCTGACCATAGGCCTTGCACTCGCGGGCATTGCTGCCTTTTTTGTGCTGCCGGTATCGCCCTTGCCGCAGGTCGATTACCCGACCATCTCGGTCAGCGCCTCGCTGCCGGGTGCCAGCCCCGAGACCATGGCGACCAGTGTCGCGACCCCGCTGGAGCGGCGCCTGGGCGTGATCGCCGGGGTCAATGAAATGACTTCAACGAGCGGCAACGGATCGACGCGTATCAGTTTGCAGTTCGACCTCAATCGCAAGATCGACGCGGCGGCGCGCGAAGTACAAGCGGCCATCAATGCATCGCGCACCGATCTGCCCGCCACCTTGCGCAGCAATCCGACTTATCGCAAGGCAAATCCGGCGGATGCGCCGATCGTGATTCTTGCGCTGACCTCGAAGACGCGCTCGCCGGGACAGGTTTATGACGCGGTATCCAACCTGGTGCAGCAGAAGCTGGCCCAGGTGCCGGGCGTTGGCGACGTTGAACTCGGCGGCGGTTCGTTGCCGGCGGTGCGCGTCGAATTGTTGCCATTTGCCTTGAACCGCTACGGTGTCAGCATGGAAGATGTGCGGGCCGCGATCCAGGCCGATACGGCCAACCGGCCGAAAGGTGCCATCGAAGGCGATGAACGCAGGCTGCAGATTTATTCTCAGGCCAATACGGCTACCGGTGGCCGCAGCGCCGCCGACTACCGGGGGCTGGTGGTGGGCTGGCGCAACAACGCCGCGATCCGCCTGGCTGACGTCGCCGAGGTGGACGATGGCGTCGAGAATACCAACACCCTGGGTCTGTTTAATGGCGAGCCCGCGGTGATTGTGCTGGTGACGCGCCAGCCGGGCGCCAACGTGATCGAAGTGGTGGACGGCATTCGGGCGCTACTGCCGGAACTGCAGGCGCAACTCCCCCAGGACGTCCAGTTGCAGGTGGCATCCGACAGCACCAACTCAATCCGTTCATCGCTGCACGAGATCGAAGTCACGCTGCTGATTTCAATCGTTCTGGTCGTTCTGGTGGTCAGTGCCTTCCTGCGCAACGTACGCGCCACCATCATTCCCGCAGTGGCTACGGTGGTATCGCTGCTGGGCACCTTTGGTGTCATGTACCTGCTCGGATTCAGCCTCAACAATCTGAGCCTGATGGCGCTGACGGTGGCGACCGGCTTTGTCGTGGACGATGCGATCGTGGTGCTGGAAAACACCAGTCGTCATATTGAGGCGGGCATGGACCGGATGCAGGCCGCCTTGCTCGGAGCACGCGAAGTCGGTTTCACCGTGCTCTCAATCAGCCTGTCGCTGGTCGCCGTATTCATCCCGCTCCTGTTCATGGGCGGGCAAGTCGGGCGCCTGTTCCGCGAGTTCGCGGTCACGCTGTCGGCGGCGGTGCTCATCTCCTTGGTGATATCTCTGACCACCACGCCGATGATGTGTGCGTGGTTGCTCAAGCCACAAACGGATGACCGTCCGCCAGGATGGCTGGCGCGCCGGTTTGAGCGCGGCTTTGCACGCCTGCACCGAGGCTACGAAATCAGCCTGGACTGGGCCATCGGCAGCGCCTGGCTGGTAATGCTGATCCTGGTGGCCGTGATCGGCCTGAATGTCTACCTCTTTAGTGCCGCGCCGAAAGGATTTTTCCCCCAGCAGGACACCGGTCAGATCCGTGGCGGCATACGCGCCGATCAAAGCATTTCTTTTCAGGCGATGCAGGGCAAGTTGCGTCAGTTGGTGGACATCATCAAGCGTGATCCGGCGGTGGCCACCGTGGTTGGCTTCACTGGCGGCTCGCGTGCCGGTGGCGGCTTTCTGTTCGTCAACCTGAAGCCGGTGAACCAGCGCAATGAGTCCGGTCAGGCGGTGATTTCACGCTTGCGCCCCCAGCTGGCACGGGTAACCGGCGTGAGCCTGTTCCTCAACACGGTGCAGGACGTGCGCATGGGCGGACGCCAGACCAACTCGACCTACCAATACACACTCAAGAGCGACAACCTGAGTGATTTGCGCTTGTGGGCGACCAAGCTGGCCGATGCGATGAAGGGGCAAGCGGCGCTGACGGATGTCGATACCGACCAAGCGGAAAACGGCGTCGAAACTTTCGTGACGATAGACCGAGACAGCGCAGCACGGCTGGGATTGACGGCACGCGATGTCGACAATGCGCTGTACGATGGTTTCGGCCAGCGTCAGGTGGCAACCATTTACGACGATCTCAACCAGTATCACGTCGTCATGGAAGTGGCACCGCGCTTTGCCCGCAGCCCCGAAGCGCTGAAAGATGTGTATGTGCCTGCCAAAGGCAGCACCGCCAGCGCGAGTGTCAATCCGGCATTACGCGATCCATCCAGCGGACAGGCATTGAGCCCCGCAGCCACAAGGATGGTGCCCTTGTCCGCTTTTGCCCGCTTTGCCGAAAGTTCGGCGGCGACTTCGATCAGTCATCAGGATGCCGAGCTGGCCACCACCGTATCTTTCAATCTGGCCGAAGGCAGCACCCTGGGCGCTGGTCAGGCGGCGGTGCATCAGGCGGAGGCCGACATCGGCATGCCGAACAATGTGCGCGGCAGTTTTCAGGGAACGGCACGCAGCGCGCAGCAGTCGCAGAACCAGCAGCCGCTGCTGATCATTGCGGCGCTGGTGGTGATCTACATCGTGCTCGGGGTTCTGTATGAAAGTCTGGTGCATCCGATCACCGTCATTTCAACGCTGCCATCGGCCGGCGTCGGTGCGGTGCTCGCGCTGCTGCTGTTCAAGATGGAGTTTTCGATCATCGCCTTGATTGGCGTCTTCCTGCTGCTCGGCATCGTCAAGAAAAACGCCATTCTGATCATCGACTTCGCGCTGGAAGCGGAGCGCTCGCGCGGCTTGTCGCCGGTGGAGGCCGTGCGGGAAGCCTGCCTGCTGCGTTTCCGTCCGATCCTGATGACAACCCTGGCGGCTGCGCTGGGGGCCTTGCCGCTGGCGATTGGATTTGGTGAAGGTTCCGAACTGCGGCGGCCACTCGGCATCGCCATCATTGGCGGCCTGATCGTGAGCCAGGTGCTGACCTTGGTGACCACGCCGGTTGTCTATATTTTGCTCGACAAGCTGCGTCGTCGCAGCCCGGCCGAGCGCCAACTCAGCCGCACCACCAGCGACTTGTCGCCTGACGTGCAGCCAAGACCACAATGAGTATCCCCATGCGCTTACCTCAGTCCTCACGCTTCAAGCGTCATCTTCTCGCCATGGCCGCCTTCGCATTGTTGACGAGCGGTTGCGCCGTCGGCCCCGACTATCAGCGCCCGTCCGCTGCCACCCCTGTTGCTTACAAAGAAGCCAAAAACTGGGTGCCGGCGGCACCGGCCGATGCACTGGAGCGCGGGCCCTGGTGGCTGTTGTTCGACGATCCCGTGCTCAATGCGCTGGCAGCGGGTATCGAAGTATCGAACCAGAATATTGCAGCAGCGAGTGCCGCCTATGCCCAGGCCCGCGCGCTGGTCCGGGAACAACGTGCAGCCCTGTTCCCGGTGATTGCATTGAACGGCGGCGCCGACCGGTCTGGTGGCGGCTCCAGCAGCTCGCGCAATGGCAACACCTACCAGGCCAGCATTGGTGGCAGTTGGGAGCCGGATGTCTGGGGCCGACTGAGTCGTGGTGTGGACAGCGCCAGCGCAAGCGCCCAGGCCAGCGCTGCTGATCTTGCCTCCGCCCAACTTTCCGCGCAAGGCGAGCTGGCGACCAACTACTTCTCAATCCGCCAGACCGATGCCCAGCAAGCGCTGCTGGCGAGCACCATCGATGGCTACCAGCGCACGCTAAAGATCACGCAGAATCGCTATGCCGCAGGCATTGCTGCGAAGACCGACGTGCTGCAGGCGCAGACGCAACTGGCCAATGCGCAATCCGAAGCGCTGGGGCTGGAACGTCAACGCGCACAACTCGAACATGCGATAGCCGTGTTGCTTGGCCGGGCACCGGCAGACTTTAGTCTGGCAGTTGCGCCGTGGAAGGCTTCGGTGCCGCAAGTGCCGCTCGGCGTGCCCTCGACCTTGCTGCAACGCCGGCCCGACATCGCCGCCGCAGAGCGGCGCGTAGCGGTGGCGAACGAACAGATTGGTATTGCGCAGTCGGCGTTCTATCCCAGCATCAACTTGAATGCCTCCTACGGTTTTGGCGCCAGCAGCGTGGCGGATCTGTTCAGTGCATCCAGCAGCGTGTGGTCACTCGGCTTGTCGGCAGCGCAAGTGCTTTTCAACGCCGGCGCGACGCGCGAACGGGTCACCGGTGCGCAGGCGGCACAAGACGCCGCAGTGGCCCGTTATCGGCAAACCGTGCTGGTGGCGTTTCAGGATGTTGAAGACCAGTTGGCGGGTACGCGCGTGTTGCTAAAGCAGCAGGAATTTTTGCGTCAAGCATCGCAGGCCGCCGACGAGGCAGAAACGCAAATGCTAAACCGTTACCGCGCCGGCCAAGTGAGTTACACCGATGTGGTTACCGCGCAGGCAAGCGCCTTGAGCGCGCGTCGGGCACTGGTCAAGCTGCAGGCCGATCGGCAAACCACCGCCGTGGCGCTGATCCAGTCACTGGGCGGTGGCTGGTAAGGTCTCCATGTTGCGCAGATAGCCAGATCGTCAAAACATCCAGGTGGTGGCGGCATACGCCAGGCTGCGCACGGGCTGTAGCATCATCACGGCGTTGGCTGGCCCGCCATAGACACGCAGCCCTCCTTGCAACTGCACCCGGTCGCCCTGCCAAATCAAAGAGGCGGTCACCACCCGGCCTTGGTCCGCAGGCATGTAGAGCACGTCGAGCGCCGGTTGCCAGGCATCGTGCTGCCAGCTCAGGCGCAAGTACACATTGCGCAGCGCCTGAGCATCCGACCAGGCCTCAGCCAGCAGGCTGAGCTGGTTCGTATCGGTCCAGGTGCCGCCCAGCAACAGCTGCTTCACATCATGTTCGGTGCGGGCCGTCAGGGCAATGGCCATGCCGTCAACCCGCTCGGAAAAGCGCAGCGAGCTGTGCAACTCCAGTGCTTCGCTGGCAACCCACGCCACTGCAGCGCCCACACTGGCGCCGGTATGGGTGCCAACACGAGCAAAGCCATGCCAATCCACAGCGCCATCGCGCCGGTACACGCGCGCTGCCAACGCGGGCTCTTGCGCGCCCAGCGCCTGCACTGATTGGGTCGGGTTGACCCAGACCCAGGACCAGGCCGTGTCGGCACTGAAGTGTTCGGCCATCAGCAGGGGACGCCCCTCAAGCGTGCTGCTAACCAATGCGCGGCGCTCTTCCTGCTGCACCATGTCGTTGGGGCGATAGCCGTAACCGACGTCCCAGGCCACAATTTTTTTACCAGCGCTGAACTGCCAGGCACCCCCATCGTGCGATGCATACAGCTCATTGACCCAGGCGCGGCTGTCGCTGGCGCCGCTCTCCAGGCGCTGCTGTTGTAGCGTGACGATGCCGCTCAAGCCATGGCCCGTGGCGCGCAGTTCGGTTTCCAGCGTGGCGCTACTGGCAGGCAAGGCCACCAGTCCGTTTGGCAGCGCATTCGCCTGCTGACCGGTCCACTGCAGGCGCACCTGGCCACCTGCTTCGGTTTGCGCCAGACACGGCGCACTGCACAAAAGAAAAAGCGCCGCCAACCCACTGGCAGCACTGAGCCGCGGGCCTTGCATGATTTATTCCAGCGCCGGGGTTTTGGCCAGAAACATGGGATTCAACCAGGCCTCAGGCACGTTGCGCTCTTTGCGGCTGAGGTAGCGCACACGGGTTTCTTTGTGGTTGCTCAACTGGTCAAGCAGCACCATCTCGGTCACCATCGTGGGCGCAGTCGGCTTGTCCATCACAAAGCGGGCCTGCTTGGCCAGCTTGTCCGACTGCACAAACAAATCCGCCCGAATCGGCTCGTGGCGCGTCTTGCCCATCCACAACTCAATGCGCTGGTAGGTCACACCCTTGCGACTCGCGTTCAAGCTCAGGTGCAGGCAGGCCTGCTGCGCGGCACCGGCGGTGCCATCACCGCAACGCTCTTCCCCCACCAGCGTGCCGGTGTAGTCGGTCGCCCAGCTCATGGTGGCGATATCGCCGGTGGACGCATCACCCAGCAGCTTTTGCATGGGCGTGATGCGCAGCGGGCGCTGGCTGTTGGGCATCAAAAGCCAGAAGTCATCGCCCAGCATCAGCACCTTCTGGCCTTTTTCTGCCGGGCTTTGCATCAGCACCAGCGACTGGTGGCTGGCCTGCGCAAACACGGTGTAGCGCCGCTCCTTGTCGGGCGTGCCATCGGCGTTGAAGACATTGATCTGCGTGTCCACCTGCAGGTTGTCCGCACTCATGCGGAAGTGATCGGTGGCTTTGAGCAGCGCGGCCACATCCTGGGCTTGGGCAGCCAAGGCAGTCAGCGTGAGCGTGGCGGCAATGAGGTGTTGAATCAGTTTCATGGGGGTCTCTTCATCAGTTCAGGTGTGGGCCAGGGCGTCCACCACCGGCATGTGTACCGTCTTGCGGGCAACCCAGGCTGAGGCCAGCATGGTGAGCGACACCATGGTCACAAAGGTGATCAGGTAGAGCATCGGGTCCATCGTGACGTAGAGCGGGTAGCCCAGGGAGCGCCCCGGCGGCGGCGGCATGTCGATCCGCACGACATACAACAGCAGTGACATGGCCGTCGACACCATGGCGCCCACCAGTGCCCCGACACCGCCGAGCACCATGCCTTCCAGCGCCAGCGTGCGCATGAGTTGCCCCGGCAACGTGCCCAGAGTACGCAGGGTTCCAATCTCCCGGGTGCGCTCGATGATGGCCATGGCCATGGCGTTGGTCACCACGAACACCACAATCACGCCGATGATCAGCCCCAGCGCACCGAAGATGCGGTTGTACAGGGCGCGCACCGCACGGTAGAACAAGGCCTGATCCATCCAGGTCTGCACCGTCAGCGTGGGGTTGGCGGCTGCCAGGCGCTGCTGCGCTGGGAGGGTTGCTTCCATGCGATTCAGGAACACGCCCAGGCTGGAGACGCGCTGCGTGTTAAGCAGCTTTTGTGCGGTGGCAATGTCGGTGTAGACCAGCCGCTTGTCGAGCTCGGGGACGCCGGTGGAAAACACACCTTTCACCCGCACGTCCATGGCATTGAGCGCGCCCTCGGTGGTACTGGCCAGCAGTGTCAGGCTGCTGCCCGATTTGGCTTTAAGGCTGCGCGCCAGCGCGTTGCCCAGCATTACCTCCGGCTCGGACGCACCCGAGGTCAGCACGGAGCCCTCGGTCACGGTCAGAAAAGTGCCCTTGACGCGGAACTCGGCATCCGGATCGATGCCGGTGGCTATCATCACAGTGGACTTGTCGCCGTTGCTGATGAGCCCGCTGAACTCCACCTTTGGCAACACGGCGTTCACCTCGGGGTCTGTCAGCAGGCTAGCCCGCAGCGCCGCGGCGTTGTCCAGCCCGTGCTGCAGCGGCGTTTCTTCATCGCGCGTGAACTGGTCGGGCTTGGCCAGCACCAGGTGCCCGGAATCACGCGCTGCCGCCTCGGCCAGCGACTCGTAGGTATAGAGCGCAAAGCCGCCGCCCAGCAAAATGGCCGCAGTGCCAAGGGCCGCAATGGAGACGGTGACCAGCGAACGCCGGCGGTTGCGCAGCGTGTTTTGCACGGCAAATTTGAGCCACATGAAATCCATGCCGCCCCAGTTGTTGGCGCTCATTGCAGCCTCCCATCGAGCAGCGCAACGATGCGGTCGCAGCGGCCTGTCAGGCGGCCGTCATGGGTGGCAATCACAAAGGCTGCGCCTTCGGCATGGCCGCGTTCGCGCATCAACTCCAGCACCTGATCAGCAGTGTGGGAATCCAGGCTGGCGGTGGGCTCATCGGCAATCACCAGCCGGGGCCGTTTGACCAGCGCCCGCGCAATCGCCACCCGCTGGCGCTGCCCGCCCGACAGGGCATCGGGCCGGTGCTGGGCGTGGTCTTGCAGACCCACCGCCTTGAGTTGTGCAGCCACCCGTTCGCGCCGCTCGGCGGCGGGCACTCCGGCGATAAGCAGCGGGTAGTCCACGTTTTCGGCCACCGTCATCACTGGCACCAGGTTAAAGCTTTGAAACACAAAGCCCAGCGAGTCACGACGTAGCAGGGTGCGTTGGTTTTCATCCAGGCCGGCCACCAAACGGCCATCCAGCACAATGTCACCCGAATCGGGCGTGTCAATCAGTCCACACAGGTTAAGGATGGTGCTCTTGCCGCTGCCTGACGGCCCGGTCAGCGCCAGCAATTCGCCGCGCTGCACGCGCAGGTCAACGCCCTGCAACGCTCGCACCGCATGCTCGCCCAGGTGATAGGTCTTGTGCACCGCGTGCAACTCGACAACGGTGTTATGGGTATTGCGCATAAAACCGGCCAGCTGGTTGGGATGTCAATCGGGAAAGCATGGGGAAGTCCTTCAAATGGGTAAGTCGATACGAACAGGTTGAAGCGTATTCAACCTAGTCGACCCATGCACCCGGCTTGCGACGAAAACACCCGGCGCTGGCGTGAAACGTCGGAAAACCGGCGTCAAGCAAGATGAACTTGCCGATCAGCCGGAGCCGGACTACGATACGGACTCACAACCACACCCAAAGAGACCGGATATGACCTTGCGCTACACCACCGCCTCGAACCGTCTGCCGGAAAACAAAATGAGGCTGTACCCCACCAAGGTCATCAACATCATTGGCGGGCCGGGGTGCAACAAATCGCTGTTCTCAGCGGCGATCATCCTGAATCTGAATTTGCGCAACAAAAAGGTGGAAACCATCCCCGACTTTGCCAAGTCACTGGTCTGGCAACAGGATTTCGAAGCCTTGAATAACCAGTACCAAATCGCCCAGCGCCAGTTCGAGATGCTCGAACTGATGGATGGCCAGGTGGAATTTTTGGTAACCGAGTGCTCATTGCCTCAGATTCTTTACTACAACGAGCATTACGCCGACAACATTTGCGACGTTGCCAAAACCAGGCTCAAGATTCTGGCTTGGTACAAGCAGCACAACAACGTGAACGTGCTGGTCGAACGCAGCGACAAAAAATATGTTCACACCGGGCGCTTTCAGGATGAAGACCAAGCCAGAATTATTGACAAAGGCCTGCGGCAAACCCTGAACCGCGAAGGCATGCACTACACCGTGTTACCCCCGGAAGTTGATGCCATCAACGCCTTTGCACACGCACTGGAATAGCGGGCGGCGGTCAGTCCCGGCCATGGTCGCCGTGACCATGCCCTGAGCGTTCACCGTCAAAACGGCCGGGCTCAAAGCGTTCTTGCTCATGGCGCCCATGCCGGTGGCGCCAGCCCCAATCCTGGCGGGGGTACTGCCAGCCCGCCTGAATGTACTGGGGTGGGGCAACAAAAACAGGTGCCGGTTGCACATAGACCACGGGTCGCGGCGCCCGATACACCGGCTGGTATACCGGCTGCACCACCATCATCGGCGGCCCATTGGCCACCCCCACTTGCACGCCGGGCGAAGACAGGCCCACTGACCAGAACACGTTGTCGGCTTGTGCCGCCCCTGTCATGCCGAATCCCGCAATGGCCACACTGGCGGCGGCAACAAGGGAAGATGCTGAACGGGTGATCTTCATAAGAATTCTCCTGAAAAGAAAAGCACACAGGGCAAACATGTGCCCCTGCTCCTCCAACGCGGCAAGCCCGCGCCAGGATGGCGATGTTTGTGTGACAAACATTGCCAGACGTAACCGGTCAGAGAAAGCCGATCGAGATCCACGGCACCGCCGCCACGACGATGGTGCCGATGAGCAGCGCCACCATGTAGCCGACAATGGGACGGATGCCCGCATCGGGATTCACGCGCCCGATGGCACAGGCTGCGTAGTAGCCCACACCGAGCGGCGGCGCGAACAGCCCCAAACCCATCGACAGCACCACGACCATCGCGTAGTGCACATCGTGCACACCGAGTTGGCGCGCGATCGGGAATAGCAGCGGGCCGAACAGCACGATCGCCGGAATGCCCTCAAGCACCGAACCGAGCACCACGAAGGCGACAATTGAGACCGCCAGGAACATCGGCACGCCGCCGGGCAGCGCAGCCATCATCTCGGCCAACCAGCGCGAAAAGCCCGATTGCGTCAGTCCCCAGGCCATCGCCGTCGCCGTGCCGATGATCAGCAGGATCGCGCCCGACAGCGATGCGGTGTTCACCAGCATCGGGCCGAGGCGTTTCCAGTCAAACTGACGGTAGACGAACAGACCCGCGAGCATGGCATAGGCGATGCCGATGGTCGACACCTCGGTTGCGGTGGCCACGCCCTCAACCACTGCGGCCCGTATGACGAAAGGCAAAGCCAACGCTGGCAAGGCAATCACCAGCAGCCGGCCCACTTCCTTCCAAGGAGTGCGCTGCACCAGGCTCAGGTCTTCATGGCGATAGCGATACCGGACCACGACGCACAGCACCAGGCCGAGCACCACCGCCGGCAGCAGGCCGCCAGTGAACAGCGCCGCGATCGACACGCCGGTAACCGAGCCGATTGTGATCAGTACCAGGCTGGGCGGCACAGTCTCGGTCTGCGCGCCGGTGGCCGCGAGCAAGGCCACCAGGTCGCCCTCCTTCGCGCCGCGCTTTTTCATCTCGGGGAACAGTGCCGGAGCGATGGCCGCCATGTCGGCCGCTTTGGAGCCGGAGATGCCCGAGACCAGGTACATCGCGCCGATCAGCACATACGACAAGCCACCCCGAACATGACCGAGCAAGCCCGCCAGGAAGGCCACCATGGCACGGGCCATGCCGGTCATCTCGATCAGCAGGCCGAGAAAAACGAACAGCGGCACCGCCAGCAGGATCAGGTGTGACATGCCTTCATCCATGCGGCCGACGATCACCGGCAGTGGCGTGCTCGTGGTGAGCGCCAGGTAGCCGAAGGTACCGAGGCCAAAGGCGAACGCGATGGGAATGCCGGCAAACACGCACCCCGCCGCCACGCCGACAAAGAAGATCAGCAGGTTCAGGCGACCGAGGTCCTCGAACACGGGCCCGGCGACCCAGAACGCACCGACGATGGTCCCCACGATGGCGAGCGCTTGCAGCGACTGCGTGAGGTTCGCTACCCGCAACAAACGCAACGCGGCGAAGACGGCCATCAGCGCAATACCCACCGGCAACGCTGCCGCCCGCCAGACATTGGAGATTTCGAGCGCGGACGTGGTAATGGCCCGCTCATCGGCCGCGTATTCCCAGGCCGGCCAAGCCACCAGCCCCAGGAACGCCAGGCAGGCGCTCGTGGCCACGGCCTCCAGCAGGGCCCGCTGCCGCGGGTTGGCCTTGCTGACCAGCGCGGTCATGCGCATGTGTTCGCCGCGCCGCAAGGCCACCACCGCGCCCATCATTGCCAGCCACAGGAACAGCAGAGACGCCAGTTCGTCCGACCACACCAGCGGGCGGTGCAGGACGAAGCGCGCAACCACACCCCAGAACAGCACGCCGATGTCGGCCACCACCAGCAGCGCGGCGGGCACTTCGACCAGCAGGCCGAGCGTGGCATCGAGGCGCGCCAGCCACGGCCGCCCCGCTGCATTCACATCAGGCGCATCATGCATGGGCACCCCTCATACCAGCTTGCCGGTGCTGCGCTCGAGAAGGGCCCAGGCTTCGTCACCGAACTTGGCTTTCCATTCGGCATAGAAGCCGGCCTTGCGCATGCGCTCGCGGAAGCTCTCGGTCTTGGGCAGGTTGAACACCATGCCCTTGTCGGTGAGCTCTTTCTGCACCGTGGCGTTCAGCGCGGCGACGTCGACGCGCTCCTTCATGCCCGCGGCGTTGATGTGTTTGGCGACAATTGATCGCAAGTCTTCCGGCAGGCGCTCCCAGGCCTTCTTGTTGGCCAGGAACCAGAAGCCGTCCCACATGTGGTTGGTGAGCGAGCAGTATTTCTGCACCTCATACAGTTTGGCCGTCGAGATGATCGCCAGCGGATTCTCCTGCCCTTCGACGACCTTGGTCTGCAACGCCGAATACACCTCGCTGAAATTGATCGAGGTGGGTGCGGCGTCGAACGCCTTGAACATCGAAGTCCACAGCGGCGATGGCGGCACGCGGATCTTCATGCCCTTCAAGTCGTCCGCGGTCACGATCGGCTTGGTCGACGACGTGATCTGGCGGAAGCCGTTGTCCCAGATCTTGTCCATCGCGACCAGACCGGACTTGGCGATCTGTGCCCGGACATGGGCGCCGAGATCGCCATCCAGCGCTTTCCACACCGTGCCATAGTCAGGGAACGCGAAGCCGATGCCGGTGATCGCGGCGGCCGGTACCAGCGTCGAGAGGATCAGCCCGGAGAGCGTGAAGAACTCGACGCCACCCGAGCGCACCTGGCTCAGCATGTCGGTATCCGAGCCAAGCTGGCTGCTCGGGAAGATCTGAATGTCGACACGGCCCTTGGTCTCCGCGCGAATCGCGTCCGCCATCTCTTTGGCGCGGATGTTCATCGGGTGCGACACCGGGAGGTTGTTCGCGTACTTGTACGAGAACTCAGCCTTTTGGGCGAACGCACTGCCCATGGGCAGTGTGAGCGCCGTGGCGCTGGCGCCGGCGAGAAGGGTACGTCGAGTGATTTGCATGGTTTGTCTCCGTTGCAGTGGTTGAAAATTAATTATTATTCGGACTTTACTGTATGACCCAGGTGCTTATTGTCAGCCATCAACATGGCGCCAGCTCCTTCAGGTAGCGGGCGCAGCGGCCTTACAGGTGGGCCAGGAGCGCGGCTTCGTCTACTGCGTGCAACCAGGATGGGTCATCGAGGACAGCCGGGCATTGCTACAGGTAGAAGCCGGGGAAAGTATTAATACATGAAGTAGGATGCCGCCTTCCAGTCGTTTAAGGAACATCCCATGACACCCAATAATTCATCCAGCCCGGTAGCCGTGGTCACCGGCGGCGCGCGCGGCATCGGCCTGGCGATTGGCCAGTGGTTCCTGGCCCAGGGGCACCGGGTCGCGTTGCTCGACATTGATGGCGACACACTGACCCAAACTGCCGCCACGCTCAATGATCCCGATCACGTGCTGGCGGTGCTCTGTGACGTGTCCAAGCCGCAGCAGGTGGAAGCCGCCGTGGCGCAGGTGACTGCCGCTTTCGGCCGGATCGACGCCCTGGTCAACAATGCCGGCGTGGCGGTGTTCAAACCCATTGCTGAAACCTCTTTTGAGGAGTGGCGCCATGTGCTCGGTACCAATCTTGACGGTGCGTTTCTCTGTACCCAGGCCTGTGCGCCGGTCATGCGTCAAACCGGCGGTGGCAGCATTGTCAATATCGCGTCCATCTCGGGCTTGCGCGCCAGCACGCTGCGCGTTGCCTACGGCACCAGCAAGGCCGCCCTCATCCACCTCACCAAGCAACAGGCGGTTGAGCTGGGTCACGTCGGCATCCGCGTCAACGCCATCGCACCGGGCCCGGTCGATACCGAGATGGCCAAGCTGGTCCACAGCGTCGCCATTCGCTCCGACTACTACGATGCCATTCCCCTGAACCGCTACGGCACCACCGACGAAATCGCCTCGGTCGCCGGTTTTCTCTGCAGCCCGGCCGCCAGCTTTGTGACCGGCCAGGTCCTGGCGGTGGACGGTGGCTTTGATGCGGCGGGCGTCGGCCTGCCCACGCTTCGCAAACGGGATGCTGCCTAACGATGCGGCATAAGGGACTGCATGCGTAGCATCCTGCGCCCGAGCACGCGGTGTACTCCAGCGAACGCTTTGACGCCGTGGAGCCGGTCAGCCTTGAGTTCGGCTCGGTCACCTTCGAACTGGTGCTGCTACCCGGCTAACAAGCCCGGACACCAGCCCCTCAGCCGCGCAGTCCGGCAGGTACCCAGGCGCTCAGGCGCTCGTTGATGCGGTCTTCGTGGCGCTGCCACCAGATGCCCAGCGCCACCACGCCCAAACCCAGCAACGTCAGCGCAAACGGAAACATCAAACTGTCTTTGAACACCCGGTGCGACAGATAGCCCAGATACCCGGTTACGCCCAACGCCCCCAGCACCGTGAACACCCGCCGCCCGATAACCGCGCCCGCAAACACCAGCAGCACATTGACCAGTGCATAGAAAAACTTGGCCAGCTCGGAGCTGGAGTCGCGCAGGCTCAGACCACACCAGAACATGATGGCGCCAAACAGATAGAGCCAAAACGCGTAGTCCTGCCGCCAGGCGGGCTCGTGCGCCCGCCTGCAGCGCACATCCACCCACACCGCCACGGCACAGGTCGCCAGCCCAAACACCATGGAAACATCGCGCGTGAACTGCCAGTCAAAACCCTCGCGCTGCATCAAGGCATTGGCCACGTCCATGCTCATGTACCACAGCGTCACCGCAATCGGCATCACCATGAACGGCAGCCGGTAGCGCCACAGCATCACCACCCCGGCGCCCAGCGTGGCAAATTCGAGCGTCATCCAGCGCCAGCTGATGTGCGTGTGGTAGCCCGAGTAACGCTCCGGCCCGCCCGGTGGCCACAGGCCCAGCCCCTGCTGCACGCACCACACAATCAGCGGCACCAGGCACACCGCCAGCGTGGCCAGAATGCCGGCCGGAATGGGCAGCTGGCGGGTTTTCAGGTGGTCGGCCACCATCAGGCAGGCCACCAGATACGCGGCACTGATTGCCAGCAGGCCCCAGGCGCCAAAGGCCTGCCAGCCCAGCGTCATGAACAGCGTCATGGCGCCAATCGCCACCATGCCGCCGAAGTAATACAAGGTGTTGGTGAAGCTGAAGCTCGGCCCGCGCAAGCCCTGCGCACGGGCCAGCGCCGCCACCGCCACGCCCGGAGCGGTCCAGCGCGACCACAGCTGCTGCGCCTGCGCGCTGGAAATAATGCCGTCCTGCACCGCCGTGTGCAGATCAGCCCGCTGCACTTGCACTTGCCCTGTTTCAGTAGAAATGCCAGAGGAATCGTTTGGGTTCATGTTGTGTTCCATGGGTGGCCTCCAAGGGTGAAGATGGTACTTCAGCGCACTTCGGCGTCTAGAATCAATCGCATGAGCTCATCCACCCCCACCAACCCCTCTGCCCCCGACCACAAGCCCAGCAACTTTTTGCGCCAGATCATCGAGCACGACCTGGCTGCCGGCACCTATGCCCAGCGCCGCTGGGCTGGCAGCCCGGGCGACGCCGCGCACCACGCCAAAGGTGAGCCCGACCCGGCCAAAATCCGCACCCGCTTTCCGCCCGAGCCCAATGGCTACCTGCACATCGGCCACGCCAAAAGCATCTGCCTGAACTTTGGCCTGGCGCGCGACTACGGCGGCGTCTGCCACCTGCGCTTTGACGACACCAACCCCGAAAAAGAAGACACCGAATACGTCAACAGCATCATCGACGCCGTGCGCTGGCTCGGCTTCGACTGGAACGGCTCGCCTGATGCCAAGCCCTACCAGGCCAGCGACTACTTCGACTTCATGTACCGCGCCGCCGAGCACCTGATTGAAGCCGGCCACGCCTACGTGGACGAACAAACGCCCGAGCAAATGCGCATCAACCGGGGCGACTTCGGCAAGCCCGGCGTCGACAGCCCGTTCCGCGCCCGCACCCCGGCCGAGAACTTGACCCGTTTCCGCGAAATGCGCGACGGCCAGCATGAAGACGGCGCCATGGTGCTGCGCGCCAAGATCGACATGGCCTCGCCCAACATCAACCTGCGCGACCCCGCCATCTACCGCATCCGCCGCGCCACCCACCACAACACCGGCGACAAATGGTGCATCTACCCGATGTACACCTTTGCCCACCCGATTGAGGACGCGCTGGAGAACATCACCCACAGCATTTGCACGCTGGAGTTTGAAGACCAGCGCCCGTTTTACGACTGGCTGATGGCGCGCCTGACTGAAGGCGGCCTGCTCGCCAGCCCGCCCCCGCACCAGTACGAATTTGCCCGCCTGAACCTCACCTATGTCGTGACCAGCAAACGGAAACTGGCGCAACTGGTGTACGACCACAAGGTCAACGGCTGGGACGACCCGCGCCTGCCCACCATCGTCGGCCTGCGCCGCCGGGGCTACACGCCCGAAGCGATGCACCTGTTTGCCGAACGCATTGGCGTCACCAAGAGCGACAGCTGGATTGACTACAGCACGCTGGAAGGCTGCCTGCGCGAAACGCTGGACGTGTCGGCCACCCGCGCCATGGCCGTGCTGGACCCGGTGAAACTGGTGCTGACCAACTGGGACGAAGTCATGGGCGCCGGCAAAGAACTTGGAGAGAACGCAAGCGTTCTCGACGACTGCAGCGCCCCGATTCACCCGCACCACCCCGAGCTGGGCAAGCGCAGCTTCAAAATCGGCAAAGAAGTGTGGATCGATCGCACCGACTATGAAGAGACGCCGCCCAAAGGTTTCTTCCGCCTGTTCCCCGCGCATGTGAACGCCAGCGGCCAAGCCATTGCGGCCAGCAAGGTGCGGCTGAAATACGGCCACGTCATCGAAACCACCGGCTGCACGAAAGACGCGGACGGCAAGATCACCGAAGTGCTGGCCACCCTGATCCCCGACACCAAGAGCGGCACCCCCGGCAGCGACAGCGTCAAGGTCAAAGGCGTCATCACCTGGGTCGCTGTGGCTGACGGCGTGCCGGCTGAAGTGCGCATCTACGACCGACTGTTCAGCGACGCCCAGCCCGACGCGGGCGGCAAAGACTTCATCGAAGGGTTGAACCCGAATAGCTTGAAAGTGGTGACCGCGTTTGTGGAGCCGTCACTGGCCGCAGCGAAGGCGGATGACAAGTTTCAGTTTGAGCGGCACGGGTATTTTGTGGCGGATCGGGTGGATCACATTCAAGGCACGAAGCCGGTGTTTAACTTGGCGGTGGGGTTGAAGGATAGTTGGGGAAAGTAATTTCACGCCATTTTTTTCGACTTGTAAACTTATCAGAACAGATATAAAATGAAACGTATCGAATGGCTGGGAACCTCGCTCAATGCGGTGCGCGATTTTCCTCAGGACGCACGTACGCTAATAGGTCAGGAGCTTCAACTGGTACAAGCCGGCTTCATGCCCGCAGACTTCAAGCCCATGCCAACGGTCGGTGCTGGTGCATATGAAATCAGGGTGCGCGAAGGCAATCAGTACCGGGTGATTTATGTGGCCAAATTTTCAGACTATGTTTATGTGCTCCATGCCTTCGTCAAAAAGACACCCAAAACTGCAAAACCTGATTTGGACACAGCCAAGAACCAATACGCGGCCCTATTGAAGAGGAAAAAATCATGACTGAAAAGCTGCATAGTGTGGTTGGAAGCAACAACGTCTTTCGCGACCTGGGCTTCCCGGAAGCCGAAGCACAAAACTTGTTGCTGCGCGGTGACTTGGTTATCCACATCCGCAAAGTGATCGACAAACTCGGCATCACGCAGGCCGAAGCGGCCAAGCGCGCAGGCATCACACAGCCGCGCATGAACGATCTGATCAAAAACCGTACGCACAAATTCACGCTGGATGCATTGGTAAACGTCGCCGCACAACTGGGCTACACCGTAAAGCTGTCGTTGAAGAAAGTGGCCTGATGCATTGCCTCGCCGCCTCGGTCCAACCCGACGCCGGCAACAAAGACTTCATCGAAGGCCTGAACCCGAACGGCCTGAAGGTGGTGCAGGCGGTGGCGGAACTGTCACTGGCTGCTGCGCAGGTGGATGACAAGTTTCAGTTTGAGCGGCACGGGTACTTTGTGGCTGATATGGTGAGTCACGCAGCGGGTCAGTCGGCGTTTAACCGGGTTGAAACATAGTTGGGGTAAATCAGAAAGTGAGTCAGTCGTGGAGGTAAAAAATCCGTCATATTGGTTTGTGGGCGCGAGCTACGGGGGGACTGACGATCAGACGCCCCGCTTCCTCAAAGAGGGAATTTGGGAGAACGGTTATGAGGACAAGTACCTGGACATCGTTCGTGCCATGCAGCCCGGCGAACGTATCGCGATCAAAGCGGCTTACACACAAAAGCATGACCTGCCCTTCGACAGCCGTGGACTGACCGTTTCGGTGATGGCCATCAAAGCCATCGGAACGATTACTGAAAATCCCGGCGATGGCCGTCGGGTGAAAGTTGACTGGACGTCGCTTGATCCGATCAAGCACTGGTATTTTTATACCTACCAGCCGACGATCTGGCGTGTTCAGCGTAACAAGTGGACTGCCGAAGCACTGATCGACTTCGCCTTCGAAGGTGCCACACAGGACATTGACCGCTTCCGCAACGCACCGTACTGGGCAGAACGCTTTGGTGATACAGACCCGGACAAGCGCCGATTCGGCTGGACTAAGTTCTACGAAGCGGTCGCAGACAAGTTGCTCGATTTCCGCAATGACCGCTCTGCCTTGGTCGCCGGCATCCGAGATATTGCAGGACGAGTCGACGGCCTCGGACATTTGGCCGACGATAAATATGTGGACGGCACAACGGGGTTCGTCCGGGATATTTGCCCGTTCACCACCATTGGCTTATTCAACCGGGGTATCACCAACGACAACCGGAAAATCATTGCTACTGAACTGGCAAAATTTTTGGGCGTCACCGTGCCGATACCAGCATCCTTTGAAGGCATACCGGTACTAAACAATCTGAAGTCTTGGTATTTTGGTTTTGAAAATGTACGCCCGGCCGATCACATTGATGCACTGTGGAACGTGTTCGCAGCAGGCATTCGGCTCGCCGACTCCGAGGATGCTAAGGTCCGCGATGATTTCGCTGCTGCATTCGACAGTGCCAATGGTCGTCGCGGAGTTGCCTGGAATCTCACCTTCGGCCTATATTGGGTACGGCCGTGGTCGTTCCTGAGTCTGGATAGTGGGTCGCAAAGCTACATAGCGAAAGCGCTGAGTATTCCCATCGGTTTGCATGGCCCCAAGAAGCGTTGCAATGCTGTCGATTACCTGACGGTGATGGATGTCCTGGAGTCAAAATTTCAGGATGAAGAATTCCCGGTTCACTCATTCCCCGAACTGTCGCTGGCGGCGTGGAATTACAAGGAGCCCGGGGCGATCCCCTCGGTGCCTGAAGAGGACGATGCTGATGCCGGAGAGGTATCGGCGGCAAGCGATGAGGCTGCCGATATCGCCGCCGAGCCATATTCCATCGACGACATTCTGGCTGACGGTTGCTTCATGGATCGCGCCGAACTTGAGCGGCTGATTAATCGCCTGCGGGCCAAGAAAAACCTGATTCTGCAAGGTCCGCCTGGAACAGGAAAGACCTGGTTGGCAAAACGCTTGGCCTTTGCCTTGATTGGTCAGCGTGATCATCGCAAGCTGCGGGCGGTTCAGTTCCACCCGAATCTCTCTTATGAGGATTTCGTGCGCGGCTGGCGGCCATCGGGTGATGGCAAGTTATCGCTGGTCGATGGCGCGTTCATGGAGGCTGTGGAGGCCGCACGCGGAACCTCTCATCCTTACGTTGTCGTAATCGAAGAGATCAACCGGGGCAATCCGGCACAGATTTTCGGTGAAATGCTGACGCTGCTGGAAGCGGACAAGCGATCACCACACGAAGCCTTGGAGCTATGCTATCGACGAAAACCCGATGAACGAATCTACATTCCCGACAATCTGTATGTGATCGGCACAATGAATATTGCGGATCGCTCGCTGGCGTTGGTTGATCTCGCGTTGCGTCGCCGATTTGCCTTTGTGGATCTCGAACCCAGACTGGGGCAACCGTGGCGAAATTGGTTGATCAGCCATTGTGGAATCGCGCCCGATCTCGTTAACGAAATCGAGCTCCGTATTGCCAAGTTGAATGAGGAGATTGCTGCGGATTCAACGCTGGGGCGCCAATTCCGTATCGGTCACAGCTATGTGACCCCACCCATAGGTGCTATCAACGGCGATGCCCGGGAGTGGTTCCGCCAAGTGGTGGCAACGGAGATTGGCCCCCTGCTCGATGAATACTGGTTTGATGCCCTGGACAAATCACGAGCCGCACAACAGCGCTTGGTCGAGGGTCTGTAATGATTTCAGTTGCGGCTACGGATGCCGAGCCTCTGGATACTCCAGGGCACGTTGGCCGCATCCCTGTTCGCAACCTGTGGCTGTTGATGCTTTACGCCTCCGACCTTTTCCGTCAAATCGGCCGAAAGAAGGTTTCCGTTGAGGACAATCCGGACGACATCCCCGATCTGGTGGCTGAGATATTGGCCCATGCCGTCGAGGAACGGTTGCACCGGAATCTCAGTTCTGGTTTTCGCCAGCGTGAGGCTGAATTGAGCCGAGTACGTGGGCGCATTGACTTATTGACCACAGAGCGGCACCAGCTTCTTGCCCGTGGGAAAGTGGCTTGCCAGTTCGAAGAGCTGACGATCAACACCCCACGCAACCGCTATGTTCTCGCGGCTCTGGAGGTCATCGCCAGAGTAGTACGACAGCCTGCGCTTTCACATCGCTGCCGGAAACTCGCCAACGCCCTCAAGCGACTCGGCGTATCAGGCATTCGCCCAACTCGCGCCGAAGTCAGCACTGATCGCTGTGGACGTCACGATGCCAATGATCGATTCATGGTGGCAGCGGCCAGGTTGGCATTAGATATTGCTCTTCCCACTGAGGATGAAGGCAGCGAGTTTCTCGCGTCACCAGACCGTGACGAGACTTGGGCGCGTCGCCTTTATGAGAAAGCTGTTGCTGGCTTTTACGATGTCGTGCTGTCATCCAGCGGCTGGCAGGTTTATGCCGGGAAAACCCTGAGCTGGCAGATCACTCACAAAACCGTGGGTATCGATGCAATTTTTCCGTCCATGCGCACGGATGTGGTGCTCGATCATGTTGGCAACGGCCGTCGCATCGTCATCGACACCAAGTTCACATCAATAGTGACGAAGGGCTGGTTCCGGGATGCTTCATTACGAAGCGGTTATGTTTATCAGATTTACGCATACCTGCTTTCGCAAGTGGGGCGCGGGGACATCCTTGCAGACAACGCATGCGGTTTGCTTCTGCATCCGTCGATTGGCGAAATGATCGATGAAGCGGTTTTTATCCAAGGGCACGCCATTCGTTTTGCCACCGTGGATTTGACTGCGCCAGCGGCTGATATTCGATCTCAGTTACTCCGTATGAGTGAGCCTGCGTTTCAATAATGAACGAGGGCCAACCGATTTTTGAGCCGCTGACAAACGCATCCACCAGCCGGGGTCGCCCTCCCCCAAGGCGCTGCAAAAAGCCCTGGAACAGTCTGCCAAACAAGCGCAACGGCTGGCCGATGCGTTTGGCGTCACGGTGCCGAGCATCAAACCAAAGCCCGCAAGCAACTCGCACAACGCTGGGTGAGGTAAGGCGGGAATTGATGCAAGTGGCGGGCGGCCATACACTATATTTTTTATAGCTGCTTGCGCTTATTGCACGGGGGCTAGAGGCCAATTTGGCATATAAAAAATGCGTGTTCCGCCCAATCTCCCCTAAAATTCACTCATGCACCCTGCCATCGCCCAACACCGCTCCGGCATATCCGCCATCTGCCAGCGCTACCGCATCAGCCGGCTGGAGGTGTTTGGCTCGGCTGCGCGGGCAGACGACTTCAACCCCGCCAGCAGCGACGCCGATTTTTTGGTGGAGTTCGCGCCTGACGCGCTGCCCAGTCTGGAAGCATTTTTCGGCGCCAAGGCCGATTTGGAACAGTTGTTGGGCCGTGGCGTAGATTTGGTAGAGCCAGGTGCCGTGCGCAACCCCTACGTGCTGGCCAGCATCAACCGCAACCGCGAAGCAGTCTATGCAGCGTGATCCGCGCGCTTTTTTGTGGGACGTACGAGAGGCGGCTTTGGCGATCCAGGCTTTCACGGCTGGGATGGACGTTGCTGCATTTGCAGACAACGAGATGGCGCAGTCAGCGGTTGAGCGCAAATTTGAAATCATTGGCGAAGCGCTCAATCAACTCGCCAAACTGGATGCCACATTGGCGGCGCGTATTCCGGACTTGCCAAAAATCGTAGCATTTCGCAATCAGCTTATTCATGGCTATGCCACCGTGAACGTCAGCACAGTTTGGAATGTGACGCAGAACGCACTGCAGCCATTGCTCGGTGCTGTGCAGACTCTTATGGATGAATTGGGCGACACCTAAACTTGATGTCGTGCAGCGGCGGTTTGGGCCGCAAAACTCGCGAATCAACTCACAGTGACGGAAACTGCAACATGGCACAAACTGCAAAAACTCAGCAAAGTCGTCTGACGCCCTCCCCCAAGGCGCTGCAAAAAGCCCTGGAACAGTCTGCCAAGCAAGCGCAACGCTTGGCGGATGCCTTTGGCCTTGTCGTGCCAAGCGTCAAGCCCAAGCAATCCAGCAGTACGCGCAACGCAGCCTGAGCCACGTGGCTTTTACTGAATGTCCTTGGACGAGGTGAAGCGGCAGTCGGTGAAAGTGGTGGACTGATAATTGCTATATTTTATATAGCTGCCTGCGCTTATTCTACGGGGGCTAGAGCCATAAAACGTATAAATTTTTACGTGTACCAAGAACAGCGCCATGGCACTTGGATCGGCAGTTCTTGAATCCAACAAACCCATTTAAGGTATTATCAACCCCATTATGGGTATTTCAGCCAAACTTGAAAAAACAACCAGCCTTGCCGACGCCCTTTTCCCCAAGGTCCGCCAGCGCGTGCTGGCGGTGTTGTTTGGCAACCCGGGCCGCAGTTTTTACGCCAACGAGGTGATTGCGCTGGCGCAGTCGGGCACCGGTGCCGTGCAGCGTGAGCTGGCAGCGTTGTCCGAGGCTGGTCTGCTCACGGTCACCAAACAAGGCAATCAGAAGCACTACCAGGCCAATGCGAATGCACCTGTCTTTGCGGAGTTGCGCGGGCTGGTGCTCAAGACCATGGGACTGGCTGACGTGCTGAAAACTGCAATGGCACCGCTTGCGCCGCAGATTGATCTGGCATTTGTTTACGGCTCGGTAGCCAAGCAGCAGGACACCGCCCACAGCGACATTGACGTGATGATCGTGAGCGCAGGCCTGGGGTATGCCGACGTCTTCGGCGCGCTGGAAGGTGCGGCCACCACGCTGGGCCGCAAGGTCAACCCGACGCTGTACACGCCGGCTGAACTGGCCAAACGCATCAGCCTGGACAACGCGTTTGTCACACGCGTGCTGCAGCAACCCAAGATCTGGCTCATAGGCAACGAGGAGCAACTCCATGTCCAACCCACTTGACAACCTGTGCGGCCCCGGCAAACAGCTGCAAATAGAAGCACCAGACGCGAACGAACTTGCAGGCTTGCTACGCAGCGGTACTGCGCGGCTCAAGGACGCACGCAACGCCACGCTGGCGCTTGAAAGTCAATTTGACCTCGCCTACAACGCCGCGCACTCATTGAGCCTGGCGGCACTGCGTCGCATGGGTTATCGCGCGGGCAATCGGTACATCGTGTTTCAGGTGCTGCCGCACACGCTGGGTTTGGGGCCTGAGGTGTGGCGGGTGCTGGACAAATGCCACAACACGCGCAACTTGGGCGAGTACGAAGGCTTGCTCGATGTGGATGAACGCTTGGTTAAAGACCTGATCGCTGCCACGCAGGCAGTTGCTGCTGCGCTAGGCAAATAAAGTTATCGAATTGCTATAGTTTATATAGCTTCCTGCGCATATTGCACGGGGGCTAGAGGTCAATTTGACCGATTAATTTGCGCAGGCAGGTCTTGGGCATCGGGGGCTTGCTAGCGTCCATCGGCGGGCTTCGGTTAACCTCCCCCGGTCACCAACAAAGGAACCACCATGAAAAAACTCAACGTCATCATCAAGCTGGAAATGTCCGTACCGGACGACTGGGAACTGGTCGAAACGTCTGAAGGCGGGCACGTGTTGAAGCTGCCTAACAATCAATTTCTGGACCTTGCCATCGAGCCCCTGTTTTCCAGCAACCCTGAAGAAACCTGGGCCAGCACCGAGGACGAAAATGCCCTGAACGACATCCTGGACATGGTGGAGAGCGAGGAAGTGGCTTACGAGTTCGTCACCCACTAACATTGTTTTAAATCCCCAGGAAAGAAATACCCCATGTCTGAATTGCATCAAAAACTTGAATGGCGCTACGCAACCAAAAAGATGAACCCTGCCAAGGCGGTTCCTCAGGAAAAAGTGGAGCGTATCCTGGAAGCCGCACGCCTGGCACCCACCTCCAGTGGCCTGCAGCCCTTCGAGATCATCGTGGTGACCAACAAAGAGGTGCGTGAACAAATCAAGCCCAAGGCCTGGGGGCAAGGGCAAATCACGGACTGTTCACATCTTTTGGTTTTTGCGGCGTGGGACAACTACACGGCTGAGCGCATCAACATGATGTTTGATTTGACCAACGCGCAGCGTGGTTCCACCAATGAAGGTTGGGAAAACTACCGCCAGATGTTGCTTGGCACCTACCCGGCGCGTGACGCGCAAACCAACTTTGAACACGCGGCCCGCCAGGCCTACATCGGCTTGGGCGCGGCATTGATCGCTGCCGCATTTGAAGAAGTCGACAGCACGCCGATGGAAGGCTTTGACCCGAAGGCGCTGGATGAAATCCTGAACTTGTCCGCACGCGGCCTGCGCAGCGTGGCCATCATGCCGCTGGGCTACCGCGAAGAAGACAAAGACTGGCTTGTGAACCTCAAAAAAGTCCGTCGCCCCCGTGACCAGTTTGTCACCGAGGTGAAGTAGCTTCTTTGCGGCGGGCGTCTATTCTGCGAGGGCTGGAAGCCTAAAGCGTGGCCACCGGGTAGTCGGTGTAGCCCTTGGCGCCGGGCGTGAAGAAGGTGTTGGCATCGGGCGCATTGAGTGGCAGCCCCTTCTTGAAGCGTTCCACCAGATCCGGGTTGGCCAGAAAGGCGCGGCCCATGCCGACCAGGTCCACCAAGCCATCCTTCACAGCCTGCTGGCCCGAAGCCTGCTCGAAACTGCCACCGATGAAGAAGGTGCGCGGCCAGGCTTGGCGCAGGGCCTGCTTGAAAGCCAGCGGCACCGGCGGCGCGCCCATGGCGGAATGGTCCGCAATGTGGACGTAGACCAGGCCCGCATCGGCCAGCAAGGGCAACAGTTTGAGGTAGGTTTCTTCCACCTCGGGGTAGGCGCCCATGCCGGAGTTGGTGCCATAGGGCGAGAGGCGGATGCCGACCTTGTCGCCACCGATGGCCACCGCCGTCGCCCGCGCCACTTCCAGCACGAAGCGCAGGCGCTTTTCCACGCTGCCACCCCAGGCGTCGGTGCGCTGGTTGGTGGCGGGGCTGAGGAATTGCTCCAGCAAGTAGCCGTTGGCGCTGTGCAGCTCGACGCCGTCAAACCCGGCGGCGATGGCGTTTTTGGCGGCTTGCACGATCTCGGCTTTAGCGGCAACGATGTCGGCCTCCGTCATGGCGTGCGGCACGGGGTAGTCCTGCAGGCCCTGGGCGTCGGTGTACATCTGGCCGGCCAGGGCAAGGGCGCTGGGGGCCACGATTTTGGCGCCTTCGGGCATGTTGGCCGGGTGGCTGACGCGGCCGGTGTGCATGAGCTGGGCAAAGATCACGCCCCCAGCGGCATGCACCGCGCTGGTCACGGCTTGCCACGCCTGCACTTGCGCGCTGTTCCACAAGCCCGGTATGCGGGCGTAGCCTTTACCGTTGGCACTGGGGGCAATGCCTTCGGAAATGATCAAGCCGGCGCTGGCGCGCTGGGCGTAGTACTGCACCATCAGCGGGTTGGCCACGCCGGCGGCGTCGGCACGGCAGCGGGTCATGGGGTTCATCACCAGGCGGTTGCTCAGGGTGTGCTTGCCCATGGGGAAAGACTCGAATAGATTGTGGTCAGTCATACAGGTTTCCATTCATTGGGTGGGTGGTGGCGCGATGGTATGCCGGTTTGTGGCGAAGTGCTTGAGCAAGGTTTTGAGAGTAGACGTGGCGCAAGAGGCTGCTCACCGATAATCCAGCGCCATGATGAACCTTTCTCTTTCTCTCTTCCCCCTCGGCTGGCAGCACTATCTGCTGGGCGGGTTATTCGTTGGCGCCGGTGCGGCGCTGCTGTTCGTGCTGACGGGCCGCATCGGCGGCATGAGCACGGTGTTCTCAAGCACCTGGTCTTACGTGGTGCAACGGCCGTTTTTTCAGCAGGCGCGCTTTGTCGATTCGCGCGGCTGGCGGCTGGTGTATGCGGCAGGCCTGATCCTGGGCGCGCTGGTGTGGTGGCTGGGCTTTGCCGGCGGCAAGCCAGAAGCCACGGCGGTGCCGGTATGGCAGTTGCTGGTGGGCGGGTTTTTTGTCGGCTATGGGGCACGGCTGGGCAACGGCTGCACCTCGGGTCACGGCATTTGCGGGCTGGGCTCGCTGCAATGGCCGTCCCTGCTGGCGGTGCTGACCTTCATGGCGACCGCGTTCCTGACGGCCAACCTGGCCGCAAGGTGGCTGGCATGAGCCTCCCCAAGTCACTCGCCACACTGGCGGCGGGCGCGCTGTTTGGCTTTGGCCTCTCAATCGCCACCATGATCCGGCCCGAAGTGGTGCTGAGCTTTCTGCGTTTTCAGGACTTCGGCCTCATGCTGGTGATGGGCGGCGCGGTACTGGTGGTGCTGCTGACCTACAAGCTCACGCCCCGCCTGCTGGCCCGCCCGCTGCTGGACGACCACTTCCACGTACATCCCAGCACATGGAATCGTGACACTGCGGTGGGCGCAGCCCTGTTCGGCGTCGGCTGGGGCCTGTGCGGCGTGTGCCCGGGACCGGCCATTGCCGGCCTGGGCGCGGGCAACTGGAGCCTGCTGTGGGCGCTGGCCGGCATTGCGCTGGGCGCGCTGGTGCAAGGGCTAAGGGCGAAGTGACCGGCTTGCAACTCTGGCACACCTGACTACGCTTCTTTGCACATATGCCCACGCCGTTTACCTCAGAGACACATGGGGAACACACCATCAAGTCTCACTCATCATAAGGACCCTCACCATGAAATCCACCGCCATTGTTTGTGCCATTGCCGCCGCCAGCCTCGGGTTCAGCGCCCTCTCGTTCGCGCAGGGCTATGACCGGCGCGGCGCCGGCGAAGCGCCCCCGTGGGTGCAGCAGCAAGCCCCCCGCCAGGCCGACCAGCGTGACCAGATTCGCAATGAGCGCGGTGTAGAACGCCGCAATGAACCGCGTTTCGACCAAGCCGATGCGCGTCGCAACGACCGCCGTGAAGACTACAGCGCGCGCGGCCCGGAATTCAGGCGCGGCGGCCACATCCCGCGCGAGTTCCGCAACCGCCAATATGTCGTGACGGACTACCGCATGCACCGCCTGAACCGCCCCCCGCGTGGTCAGCAGTGGGTGCAGGTGGGACCCGACTATGTGTTGGTCGCCATCGCCACGGGCCTGATCGCGAGCATCGTGCTCAGCCACTGAAGCAGCGGAGCACGGCGCCCCGCTGATCCCCCAACGGCGAATGCTATCCTTCGCCGCCATGAACTTTGACCCGCCCTCCCGCCTGATCCGCTTCAACAAGCCCTACGGTGTGCTCAGCCAGTTCACCCCGGAAGGACGCTGGCGCGGGTTGAAGGACTTCATCGCCATCCCGGACGTCTATGTGGCCGGCCGGCTGGACGCCGATAGCGAGGGCCTGCTGCTGCTGACGAACGACGGCAAGCTGCAGGCCCGCATCGCCGACCCCCGCTTCAAGATGGAAAAGATCTACTGGGTTCAGGTGGAAGGCATACCGGACGAAGCCGCGCTGGCGGCCTTGCGCCAGGGCGTACAGCTCAACGACGGACTCACCCGCCCGGCCCGCGCTAGTCTGATGGCGCCGCCACCCGCGCTATGGGAGCGCGAGCCGCCGGTGCGCGTGCGCCTGGCCATCCCCACCGCCTGGATCGAGCTTGCCATTAAAGAGGGCCGCAACCGCCAGGTGCGCCGCATGACGGCGGCAGTGGGGTTTCCCACCCTGCGCCTGATCCGCGCCGCCATCGGCCCTTACACGCTGGACGGCTTGGCACCGGGAACCTGCCAGGAATCGTCAGCTCTAGCGTAGGACAAGGGGACGTTTACGTCCTGTCATGTTTAGCGCGAAAGTTCCCGGACTAAACTGTGGTCCATGTATCTGCACCGTACCGATGACTAGCGCGCAATGGTTCATGCTGGTCGGCGGGTTGATGCTGGTCCGGGGCCTCACTTCTACCCTCCTCAAGCGTTCGCCGGTTACGGCCGCCATTATTTATCTGGCGGTCGGGCTGCTGGTGGGCCCGAGCGTGCTCAATCTATTTCATTTCAATCCGCTCAAGGAATCAGCGCTGCTGGAATCGCTGACGGAAGTTGCGGTTTTGATTTCCCTGTTTGCGGCCGGCGTCAAAATGCCGGTGCCGTTCAGTTTTGTCCACTGGCGCATGCCGATTCTGCTGGCGACGATGTCCATGACCCTGACGGTCGCGATGGTCGCGGCCTTCGCCTATTACCTGCTGGGCCTGCCCCTGGGTGCCGGCGTTCTGCTGGGCGCTATCGTTGCACCGACCGATCCGGTGCTGGCCACCGATGTGCAAATCCGCCATCCCGGCGACCGCGACCAGCTGCGCTTTAACTTGACCTGCGAGGCCGGCATGAACGATGGCAGCGCGTTCCCGTTTGTGATGCTGGGGCTGGGCTTGCTGGGTCTGCATGACCTCGGCGATGGAGGCCTGCGCTGGATCGTGGTGGATGTGCTGTGGGCCACGCTGGGAGCCATTGCCATCGGCGTCGTGGCGGGTGTGGCGCTGGCTCGTCTGGGGTGGAAACTGCGGCGCGCGCCCCACAAACATGAACTGATGGACGACTTCCTCGGCCTCGGGCTGATTGGTGTTGTCTATGGTTTGAGTGTGATGGTTCACGCCTGGGGTTTTCTGGCGGTTTTTTTCGCCGCCGTCGCACTTCGCCAGACCGAGCTGAAGCTGGCCAAAGCGACGCATGTAAACCCTGATCCCGAGTCACTGCCAACAGTCAGCGAAGGCGCGCTGGTATTCAAGGAACATCTGGAGCGGCTGTCGGAATTGATGCTGGTGCTTCTGGTCGGGGGCACACTGTTCCTCAACTCGTGGAACTGGGAAGCGGTCGGGCTGGCCCTGTTTTTGTTCCTGGTGGCGCGCCCGATCAGTGTCCTCGTCGGTCTGTTGGGCACGCGCACCACGTGGCGGATACGCGGGATGACCGGCTGGTTCGGCGTGCGCGGAATCGGCTCGCTCTACTACCTGATGTACGCCATCGAACAGGGGCTGGCCGAACCGCTGGCGCTGCAATTGATACAACTGACCCTGATCGTCGTGACGCTCTCCATTTTTCTCCACGGCATCAGCGTCAAACCGTTAATGGCGCATTTCTGGCGGCGCGGCAAGCAGATCAAAACACCCTAGATTTGCTATATTTTTTATAGCTGCTTGCGCATATTGCACGGGGGCTATAGGCCTAAAACGTATAAATTCAGGCCAGCAGCACCAGCATGGCTGGTGCCGGCTCATCGCTATCGGCGTGGCCGTTGCGGGAACCAATGGCCGACACATCAACTCCATCAGGGCAACTGCTCAACTGAAAATGCAAATGCTGCGAACCCTCAAAGACCTGTTTAACACCTTCACGGCCGCGGCCTCCCGCCAATCGCTGGTTGAACGTGAGCACGCGCTTCAGCTTGCCACCGCCGTTTTGCTGGTTGAAGTCATGCAGGCCGACACCGAAATTGACGTTGCCGAACGAAACGCCGTGCTCGCGGCGCTGCGTCGGCAATTTTCACTTGGCGATGACGAGTTGGCCCGGCTGGTGGCGCAGGCCGAGCAGACCGCCAAAGGTGCCTACGACTACCACCGCTTCACCTCCAGCATCAACGAACGCTTCACGCAGGCGCAAAAGGTTCACATGGTTGAGGCCATGTGGCAGGTGGCCTATGCGGATGCCCATCTCGATGCGCATGAAAATCACCTGATCAGCAAAATCGCCGGTCTGCTCCATGTGACCCACGGCGAGTACATCGCGGCCAAGATGAGGGCCAAGGAAGACGCTCACCTTGAAAGCCGCCCATAAATGATGCGCGGTCACGTGGCGTTCTCGAACAGTGTGACGGTGGAATGAGCAGCTCCTGGTATGAGCGCCACATCCTGCCTCAGGCGCTGGACTTTGTCTGCGGTCTGCCGATGGTGGGCCGGCAGCGACAGCTGGTGGTACCGCTGGCGCAGGGCCGCGTGCTGGAGGTAGGCATTGGCACGGGGCTGAACCTGCCCTATTACGACAAAAGTCGCATCACCAAAATCACGGCGATCGACCCGGCACTGGAGTTGCATCCGCTGGCGCGTGAACGTATCGCGCAGGCCGGGCTGGAGGTGGAGCTGCTGGGCCTGTCAGCCGAACAGATTCCGTTACCCGACGCAAGCTTTGACACGGTGCTGCTCACCTACACGCTGTGCACCATCCCCGACCCGCTGGCTGCCCTCGGAGAAATGCGCCGCGTGCTCGCACCCGGCGGGCAGTTGCTGTATTGCGAGCATGGCCGCGCGCCGGATGCGTCGGTTCGGCGCTGGCAAGACCGGCTGCAACCGCTGTGGGGCAAACTGGCGGGTGGCTGCCATCTGGGGCGCGACATTCCGGCGCTGCTGCAGGCGGCCGGCTTTCAGTTGCCCGACCTGCACACGCGCTACCTGCCCGGACCGCGACCCATGACCTTCCACTACTGGGGCGTGGCCCGGACCGCATAAATTAATCGCCGGGTGGCCGCAGAACCTGATTGGCATCGTCACGCAATTGCACGGCAATGCCGGCCGCCAGATCGAGCCGGCGCAGCACCCAGGGGCTGAGGTCGTTTTCAAAGGGATCGTGCAGCGCCACCGGGTCTGGCTCGTCGGCAATGCGGGGGGCGCTTGGGGTTGGCACTGGCTGACGGGCGCTCAGCGTGGCTTCGATGCTCTGGGCCGCCTGCAGCAGCGGTTCGTGAATCTGCGCCGGCGTCAGGCGGCCGCGCCGCAGCAACAGCATGGTCTTGACCGCCGTCAGCTGCGCGAGCAACTGGTAGCTATGCGCCAGCAGCCGCCCCAAGGAGTCCAATGGCGGACGCACCGCGCGCGGCTCCGACAGTGATCGCTGCGTCGCCTGGACCAGGGCCGAGAGACTGTCGTAGGCCTCGCGCCGGGCCAGCCGCCACTCAAGTTCAGGCTCGTTATCCATCGCCTGCAACTGCCCCAGCCCCAGCGCGACGCGGGCATGGCGCGCCTGCGCTGCCAGGGTGCGGACCACCAGGGCCGGGATCTGGGTGCGCTCCCACGACGGCAGTACGTAACTGAAGGCCCAGGCAAGGGCGACGCCGATCAGCGTGTCGGCCATCCGTTCAAGCACATCGAAGGCGGGGCTCGTGCCCGCGTTGAGCATGTGCGCCTGCAACAGACCAAGCACCGTGGCAGCCACCGCAGTCACCAGGTAGCGCCGGACCGCAAAGGCATGGGCCACGGCCTGCGCCAGCGTCAAGATCACCAGCAGCACCAGCGGCGGGGCATGCGCGGACAGCAGCGCCCCGGCCAGCACGCAGCCCATCAGCGTGCCGGCCACCCGGTGGTTGCGCCGCTCCAGGGTCTGGGCCAGGCTGCCGCGCAGCACCACGACGATGGTCAGCAGGATCCAGTAGTCATGCGAGCCCCAGGGCAGCGCGAGCGAGATCGCGTAAGCGGTGCCGATAGCCAGCGCGGCGCGGATCGCGTGGCGCAGCGGCGGCGCGTCCCAGTGCCACATGGCAACGAAGGGCCGCCATGACCACGCGGTGGGGCTTACAAACATCTGCCAGGTGGTGCGCACCAGAGCGACGTCAGGCTCGGCCTCCCCGCGTGCCAGCGCGATCAGGCGCAAGGCCTCGTCATTGATGTGGCCAACGCGGCTGGCCAGCCCCCGGGCCAGCAGGGCCGGCGCCGGGGCGGCAGCGTCGCTGGCGGGCGGCGTGTCATCGGCCCATTGCAGGCTGGCGAGCTGGGGCCGGTGGCTTTCAAACAGCGCCGGCTGACGGCCATACAACAGGGCATCAGCCAACTGCTCGATCTCATTGGCCAGCACATCCAGCACCTCTCGCAGCGCGCTCAGCACCGGCGCCTGGCCGGGTTGGGACTTCAGCGTGTCAAGGTCGAGTTCGCAGGCCAGCAAATGGTCCCGCATCTCCAGCACCTGCATCAGCATGCCGGCCAGCTGCTGCCGACGCGGCGTGCGCGGTGACTCCAGCAGGATATTGCGGGCCGCTTGCAGTTGGTCGGCCAGCGCCGCCTGCTGTTGCAGCAGCTGGCCGATCAGGGGTGTGCCTTCACCCTGCTCACTGGCGACAGCCGGCGTGAACTGCCGCGCCTGCGTGCGCATGAGTTTGGCCAGTGACAGCAGTGTGTCGGCCAGCATTTGCACGCGATAGCGCGCGTTGAGCACGGCATTGGCGAGCGTGGCCCAGAGCAGGTACAAACCCGCGCCGAGCGCGAAATACAGGCAGGTTGAAACGACGGTTGCGCCGTTGGTGTGCTCCGGTACGGCCATCGAGAAGATCATCGCGAACATGACGGAAATCGAGATTGGCAGGCCGCGCTTGCCCCACGCGGCCGCCAGGAAGGCGATGAAGGTGGCCGGCACCAGCAGCAGGCCCAGACTGATGGGGGCGGCGTGCAGTACTTGCACGCAGAAGAAAAGCGGCAGGCCGATCAGTGCCGCCGGCAACAGTTGCCAGAATTTACCGCGCTTGGGCGCGGGCTGGTCGGGCGGAATGCAAACGATGGCGCCAACGGAAGCGGCCGCAGCGGCGAAAGCGCCCAGGAACAAATGCACGCCACCCGATATCAGCAGCAGGCCAAGGGCCGCCGACAGGCCGTTGGCCACATAGTGGCTTAACACGACACGCAAGGCGGCCCGGGTGCGACGTTCGGAGAAACGAGGGTTCGGCATGGTGAATGAGTTGGATGACCTTTTCGGCACTGCAGATTCTGAACGAGCGCTTCGCACGCGGAGAGATTCAGAAGCCGGAGTACGAAGAAACAAAGGCGGCCATTCTTTCGACCGGACAGCGCTAGGTTTCGTTTCTTACAATTTTTTCCGCGTCCAGCCTGCCGCCCAGCAGTTCGGGCAACCGATCCAGCCCCATCTTGAAGCCGCAGGCCTGCGCGTGGCCGCCACCGCCCATGCTTTCGGCCAGCGGAATGCAATTAAAACCCCGCTCCGAGCGCAGCCCCAGCTTGATGAGGCCGCTCTTGTCGGCGCTCCACATCAGCGCAAAGGTGCCGCTCTGTTTGCAGAGGATTTCGCCGACCAGGCTGTGAAAGACGCCCGGCGCATTGACCATCAGCCCGCGCACGCCATTGAAAATGATGGGCTGGGCACCCTCGGCAATACCGCTTGCCAGTTTGCTGAACTTCTCGTCCATGGCCCGGCCGCGCTCAATGTAGGTCGACAACTGCACGGCATCGAACGCGGCGATTTCTCTCCAGCGCGCAAACTCGAACGGCTCCATATCCAGCGCCGCCAGGAAACCGGCACTCTCGGGGTATTGCCACACCCAGATGTCGCGGTCTTCGACCAGGCGCACCAGATCCGGCACCGCTTGCTCGGGCTGGAAAAATTCCCAGGCCAGTCGGGCGCCCGACTTTTTCATGTCGAAATGCACGATGCCGCAGCGGCAGGAAAAACCAGTCAGCTTGTCGGCGGCGCTCTTGTGGTGGTCGAGCATCACCAGCTTGGCGGCGCGCTCCTCAATGCTGCGCATGATTTCAGGAGAAAAAGAAAAGTCGAGAATGTAGACGGCGCGCCCCTCCAGCGCGGGCAGGTCAGTCACCGACTTGATGTCGCCATGGTCCAGCCCCACAAACTCGGCCTGGCCCGCGTAAAAAAGCCAGGCCGCCAGCGCCGCCGCAAAGCCGTCCGGGCAGTGCCGACCGTGGTACAGAATTAGCGGCCGGGGATCGTTTTTATCGGGCTTGATCAGCAGACTCAGGGGAAGAATGGTTTTCATGTGAAGCGCTCGTTGGTGCAATATGCTATATATTTTATAGCTGTCTCCGCCCTATGCTAAAGGGCTAGAGGCCGATTTGTTACTTAATACAATAAGGGAATGAACGTCACGGACATATCTCCATTTTTCATCGCCAGCCACGAGGCTGACGGGCAGCAGTTTGATGCCTGGTCCAACCAGCCGCTGCTGACCTCGCTTGAGCAAGGCGGCATCGACTGGCCCAGCTCGTGCCGTAACGGCACTTGCCGCACCTGCATCGGGCAACTGGTACGCGGCGAGGTACGGTACGAAATCGAATGGCCGGGCCTGAGTGCAGAAGAAAAAGCCGAGGGCTACGTGCTGCCATGTGTTGCTTTTCCATGTTCAGACCTGGTGCTGCGCAGCGGCACTTAATCAGTGGGTGACAGGGCTGCCTGCTGCCCTGCCTGCGTTCTCTGTGCCATAAGGCATCAAGAAGAAGACCGCGAATCGGGACGCGGAATTTGCTTGAACCTGATCTTGCGGTCGAGTTCAATCGCGTCTTTCTTCACCTGCCGCTCGGCATCCAGCTTTTGCCCCAGCAGCAGCCATTGCGCAAATTCATCGGGCGTTTCCAGCGTGATGCGACCCATCACCCCAGCGCGAAAATCGTAGATGGCAATTTCGGCCGCTTTTTGCATGTTGACGCGATTGCCCCCCTGCAGGGCGCCCCGTTTGCGGCCAATGGCAGCCAACAGTTCTTCGTCGGTCAGGGTTGCCACCGCATCCAGCTTGAAGCGCGCCTCCACCAGTGGGGCGTAATGCGTTTTCAGGTAGTCCAGCAGCTCCAGTGCCACCTCTTCTTCGTTAAATGCGTTGCGGCCAATGGCGCCGCTGGCGGCCAGGTTGTAGCCGCTCTTGGCCACGATGATGCGCGGCCACAGCATGCCGGGCGTGTCATAGAGGTAAAAATCGTCGGCCAATGAGATGCGCTGCTCCAGTTTGGTGATACCAGCCTCATCCCCGGTTTTGGTCGCGCGTTTGCCGGTGAGGGTATTGATGAGCGTGGACTTGCCCACATTGGGAATGCCGCAAATCAACACGCGCATCGGCTTGACCATGCCGCCACGCTTGGGCGCCAACTCGAAACACTCTTTAATCAGCGCCTTGGCGGGCGTGGCGACGCTGGCATCCAGCCCCAGCGCCCGGGTGTCGGGCTGGCTGTTGAAGTGCGTCAGCCACTGGGCGGTGCGGGCGGGGTCCGCCAAATCCTGTTTATTCAGTACCTTCAAGGTGGGCCGCCCTTGGGTGAGCTCGGCCAGCATGGGGTTGGCACTCGACCCGGGCAGGCGCGCATCGAGCAACTCAATCACCACATCAATGTTCTTGATGCGGTCGCCGATGGCTTTTTTGGTCAAATGCATGTGACCCGGAAACCACTGGATAGCCATGTTTTTATTGCTCCTTTTGCCGACAAAATGGGGTTCACCAACGCCTGCGCAAGGTCTGCCGAAGCAAACACTGTCAATAAGCTGGTGAACAGACCCTATTGTCCCCCGCCATGGGGCCATGCCGCCGGGGCAGTAAAAAATCGTCACCGGAGCGGCCCGGGGACAAGCAAACTGACGACGCCCTTACCTTCGGCCCGACCTGTTACAATTTTTTACATTGGCAAACGTGGCGGAAGCTGCAGACGCAAAGCTACAGACCCTATCCCGGTGCATTGACTGGAAGGGTGGCTGGGTTGTACCAGGAATTACGCCTTTCATTCCCGGTTCTGTTCTGTAGACCTCGCGTTGCCTTTTTGATTGGGCACTTTGAGCGGGCGACAAAAATCAATCATCGGTGGCTTTGTCTGCGCTTATTTCGCCCGCACGGCGTTGGGTTTTAAGTTACAAACCTCGGAGTACATACCTCAAAGAAGGTATTCCGGACAAGCAGATTGGATTTATGGAAAACGTTGTCCATGAATTGCCAGGGGGCAATTTTGATTCCTTGCTGGACGAGGCTCGCGCCAAGCTTCGCAGCGGCGATGCACACGCCTGCCAGGCATTGGCCAAGTCGGTGATGGGGGCGGCGCGGGAAAGCCAGGACGTTCCCTTGGAAGCCCGGGCACTGCTGTGTCTGGCCAACGGTGACCGGATGGCCTCGCGCTTCAGACGTGCCAATCAGTCCAGCCAGCGTGCCGCCTATCTGTTTCAGCTGGTCGGCGATGTAGCCGGCGAATCCGAGGCCCTCACGACCCTGTCGTATACCTACAGCGTTCTTGGACGGAGTGAAGAGGCGGTTGAAACCGCTTTGTTGAGCCTGCACTTGAGCGAGTTGTTGCCCCCTGGGCCTGCGCTGGCACATTCCTATAACTACCTCGGTATTGCCTACGCCTATGGTCGCAGCTGCGACAAGGCAAATGAAGCCTTCACCACCGCCATCCAGATCATGGAACGCGAGGGGCTTTGTTCTGATGCCTTGTTACCCTGGTTGAATCAATGCAACATGGAGGTTTTCAGGCTCTTTTACGAACGCTATTACACCGGACAACTCCCCGACCTTGATCGCTTGCAGGCACTCAGGGAAGTCCACACCCCGCCGGTGGACGCGGATCAATCAGCGGGCATATTGCAAGGTGCCGACGTTGTCAGTCAAACCCTGTGGCTGTTGCTGGCGGGCATTGAAAGTTGCTGGCGGGGACAGCTTGAAGCAGCAGAGGCCAACGTCGAGTTGTGTGCGGCCTGGGCGGCCAGGTACCCCTGGAACACCTCACTCGCCATCCTGGAGTTCTGGTTGCGCGCCGAAATTGCCTGGGCCAGAAAAGACTGGAAAAGCGCAGAACAGCGAATCCGCAAGATGATTGCAATGGCCGTTGAAACCGAGCACGAGCCCATGGTCGCCATTGGGCATTTGCTCGCGTCCCAGATACTGGCCGAGCAGGGATACGACAAGCACGCACGGGACGAACTCAGCGCCTTGAGGATGCGCGAGCAGGGCCTGCGCAATGATTTCCTCAAAAGCCGCACAGCGGTGGTCGCGTGGCAACTCAAGGTTCGCAAAAATCACGCGGACCTCCAGCGCATGGAAGCCACGTCGAAGACCCTTGAGAAACTCTCGTTCGAGGACCCGTTGACAGGGCTTGCCAACCGCCGGCGCTTCACCGAGGTTGTTCCCGGGATGCTGAGTCAGGGCCTGGCGCGGGGACGTCCTCCCTTTGTGGCCTTGATTGACATCGACCAGTTCAAGCAGGTAAACGACCGGTTCTCACATCTGGTTGGGGACCTGGTCCTGCAGCACATTGCGCAGATTCTCACATCGCACCTGCGTGAAGGTGACATGCCGGCCCGCCTGGCCGGCGATGAGTTTGTGCTGGCATTCGGGCATGCGGACGCGCTGGACGTGGAGCAGGTCTGCAACCGTATCCGTGCTGCGGTGCAAAACTTCGACTGGGAAAGCATTCAAGAAGGACTGCAGGTGAGCATCAGTATCGGCGTTGCCCAGGCGCAGCCAGGCGATTGCGTTGAAACCCTGACACACCGCGCTGATCTGGCCATGTATTCGGAAAAGAAAGAGGTGGGTTGAGCCGCCATGCTTCACTCGTTGACCCTGCCGCGCAAGGTCTTGGTTTCAGAGCGCTGGCTTTTGGCCACGCGCAGTCTTTGCTTCGAGCCATAGGTCGGTTTGGTAGCGCGCCGATTCTTGGGCGGGCGCGCCACACTGTTGACCAGTTCATGCAAGCGCGAAAAAGCGTCCAGCCGGTTCATCTCTTGTGTGCGGTGCTGCTGCGCCTTGATGACGAGCACACCCGCTTTGGTGATGCGGCTGTCGCTCAGCGACAGCACGCGCTCCTTCACATCGTCGGGCAATGATGAGGCGGGAATGTCAAAGCGCAGATGAATCGCGCTGGACACCTTGTTGACGTTTTGACCACCCGCCCCTTGTGCGCGGATGGCCGTGATCTCGACCTCGGCCTCGTTGATTTCCAGCAGCGGCAGGGCGGCGGGTTCAGCCATGAAAAACTCTCTCGGTCACTTCCTCAGGCCGTGACCTGATTGGGCGTGCCTTCAAATTCGGTCTCCGCCACGTAGCGCGCCACAAACGCCCCCACCGCACTGGCTGGCAGCGGCAACCACACGATGTGGCCGCTGCCCGGCGCTACCGTCATCGGCACGGCATCCCCGTTTTCCATGCGCGTGAGCTGCACGTTGTGGTTGCCTTGGGGGTGGATAATCTCCAGCCAGTCGCCCACGGCGAACTTGTTTCTGACATTCACCTCGGCCAGCCCCCGCACGGCGTCAAACGACAGCACGTCGCCCACATACAGGCTGCGACCGGATTCAGAATAACCGCGCAGGTAATTTTGGGTGGACTCGGGCGTGTGGCGCTGGAAAAAGCCGGAGGTGTAACCGCGATTCGCCAAACCCTCTAACTGCCCCAGCAAAGCCGGGTCCAGCTCGCGTCCGGCCACCGCATCGTCAATCGCCTGGCGGTAGGTCTGCACCGTGCGCGCCACGTAATACGGGCTCTTGGTCCGGCCCTCGATCTTGAGCGAATCGACGCCGATTTCGACCAGACGTTTGACGTGCTCGATGGCGCGCAAGTCCTTGGAATTCATCACGTAGGTGCCGTGTTCGTCTTCTTCAATCGGCATGTAGCTGCCGGGGCGCTGGCCTTCCTCGATCATGTAAACCTCGGAACGCTCGTTGCCACGCTCGCGCTCGGCGGCGACTTGCTGCGTCAGGATGTCGCCCGAGGCATCGACCACGCCGGGCTGGGTTTTGTAGTCCCAGCGGCAGGAGTTGGTGCAACTGCCCTGATTGGCGTCGCGGTGGTTGAAGTAGCCCGACAGCAGGCAGCGCCCCGAATAGGCAATGCACAGCGCCCCGTGCACAAACACTTCCAGCTCGGTATCCGGGCACTCCTGGCGAATCTGCGCGACCTGGTCCAGGGAGAGCTCGCGCGACAAAATCACCCGGCTGACGCCGACGCTTTTCCAGAAGCGTACGGCGGCGGAATTGACGGTGTTGGCCTGCACCGAGAGGTGAATTTCCATCTCGGGCCAGGTCTCGCGCACCATCATGATGAGGCCGGGGTCGGACATGATCATGGCATCCGGCTTGAGGGCAATCACCGGCGCCATGTTCTGCACATAGCTCTTGATCTTGTTGTCGTGCGGGAAGATGTTGGACACCAGATAGAACTTGTTGCCCAACTCGTGCGCCCGGTCAACGCCCTGCTTGAGTACCTCGATATTGCCGAAGTCGTTGTTGCGCACGCGCAGCGAATAACGCGGCTGGCCGGCATACACCGCCGTGGCACCAAAGGCCATGGCGGTCTCCAGCATCGTGAGCGAACCGGCCGGTGCCAGCAGTTCAGGTGTTCGCAAAGTCATGTTCAAACTCCCGTCTGCATGCCGGCCAGGCCGGCAATGGCCAGGGCGTAGCCACTGACACCCAAACCACATATCACGGCCTTGGCCGCGGGTGAAATATAGGAATGATGGCGAAACGCCTCGCGCGCAAACACGTTCGAAATATGCAGCTCAATCAGGGTCACGCCCGTGCCCTTGATGGCATCAAACAGCGCCACAGAGGTATGCGTGTAGGCCCCGGCATTCAGAATGACGCCGGCCAGCGTACCGGCCGCCTGTGCCCGCCCGGCCTCGTGCAGCCAGTCCACCAGAACGCCCTCGTGATTGCTTTGACGGAAGTCCAGCGCGAAGCCGTGGCTGGCACAGGCCTGCGCGCAAAGTTTTTCCACATCCGCCAGCGTGTGCGAGCCATACACCGCCGGTTCACGCGTACCCAGCAGGTTGAGGTTGGGGCCATTGAGGATCAAGGCAGTTTTCATAAATTTGTTTCCCATAACTGGGGCTGATTATCGGTGCTGTCTTGTTTTCTATCACATTGCAAAAAGTTGCCAAGGTGACTCCGCGTGATTGACAAGGTGAATTGCATCCGTCGACCTGACGGCCCCAACCTGAACATCCTTTCCACCACGCCCCCCGGAGACAACCATGTCCGCATCCTTAACCACCAGATCGTTGCTGGCAGGCGCCGCCCTGTTCGCCTGCGTTCCCATCCTGCACGCCGAAGTCGTCAAGATTGGCTTTATTGAGGTCCTGTCGGGCCGTTTGCCAACACGGGCAAGAGCTCCCTGAACCAGTTGCGTGAAGTCGTGACCCAGCTTAACGCCAAAAGCCGGGCATCAGACCCCAAGTTCGAAGTGGTTCCGTTCGATGGCAAGGGCTCGCCGCAGGAAAGCACCACGGCGCTGAAAGCGGCCGTCGACCAGGGCATCCACTACATAACGCAAGGCGGCGCCTCCGGGGCCGATACCGTGATCACCTCCAACTGGGGTAGCGACCTGACCTTGCTGTTCAAGTCGGCCAAGGAATTTGGCCTCAACATCAACTTCTTCACCCTCAATGCCAACAACCCGGGCTCGCCGGCGCAGTTGGGCTCATGGGGCACAGAAAAGGTTGGCGTGATCTGGAACTGGGGCCACAACGCGCCAACCCCGGAACTGGAAAAGATCTATGTGGCCTACAAGAGCAAGTTCAATGAAGACTTCATTTTCGCGGCGCACTGGAACAGCATGAACATGCTGGCGGCCGCGATGCAGCAGGCCAAGTCCACCGAGCCGAAGAAGGTGGCGTATGCACTGGAGGGGATGAAATACAAAAGCCCGATGGGCGAAGTCGAAATGCGAAAGACCGATCACCAGTTGCTGGCCCCCCTGTTTCTGGGTATCTGGGCCAAGCAGGGCAGCAAGGGCGTGAAGTACGACGCCGAGAAAACGGGCTACGGTTTCCGTTCTGAAGTGGTCTGGGATTCCTATGTCAGCGCGCAGCCGACCTCCTGCCAAATGAACCGTCCTTGAAAACCAAACACTTTGTCCAGCTGGTCGCGCTGTCAGCCCTGTGGGGCGCCTCTTTCATGCTGATCCGCATTGCCAGTCCCGTATTGGGGCCCAATGTGCTGGCGGCGCTTCGCATTGGCGTGGCCACTCTGACGCTGGCGGGGTGTGTCTGCGGGTTTTCCGGTGTGGCCCTGATCGTTGGCCTAGGGCCGGTCGAACTCTCGCCCCAAGTCATTCTGGCGGCGCTGGCCTGCACGGCTGCGTCAGCCTGTTATGGCATTTCGACCCCGCTGATGAAACGCGCCGTTACCCGCATGCAACCGCTGGAAATCGCAGCCAGCATTCATGCCGTGTCGCTGCTGATGCTGTTGCCCGGCGCGGTCTGGAGCTGGCCGCAAGCGCATTTCACGCCTGGGGCGCTGGCGGCAGTGGCGGTGATGGGGGTGGTGACGTCCGGGCTGGCTTACTGGCTGCACATTCGCATCATGGTGCATGTGTCGCCGGTGGCAGCCATGAGCCCGACCTTCATGATTCCCGTCTTTGGCGTGACCTGGGGGCACCTGTTTCTGGGTGAACAACTCAGCACCGGCATTTATGCCGGGGGCGCCCTGGTCCTGCTGGCCAGTGCGCTGATCACCGGCTTCAACCCCTGGCAGAAGTGGCTGGATGCTGTAGACGCCAAACCCTGAAAGCGCACGCCGTTGCTATTAAACTGGTAGCGCATGTCGCAATGAATACGGAGGCTAGGCCATACTTTGTACTTAAGGCGCCGCCCGCCAAGCCGCCCAATACCCCCGGCAACCCGTAGCCGACCACGGTGTACAGCGCCTGCCCCCGACCGCGCAAACGCCCCGGAAAGTGGTGCGACAGCAGGGCAATGCAAACCGAATGGTGCGCCGCAAACGTCAACGCATGCAGCATCTGCGCCAGCAACAGCACCGGCAACACCGCGGCGCTGGTGGCGGTGAGACCCATGCGCAGCGCAGTGGCTGCACCACACAACACCAGCCAGCCGGTCAGACTCAGGAGCGGCAGCCAGCGGCTCTGGGTGAAAAACCAGCCAATTTCCACCAGCACCGACACCGCCCACAACAGGCCGATCATGGTTTTGCTGTAACCCAGCGAATCCAGGTACAGCGAAAAGAAAACATAGATGCCCATGTGCGACAGCACATGAAAAAACAGCGAGGCAAACAGCCATTGCACCGATCGTTGCCGCAAGACCGGCCACACAGCCACCTTGACCGCATGGGCATGGACTTCTTCTTTCAGGTCAGGCAAGCGCCACGCACTGATGACCACGGCCAACAAGGTCAGCACGGTCCACGCCGGGAAATGCGCCATGCCGAACTGCTCAAACCAGAGGCCCGCCAACAGCACCGTGACCAGAAAGCCCATGGAGCCCCACAAGCGCACCCGGCCATAGCGCCGGGCATCGAAGGCACCACCGCTGCTGACCAGATGCGCCATGGCCGCCTCGCTCATCGGCATCATGGCGCTGGTGTGGGTGAACATCACCAACAGCACGGCAGCCAGCCACCAAAGCCCGAAGTCAAACCACAAACCCAGGGACGCCAGCATCGCCACGGTGGCGCCCAGACGCAGCAACTTGACGCGTTCGCCGGTGTGATCACTCAGGGCACCCCAGGCATAAGGCGCAAAGAAGCGCGTGGCGGCCTGGATCGAAGTCAGCAGGCTGATGACAAAAATGCCCAGCCCCTGATCCTTGAGCCACAAAGGCAGATAGGGGTTGAAAAATCCGATGTGGGCGAAGTAACTGGCGGAGAGCGCCGCAAACGGGATCAGGTGTCGGCGCCGGGCTGCCGTGTCGGAATCAGCCATGCAGCCTTGACGCTCAGGAAACAGTTAAACCGACGCTTTGATGGGCTTCAAACCCACCGTCACATCGCCGCACTGGGCCCGATGCCGCAGCGCATGTTCCATCACCACCAGCGCCAGCATGGCCTCCGCAATCGGTGTGGCGCGAATGCCGACACAGGGGTCGTGTCGGCCTTTGGTGATGACCTCGGTGGAATTACCACCCACGTCAATCGACTCGCGTGGTGTGATGATGGAACTGGTAGGTTTGATGGCAATCGACACTTCCAGGTCTTGCCCGGTGCTGATGCCGCCCAAGACACCACCGGCGTTGTTGGACCTGAATCCCCCTGGCGAGAGTGAATCACCATGGGTGGTACCGCGTTGGGCCACGCTGGCAAAACCGGCGCCAATTTCCACCCCCTTGACCGCATTGATGCCCATCATGGCGTAGGCAATGTCGGCGTCCATCTTGTCAAACAAGGGTTCCCCCAGACCCACCGGCACGTTGGAGGCCGTGACGCGGATACGGGCACCGCAGGAGTCCCCCGCCTTGCGCAGGGCCTCCATATAAGTCTCGAGCACGGACACGTCCGCCACCGGCGCAAAAAACAGATTATTGGGCACGAAATCCCACGACTCAAAATCGATGGGCAGCTCGCCAATCTGCGTCATGCAGCCGCGAAACACCGTGCCATATTTTTCAGCCAACCATTTTTTGGCCACCGCACCGGCCGCCACCATCGGTGCGGTCAGGCGGGCGGAGGAACGGCCGCCACCGCGTGGGTCACGGATGCCGTATTTCTGGAAATAGGTGTAGTCCGCGTGGCCTGGGCGAAACGACTCCAGGATGTTGCCGTAATCCTTGCTGCGTTGATCGGTGTTCTTGATCAGCAGGCAAATGGGGGTGCCGGTGGTTTTGCCTTCATAGACGCCGGAGAGTATCTCTACCGCGTCCGGCTCATTGCGCTGCGTGACAAAGCGGCTGGTGCCGGGGCGGCGGCGGTCCAGATCGGGCTGGATGTCGGCCTCGCTCAAGGTCATGCCCGGCGGGCAGCCGTCAATCACGCAGCCAATGGCCGGGCCGTGGGATTCACCAAAATTGGTGACTGCGAATAAGTTTCCGAAGGTGTTGCCGCTCATGGGGGCAGATTATCCCAGAGCGGGCGGGACCTCAAGCCTGGGCAGCCGGTGTCTCGCCTTCCGGCCAGTCGCGGATGTAGGCCTTGAGCATCTTGTTCTCAAAATTCTGGCTGTCCACCACGGCCCGGGCGACGTCGTAGAAGCTGATGACGCCCATCAGCATTCTGTTGTCCATGACCGGCATGTAGCGGGCGTGGCGCTCCAGCATCATGCGGCGCACTTCATCCATGTCGGTCTCGGTGGTGCAGGTCAACGGGGCATCGTCCATGGCGGTGCGAACCACGGTGGTGCCGATGGCGCCGCCGTTTTTCACCAAAGTCTGAATGACCTCGCGAAACGTCAGCATGCCGACCAGATCGCCGTGCTCCATGACGACCAGCGAGCCGATGTCTCGTTCGGCCATCAGGTCCAGCGCCCGCGCCAGAGGCTCGTCCGGTGTCGCCGTATAAAGTGTGCTGCCCTTGACGCGCAGAATATCGCTGACTTTCATGAATTTCTCCTCGTGACTGGTTAATGACCCGCTAATAACCGGCGGTGACCATTTATTATTGAAATATAGCCCACAATAAGTCGAACCCCAAGCAAGCAGTTAAAGACCGGGCTAAAACCTGTCCCGCAAAAACGAAGGAAACCCATGCCCGGTTACTCAGACCCCGGTTTTGACACGCTGGCACTGCACGCCGGTGCCGCACCCGACCCCGCGACCGGCGCGCGCGCCGTGCCGATTCACCTTACCACCTCCTTCGTCTTCGAGTCCAGCGACCACGCCGCCGCGCTGTTCAACCTGGAACGCGCCGGCCACGTCTACTCGCGCATCAGCAACCCGACCAACGCGGTGCTGGAGCAACGGGTGGCGGCGCTGGAGGGCGGCATTGGCGCCGTCACCACGGCCAGCGGCCAGGCGGCGCTGCACCTGAGCGTAGCCACGCTGATGGGGGCGGGCTCGCACATCGTGGCCAGCACCGCGCTGTATGGCGGTTCGCAAAACCTGCTGCACTACACGATGCGCCGCTTTGGTATCGAGACCACCTTCGTCAAACCCGGCGACATCGACGGCTGGCGTGCCGCGGTGCGGCCGAACACCAAACTATTCTTTGGCGAAACCGTGGGCAATCCGGGGCTGGAGGTGCTGGATATTCCTACCATCTCGGCTATCGCTCACGAAGCGGGCGTGCCACTGCTGGTGGACTCCACCCTCACCTCACCCTGGCTCATCAAGCCATTCGAGCACGGCGCGGACCTCATTTACCACTCTGCCACCAAATTTTTGAGCGGCCACGGCACGGTGATCGGCGGCATTGTGGTGGACGGCGGCAGTTTTGACTGGGACAAGTCGGGTAAATTTCCGGAACTGACCACACCTTACGCGGGCTTTCACAACATGGTGTTCACGGAGGAATCGACCGTCGGCGCCTTTCTGCTGCGCGCCCGGCGCGAGGGCTTGCGCGATTTTGGCGCCTGTTTGAGCCCACATTCAGCTTGGCTGATTCTGCAAGGCATCGAGACTTTGTCACTGCGCATGGAACGCCACATGAGCAACACGCGCAAAGTGGTTGAATTTTTGAGTCAGCAGGCATTTGTGTCGCGCGTGGGACATCCCCTGCTGGAATCGCACCCCAGCCACGCGCTGGCGCAAAAGCTGTTGCCGCGCGGCGCGGGCTCGGTATTCAGCTTTGACCTGAAAGGCAGTCGCGAACAAGGCAAGAAGTTTGTTGAGAGCCTGAAGGTCTTCAGCCACCTGGCCAACGTCGGCGACTGCCGCAGCCTGGTGATTCACCCCGCCAGCACAACACATTTCCGCATGAGCGACGAGGCACTGGCCGCTGGCGGCATCACGCAGGGCACGATCCGCCTGTCGATTGGACTGGAAGACGCTGATGACCTGATGGACGACCTGAAGCGCGCACTCAAGGTGGCGGAGAAAGCATGAACCCCCACGCTCACATTCATTCGCTGCCCCCCAAGGGGTCGCATGCCTCCCTAGAGGCGGCTCGTCAGGAGTCATAGCATGAACCTCATCGTCAACGGCCACAGCACCTACTGCTACACCGGCGGCAAGACTTTCGACGCCGCCAAACCCACCGTCATCTTCATCCACGGCGTCCTGAACGACCACAGCGTGTGGATATTGCAAACCCGCTACCTGGCGAATCACGGCTGGAACGTGCTGGCCGTGGATCTGCCGGGCCATTGCCGTAGCGCGGGCGAGCCGCCCGCCACGGTGGAAGCCGCTGCCGATTTTGTGATCGCCCTGATGGATGCGGCGGGTCTCCAACAAGCCGCCCTGGTGGGTCACAGCTTTGGCGCCCTGATCGCGCTGGAGGCGGCAGCCCGTGCGCCGCAACGGGTCAGCCAGCTGGTGCTGGTGGGCATCGCCTTCCCGATGAAAGTGTCACCGGCACTGCTGGACGCCTCCTTGAATGAGCCGATCAAGGCGCTGGAGATGGTCAACATCTTTTCCCGCGCTACGCTGGCGCCGCCACCCTCGGCCATAGGGCCAGGTACCTGGGTCTATGGCGCATCGATGGCACTGGGACGCCGAGTGATGGCCAGCAACTCCCGTGTCAATCTGTTTCACACCGGCTTCAAAGCCTGCGACAGCTACAGCCATGGCGAAGAAGCGATGGCGCAAGTGCCATGCCCGGTGCTGTTTGTGCTGGGCAGCGTGGACCAGATGACGCCGCCCAAAGCAGCACAAGGCCTGATTCAAAAGGCACGCCACGCCCAAGTGGTGTACCTGCCCGGCGGGCACCAACAAATGAACGAGACACCCGAACCCATGCTGGCGGCGCTAACCGGGTTTCTCAAGCTATAAAGTTGTCATGGCGGGCTTGACCCGCAATCCATGGCTAGCGGATCAGGTCCGGCATGACCGTTACTCGAGTCGCACAACAGCTCCTGAATTTATAGCGCATCACGAAGACTCATCAAGGGCCAGCGGCCGTTTTTCCATAAATTTTCAGTGGTTTCTTCCTGCCGCAGCAACAGTGCGTTGAGCAGCGGCGCCAGCAGGGTGGCGTCGGGATCTGCCAGCAAGATATAGCGCGCCGCTTCACCCGCCAATTCTTCCTGCAGCAAACCGATCCAGTCCAGCTCGCACAAGGTTTCCAGCACCGGCTCCAGTTGCAGCGTATCAACCCGCAGCAGCAGGGACAGTTGCGCAATCGTCAAGCCCCGCACCTCCGTGGCACGCACGCGGTCCAACTGCTGCAAGCTCTCCAGCGCCAGCTGAAACTGCAGGCCGTGCGACCGGGCCCGACGCTCCACCCCAGCCAGCAGGCTGGGCAGATAGGCGGTAATAACCGCGCCCAGCAGCACGATGACCCAGGCCACGTAAATCCAGATCAGCAGAATAGGCACGGTGGCAAATGCGCCGTACAGCACGGAATAGGTGGGCACCTTGCTCAGGTACAGGGTCAGCAATTTCTTGGCCAGCTCAAAGCCGGCCGACACAAACAGGCCACCGGCCCAGGCGTGTCCCCATTTCACCTGGGTATTAGGCACCGAGTGGTACAGCGCGGCCATGCCGCCGGCCATCAGGAAAAACTGCAGCATATCGAGCAGCAGTTGCACCCCGCCCGGCATCACACCCACCACGCCTTTGGACGCTGAGATGGCGTAGGATGTGAGGGTCAGGCTGATGCCCAGCAACAGCGGCCCCAGGGTGATGGCGGCCCAGTACACCAACACCCGCTGCCCGAAAGGCCGGTGCGTACGCACACGCCAGATGCCATTGAGGGTGCGGTCGATGGTCAAAATCAAGGCCAGCGCCGTGGTCAACAAAATGGCCACTCCGGCCACCCCCAGCTTGCTGGCCTGGCCGGCAAACTGGGTGAGATAACCCAGCACCTGGCGGGCGATGTTATCGGGGATCAAACTTTCAATGAGCCACTTCTGCAACACATCCTGAAACTTGGCAAACATGGGGAAAGCCGTGAAAACAGCCAGCGCTACCGTGATGAACGGCACCAGGGCAATGGTGGTGGTGAAGGTCAGGCTGCTGGCGGTCAGGCCCAGGCGGTCTTCCCGAAAACGCTCGCGCAGAGTGAGTGCCGTGCTCTTCCACGGGAAGTGCGACAGGCTTTTGAACAAGGCGTCCAGGCGCAAGGCCAAGGTCAGGGGTGGGGTAACAGGCGGGGTGGATGGCAAACTCATGGCCGCTATGATGCCATTGCAATGAATACAGAACAAAAAATACCACCCCCACTGGTTACCACCACACGCTTCCTGGCGGTCGGCAGTTTGCTGGGGCTCATCGTGCTGGGCCTCGCCTGGGAGCTGTTTTTAGCCCCGATCCGCCCAGGCGGCTCCTGGCTGGCGCTCAAAGTGTTGCCGCTGTGCATCCCGCTGGCGGGGCTGTTGAAAAACCGCATGTACACCTACCGCTGGGTCAGCCTGCTGGTCTGGCTGTATTTCACCGAAGGGGCTGTGCGCGCCTACAGTGACAAAGCGCCGGGCAACTACCTGGCCATGGTTGAAGTAGCGCTGTGCCTGACACTGTTTGTCGCCTGCGCCCTGCACGTTCGACTGCGCCTGAAAGCCGTAAAAAAGGAAGGTTGATGCTATGCAAACCCTGCTGGATGAACTTCGCCACATCGTCGGCGCCGCCCACGTCTTCACCGACGGCGACCTGACCGCCTGGGAACAAGACTGGCGCAAGCGCTCCCATGGCAAAGCCCTGGCCGTGGTCCGACCCGCGACTACCGATGAGGTGGCACGGCTGGTGAAAGCCTGCGCTGCCTATCATTTGCTGCAGCAGCACCCGGCGAGTGGCGTCAGCATCGTGCCGCAGGGCGGCAACACCGGTCTGGTGGTGGGCAGCACGCCCGATGCCTCGGGCCGCCAGATTGTGTTGAGCCTGCAACGCATGAACAGCGTGCGCAGCCTCGATGCAGACAACCTGACCATGACGGTGGAGGCGGGCTGCATCCTGCAAAACCTGCAGGAACGCGCGGAGGAATCAAATTTGCTGTTTCCGTTAAGCCTGGCTTCCGAGGGAAGCTGCACCATCGGCGGCAACCTGGGCACCAACGCCGGTGGCACCCAGGTGGTGCGCTACGGCAACACGCGCGACCTGTGCCTGGGGCTGGAAGTGGTCACCGCGCAGGGCGAGGTGTGGCACGGCTTGAGTGGTTTACGCAAAGACAACACCGGCTACGACCTGCGCGACCTGTTCATTGGGTCGGAGGGCACGCTGGGCATCATCACCGCCGCCACGATGAAGCTCTATCCCCTGCCCGCCGCCCAACTGACAGCCTGGGCCGCCGTGCCGTCGCTGGAACATGCGGTCACCCTGCTGGGGCTGGCGCACCGTCACCTGGGCGCAGGGCTTACCGGCTTTGAAGCCATGGGCCAGTTCGCCCTGAGTCTGGTCACCCAACACTTTCCGCACCTGCATGTGCCCTTGCACCTGGATTCGCCGTTTTGCGTTCTGCTGGAGAACTCGGGCCACGAATCCGAAGCCCATGCACGGGGTCAGCTTGAACGCCTGCTGGAAGCTGCGCTCGCGCAGGGCCACGTCACCGATGCTGTCGTGGCCGAAAACCTGTCGCAGGCCAGGCAGCTGAGGCACATCCGAGAAAGCATTCCATTGGCGCAGGCACTTGAGGGCCTGAACATCAAACACGACATCTCGATTCCGGTGTCCGGCATTCCTGATTTTGTACGCGCCACCGATGCGCTGCTGCAACAAGCCCTTCCCGGCGTGCGCCTGGTCAACTTCGGCCATCTGGGCGACGGCAATTTGCACTACAACGTGCAGGCGCCCGCAGGCGTCGATGCGGCAGCCTTTTTGCGCGAGCATGAAGAGCAGGTCAACACGCTGGTGTTTGACTCGGTCCATGCCTTTAGCGGCTCGATCTCGGCCGAGCATGGGGTGGGCAGTCTGAAAGTGGAGCAACTGGAAAAATACAAGTCGCCCGTGGCACTGGGGATGATGCGGGCCATCAAGTTGGCGCTGGACCCGCACAACTTGATGAATCCGGGGCGGGTGATTCGGTTGGCCTGAGCCACATAAAATACAGTTTCGTCAGCCGGTCCAAGACGATTTCTGGGCCGCCTGACCCGATTCCTGACAATCACTCAACATGCCGCAGCAACTACTGACTCATCCCGTCCGCTCCCAATACGAAGACTTCATGCGCCACGTGGACAGCCACGGCGTGTTCAAGGCCGACCGCACCGGTACCGGCACCAAGAGCGTGTTTGGCTACCAGATGCGCTTCGACCTGAACGAAGGTTTTCCGCTGGTGACCACCAAAAAGGTGCACCTGCGCTCCATCATTCAGGAGCTGTTGTGGTTTCTCACCGGCTCCAGCGACAACAATTGGCTCAAAGAGCGCGGTGTGTCCATCTGGGACGAATGGGCACGGCCGGACGGCGATTTAGGGCCGGTCTATGGCGTGCAGTGGCGCAGCTGGCCGACGCCGGACGGTGGCCACATTGACCAGATGGCCGAGGTCATCAAGACGCTGAAGAGCAACCCCGATTCGCGCCGCATCATCGTGAGCGCCTGGAACGTGGCCGACCTCGACAAGATGGCGCTGATGCCGTGCCACGCCTTCTTCCAGTTCTACGTGGCCCCAGCTGCCACACCGGGCGAGAAGGCCAGGCTCAGTTGCCAGTTGTACCAGCGCAGCGCCGACATCTTTCTGGGCGTGCCCTTCAACATCGCCAGCTACGCACTGCTGACCCACATGGTGGCGCAGCAGTGCGATCTGGACGTGGGCGACTTCATCTGGACTGGCGGCGACTGCCATATTTACGCGAACCACCACGAACAGGTGGCGCTGCAGCTCAGCCGCGCGCCCTTGGCCTACCCCACGCTCAACATCAAACGTCGGCCGGCATCGATCTTCGACTACGAATATGACGACTTCGAGGTGCTCGGCTATGAATGCCACCCGGCCATCAAGGCGCCGGTGGCCATTTAAATGAAACTGCACCTGATCTTTGCCCGCGCCGCCAATGGCGTGATCGGCCGCAACAACACCCTGCCCTGGCATTTGCCGGAGGACATGGCGCACTTCAAGCGCACCACGCTGGGCTGCCCGGTCATCATGGGGCGCAAGACCTGGGATTCGCTGCCGCCCAAATTTCGCCCCCTGCCCGGACGCCTCAACGTGGTGGTGACACGGCAAGCGGACTGGCAGGCAGCAGGCGCCTTGTGTGCCCATTCGCTGACCGAAGCCATGGCGTTGTGCCCGTTTGAGAGCGATGCATGGGTGATTGGCGGCGCCGAGATTTATGCCCAAGCCCTGCCGCTGGCCAGCACGGCGGTCGTCACTGACATAGAAGCGTCATATGAAGGCGACGCTTATGCGCCACAATTCGGGCCGGAATGGACCGAGACCGCGCGTGACCGGCAGGTATCAAGCACCGGGTTGAGTTTCAGTTTTGTTACCTATCGAAAAAATACAGGAGTTTGAAATGTCCGAAGATGGATTTCACGTACACGGCCCGCACGACCACGAGCTGGAGCACGCCCAAGCGGGCGACCACGACGGCGAACACGGCGGCATGATCAACCAGATCGCGATGTTCACCGCCATCATCGCCACTATCGGCGCCATTTTTGGCTACATGGGTGGCGCCACGCAGGCCAATGCCGGCCTGTACAAGAACAACGCCGCCATCAAGAAAACGGAAGCGTCCAACCAATGGAATTTCTTCCAGGCCAAGAGCACCAAACAGTCGCTGGCCGAACTGGCGCGTGACCTGGCACCGGACGACAAAAAAGCCGTCTACCAGGGCAAGATCGAACGCTACGAGAAGGAAAAGAACGACATCAAGGTGGTGGCCGACAAGATGGAAGCCGAGGCGACACAATGGGACAAACAGAGCGACGAGCAGATGCACCAGCACCACCGCTGGGCGCAGTCCACCACCGTGCTGCAAGTCTGTATCGCACTGGCGGCAATTTCCCTTTTGACCAGAAAAAAATGGCTTGAGTACGCCATGTTTGGCGCCGGGGGCATTGGCGTGATCGTTGGCGCCTTGGCTGCGCTACATATTTAATAGCTAGCTGCGCATAGAGGACGAGGGCTAGCGCCTATTTAACTATGAAACTTGCCATATCACCAACGTCCGGGCTGAAAGCGGTTTGAACAAGATCTTTCGAGGCCCGCACTTCACTGGGCTGATGTACGGCGCAGTGCTGATGCTGCTGATTCATGTGATCGGCACGCTCGGCTATATGTACATCGGGCGTCCATCGGCGACCTGGATTGATAGTTTCTACATGACCTTTATCACCGTGGCCACCATTGGCTTTGGTGAAATAGTCGATTTGAGCCACCATCCGATGGGGCGCTTGTTTACCGTGTTCATTGCCGTGATTGGCATTGGCACGATGAGCTACCTGTTTTCCACTTTTGTGGCGCTGCTGCTCGAATCTGATCTGAATGCCGCTTTGAGGAAAAAACGCATGGAAAAGGAAATTGCCAGGCTCGCCGGCCACTACATCGTGTGCGGCATTGGCCGCGTCGGCAGCAACGTGGCCGATGAACTGCTCAAGACCCAGCGCACGCTGGTGGTGATCGAGACTGATCGTCTGGCGCTGGACCGTTGGCTGGAGCAGCACCCGGACACGCTGCACCTGTATGCTGACGCGGCCGACGATGAAGCCCTGCGCCGGGCCGGGATCATGGCTGCGACCGGGGTATTTGCCGTGACAGGCGACGACAGCCACAACCTCATGGTGTCGCTGTCGGTCAAGCTGCTGAACCCCAAGGCGCGGGTGGTGGCACGCGTGCATGACATTCGCAACATCAACAAGGCCCGCCGCGCCGGGGCGGATGAAGTTGTCTCGCCCGACTTCGCTGGCGGTATGCGCATTGCTTCGGCCATGGTGCGGCCACATGCAGTCAACTTCATGGACCAGATGTTACGCACCGATGAAGAACTGCGGGTGGAGGAGGTGATGGTGCCGGCCCACTTCCCGGCCACACCCGTGGTCGAATTGATTCCAAAGTCAAGAGACTACATCCTCATGGCCACGCATGAGCATGGCAAGTGGGTGTTCAATCCGGCCGACGATCATGTCGTCCGGGCGGGTGCGGTGCTGGTTCTCATGTCCAGTCCGGGCGGACGCGCGCATCTGGAACAGTTGCTCAAGGTCTGAGCGCGACGCGGTGTGATGTTTATAAATAGGATTTAATGCTGTGAAACTCGCGACCTGGAACGTGAACTCGCTAACCGTGCGGCTGCCGCAGGTGCTGGACTGGCTGGCAGCCAACCCGGTGGATGTACTGGTGCTGCAGGAGCTCAAGCTGACAGACGACAAGTTTCCGTTCGACGCCTTCACGCAGGCCGGCTATGCAGCCCAGTGCTTCGGCCAGAAAACCTATAACGGAGTGGCGCTGTTGTCGCGCACACCGGCCATCAACGTCGTCAAAAACATCCCCGGCTTTGCCGACGACATGGCACGCGTCATCAGTGCCGACGTGGGGGACGTGCGCGTCATTGGCGGCTATTTCCCCAACGGTCAGGAACCGGGCAGCGACAAGTTTGAATACAAGATGAGCTGGCTGAAAGGCTTGCGCGACTGGGTGCGGGCGGAGCTGCTCACCCACCCCAAACTGGTGCTGATGGGTGACTACAACATCACCTTTGACGATGCCGATGTGTGGGACCCGGTGGGCCTGAAAGACACGATCCACTGCACGGAAGAAGAACGCTACCACCTGCGCGCACTTCAAGCACTGGGCCTGCATGACGCGTACCGGCTGTTCCCGCAACCGGAAAAAAGCTACTCCTGGTGGGACTACCGCGAGTTCGCCTTTCGCCGCAACCGTGGGCTGCGCATTGACCACATTCTGGTCAGCGATGCGCTCAAGCCACTGGTGATGGGTTGTGTGATTGACAAGGCCCCGCGCAAGAACGAACGCCCGAGTGACCATGCGCCGGTCGTCATTGAGATTGATTTAGCGTAACTGCCTGACAGCTATGACTTTCATAGCTATCTACGCTTATTAGACGGGGGCTAGAGGCCGCTTTACTCCAAACCAAGCTCCTGAATCTTGCGTGTGATGGTGTTGCGGCCAATGCCGAGTTTTTGCGCCGCCTCAATGCGCCGACCCCGGGTGGCGGCCAGCGCGGCGAGAATCAGCCTGGATTCAAACCGGCGCGTCAACTCGTCCCACACATCGTGCCGACCGGCCGCCAGCAAGGCGATGGCGTCGGCCTCCAGACCCAGTTCCCAGTCGCCACCAGGGGTTTGCGGCAGCGGGGCCGCAGCGGGCAGCGACGGCGCGGCCAACCCGGCAAAACCACCAGCAGGTGCCTGTTCCTGCGTGTGTTCCGGCATGGATCGGGCGGCCAGCGGCACCGGCGCGGAGGCCTCGCCTGAGCCGCTCGCCGTCACCCCCACCTCGGGTGGCAAATCTTTGGGCTCAATCACCTGGGCGGGTGCCATCACCGTCAGCCAGTGACAGATGTTTTCCAGCTGCCGCACGTTGCCGGGAAAGGCAAAGTTACCTAGCCACACCAGCGCGGCATCGGAAATTCGTTTCGGTTCCACCCCAAGCTGGGCGGCACTTTGTTGCAGGAAGTGGCGCGTCAGCATCGGGATGTCTTCCTTGCGCTCGCGCAGCGCCGGCAAGCGCAGGCGGATGACGTTGAGCCGGTGAAACAAGTCCTCACGGAACACGCCATCCTTGACGCGTTGCTCCAGGTTCTGGTGCGTGGCGGCAATCACGCGCACATTGGTTTTCACGGCACTGTGACCACCAACCCGATAGAAATGGCCATCACTCAGCACGCGTAACAGTCGGGTTTGCAAGTCAAACGGCATATCGCCGATTTCGTCCAGAAACAGCGTGCCGCCGTCAGCCTGCTCGAAGCGGCCACGGCGCATGGTCTGCGCGCCGGTGAAGGCGCCACGCTCATGCCCGAACAGCTCGGACTCCAGCAGGTCTTTCGGAATGGCCGCCGTGTTGATCGCCACAAAGGGACCATTGGCGCGCGGTGAATGTTTGTGCAAAGCCCGCGCCACCAGCTCTTTGCCCGAGCCGGACTCGCCCGTGATCATGACCGTGACATTGCTCTGACTCAAGCGGCCAATGGCGCGAAACACATCCTGCATGGCGGGTGCCTGGCCCAGCATCTCCGGCGTGTCAGCCATACGTTCTTCGGCCACTTCTTCGCGCTGGCTTTCTTCCACCGCGCGGCGAATCAGCTCGACCGCCTTGGGCAAGTCAAACGGCTTGGGCAGGTATTCAAACGCACCACCCTGAAAGGCCGACACCGCGCTGTCCAGGTCGGAATAGGCGGTCATGATGATCACCGGCAGACCCGGGTATTTTTCCTTGACCTTTTCCAGCAGTTCCAGGCCCGAGCCACCCGGCATGCGGATATCACTGACCAGCACCTGGGGGCCGTTTTCGTCGTTGGCGGTGTTCAGCGCGGTCAGGACATCGCGCGGATTGGTAAAGCTGCGGGTCGGCAGGTTCTCACGCAATAGTGCCTTTTCCAGTACGAAGCGGATGGACTGGTCATCATCTACGATCCAAATCGGCTTCATAAGTTTGGGTCACCTCAGGTCAACGGTTAAAAGGCATTGTGGGACAGACCGCAGCTACGCGCAGCGAGCCAGCTCTGTCCCCAACATTTCAAGGCAAAGGAATCAATATCTTGAAATCCGTGTGGCCCGGCACACTGTCGCACTCGATCAAGCCATGGTGCTGCTGTACAAAAGTTTGCGCCAATGTCAGCCCCAAGCCCGAACCGCCCTCCCGCCCGGACACCAGCGGATAGAAAATACGGTCTTTGATCGAGTCTGGTACACCAGGCCCGTTGTCGATGACATGCAATTCCAGTGCCAACCGGTAGCGCTGTTTGCCAAAGGTGATCTGCCGAGCGATTCGCGTGCGAAATATCAAGCGCGCTTCACTTACCGCGATCTGTTCCGCCAAAGCTTGACAGGCATTGTGAGCAATGTTGAGCACGGTCTGTATGAGCTGTTCGCGGTCGCCGCGAAACTCCGGGATCGAGGTGTCATAGTCGCGCACCACTTTGAGGCCCTTGGGAAACTCGGCCAGTATCAGCGACCGCACACGCTCACACACCTCATGAATGTTGACGTCTCCCACCAGATGAGGGCGTCGGTGCGGGGCCAACAACCGATCCACCAGCGTTTGCAGACGGTCCGCCTCATGAATGATGACCTGCGTGTATTCGATGAGTTCGCGGGACTCCATCTCCATCTCCAGCAGCTGGGCTGCGCCACGGATACCACCCAGCGGATTTTTGATCTCGTGCGCCAGATTGCGGATCAGTTCCTTGTTGGACTGGGCCTGCTCCGACAGGCGCTCCTCACGGTCCTGGCGGGCCTGCTGCTCCAGCGGCAGCAACTCCACAATGATTTCATTCGCTTTTTCGGTCTGCGTCACGATCACATGCACCGGCAGTGGGTCGTGATTCAAGCGCTTGAGCCAGGCGTCGTACCGCAAGGCGGCAAACTCATTGCTGCCCGCGCCCTGCAATGCATTTTGCAGATGGATCGGCTCGGTGAAGTTATCGGCGAAGTGAGATCCCACAATCGCCCGGCGTGATATGCCCAGCGCATCTTCCAGCGCGGCATTGGCAAACAAGACAGCGCCGTTGCTGTGCACCACAGCCACCAGCGTGGCTAGCAGATCAAACGAATGAAACCGCACCGCCGCCGAGGCGGCAGAAGATACAGAAGGGGCAGTAGAGGGGGAGATAGGCTTCTTCAAGCCGCCTATTTTGCCGCAGAGGCAGCCGGAACGCGCCCGAGTTCGCGGCGAATACCGGCAATATCGCTTTCATTGCGTGCCAGACTGGCCTTGAGCTCAGTCACACGGTCCAGATACTTCTGATAATTGCGCGCCTCACCACCGATCTTTTCCGGCTCGCCGTTGTTGTATTCCTTGAGCAACTCGGCTTGGCGGGCTTCCGCCTTCTTCAGCTCTGATTCCAGAATCTGGCGGGCATCCGAGTCGCGTGACTTCTGGTCAACCGCATCCACCCGCTGAGCTGCTGACGACGCTGACGCAACGCGTGCTGGGGTTGAAGTCGTTGGACGGGTGCCCTGCACCACGGTCACATTACCGCCTTCCATGAGCTTGCAGCCGCGCGTCTGGGCATTGGGTACAGTGTTCGTGTACTCATTGCCACAACGGTAAATGCGTTCCTGGGAAAAACTGTTTGCTACAAAAATAGCAGCAGTCAAGGGAATCAATAAAGCATATTTCATACGTTTTCCACGCGTCAAAGAAGTGCATGGATAGGGTTGTCAGTATGCGCCAATTACACGCTTGTTGAAAAAATTCAAGGTTCCCATAGCAAAAAAGGACGGCTTGCGCCGTCCTTTTTTGCTACAAGCTGTAACGGATTACAGCGAGTAGTACATGTCGAACTCAATCGGGTGAGTCGCCATGCGCAAGCGCGTGACTTCGCCCATCTTGAGCTCAATGTAGGCATCCAGCATGCTGTCGGTGAACACACCACCTTTGGTCAGGAAACCGCGATCGGCATTGAGGCAGTCCAGTGCCTGGTCCAGGCTGTGGCACACGGTCGGCACTTTTGCATCTTCCTCGGGCGGCAGATGGTAGAGATCCTTGGTGGCAGCTTCGCCGGGATGAATCTTGTTTTCCACGCCGTCCAGACCGGCCATCATCAGCGCGGCAAAACCCAGGTACGGGTTCATCAGTGGATCGGGGAAACGCGCTTCAATGCGACGACCCTTGGGGTTGGCCACATACGGAATGCGGATCGAGGCAGAACGGTTCTTGGCCGAGTAAGCCAGCTTCACCGGCGCTTCATAGCCGGGCACCAGACGCTTGTAGCTGTTGGTGCCGGGGTTGGTGATGGCGTTCAGCGCACGGGCGTGCTTGATGATGCCGCCGATATAGTACAGCGCAAAATCCGACAGGCCGGCATAGCCGTCGCCGGCAAACAGGTTTTTGCCGTCTTTCCAGATGGACTGGTGCACGTGCATGCCGGAGCCGTTGTCGCCCACGATCGGCTTGGGCATGAAGGTCGCGGTTTTGCCATAGGCATTGGCCACGTTTTGCACCACGTACTTGAGGATCTGGGTCCAGTCAGCGCGCTGCACCAGTGTGCTGAAGCGGGTGCCGATTTCGTTCTGACCGGCGCCTGCCACTTCGTGGTGGAACACTTCGACCGGCACGCCCAGGCTTTCCAGAATCAGGGACATCTCAGCGCGCATGTCTTGCGTGCTGTCAACCGGGGGCACCGGGAAGTAGCCGCCCTTGACGGTCGGACGATGGCCGCGGTTGCCGCCTTCAATCTTCGTGCCCGAATTCCAGGGTGCTTCGTATTCGTCGATCTTGAAGAAAGTACCCGACATGTCGGTGTTCCAGCGCACGTCATCAAAAATGAAGAATTCCGGCTCAGGACCGAAGAAGGCTGTGTCGCCCATGCCGGAGGCCTTGAGGTAGGCTTCAGCACGCTTGGCGATCGAGCGCGGATCGCGGTCATAAGCCTTGCCGTCGCTGGGCTCGACCACGTCGCAACTCAGGAACATCGTGGTTTCTTCGAAAAACGGATCGATGTTAGCCGTGTTGGGATCAGGCATCAGCTGCATGTCAGAGGCTTCAATGCCCTTCCAGCCAGCGATGGACGAGCCGTCAAATGCATGGCCCGAGCTGAATTTGTCTTCATCAAAATGGGAAACAGGCACGGTGACGTGCTGCTCTTTGCCACGGGTATCGGTGAAGCGGAAGTCAACAAACTTGACTTCGTTTTCTTTCACCATCTTCATGACGTCTGCGACGGTCTTGGCCATCAAATACTCCTGGTTGGATCGTTGTTGAAAAAGTTACTTATTAGCGGATGCAGTTTTTGTGCCAATACTGGCGACCGGACAAATCCGCCTAACCTTGTATTTTGCCCTGAGTTCGCGTTAGTTTTGGCACGCTTGAAAGGAACATGACATAGCGCACAAAAATAAATGCACCAATGAAGTGCATGCCGCATTTCGCACCCAATTAGTTTGTTTACTTTTGCACCAATTCGGGGCCAAGTTGAGCCTTAAAACCCTGCAAGCCAGCCAGAAGCGCCGGATAGGCCTGTTCCACCCGACTTGGCGCACCTTTGACGCCCAGCTCAATATGGCGCCCATATTGCGGGTGATCCACGCTGGGCAGGCTGAAGACCTTGACGCCTGCGTAGACCCGCTCAATCTCTTCCATCAGGGGTGTCAGTGTGGCCTCCATGGCACCCATGACGATGACCGATTTCTCGATCCAGGCCGCAGTTTGAAACAAATGTTGGTAATGGGTGTCGAGCACCCACTCGATCATGGGCCAGGCCATCACCGGAAACCCCGGCACGAAAAATACGCCCCCACGCTCCCCCACTTTGTGTGGGTCGCTGCCCCCCAAGGGGGCTAATTTCCCTTGGAGCGGTCCGGCGGGAAATTGCCACTCATCCCTGTAGTTAGATACCCCCGTGCAGAAAAAACCGGGAATCTTGTTGAAAGGGTTGGGGATGATGTGCGCGCCCAGCGGAAACATGCCCATGTTCAGCCGGTGCATGTTGTCGGGCCGATTCGCCTCAAACACCGTGCCCTGCTCCTTGGCCAGATCCTGCATGCGCTCATCGATCAGGGCTTTGGCTTGGGGGTGCAGCACCAGATCCAGCCCCAAAGCCCTGGCGGCGCATTGGCGCGTATGGTCATCCGGCGTGGCGCCAATACCGCCGCAGGAAAAGACCACATCGCCCGAAGTAAAAGCGCGCTTCAGAGTGGCCGTAATCCGATCCGGCGCGTCACCCACGTAGTCAGCATAGTCGAGCTGCAAGCCACGCGCCTTGAGCAACTCGATGACCTTGGGCAGGTGCTTGTCGGCACGTTTGCCCGACAGGATTTCGTCCCCGATGATGATCAGGCCGAAACGGGGGGCGGCGTTAGCGGGAGCTGTTGGAGCCGAAAGGTGAGTCATCCGGTAATGTTACCGCTGGCACATCGATCGGTGCTGGCGCGGGGGCGACTACAGGTGCCGCCGCCAAGGCCTGCTCGGCACGCAAGTCGCGCAAGGCCGCCAGGCAGTAGTGTGCAAACCACAGGGAAGAAAACGCAAAGACCAGCGTATAAATCCAGATCGCCAGCGGCACCAAAATCACAAACGCCGCCGCCAGCAGGGCACCCGAAGCCCAGATCAGGCTGGGCGCCGCGCCCAGAAAGCCACAAAAGACGCCGATGCCCAACAACCAAATCCGATGCCGGCGAAAAATCTCGCGCCGCTCCTCCGGACTGGCATGCTCGGCCAGCGCATCAAATGCCATCACCCGGTAGGTGAGCCAGCCCCAGATCAGCGGCGGCAGCACCAGAATCAAGGGCGGCACCAGCCACAGGGGGATTGAAATAATGATAGCGATCAAGGCCAGCAGGGTCGAGCCCAATGACCACAGCATGCTCGCCACCACCGAACTCCCCCGCTTGCGCTCCAGTTGGGGAAAACGCCGCTCGGCCACCAGCAGCGTCAAGGCCGGCGTCATCAAAACGGCTACCAGCAGCAGCGACAGCACCACAATGACCGGCGTCACTGCAAAAATCACAATCAGGGGCGCCAGCACCAGCTTGAGGCTGCCCGCACCAACACTCTGCAACCAAGCCCAAATATTATTGATGAACGACGAGCCCTCCAAGGCTGCACGCACCCAGTCCAGCGCACCCTCCCAAAAGTAATATCCCAAACCCAGCGCCAGCGCCACCATCAGCACCAGGGGCAAAAAAGATAGAGCGATCACACGCGGACGCAGGCAGTAAGCCACCGCACGCCAGAAGGAATCAAGAAACAGGTTCATGGAACTAGCATAACCCTATCCGACAGGTTCGCAGCATGGCTCAGGCCCGCCCGACCAGCCGCTTGAGCCCGAGCCACTGCTGGGCCCAAAAGCCCCGGCCATAGTCACGCCCCTGCGCCACCTGATCGCGCACGCCGGTGGCATCAAAACGATCCTCAAAATTGGCCGTACCCAACAACATGTCCCACCACGGCAGCAACACGCCGAAATTGTGGTCGCCGACGCCCACGCTGTGGTGCAGACGGTGAAAACGCGGACTGATCCAGAGTCGCTCACCGACACGGCCAAACCAGATGCGCACATTGGCGTGCTGAAAACTTTCACTCAGCTGGGTCAACGCCACGATGACCACAAACTGGCTGGGCGCAATGCCAATGAGTTGGGCCACCACGACCACGATCACGTCCCGAATCACGTCATCCAGCAGGTGGTTGCGGTTGTCGCTCCACATCGTCATCTGGCGCTGCGCGTGGTGCAGGGAATGCAACTTCCACCACCATTCAAACTGGTGCTGGCCACGGTGAATCCAGTAGTTCAGCGCATCCATCGTCAGCAGGTAGAGCAGCAGGCTGACCCCGGCCTGGTCGGTCACACCGGGCCACAAGGCATCGAGTTGAAAGGTACTGAGGCCCGCAACCCGCAGCGCACCAAACAATTGGTCAAACAAGGGATCAAGCGAAAAAAACAGAGCCAGGCGAAACAGCCCAAGCCGGTGAATGACGGTGTACAACATGTCGGTGCGCAGCGTCGCCCGGTCCGTCACTGCCTCCACCGGACGCCAGCGTTGCAGCGGCCCGATCACGGCAACCAGGACCACGAACTGGATCAAGCCGACCAGCAGCCAACCAGTGGCGTTATAGCCATCAACCAGCAAATTCCCCATGCCCAAGGCAAACATCGCCGGCTGGATCAGGGACTCAAACAGCCACTGCTGGGCGCCTGAGAATGCGTCGGTAAAAAAATCCATCGGCGACCGCTCTCAGGCTATGGCTTTGGCCAGTACGCTGACTATTGCCCCGCAGCTGCCACCCAGGCGCGGTAGGCGGGATGGTCGCGCAGGGTGGCAAAGCAAAAGCCCTTGTCTTTGAGGCCCATGATGAGCGGCTCCAGCACGGTGGGAGCCCATGGGTCTTTGCGCGACCAGATGCCCAGGTGGGCCAGCAGGATGTCACCTTTTCTGATGTCGCGCAGCGCCTTCTTCAGCAGGGCCTCGTTGCTGAACTTCTCGCTCGGCAACTCGTCGCCCATAAACCCCGCTGGCGCCCAGCCAACGTGCTCGAATCCGCATGATTTGGCCACAGCCAGCAGCCGGGGCGATGTTTTGCCACCCGGCGCCCGAAACAGGGGTAACGACTTTTTCCCGGTGAAGTCCTGCAGGCGCTCATTCGCATGCGTCAGCTGCTCACAATATTTTTTCGTGTCATAAGTGAACTCGCGCCCCTCAAAAGCACCGGCCGTGGGCTGCATGCGAAATTTGGGCTCGACCCCGGGCAGGTCGCCACGCCAGTACACATGATCGTAGGTGTGGGAAGCGAATTCATGCCCCTCAGCCGCCCGCGCCTTCCACCAGGGCGCCCAATGATTGCCCAGACTGCCATCGCCGACCTTGGTGCGCTCATTGGCGGCAAAAAAGGTGACTTTGACGTTTTGCCGCTTGAGTACCTCCGCCACCAGCGGAGCGATGTCCATGTGGCCGGTATCAAACGTCAGGTAGAGCGGATTGTCACAGGCTTTTACGGCGCTAGCCCCCGTCGAATAAGCGCAAGCCGCTATCAGAATAATAGTAAATCGAAGGCGCATCGGTAACTTATTGACGGGCCGCATGGTCCAGTGTCCAGACGCCATGGGGGGACTTGCCGACATTGATCTGTCGCACCACCTGCCGCGTGCGGGTGTCTATCACGGTCAGTTTCCTGGCCCAGCGCGATGCCACATAAATGACATGGCCATCGGCAGTCAGGTCCATGTCATCCGGCCCACTGGGGGCGGGGTAGCTTTCCACCACCGTCATGCTCTGGTAATCGATCTTGCTGATGGTGTTGGCCACCCGGTTGCTGACAAACACGTGGCGCTGGTCGCCCGCGCCGCGAAAAGAGTGCGCACCCTGCCCGGTTTTAATCAGTTTGACCAGTTTCGGGGCGGGCCCGGTCACGTCGTACACCTCGACGCCTTCGCCGCCGGTCAAGCCAATCAGCAAAAATTTGTCATCGGGCGTGCCAAACACATCGGCCGGCATGGCGCCGGTCTTGCCACGCCATTTCAGGGTCTGGGTGACGAGGTCGATCGCCACCAGTTCGTCACTGTCTTGCATGGTGGAATAAACGGTGCGGCTGTTGCTGTCGATCCAGACATGGCTGGGGGTCTTGCCGGTGGCAATGCGTTTGGCCAAGGTCAGATGGGCGCCGTCCCAGTGGTAAATATCCACGTGGTTAAGCCGGTTCGCCACCGTGACGAACCACTTCATGTCAGGCGAAAAGCGCAGTTGGTAGGGGTCGAGAATGCCGCGCACGGTGCGCTGCACCTCGGCCGTTTTCGGGTCCACAAACATCAATGAATCACTCAGGGCATTGGCAATGACGAGAGATTTTTCATCGGGCGTGAGGTAGAGGTGGTGCGGCTCTTTGCCGGTGGGAATGCGCTTGATTTCTTTCCAGCTCGTGGGATCAATCACGCTCACGCTGGCATCCAGCGAATTCATCACAAAAATGGGGTTCGACTGGGCATCGGCAGACAAGGGCGCCAAGGTGCTCAAACACAGGGCCAAGGCGGCAGGAAAACGGATGGAGAAACTGGCAAGAAAACGGTCACAAAATGTCACAACGAATCACTCTTTAGGCAATCTGCGAGTGTAGCGGGCATCCAACACCCACTGCGGGCCAGCGCGCCTCAACCGGCAATGCTGGCCAGATCAGCCTGACTCAACCAGCGCCACTGGCCGGGCGCCAAGTCATCGGGCAGCCGTAAACCGCCAATCTGCGAGCGGTGCAAAGCCTCCACCCGGTTGCTGACTGCGGCCACCATGCGTTTGACCTGGTGGTACTTGCCCTCGGTCAGAGTCAGGCGCAGATGGTGGCTTGACACCGCCTCACACGCCGCCGCCCGCACCGGCTTGGGGTCATCGTCCAACACCACGCCTGCCAGCAGTTTGGCTACCTGCACCTCGTCCAGCGGATGTTTAACGGTCACCTCATACACCTTGGGGACATGGTGGCGCGGCGAGCTCATGCGGTGGATGAACTTGCCGTCGTCCGTCAACAGCAACAACCCGGTGGTGTCCTGGTCAAGGCGTCCGACCGCCTGCACCCCTTGTACCGCGCCCTTTTGCGGGCGCAAGCGCAGCGGCGACGGCAACAGGGTGTAAATACTGGGATGGGTCGAGGGCTTTTGTGAACACTCCGTGTTGGCGGGCTTGTGCAGCATCACATAGGCCTTTTCATGGTACGGCCAGTCCACCCCCTGCACCCGAAAGCGCAAGCCATCCGCTACAAATTCAGTAGCTGACTGCGCACAGGGGACGGGGGCTAGCGCCTCATTTGACTCATAAACCTGAACCAGCCCCTGCTGAATCAGGCCGGCACACACGCGTCGGGTACCGAAGCCCTGGGAATAAAGAATGTCTTGTAACTGCATACACCGAGTATCGCAAAGCCTGGCCCCTGCTGGGTGGCACGGCCGAGCGCAAAGGGACGAAAAAAAGGCACCATCGCGGTGCCTCGAGTAGTCAAGGTGGCGGTTACAGCCCGCCACCCGAACGCGTCAAACTTAAGCCTTCTTGGCGTAAGCGCTGCACCAGCCTTTGGCGGACACTTGCTTGCCGGCAAACAGCGGGCAGGCACCGGCAGCATCACCGGCCTTACCTTGGTACAGCGAGCAAGTGGCGCAGCTCTGACCTGCGGCAAACTTGGGGAATTTGACCTTGTCCGCCTTGGTGGCGTCCGCCTTGTAGCCTAGTGCTACAGCTTGGGCATCGGTTTCGACGACCATGGGGACTGCGGCCATAGCGTTACCGGCCATCAAGGCAGTGCCGCCCAAGCTGAGTTGAACAATGAATTCGCGACGGTTGGTCATGAGATTTCTCCAGAGTTGTGAGTTGTTAATAATGGACACACTGCACGTATCCGTGCAGTTGGTGCCACCCCGTATTGTCATACATCTGCATTTGCTTATATGAAACAGACACCAATACCTGGCTAAACCAGTCAGGTGATGGCCAAAAAACAGAAAACCGCCCGCAGGCGGCTGGTCAGACACGGTGCAAGCGCTTACTGCTTGCCCGGCACTTTGCCTTCAACGCCCTTGACGTAGAAGTTCAAGCCACCCAGAAACTGGTCATCGGCCACCGTATCCTTGGCCAACTGAACCTTGCCGGTGTTGTCGGTAATCGGGCCCTTCCAGATCACGAAGCTGCCGTCAAGCAGGCTGAAATGCTGAAACACCATGCTGATGCCCGCAAGATGAAGTCGGGGGGGTTGTCAGGTTGACACCCTGCGCATGAGCGTCCCTCAAGACGCGAATCAGGTATTACCCCCGCTAAACGCCAGCCAGCGAGCGAAGGCCACCCGGGTCAACCAGATTCAAGGTCCGCCCCGAGCCGCTGATCAGGCTACGCTCACGCAAGTGGCGCAACACGCGGGACAGTGTTTCGGGGGCAATGTCCAACTGCGCTGCAATCGATCGTTTACGCTCCTGCAGCTGCACGGCCATCACACCTTTGTCACCGATATGGGCATGACGCAGCAGCCACTCGGCACAACGAGCCTCGGCGTCTTTCGCCATGCGGCTGACGGCCAGCTCGGTTTGCTGGCGGTGCGCCATGGCCACATCGTGCAACACGGCTTGGGCTGGCATGGGCATGTCAGACAGCGTTCGACGAAATTCGGCGACGGGCACACGACGCAAACAGACTTCGGTTTCTGCCACGGCATCCACCGCATTGGGCAGATTCAGTACCGCAGAGCTGGCCTCCAGCCAGCAGGGGCCTTCCACCACCCCCAACTGGTGCTCCATGGCATCGCCCTCCATCACGCCCAAGGCAACACGACCCGACTCCAGATAGCTGACCCACGGTGACGAAACAGCGCGCCTGAGCAGAGACTCACCCCGAGCGGCGACTTGTCTCTCAACGGATGAATGAATGGTTTGGGCAGAGAACATGAACCCGACTGTGCCGCGCTTACCCCCCTTGGACCTTGAGCGAAATCAAACAATCCTGTGGAAGAGCCTCACAAAACCAGCACAGCGCGGAAATCATTGACATTGGTGAACGTGGGCCCGGTAGTGACCAGATCGCCCAAACCCGCGAAGTAAGCGTAGGCATCGTTGCGGTCAAGGTAGGTGTCGATTTTCATTTCCAACACCAGTGCCCGGCTGAGCGTGGCGGGCTCGACCCAGGCGCCGGCGTTGTCTTCGACACCATCAATGCCGTCGGTGTCCGCCGCCAGCGCGTACACCGAGGCCTGACCTTGAAGAGCCTGGGCCAGCCCCAGGCAGAATTCCCCGGCCCGACCGCCGCGACCCCGCGGCACGCCAAGTGCCTGGGGGCGCACGGTCACGGTGGTTTCGCCACCACTGAGAATGACGCACGGCCGTTGAAACGGCTGCCCTTTGTTAGCCACGGCACGCGCCAGCGCCGCATGCACTTTGCCCACCTCACGCGACTCGCCTTCCATCTCATCACTCAAGATGTAAGCCGTCAGGCCGGCCGCGCGGGCGGCCTCGGCCGCCGCGTCCAGTGACTGCTGCGGCGTGGCGATCAGGTGAACTTCCTGCCCGGCAAATGCCGGGTCACCGGGTTTGGGAGTTTCCAGCCCGCCACTACCGAGCAAATCGGCCACAGGCCCCGGTACCGCAATGTTGTAACGCTTCAAGATCGATAGCGCATCGGCACAGCTGGTGGCGTCGGTCACGGTCGGCCCGCTGGCGATGATGGACGGGTCATCACCCGGCACATCGCTGATGGCAAGCGTCACCACCCGTGCCGGGAAGCAGGCCTGGGCCAGACGCCCGCCCTTGATGCGCGAGAGGTGTTTGCGCACACAGTTCATCTCGGCAATGTTGGCGCCGCTGCCCAGCAAAGCCTGGTTGATGCGCTGCTTGTCGGCCAACGTCAAACCTTCTGCCGGCAGGGTGAGCAGGGCTGAGCCGCCACCCGATATCAGGCACAGCACCAGGTCATCTTTCGTCAGGCCTTGCGTCAGGGCCAACATGCGCTGGGCGGCTGCCAAACCGGCTGCATCGGGCACCGGGTGGGCGGCCTCGACCACTTCAATGCGCTGCTTCAGGCCCGGCGGGCGCGGCGGAATGTGGTGGTAGCGCGTCACCACCAGGCCGTCCAGCGGCGCATCCTGCGGCCAGAAGGCCTCGACCGCCTGCGCCATGGCGCCCGCCGCCTTGCCGGCCCCCAGCACCAGGGTTCTGCCTTTGGGCGGCGCGGGCAAATACGCCGCCGTGTTGTGCAGTGGCAGCGCGCGCATGACGGCGGCGTTATAGAGATATTCCAGAAACTGACGGGGCTGACTGGCGGGGTTGGGGGTGATCATTGATTTGTCTCCATGCAGTCAGCACTTAACTCACTACAAGTTTAATAGCATATGACGCCCTATCGACGGGGGCTAGGCACCATATAGCTAACTATTTTAGAATTACTCGCCCAGGTAAGCGGCCCGTACCTTGGGGTCGTTGAGCATCTCTTTGGCGTCGCCCGTCATGGTGACCAGGCCGGACTCCATGACGTAGCCGCGGTTGGCAATGGCCAGGGCCCGGCTGGCGTTTTGCTCCACCAGCAGCACGGTCACGCCCTGCGCGTAAACATCACGCACCACTTCAAAAATTTTGTCCACCATGATGGGCGACAGGCCCATCGATGGCTCGTCCAGCAGCAGCACTTTGGGACGGCTCATCAAGGCGCGGCCCATCGCCAGCATTTGCTGCTCGCCGCCGGACATGGTGCCCGCCAGCTGTTCACGACGTTCCTTGAGACGCGGGAAGATGGTGAACACCTTGTCGATGTCAGCCAGGATCTCGGCCTTATCATCACGGATATAGGCGCCCATCTGCAGGTTCTCAATGATGGTCATGCGGGTAAACACCCCGCGCCCTTCCGGCACCATGGCCAAGCCCTGCTTCACCAAATCCCACGGCCCTTGGCCGCGAATGCTTTTGCCCAGGTACTCAATGTCGCCGTCGTTGATCGGCAGGGTGCCGGTAATGGCTTTCATGGTGGTGGTTTTGCCGGCTCCGTTGGAGCCGATCAGCGACACCAGCTCGCCTTCGCGCACTTCAAAGTCAACACCCTTGACGGCCTGAATGCCGCCGTACGCCACTTTGAGACCCGTTACTTTAAGAAGAATATTTGCCATGGTTATTTCTCAGTGCCCGCTGGTGCCAAGATAGGCTTCGATTACTTTTTCGTTTTTCTGCACATCGGCCGGTGTGCCTTCGGCAATCTGTTTGCCATAGTCGAGCACGGTCACACGGTCACACAGGCCCATGACCAGCTTCACATCGTGCTCAATGAGCAAAATGGTGCGGTTGTCGTTGCGAATTTTGTCGATCAGCTCACGCAGCATGACCTTCTCGGTGGCGTTCATGCCGGCAGCAGGTTCGTCCAGCGCAATCAACTGCGGATCGGTCGCCAGGGCACGGGCAATTTCCAGGCGGCGCTGGTCGCCGTAGCTCAGGGTGCGGGCCTTGTAGTCGGCCAATTTGCCAATGCCCACATAGTCCAGCAACTCGTGCGCCCGTTGGGCAATGGCGGCTTCTTCCGCCTTGAAACCGGGCGTGCGAAAAATAGCGCCGAGCAAGCCCGAATGGGTACGGATGTGGCGCCCCACCATGACGTTTTCCAGCGCGGTCATTTCGGCAAACAGGCGAATGTTCTGGAAGGTGCGCGCAATGCCGGCTTTGGCCACTTCGTGCACCGCCGTGGGGTGATAGGTCTTGCCGGCCAGCTCAAAGCGGCCGCTGTCGGGCGTGTAGAGGCCGGTCAGCACATTGAAGAACGTGGTTTTGCCGGCGCCGTTGGGGCCGATCAGACCATAGACCTGACCACGCTTGATCTTGATGCCGACATCGCTCAGGGCCTGCAGGCCACCGAAGCGCTTGGAAACGCCGGTGACGTTGAGTACAGTGTCTGTCATGTTGTTCCTAAATCAGTTGGGGACAGAGCTGGCCCACTTCGTGTGGCGACGGTCTTTCCCACCATGTTTTTTCATTTTGTGTTCTGCAACGACTTGCCGTGATCCGGCGACGGCCACAGTCCCCGCGGACGGATCAACATGATGCTGATCATGGCCAGCGCAATCAGCAGCTGGCGCAGAATTGCCGAATCCAGACGTCCATCGGTCATGGACTGCAAGGGCCCGGCCACATAGCGCAACACCTCAGGCAAGGCCGACAGCAGCACGGCCCCCAGAATCACACCCGGTAGATGCCCGATGCCGCCCAACACCACCATGGCCACAATCATCACCGACTCCATCAGACTGAAGGACTCGGGTGAAATAAAGCCCTGGAAGGAAGCAAACATGGCACCCGACACACCGCCGAAAGTAGCGCCCATGCCAAAGGCCAGTAACTTCAGGTTGCGGGTGTTGATGCCCATGGCCTTGGCCGCGATTTCGTCTTCGCGAATCGCCATCCAGGCGCGACCCACGCGGGAGTGCTGTAGCCTGTGCGAGATCACCACGCTGACCACCACCAAGGCCAAAAACATGTAGTAATAGAGCGACACCGAAGCCAGCTCAAAATCGCCGATGCTGATTTTCTTGCCCAGATCCAGCCCGAAAAAACTCAAGGAATCAATCTGGCTCATGCCCTTGGGGCCGTTGGTGATATTGACCGGATGATCGAGGTTGTTCAGGAACACACGGATGATTTCACCAAAACCGAGGGTCACGATCGCCAGGTAGTCGCCGCGCAAACGCAGCGTGGGCGCGCCCAACAACACACCAAGCACACCCGCAATGCCGGCCGCCGCCGGGATCACAATCCAAAGCGGTGCGTGCATACCATTCGGGAACATGGCGGCAATCGCCGGAAAAGTCTCGGTCAGGTGCGGCGAGGCCAGCAGGCCATACATGTAGGCACCAATGGCAAAAAAAGCCACGTAGCCCAGATCAAGCAGGCCGGCGTAGCCCACCACGATATTGAGCCCCAAGGCCAGCAATACATAGAGCAGGGCCATGTCGGCAATGCGAACCCAGGCGTTGCCAAAGCCCTGCAGCAGCAGCGGCAGAATCAGCAAGCCGGCAGCTGCAACGAGGAAAGCAATAATTTGTTTTTGTTTCATGACGGTCCTCAGGCACGATCTGCCACACGCTCACCCAGCAGACCCGAGGGCCGCAGCGTCAGCACGATGATCAGCACAATGAAAGCAAAAATATCGGAATAGTTACTGCCCAGCACGCCACCGGTCAGGGTGCCGATGTAGCCCGCGCCGAGGGATTCAATCAGCCCCAGCAGGATGCCACCGACCACAGCACCGGCCAGATTGCCGATGCCGCCAAACACCGCGGCGGTAAAGGCCTTGAGTCCCGGCAAAAAGCCCATGGTGTGCTGCACCGTGCCATAGTTGGCCGCCCACATCACACCGGCAATGGCGGCCAGCACCGCACCAATCAGGAACGTGGCGGAAATCACCATGTCAGGCTTGACACCCATCAGTGCCGCCACCCGCGGGTTCTCGGCCGTAGCCCGCATGGCGCGACCTAATTTTGTGTAATTCACCACATACATCAGTACCGCCAGCGACACAGCGGTCATGGCCAGAATCAGCACCTGGGTCGGCGTGATCACCGCGCCACCAATCTCAAAGGGCGTGCGCGGCAACAAGGTGGGATAGGGTTTGTAATTGGGTTTCCAGATGATCATGGCCAGCGTCTGTAGCAGGATGGACATGCCGATGGCGGTGATCAGCGGGGCCAGTTTGGGGCTGTTGCGCAGTGGTCGGTAAGCCACTTTTTCAATCACAAAATTAAGGGCGGCCGCCACGACACAGGCAATGATCAAGGCAATCAGGAGAACCAGCCAGCCTGGCGTGCCGGGCATGGCGTCCTGCATCAGGCCGATGATGGTCCAGCTGGTCAAGGCGCCTACCATCAGCACCTCACCGTGGGCAAAGTTGATCAGGCCAATGATGCCGTACACCATGGTGTAGCCCAGCGCGACAAGGGCATACATGCTGCCCAACACCAGACCGTTGATGATCTGCTGTATGAAGGTATCCATAAACTTCTCCGATTTTTGGCCGGCGCTTGAAAATCAGCGATTTGCTGACGAGCGGTGCAGCCTTGTGAGCTCTACCAGTTCTTTAGCAATAAACCTGCCAACGTAGTGCCCAAGGTAGCAATACTGGCAGATTGGTGGACGCGATTGTATCGATGGCACACCCGGCGCTGGCCCCGCATCAGACGGGGTTTACCCTTGCGGGGAACCCGCATCAGCAAGTATTAACGGCCATCAGCCATCTTGATTGTTCAGTTTTTTGAGCTGACGCAACTTGTCTGCAATCCTGATCTCCAGCCCGCGTTCAACCGGCCGGTAAAAGCCGGGTGACGCCATGCCGTCCGGCAAGTAGCGTTCACCCGCCGCAAAGCCACCTTCTTCGTCATGCGCGTAGCGATAGCCCTTGCCATAGTCCAGCTCTTTCATGAGCTTGGTGGGCGCATTGCGCAGGTGCATCGGCACCGGGCGCGTGCCGTCTTTTTTGACGAAGGCTTTGGCTTCGTTGAAGGCTTTGTAGACCGCGTTCGATTTCGCGGCGACGGCCAGATACACAACGCATTCGGCCAGCGCCAGCTCACCCTCGGGCGTACCCAGGCGTTCGTAGACCTCGGAAGCATCAAGTGCCAGACGCAAGGCACGCGGATCGGCCAACCCGATGTCTTCGGTAGCCATGCGGATCAGGCGGCGCGCCAGGTAGCGCGGATCCGCACCCCCATCGAGCATGCGCACGAACCAGTACAGTGCGGCATCGGGATCGGAACCACGCACGGATTTGTGCAGCGCACTGATGGTGTCGTAGAACTGCTCGCCGCCCTTGTCATAACGGCGCATGCGCTCGCCCAACACCTTGAGCAGCCAGACATCGGTGATCTCGACCCGCTTTTCCTGCGTGGCGGCCACCGCCAATGTCTCCAGCGTGTTGAGCAGACGCCGCGCGTCGCCATCGGCGTAAGCGATGAGGCGATCAATTGCTATCTTTTCAATAGCTTGCACCGCCCCAATGTCGTGGGCCCGGGCCACAATTTGCTCAAGGTCTTGCTGCGACAAGGGTTGCAGCACATACACCGCAGCCCGTGACAGCAAGGCCGAGTTGACTTCAAACGAGGGGTTCTCGGTGGTGGCGCCGATGAAGGTGAACAAGCCGCTTTCCACATGCGGCAAAAAGGCGTCCTGCTGGCTTTTGTTGAAGCGATGCACCTCATCCACAAACACCAGCGTGCGCCGGCCCTGCCCGCGCGCCACCTGTGCCTGCTCTACCGCCTCGCGAATATCCTTGACGCCGCCCAGCACGGCACTGATGGTGATGAACTGCGCGTCAAACGCATCGGCCATCAGGCGTGCAATCGTGGTTTTTCCGGTGCCCGGCGGGCCCCACAGAATGCAACTGTGCGGCTGGCCGGACTCAAAGGCGAGACGCAGCGCCATGCCTTCGCCCAGCAGGTGTTGCTGGCCGATGACCTCACTCAGCGTCCTGGGGCGCAGGCGTTCGGCCAGTGGGGCGTCGGCGGATTGGATAGGACGAGTCATAGGACGGGAGCCTTGATGATTGGGTTTTACTGCGTGACTCTGCATCTGCAGGCTTTTAGAGAACTTTGATATAGGACAAGAAATGCGGTGTTGAATGGGTCTTGGATTGACTTTAAATCAACCGGACCACAAGATCGCTCGATCTCAAATTTACGTCGGGCGATCAAAGCAGCCCTTGTAGTTTCTTGAAAGGCAAAACATGACCATCCTATGGACAACTGACCTGAGCACAGGGATCGATGTTATCGACAATCAGCATAAAAGAATTGTGGATTACATCAACCAGTTGGGGGATGCCATCAAACAACGAAATCGAATCTCTGTTGGATCCGTACTGGATGAACTGGTGGACTACACCGTATCGCACTTTGCCTTTGAAGAAAGCCTGCAAGAAGAAGCCGGATACCTGTATGCAAAGCCTCACAAGGCCGTCCACGAGATGTTCATCAAGCGTGTAGCGAAGTATCAGGAAAAGCACAACGCCGGGGAGGACATCGCGCCACAACTCCACGGCATGCTCAGCACCTGGCTGATACACCATATCAAGCGAGACGACATGGCTTATGTCTCCGAGGTGAAAGCCAGCATCACCAGCATCGTTCAGAACAAAAAAGAGGGAAACTGGCTTAGCCGCTCACTCGGGAAGTTCTTCAGGTAACTGCGGCATGGGATTGGGCCGCCCGATTACTGCCGAATCACATCCGCCCCCGCCGGGGGTTTGAACTGGAAGCTGTTCCCCGGCAAAGCAGGATTGACTTCAAACCGGTTGAAGGTCAACAGTGAGCGTTGTCCGAAACTGTCGAGTATTTCAAGCGCGGCCAAGCCACCCGCTTTGTCTGCCGCCGGATCACCGACCCTGAAACCCACGCGAACCGTTTGCAACTGACCATCTTTGGACTTCGGCGTTGCGGCCACCCATTGCAGCCCGTCTTTATCCGGCGCATCGGTCAGTGTGAAATCCGCCTGCAAGGCGCGCAGGTCGGGTGCGGCGGCAATCAAGGCGGCGGGCGTTGAGCCCAGTGTCAGCGCCTGTTTGCGAGCCGTCACCTGATTCAGATCCGCATCAAACAACCACAGGGTCTGGCCATCGGCGACGATGCTTTGCGCAAACGGTTTTTGGTAGATGAACTTGAAACGATTGGGCCGCGCAAACTCGAAGGTGCCGCTCGATGTTTTGACGCGGGGCGCCTGCCCGTCTTTGGCGGGCGCGGTCACCACCTGGGTGAAGTCAGCGCGCCCGGTCTTGACCGTTTTCACGAAAACCTCAAGGCTTTCCAAGCCTCCAGCCCACGTTGCACCTGCGTAAGCAGCTATACAAATAATAGCAAACAGTTTCATCATTCTTTTCATTCAGCCCGTACCGGCACCAAAATTTCACGCTGGCCACTGCTGCTCATGGAACTCACCAGGCCGGCATTTTCCATGTCTTCCACCAGCCGCGCGGCGCGGTTGTAGCCAATCTTCAAGTGACGCTGCACCAGCGAAATACTGGCCTTGCGGTTTTTCAAAACCACCTCCACCGCCTGGTCGTACATCGGGTCTTTTTCACCACCGCCGCTACCGCCCTCGCCCATCAAATCACCCACGCCATCGGCCGTGCCGCCTTCGAGCACGCCTTCAATGTAGTTGGGCTCGCCCTGGGATTTGAGGTAATTCACCACCCGGTGCACTTCTTCGTCGCTCACAAAGGCGCCGTGCACACGCACCGGCAGTCCGGTGCCGCTGGGCATGTAGAGCATGTCGCCCATACCCAGCAGGGCCTCGGCCCCCATCTGGTCGAGAATGGTGCGGCTGTCGATCTTGCTGCTGACCTGAAAGGCGATGCGCGTCGGAATGTTGGCCTTGATCAGCCCGGTGATCACGTCCACGCTGGGGCGCTGGGTGGCCAGAATCAGGTGGATGCCGGCAGCACGCGCCTTCTGCGCCAGGCGGGCAATCAACTCCTCGATCTTCTTGCCCACCACCATCATCAAATCGGCCAGCTCGTCAATCACCACCACAATGTGCGGTAAACGGTCCAGTGGCTCGGGTGCTTCGGGTGTCAGGCTGAACGGGTTGGAGATAAATTCACCACGCGCTTTGGCCTCGTCAATCTTGACGTTGTAGCCCGCCAGATTGCGCACGCCCATTTTGCTCAGCAGCTTGTAGCGGCGCTCCATTTCGGCCACACACCAGGTCAGACCTTGCGCGGCCTGGCGCATGTCGGTCACCACCGGCGCCAGCAAATGCGGAATGCCCTCGTACACCGACATCTCCAGCATCTTGGGGTCGATCATCAACAGGCGCACGTCACGGGCCTCGGCCTTGTACAGCAGGCTCAAAATCATGGCGTTGATACCGACCGACTTGCCTGAGCCCGTGGTACCAGCCACCAGCACATGCGGCATCTTGGCCAGATCGGCCACCACCGGGTTGCCCACAATGTCCTTGCCCAGACCGATGGTGAGCATGGACTTGGCCTCGTTGTAGATTTGCGAGCCCAGAATCTCGGACAGCCTGATGGACTGACGTTTGGCGTTAGGCAACTCCAACGCCATGTGATTTTTTCCGGGGATGGTCTCCACCACGCGGATCGAGACCAGGCTCAGGGACCGCGCCAGATCCTTGGCCAGACCCACGATCTGCGAACCCTTGACGCCGGTGGCGGGCTCGATCTCGTAACGGGTGATCACCGGCCCGGGCTGCGCCAGCACCACCCGCACCTCGACGCCGAAATCCTTGAGCTTTTTCTCGATCATGCGACTGGTCATCTCCAGCGTCTCGGGGGCCACCGTCTCCTGCCGCAACAGCGCGCCGTCCAGCAAATCAACCTGCGGCAACTTGCTGTCGGGCAACTCGATAAACAAGGGTTTTTGCCGCTCTTTGATCACCCGGTCGCTCTTGGGCAGATCCACCAGCACCGGCTCGATCATGACGGGCAGGAAATGATGCTCGGCAATGTCCTGGCGCTCTTCAATCACCACTTCTTCGCGCTCGCGTGCCGCCTGCTGGCCCATCGCAATGTCCTGCGCCACCTCACGTTTTTCGCGCCGCGATTCAAGCTGAAAATAAAGCCAGGCGCCCAGACGCTCCGCCACCTGTCCCCAAGAAAAACGAAACACCAGCGCTGAGCCCACCACCCCCAAAGCGATGGCGCCCAGGCCGGAACCGGCAAAGCCCAGCCACTTGACGCTCAAAGGCCCCAAAAAATAGCCCAGCACGCCACCGCCCTGCCCCGGCAGATGAGCTTCCAGGCTGTAAAAACGAGACCACTCCAGGATTGCGCTGGCGCACAGCAACAGGGCCAGACCACACCAGAAAGCGGTGCGGCTGGATGTAAATCTGGCGGTCAGCGATAGGGCGGGTTCGCCCTGCGGCGTCAGCAGTTCGCGCCCACGCAGCCACCGGGCCAGACTGGAAAGCCAGGCACGCAGGCCCGCCGCCAGACACCACCAGACAGAGAATCCCAACAGGAAATAACTGCCATCCGCCAGCCAGGCACCCAAACGCCCCGCCCGGTTAAGCAACGGGCCGCCACTACCTGAGGTCGACCAGGCCACATCCTGCGGAGAGTAACTCAAGAGCGCGAGCAGCCAGACCATCAACAGCACCAACCCGGCCAGCAGACCCAGTTCGTCGGCAAAACGACCCAACCCCGAACGGGCAGGGTCGGTCGCAGAGCGGGAAGAATTCAGGGTATTGAGCGAGTAAGTCATACTATGCGAACTGTACACGGCACAACAGATTTTTCACAAAAGGTTTTCACAATGTCAAACACAAGACATGCCCAGGTTTTGATTTTGGGCTCCGGCCCCGCTGGCTACACGGCGGCCATTTATGCGGCGCGCGCCAATCTCAGTCCCTTGCTGATCACCGGCATCGCCCAGGGTGGCCAATTGATGACCACCACCGAAGTGGACAACTGGCCCGCCGACGTTGACGGTGTACAAGGGCCGGACCTGATGCAGCGTTTTCTGGCGCACGCTGAGCGCTTCAAGACCGACATCGTGTTCGACCACATCAACGCGGTTGATTTCAGCAAGCGGCCTTTCACCCTCAAGGGTGACAGCGGCGAGTACACCTGCGACTCGCTCATCATCGCTACCGGCGCGTCGGCCAAATACCTCGGACTGCCGTCAGAGACCGCCTTCATGGGCCGTGGTGTGTCGGGCTGCGCCACCTGCGACGGCTTTTTCTACCGCGACGAGGTCTGCTGCGTGGTGGGCGGCGGCAACACCGCCGTGGAAGAAGCGCTGTATCTGTCCAACATTGCCACCAAGGTGTACCTGGTGCACCGTCGCGACAAGTTCAAAGCCGAGCCCATCATGATCGACAAGCTGATGGAGAAAGTAGCGGCGGGCAAGATCGAACTCAAAACCTTCTGTACGATCGATGAAGTGCTGGGCGACCCAAGCGGCGTCACCGGCGTGCGCCTGAAAAACGTCAACACGGGCAACACGGAAGACCTGACACTCAAAGGCTGCTTTATTGCCATCGGCCATTCGCCCAACACCGAGATTTTCCAGGGTCAGCTGGACATGGCGGGCGGCTACATCGTCACCCAGGGCGGGCTCAAGGGTTTCGCCACCCAAACCAGCGTGCCGGGCATTTTTGCCGCTGGCGACGTGCAGGACCATGTGTACCGCCAGGCCATCACCAGCGCCGGCACCGGCTGCATGGCGGCCCTGGACGCGCAGCGTTTTCTTGAGCAAGACTGAAATAGCTATAATCGAGGACTTTTCCGGAATTCGTCAATCCTCTCCATGCGGGGCGAGATGAGCCGGCGAATCTCTTTACCGCCACATCCATCTGTGGCGAGGTGCGGCGAAAGCTGTTAACGAGTGAGCGCCAAGCGTTCACGTCTTCTGGAGTGTCCACATGGCACGCGTATGTGAAGTTACGGGCAAAGGCCCCATGGTCGGGAACAAAGTTTCCCACGCCAACAACAAAACCAAGCGCCGGTTCCTGCCGAACCTGCAATACCGCCGTTTCTGGGTCGAGACCGAAAACCGTTGGATTCGTTTGCGAATTTCCAACGCAGGTTTGCGTTTGATCGACAAAAACGGTATTGATGTCGTGCTCGCAGACTTGCGCGCACGTGGCCAGGCATAAGGAGCAGCACCATGGCAACCAAAGGCGGACGCGAAAAAATCAAGCTGGAATCTACTGCTGGCACCGGTCACTTCTACACCACCAGCAAGAACAAGAAAACCATGCCCGAGAAAATGTTGATCAAGAAATTTGATCCCAAAGCTCGCAAGCATGTGGATTACAAGGAAATGAAACTGAAGTAATTCAGTTTTTTCCCGTAAAAAAGCCCGCTTCACGCGGGCTTTTTTGTGGCCGACTCTCGTCCAAGAGTCCAATATGCTACAAATTTAATAGCATCTCGCACAATATCAGCGGGGGCTAGAGGCCTAAAAGGCTAATAAGCTTTAGGCCCGCGCCGCCCGCAAGCGCAAAGAAAACTCCTGCAAAGCCGCAATGCCGCTGGCCTCCGCGCGATGGCACCAGACTTGCAACTCGGCCGCCAGCTGCTCACGGGTGTGCGACCGGTTGAGCCACATCTGGCGCAACTCTTCACGCATGATCACCATTTTGTCCAGCACCGGCGATGCGGCACGGGCCATGGCGAGATGGGGAACGGCGGCGGCAGGCACTCTCTCTGTATCGCGATGCAGCCAGCGCTGGGCGGCCTTGATGACGGTCACGTCCGCGCGGCGCGATTTCATGGCCTGGAGTTCATCCTTGAATGCACGACGCATGTCTTTGGCGTAACCGGCCATGATTTCATAGCGATTTGAAATCAGCGCTTCCAGGGTCTTCTCGTCCGCCACTGGACGCACATTACCCAAGGCCAGTTTGGGCGGGGTCTTTTTGACGGTCGCCAAGCCAACCCGTTGCATCAGGCTGATGTACAGCCAGCCGATGTCAAACTCATACGGCTTGACCGACAATTTGGCTGACGTGGGATAGGTGTGATGGTTGTTGTGCAGCTCTTCACCGGCAATGAGGATGCCCCAGGGTGAAATATTGGTGCTGGCATCCGGGGCCTCGAAGTTGCGATAACCCCAATAGTGCGCCGCACCATTGATGATGCCGGCCGCCATGATCGGGGTCCAAGCCATCTGCACGGCCCATACCACCAGACCAGCAGCGCCGAACAGGGCCAGATCGATGATAAGCATCAGGACTACACCCAGCCACGAAAACCGGGTGTAAAGATGGCGCTCCAGCCAGTCATTAGGCGTGCCGTGACCATAACGCGCCATGGTTTCCTTGTTGTTAGCCTCCGCACGGTACAGCTCATAGCCCTGCAGCAGCACGGTTTTGATGCCATGCACATGCGGGCTGTGCGGATCGTCAGGCTGCTCGCACTTGGCGTGGTGCTTGCGGTGAATGGACGCCCATTCTTTGGTGACCTGGCCGGTGGTCAACCAGAGCCAGAACCGGAAAAAATGCGCGGCAATCGGGTGCAGGTCCAGGGCACGGTGTGCTTGATGCCGGTGCAAAAACACCGTCACGCTGATCATGGTGACGTGGGTTACCGCCAGCGTGAACAACACGATTTGCCACCAAGCCAATTGCCAAAAACCATGCGCCAGCCAGTCAACCACGGCATTCAATGCCGCCCAATCAGGTAACAACATAGTCAGTCATGTTTCTCAACGACGTCGTCATAAAAATCAGGCTTTTTGCCAAACAGCCGCAAAAAAACCATCGGTATGGTGGCGGTGCGGCCATAAACGCAGGTAGCGCTGCCCATTTTCCCCGCCGCTGCATAGTGTTGCAGCACCCTCAACCTTCAAACCCGACAGAACCTCACCCACATCCAGCGGCGTGAATTCCGGGTTGGCGGCGGTGAAAGCCTGCGCGATGGCCTCATTTTCCTGAATCATCACGCTGCAGGTGGCATACACCAGCCGCCCGCCCGGTTTCAGCAACCGCGCCGCGCTTTGAAGAATGGCGGTTTGCGTAACGGCCATTTGCTCCACCAGCGCCAGGGTTTGTCGCCATTTAAGGTCAGGGTTGCGCCTCAAAGTACCCAGACCCGAACAGGGCGCATCCACCAGCACCCGGTCAATCTTGCCGGACAGGCGCTTGATGCGTTCGTCGCGTTCATGGGCGATGGCCGCCGGGTGCACATTGGACAAACCGCTGCGCGCCAGGCGCGGTTTGAGTGCATCCAGGCGATGAGCCGAGGTATCAAAGGCATACAGACGACCGGTGCTGCGCATGCCCGCCCCAATCGCCAGTGTCTTGCCACCCGCACCAGCACAAAAATCCACTACCATCTCGCCGCGTTTGGCGTCCAGCAGCATGGCCAGCAGTTGCGAGCCTTCATCCTGTACCTCAAAAGCACCGCGGGTAAACGCGTCCAGCTTGTTCAAAGTCGGCTTGCCTGCAATGCGCAGGCCCCAGGGCGAATAAGGCGTTGGCACCGCTTTGATGCCGAGCTGGGCCAGCTCTTTTTGCACGTCCGCGCGCTTGGCGTTGAGGGCATTGACGCGTAAATCCAGCCCGGCGCCCAAGTTGAGACTCTCCGCCAACTGCCAGAATTCATCGCCCAGCTGGTCTTTGAGCGGCTGCACCAGCCACTCGGGCAGGTTGTGACGGTGGCGCTCCATCAAATCGGCCACATTGATTTTTTCGCACTGATCGAGCCAGTTTTTTTCCTGGTCGGTCAAGGCACTGCGCAGAAAATCGCCAGGGCCGTAAAACCCCAGAATCGCCAGGCGCCGTTCTTTGGGGCCACTGCCGGAAGGCGCGAAATGGTCAAACAGCAGTTTTTTGCGCAGAACGGTGTAAACCGTCCCTGATAGCGTAGCGCGTTCGCGCGGCCCGAGACCCCGGTTGTCACGAAAAAATTTCGAGACAATGGCGTCGGTGGGATGGTCAAATTTGAGTGTGAGGCGGACGAGTTCTGAACAGACGTCAAGCAGGGCTTTTGGATGCATAACCTACGATTGTCCCATGACTGACGAAATACTGCCCCCACTGACCGAGACCCGCAAGGGCCAATACCGCCATTACAAGGGCCTGCGCTACGAAGTTATCGCCACGGTGCGCCACAGCGAAACGCTGGAGCCGATGACGCTTTACCGCGCCCTGTACGGTGAGCAGGGGCTGTGGGTGCGCCCGGCAGCCATGTTTGCTGAAGAAGTGGTGGTTGACGGCGTACGGCAACCCCGTTTCAGCTGGGTTTCGAAATAACACCTCCATAAGCCGCCAGCTTGTAGGACAACAGCTGGCTTTACAAGTATTCACGATGGAGGTACCGTTACCCTACCTGATTCCTGCACAATGGACGAATCAATCGCGTCATATGCTGCAAAATTTGATGACCTCACAAAAATCCGAATCGCCGTTGTGCCGAAGGGTCTCCTCCCGCAACCTGCCGCTGGCCACTGCGTTTGCCATGGCAATGGCCTTAGGCGGCTGCTCGTCCTGGTCACCCAGCACCCAGGGCGTACCTGACGTTGCGGTACCCGCGGCCTGGTCCATAGACGCATCACCCACCAGCGCAACCACGATCCCTGTGCCAGCGAGTTCACTGGCACAGTGGTGGCAGCGATTCAACGACCCGCTGCTGAGCACGCTGGTCGCACAGGCGTTGCAGACCAATACCAGTATCTGGTCGGCGCAGGGGGCGCTGCAGCAATCGCGCGCATTGCGCGACGTTAAAACTGCGGGTCTGCTGCCCGGCGTGTCGGCCTCCGGGTCGGCACAGCGCAGTCAGTCAGGCGATAACGACGCCAGCAACAGTTTTAGGGTCGGCCTGGATGCCGATTGGGAACTCGATGTCTTTGGTGGCAAGCGCAGCGCCCTGAACGCCGCCGAGGCCGATGCCCAAGCCGCAGAAGCTTCTCTGGCCGATGTGCAGGTGTCGATGGCCGCCGAGGTGGCGCTGGCCTACATCCAGCTGCGCGGCCAGCAGGCGCAGTTGATGATCGCCCGCAACAATCTGGAAAGCCAGAAGGAAACCCTGCAAATCACCGACTGGCGCGCGCAAGCCGGACTGATCACCTCACTTGAAGTAGAGCAGGCCCGCACCGCCAGCGAACAAACCGGCGCCCAGATTCCCACCCTGGAAGCCAACATCGCCAAGACCCGGCACGCCCTGGCAGTCTTGACCGGCCAGCCCCCTGCGGCGCTGGAACTGCTTTTGGCTGCATCCCAGCCCGTACCGCAGGCGGCGCAAGATCTGGCCCTGAGTATTCCGGCACAAACCCTGCGCCAGCGGCCGGATGTGCGTGCGGCAGAACACCGCATCAGTGCGGCGCTGGCACGGGTGTCGGTGGCGGATGCCGCGCGCTATCCCGGCTTTTCCATCAGCGGCTCACTGGGCTTGAGTGCCCTGACAGTGGGTGCGCTCAGCGACGGTGCGTCCGTCGTCAGCGCCCTGCTCGGCAGTGTCTCCGTTCCCCTGTTTGATGGCGGCGCCGCCCGAGCCCAGGTACGGGCACAGGAAGCGGCGCTGGAGCAAGCGCGCGCCAGCTACCAGGCGATCGTCTTGACCGCCTTGAAAGATGTCGAAGACGCGCTGGTGGCCTTGCGCGGCGACCGCGCACGTTTGACCCACCTGCAAAGTGCCGCCATAGCGGCCGGCAATGCAGACCTGCTGGCACAGAATCGCTACAGCAGTGGCCTGATTGACTTCCAGATCGTGCTGCAAACCCAGCGCGCGCTGCTGACAGCACAAGACAGTGTGGCCAGTGCCAGCGCCAACATCAGCGCCGACCATGTGCGCCTGTACAAGGCCCTGGGTGGCGGCTGGTACTGAGCACCTTTCAGGACACGTATCACAAGCTGCCGGCTCCCCCATTTTTGAATCCAACCAGAACTCATCATGACTACCCAAGCTGACGCCAGTGAACCCCTCTCAACCACTGACCTGCAAGGCATGCTGGACGAGGCGCCAGCGCGCGTCTGGTGGCGTCGCAGCATGGTCTGGGTGATCGTCGGGCTGGTGCTGCTGGCGGGTGTGGGAATCTACTTCTGGCAATTGAACGCCAAGAACAATGCGGCGCCCGCCTTTGTCACCGAAGCCGTGGGCCGCGGCAACCTCACACTGACCGTGGCCGCCAACGGCACGCTGCAGCCGACACGGTCCGTCAGCATTGGCAGTGAGCTGTCAGGCACCGTGCTGCGCGTGCTGGTGGATGTGAATGACAAGATCAAAAAAGGCCAGGTGCTGGTGGAACTTGACACCGCCAAGCTGACCGATCAGGTGGCACGCTCGCGCGCCGCACTCGCGTCTGCGCTGGCCAAGGTGACTCAAACCGAAGCCACGGTCAAAGAAGCGCAGGGCAATCTGGCACGACTGGAAGAAGTGGCTCGTTTATCGGCTGGCAAGGTGCCGTCCAAGGCCGAACTCGGTACCGGCCGCGCCACCCTGGAACGCGCCCAGGCGGACGAATTGAGTGCCCGCGCCAACGTAGCCGACGCCCGGGCGGCGGCGTCTACCGATGAAACCAATCTGTCCAAAGCCTCGATCCGCTCCCCCACCGATGGTGTAGTGTTGACCCGAACGGTGGATCCGGGCAATGCGGTGGCCGCCTCGCTGCAGGCGGTCACCCTGTTTACCGTGGCCGAAGATCTGGCCCAACTCAGGCTGCAGGTCAACGTGGACGAGGCCGATGTGGGTTCGGTCAAAGTCGGACAAAAGGCCAGTTTTACCGTCAGCGCTTACCCGTCCCGCAAATACCCGGCCACCATCACCCGCGTGGCGTATGGATCCACCACCACCGACAACGTGGTGACCTATGTGACCTACCTCAATGTCGACAACACCGACCTGTCGCTGCGTCCCGGCATGACGGCCTCCGCCATCATCACCTCGACCGAACGGCGTGATGTGCTGCTGGTGCCCAACACGGCGCTGCGCTTTACGCCATCACAGGCCGGCGGCACTGCGGGAGCCGCCAAAGCAAGTGGCGGAATTGTGTCCAGTCTGATACCCCGCATGCCGCGTGGCGGCGCAGCCAAATCCGCGTCCGGCAATGGCGTGGCGGCACGACAAGTGTGGGTGCTGCAGGGCGGCGCAGCGGTGGCTGTCAGTGTGACCCCCGGCATCAGCGACGGCCGCATGACCGAAATCACCGCCGGCGAATTGCAGGCCGGCATGCTGGTGATCACCGATCAGCGCGCCGCCGGGACGGCGCCATGAGCGAAACCCCGCTCATCCAGTTGAAGCGGGTGACCAAAGTCTATGGCCAGGGGGCCACGGCATTGCAGGCACTCAAGGGGGTTGACCTGCAAATCGAAGCCGGGGACTTTGTCGCCATCATGGGGCCCAGCGGCTCGGGCAAGTCCACCGCGATGAATATGCTGGGTTGTCTGGACACCCCCACCACCGGCGAGTATTTGTTTCACGGCCTGCATGTCGAGACCCTGTCACGCGACCAGCGTGCGCGCTTGCGCCGCCGTTTCTTGGGCTTTGTTTTTCAGGGCTTCAACCTGCTGGCGCGCACCTCGGCCCAGGAAAACGTGGAACTGCCGCTGCTGTACCGGGGCGAATCGGCCAAGGCGCGCCACGCGGCCGCTACCAAAGCGCTGGCCTCCGTCGGGCTGACCGGCTGGGAGCATCACACACCGGCCGAGTTGTCGGGCGGGCAACAGCAGCGGGTGGCGATTGCACGCGCCATCGTCACCGAACCGGCGGTGCTGCTGGCCGACGAGCCCACCGGCAACCTGGACACGCAACGCAGCCGCGAAATCATGGAACTGCTGTGGGGCCTGAACGTGAACCACGGCATTACCGTACTGATGGTCACGCATGAAGCGGACATGGCGGCCTACGCCAAACGCATCGTGCATTTTGTCGATGGCGTAGTGTCCAGCGACACGCTCAATCCGCACCCCGCCGGGCTGCACGAAGCTCCGGCCGCCGCACCGCAGGCGCCACCGACTGTAGAGGCCGCCTGATGCTGCTCAACACCCTGCTGCTCGCGCTGCGCTCCATCCGGCGCAACCTGCTGCGTTCCTTTCTGACGATTCTGGGCATCGTGATTGGCGTAAGTGCCGTCATCACGATGGTGACGCTGGGCAACGGCGCCACCCTGGCCGTGCAGAACCAGATTTCGAGCCTGGGTACCAATCTGCTGCAGGTGCGCCCCGGCCAGCGCATGGGCGGCGGCAGCGGCGGCGCACCTTCATTCAAAGAGACGGACGCCGAAGCCATCGCCAGCCAGATCGGCGGCATCGCGGCCGTGGCGCCCGAGGCGCGCACCGGCGCCACCCTGGTCGCCTATGGTCGCAACTGGACCAGCAGCATCATCGGCAGTACCAATGACTGGCTGATCACAGGCAACTGGAAGCTGGGCGACGGGCGCGAGTTTTCCGACGACGAATTGCGCGCCGGTGCGGCCGTCTGCCTGATTGGCGAAACCGTACGGCGCGAGCTTTATGGCACACGCCCGGTCGTGGGCGAGCAGCTGCGCGTGAAACAGATCTCCTGCGAGGTGGTGGGCGTGCTGGCCTCCAAGGGCCAGGGCAGCTTCGGCAACGACCAGGATGACGTGGTGCTGGTGCCGATCAAGACGCTGCAGCGTCGCATCACCGGCAATACCCGCGTCAACACCTTGCTGGTGTCCATGATGGACGGCAGTGATACCAACCGCGTCAAGGCTGGCATTACCCAGTTGCTGCGTGAGCGCCGCAAGCTGGCCACCAGTGATGAAGACAACTTCAATGTGCTCGACACCAAGCAGCTGGCCGACACCCTGTCGGGCACGACCAAGGTGATGACCACGCTGCTGGGCGCGGTGGCGGCGGTGAGCCTGCTGGTGGGCGGCATCGGCATCATGAACATCATGCTGGTGAGCGTGACCGAGCGCACGCGCGAGATTGGGCTGCGACTGGCCATCGGCGCGCTCGAGCGCGAGGTACTGTTGCAGTTCCTGATCGAGGCGGTGGTGCTGGCTTCATTGGGCGGCCTGATCGGCATCGTGCTGGCCACGGTCGCATCCATCGTGCTGTCCAGCGTGATGGAAGTGCCCTATCTGTTCAATCCGACGATCAACGTGCTGTCGTTCCTGTTCTCGGCCGGCATTGGCGTGCTGTTCGGCTTCTTTCCGGCACGCCGCGCCGCCCGGCTGGACCCGATTGAGGCCCTCCGGCATGAATAACCAAATTAACCCCCACGCTCGGCACTGACGTGTCCTCGCTGCCCCCCCCGAGGGGGCTCATTTTCCTAGGGGCGGCCCGTCGGAAAATTTATAATAAAACGGGCTCTAGCCCCCGTGCAGCATTCACAAGCAGCTACTATTTCTGTAGCAACTCAGCAATCACCCGGGGGTAGATGATATGTTCCTGCGTGAGCACGCGCGCCGCCAGAACGTCGGCCGTGTCACCGGGCAGCACCGGCACGACGGCCTGCGCCAGGATGGGGCCATGGTCCAGTTTTGCCGTCACCTGATGCACCGTGGCGCCAGCGAATTTGCAACCGGCGTCGAGGGCACCCTGATGCGTGTGCAAACCCGGAAAAGCCGGCAGCAGCGAGGGATGGATGTTGAGCAGACGTCCCTCATAACGGCCCACAAACCCCGGCGTCAGGATGCGCATGAAGCCCGCCAGCACCACCAGCGCGGGGTGTCCCGGTTCGTCGTAACGGTCAATCGCCTGTGACAGCGCCTCATCAAAAGCCTCACGCGTGCCAAAGGTCTTGTGGTCCAGCACCTCGGTCGCAATGCCCTGCTCCTGCGCAAAAACCAGGCCCTGTGCCGTGGCCTTGTTGCTGATGACCGCCGCCACCCGTGCGCCCAATTTGTCGTGCCAGCCCTCGCGCTTGGCGGTTTTAACGATGGCAGCCATGTTGGAGCCGCTGCCTGAGATCAAAATAACAATGTTTTTCATACCTGGCTTAATTTTATGACGTTGACTACTTCCTCCCAACCCCTCTCACCGATCCTGACGCCCATCGAGGCCCGCGTGCTCGGCACCCTGATGGAAAAGGCGCGCACCGTGCCCGACAGCTACCCGCTCAGCCTCAACGCGCTGCTGACCGGCTGCAACCAAAAAACGACGCGCGATCCGCTGATGGAGCTGACGGAAGCGCAAGTGGCGACGGCGATCGATGAGCTGAAATCGGCCGGCCTGGTGCGTGAAACCAGCGGCGGCCGTACCACGCGCTACGAACACAACTTTCAGCGCGGCATCGGCGTTTACGAACAATCCGCCGTGCTGCTGGGGATGTTGATGCTGCGCGGGCCGCAAACGGCGGGCGAATTGCGCCTGAACACCGAGCGTTGGTACAAGTTTGCCGACATCTCCTCGGTGGAAGGTTTTCTGGAAGAACTGCAGGAGCGCTCGCCGGAAAAAGGCGGCCCTTTGGTCGTCAAGCTGGCGCGCGGCCCCGGCACCCGCGAGCAGCGTTGGGCCCATCTGCTGTGTGGCCCGGTGGACGCGACGCAGACCGGCGCCGAGCACGCTTCGCGCTCCGGCGACGGATCGGTCACAGGCAACCTGGCGGCACGCATCGAGCACCTCGAAGCGGAAGTGGCCGAGCTGCGCGAAACGGTGCAAAAGCTGTGCAGCGAACTGGGCGTGTCACCCCCCGGACAGACGTAATCGAACGACCGTGCTAAAAACACGCTTCATTTGGAGACCCTGCTATGGATTTGGCCTTTACCCCTGAAGAACAGAAGTTTCGCGAAGACATTCGCGCCTGGGTGAGCGAGAACCTGCCCGCCGACATCTCGCACAAGGTGCACAACGCCCTGCGGCTGAGTCGGGACGACATGCAACGCTGGGCCAAAATTTTGGGCAAAAAAGGCTGGCTGGGCCACGCCTGGCCCAAGGAATTCGGCGGCCCCGGCTGGAACTCGATCCAGAAGCATTTGTTCGAAGAAGAGTGCGCCCTGGCTGGCGCCCCGCGCGTGGTGCCGTTTGGCCCGGTGATGGTGGCGCCGGTGATCATGGCCTTTGGCAATGCCGAGCAGCAGCAGCGCTTTCTGCCCGGCATTGCCAGCGGCGAGGTGTGGTGGAGCCAGGGTTATAGCGAGCCGGGTGCCGGCTCCGACCTGGCGTCGGTCAAAACCCGGGCTGAGCACCAAGGCAAGCACTACCTCGTCAACGGTCAGAAAACCTGGACCACCCTGGGCCAGTACGGCGAATGGATTTTCTGCCTGGTGCGCACCAGTACCGAGGGCAAGCCGCAGACCGGCATCAGCTTCCTGCTGATCGACATGAAATCGCCCGGTGTGACGGTGCGCCCGATCGTGCTGCTGGACGGGGAAGCTGAAGTGAACGAAGTCTTTTTTGACAACGTCCAAGTCCCGGTGGAGAACCTGATTGGCGAAGAGAACAAGGGCTGGACTTACGCCAAGCACCTGCTCAGCCACGAGCGCACCAATATTGCCGACGTGAACCGCGCCAAACGCGAACTGGAACGCCTCAAACGCATTGCCAAGGCTGAAGGTGTTTACCAAGACACGCGCTTCCGCGACGAAATCGCCAAGCTCGAAGTGGACGTGGTGGCGCTGGAGATGATGGTGTTGCGCGTGCTGGCCGCCGAAAAATCCGGCAAGCAGTCGCTCGACATTGCCGGCCTGCTGAAGATTCGCGGCAGCGAAATCCAACAACGCTACAGCGAGTTGATGATGCTGGCAGCCGGCCCGTACGCCCTGCCGCTCATCCACGAGGCGATGGAAGCCGGCTGGCAGGGTGACGCGGTGGCCGGCTCGGAACTGCACGGCTTCCCTGGTGGCGGCGTCTACTGTGCGCCGCTGGCCTCCACCTACTTCAACCTGCGCAAGACCACCATTTACGGGGGCAGCAATGAAGTGCAACGCAATATCGTGGCCCAAGTCGTCCTGGGTTAATTGCGGGACAGACCGCAGGCGCAAAGCGACAAGCTCTGTCCTCAACTGACTGTAAAAAAGGAACAAACATCATGGATTTTGATTTTTCTGACGATCAGGAGCAGCTGCGTGACGCGGTGCGCAAGTGGGTGGACAAGGGCTACAGCTTTGAGCGCCGCCGCACCGGCGTCAAAGCCGGCGGTTTTTCCCGCGCCGCTTTCAATGAGATGGCCGAGCTCGGCCTATGCGGTCTGTACGTCCCGGAGGCCTTTGAGGGCGTGGGCATGGGGCCGGTCGAGGCCATGGTGGCGATGGAGGAGCTGGGGCGCGGCCTGGTGCTGGAACCGCTGGCCCAGAGCCTGATCGCCGGTGGCGTGCTCGACGGCTACGCACCGGAAGCGCTCAAGTCGACCTGGCTGCCCAAGATTGCCAGCGGTGCCGCCCTGGTGGTGTTGGCTTACCAAGAGCGCGCAGCGCGCTATCAGCTCGATATTTGCGAGTCAAAAGCGACTCCAGCCCCCGTCGAATATACGCTGACAGCTACAAAAAGCATAGTGCCCGCTGGCGACCAGGCCGATGCTTTCATCGTCCCCGCCATGCTGGATGGCAGACAAGCCTTGTTCCTGGTCGAACGCCCGGCCAGCGGCGTCAGCGCCCGCGGCTACGGTAGCCAGGACGGCAGCCGGGCGGCGGAGCTCACGTTGAAAGACGCGCCCGCTACCCTGATCACGCTGGACGGCCTGACCGCGCTGGAGCATGCGGTTGACATCGGCATTGCCGCCACTTGCGCGGAAGCGGTGGGCGTGATGGACAAAACCATGGCCATCACCGCGGAATACCTCAACACCCGCAAGCAGTTTGGCGTGGTCATCAGCAGCTTTCAGGCTTTGCGGCATCGCGCCGCCGACATGAAAATGCAGCTTGAACTGGCACGCTCCATGAGCTACTACGCCGCGCTCAAACTGAACGCACCCGCGCCGGAGCGCCGCGCGGCGATGGCCCGGGCCAAATACCAACTGGGAAATTCCATGCGCTTCGTGGGTCAGCAGGCGGTGCAGCTGCATGGCGGTATCGGTGTGACTGACGAATACATCGTGAGCCATTACTTCAAGAAGCTGACCCAGCTGGAAATGACCTTTGGCGATACCCTGCATCACCTGGGTGAAGTGTCAAGCCGGATGCAGGACACGGCGGGCGTTTTTGCCTGAGGCCCACACCCTCATCTTCTTCTACTCCGCCTCGCGCAGCCGCAGAAAACTCGCAAAACGCGGCAGTCCCGCCGGCGTTCGGTCCCGATAGCGGTAGGTGACGAACGCCCCGACCGGCGGTGGTGTGTCGCGCTGGACGTCGGTAAAGCCGGTGCCGAGCGCAAAGCGCTGGCCATTCGGCATTTCCAGCAACAGCGCACCCAGGCGTCCCGTGTGGCGGCCCTTGCCGGGCAGCTGGGCGATCACCCGCGCGTCTTCATCCGGTATCTGTTTGAGCTTGCGCAGCGCGTCGCTGCGCCCGGGCGTCCAGTCGGCATCGGCACGGTGCAGCACCAGCCCTTCTCCGCCGTCGCTCACGACTTGCAGCAGTTGACGTTGCAATAGGGCGCGATCAGGAACACGGGATTGTTGAACCGCTTGCAGCCACGGCACACCGGCCGTATCAACCAGGGAAACCATACGTGCGGCGCGTTCGCCAAACGGGCCGCGTTCGCCGGGCAGGTCAAAAATCATGTAGCGCAGTTCGCGCCATTCGGCATCAATCGGTGTGCTGCGGCGAACGGTGCCGGAGACGCGATCAAAGCGGCGTCGCCCGAGCCACAATTCGCCATCCAGCGGAGTGGCCGGCAAGGCGGCCGTGAACCAGTCGGGTGCCGCGATGCGCCGGCCGCTGCGAAAGCGCAGCACGTGGCCATCCCAAAACGCACGTACGCCATCGAGTTTTTCGCTGACGAGAAAACCAAGGGGGTCCAGCCCGGCTTGCCAGTGTTTGGCCAGCATGAGCGCAGGCGGCAGAACTGACGGCGCCTGAATGGCGACCGACTCCGTCCCGGCCGCCGGTACCAGCACAGGGAAAAACGTGCTGCCCAAGAGCAGCGCCAAGTGGGTCGCCTGTCTGCCGACTGTTCGATACGCCATTGTTTTAAGGATCTCTCAGGCGACCAGCCGGGACGACTTCGGCACATGCGCCATCAAAAACTCCATCTGGTCGGCCAGGATGCGGCGGTTGCGCAAAATGAAGTCTTCCCACAGGCTGGGCACATAGGGTGTGTAGAGCAGCGGCATATGGGCCTGCTCGGGCGTGCGATGGCTTTTGCGGTGGTTGCAGGGGCGGCAGGAGGTGACCACATTCATCCAGGTATCGATGCCTTTCTGGGCGAACGGAATGATGTGTTCACGCGTGAGCACGTCTTCATGAAAATGATCGCCACAATAAGCGCAGATATTGCGGTCACGGGCGAACAACTTGCTGTTGGTCAGCCCCGGCTTCAGGTGGAAGGGATTGATATTGGGCACGCCCCGGGTGCCGATGATGCTGTTGACGGTGATGATGGACTGCTCGCCAGTGAGCGCGTTGTGGCCACCGTGAAACACCGCGACTTCTCGCCCCATCTCCCAGCGCACTTCCTCGGCGGCGTAATGAATCACCGCCTGCTCAAGCGAAATCCACGATTGGGGCAACCCTTGGGCTGACAGCTTCAAGACCTTCAAAACACGCCTCCTGGAACTTCTAAGTACCACTGACACTTGTCTCTGGCCGCAGGGTAAAACCTTCTTGCCCCACTGCTAAGACACAATATAACCTGTTTTTGTGACAATCTGGCTTCAAGCGTCTGACTCACCGGCGCAGTCTGCTATCAAAAAGATAACAATCCAATGAAGGTTTTTCGCGGTTTCAACCACCCCGGCATCGCGCAGTCCTGCGCGCTGACCATCGGCAACTTTGACGGCGTGCACCGGGGTCATCAGGCCATGCTGGCGCTGTTGCGTAGCGAGGCCCAGCAGCGTGGCATCCACAGTTGCGTCTTGACGTTTGAGCCGCATCCGCGCGACTACTTTGCCGCTGCCGCCCACCAACCCGAGCTGGCGCCGGCCCGCATTGGCACCCTGCGCGACAAGCTGACCGATCTGGGCCAGTGCGGCGTGGACCAGACCGTGGTGCTTCCCTTTGACGCGCGATTGGCAGCGCATTCACCCCAGGCGTTCATCGACGAGGTACTGGTCAGGGGACTGGGCACGAAATATGTTCTGGTGGGTGATGATTTCCGTTTTGGCGCCAAGCGCGCTGGCGACTACAGCCTGCTCGATGCTGCGGGCACGGCACAAGGCTTTGACGTGGCACGCATGAACAGCTACGAGGTGCACGGCCTGCGGGTGTCCAGTTCGGCCGTGCGCGATGCCTTGGCCGAAGGTCGCATGGATGACGCGGCCCGGCTGCTGGGGCGGCCCTATCGCATCTCGGGGCACGTGGTGCACGGCCGAAAACTGGGACGCGAACTGGGCTTCAGAACCCTGAACCTGCGCTTTGCCCACTGGAAGCCGGCCGCCAGCGGCATCTTTGTGGTGCTGGTCCATGGTTTAACGGAACTGCCTCTGGCTGGCGTTGCCAATATCGGCATTCGTCCGTCGCTGGACCCCACCGATGTCAACGGCGGGCGGGTGCTGCTGGAAACCCATTGCCTGGATTGGCCCGCCAGTCTTGGCGCCGAAGGGGCCTACGGTAAAATCATCCGGGTTGAACTTCTCCATAAACTGCACGACGAATTGAAGTACGACGGGCTGGACGCCCTCACCGCCGGCATCAATCAGGATTGCCTTGATGCACGTGCGTACTTTGCCACCCAGCGCCACCATGACCACCCATAACACCACGCCCGTCACCCCGTCTGCCTCCGAGCCCGCAGAAAAAACAGATTACCGCAGCACGCTCAACCTGCCGGACACCCCGTTCCCGATGCGCGGCGATCTGCCCAAGCGCGAGCCGGGCTGGGTCAAAAACTGGGAAGATGAAGGGCTTTACCAAAAACTGCGCGCTGCCAGAGCGGGCGCGCCCAAGTTTGTGCTGCACGACGGGCCGCCCTACGCCAATGGCCAGATCCACATGGGGCATGCAGTCAACAAGATCCTGAAGGACATGATCGTGAAGGCGCGCCAGCTCAAGGGCATGGACGCCGCCTACATTCCTGGCTGGGACTGCCACGGTCTGCCGATCGAGAACGCGATCGAAAAGAAATTTGGCCGCAAGCTGCCGCGCGATGAAATGCAGGCCAAAAGCCGCGCTTATGCCACCGAGCAGATTGACATCCAGCGCACCGACTTCAAACGCCTGGGCGTGCTGGGCGACTGGGACCACCCCTATCGCACCATGGATTTCAAGAACGAGGCCGAAGAACTGCGGGCCTTCAAACGCGTGGTGGAACGCGGCTTTGTTTACCGCGGCCTGAAGCCGGTCTACTGGTGTTTTGACTGCAGCTCCTCGCTGGCCGAGTTTGAAATCGAATACGCAGACAAAAAGTCGCAAACGCTGGATGTGGCGTTCTTAAGCGCTGAACCGGCCAAACTGGCAGCCGCCTTTGGTTTGAGCGCGCTCGACAAAGAGGCTTTTGCAGTCATCTGGACCACCACCGCCTGGACCATCCCCGCCAACCAGGCGCTGAATCTGAACCCGGAGCTGACCTACGCGCTGGTGGACACGGAACGTGGTCTGCTGCTGCTGGCCGAGAGCCTGGTCGAGAAGTGCCTGGAACGTTACCAGCTCACCGGTACCATCGTCGCCCTAGCCGAAGGCAAGGCGCTGGCCGGCCTCAACTTCAAGCACCCGCTGGCCCACGTCGATGCCGGTTATGACCGCCTGAGCCCGATCTACCTGGCCGACTACGCCACGGCCGACGACGGCACCGGCATCGTGCACTCGGCGCCCGCCTATGGGGTAGAGGATTTCAACTCCTGTGTCGCCCACGGCATGGCCTACGACGACATCCTGAATCCGGTGCAAGGCAATGGCGCCTACGCGCCCGAGCTGCCGCTGTTTGGCGGCCAGCACATCTGGAAAGCCTGCCCGGTCATCATCGACACGCTGCGTGACGCCGGTCGCCTGATGGCCACCTCCGACATCGTGCACAGCTACCCGCATTGCTGGCGCCACAAGACGCCGGTGATCTACCGCGCCGCCGCCCAATGGTTCATCCGCATGGACGAGGGCGAAGGCGTCTTCACCAAGGACAAGGCGCCCAAATCGCTGCGCCAACTGGCGTTGGACGCGATCGAAGAAACCTCGTTTTACCCCGAAAACGGCAAGACCCGCCTGCGCGACATGATTGCCGGCCGGCCCGACTGGTGCATCAGCCGCCAGCGCAGCTGGGGCGTGCCGCTGCCCTTCTTTTTGCACAAAGACAGCGGGGAGTTGCACCCGCGCACGATGGAGATTCTGGACCTCGCGGCCGACATGATCGAGCAAGGTGGCGTCGAGGCCTGGAGCAAGGTCACGACCGAATCGATCCTCGGTGCAACAGACGCCGAACACTACACCAAGAGCAGCGACATTCTGGAAGTCTGGTTTGACTCCGGCACGACGCACACCACCGTGCTCAAGGGCTCGCACCCCGGCAGCGGGCATGACAGCGGCCCGGAAGCCGACCTGTACCTCGAAGGGCACGACCAGCACCGCGGCTGGTTCCACTCTTCCCTGCTGACGGCTTGCGCGATGTACGGCCGCGCGCCCTACAAAGGCATTCTGACCCACGGCTTCACGGTGGACAGCAAGGGCCACAAGATGAGCAAGAGCCTGGGCAACGGCGTTGACCCGCAGGAAACCTCGAAGAAACTCGGCGCCGAAATCATTCGCCTGTGGGTGGCCGCCAGCGACTACTCGGGCGACATTGCCGGCGACGAAAAAATCCTGGCACGTGTGGTGGACACCTACCGCCGCATCCGCAACACGCTCAAATTCCTGCTGGCCAATGTCAGCGACTTTGACCCGGCCACGGACGCGGTGCCGCTGGATCAGATGCTGGAGATTGACCGCTATGCCCTGAGCCGCGCCGCCCAGCTGCAGACCGACATCCTGGCGCATTACGAAGTCTATGAATTTCACCCGGTGGTGGCCAAGCTGCAAATTTACTGCTCGGAAGACCTCGGCTCGTTCTACCTCGACGTACTGAAAGACCGGCTCTACACCACGGCGCCCAAATCGCTGGCGCGACGCAGCGCCCAGACCGCGCTGTGGCAGATCACGCAGGCGATGCTGCGCTGGATGGCGCCATTCCTGAGCTTTACCGCTGAAGAGGCCTGGGCCGTGCTGGGGACAGCGGGCAAAACACCGACCGACACGAAAGAATCCATCTTCCTGGACCGCTACGTTCAGCTGGCGGCACCCGACACGGCCTTGCTGGCCAAGTGGACCCGCATCCGCGAGTTGCGCGATGCGGTGAACAAGGACATCGAGGCCCTGCGGGCTGACGGCAAGGTCGGCTCCTCACTGCAAGCCAAGGTGGCCCTCACCGTGGGCGCCGATGACTACGCGTTGCTGGCCAGCCTGGGCGACGATCTGAAATTCGTCTTCATCACATCCGCTATTGATTTAATAGCTGGTGACGCCTTATCCATAAGCGCTAGCGCCTCAAACGGCACTAAATGCGAGCGCTGCTGGCACTACTGCGACGATGTCGGCGTGGATCCGGCCCACCCGACCTTGTGTGGTCGCTGCACCAGCAACCTGTTTGGCGCCGGTGAAGCCCGGAAGTTCGCCTGATGGCACGCCGGTCTTCTTCCGGTGCCGGCGGCATGCTGCAATGGCTCGGCCTGGCCTTCATCATTCTGATCGCGGACCAGTTCACCAAGGTATTGATCGTCGGCTTCTACCAGTTGGGCGACAGCACCCAGGTCACCAGCTTCTTCAACGTGGTGCGGGTGCACAACAGTGGCGCAGCGTTCTCCTTTCTGGCCGGTGCGTCAGGCTGGCAACGCTGGTTCTTCACCGTCATCGGCATGCTGGCGGCAGCCTTGATTTTGTGGATGCTCAAGTCGCACGCCGGGCAAAAACTGTTTGCTTTTGCCCTGGCCTGCATTCTGGGCGGCGCCATTGGCAATGTGATTGACCGCGTGCTGTATGGCTACGTGGTGGACTTTCTGGACTTTCACTGGCGCAGCTGGCATTTCCCGGCCTTCAATCTGGCCGATAGCGCCATCACCATTGGCGCCGCCTGCCTGATACTGGACGAATTGCTGCGCGTGCGGCGTACCCACTAGGCCAGCGACACGAGTCCCGACACCAGAAATGGGAACCCAGTGACGCACCTGCTGAATCTCCTGGCCGCCATAGCCCTGCTGGTCTGGGGCACGCAACTGGTGCGCACCGGCATCCTGAGCGTGCTGGGCGCCAATCTGCGCAACGTGCTGGCCCGAAGCGTCAGCAACCGGTTCAAAGCCATGGTGTCGGGGATCGGCGTCACGGCCCTGTTGCAGTCCAGCACGGCCACGGCGCTCATCGTGTCGGCGTTTGTGGGCCAGGGGCTGATGACCCTGCCCGCGGCACTGACCGTCTTGCTGGGAGCCGACATTGGCACCAGCCTGATGGCCGTGCTGTTCTCCCGCGATCTGTCATGGCTGTCGCCGCTGTTCATTTTTGTCGGTGTGGTGCTGTTTATTGCGCGCCCATCCAGCACCGCCGGCCGGGTCGGGCGCATTCTGATTGGCCTGGGCCTGATGTTGCTGGCCTTGAGCCTGGTCACGGTGTCGGCCAATGTCCTGACGCAGGCCCCGGCCATCAAGGCCTTGCTGGCGTCGCTGAGCAGTGACTTGCTGCTGGAGATCACCGTGGGCACCCTGCTGGCCGTGCTGTCCTACTCGAGCCTGGCCATTGTGCTGCTCACGGCCACGCTCGCCACGACCGGTGTAGTACCCGTGGACGTGGCGCTCGGCCTGGTGCTGGGCGCCAACCTGGGCAGCGGCCTGCTCGCGATGTTGACCACCCTCAGCGCCAACGTGGAGACACGCCATGTGCCGCTGGGCAACCTGGTATTCAAGGTGCTGGGCATTGCCATCGCCGCGCCTTTGGTGGGTCTCTGGCTGCAGCAGGTACGCCCGCTGCTGGGCGATGTGGCGACCGTCGTCGTGCTGTTTCATCTGGCCTTTAACCTGATGGTGGGCCTGCTCTTCATCGGCCTGACCCCGGTCGTTGCCCGCGGGGCCGAATACTGGCTGCCCAAACCCAAAGAAAACACAGCCGCCGGACGCCAGCGCCATCTGGACGCATCGGCGCTGGCCACCCCTTCGCTGGCCTTCTCGTGTGCCGTGCGTGAGGCCATGCACCAGGCGGATGTGGTCGAAACCATGCTGCTGGGCGTGCTGGAGGTGATCCAGAACAACGACCGCGAGCTCGCCCAGCATCTGCAAAAAATGGACGATACGGTGGACTCGCTGTACTCGGACATCAAGTACTACCTGACCAAAATTTCACGCGAAGCCCTGAGCGAGAACGAAGGGCACCGCTGGTCCGACATCATCAGCTTCACCATCAACATGGAGCAGATCGGCGACATCATCGAGCGGATCCTGATGGATATCGAAGACAAGAAAATAAAACCGGGGCGGGAATTCTCGCCAGCAGGCATGGCTGAAATCACCGAATTGCACAGCCGCCTGGTCGACAACCTGCACCTGGCCATGAGCGTCTTCCTCAACGGCAATGTGCACGACGCGCAAAAGCTGCTGGAAGAAAAAAACCGCTTTCGCGACCTGGAGCACGAATATGCCGCCACCCACCTGGATCGCCTGGCCGGCAACACACTGCCCAGCATTGAAACCAGCTCGTTGCACCTGGACCTGATCAGCGACCTCAAGCACATCAACTCGCACATCTGCTCGATTGCGGATCCGATTCTGGACTCGCCCCGTCAGGTCATGGCAGGCGCAGTGCCGCCACCAGAATCAGCGCCGCCTCGATCGTAAATTCGTTCCGCTCTAGTTTTGCTAGCAGCTCAAGCTTGTCCAGCAAGAGAAACTGCGCCACTTCACCATCCAGATTGACCGGCTGCATACCCTGCGGCACGGTGCAATGGAACCAGTCAATCTGTTCCACCACATAGCCCGCGCCATCGTCAGAACTTGGTTTGCGCATGGCTTTGTTGCCGCCCCACAGCAGATCGTCCAGCCGGCTCAGGCGCATCCCGGTCTCCTCCCAGGTCTCGCGCACCAGCGCCGTATCCACGGTATCGACGGCCGACACCATGCCGCCCATCAAGGTGTCCCACTGGCCCGGGTCGTTGGCCTTGTTCAGTGCACGTTGCTGCACCCAAAACCGGCCATCCGTCACACGCCCGACCAGGTGCACCGCCCGCGTGGCGATGCCCAATGGCCGCGCCACGCCACGCTCCACCGTGGCCACTACTTTCCCGTGCGCGTCCCAGACGGCCAGTTGCTCGTGACGCCATTGCTGCGCGACGCACCCGACCCGCGCCGCCAGCAAAGCCTGTGCAATCTGCTGCAGCGCCAGCGTCGCATCACCCCGCACCCGCCACACCGGTCCTTCGGGAGACTCATCTTTTTGTAGCAGCTCAAACCCGATTGACGAGGGCTGTAGGCTTATTTGATTCAAATAATCAGGCTCGACCGAGCCGATAACATGCTGCCCCCACAGCAATGGCACCCGGAGCCGCAACGGCGGCTGGTCGGCGCTGGCGACCAGGGCCGCGAGCCATTGGGGATCGGGGGCGAGGGAGGGGTTCACAGCGTCAGAATCGTGCAACCGGTGGTCTTGCGTGCTTCGAGATCGCGGTGCGCCTGCTGCACCTCGGCCAACGGGTAGCGCTGGCCGATGCGAATCGTGACCTTGCCACTGGTCACGGCTTCAAACAAGTCATCCGCCATGGCCTGCGTGCTCTCGCGCGTGGCAATGTGGGTAAACAGGGTCTGGCGCGTCACGTAAATCGAACCTTTGGCACCCAGAATGCCCGGGGCAAACGGTGCCACCGGACCCGAGGCGTTGCCAAAACTGGCCATCAAGCCAAAGGGTGCCAGACAATCCAGCGACTTGTCCCAGGTGTCCTGGCCGACCGAGTCGTACACCACCTTCACGCCTTTGCCAGCGGTGATTTCTTTGACCCGGGCCAAAAAGTCTTCGCTTGAATAGTTGATGACGAAAGCGGCCCCGTGCTCTTTGGCCAGCGCGCATTTGGCATCCGATCCGGCCGTGCCGATCAGCTGCAAGCCCATGGCCCGAGCCCACTGGCAAGCGATCAGGCCGACGCCACCGGCCGCCGCATGGAACAGCACAAAGTCGCCGGCCTGCAAACCGCCCTGCGGCAGGGTGCGCTTGAGCAGGTATTGCGCCGTCAGGCCCTTGAGCATCATGGCCGCACCGGTCTCGAATGAAATGGCATCGGGCAGCTTGCATACGCACTTGGCGGGCATGACCCGCAGTTCGCAGTAGCTGCCGGGCGGCTGGCTGGCGTAGGCCGCGCGGTCGCCCACTTGCAGGTGGCTGACGCCCGCACCGACCGCCTCCACCACACCGGCGGCTTCCATGCCCAATTGCAAAGGCAGCGGCAAGGAATAGAGACCGCTGCGCTGGTAGACGTCGATAAAGTTCAGGCCGACCGCATGATGCCGGATGCGGATTTCGCCGGGACCCGGATCACCCACCGTGACCTGAACCAGTTTGAGCTGCTCGGGGCCGCCGATTTGATCAATGCGGATAGCGCGCGAAGGGAGGGAGGTCATGTCGGGGGTCCTGAAATTTGAAGGGTTCAACATGTTGCCATGAAATGCGGCACGACGTTGTCGCCCTGTCATCACCACGATAGACGCCGACTTGCTACAGTCCTGCCATGCACCCCAAACTGACCCCGACCGCCGCCCTGTTGCTGACCCTGCCGCCCTTGCTCTGGGCGGGCAACGCCGTGGTGGGCCGAATGGTCAGCGATCTGGTGTCCCCCATGACCCTGAACCTTCTGCGCTGGCTGCTGGCATTCGCCTTGCTGCTGCCGCTGGCGGGCCCGGTACTGCGGCCGAACAGTCTGCTCTGGCCCAACTGGCGGCGTTTTGCACTCCTGGGCCTGTTCAGCGTCGGGGGCTACAACGCTTTGCTGTACCTGGCCCTCAACACCTCCACGCCCCTCAACGTCACGCTGGTGGGCTCCAGCATGCCGGTCTGGATGCTGCTGATCGGGCGTCTGTTTTTTGGCGTTGCCATCTCCCGGCGCCAGCTGCTGGGGGCCGCGCTGTCCATAACGGGCGTCATGCTGGTGCTGTGCCGGGGTCAGTTTGAACTGCTGTTGCAGGTGCGTCTGGTGCCCGGCGACTTGTACATGCTGATGGCGTCGGCGGCCTGGGCCTATTACAGCTGGATGCTGGCGCACCCAACCACCGAACCGCCAGCCATTCGCGCCGACTGGTCGGCCTTTCTGCTCGCGCAAATGGCGTTTGGCCTGGCTTGGTCAGGACTATTTGCTGGCGGTGAATGGGCGCTGGACAAAGCCCACATCCAATGGAGTTGGCCACTGGCCGCCGGGCTGGTGTTTATCGCCGTCGGCCCGGCATTGGTCGCCTACCCCGTATGGGGCGCTGGCGTGAGGCGGGCCGGCCCGGCCGCCGCCGGCTTTTTCGCGAATCTGACGCCGCTGTTCACCGCCCTGCTCTCCAGCGCCTTTTTGGGCGAGATACCCCGGCTCTATCACGTACTGGCCTTTGCCCTGATTTTGGGCGGCATCGTGGTGTCGTCTCGCAGATAGGCGATGCTTGCCTGAAGCTTTTTCGACGAGAACAATTTGCGTTGACGTAGAACATGATAATGAATGCTCCATGGTGAAATATATACTTATCACATCGACCCGGTTGCTACCCCTGATGCTGGCAGCTTGCACATCCATCAGCAGTTCCGCCGCCGTCCAGCCCGTGATGGCGTGTGTCAATCTGTTGGACACAAATTTCAAGAATGCCGTCGTTACTGCTGCCAGAGCCGTGCCTGCCACCGATCAGTTGCCAGGCTACTGCGAAGTCTTGGCCACTGAAATCGGGACCAGCCATGACATAAAGGTGCTGCTGCCCGAAACATGGTCCCGCCGCTTTTACCAGCAAGGCGGTGGTGGCATGGATGGCGTAATTCCTGAATTGATCCCGAAAAAGGTAACGGCTACGCAGGGTGGCAGTGCCGCCCTGAAAGCGGGCTCCATCGTTCTTGGCAACAACGGTGGTCACCGGGATCCCACTGGCGCGGCCTTGCTTGACAACCCAAATGCAACCGAAAGGTACGCTCACACAGCCATTGGCATCGCCCGGGATTTCGGCGAAGCCCTGGCACAGGCCTATTACGGCAAGCCAACCCAATTTGCCTATTACCAGGGATGCTCCAACGGAGGGCGTGGCGCGCTCAATGCCGCTGCCAAATACGGCACGAAGTTTGATGCGGTCATCGCGGGTTCGCCAACGCGTAGCGATCCGGGGGTCACCGCACAATGGTTGCGCCTTTCTCAATTACCCCTGCCGCAATACGACAAACTCAAGGCGGTTGCAGCGGCCGCCGTTTTGAAGTGCGACATGCTCGATGGTGTGCAGGATGGAATCATTTCAAACTGGCGAGCATGCAAATTTGATCCAGCCAAGGATGTACCGGTCGCGCTTGGACTGACGCCTGCGGAAGCGGCAGCCATCAAGAGCCTGATGAGCGACATTGAACTTGCCAACGGAGCTACGGTTTACTCGGGTTACGGTTATGGCTTTGGCGACAAGAGCATGAAATTTTCGTCCAAACTCTATGAATTCCTCGGACTTGGATACATGCGCTACATCGTGCTCAATGAGCCCAAATGGGAGGCCGCCAACTTCACGGTTGAGGCCTATTTCGAGCGGATCCGGTCGATCCTGGAAGACAAGTATCAATTCGACGCCGAAACGGCAGGACTCAAACAATTCATGGATTCAGGAAAGAAAATTCTGGTTTGGCACGGTTCCGATGACACCATCGATTCGCATCGCGACACCATCCGCAAATGGGATGAGTTGGAAAGCGCTGCTGGTGCGATTGCAAGGCAGAACGCCCGGCTCTTCATCCTTCCCGGCGTTCAGCATTGCGGCGGTGGCACTGGTGCCGATACTTTCGATCCTTTCACGGCCATGATGAATTGGGTCGAGAAAGGCGTTGCGCCCGATGGCCTGGTTGCAACCAAATTGGTGGATGGCGTACCGGTCTTGTCTCGTCCAGTATGCCGGCATCCGAGTTATCCACGCTACCGGGGCGCAGGCGATATCAATCTGGCAGAAAACTACAGGTGCACCCAATAAAGCAGACGCTCGTTCCTGAAAGCTTCACTCCGAACTCAAGCGCGGCGTGTGCAGGTCTCGTCGAAGTCCCTGCCCCGTTGCTGAGCGAGACTTACTGCGCCAGCGATGGTTTGATGGCCAGCGCGGCCGCTTCAGCGACGCAATCGCGATCAGGCTTCATGCCCTTGCTGCGCGCTGTTGCAAGCTCGGCTTTGGCTGCGCCAAGATCAGCGCGAAAGTCGTCGTCGGCATGCAGCCGTGCGACCGTTCCGGCGGCGACGTTGCGCGCTTGAACCACATCGCTGTGCCAATGGACGTTGCAGACATTGCGGCTCTCGTCAAAGCTCAGGCCACGCAGCAGGATGGCGTCGCTCTGGACGGGCGAAAGCTCGGCCAGAATCAGCGCCCAGCCCCAGCCGGCAGCGGCATGCCCGGAGGGGTAGGAGCCGTCCTTTGCCAGTATGGCCTGGTCATTAGGTGTGCAGATCGGTTCCTGGTTCGAGATGAACGGGCGCGCCCGGTTGTAGTGCATCTTGGCGGCATAGGTAGAACCACCGAGATCAGTCAGCGTACGACGAAGCAGCTTGTACAGACGAGGCGTCGCGGCCTCGCTGACGGGCGCGTTCAAGGCACAAGAGAAGGTGCCAGCCGCATGCGGAAAACTCAGGTTGGCATCCGAATTGGCCAGCGCCCAGCGCGCCGTGTCGCGCAACAGGAAACTCCGGCGGCTGATCTCCTTGTCCAGCATCAAGGCTGATGAATCGGCAGCGGGAACCGGGGGCACCATGGCAAGACTGTTCGGCAGTGCGCTCGGTGCCAGGTAGCCCGCGAGCATTCCGGTGAAGCCTGCCGGCACCGTTATGCTTTCATTCTCCGCATGCAGGCTGGCACACGCAGCGGCAATGGCAACCAGGGCAGCGCACCGACAAAACTGCTGCGGCAAAAACGATTTTGAAGTCATTCAATACTCCATTGGTTAAAGTTGATTCCTAAGTGCTTCGTATCTGGGGCTATTGGAGTTTGACCGAGCTTGAAACGAACTGTTTCCAGCGCAAATCGAAGCCGAAGAACGCGAAGTCGCTGCCAGCCTGGATGGCAGCCTTCGCGAACACTGGAGCAGTGGAGCCCACGGTGAACTTGTAGCTGTCGTCGTAGATCGCCTTCCACGTTCCAAGCGCTGTATTGCTGTCAGCGGGCATGACGAAGTACTTCAGGAAAACCACGTCGTTTTCTTTCAATTGGGCTGGGGGATCAACCTGGTTGTTGGCGCTGGCGACGAAACCAATCGTCTCGGCCAGCACGTCTTTATCGAAGTCATACAACAGGTAATACATGCCGTCCAGGCACAACAGTGTCGTGGAACCGCAGTTGCCACCTTCGCCACGCTCGATATGCATGGGAACCTTGATGGTTTGGATACCTTTCTCCGTGGTCGGGTCCGCAATCACCGAGGCCAGTTTCCCATTCAGCATGAACCATTTCGAATCCGACGTGTAGCTGAACTCGCTGGCGTCGCCGCTGGTGCTGTAAACGGGCTGGTGCCCCCGATAAACATCTTGCGTCACAGTTTTGCCATCGGAGCCCTTCACATCCACCTTGGTGTGGATTGCCACGTAGACTTGCTCGTAGATGGGATTGGGCGAGCTAATCTTCACCGACATGGTCTTCGAATCCGCTGACAGCGATGCCGGCCCGAACGTCGTGTCCGGCACGCTGTTGCGTGCATACGCGCTGAAATCATTCAGCAGAGTCTGGTATTCCGGAACGACAACATTGAAGTTGCCGTAGGTTTTGAGGTTCCCGGCCGGGTCCCACATGGAGAAGCTCGGGAACATCACGCTCAGACCTTTAGACTCAGCGCGGTAGGGACCCGCCACCGTCTTGACAACAGCGTCTGTGGTGGCGTTGGCCAGTTCAGTCACTTCAGGTTGGAGCAGTGGTTCAGTGTTCATCAGCGGGTTGCTGTCGAACATACCGACCAAGTCCACCATCTCGAGGTTGTCAGTGAAGTCCAGAGCACGAGAACGCTTGCTGGCAAGGTCGTTCCAGGCGGTCAAGCTATTGCCGCCCTTCAGCAGGCCGCTGTATTTGCTGGAAAAGGTCGCCAGCGCGCTATTGATGCGGGGGACCTTGGTCAGATCGGTGACTGAAAAAGTAATGATCGCGCCCACATCCAGAGCATTCATTTTCGCCCCGTAGCTGTCGGCTATGGTTGCGCCAATGGAGGCGCCGCCAGTGCCTGGATTGGAGGCGATGTGGTTCAGAAAGGCGGTCCAGTTCCATCCCGGGCCTTGCTCGATTTCCTGCGACGCGGCTAGATAGCGCGCAGTGTCTTTGAAGGCATTCGCAACCTCGAGCGTGGCCATCAGACAGGCGTCGAAACCGACGAGTTCGAAGCGTCTTTCAGGCCGATTGGCGACGGCAGCTTCCACTGCGTCTTTCAACTGCTGCACGCTCAGATTGCCGGCATAAAAGGCAGGCTTTGGATCCTTCAATTTATCACGCCCGGGGATGTCGCTGCCGCCGAAACCACCTAGAGCGCCGCCGCCATGGTCCCAAAATACCAGCACGTATTTATCGGCGCTGTAGTTGTCCTGCCCCCAGGTGATGAAGTCGGTTAGCACCTTGGGGTCGCCCATGTCAATGGATCCCTTGTCTTCCTTGAGAACCAGTTTCTGATTTTCGATAACGTAGCGTCGGACCGTCCGCCAATTGTTGACATCTTCACCCGGCACTGCCTTGTCGGCTGCGCCCGTTGTCAGTACGACTTTGAGGTTGGGGGAACTTGCCGCCGCCAGCATCTCGGTAATATTCTTCATGGCAGAATCGTCACGCGATTCAAGATCAGTGCCCTCCAGATAGACCAAGACTGTTGTCGTGGGGGTCGGGGGCGACCCGGAAGACGAACCGCCGCAGGCGACAAGAAGCGCTGTTGCAAACAACAGCGCCATGAGCAGACGAAACATGTTTTTCATAAATAGTTCCAAATGATTTGCGAAGTACTGATGAGTGATGCTAAGAGCTCTGGCGCGGCGAACCTTTGCTGGACGGCGTAATACCTTTGCTGGACGGAAATATCATTCTCTGATGAATTTCAGATGAACCTGGAAATGCCGAACAGGATTGCCGGAGAAAACCGAAAAAAATGCTGGTGCAGTTTGATTATTTTTTCGGTCCTGCCTGCATGCGCACAATTGGCTCGCCGTTGGCCTCCTTGGCATCGCCCCCGCGATGCCCTGCGGGAATCCTCGATTGCGGTCATAGGTTTGGCGCAAAAATCGGCAGCAGTCGTTCAACGGATGAAAAAAAAATCCGCTTTATGGATCCAACGCAGCGGGTCTTGGTGAATGCCTGCTGCCGGGAAGACCAGCCACAAAGTTGGCATTGCACTGTACCGACTGCTGCACGGCAAAAAAATATCCGTCCAGCAAAAGTATTGCGCCGTCCACCAAAGGTTTACTACGCCAATGCCATTAGCATTTTCAAGAAAGATGCATTTTCAATGCTGGTGCGAATCCATGCCTTCAATCAAGAGGAAATTGCCATGCCTAAATTGCCGATTACCAAAATCATCCCCATCATGAGACTAAGAACTTTGCTTTCGCCCTTGTTGATCATTGCAATAGCTGCGCTAGGCATCAACACAGTAGACGCGTGCACACGCGTGGTCTATCAGGGACCCAACGGCACAATCATCACCGCCCGGTCAATGGACTGGAATGAAGATATGGGTACAAACCTCTGGATATTCCCCTCAGGCATGGAACGCAGTGGCGAAGTCGGACCCGACTCGCTCAAATGGACTTCAAAATTCGGCAGCATCATCGCCACGGGATACGACAGTGAAAGCACTGACGGAATGAATGAAAAAGGGCTCGTCGCAAACCTGCTCTGGCTCGCCGAATCAGAATACGGGGTATGGGATCAGAAAAAAGCTGGTCTTACCATCTCGGCGTGGGTGCAATACGTGCTCGATTCGTACGCTACGGTAGATGAAGCGGTAAGAGGCTTAAGCAAAGAAGAATTTACTATCGTCACGGGTAGCGCGCCGGGCAGAACATCACTCGCAACGCTTCACCTGGCAATCTCAGACGCGACAGGTGACAATGCAATCTTTGAATACATTGGCGGTAAACTCGTCATCCATCACAACAGGTCATATCAGGTGATGACCAACTCACCAATCTTCGAAAAACAACTTGCACTGAATGAATACTGGAAACAAATCGGCGGAACCGTCATGCTTCCGGGCACAAACCGCGCCGCCGACAGATTCGTGAGAGCATCGTTTTACATCAACGCGATACCGCAGACCGAAAACACACGCGTGGCGGTCGCCAGCGTATTCAGCGTCATCCGCAACGCTTCGGTGCCGTTCGGCATTAGCACACCAGGACAGCCGAACATCTCATCCACAAGATGGCGCACAGTTGCTGACCAAAAAAACAAGATCTACTTTTTCGAATCAGCACTCACTCCAAACACATTCTGGGTAGAATTAAAAAGCATCGACTTTTCCAGAACAGGCAAAGTTAAGAAACTCAGCATCTCAAACAACGAAACATACTCAGGTAACACAGCTGACAAGTTCGTGGAAACAAAACCCTTTAAATTCCAGGGTTTGTGAAAGTATCGATAGATACGGTGCAATGGCGGCAAGAATGACAGCTTTACTGCCACGTGCATTGGCATTGCATAAGGAGATAGCTATGCCTACAACTACCCGGTGTCGGTTCCGCCGGCTCCGGGCAGCGATGTGGACTGCATGCGCGCTCATCGTGACGGTGTGCGCCTCGCCTGAGATAACACGTCTGCCCAAAGTCGATTCGGAGACGACTTGCATCACGTCGGCCGCGCAGCAGGACACCGTTGTGGGTGTTGCCCTGTCCGGCGGCAGCAGTCAAGATCCTAGAGGGCAACAACTTCTACACGAGGAACCCGGGCTTGCCGCAGCAGTACTCAGGAGCAACGCGATCCTCAGGCAATTCGGCGTCATCCATGGAGCCGCAGGCCAGGGCGAGATCTGAGACGGCGACTTTGACTTATTGATGATCCATATGAATCTTTCAGATCTGGTATTGACGCATATTGCGTCGACTTCCGATGTCACCATCATGGTCGAATTCCTTGCGTTTTTTGCCGTCGCCGGAATTTCTATTTCAGCTTTTTCAAACCGGTTCTTGTTCGGCAACAAGGACATGGATTCCGATGCGCTCTTTGAGACCGTTGAAAAAAGCATATTTGCCTTTCTGGCCTTCTTGCTGGCGATTACGCTGGGTGACGTGCGCACCAATTTCAGCAAGGCTCAAGACAGTGTCATCAATGAATCTCTTGAGTTGCGACAGTACATCTTTCTCTTGGATTTGCAGCCGAGCGTGTTCACGCAGCATCAGAAGAAGCAGCTGGAAAGATACGTCAAAGCTGTGGTTGCGGATGAATGGAGTTCGTTAGCGCAAGCCAATCCCCTGCTGTCTGGCGAGGCCGAGAAAGCTATCGTCGACTTGCGCAATTCAGTGCAAAAGAGCGTTCAGGAATCCGGGATGTCGCCCTATTCGGACAACATCCTGAAGTCCTTAGCCAAACTGGATGGGCGACGCGCGGCTGTCCTCGGAGCCTATTTCGGAGCCTTGGGGATGGTCGTCGGGTTGATCATGATTCTGGATCAGCCTTTCAGGGGAGAGACCAGCATCTCAAGCGAACCCTTTCGCAGGGTGATTGAGCAGATGGCCGCAGCCAGGTAAGCAGTCTGGCGTCAGATTGAAGGATTTCACAATGTTGCCGATTCAATTCAAAGCCGCAATGGTCGCAAGCTCATTGCTCTGCTGCGGATACTCTTGGGCCCAGGCCACAGTCCCGACCCACTGCACAGCTGCCGAGAGAACGTTCATCAGCGCAAAAATGCAGAAGGTTCATACGTCGAAAGGCAACATCACGTACAGCCCGACAGGGAAAGTGCTTTCGATATGCATCAATCCGCAAGGAAAATCGATCACGCAAATGACTTACCGTTATGGCGTGCCTGGCAATGTAGAGTTTGAGCAGTCGGCATCGACCGTCTCCAAGTTTTCCATTTTTACGCGAAGCACAAGCCCACACACGGGTGAAAACATCATAAGTTTCAACAAAGGCGATTTCCATTACTACGTATCCGAATCGCTGGGTATGGGCAGCGGCGTAAGCTTGATCGTATTTAGCAATGGGAAAAGAATCACGGACTTGTTTTCCGGAAACAATGAAGGAACGGACTTCTTTTCACTTCAGGATGAATTTGACTTCGATGCAATCAAGTCTCCCGTACTGGTAAAAAAGGCACCAGTGGATGATCTCAAATGATTAAAGGCATCCCGGCCCGGCTGGCGAAATGCTTTGCATGGCATGTGACGATCAACCGCGACTTGTGACGGTTGGGGCCTAAGCCCGCTGTGTTGCTGCAGCCTACTTTTGGTCGCGTCAAACTTTTGTATATCAGCGACCTCTTTCTTCACCAGTTGGCTGAGGCAACTCGTGAACTGTTTTCTGACTTCGCTGTTGATGATTCCATGCGTTGTGAGATTGGAAATTCTGATCGTTCTCTCCGGTAATACTTTGTCCAATGAAAATACAATTTCGGCATCGAAAATCGGCTTCGATTGCACGGCCTTCATCATGTCGACGATTTCTTCGCCCTTGGTCGGGGCGTAGACAAAACAGCTGCTTCCGTCACAGCTGCTGGCCTCCAGTTGATACTTGCTCAGGTCCAGCCCGTTGACCACAAGAGCGGCACGCATTGGGTGAATAGTCCTGGACCCGGCCTGGCGATTGGCTCCATTCACATCAAGCCGTAGGGGCTGTACATTCAGAATGAAGTTGATCGGCTTGTCTTTGTAGTAGTCGCTGGTAATCGAGCCCTGCACAAGCTGGGCATCTCCGGCTTTGTACGGATTCTCGGTATTGGCGACCCGGTACTTGAGCTGGCACCTGCTGGTCTGACCCCAGCTTGACTCACTCTCAAACTCAAGAAAACTGAGTTCGTCGGCAGTTTTCCTGATCTCGTCGTCCAGCGCATTCTGACTCTCATAGGTTTGAGAAAAAGCAGATGCGGCTACGAATGCAAGGCCAGCAAGGCTTGTCTTGAGTAAAAGGATCGATGTTTTGTTCATGGTCCTGTTCCCGTTCCTGTATCACTGTTGATTGTTGTAACGCCACCTGGATGAAAGAGTGCCTGTTGCGCAGCAGCATGATTGCGTTGTGCTGCCTCACACAGCCCTGACAGGTCTTTCAGATTGCCGTGGTCGGCCAGATCCTTGGCCCAATCCGCAAAGGTGTTCCACTGCGCATGCCTTTGGGCAAGCGCGCTGGCCCAATCGACCAGGTCTGAGATCGCGCCCATCCGGATTAACAGAAGGGCTTCTTCAAGGTATTGCTGGTCCGGATAAACCATCGCCGGCCGCAAGGCGTCAACATCAGCGCTCTGGCCACTTGCTTGCAGCCCCAGCAAGCGGGCCACCGACTGACGCAGCAAAGTGAGGCTGACGGGCTTGGGTAAGATCTCAGAAAACCCATCACCTCCGTGGTTCGCCCAATCATGGGTTGCCGTCAACAGCACCACAGGAATCTCCGGCCATTTTGCACGCGCCGCCTTCAACACCGCTCTTCCATCAGCGAACGGCATTTGAAGATCGGTCAGAATCAAGTCCGGCACTTTGGTTTCAGGCTGGTTCAGGCGTTCCAATGCCTCCTGTCCATTGCCGATCGGCACCACAGTAAAGCCCAGACCGCCTAATTCGACGCACAACATGCTACGGATAATGTGGCTGTCTTCCACAATCCAGATTCGGTAGTGGCGTCCATCAAGGTTGGGTGGCAAGCCCTCATCAAGAATCTGATTCTGATGCGACAAGCTGTTTTCGCTGGCCTGCTGTAGTTCAATGCGAACCTGCATGGTCGTTCCCTGGCCAAGGATGCTGGAGGCTTCGATTGAACCACCCATGCGCTTGATCCACTGCTGCGCAATGGCCAAGCCCAAGCCAAGCCCCTCGTGGTGTTCGGCGCCCTTCAAACGATGAAACGGCTCAAAAATTCGCGACAGCTCTTCCGCAGGAATGCCCGGGCCGCTATCGCGCACGGTAAAGAGAAAATGCTGGGGGCCATAGTCATCCGCAGTGTCATCGGTTGACACCGTGATATGGAACTCGATGTGCCCGTGGCTGGTGAATTTGGCCGCATTCGTCAGCAGGTTCTCCAGAACCTGCCGCAGACGCTTGGCGTCCACCTCCAGCACCAGCGGAAGGTTGCCAAAAACCTTGAATTCGAAGCTATTCCCATGCTTGGTGGCCAAGGGACCGGCATCGGCAGCAATGCTTTCGAGCCAGGTTGATGTGTAGATTGGCAAGACCAGCAAGGCGTTTGGTTGGGCGCTGCCGCGCGCATAGTCGATCAGGTCGTTGAGCAGGGCCAGCAGATGCTGGGCACTGCGCCGGATAATGCGTCCGTTCTGGGCATCGGGTCGTCCGGAAGCGATGATCATTTCGGCATAGCCAATGATTGCCGTCAGTGGCGTGCGCAGATCGTGGCTGATGCGGGCCAGGAAATCGCTCTTGGCACGATTGGCATCGTCGGCCGCGATGACTGCCTCCTGCAAAGCGTTGGTGCGGGCATTCACCGCCGCCTCTAGGCGGGCCTGCTGCTGCGCATTCAGCTCCCACTTGGCCGCCTGGGAATCTGTTTGCGCCTGGTGTTCAGCGATGGAGCGGCGCACCACAAAATACAGCAGAACGAGGGTGAATCCCAGCAGGATCGTTATTGCCAGACTGTCCTGATCCACCATGATCGGAGCCATCCCCTGCACCGTCAACAAGCGCAGAATCAAGATGACCCACTGACCGGCAATGGAAATGAAGAAGATTCCGACATTGGGCAAGCGCTGGCGCCATGCCAACAGCATGGACAGCGGCCAAATCAACAAGAATGCCATCAGGAAGCTGTTCGTCAGCACAATAAACAGCCGCAGATTGCCAAATGCGGCGCCCAGCGCGACGGCCAGGAAAACCAACGGCAGACTCAAGTAGACGTTGCGCCAGAATTTGAGGCGTGAAAGTTCGAGAAAAGCGTACATGAACGCGGCGCTCATGGCGATCGCCAAATTGGCAAGCACTGCGGAGATCCTCAGGCTCAGTTCACCGCCACCGGTCAAAACATAACGATTCAGATAGCCACCGTATGCCAAGTCGTGCAGCGCCGCCAGGAACAACCATCCACCCAGCAACAGAAGGGGGCGGTCCAGTCGTGCCAGCGAATGGACCAACAAGTAAAGCGCCACCGTCAGCAATGCGGTGACAGGAATCAAATGGGCCAAATCTTTGCCGGCTTCCTGCTCCCGCAAAGCCGCCGGGTCCCACAGTCCGACCTCCATGGACATGGTCGTGCGCCCCTGGATGCGCAGCAGCACAGTCGCCCCCTCAGCGCTGGCCAGTGAGACCGGGAAGACAAAAGTTCTGCCGGCCAGCGGCATCTCGTTACGTGCATGCACAGCGCCACCCGGCAGGAACTGTTGTACCCGCTCATCGCCCGGCGCCATGCGAAAGAAGTCGACATGTTCAAGTTGCTGCGAACCCATGCTCAGCCAGCGCGTGATCTTCTCCGGCGCATGATTGACGACGACCAGGCGCAGCCAGAATGCAGAATTGCTGGCGCCCTTGCTCATCAGGCGCGGCGTGGCCGTTTGCCAGCCCGCTTGCGCCAGCGCCGTGGCCGGTGACAGCTTGGCGGTGGGATCTTCCAGAATCGCCAATTCGCCCCATACGGCGACCTGTTTGTCCGGCACCCCGACATCGAGCCCCTGCGCCCGCACCAAGGTGCAGGCCAGCGCACCCAGGCAGATAAGAAGGCACAGAAGTCGGCGCAACACGCCTGTGATCATGGGCTTTCCATGGCTCTGGGCGTCGCCGTACGATACTGGCGCGGCGACAGGCCAAAACGCTCGCGAAATGCCGTCGAGAAATTGGCCGCGCTGCCATAACCCAGATCATTGGCAACGGTCTGTACTTCCAGATCGGTTTCGCACAACAGGCGCAGCGCCTCCTTCATCCGGGCCTCGCGCAGGAAGTCAAACACCGTAACGCCGACGTATTTACGAAAAGCCTCGTTGAGCAGATGGGTATTCGTCCCGACGCTGCGCGCCAAACCTGCCAACTCTGGCGTAGACGCAAGATCTTGCAGGATCTGCCGTTGCGCAGCCAGAAATATCGCTGCTTCGACGGACCCCCTCGGGCCTGTTTGATCGGGCACGCCGGGCGGGTGATCGTGGCCGTGCGCGGCGTTCAGGTGGATGCAGACCCGCAGGCGAACCTCGTCAAAATTGAACGGCTTGATGATGTAGTCCACCGCGCCCTCGAGCAGGCCCAGCACCCGCTCCTCGGGCAAGGCCGCAGCGGTCAGAAAGATCAAGGGAATCGCCATCGTCTTCGGTTCCGCCTTGAGCAAGCGGCATGCGGCAATGCCATCACACACTGGCATGTGAACGTCCATCAGAATTAAATCGGGCTGGATGTAGATGGCCTTCTCAACGCCATCGAGCCCATCTTCCGCCACGTAAAGCCGATAGCCCTGGCGGCGCAGGTAGTCAGCCAGCAAATGCCGATCTTCTTCGCGATCATCCACCACCAAAATGCGTGCGAATCGAGAAGGTGGTGAAGCAGTGTTAAACATGGCACTATTGTTGGTTTTGTTGCGTTAGCCACTGATGGACGTGATTCTGGTGGTGACAAATGCCAATTCGACACACTGGACGGATCTTCCCTGCCAATGCATAAAACTGGTCGGCAAACGACAACTCGCTGCAACCCTTCAGCATGAGCTGACCTTTGCGAATCATGTGCATCAATTCGATGCCAGCCAGCATACATTTGGTTGATTGAAATGATTTGAAATTGAGCATCGGTTTGGTAACGCGTTTTACTGCACGATGGTCTTGCTCAACGATGTTGTTGAGGTACTTCACTTGCCGCGCAATGATCGGAATTCCGCTGCTGGCCTTGATGTATGTCTCGTCCATTCGCCAACTGACACCAACTGGCCGCTTGTGTTTACGAAAGAATTTTTCAAGGGCGGGCAGAAACCTGATCGCCCAGCGGTTGATAGAAGAATGGTCGACAAACACACCTCGCTCTTGCATCATTTCTTCAAGATGGCGATAGCTCAACGGATAAGTCGCGTACCAACGAATGCACACCAGAATGACATCGATCGGCAAACGCATCCCTTTGGTAGCCAGCATCTCGTTTCAAGCCTTTTCAGTCAAAGCGCTCAGCATAGACCCGCGGGCTGATTGACCGTCAACGCGGCAAAACCCCTTCACCACACCCGTACTTTGTGCCGGTTAGTTCCAGATCGGTTCGCAGGACCCACAGGAGCATGCTTTCATCATCGACATCCAGCGTGACGGGGTGACCATTGAGAACAAAGTGAATCTCATTTTTCATCTTGACTACCACCATGCTAGGACTTGTGGCTCTTTACGCGCGCTGGGACCGGTTTCTCCGCGTGGCTTGCCGACGATGATGGGTGCAACAGCAATCGCCTCGGGAGGGATGCCGAGTTCCTGTTTCAAATCTGGCAGATTCAATGCGGCTGCCGCCGATCCAATGACGCATGTTCCCAAGCCCATCGCATGCGCGCTCAGCATCAAATTTTCTGCTGCCAGCCAGCAATCGGCTTGTACGAAAGGACCGGGCGCCTTGGCGCAAATGATGACCAAGGTTCCGGCGTTGTAAAAAACGTTGAAATCCGGCTGCGCAAAAATGTCGGCGTGATGGCGATCAGGGTGCAGTCGCGCATCCGTCGCCAAAACCGCCTTGGCACGGTCTGACAAACGCTTCAGCCTGCTGACGTCCTGAACGATGACAAATTGGCACGGCTCGGCGTGCATTGCCGTTGGCGCGCGCACGGCTGCTGCCATGAGTTCTTGGAGCGTGGACTTGTCAATCTTCTCGGAACTGTAGGCGCGCACAGAACAGCGCCCGCCAATTGCATCCTTCAAAGTCATTCTGTCAATAGGCTGCACCATATCAACCTCCGTTGAGATTGCGATCCGGCAACACCAACCAACACAGACCAAACCGCAGGGTGAATGTAGTCCCGCGCCGGACATGCGTGTTGATTCTTATCAAACAAGAACAGGGGGCACAAATGAGGAAAAAAAATACCTGCTGCCGGGAAAAATACTTGGCACGCTGCGCCCGAACGTTACCGATGTTCTTCATCTGGACATGAAGTTGAGTGACCTGACACTGCTTGTGCTTGCGAAGCACTCTTTCAAGCAATGGCAGAAACCGGATCGCCCAGCGGTTGATCGACGAATGGTCGACAAACACGCCTCGCTCCTGCATCATTTCTTCCAAATGGCGATAGCTCAACGGGTACGCCGCGTACCAACGGATGCACACCAGAATCACGTCGATTGGGAAGCACATTCCTTTGGTAGCCAGCATCTCGTTTCACACCTTTTCAGTCAAAGCGCTCAGCATAGACGAGCGGGCTGCGTGACCGTCAACGCGACAGAACCCCGATGGATCTCTTCCGATTATGGTGATCGTTGGAATTGCTGCTTTTCATATGGTCGACTGACCGCAATGCATTGCTGCCGATCGCTGACCGTGTTTGAACGTGTGTTTACGACTTTAATTGCGCGGAATACGAGCTAGGCCTTACTGGGCCTGAAAACCGCTGGCCTTGATGATGCGGGCCCAGGTCTGGGCATAGGCCCGTTCGCGGCTGGCCAGTTGTTTTGACGACATGTAAACCACGGTCAAGCCCATGGTGGTCAGGCGGTCATGTACCTCGGGCAGGGCGATCACTCTGGCCACCGCCGCAGAGAAACGGTCAATCGTGGCCTGGGGCGTGCCGAGGGGCGCAAAAAATCCGTAGTACGGAACATCTTCGAAACCCGCCAATCCCAACTCAGCGAAGGTCGGCACATCCGGCAGGGCCGCCTGGCGCTTGGCGCCCAGCACGGCGACGATGCGAATCTTGCCGGCCTTGTGGTTCTCGATGAAATCGGGAACGGAAGCCACCCCCGCATTGATCTGGTTGCCCAGCATGTCCGCCATCATCGGTGCGCTGCCCCGGTACGGTGCGGCTTGCAGGTCCAAGGCGTACTTCTGGCCAATGAGCTTGACCAGAAACTCGGGCACCGAGGCGGGCGCGGGAACCCCCACCGTGCCTTTGCCCGCGCCCTGGCTGCGCACCCAGGCCACGTATTCATTCACGGACTTGGCCGGGGTGCCGCCGGACACAGCCAGCGCGTTGACAAAGGTCGCAAAACCGGCCACCGCCACAAAATCACGCGCCGGGTCGAAACCGGGGTTTTTCACGACCAGCGGCAGGATCGAGATGGTGTGGTCATGCGACAGGAAAAAAGTGCTGCCGTCGGCTGGCGCCGCCTTGAGGGCCTGCGCCGCAATCTGGCCACCGGCACCGGCGCGGTTCTCCACGATCACCGTGGTCCCCAACTGGTCCTTCAGTTTGTCCGCCAGGGTACGGGCAATGGCATCGGTGCCCCCGCCAGGCGGAAAACCGACCAGCAACTTGATGACGCCGGGTTGCGCCTGCGCCAGGCCCGCCAGCAAAAAAACACCCAGCGCGAGCGTGTTGCGAAACGCGCGAAGCACGCGCGGCGAAGATGATCTGACCATGGAAAACTCCAGTTTGTAAATGCAAAAAATACGACAGAAATTTAACACCAGAGCCGTCCAATAACGACCCAGTGGCATTGACTGACACGCTGGCATTTCAGACGGGGCTCAGAATGCCCCAGGGTATGCGCCGCCGTCGGCCAGCACATTCTGGCCGTTGATGTAGCCAGCCTGCTGACTGCACAAAAAAGCACAGATGGCGCCAAATTCTTCCACCGTGCCAAAGCGCTGAGCGGGTATGGTCTTGCGCCGCGCATCCGCGATGACGTCAATCGGCTGGCCCGTTTTTTGGGCGGCACCCTGCATGACGCCCTTGAGCCGGTCGGTGTCAAAGGCACCGGGCAGCAGGTTGTTGATGGTGACACCCTTCGCTGCGAGTTGGCTGCGCGAGACGCCCGCCACAAAGCCGGTGAGGCCGCTGCGGGCACCGTTGGAGAGCCCCAGAATGTCGATCGGCGCCTTCACCGCGCTGGAGGTGATGTTGATGATGCGGCCGAAACCACGCGCGGCCATGCCGTCTACCGTGGCTTTGATCAACTCAATCGGTGTCAGCATATTGGCGTCCACCGCCCTGATCCAGGCGTCCCGGTCCCAATCGCGAAAATCGCCGGTCGGCGGGCCACCGGCGTTGGTCACCACGATGTCAAAGTCGCAGTGGGCCGCAAATACCGCCTGGCGGCCCGCCGGCGTCGTGATGTCTGCTGCAACAAATTGCACGCTAGCCCCCGTCGGACGAGCGCTATCAGCTATTAATTTAGTAGCAGATACCTGCAATACCTCGGCGCCTCGGGCCACGATCAGCACGTTCACCCCTTCGCGCAGCAGCGCCTGGGCACAGCCAAAGCCCAAGCCCTTGCTGGCACCACACACCAAAGCCCATTTACCGGCAATGCCCAAATCCATAGTATTCACTCCGTCCGTTACAACAATCTCTTTTGATGATAGTGGCCAAATCCAGAGCGGGCCGTTCCCGCTTGGGTCGGCAGCGGCGCATCGGGACGCTTAACGCGACACGGATCGCCCGCCACTGGTAAAAACGAAGATTCCCGCGATCACCAGCACGGTGCCCGCCGCCACCCAGGCGGTAAAGGGTTCGCCCAGAATCACGACACCCATCAGGATGGTCGACATGGGACCGACCATGCCGGTTTGGGCGGCCAGGCTGGCGCCGATGCGCTCAATCGCCATCATCACCATCAGCACCGGCACCGCCGTGCACAGTGTTGCATTGAGCACCGAGAGCCAGATCACCTCCGGCGCCACCAGCGCCGCACTCCAGGGGCGCAGCAGCACGAACTGGGCGATGCACAACAGGCAGGCGACCGTGGTGGCCAGGCCCACCAGGCGCAGGGAGCCCAGGCGCTGCACCATCTCGCCGCTGAAAGTCAGGTACACCGCATAACTGACGGCACTGAGAAAAACCAGCAGCGCACCCAAGGCGGCATCGGTACCCTGGAGATTGATCTCGTGACCAAACACCAGTATCACCCCGGCATAACTGACCAGCATGCCCAGCACCTGCCGACGCTGAATGTGTCGCTGGTAGAGCAGCAGGCCCAGCAACAGCACCAGCGTCGGGTTGAGGTACAAAATGAGCCGCTCCAGCGAGGCGCTGATAAACGACAAACCGGCAAAATCCAGGTAACTGGCCAGGTAATAGCCGGTGACACCCAGGCCCAGAATGCCAAACCAGTCATGGCGCGTGAGCGCCGGCTTGCCCCGGCTGGACCACCAGGCCATCAGCGCAAAAATGGGCAGCGCAAACAGCATGCGGTACATGATGAGCGTGACCGCATCGACCCCATGCCGGTACGCCAGTTTGACGATGATCGCTTTGCCACTGAACGCGATGGCGCCCAGCGTGGCCAGCAGCAGGCCTACCGCTACACTTTTAGGAGCTGCTTGCGCACTATTGACGGGGGCTAGAGACACTTTTTGTATATATTTCAAGATGGAAGGAGCGCTCAAAAACCGACCGCCTGGCCGTCCCGCCGGGCGTCGCTGGCGGCCACATAGCCTTGCGCCCCGGGGTCACCGGCGCGCCAGATGAACTGGCCGGCGCCAAAGTCCTGGTACGAGTCGTTGATGACTTCCACACGGTGGCCGCGCTGAGCCAAGCCCTGCACCGTGGCCGGGTTCATCGACGCCTCGACATTGATCTCCAGCCCGGCGTTGAAACGCCAGCGCGGCGCGTCGCAGGCGGCTTGCGGGTTCTGGCCGTAGTCGAGCATGCGCACCAGCGTTTGCAGATGGCCCTGCGGCTGCAGGTTGGCCCCCATCACACCGAAGCTCATCACCGGCTGGCCGTCTTTGGTGAGAAAAGCCGGAATGATGGTGTGAAACGGCCGCTTGCCCGGCGCCACCGCGTTGGGGCTGGCCGGATTCAGGCTGAAGCCGTGGCCCCGATTTTGCAGGCTGATGCCAAAGCTGGGCTCGACACAGCCCGAGCCGAAGCCCATGTAGTTGCTCTGGATGAAGCTGACCATCATGCCGCTCTCGTCGGCGGCGCTGAGGTAAATGGTGCCGCCCCTGCGGTGCGGGTCATGCGGGCTGCCGGCTTGGAAATTCTGCGCCCGGTTCAGGTCGATCAGTTTGGCGCGGGAGGCCAGGTAAGCGTCGTCCAGCAGCTGCTCGGCGCTCACTTCCATGCAGGACGGCTCCGCCACAAACTTGTAGACATCGGCAAACGCCAGCTTCATGGCCTCGATCTGCAGGTGCTGTGAATCGACGCCATCCAGCGGCAGGCGGCCCAGATCAAACTGGTCCAGCATGCCGAGCGCGATCAGGGCCGCAATGCCCTGGCCGTTGGGCGGAATCTCATGCAGGGTGTAGCCGCGGTAGTTTTTGGCGATGGGCTTGACCCACTCGGGCCGATGGGCGGCGAGATCGCGCAGGGTCAGGCTGCCGCCGTGCTGCGCTGAAAATTTTGCAAGTGCATGGGCAATTTCCCCGCTGTAGAACGCTTCACCTTTTGTCGCCGCGATGGCACGCAGGGCGCGGGCGGCCGCCGGAAATTGAAACAATTCACCGACGGCGGGTGCGCGTCCGCGGGGCAGAAAAGCTTGGGCAAAACCCGGTAACGATTTGAGCTCGGCCACCGCAGCCACCCATTTTTGCTGCACGACCATTGGCACGCCATAGCCGCGCTCCGCCAGCTCAATGGCGGGCGCCAGCAGGTCGGCAAACGGCAACTTGCCAAAGCGCTCACTCAAAGCGACCCAACTGCTCACCGCCCCCGGCACCGTGACCGAATCGATGCCGCGTTTGGGCGGGGTCATCGCACTGGCACCGTAGCGAGTTCGGAAATAGTCGGGCGTCCAGGCTTGCGGCGCACGCCCCGAAGCGTTGAGGCCGTGCAGGCTTGTGCCATCCCACAAAAGACAAAACGCATCGCTGCCCAGGCCATTGCTGACGGGCTCGACTATCGTCATGGCGGCCGCTGCTGCCACCGCTGCATCGACCGCATTGCCGCCCTTGAGCAACATGCGCAAGCCGGCCTGTGCCGCCAGCGGGTGCGAGGTGGACACCACGTTGCGCGCAAACAGCGGCAGGCGGGTGGAGGTGTAGGGGTTGCGGTAATTAAAGTCCATGAAAGGCAGTGCTGGGCAGGCGTGCCGATCGGCCGCCGGGTTTTGACTTCAGTCTTTAAAAACCTTGTGGTGCAGCCGACGCAAAGACCACCAGACACCCAACGCTACCAGGGGAATGGCGACAGCCGCGGTGCTTTCAGCACTCCAGGGCCAACCCAGTTTGGAAGCCCCCTTGGCCAGGTAACTCACCAGCCCCGCGATGTAGTAGGTGATGGCCGCTACTGACAGTCCCTCCACGGTGGACTGCAACTTGAGCTGCAGGTCTTGCCGGTTGTTCATGGTGGCCAGCAGTGCCTGGCTGCTTTGCTGCTGCTCGATCTCGACCCGCGTGCGCAGCAGGTTACTGATGCGTGACACCCGTTGCGACAGCGCATCCTGGCGGCGCGTGGCCCACTCGCAGGTGCTGCGCGCGGGCGTCAGGCGGCGTTCCATGAATTCGCCAATGGTCTGCATGCCGGGCAAGGCCGACTCGTTGATGTCGCTGATGCGTTTGTCCACCAGCTCAAAATAGGCCGCACTGGCCGAAAAGCGCGAGTGGGTCGCCGCGTGCTGGCTCTCCACCTGACCCGCCAGTTTGGTGAGCCGGTCCAGCAGCAGCGGTTCGTCTTCCGCCGTCGCACTGCGAATAGCACTGGCCAGCTCGGCCAGTTCCCGCTCGGCACTGGCCAGAATGCTGGTGGCCTCGCGCGCCGCCGGCAGGCCGAGCAAGGCGGCCATGCGGTAGGTTTCAATCTCCAGCAGCCGCTGCACCAGCCGGCCCAGACGGCGCGGCGACATGTTCCCGGCCAGCAGCACCATGCGGGAAAAACCATCGGCGTGGATGGCGAAGTCGGTATAGACCTCACCCGCGCCACCGGCCACACTGGACGCCACCAGCGTGTCTTCCAGCAGCACATGCTTGACCAGCGCCGCCGCACCAAAGGCATGGGTTGACAAGACCCACAGGTGCAGACTCAGCAAACACTCACCGGGCAGGCCGGCAAACCAGTCTTGCGGCACGGCATCCAGCGCCCGCTCGGGCTCGTGCTCGCCAAAACGATCCGTGGACAAGGGGCACATGAAGGTCCAGCTGACAAATTCCGTGTGCAACTCCCACCGAATGTGAAACTGCCCCAGGTCCATGCGGAAGTGGCTGGACTGCGGGTCCGGCAGCGGCAGGTGATGGTCGCGCAGCAAAGCCGCCACATGCGAGCGGCTGGCGTCGCGCTGCGCCGCATCACACACCATGACCACGTGCGAAATCGCCAGTGGCGCGGTCAGCGCCTGCGGTGGTCGGGCATGAATTTCGTTGTGCAGGGCCGCGCGTTGCGGATGCTGGTTCAGATGGTGTTTAGCTTGCATGGGTGCTCCTGGCGGCAATTGTTGATCACTCTTCGACGAAAGCCTCTTCGCGCTTGCGCTTGATCGATGGCAGCAGCACAACCACCAGCATCAGCACGGCGGCCGCCAGCAGGCCACCCGACAGCGGGCGCGTCACGAACACACTCCAGTCGCCGCGCGACAGCAGCAAGGCGCGCCGCAAGTTCTCCTCCATCATCGGCCCCAGAATGAAACCCAGCAGCAAAGGCGCGGGCTCCATTCCCAGCTTGTTGAACATATAGCCGATGAAGCCGAACAGCGCGACCAGCCAGATGTCAAACGTGTTGTTGTTGGTGGTGTACACGCCAATCGCACAAAACAGCACAATGGCCGGAAACAGCCAGCGATAGGGCACGGTCAACAGCTTGATCCAGATCCCGATCAATGGCAGGTTCAAGACAATCAGCATCGCGTTACCAATCCACATCGACGCAATCAGGCCCCAGAACAACTCGGGGTTGCTGGTCATCACCTGCGGGCCGGGCTGGATGTTGTGAATGGTCATGGCACCCACCATCAAAGCCATCACGGCATTGGGCGGGATGCCCAGCGTCAGCAGTGGGATGAAGGAGGTCTGCGCGCCAGCGTTGTTGGCGGACTCCGGCGAGGCCACGCCCCGAATATTGCCCTTGCCGAACGGAATTTCACCGGGCTTGCCCTTGATTTTTTTCTCCAGCGCATAGGCGGCAAATGAGGCCAGCAAGGCGCCCCCACCCGGCAAGATGCCGAGTGCAGAGCCCAGAAACGTGCCCCGCAACACCGCCGGGGTCATGTCTTTAAAGTCCTGCTTGGTGGGCCACAGGCCACTGACCTTGGCCGTAAAGACCTCACGATGCTCCTCTGGAATCGCCAGATTGGTGATGATTTCGCCGTAGCCGAACACGCCCATGGCAATCACGACGAAGCCAATGCCATCGGTCAACTCCGGAATATCAAAACTGAAGCGGGCGACCCCCGAATTCACATCGGTGCCCACCACGCCCAACAGCAGGCCCAGCAAAATCATGGCAATGGCTTTCAGCAAGGAGCCGGAGGCCAGCACCACGGCGCCAATCAAGCCCAATATCATGAGTGCAAAATACTCCGCCGGCCCAAACTTGAAGGCGAGTTCGGTCAAGGGGGGCGCGAATGCCGCCAGCAGCAACGTGCCCACACAACCGGCGAAAAATGAACCGAGGCCGGCCGCCGCCAGCGCCGGACCCGCCCGCCCCTGCCGCGCCATCTGGTAGCCGTCAATACAGGTGACCACCGACGAGGACTCGCCGGGCAAATTCACCAGAATGGCGGTCGTGGAGCCGCCGTACTGGGCACCGTAATAAATTCCGGCCAACATGATCAAGGCGGACACCGGCGGCAACGAATAGGTAGCCGGCAACAGCATGGCGATGGTGGCGACCGGGCCAATCCCGGGCAAAACGCCGATCAGCGTCCCCAGCAGGCAGCCGATAAAAGCATATAAAAGATTGATCGGGGTAAAGGCAACGCCGAAACCGATCGATAGATTTGTAATCAGATCCATTTTGTTGCTCCGATTAACCGGTGATGAAGGTGGGCCAAACCTGAATCTGCAGCTTGAGCACCAGAATAAACGTGACGTAACTGCCTGCCGCCAGGATGGTTGAAAGAATCAGAATCTCTTTCAGATCGAAGGTCTCACCGGCTTTGGCGGAGATCAGGGTCAGTGCGTAAATGGCGACGATCATGCCCATGGCGGGCAATTGAATGCTGGGCAAGCCGCCGATCAGGACGCCAAACACCAGATTGGCCGCCACGATGTAGCCCACCGGACGCCAGACCCAGCGGCCGATCTTGTCACCATCCTCAGTTTCAACGACCAGGGCCTTGAAGGTAATCACAGTACCCAACAGCGCCAGCAAAACGCCCAGCACCAACGGAAAGTAGCCCGGACCCATGCGCGCCGCATTGCCAACGGTGTAATTGGTCGCACCCCCGGCAAAGGCGACACCGATCGCCATGAACATAAGGCCAGAAAAAAAGTCTTTTTGACTCTTGATACTCATGGAAAAGTTCCTCAAAGAATTCAAGCAATTCATTTTGCACGGGAAACCCACGCCGCAGGCTTGTGGCTTTCACCTAGACTGACAATTACTGCACGGGTGACCTGGGTCAGGTCAAAGGCGGTGTTGACGTCAGAATCTCTTCCAGCACCGTCAGCCCCTCGGCCACGCGCAAGGCGCCGGCCAGCCGCAAGGGGCGCATGCCGTCGCTCACAGCCTGCCTTTTGAGCGCATCGGTATTGGGCTCACGGTTGATCTTTTCCTTGAAGGCTTCAGTGACGACCAGCAACTCGTACAGGCCCATGCGGCCCATGAAACCGGTCATGCGGCAGTCCACGCAGCCCACCGCTTTGAACGCTTGGTAAGCCCCATTGATCTGCCACGGCTTGACCACCTCGGCTAGCGCCTCGCGCGTTGCCGCCGCATCGGGCACTTTGCATTGCTTGCACAAGGTGCGCACCAGCCGCTGCGCCAACACCCCAAGCAAGGTGGCGTTGATCAGGTAGGACGGCACACCGAGTTCCATCAAACGCGTTACCGCCGAAGGCGCATCGTTGGTGTGCAGGGTGGAGAACACCAGATGCCCGGTGAGCGCAGCCTGCACCGCCATTTCGGCCGTTTGCGTGTCCCGGATTTCGCCCACCATGATGATGTCCGGATCTTGCCGCATGAGGGCACGCAAGCCTTCCGGGAAACCAAAATCAAGCTGCGGCTGCACCTGGGTCTGGTTGAACGAGGGCTCGATCATTTCAATCGGGTCTTCGATCGTGCTGACGTTGACCTCTTCCGTCGCTACCCGCTTCAGGGTGGAGTACAGCGTGGTGGTTTTGCCCGAGCCGGTCGGGCCGGTCACCAGAATAATGCCGGTGGGACGTTTGACCAGGGCCTCCCAGCGCTGGGCGTCGTGCGCGGAAAAACCCAGTGCATCCAGATCCTTGACGGTGGTGTCCGGGTCAAAGATGCGCATCACCATCTTCTCGCCGAAGGCGGTGGGCAGCGTGGAGATGCGCATTTCGATTTCGTCACCGCGCGGATTGCGCGTCTTGATGCGGCCATCCTGTGGCCGGCGCTTTTCCACCACGTCCATGCGGCCCAGCAGCTTGATGCGCGCGGTCATGGCGGTGAGCACGCCCATCGGCATCTGGTACACCGGATGCAGCACGCCGTCGATGCGAAAACGGATCACGCCCTGCTCGCGGCGCGGCTCCAGGTGGATGTCGCTGGCACGCTGGTCAAACGCGTACTGCCAGAGCCAGTCCACCACCTGCACGACACCCTGGTCGTTGGCATCGAGCTGCTTGCTGGTCTTGCCCAGCTCCACCAGCTGCTCGAAGCTGGCGCCGCCAGGGTTGCCGCCCGCCTTGTTGGCGGCTTTCACTGACTTGGCGAGGGCAAAAAACTCGACGGTGTAACGGTGAATTTCCTGCGGACTGGCCACCACCCGGCGCACACTGCGGCGGGCTTGGCGCTCGACCTCGGCCACCCAGTCGGTGATGAAGGGTTCGGTGGTCGCCACCACGATTTCACTGGACGTGACTTGCACCGGCAAAATCTTGTGGCGCTCGGCGTAGGCCGCGCTCATGGTGTCGGCCACCTTGCCGACATCCACTTTGAGCGGGTCAATGCGCAAGTAGTCCAGCCCGGCGCGCGTGGCCAGCCACTGGGTCAGCAACTCGATGTCCAGCGCCTTGCCGTCATCGGCACGGCGTACCGAGACGCTGGCCAGCCGTACCAGGGGGTGCTGCACACTCTCGGCCTGGGCGCAGCGCGCCGTGATGCGTTGTGCCTCCTCCGCGCTGATCACGCCATCACTGTGAAGCCATTCCACCAGCCGACGCCAATCCAGCGGTCCGCTGTATGAGGTTCGAAGGGCTGGCTTGGGCTTCGAGGCGCTGTTCATTTCAGCATCGGTTTGAAAACGCGCACCCATTTGGCAGCGGGCAGGCCCCATTGGGTCTGAATGATCTCGGCCCGGGCCTCCAGCACCTCGCGCTTGGGCCGGTTGGGTGTGCACTGGGCCAGCACCACGGTATTACCTTCGCGCGTGGGTTTGAAGGCCCACACCGCATCCGCTCCGAAGGCCGCGGAAATTTTTTCGACACTGCGCGCAAAGCTCGATGCCCGGCCAAACAGATTGACCGTCATGCAGCCTTCCGGCGTCAGCAGACGCTTGCAGTGGTTGTAAAACGGCAAGCTGTCAAGCACCGGTGCCGCCGCCTCATGGTCGTACAAGTCAACCTGCAGCGCGTCCACCGTGCCCCACCACTTGGGGTTTTGGATTTCAAGGGCGGCATCAGCCAGCACCACCTGCATGCGGGCGTTGTCGGCGGGCAGCTTGAACCAGCCGCGGCACGCCACCAACACCTGCGGGTTGAGCTCGATGGCGACGGTTTTCATGCGCAGCTCCTTGGCGCAGAACTTGGTGAGCGAGCCGGCGCCCAGTCCGAGCTGCATGGCCTGGCGCTTGGGGACCGTGTCCGGCTCCACGAACAGCAGCCAGGCCATCATGCGCTGGATGTATTCGTGGAACAGTACGGTCGGGGCGTCCATCAGCATGGAGCCCTGGATCCATTCGGTGCCCAGGTGCAGGTGACGAAGTGAGCCTTCGTCGGAGAAGTTGACTTCGGGGAGAGTGTGGGTGCGTTTTTTCAAGATTTGTGCATTATCCCCAAACGCCAACCGGGTCCGTTCACAGCAGCCCGGCAGCAGCCACCACCTCGCGCCAGGCGGCCAGCTTGCGCTCGAAGCTCCAGCTGGCGTTGGCCGGGCTGGTGGATGGCAACTTGTAAACGGGAAAGCCCAGTGCGGCGGTGTATTTGGCGTGGCGGAAGCTCTCGCCGCCGTTATGGGCGATGGCCCTGAGTTGCGGGCAGCGGCGCGCGAGGCCGACGAAATCATTGACTTGCGGCTGGCGGATCGCCGTATCCAGACTGCCTTCGCGCTCGCAGGAGGCGTAGACATCCCACACGCCCAACCCCCTGTCAAGCAGCCACTTGCTACGTATTTCATAGCTGTCTACGCTTATTGCAAGGGGGCTAGCAGGCCAAATGGCTTGAAGAATTTTCCAGAAATGGTTTTGCGGATGGGCGTAGTACTGCTGACGCGTCAGCGATGCCACGCTGGGGAAGCTGCCCAGCACCAGCAGCCGGGTGTTGCTTGATGCGATGGGCGACAAGCCGACCAGGCGCAGGGGTTGGGTCGTTTCGTTTTGTTTGTCGTTTTGCATCTGGATGACGTAGAGAAGCCAGCATTCTTCAAATGAACGTTCGTTAGCGTACAGACCGATGGCTTGATCCTTGACTTAATAGGGCCAAGACGACGCGGCTGCCGCACCCTGCATTTATCCGCCATTTTGACCGTACCGACATGATCCAAGACACCCGCCCCTACAAACTAAAGCACCGGAATCTGACATCCGACGTCGCGATCACGGATTGGGACGACCAGTCGATCGCCGCCATGGCAAGACTCAGGCTCACCATGCGCCCCTGTATCGGGATGGCGATGGGCCCAGTTGATGGCGCAAGCTCCGAAGCACCTGCACTTGTCATCGCGTTAAGCGCCGTTTAAAGGAAATGAGTATGCTTTTTTTCGTTTATGTTTTGCTTTGTGCTGCAGCCGTCGCGGTGATTCTATTGATCGTCGCTGCCACGCCGCGACCCAGTCAGCGCGCACTTGGCGCAGATCGAGCCAAAAAAAAATGGGAAAAGTCGATGCGTCTGATGGACGATAAAGTTACGCATGAGCCATCACCCGACCGGCAGGCATTACCACCGATGGTTGTCGCCGCTGGCATGCAATAAACAATGTAAATTCAAACCCGGTGCGGCGGCATCAGCCCGGCAGCAAGGCGCGCAGGCGCGGCAGGGCCGTGATCGCGTTGCAAGTGGTGGCTGCAGCCAGCGCGTCCGTATTCATGCCACGCAGCGCCGCCAGTTCGGCCCCAATACGCGGCAACTCGCCCGGCTCGTTGCGGCCTTGCGGCGCACCGGCGGTACGTTGCTCCGCGGTTTTGTAGAGCCAGTGCGGCGGCATGTCGGGCGCATCGGTCTCCAGCACGATCGCCTCCAGCGGCAGGCTGGCGGCCAGACGCCGCAACTGCAAGGCCCGCGCATAGGTCAGCGCACCACCAAAGCCGAGTTTGAAGCCGAGCGCGATGAAGGCCTTGGCCTGTTGCTCGCTGCCGTTAAAAGCATGGGCAATGCCGTGCCACGCCGCCTCCCCCGCCACCGCGCGCAGCCCCTTGAGCAGGCGGTCGGCCGAGCGGCGCCCGTGCAGCAGCACCGGCAACCCGTACTTGCGGGCCAGCTTGAGCTGCGCCAGGTAAAAGTATTCCTGACGCTCACGCAAGGGGCTGATCGTTAATTCCGGCACAAAGTAGTCCAGCCCGATTTCGCCCACCGCCACCAGGCGCGGGTCATCACGGTGCTGTTGTAACTGTTCGTCGAGCCGGGCCAGATCGCTGTCTTGCGCCTGCTTCACAGACAGCGGGTGGATGCCCAGCGCGTAACTGTCACCGCCGTCATGCGCCAGCCGGCGCACGGCATCGAAATTGGCGACTTCAACGGAGGGCAGCACGCAATGCGCTACGTTATTAATAGCTGCTCGCGCCCGTACCGCAAGGGCATCAGGCAAAAACTCTGCTGCATCCAGGTGGCAATGGGTGTCGATCCAGAACGTCATATGGGGGAAAATACCATAGTCCCGTCATGCCGCCGACATCAAAATGTCATTGACCTGCAGTAGCCTTCGCAGACTTTGGGTTCTTAATAGGTCCCTGGCGCCCGGATTTGACGCTGTCACACACATTCAAGGACACCCGCATGAAAGCTCACCTCACCCTGCTGGCCGCAGGCGTTCTCGCGCTCGGCGTTGCCGGCGCTGCCCTCGCGCAGGAAAAAACATTGCGCCTGCTGACCTGGGCCGACTATGCGCCGGCCGACGTTGTGGCCCAGTTCGAAAAAGAAAGCGGCTACAAAGTCGCGCTCACGCTGTCCAACAACGAAGAAATGATCTCCAAACTGCGCGCCACCGGGGGTGCCGGTTTTGATCTGGCCCAACCGTCGCAGGACCGCATCACCGGACCGCAGCAGGAATTCGGCATTTACAAACCGATGGATTTGAGCAAGCTCAAAGCGGAGTTGTTCATCCCGTCCATGCTGGAAGCCACCAGGAAAAACACCACGCTGGCGGGCAAGGTGTACGGCCTGCCCCACATCTGGGGCACCGATGGCTTGGTGGTCAACACCAAACTCACCAAGATGGCGGACTACCCTGATCTGTGCCGCGCCGACGTCAAGGGCAAAACCGCCGTGCGCCTGAAGCGCCCGACCTTGCTCGCGTTTGCCTTTGCCGCAGGCAAAGACCCGTTTGCGCTGTACAACAACCCCAAGGCCTACGGTGCGCTGATGAATGAAGTGGGCAAAACCCTGATCGCCTGCAAGGGCAACCTCAAGTTCTTCTGGGACAACAAGGACCAGCTGCTCAACGGCATGCGCAGCGGCGAGATCGTCGGCGCCATGATGTGGGACACGGGCGGCTGGAAGCTCAACGGCGAGAAGGCTGAAATCCAGTTCATCGCCCCCAAGTCGGGCGCGCTCGGCTGGATTGACACCTTCGCCATTCCCGCCAAAGGCAAGAACGACGCCGCTGCCTACGCCTGGATCAACTTCAACATGCGCCCCGAAATTGCCGCCCGCGTGGCTAAATCGGCCGGCAACTTCACCGCCTCCCAAGGTGCTGACCAGTTGATGGACGCCAGGCTCAAAGCCCAGTTTGCCGCCAGCTTCCCCGAAGCCGCGCTGAAAAACGTGAAGTGGTACCCGGCTGTGCCCGCTGGCATTGAAGACATCGAAGGCCGCGTGCTCGACCGCATCAAAGCCGCCAATTGAAGCGTTCGGCGTTGAGTTCAACCCTGCCTGACCTCGAAGCCGTGCGCGTGGGCAAGCGCTACGGCGGGTTTACTGCGGTCGACGAGCTGTCGTTCAGCGTGGCGCGGGGCAGTTTTTTCTCCATCCTCGGCCCCTCAGGCTGCGGCAAGACCACATTGCTGCGCATGATCGCGGGCTTTTTGAGCCCCGACTCCGGCGACATCTGCATTGGCGGCAAAGCCATGAACGGCGTGCCACCCAACCGGCGCCCGGTCAACATGGTGTTCCAGCACCTCGCGCTTTTTCCGATGATGTCGGTGGGAGAAAACGTCGGCTACGGCCTGGCACGGCGCGGTGTGGCCAAAGATGAAATCAAACGGCGCGTGGGCGAGATGCTGGAGCGCGTCAGCCTGCCCGGTGCGCAGGACAAACGCGTTGATCAGCTCTCGGGCGGACAAAAGCAACGGGTGGCCATCGCCCGCAGCCTGGTGCTGGAGCCCACGTTGCTGCTGCTGGACGAGCCGCTGGGTGCGCTCGACCTCAAGTTGCGCGAGCACATGAAGATCGAGCTCAAGCAGTTGCAGGCCGCCTTTGGCACCACCTTTGTTTACATCACGCACGACCAGTCCGAAGCGCTGGTGCTGTCCGATCATGTGGCGGTGATGAACCATGGCCGTTTCGAGCAGGTCGGCACGCCCCAGCAGCTTTACTACCAGCCCCAAACACCGTTTGTTGCCGGCTTTGTCGGCGCCAACAATTCCGTCAAAGGCCGGGCGACGCAGATCAACGGCGAGGTCGTGACCTTGACCAGCGACACCGGCCTGGTGCTGTCGGCGCGCGCCATCGGAACCGTGCGCGCCGGTGATGCGGTCGAGGCCTTTGTGCGGCCCGAGGTCGCCAGCCTGTCGCGCAGCGAGGGGACTTTTACAGATGCCGGCCTGCCCCACTTCCGCGCCCAAATCGACGGCCTGCTGTTCGACGGTGCCAACTCGGCGGTGCTCTTGCATGAGGAAAACTCGCGCACTGAATTCCGCATTGCGCTGCCGCAAACCGGCCATCTTTCTGACCTGACCGTGGGCGAGACGGTGCGCTTCGGCTTTGATCCGCAACGGGCGGTGTGCTTTGCCAGCTGAATCCTCGAGCGGCCATCAGCTGCAGGCGCGGCTGATGCTCATGCTGCTGCTGGCACCGGCCTTGTTGTGGCTGGTGGGGCTGATTGTGTTGCCGCATGTGGAGCTGGGCATTTTGTCGCTGCGCGCCCGGGTCGCCCCGCGCGTGTACGAGGTCAGTCTGGCGCAGTACCGCACCTTTGTTGAAGAGCCGCTGTACTGGCACACCTTTGTACGCACGGCGCTGATGTCGATTCTGGCCACCGTCATCACGCTGTTGATGGCGTTCCCGATCGCCTGGATGATCGCCAAAGTGGCCCGCGGCCGCAGCAAATCGATGCTGTTTATCCTGTGCCTGATCCCGTTCTGGGTCAGCGAGACCGTGCGCACGCTGGGCTGGATGATTCTGCTGCGCGAGTCCGGCGTGCTGCCGCAGCTGTTGGTCACGCTGGGCCTGACGCCGGTGCCGGTCGACCTGCTCTACCACGACGCCACCATTCTGGTCGGTCTGGTCTACACCTCGATGCTGTTCATGGTGGTGCCTCTCATCGGTTCGCTCGAAAGCCTGGACGACTCGCTGATCGAGGCCGCCTACGACCTCGGCGGCAACGGCTGGTCGATCCTGCGCCAGATCGTCATTCCGCACGCCGCGCCGGGCATTGTGGCGGGCTGCATCGTGGTGTTCATGTTGACCCTGGGCAACTACCTGACGCCCACACTCTTGGGCGGCAAAAACTCGCAATGGTTCACCGAGCAGATCTACACCCAGTTCATCACCCGTTTCAATTGGGAGCAGGGCGCGGCCTTCGGCTTTTTGCTGCTGGGCCTCTCGACCGCCATCGTCTGGCTGGGCCTGAAACTCAGCGGCCAGAAATTTGGCGAAGTGATGCGCAAAGCATGATCCCGTCCCTGCCCCGCCCCGCCTGGTTGCGCGCCAGCACCGTGATTTACGGGTTGTTGTTTTTTGCCTTTTTATTCTTGCCGCTGGCCGTGGTCGCCGTATTTGCCTTTAACGATGCGCCCTACCCGGCGCCGCCCTGGCGCGGCTTCACGCTCGACTGGTTTCTGGGTGGTTTCTCGGCTGATCACGTCAGTCGGCAAGGCCTGTTGGCCGACAGCGCCCTGCTCGGCAGTCTGTGGACCAGCGTGGTGGTGGCCTGCTGGGTCACCGTGCTGGCCGTGCTGGTGGGCACGGCGAATGCTTTTTTGATTGAGCGCACGCAGTTTCGCGGCAAGCAGGCGCTCTCGCTGCTGATGCTGGCGCCGCTGGTCATCCCCGGTGTGATTCTGGGTATCTCGATCTTGGCTTTTGCCAGCCGCATTGCCAATCTGGCCGATGACTTGTACGGGCTGGAGCTGGAATTTTTGCGCCCCGGTTTGCCGCTGGTGGTGCTGGGGCAGTTCTCCTACATCGTGTCGATCGCCACCCTGACCATCACGGCGCGGCTGAAACGCTTCGACGCCACGCTGGAAGACGCCGCCTACAACCTGGGCGCCTCGCGCGCCGCCGTGTTCGCCACCATCACCCTGCCCTATCTCAAGCCCGCCCTGATCGGCGCCGCAGCGATCTCGTTCCTGATGTCGTTTGAGAACTTCAACACCACGCTGATGCTGGTGGGCTCGGACGCGCCGCTGACGGTGATGATGTACGGCCGCATGCGCGAAGGCGCCACGCCGGTGCTCAATGCGGTGAGTTTGTTTTTGATGGTGGCGTCGGCCTTGCTGGCACTGACACTGCTGCGTGGATCGAAAGCTTCAGAGTCACAGACTTCATCTTGATGTCTGTGGTCTGCGACAGCGCGTATTTTCCCACTCACTCCCCCCGCCCTCTCTCGCCCCGCCGGGCGAAAGAGGGAGCCACCATTTGGCCGCGTGCTTTAAGGTGGGGCGTGCCGCTTCAAGGTTTTGAGCGCTGGAACTTTTTTTGTGCTGCATTTTTCAGCCACGCTGATTTATGGCTTTTAGGCCGCTGGCGCTTATGGGGTATGCGCAGGCAGCTATCAATTTAGTAGCGTTAGATACTCGGCACGTTTGTTGGCCATGACCTTGAAGTTGCGCAGAAGATGGGCCAGTTCGGCGTCAGTGGCGCCGATTAGTTGACCTGGCACGCAAGCTTCGACCAGAAGCGGGCATTGGGGCATCCTGGCTGAAGGTCAAGTCCCGAGACTGAATCCGGTCAGTCAGAAACCTCAACTGGCTGTCGGCCGAGTGCTTGAAACAGTAATTTCACACTTTTCAAAGCGCCCTTCAAAACTGTCTGATGAACCTGAGGCGATTCACACTGCCAAGTTCATCAAGCTTATCTTCCCGTTTGATTTCGCTTGGCCGAACAGTTGGCTATTTTTACACTGACTGGTAACTGATCTTCTTCTTTGGCGTACAGACCAAGCCTGCAACCAAAGAAATATCGTTGAACCATGAAATAAGGCTCCGCCCCCGTGGGAGCAGAGCCTCATCCGACTGGCTTTTTTACTTCGTGTTTACCTGGAGTGAATAGGCGCCGCTGTTGATCGTCTGGGTACCCACAGTGAATTTCCCATCGTGCGACACCTGCCCATGGTAGGAAGAATTTCCGACTATGGACACAGTGCCCAATGCACTGATTGATCCCGTGTAGGTCGTGGTCGGCCCAGTGACTGCCGAATTATTCGACACCCAGTCGCTAAAGGTCATGTCGCCGCCGCTGGCTATTGTGACGGTGTCATGGACCCAGAAAGGCGCCGGCGCGGAACCACCGGCAAGCATATGAGCAAACGACGCTCCCGCAGGCAATGTGCCGGCCGTGTAAGTCTGCCCGGCAATCTGGATAACCATCAAGCGATAGCGAAGATTGCCGCCACCAGCGTCATCGGTATAGGTACCCACGATCGTCTTCTTGTCGTCCGAAAGAAAGCCGCTGTAGCTTGCCATTCCAGAGCTCATGGTGACCACCCCACTGCTATCCACCGAGATTGTCCCCTGCGCTCCAGGCGCTGTCGTGCCGGATGGATCGGTTTGACTGGAAATGTTCATCTGCCCGGTGCCGTCAACCGTGCCCGTCCCATAGATCCACTTGTATTGCGAGCCGACGCTCAACTGGTGGAAAACGAAGGTTTTGTTTTGCACGTCGGCGTTGCTGTATACCGTCCCTGGCACCACCTTCTGGATGATCCGCAATTGACTGTTGCCGTCAGATCCGGTACCGGCGATGAAATTCTTGTTCGATGTCATCGTCATGTGAATCAGGCTGCCAGCGTTGATGCCTGTTTCAGATATGACACCACTGCCATTAATCGTCCACTGTATCGAGCCAGCGGCCGGCGGGGTGCTGTTTCCGGTACTGTCAAGGAACGACGAAGCAGTCATCAACCCGGATGAGTCGAGTGTTCCTGTGATACGCCGCCATCCGTCAGTGCTGCCGGTCTTGAGCATATTGATGCGCCAAGTCCCAGTCAGGTCAGCTTGCGTATAGGCCGTCGGGATAGCGGTGGTTGCAACAAAATTATTCGCTGCTGTGTTCACGGTACCTAATGTCACCGACGTGCTGGTTGGACTGAACGTAAAACCGCTGAGGGATGGCGTCACCGTGTAGATCCCAGGCACAAGGCCGGAGAGGGTGTAAACCCCGCCAGTGCCCGCAACCACGGATCCCGTATTGTCCCCGCTCAGCGTGAGCGTGAGCGTTACGCCTGTAGCACCGCTAACCGCGCCAGAAATGCTGTAGGTTGTTGACGCGGGCGTTGCTGCGAAGTTGATACCGGTCACATTGGCCCCGCTCACGCTAACGGCCAGGCTGACCGGGCTGAATGCACTACCCGCCTTGGTCGGCGTGACCGTATAGCTGCCATTGGCGAGCCCGGTAAAGCTGTAATTGCCACTCGCGTCGGTGGTGGCCGTCGTACCGCCTGTCAGGGTGATCGTCGCGCCAGCCAGAGCCGCGCCAGATACGGTAACCGTACCGGAGATGCCATAAGTAGCGGGAGTAGAGCCCCCACCACTACTACTACCACATGCGGCAAGAGCAATACTAAACAATATTGCCATAAACAATCTAATAGATTTCATGATCGCTACCCCCTTGTTTTAGCAGCACCAATATTTAAAAAATACATGCGCCGGATGGACTACGCCTGTGCATCAAATACCGAAAATGGGATTCACTATTGAGAAATATCAATCGCCTTGTTGGCAACCTGCGATTCGGAGTGAAATAACCGAGCGGGTGGCTGCTATGAAGGATAGGAGCGCCGCACCTCTTTTGCTGTCCTACTGGCTTTATCAAATGAATGTCAATGACCGCAACCGCTTCAAACGCGACGGTCACCGGGCAACCGTCAGCGTCGGCTTTGGGCACTCGGCGTCAACATAGACGTTCGCTGACCGAGCGCAGCAACGCATCAATCCGACGCCGACAATTTCCCCTGCACCAGCCGCAATTGCCGCCCGCAACGGGCCGCCAGCGCTTCATCGTGGGTAACGACGATGAAGGCGGTGCCCTGGGTGCGGGCCAGTTCCAGCATCAGCTCGAACACGCCATTGGCGGTGTTGCGGTCCAGATTACCGGTGGGCTCATCGGCCAGCACGCAAGCCGGTCGCGTCACCAGGGCGCGGGCAATGGCCACGCGCTGGCGCTCGCCGCCGGAGAGTTCGGCCGGGCGATGGTGCAAGCGATCTTGCAGGCCGACACTTGCTAGTATTTTTGTAGCTGCTTGCGCACATTCCTCGGGGGCTAGACGCCGAATCCATAAGGGCATGGCAACATTGTCCAGCGCGCTGAACTCGGGCAGCAGGTGGTGAAACTGGTAGACAAAACCGAGGTACTGGTTGCGCAGGCGGCCCTGCGCGGCGGCGCTCTGGTGCGCCAGGTCCTGCCCCTTCAACCAGACCGAGCCACTGGTGGGGGCATCCAGGCCACCCATCAAATGCAGCAGGGTACTTTTGCCGGAACCGGAGGCGCCCACAATCGCCAGCGTTTCGCCAGCGCGCACGTCCAGGTCCACGCCCTGCAGCACGGTGACATCGAGTCGGCCTTCGGTGAAGCGCTTGGTCAGGCCACGGGCGCTTAAAACAATATCACTCATAACGAAGGGCCTCCGCCGGGTTCACCCGGCTGGCGCGCCAGCTGGGGTAGAGCGTGGCAAGAAAAGCCAGTACCAGCGAAATGATGGCAATCGGCACGATGTCGGCTTGCTGCGGATCGCTGGGCATGCGGCTGATGAGGTAAATGTCTTTGGGCAAGAAGCTGGCATGGAACAGCCGCTCCAGCGCCGGCACGAGCACGTCAATATTGAACGCCACGCCCAGGCCCAGGGCCAAACCGGCCAGGGTACCGATGACGCCCACCATGGCGCCCTGCACCACAAAAATACCCATGATGCTCTGCGGGCTGGCGCCCAGCGTGCGCAGGATGGCAATGTCGGCGCGCTTGTCGGTCACCGTCATAACCAGTGTGCTGACCAGGTTGAAGGCCGCCACCGCCACGATCAGGGTCAGGATGATGAACATCATGCGTTTTTCGACCTGCACCGCGGCAAACCAGGTGCGGTTCTGGCGCGTCCAGTCGCGCACCACCAGTTCGCCGGTCAGGCTGCCGGCCAGCTGCGCCGCCACCTCGGGCGCTTGGTGCAGGTCTTTCAGCTTGACCCGCACGCCGGTCGGGCCTTCCAGCCGGAAGATGCGGGCCGCATCGTCCATGTGCATCAGCACCAGGCCGGAGTCGTACTCGTAGTGGCCCGAGTCAAAGGTACCGACCACCGTCATCTGCTTGAGCCGGGGCACCACACCGGCGGGCGTCACCTGCCCGCTGGGCGCCACCAGCGTGACCTTGTCGCCCTGGCGCACCCCCAGGGACCGGGCCAGCTCACCGCCCAGCACCACGCCAAATTCACCCGGGATCAGACGGTTCAGGCCGGTGTTTTTCAGCTCGACTGCCAGATCCGTCACCTCCGGCTCATGGGCCGGGTCAATGCCCCGCACCATCGTGCCTTTCATGCCCTCACCCCGCGCCAGCAGGGCTTGGGTTGCTATAAAAGGTGCAGCACCCAGCACCTGCGCATTAGCCCGAACTTCGGCCAAAGTGCGCGCCAGATCGGGCAAGGCGGCGCCATTGGGTGCGAAGATTTCGATATGCGACACCACGCCCAGCATGCGGTCGCGCACCTCTTTCTGAAAGCCGTTCATCACGCTCAGCACGATGATGAGCGCCGCCACGCCGAGCGCAATGCCGAGCATGGAAACGCCCGAGATGAAAGAGATGAAGCCGTTGCGCCGGGTGGCACGACCGGCCCGGGTGTAGCGCCAGCCAAGGATGAGTTCGTAGGGGAGTTGCATTGACTGCCAGGTTTTAAATGAGAGGCCATTGTGGCATTGCCTGCCTCGGCACCACACTCGACGGTGAGGTTAACTGCAGCCATTACAGCGCATGGAGATGTATCGGCAGCCACCGCTGGTACATCAAAAAATCACCGTCCATGCTGAAAATGGGTAACTGGTGACGGATGGACGCCGCGCAAATCAAAAAATCCGTATTGGAACCCTGCACCCCATTGGCGCGACAGGTATTGAAGGCTTGGGCGGCTGATTCATAGACCTGCCTCGACAGCGCCACATCCTCGAAAGCAACCAGGCTGTCTCGCAAGGCTTCAAACTGGCTCTGTGTTTTGATGCCGCAGAGCAATTCTTGCCGAATGGCCCCGATCAGCACCGCCCTACCATCTCGCACCAAGTCCGTCAGTGCATTGATCGTTGCTTGTTGTTCCGGCGCGATGAGCGTGTTTTTGGGCCGTCGCAGCGCCAGTGACCAGACCGATGTGTCGACCAGGACTTTCATAGCTCAGCCAAGGGCGGCCGAGCCACCCCCCGCTGCACTTTGGCATCGAAGTCATCCTCAAAATCCACGGTGCCAAACAAATCCAGCAGCTTGAGCTGCTTGCGCCGCTGGATGTATTCCACCAGCGCCTGCGTCACCACGTCTTTTTTGGTGCGCAGCCCACCGAGTTGGCGCGCTTCTTCAATCAAACCATCATCCAAAGCCAAATTGGTTGCCATGTGTGAACTCCTACACAGTTTCGTGTGCAAGTATAAACGAACCCTTCCCTTGTCCATTCCCGGACAATCGCCCCATGCATCTACTGATTCCGTTCGCCTTTTGCAGCTCTGACGGCTGCTCCTCGGCCCTGCCCGCACTGAAACTGCCCCACCTCGAAAAACTGCTGGCCCGCCTGACACCGCAGTCGCTGGACACGGGCGACGAGTTCAGCCTGTCGCCGCCGCACGAACGCGCTTTGGCCCGCGCCCTGAGCCTGCCCACAGAGGATGGCCTGACTCCCTGGGCGGCGCTGCAAGCTAAAGCTGCAAACGGCGCCTGGGCCTTCATCACACCCTGTCACTGGCAAGTGGGCACTAACCACATCGCCATGAGTGGGCAGGAATTACCGGATTTCTCGGCGCACGAGTCGCAAACCCTGCTGACGGCGATGCAACCCTACTTTGCCGAAGACGGCATCGCGCTGCACTACGAGCACCCGACCCGCTGGCTGGCCCGTGGCGACGTGTTTGACGGTCTCGCCACCGCCTCGCTGGACCGCGTGGTGGGGCGCAACGTCGAGAACTGGATGCCGCGCAGCGCCAGTGCGGCCAGTCTGCGACGCTTGCAAAACGAAATGCAGATGCTGCTCTACACCCACCCGGTGAATGAGGCGCGCGCCCAACGCGGTGCGCCACCGGTCAATTCGTTCTGGCTGAGTGGCACCGGGGCCATGCCGCAGCCGCCGCTGAATCCTGCCGTTGAAACCCAGCCGATGGTGGTTAACACCCTGCGCGCTACGGCGTTGAATGAAGACTGGCCAGCTTGGGTTCAAGCCTGGCAAGCGCTGGACGCCAGCGACTGCGCCGCCCTGCTGGCCGCGCTGGATCAAGGCGAAAGTTGCCAGCTCACACTCTGCGGCGAACGCCATGCGCAGACCTTTCACACCCAACCGCAAACCTATCGGCAACGTTTTATGAAGCTATTTGGCACCCAGCCCCCGTCTAATCTGCTGGAGCAGCTATGAAAATAGTAGCACGCGACATCCCCCCCCGCTCAGTCTGGACCCTGGAGCAGGCCGGCATCCATCCGCTGCTGGCCCAGCTTTACGCCGCTCGCGGCGTGCAAAACACGCAGGAGCTTGACGACGGCCTGGCCCGCCTGATTCCTCCCAGTGCGATGCTGGGCACGGGTACCGCGGCCACCCTATTGGCCGATGCCATTGCGGCCAACAAAAAACTCTGCATCGTGGCCGACTACGACTGCGACGGCGCCACCGCCTGCGCCGTGGCCATTCGCGGCTTGCGCCTGCTGGGCGCGAAACATGTGGACTACATCGTGCCGGACCGCGTGGTGGACGGCTACGGCCTGACACCGCCGATCTCGCAACGCGTGAAGGACAGCGGCGCCGATGTGCTGATCACGGTCGACAACGGCATCGCCAGCTTCGAGGGAGTGGCCACCGCCAAAGCGCTAGGCCTGCAGGTGCTGGTGACCGATCACCATTTGCCCGCCAGCAAAGATGGCCAGATTGTGCTGCCCGACGCCGATGTGATCGTCAACCCGAACCAGCCGGGCTGCACGTTCGAGAGCAAATCCATCGCCGGCGTCGGCGTCATGTTTTACGTGCTGCTGGCGCTGCGCGCCGAGCTGCGGCAACGCGGTTACTTTGACGCCGCCACACAGCCCAAGCTGGACACCTTGCTGCCACTGGTGGCGCTGGGCACCGTGGCCGATGTGGTCAAGCTTGATGCCAACAACCGCCGACTCATCGCCCAAGGACTCAAACGGGTGCGTGCCCTTGCCATGCCTGCGGGACTAGCTTCTCTTTTTATAGCAGCCGGGCGCAGCGCGCCGGTCGCCACCACCTTCGACTTCGGCTTTGCCCTGGGCCCGCGCATCAACGCCGCCGGCCGCCTGTCCGACATGACGCTGGGCATTGAATGCCTGCTGACCGACAACGCCGCGCGGGCCGACGAGCTGGCCAAAACCCTCGACGGCATCAACCGCGAGCGGCGCGAGATTGAAGGCAGCATGCGCGAGCAGGCGTTTGCCATTGCCGAATCGCTGTTTGACGAAGAGGAAGAGCCGCCACCCGCGATCTGCGTCTTCGACCCTGACTTTCACGAAGGCGTGGTCGGCATCGTGGCCTCGCGCATCAAGGACAAGCTGCACCGTCCCACCTTTGTCTTTGCCGCCAGCGCCGCGCCGGGCCGCGAGCACGAACTCAAAGGCTCCGGCCGCTCGATCCCCGGTTTTCACCTGCGCGACGCGCTGGACCTGGTGGCCAAGCGCTACCCCGGCGTGCTGCTGCGTTTTGGCGGCCACGCCATGGCGGCCGGCTGCACCATCGCCGAAGAGAACTTTGATGCTTTCGAGCAAGGTTTGAACGAAGTTGCGCAGGAGTGGCTGGACGCCGCCACCCTCACGCGTCGCCTCGACACCGATGGCCCTTTGAAACCGGAGTACCGCCGGGTCGAGCTGGTGGACGTGCTGCACAAAGAGGTGTGGGGCCAGGGCTTTGCGCCGCCGACCTTCAGCGAAGAGGTCGAGGTGGTGTCGCAACGGCTGGTGGGTGAAAAACATCTGGCCCTCAAGCTCAAGCACCAGGGCCAGCCGGTGGACGGCATCTGGTTCGGTCACACCGAGCCGCTGCCGGCCCGCGTCAAACTTGCTTTCCGGCTCGATGCCGACGCCTGGAATGGCGTGCGGCGGGTGCGGTTTCTGGTGGAAGCGGCGGAAATTTAAGCGTCAGGACGTCGCCACCCGATTTAGCCCATCAGATCTGCGTCACTCTGGGGCGCGCGGTCCAGGTGGTACAGAAAAAAGATGAGCAGCACGGTCGCCCCGATCAGAAACAGCGGGCCAAACAGCCAGAACAGCAGCGGCACCGTGAAATAGTAAGCACGCATGCCAATGCGATAGAAAATGCCGGCGCGGTTCATTTGCGCCACCACATGGCGGATCTGGGTGCGTTCGAGCTGTCGATCCAGCGGCACGTTGATCGCATAACCGATGTGATGAAACAATCGCACCGACATCGAGAAAGCGAAAAATACAAGAAGCAGGTCAAACAGCACCATCAACAGTTTGAATAGCCACATCTCAGCGCTGACGTGACCCAGAAAATTGAGTGAATGCCAGATGCCGGAAAGTTTGTCGCCCTGCGCGCTCAGCGTCAGCACGCCAATGATGAGCAAGACGGCGGTTGAGGCCATGAAGCTGGCCGCCATGGTGGAATTGCGCAAAGTCTGCACCGCCAGAATGTCCCGGCGCTCGCGCATCACACTGGTCACCCAGGCCTCGCGGGCCACCAGCATGACGTCCTGCGCGCTGGACGCCGGATTGCGGCGGGTGCGCCAGTGCAAGTAGAGCTGGTAAACAAAGATCGCAGCGGCGCTGAGGAGAAAGCTGAGGAGATCGGTGGCGTGGGTCGCAATGAAGTCGAGCATGCTGCAATTCTGCCAGTTCACCAGGCCTATGTCCTTCACAAGACCTAAAATGGCAATGTGACTTCCATCCTTAACGCCGACCTCCACTGCCATTCCGTTGTATCCGACGGCACCCTGACACCCGAAGCCCTGGCCGCCCGTGCCAAAGCCAATGGCGTGGCATTGTGGGCCTTGACCGACCATGACGAAATTGGCGGCCAGCAGCGCGCCGCTGCAGCGGCCAGGGCCGTGGGGCTGCAATACCTCACCGGCGTCGAAATTTCAGTCACATTCATCGGCCAGACGGTCCACATCGTAGGACTGGGATTCGATGCGGAAAACCCGGCCCTCCAGCTCGGCCTCAGCCAGACCCGCGGTGGACGCGGACAGCGCGCGATGGACATGTCCGCCGGTCTGGCCAAGGCCGGCATTCAGGGCGCTTACGAGGGTGCGTTGAAGTTTGCCGGCAACCACGAGCTGATCTCACGCACCCACTTTGCCCGCTTTCTGGTGGAAAGCGGCGTGTGCCGGGATACCAATGAGGTGTTCCGCAAATACCTGATCGAAGGCAAACCCGGCTTTGTGGCGCACCGCTGGGCCAGCCTGAAAGATGCGGTGACCTGGATCCGGGAAGCCGGTGGCGCAGCGGTCATCGCACATCCGGCACGCTACAAATTTACAGCCAACCAGGAATTTGCCTTGTTTACCGAGTTCAAAGGTCATGGCGGGCAGGGCGTAGAAGTGGTCACCGGCAGCCACACCGCCGCCGAATATTTGATCTACGCCGACACCGCCCGCGAGTTTGGTCTGGCGGCCTCCCGCGGCAGCGACTTTCACAGCCCGGATGAAAGTCACACCGAACTGGGCACACTGCCCTACCTGCCGGGCAATCTGACGCCGGTGTGGGAACTGCTGGCCGACCGGATTCAACATACCTCCAACCAAAGCCTCGAGGCAAGTGCTGCCACGGGCCACTGATTCCCCGACAATACACCCATGGCCCAGCTATTTGAAGTACACCCCGACAACCCGCAACTCCGACTTTTGAAGCAGGCCGTCGCCCTGCTGGAAAAAGGCGACATCCTGGCGGTGCCCACCGACTCCAGCTACGCCCTGGTCTGCCATCTGGACGACAAGGCCGCGGCCGACAAGCTGCGGCGCATCCGGGGGGTAGACGACAAGCACCACCTCACCCTGCTGTGCCGCGATTTGAGTGAACTGGCCAACTACGCCAAGGTGGACAACCAGCAGTTTCGGCTCATCAAATCAGCCACGCCCGGACCTTACACCTTCATTCTGGAAGCCAGCAAGGAAGTGCCGCGCCGCCTGAGCCACCCCTCGCGCAAGACCATTGGCCTGCGGGTGCCTGACCACAAGGTATTGCAGGAGCTGCTGGCCCTGCACCATGGGCCGTTGTTAGCGACAACTTTAATAGCCCCCGGCGAGACTGAGCCGCTCAATGACGCGCAAGACATTCTGGAACGCTATAAAAACCAGATTGCGGCCGTCATCGACGCCGGCGCCTGTGCCCTGCAAGCCACCACGGTGGTGGACCTGACCAGCGGCGAACCGGTGGTGATTCGCCAGGGGCGCGGCCCGCTGGCTACCCTCGGTCTTTAAAAAACTATTCCACCCCTTTGAGACCATGACTTGATGGATATTGCACACCTGATTCAAACCGTTGCCATTTACGCGCTGCCGGTGCTGTTCGCCATCACCGTGCATGAGGCGGCCCACGGCTACGCCGCGCGGCATTTTGGCGACAACACCGCCTACATGATGGGGCGCGTCACCCTCAACCCGCTCAAACACATCGACCCGGTGGGCACCATTTTGATGCCGCTGTTGCTGTACTTTGCCACCTCGGGCGCCTTCCTGTTTGGTTATGCGAAGCCGGTGCCGGTGCGCTTTGGCAACCTGCGCAACCCCAAGCGTCACATGATCTGGGTGGCACTGGCCGGGCCGGGTGCCAACCTGCTCCAGGCGCTCATCTGGGGCGCTCTGCTGATTCTGTTGCAAGGCACCGGTGTCAACGAATTTTTCTTCCTGCAAATGTGCCAGGGCGGCGTGTTGGTCAACGTGGTGATGTTTGCCTTCAACCTGTTTCCGCTACCGCCGCTCGATGGCGGACGCATTCTGGTCGGCCTGCTGCCGTACCGCCAGGCTGAGCTGGTTTCGCGCATCGAGCCTTGGGGATTTTTCATTGTGATGGCGCTCGTGCTCGCCGGGGTGGTCAGCACCCTGTGGATGCAGCCGGTCATGGCCTTGACCCTGTGGGTTTTGCAAATCCTGCTCACGCCACTGGCGCTCCTGTTTCATTAATTCTCCCTGACACTTCATCTCTCCGCCATGAGTTCCAAGCGCTTTCTGACCGGCATCACCACCTCCGGCACACCCCATCTGGGTAATTACGTCGGCTCCATCCGGCCCTCGGTACGACACAGCCTGAACCCTGACGTCGAGAGCTTTTACTTTCTGGCGGACTACCACGCGCTGATCAAGATCGACGAGCCCGCGCGCATCCAGCGCTCCACGCTGGAAATTGCAGCCAGCTGGCTAGCGGCCGGGCTGGACCCGGAGCGCGTCATCTTCTATCGCCAGTCGGATGTGCCGGAAATTACGGAGCTCACCTGGCTGCTGACCTGCGTCACCGGCAAGGGCGTGCTGAACCGGGCCCATGCCTACAAGGCAGCAGTGGACAAGAACACTGCTGCCGGTGACGACCCCGACTCCGACGTGAGCGCCGGCCTGTTCATGTACCCGGTGTTGATGGGGGCGGACATTCTGATGTTCAACGCCCACAAGGTGCCGGTGGGACGCGACCAGATTCAGCACATCGAGATGGCGCGCGACATGGCAAACAGTTTCAACTTCCGCTATGGCGAGCACTTTGTACTGCCCGAAGCCGAGATTGAAGAAAACGTCGCCACCCTGCCCGGCCTGGATGGCCGCAAGATGAGCAAAAGCTACGACAACACCATTCCGCTCTTTGCACCACGCGCGGAACTCAAAAAACTCATCGCCAGCATCGTGACCGACTCACGGGCGCCCGGCGAGGCCAAAAACGTGGAAGGCTCCGCCCTGTTCCAGATCTACCAGGCTTTTGCCACACCGATTGAGACGGCCGCCCTGCGCCAGGCCTACCTGGAGGGCATTGCCTGGGGCGACGCCAAGCAGCTGGTATTTGAACGCATCGACCGCGAGATTGCCCCCATGCGTGAGGCCTATCTGGCACTCCTGAACGACCCGGCCAAAATTGAGGCCATCCTGCTGGCAGGCGCTGCCAAGGCACGCCAGATCGCCACCCCGTTCATGGGCCGGCTGCGCTCTGCTGTCGGCTTGCGCGACCTGCGCACGCAGGCCAGTGGCAAAACGGCCAAAGCGGCCAAAGTGGCAAAGCCGGTGTTCAAGCAGTACCGCGAACGCGATGGCAAGTTCTACTTCAAGCTGCTGGATGCAGAGGGTCGCCTGCTGCTGCAAAGTCTGGCCTTCGAATCGCCCAGGGAAGCCGGCCAATCCATCGGTTTGCTGCAGACGCAGGGCGCCGCGGCGCTGTCCGGTCTGGCCGACAAACTGCAGACCGGCACCGATGTTGACGCACAAGACATCAGTGCGGCCTTGCAGTTGATGACCGATGCCGAGTGAATGTGATTCACCCCGCAATTATTTTTCGGAAATTTAGCCTCCGAACTCAAATTGGACTGGCAGTCGGACTGGTTCTGAGCTTCATCCTTCTGACCCAGGCATTACTGCTGTTTTCTGCGGCACGCGACGAGCTGAAACACAGCCTGTCGGGGCAGCTTGAGGTTCTGGTCAGCCGGGTCGCGACCGAACTCGACGACAAGGTGCTGCTGCGCGTCGCCATTCTGGAGTCCATGGCGAGCAAGTTCCCGTTGGCTGCGCTGAAAACCGACTCAGAGGTAGAGCGCTACTTTCGCGACTCGCCGAATCTGTCTACCCTGATTGACGACTTTTACCTGTTTTCGGCGCAAGGTGTTCTGCGTGTCGATTGGCCGTTCGCGCCCGGACGGCGCGGATTGGACATGACGGAACGCGACTACATCCAGGGCGTCATCCAGAAGGGTCAGACCACCGTCTCCAAGCCGATTCTGGGAAAAGCAACCAAGCAACCCATGGTCGTGATTGCGGTGCCGATCCGCAATGCCAAGGGCAAGCTGATGGGTATTTTGGGAGGCGTGGTGCACCTTCAAAAATCACGCCTGCTGGAACCCCTGTCCACCACCCGGGTGGGACAGGCCGGCTATTTCTATCTGGTGGGTCCGGAACGGCTGACGATCATGCACCCGGACCAGACCCGGATACTCAAGCCAATTACAAAACCTGGCGTGAATCCGGCGCTCGATCGCGCGCTGAATGGAAGCTTTGAAGGCACGGTGGAGGGCGTCAATAGCCGCGGGCTGCAGGGATTATTCAGCTTTAAACGACTGCCCCATACCGGCTGGGTATTGGCTGCCGTCCTGCCCTCCAGTGAAGCTTTTGCGGTCGTCGATAAATTGCGGTTACAGGTGACGCTGCTCACGGCCATCGCATTGCTGCTGGCCATGACGGTGATTGTGTTCATCGTGCGGCGCTTCACGCGCCCCCTGGAAAGGCTGACGGACTTTCTTAAATCCACCCGCACGCTGGCGCCTCCGCCCGTATTCGTGCATAGCTGCCAGGAAACCGACCGCTTGTCGGATGCTTTTTCCCAGTTCGTGGACCAGCAAAAAAATACCCAGGAAGAACTGACTATTGCCACCCAGCGCGCCGAGACCGCCAATGCGGATCTCCGCATTGCGGCTATCGCCTTTGAATCCCAGGAAGGCATGTTTATTACCAATGCCGAGAACGTGATCCTGCGGATTAATCAGGCCTTCATCGATATCACCGGCTATACAACTGAAGAAGCCGTCGGTCAGACGCCGGGCTTGCTCAACTCGGGGCGCCATGACGCCAAATTCTATGCAGCGATGCACGAGAGCATTCAGCGCGCCAGATCATGGCAAGGCGAGATCTGGAACCGTCGCAAGAACGGAGATATCCACCCTGAATGGCTCACGATTACAGCGGTGACTGATAGCGCGGGAACGCTTACCCACTATGTGTCAACGCTCACCGACATCAGCCAGCGCAAGGCGGCAGAAGAAGAGATCCAGCACCTGGCCTTCTACGACCCGCTCACCCAGTTGCCCAACCGCCGTCTCTTGCTCGACCGTCTGCAGCAAGCCATCGCTTCCAGCGCCCGCAGTGATCGCACCGGTGCGCTGCTGTTCCTCGACCTGGACAACTTCAAGATGCTCAACGACACCCTCGGCCACGACAAAGGCGACCTGCTGCTTCAGCAAGTGGCCCACCGTCTGGCGGGCTGCGTGCGCGAAGGCGACAGCATTGCCCGGCTGGGGGGTGATGAATTCGTGCTCGTGCTCAAAGATCTGAGCGAGAACACGAATGAAGCGGCCACCCAAGCCAAGGCCGTTGGCGAAAAGATACTCGCGGCCCTCAACCTTCCCTACGATCTGGCTGGGCACGAATATCACAATACGCCGAGCATTGGCGTCACCTTGTTTGCCGATCACCTCAGCAGCGTCGATGAACTGATGAAACATGCCGACCTCGCGATGTACGAGGCCAAGAAAGCGGGCCGAAATACGCTGCGTTTCTTTGATCCCCAGATGCAGGCGACGATCACCGCCCGTGCCGCCCTGGAAAAGGACTTGCGCGAAGGTTTGCAACAGCACCAATTCCTGCTTTTTTACCAGCCGCAAGTCGATGCTGCGGGCAGCATCACGGGGACGGAGGCGCTGGTGCGCTGGCAGCATCCACAGCGCGGCGTGGTTTCCCCCGCCGCTTTCATCCCGCTGGCCGAGGAAACGGGTCTGATCCTGCCATTGGGCCTCTGGGTACTGGAAACCGCCTGCCATCAGTTGGTCGCCTGGGCTGCGACACCGGATACCGCACACCTGAGCATCGCAGTCAATGTCAGTGCCATGCAGTTCCGTCAGCCAGATTTTGTAGAACAGGTACTGACGGTACTTGAGCGCAGCGGTGCGAATCCACAGAGACTCAAGCTGGAGTTGACCGAGAGCCTGCTGCTCGACAACGTGGAAGAGATCATTGCCAAGATGACCGCACTGAAAACCTGGGGCATCGGTTTCTCGCTGGACGACTTTGGCACCGGTTATTCATCGCTCACTTACCTGAAACGCCTGCCACTCGATCAATTGAAGATCGACCAGTCTTTTGTGCGCGACTTGCTGACAAACATCAACGACGCGGCCATCGCCCGCACCATCGTCGCTTTGGCGAACAGTCTGGGCTTATCGGTCATTGCAGAAGGCGTGGAAACCGAATCTCAGCGGGATTGCCTCGCGATGGAGGGCTGTCACGCTTATCAGGGCTATCTGTTCGGACGGCCTCTGCCTCTGGCAGACTTTGAGCTGCTACTGCATCGGGTTGAGATTGGCAATGTTGTCATTGCGTTTGACCATCAAACTGGCGATGCCACTGATACAATGACAGCCGAACGAGATAGGAGAGGTGGCAGAGTGGCCGAATGTACCTGACTCGAAATCAGGCGTACCGCAAGGTACCGTGGGTTCGAATCCCACCCTCTCCGCCAAATGAAAACCCTAAGTGATTAATTTACTTGGGGTTTTTTCATTTCTTGACGGCTTCAAATTCTTCAAAACAAGCTGCCACCCATTCTGTCAATCCCGAAACTTTCCCTGAATTGCGATGAACACACTTGAACTCCTGCGCTCCGGGAAACTGGCCGGAAGCCGGCGACTGACATTGGCGTGTGGTTTACAAGAGTTCCCGCCTGAGATTTTTGATCTCGCCGCTACCCTGGAAATCCTCGACCTGTCGGGCAACGCGCTCTCAAGCCTGCCAGCGGACCTGCCCCGGCTGCAGAAGTTGCGCATCCTGTTTTGTTCCGACAACCAATTCACCGAGTTGCCTGCGGTTCTCGGGCAATGCGAACAACTCAGCATGGTGGGATTCAAGGCGAACCGAATCCGGACGGTGCCCGGCGCAGCACTCCCCGCCGCGCTGCGCTGGCTGATCCTCACCGACAACCAAATAGAAGAACTTCCGGCCGACATCGGACGCTGCACCCGGTTGCAAAAGCTCATGCTGGCCGGTAACCGGTTGCGAGCCTTGCCGCAGGAGCTGGCGGCCTGTACCCAGCTGGAATTACTGCGTATTGCGGCCAATCTTTTGACTGAACTCCCGGCGTCACTGCTCGCTCTCCCCAAACTTTCCTGGCTGGCCTATGCGGGTAATCCGTTTTGTGAGCGCCGCGGAATGGCGACTCTCACCGAAACACCCATCGCCAGCATCCATTGGGACCACTTGCAGGTGCAGCATCAATTGGGTGAAGGGGCTTCCGGCGTGATCCACCAAGCGCAATGGCGGAGCAGCGAGGGGGTGCAGCTGGTGGCGGTCAAACTCTTCAAGGGTGCGGTCACCAGTGATGGCTGGCCACAAAATGAAATGACGGCCTGCATCCGTGCTGGCGCGCACGCCAATTTGATCCCGCTACTCGGCCAGGTGCTTGATCACCCCGCAGGCGTGAACGGCATGGTCATGCCCTTGATCGACCCGGGGTTCCGCAACCTTGCGCAGCCGCCCAGCCTTGACTCCTGCACCCGCGATATCTACGCCGCCGACACCATCTTTGACTTGACTACAGCGCTTCGCATGGCGCTCGGTATCGCGTCGGCGGCACGGCATCTGCATGCGCAAGGTCTCATGCACGGCGATTTGTACGCCCACAATATTTTGCACTGCGGTCAAGGTACGGCTTTGCTGGGTGATTTCGGTGCAGCATCTTTTCTGGCACCGCAGGATCGGCAACAAGCCCACGCGCTACAACGCATCGAAGTACGCGCATTTGCCTGCCTGCTGGAAGAATTGCTTGAGCGATGCAGCGCCCCGGCTGACTCAGCCCACACGCTGCAGACGCTCACCCACTTGAAAACGGTCTGCTTGCAGGAAGAAACCGGCGCACGCCCACTTTTTGATGAGATCGAACAGATTCTGATGAATCTGGCCGCCGTTTAGGCCGGCGTGGTACCGAGGACTTTTTGCCCGCCTAGATAGGGACGTAAAGCCTGCGGCACGGTGACCGAACCATCGGCATTCTGATAATTTTCCAGCACCGCCACCAGCGTGCGCCCCACCGCCAGGCCCGAGCCATTGAGGGTGTGCACCAGCTCGTTCTTGCCTTGCGCATTCTTGAAGCGGGCTTGCAGGCGGCGGGCCTGGAACGCCTCGCAGTTCGAGACCGAACTGATTTCGCGAAACGTGTTTTGCGCCGGCAGCCAGACTTCCAGGTCATAGGTTTTGCTGGCACCAAAGCCTATGTCGCCGGTGCACAGTGACATCACACGGTAAGGCAAGCCCAGCTTTTGCAGGATGGCTTCGGCGTGACCGACCATCTCTTCCAGCACCACATAACTTCTGTCTGGATGGACGATTTGCACCATCTCGACCTTGTCGAACTGGTGCTGGCGGATCAGGCCGCGCGTGTCGCGCCCGGCACTGCCGGCCTCGGACCTAAAGCACGGCGTGTGGGCGGTGAGCTTGATCGGCAGATCAGCCTCGGCCACGACTTCATCGCGCACAAAGTTGGTCAAGGGGACTTCACTGGTGGGGATCAGGTACAGCGCCGCGTTGTCGGGCGCCGCTTCACCCTCTTGCCCGCCCTTTTTGGCAGCAAACAGATCACCTTCAAACTTGGGCAACTGGCCGGTGCCACGCAGGCTTTCACCATTCACGATGTAGGGGGTGTAGCACTCGGTGTAACCGTGCTCCTCGGTTTGCACATCCAGCATGAACTGCGCCAGGGCACGGTGCAGTCGGGCAATCGGGCCCTTCATCACGGTGAAGCGCGCGCCGGTCAGCTTGACGCCCATCTCGAAATCCAGCCCCAGCGGGGTGCCCAGATCGACATGGTCTTTGACCTCGAACTCAAAAGTTTTCGGAGTGCCCCAGCTGCGCACCACCCGGTTGCCATGCTCATCCGCGCCCACCGGCACGCTCTCGTGCGGCAGATTCGGCACGGCCAGCAGCAGGACTTGCAACTCGGCCTGAATCTGATCGAGACGGGTGGCAGAGGCTTCCAATTCCGATTTGAGGCCGGCCACTTCGGCCATCACGGCATCAGATTCGGCCTGCCCGGCGGGGCCTTTGGCCTTGAGTTGGCCTATTTGCTTGCTCAAGCTATTGCGCTTGCCCTGCAGCTCTTCGGTCCGCATCTGGATCGTCTTGCGCTCGGCTTCCAGCGTGCGAAAGGCGTCCACATTCAGGAAGGCTTGCGGGGTTTTACGGGCCTCAAGTCGTGCAACAACTGAATCGAGGTCTTTGCGGAGCAGGGTAATGTCAAGCATGATGCAGTTTTATATAAGAAATAAGGCTGTAGCGCCCTATTTTATTGCGTAAGCAGCTATTAATTTAATAGCAATTATTCGATCAGTTTGAGCCCTTTGGGCAGCGGAAACTTCACCGTTTCTTCAATACCGTCCATCTTGCGCACCGACACAGCGCCCAGCGCCTTGATGCGGTCAATCACCTGGCGCACCAGGATCTCGGGGGCGGAAGCACCGGCCGTCAGCCCGACACGCTGGCGGCCCTCGAACCACGCCGCCTGCAGCTCGTCCGCGCTGTCCACCATGTAACTCTCGGTGCCCAGCTTGCGTGCCAGCTCGGCCAGGCGGTTGCTGTTGGAACTGGTCGGGCTGCCGACCACGATCAGCACGTCCACCTGCGGGCTCATGATTTTCACGGCGTCCTGGCGATTTTGCGTGGCGTAGCAAATATCCTGTTGTTTGGGTTGACTCGCGTTCGGGAAACGTGTCTTGACGGCGGCGGCAATCTCCGCCGCGTCGTCCATGCTGAGCGTGGTTTGCGTCACCACCGCCAGCTTCAATGTCTGTACGGGCTGTACCCGCGCCACATCGGCGACGTTTTCCACCAGATGGATGCCGCTCTCCAGCTGGCCCATGGTGCCCTCGACTTCGGGGTGCCCCTTGTGGCCGATCATGATGAACTCATAACCCTCTTTGTGCAGCTTGGCGACCTCCACATGCACTTTGGTCACCAGCGGGCAGGTGGCGTCAAAAATCCGGAAGCCCCGGGCGGCTGCTTCCGCCTGCACCGCACGGCTCACACCATGGGCAGAAAAAATGAGCGTAGCTCCCGCCGGCACGTCATCCAGTGCTTCGATAAAGATAGCACCCTTGGCCTTCAGGTCATTCACCACATAGGTGTTGTGGACAATTTCATGCCGCACATAAATCGGCGCGCCAAACTTGTGCAGCGCCCGCTCGACGATCTCGATGGCGCGATCAACCCCGGCGCAAAAGCCGCGCGGCTCCGCCAGCAAAATTTCCTGGGGGACGGTAGCGCCTGGGGTGACGGTCACAGAATGCCGATCACATGCACTTCAAACGTCACCGGCTGGCCCGCCAGGGGGTGGTTGAAGTCAAACAGCACGGCGTCGCCCTTCTCGTCACTGCGGAACTGCTGCACCGAACCGGCAAACTTGCCCTGGCCGTCCGGCGTCGGAAACTGCACCACATCGCCCACCTGGTACTGCGCATCGGGATCGCCCATATCGATGAGTTCCTGGCGCGCCAGCCATTGCTGCATGTCGGGGTTGCGCTCGCCAAAGGCCTCGCCCGCCGCCAGTTCAAAGGTGACGCGACTGCCCTCTGCCAAGCCCAGCAAATAAGCCTCCAGCGCAGGCGACAGTTCTCCGGTGCCCAAGGTGAGCGTGGCGGGTTTGCCCTCAAAGGTATTGATCACATCACCGGCTGGCCCGGCCATGCGGTAATGCAAGGTAAGAAAGGAACCCGGTTGGACAGAGGCAAGCGTGGCGGTCATAAAAGTCCTGAACATGCCGCATAAGGCGGCGTTTTGGCGAATAAACTGACCCCTATTCTAAAAGGCTGACCAATGCCCCTCAAAGACCTTCCCCTCGACGCCCGCCCGCGCGAAAAGCTGCTGGCGCGCGGCCCTGGCGCCCTGAGCGACGTCGAGCTGCTGGCGCTGCTGCTGCGTACCGGCATCAAGGGCAAGGGCGTGTTGCAGATGGCGCAGGAGTTGCTGCAACTGAAGACCAGCACCAACGACTGTGACGGCTTTGACGGCATCGCCGGCCTGTTGCACGCCACGACGGATGATCTGAAGCGCATCAAAGGGCTGGGGCCGGCCAAACGGGCCGAGATCGTGGCGGTGCTGGAGCTGTCGCGCCGCGCGCTGGCCCAGCAACTCAAGGAACGCACCATTTTTGCCACGCCGGACGCCGTCAAGCACTACCTGCAACTGCACCTGGCGGCCAAACCGCATGAGGTGTTTGCCGTGCTGTTTCTGGACGTGCAAAACCGGCTGCTGGCGATGGAAGAACTGTTTCGCGGCACGCTGACGCAAACCAGCGTCTACCCGCGCGAAGTGGTGCTGCGCGCCCTGCACCACCGGGCCGCCGCCGTGGTGCTGGCGCACAACCACCCCAGCGGCACGGTGCAGCCCTCGCGCGCCGACGAGACGCTGACCCAAACCCTGAAGACGACGCTGGCGCTGATTGACGTGCGGGTGCTGGACCATGTGATCGTGGCGCCGGGTGAAGCGCTGTCGATGGCCGAGCGGGGTTTGCTGTGAGCGGCAAGCCGGTCAAGGTCAACAGTCTGGCCGAGCTGAAACTGGTCAAGCGCGAAATTGAGGCCCGCCCGCGCCAGACCAGTGAAAGCGATCTGTTCATCCGCGCCGTCGGCGTGATGCAGCGGGTACTGGATGAGCAGTCAGTGCGCCCTTTGTTAGCCAGCACTGTGAAACCTTGTCTGAGTTTTCTGCCAACCCGAATTAGATGGACAGCATAGCCGCGTACAGTCTGGTCCCGCACACTTGGACACAGGACTTGCAGCGCCGCCTTCATGTGCAAACAGTGTGCCCCATCGGGTACTGAATGAGCGGGGTGAACAGTCAGGCGAGTCAGATGCGACAGGAGTTCGCGGACTGGATGACTATTGCATAATTGCGACAAACCTTGACCGCAGGGGAATACATAAAAGTGGGATGGATGATTTGAACTACTCTGATCGCATGCAACTGCCTGTGCTTGACGGGCTAGCGGCACCGTTCGACGCTGAAGGCCATCCAGAGGCAGCGATCTCGATCAATCAAGTGGTCTATCGCGCTAAACGTCAGCACGGTGTTTACTACACTCCATCGCAAGTCGCGGAATTGCTGGTCAGGTGGGCCATACGATCTAAGCACGATCTGATTCTTGAACCGAGTTTTGGTGGTTGCGCGTTTCTCGAGGCGTCTGTGAATCAGCTGCGCAAATTGGGTTGTAACACGCCAGAGAGGCAGCTTTCTGGTTTTGACATAGATCCTCAGGCATTCATACACTTGGCGAAATTGGACAGTTGTTTGTGTGAGCTCGGAAATCGGTTCATCCATGGTGACTTTTTATCCTCAAGCGTTAGCCACCTTTCCGGTCAGAAAGCGGATGTCATCGTCGGGAATCCGCCGTTTGTACCCTACAGACGGATGGATGCCACACAGCGAAAAGTCATCGAAGACTGGTCAAAGAACCACACTTCGGTGGTAAAAAAAGATTCCAGCTTGTGGGCTTATTTTTTACAGCATGCGCTGCAGTTTCTTAAACCCGGCGGTCGAATGGCTTGGATACTGCCGAGTTCGTTGCTGTTTGTGGAATATGGTCACGCGTTGCGAGCCCTCGTACAAAGTCATTTCAAAACCACCATCTTCATCGACCTGCAGGAGCAGCTCTTCATCGATTCAGGAACACGAGAGCGTACTGTGCTCCTGTTTTCGGAGGGGTTTTCCAACATACCGCTCCAAAACTCCAAAGCTGCGACCTTGACATTTTCGCGTTTTAGCGAAGTGGAAAGCCACTTCGCCCAGACCAAGACCCTGACGTCGACTAGGCAGCGATCGAGGCAACAAGATGAGCCTTTGGAAAAATCTGCAGAATTAATTGCCGAGGCATTGGCTAAAACCCCGCACCTCACGCTAGGAGAAATTTCCAACGTTCTTATTGGTGATGTGGTTGGAGACACTTCCTATTTCGTCAACAGTCAAACCGCTTGGAGTTTGTTGGGAATTAATGATGACGAGCTGCTTCCCCTTCTGACCAAATCCTCGCAGGTCAGTGGCATCCGCATCACGCGTTCTAACGTGAGCAAGATGATTGAAAAAGGGCGGAAGTGCTTGTTATTGCATCCGAATTCTTCAAAGCCATCAAAAGCTGCAGAAGAATACTTGGCCGCGTACCCGATGGCAAAGCGTGAATCCAACGCCACTTTTTCTCGTCGACCAGTCTGGTTTTTGAGTAGCTACGACGATACAGCGGACCTTTTCTTCCCGTCTTTAAGCACAATTGGCCCCAGAATAATCGTTAATTCATGCAAGCTGGCCTGCGCTAACTCTCTGTACAGAATTCATCTAGATGCCGAATGGCGCGTCGCAAAGTTTGCCATCGCCCTTTACGGCGCGTCCAGCTTTGCACAACTGTCGGCTGAGCTGATCGGTGGTGGAATGGGAGAAGGTGCGCTGAAATTGAACCCTTCTCATCTAAAACAACTGCCGGTTTTTAATCACTTGTATGACAGCGGCTCCGACACATACGATATCTTCATAAAGGTTGATAGGCTGATCGCTCGCGGGAGACTTAAAGAAGCGCGAAAAATGGCTGATGAATGGCTGGCACCTGTTTTGGACGAAAAAGTACTGACTCAAATGAGCGATGTGCTGGAAGTCGTCCGCATGCGTCGGCGTGACTATCGTTGCGAACTTTGACCAGCGTTTGCAGTGTGCGAAGCTGACCAATATCGACTCGAGCCAATTACGTCGATAGAGAATTTTGTGGGGAGGAACGTACAACTATGAGAGAAAAATCCGAAAGCAGTCCTGAACAGGAATTTCGCTTTTCTGTTGATGGCGCGCTTCTGAGCGAGCTTGGCGAGAAGCTGGTTTCCTCCGTGCATGTGGCTCTTTCTGAGCTAGTCAAAAATGCCTACGATGCTGACGCCGACGAAGTTACGGTCACCGTGACGCCCATCGCTGGTACTGGCCCTCGAATTGTCATCACGGACGATGGCGTGGGCATGACTCAGGAAAAAGTCTCAGAATTCTGGATGCGGATCGGGACAGCCAACAAGCAGCACGAGCCATTGAGTGCGGTATATGGACGTCGTCAAAGCGGCTCTAAGGGCGTCGGTCGATTTGCTTGCAGGCGGTTGGGGAAGCATCTGAAACTGACCACCGTCGCTAAAATTCAAAAGAGCAAATCGCGCACTATTTACGAGAAAACTGAGGTTTCCTTTGACTGGGATACCTTTCACAAAGGTGATGTCGTTGAGTCTGTCCCCTGCGTGGGGATAGTGTCTCAATCGCCAACAGGAAAGGTTGGCACAACTCTAGAAATTTGGGGGGCTGAAACGGATGAATGGGGGGCTAAGGGGCACGACTATCTCCGTCGCCAGCTATCCTTACTTGCGACAAATCGTGGGGGGAAAAAGCCTGGGCATCAAGAAGATCCAGGATTCAACATCAAGTTGGGGATTGAAGGGGTATCAGATGGCTTAATCGAAGATATCCGCGAATCTGTGATTAGCGCATCCTGGGGCACCTTAGAAGCCGAAGTCGATAGCCAGGGGGTCGCGCACTGCAGTTTGATTGGCAAAGGATTGCACGGTACAAAAAAGGTGTTAAGTCCACCGCTCTTTGACCAAATTAAGGGCGCTAAATTGCGAGTTGGCATTCTGCCGCTTGAAAAAAGTGAATCGCGCAATGAAAAACTTCTTGCCCGATTCGTCTTGGACACAATCACTGAAGAATGGGGTGGTGTACATGTCCGTTACAACGCGTTTCGGATGATGCCCTACGGAGATCCTGGCGACGACTGGTTGAGACTCGACTCAGATCGGGGGCGCCGTTTAGGCAAGCCGGTTGAAGACTCGCTGTTCAATTTCGCGACGAAGTTGGGATTATCAGATCCTGGTCGATCCATGCTGAACATGCTGGGCATGCGGAACTACTTCGGACACGTCGAAGTGAGCTCTTTGATGCCAGGCCTGACACCCAGAATAGATCGACAGGGCTTTCTCGATACTGAAGCGTTTAATCAACTGCACCGGTTTGTACGCTTCGCCATCGACTGGGCAACCATTCAGCGTGAACACTACATTCAAAATCGAGTGGATGCCTCGGTCAAAAAAGCGCGCGATGCACTAAGGCCGGTTCTAAATCTAGAGGTGCCAAGAGCTCAGCTAGTACCCAAAGCCACCGCATTCCTGAGAACCGAAATCAAGCGCATCGTTGAATCGTTGCCGCAGCGGGAGCAGCAGGCCACCGGCGATACGCTGCTTCGAACGATCAAAGTCATCGAAGCATCTAGCAAAGAAGATTCTAAAACACTCGAGCACCTCAGACTAGTCGCTTCTGCGTCAACGCTTACCTTCTTGTTTGCGCATGAGGTTAGAACCGTGATCGGCACCTTAAGCGCAACTTCAAAACGCCTTAAACAACTTGCACAAACTGTGTCAGTGCGCGAGGCGAAAGGACTAGTTGATTTATCAACGAGCATATCAGGCAGCAAAACGCGACTTGAAGCCCTCGTCGACATGACGGGCGTCGTAGGTATCTTGAGTCAAAAAAATGAACTGCAGGACCTGAACCTCAAAAATGCGATCAAGAGTGCAGTCCAATGTTTCGAGCTGGTGCAAAAAAGCTATGGCATCGAGATCGATTACACGGCGGTTCCGAATCGTCTAATGGTGGGTCCAATGCTTGAGGGGGAAATCTACACGATCTTCATTAACCTGCTATCCAACTCCATTAAGTCCGTCATCGCCGCTGGCCCGGCAACGCGAAAAATACACATCGAAGCGACCGAAATGGGCAAGGGTGTGATCGTCAAACTTTTGGACAACGGTCTCGGCTTGCCCGAAGAGTACCAGGACGACGTTTTCACACCGTTTATTTCAGATCCTAGCGGCACCCTTTATGCCAAGCTTGAAACCAAAGCCAATCCAGAAGACGCGCATGTCTTTGGTGCCGGCAGCGGTCTCGGTCTGTCCATTGTTAGAGACATTCTGAACGCTAGAAAAGGAGCCATCAACTTCGTCGCGCCTCCCGACAACTGGATGTGTGCGATAGAGATTAAATTGCCATGAAGAATAACTACACTTTTTTTTGGCTTGATGACCAAGCTGCCAAGGTTGAGGCAATGCGTAGTGTCTTGGAGGTTGGGATACCTGAGCGCGGGCTCTCGGCAACTGTACATTTCATTGAAATCACGCCGACCGCCATCAAGAATCTTGAAGAGATAGCAGATGAAATAAGATCATCTGGGACTGACATGATCATTGTCGATCACGTGTTCAATCAAGCGGGTCCTTTGAACACCAAGGGTTCATCGGTTGCGCATCTGCTGCGATCTGCGTTCCCAAAGCTTCCAATCGTTTGCGTGAGTGCCGCTTGGGGGACGAATGCCGCTTTCGACCAGGAAGATCTGTCAGAATACACTTACATATTTCCATACACTCGGCTTGCTGATGAGTTGGAGCTTCTGTACGCGATTGCGAAGGACTTTGAACGTTGCGCTGATGCTACCGACAATGGAACCACTACGACCTTTGTAAGGTCGCTGCTTGGTGCTCCGGAAATGGAAGTTACATCGCTGGAAAGAATTCTGCCAGCAGAATTCATGGCCGTTGAGCAGAAGACGACGCCACACCGGGTGGCACGCTGGATTTTGGGCACGTTCACGGCACGCCCCGGCTATTTGTACAACGAAATCAGAGCCGCCACATTACTGGGTTTGAATCCGGACGGTTTCGGCAAAGTCAAAGACCGATTCAATGACTCGTTGTATACAGGCGCGTTCGCAACGGATAGCGCACCCCGCTGGTGGGTCGCCGGTCTGCACGATCAGCTTGCTTTGCTCGCGCCTGCTGATGCGCCCAGTGTCACGCAGCTAGCGGGAAGGCAACTGGACGGCATCACAGAGCAGGATTACAGCAAATGCTACTTCGAAGAAACGACTAACCCACCTCCAGATACTGTAGCGTATCTAGACGATAACAATAATGAAGAGGTCGCCGTTCGGGGGGGGCGCACCAAACTCTACCCAGCCGACGTTGGCGGTCTTCCAGGGTTTGAGCCGCGCATGGTTTTGATGAAACGATTGGTTTGAGATGCAGCCCGACGCGAAAGCCCTGGCTCAGCTTGAAAAAGACACACTGCAAACAATTACCCGTATTGGCACATTTGCTCGACTCGGGGACATTTTTAATGACGCGAGCAAATATCTTCAAAGCGTATGGCTCGCAAAAGGACAAGTTGAGGCGCATCTCGCCTTTGAAGTAGCTGCTGGCTTAAGGGCTGATAAGGGGCAGCCGAAGACCCGTCGACGATTTGACGTATCAGTTCTTATCAAATCGGATCAAAAGCACAAGCCCGTTACTACCAACGCGTCCTACAGTGTGGTGTTCTGTGACGGCGTGGACCCTCAAACCTGCAAAGTACTGCGCAAGTTTCATTTTGACTACGAGTCGATTGCAACTCGTCATGAGGGCGAGCCCAAACCCACAACCCACCTACAAATATGCGGTGACTTCAGTAGCCATCATCTAGATACCTTGGGGTATCAGGCTGAGCAAATATCAGCTTGGCATCCGGCATTTGAAAAACCACGCATTCCGGTGCAGCCCACCTGTTTAGCGTTATTGCTAAATTGGATTTTTCTCGAATTTCATACCGACCCTGCCATCAATGCGATCCTTAAAGATCAGCAATGGAATGCCTTGGTAAGAAAAGCGGAGCAACAGGTCTTACTCCCTTATTTTCAACAAGCGAGCCAATTCCTAGAGGGCGAAGCTAATCGACATTTGAGCTTTGTCCAATCGCATCAATATGAGATGAAAAACTGAAAAGCGGAAATGAGCGTCTAACACAAAGAATCCTATGGAGCCTTCAACTGATCGCATCGAGTGCCGCACTGTTTGTTCGATAAATCACCCCATAAAACCGAAATGACATCCCGAAAGCCGGATCACTTTTCGACTTTAGAGTGTTACCCACGTATCTACCCGCGCGAAGTGGTGCTGCGCGCCCTGCACCACCGGGCCGCCGCCGTGGTGCTGGCGCACAACCACCCCAGCGGCACGGTGCAGCCCTCGCGCGCCGACGAGACGCTGACCCAAACCCTGAAGACGACACTGGCGCTGATTGACGTGCGGGTGCTGGACCATGTGATCGTGGCGCCGGGTGAAGCGCTGTCGATGGCCGAGCGGGGTTTGCTTTGAGCAGCAAGCCGGTCAAGGTCAACAGCCTGGCCGAGCTGAAACTGGTCAAGCGCGAAATTGAGGCGCAGGCCCGGCAGCGGGCGCAGCAGGTGGCGGAGCTGGCCCGAACCAGGCAGCAGGAAGCCAGCGAAAAAAATCTTTTTATTCGGGCCGCTGGCGTGGTCCAGCCCTTGCCAGACAAGCGCCGGGCGCTCTTGGAAAAAGAGCGGCCAGCGCCCAAGGTCATGCAATACCAGCAGGATGAAAAGGCGGTGCTGCTAGAGGCCATCAGCGACGAGTTTGACGTCGGCACCCTGCTCGATGTCGATGATCTTTTGAGTTTTCGCCGCCCCGGCATCGGCCCCGATGTCACCCGCAAACTGCGCCGCGGCGATTGGTCGATCCAGCGGCAGCTCGACCTGCATGGCCTGCGCCGCGACGAGGCCCGCGAGCAACTGAGCTTCTTCATTCGCGAGGCGCATAAACACGGCATTCGCTGTGTGCGCGTGGTGCACGGCAAGGGTCTGGGGTCGCCGGGCAAAGCGCCGGTGCTCAAGAGCCGGGTGCTCAGCTGGCTGGTGCAAAAACAGGAGGTGCTCGCCTTCGTGCAGGCCAAGCCGGCCGACGGTGGCGCCGGTGCGCTGGTGGTGTTGCTGATGGCGTCCCGCGGTTGACCGGACGCCGCTGCGACGCCATCGCTACAAAATTTTGTCCAGCGCCGCGGCCAACTGCCCGACGGTACGGTCCACGTTGTGCCATTTTTCCAGGCCAAAGAGTCCGACGCGAAAGGTCATGAAGTCGGCCGGTTCGTCACACTGCAGCGGCACGCCGGCGGCGGTTTGCAGACCTTCGGCCAGGAACTTGCGGCTGGACTGGATCTCGGGGTCTTCGGTGTAGCTCACCACCACCCCCGGCGCCTTGAAGCCGTCGGCCGCCACGCTGGAAATGCCGCGACTCTCGAACAGCGCACGCACCTTGGCACCGAGATCAATCTGCTCGGCGCGCACCTTGTCAAAGCCGTAGGCCTGCGTTTCCTTCATCGCGTCGCGCAGGCGCGTCAGGGCATCGGTCGGCAGGGTGGCGTGGTAGGCATGGCCGCCGTTCTCGTAGGCTTCCATGATCTGCAGCCACTTTTTCAGGTCGCAGGCGAAGCTGGTGCTGGTGGTGGACTCGATGGCAGTGCGGGCGCGCTCACTCAGCATCACCATGGCGCAGCACGGCGAGCTGCTCCAGCCTTTTTGCGGTGCGCTGACCAGCACATCGACGCCGGTGTCGACCATGTTGACCCACATCGCGCCCGAGGCAATGCAGTCCAGCACGAACAGGCCGCCGACCGCGTGCACGGCATCGGCCACGGCGCGCAGGTAGTCGTCGGGCAGGATCATGCCGCTGGCGGTTTCGACGTGCGGCGCAAAGACGACGTCGGGTTTTTTCTCACGGATCGCCGCCACCACCTCGGCAATGGGCGCCGGCACCCAGGGCGCCTGCCTGGCCGTGCCAACACGCCGGGCCTTGAGCACCGTGGCTTCAGCGGCGATGTGGCCCATGTCCAGAATTTGCGTCCAGCGGTAGCTGAACCAGCCGTTGCGGATGATCAGCACCTTTTTGCCACCGGCGAACTGGCGTGCCACCGCTTCCATGCCGAAGGTGCCGCTGCCCGGCACCAGCGCGACCGACCGGGCGTGGTACACCTCTTTCAGAATGCCGGAGATGTCCTTCATCACGCCCTGGAAACTTTGGGACATGTGATTGAGCGCGCGGTCGGTATAGACCACGGAAAATTCGAGCAAGCCATCAGGATCGACGTGGGGCAGAAGGCCGGACATGGGTGTTTCCTTTTTCAGTTGAGATCGGCGCAGACCGCACGGCCACGCCATCGGGCTGGCCAGCTTAGCACGCGCCGCTGGCTCACTCAGCCTGGTTGCGCATCCAGTCTGCCGTCTTGAAAAATGAGTCGCGCAGGTGGCTGCGCAGCTCTTCGGGGACGCCGGTCTCCTGCATCGCCTGATCCATGCAAGCGACCCACTGGTCGCGCTCGGGGATGCCAATCTTGAACGGCATATGGCGGGCTCGCAGGCGCGGGTGACCAAAGCGCTCGGTGTAATGCTGCGGGCCGCCCAGCCAGCCACACAGAAACCAGAACAAGCGCTGCCGCGCATTGTCCAACTCAGGCCCGTGCACCGCCCGCAGGGTGCTGTAGCCCGGCTCAAGGTCCATCAGGTCGTAAAAGCGCTCGGTCAAAGCCTGCACACGGGCTTCGCCGCCGATCCACTCGAAGTGGGTGTCAAAAGGAGGTTTTTCCTGGATTTTCATAGTTAAATCGGGCTCTAGCCCCCGTGCAATATGCGTAAGCAGCTATTAAAAAAGGAGCGTATTGAGCACACCCACCGATCAAGGCAGCATAGATAACTCACACTCCACCCTCTTTCCGCTTCACCCGTTTCGTCACTGGAATAGCCTTCAACTGCTTGGCAACCCGCTCAAAGTCGGCATCCACGGCACGCGGCTGCAAGTCCTGTAGCTTGCGGTAGTTGGCGTATTCCAGCTCCGCCTTGGTCTTGGCATTCGCAGCGGAGACTTGGCCGGCGTGGTCCAGCAGTTGGCGCCCGGAGATTTTCAAAAACTCGTCCAGCTTGTTGATCCAGTCCTGCATCAACATGGGTTTGCGCTCCAGCGCCTGCAACTCGGCATACTCGATGTAGAGATTGACGATGCGGTTCAGCACCTGAAGTTCATCGTCTGACAGGTAGTTTTTGGCGATGGACACGTCTTCTTTGCGCACCACGCCACCGGGCCGGGTGGTTTGCAATCCCATGAAGGGCTGCGCGGCGTTCGCCCGCTCATGGATGATTTCCGCCGCAATATGGCCGTGGGTGGCCCAGTGCATCTTGTTTTGCACCGTGGCGAAAAATTGTTGGGCCAGCTCCGTATCCGGCGAGTAGTCCACGCTGGTGGCGTAGATGTCGAGCACCTTTTGGTAAAAGCGCCGCTCGGAGCTGCGGATATCGCGGATGCGCTCCAGCAGCTCATCAAAATAGTCTTTTTGGCCTTTACCCGGCGGGTTCTTGAGCCGCTCGTCGTCCATGGTGAAGCCCTTCACCAGGTACTCGCTCAAACGTGCCGTCGCCCATTGGCGAAACTGCGTTCCTCGGTGGCCCTTGACACGGTAGCCCACGGCCAGAATCATCTCCAGCCGGTAGAGCTTGGTACGGTAGTTTTTGCCGTCTGCGGCAGTTGTCAAGGAATCCTTGACAACTGCATCGGCGAGCAACTCGCCCTCTTTGAGGACATTGACCGCATGCAGGCTGACGTTTTGCTTGGTGGTGGCAAATAGCTCGGCAATTTCTAGCTGCGAGAGCCAGACGCTGCCGTCCACCACCCGCAGTTGCACACGGGTCAGGCCATCTTCGGTCTGGTACAGAATCAATTCACTCATGAGCAGTTCAAGAAGGATCGGGGCTGGCATCATGCCGCTCCCTTTGGCTGTCATTCTAGGGCGTGGGTCAGACTTGGAAATATTTATACAAAATCAGCCTCTAGCCCTCGTCGATACTGCGTAAGCAGCTATTAATTATGTAGCAATTCACTGCGCGGCGCGGCGCAGTGTCTCCACCACCGGGCGGCGCAACACTTCGCGCAAACCCCACCAGCCGGCGGCCAGCGCCAAGAGCGCGCCGCTTAGGGAGCCGAACACGGGCACCCACAGCGAGACCGTCCACTCGAAGTCAAATACATACTTCGCCAGCGCCCAGCCGACGATGGAAGCGACGATGGAGGCCAGGAAACCCGCGAGCAAGCCCACGCCCATCAGCTCGGCCCGCTGCACCTGGCGCAGCAAACTGCTTTGGGCGCCGATCGCGCGCATGATGGCAAACTCCCGGGCCCGCTCTTCGCGTGTTGCCGTCACCGCAGCAAACAACACCACCAGACCGGCGGCCAGCGTGAAGCCAAACAAAAACTCCACCGCCCCGATGACCTGATCGAGCACACGCTGAATCTGCATGATGGTGGTGGTCATGTCGACACTCGTGATGTTGGGAAAACTGCGCACCAGGGCGTTGTCAAAGCCGCGGGTGGCGGGCGCCTTGAAGGCACTCATGTAGGTCGTCGGCACATTGGGCAGATTGCCCACCGGGTACATGACAAAGAAGTTGGCCCGCATCGAACCCCAGTCCACCTTGCGCAAGGAGGTGATTTTCGACTCGGTCTGCACACCACCCACATCAAAACTCAGCGTGTCGCCCAGCTTGAGATTGAGCGTTTTGGCAATGCCCTCTTCAACGCTGATGGCGCCCGGCTCGTCTTCCGTCCACGTTCCCGCAACCACTTCATTTTGCGCTGGCTTCTTCGCGCTGTTTGAGAGGTTGAACTCGCGCTCCACCAGCCGGCGGGCCCGGTCCTCCACATAGTCGTCAGGCGTGACCGTTTTGCCGTTGACCGCCACCAGCCGGCCGCGAATCATGGGGTACCAGTCAAACCTGGTCACGCCACCGGCACGCAGGGCTTTGACAAACGCATCGCCCTGCTCCGGCATGACGTTGATCACAAAGCGGTTCGGCGCATCCGCCGGCGTGGCTTTGCGCCAACTGCTGATGAGGTCGGTGCGCAAGAGCACCAGCAGCACCAGCGCCAGCAAACCCACGGCCAGGGCGCTGACCTGCACCACCGCGTAAGCCGGACGGGCCGAAATCTGCCGCGTCGCCAACACCATCCAGCGCGGCGCGGTGTTCTCATTCACCGCACGGCGCAGCAGCTTCACGGCCAGCCAGCTGAAAGCGGCAAACACCGCCGCCGCCGCCGCAAAACCGCCGACGGCGATCAGGCCCAGCTTGACATCGCTGCTGGCGGCCAGCAGCAAGGTGGCGAAACCGGCCACGCCCAGACCCAGCACCCCCAGTGAGGCGGGTTTGAGGTTGCCGACATCGCGGCGGATCACGCGCAGCGGCGGCACCTGCGCCAGCTGCAGAACGGGCGGCAGGCCAAACGCCAACAGCAGCGTCAGCCCCATGCCCATGCCAAAAATGACCGGCCAGATGCTTGCGGCCGGGAGTGCGGCATCCACCAACCCGGCCAGCAGCAAGACGAACCCATAGTGCACCGCGTAGCCCGCGGCCACCCCCAGGCCGCTGGCCAGCAGGCCGATGACGGTGAACTCGAAGGCATAACTCGACGCAATGGTGCGCTGGCTCAAGCCCAGCACGCGCAACATGGCGCAGTCATCCAGATGGTTGGCAGCAAAGCCGCGTGCCGCCAACGCCACTGCCACGGCACTCAAGAGCGCCGCCAGCAAGGCGATGAGATTGAGGAACTTCTCGGCCCGGTCCAGCGTTTGCCCCAGTTCGGGACGGCCCCCTTGCAGCGACTCGACGCGCACACCGCGCACCTGGGGTTTCTTCACCTCGTCCAGCGCCCAGGCTACAAAAGTTTTGATGCGCGCATCGTCACCGGCCACCGCCATCCGGTAGTTCAACCGGCTGGCCGGCTGGATCAGTTGGGTGGCGTCGATATCGGCGCGGTTGATCATGACGCGCGGCGCAAAATTCATGAAACCGGCGCCGCGGTCCGGCTCATTGACGATGATTTTTGCAATGCGCAGGCTGGCGTCGCCCAGCAGCAACGCATCGCCCATCTGGACACCGATGGCATCCAGCAAGGGGGCATCGACCCAGGCCTCGCCGGGTGCAGGAATCGTCCGCGTCACACTATCCTGCCCGCCCGGCTGGCTCGTCACCTTCAGGTTGCCGCGCAGCGGATAACCCGGCTCGACCACCTTCAGGGCCACCAGCTTCGCGCCACCGCCCTTGGCATCGCTGGCGCGGCCCATGGTGGGGAAGCCCAGCGTTTGGACCACCTCCAGGCCCAGGGTACGGGCCTTCTCGGCAAACGCGGCCGGAGTCGGGTTGTCGCTGGAAATCACGGCATCGCCGCCCAGCAACTGCCGCGCGTCGCGTTGCAAGCCGCCTTTGAGCCGGTCGGCAAAGAAGCCCACTGCCGTCAAGGCGGCCACTGCCAGCGTCACAGCAACGATGAGCAAACGGAGTTCACCGGAGCGCAGATCGCGCCACAAAGAGCGCCAGCCGAGGCGCCAAAAAGAAATATTCATGGCGCTACCTTAGCGCACTCGGGGTTGGGGTGCTGCCCGCACTGGGAATTGGCCTGGGGCCAAGGGTCAAATACCCAGCGTCACGCTGCAGCGTGCAGCCGTGCCCCGGCCAGTTCGGGCTGCAGCCGCAAGCGCTCGGCACCGCTGTAGCAAAGAAAGCGTTTGTTGGTGGCCCGGCCAATCGTGCACAGGCCCAGGCGCTGGGCCACCTCATGGCCCATCTGGGTGATGCCGCTGCGCGACACCACAATCGGCACGCCCATTTGGGCCGACTTGATCACCATCTCGCTGGTCAGGCGACCGGTGGTATAGAACACTTTGTCATCGCCCGCCATGGCTTGGGAAGCTTGCATCCACATCCAGCCGGCAATGGTGTCAATGGCGTTGTGGCGGCCTACATCTTCCACAAACACGAGCATTTCTTCACCGCGGAACAAGGCACAGCCGTGCACCGAGCCGGCCGATTTATAGGTACTCTCTTGCAGCCGGATGGCGTTGACGATGCCATACAGTTGCGATTGCATCAGGGTCGCTTCTGGCAACACCAGCTGGTCCACTTCCGCCATCAGGTCGCCGAACACACTGCCCTGGCCGCAACCGGTGGTAACGACACGCTTGGACGTGCGCGCTTCAATGTCGGAAATGCCCTGGCGGGTTTTTACCGCTGCTGCGCCAACCTCCCAGTCCACGGTAATCGATTCGACCTCCTGCACCGACTGCACCAGTCGCTGATTGCGCAGAAAACCCAGCACCAGCAGTTCAGGATGGGCGCCCAAGGTCATCAGCGTCACCAGTTCGCGCTTGTCCACATAGACGGTGAGCGCACGCTCGGCCGGAATGAAGATCGACTGCTGCTCGCCATACTCGTTGACAGCAGTAACTTCGCAGGTTAGCGGCGCACGCGCTTGGGTCAAAAAAGGCAGAGGCATGAAGGAGAGACTACAACAAAAAAAGCCGGCACCTTGCGGCTCGGCTTTTTCAAATGGCGGCGTGGTCAGGGCTTTTTGGCAGGGGCAATGGCGGCGGCCGGCGTTTTAGTACTGGGTGGGCTGGTTGCCGTAGCCGCTGGTGAATGCGCACCAGACGCCTCAAGCGGCTTTGCAAGCTCAGGAGGCGTGTAGGAAAAAGCACCCGGCTCCGTGCAAGGCGGCGTTGCGGTCGCCGGCTTGGTGTCCTTGCCTGCGGCTTTGGCCGTCTTGTAGTAATGGGCGGCGACCTTATCCTGCGCTTTGCAACTCAGGTAGGCATCGACCTTGCCGTCCCACGCGGCCTTGGCCGCAGCTTCGGCCGCTTTGGCTTTGGCCTCGTCGCTCGGCGGCGGCAGCTTGGCCATGGCCAGCGCCGAGACCGTGATTAGTAAACTTGCAGCTATCAGCTTTTTCATACGACTTTCCTCGCTTTATACCTGGACGGTCTGGCTCGGCGGCGACAGCGGCTGGCTGCGCTGGGCCGGGATCTTGCCGCTCTTGATGTCCTCATACCAGAGCGCATGATGCTCCTTGGCCCAAGTCTCATCGACATAGCCGGTTTTCATGGCTTTGTAGGCGCCGCGCATACCGACGGTACCCATGTAAATGTGCCCGAGGATCAGGGCCATCATCCAGAACGCGACCACGGCGTGGATCATCTGGGCGATCTGCATCTCGCTGCGCAGCGATTCAAATCCAGGAATCAGCTTGTCGAGCACGAGGCCGGAGCCCAGCACGACCAGACCCGGAATCGTCACCCCCCACCAAAACAGGCCTTTTTCGCCAGCATTGAAGCGGTGCGAAGGCACCTCCTGGTCACTCAGCATGCCGCCGGCCTTGGACAGCCAGACAAAATCGGCCAGACCGGCGATGTTGTCTTTAACGAAGGTGATGACGACGATGAGCAGCGACACGGCAAACAGCGGACCGGTGAAGTTATGCAGATTCTTCAGGACCAGCGTGAGCCAGCCAAACAGGGGCGCGCCAATGATAGGCAGCAGGAAGAATTTGCCAAACGCCATGGTGAAGCCAGAAACCGCCAGCGCGCAAAAGGCAAAGGCATTGCTCCAGTGCACCGCCCGCTCAAACGGTGTGAAACGCTCGATCCTGCGCCCGGACTCGGGATGCTCATGCCCCATCGGGCCCTTGGCAAAAAACAGAATGACCAGCGCCAGCGCCGAGATTGCCAGCAAGGCGGCGCCATACGGAATGATCCAGTTGTTGCGCACTTGTCGCCACGCTTCACCCGCATTGGTCAGGCGCGAACCGGGATACTGCACAAAAGGCTGAATCAGGTTGCCGGCTTCAGGGGCCTGACTCACGGGCAGGCTGCTGTAGCCAGTGACCCCGGAGCCGACCTGGCGCCACATCGGCGCGTTGTTGCCGGGCTGCACCTTGGCGCGCTCGCCATTGCTTTGCATCGCATAGCCCGGCTCGGCACTGGCATCCGGTTTCACATCAAGAATATTCTGGCTCTTGATGGCGCCGGCATCCGTCGGCGCCGCAGCCGCAACAGGCGCATTGGGCGGCGGCGGTTTGTTTTGCGCCAGCGCACTACCCCCAACCAGGAGCAGAAAGACAGCAGCAGAAAGGGCTTTGTTCATCAGGGCCTCCTGTCAATTCATCCGGCTATAGTCGTTCTGTCCCTGTTGGGTACGGGCCTTCATATGCGACTCCCAACTGGCCTTGTCGCCCTGCTTCCAGCCGCCATCGGCAAAAGCCTTGCCGGTACCGGTGTAAGACGATGCATCCTTGCCGGTGCCCAGCGTTTGCGGCTTCTCGCCGCAAGCTGAAAGCAGCGCGACCAAGGCCACGCTCCACAAAGCGTATTTCATGATTTCGCTCCTTCGGGTGCGACAACGCCCGGCTGACCCGCTTGCTTGGAACCGTAAGCGGTGCCCCAGCCCCAGACTTCGGCGCCTTTGCCACGCTTGAGCACGCGGTTGCGGAAGATGTCAGCGACCACATCGCCGTCACCGGCGATCAAGGCCTTGGTCGAGCACATTTCCGCGCAGACCGGCAGCTTGCCTTCGGCCAGACGGTTGCGACCATATTTTTCAAACTCGGCCTGGCTGCCGTTGACTTCAGGACCACCCGCACAGAAGGTGCATTTGTCCATCTTGCCGCGGACCCCGAAAGTGCCCTGCGCCGGAAACTGCGGCGCGCCAAACGGGCAGGCGTACGAGCAGTAACCGCAGCCGATGCACACATCCTTGTCGTGCAAGACCACACCTTCATCGGTGCGGTAAAAACAGTTGACCGGGCAGACTGCCATGCAGGGCGCATCGCTGCAGTGCATGCAGGCCACCGAGATGGATTTTTCACCCGGCACACCGTCGTTCAGGGTCACCACGCGGCGGCGGTTGACACCCCACGGCACCTCATGCTCGTTCTTGCAGGCCGTCACGCAACCGTTGCACTCAATGCAACGCTCGGCGTCACACACAAATTTCATACGTGCCATATTTTTCTCCTTATGCCTTCTCGACGTTGCAGACCGTCGTTTTGGTCTCTTGCATCATGGTCACGCTGTCATAACCATAGGTGGTGCCGGTATTGATGGCTTCGCCGCGCACGATCGGCGCCGCACCATTGGGGTAATAGGCCAGCAGGTCAGCGCCCTGCCAGCGCCCCGAGAAGTGGAACGGCATGAACACCGTGTCCGCACCCACACGCTCGGTCACCAGCGCCTGCACATTGAGGCGTGCGCCGGTCGGGGTCGAAACCCAGGCCCGCTCGCCATTGCGAATGCCTTTGTCCGCCGCCACCTTGGGATTGATCTCGATGAACATCTCCTGCTGCAACTCGGCCAGCCAGGGGTTGGAACGGGTTTCTTCCCCACCCCCTTCATACTCGACCAAGCGGCCCGAAGTCATGATGAACGGGAACTTCTCGTGCACCTTGTCGGCGATATTTTTCTGCTGAATCGTCTTGTACAGCGTGGGCAGACGCCAGAACGCCTTCTTGTCGTCGTGCGTCGGGTACTTGGCCACCAGATCGGGTCGGATGCCGTACAAAGGTTCCCGATGCTGCGGAATCGCGTCGGGGAAGTTCCATACCACGGCCCGCGCTTTGGCGTTACCAAAGGGATGGCAACCATGCACCTGCATTACCACGCGCTGAATGCCACCCGACAAATCAGTCTTCCAGTTCTTGCCTTCGGCGGCTGTCTTTTCTGTGTCGGTGAGGTCATCCCACCAACCCAGCTTTTTGAGCAACACGTGATCGAATTCGGGGTAACCGGTGGTGATGTCGGCACCCAGAGAATGCGAGCCATCCTCGGCCAGCAAATTCTTGCCGTCCCACTCCACACCAAAGTTGGCGCGGAAATTACCGCCGCCCTCCATCACATGCTTGGAGGTGTCATACAGATTGGGCGAGCCGGGGTGTTTGAGCTCGGGCGTGCCATAGCAAGGCCAGGGCAAGCCGAAATAGTCACCCGTGAAGTCGTAACCGGTCTCCTTGTCTTTACCGCCTTTGGCTTTGAGCGTTTTGACATCGAACAAATGCATGTTGCGCATGTGGGCTTTGAGCCGCTCCGGGCTCTGGCCGGTGTAGCCAATGGTCCACATGCCCTTATTGATCTCACGCAAGATGTCTTCTGGCACAGGTTCATCCAGGCCTTTGATCTTTTGCATTTTGTAGTTCTTGGACAGCTCTTTGCCAAAGCCCAGTTTGTCGGCAAACTGCTGCATGATCATGTGGTCACTGCGGCTTTCCCACAAGGGTTCGATCACTTTTTCGCGCCATTGAATCGAGCGATTCGAGGCGGTCACCGAGCCCGTAGTTTCAAACTGGGTGGCAGCCGGCAACAGGTACACCGAGCGATTGGGATTCAGATCCTCCGCCTTGCCCGGCATGGCCGCCATCGCTGCCGTGGCCGACGGATAGGGGTCCACCACCACCAGCAAATCAAGCTTGTCCATGGCGCGCTTCATCTCCAGACCCCGGGTCTGGGAGTTGGGTGAATGCCCCCAATAGAACACCGCGCGCAAATTCGAGTCCTGATCGATCAGCTCGTTTTTCTCCAGCACACCATCAATCCAGCGCGACACGGTAATGCCGGGCTTGGTCATCATGGTCGGCGACGAGAAACGCCCTTTGATCCACTCGTAATCAACGCCCCAGACCTTGGCGAAATGCTTCCACGAACCTTCGGCAAGGCCGTAGTAACCCGGCAGCGAATCGGGGTTGGGGCCGACGTCGGTGGCGCCCTGCACATTGTCGTGACCGCGGAAAATATTGGTGCCGCCGCCGGACTTGCCCACATTACCCAAAGCCAACTGCAGGATGCACGAAGCCCGCACGATAGCGTTGCCAATGCTGTGCTGGGTTTGGCCCATGCACCACACCACCGTGCCGGGACGATTCTCGTTGAGCAGGGTTGCAATCTTGAGCACCTGCGCCTCTTTGACGCCGCAGACCTCTTCCACCTTGTCCGGCGTCCACTTGGCCAGCACCTCTTCTTTGACCTTGTCCATGCCAAAGACGCGGTCATTGATGTACTGCTTGTCTTCCCAGCCGTTCTTGAAGATGTGGTGCAGGATGCCGAACAAAAAGGCAATGTCGGAGCCGGAGCGGATGCGCACGTATTCGTCCGCTTTGGCGGCGGTGCGGGTAAAGCGCGGGTCCACCACAATCATCTTGCAACCCGACTCCTTGGCGTGCAGCATGTGCAGCATGCTGACCGGGTGCGCTTCTGCCGCGTTGGAGCCGATGTACAGGGCGACCTTGCTGTTTTGCATGTCGTTGTACGAATTGGTCATGGCGCCATAACCCCAGGTATTGGCCACACCAGCCACCGTGGTGGAGTGGCAAATCCGGGCCTGGTGGTCGCAGTTGTTGCTGCCCCAGAAACTGACGAACTTGCGCAGCAGGTAGGCCTGCTCGTTGTTGTGCTTGGAAGATCCGATCCAGTAAACGGAATCAGGCCCGCTGGCCTTGCGCAAGTCCAGCAGTTTGGCGCTTATTTCCGTGAGGGCCGTGTCCCAGCTGATGCGCTCGTACTTGCAGTTGACCAGCTTCATCGGGTAGCGCAGCCGGTACTCTCCGTGCCCGTGCTCGCGCAAGGCGGCCCCTTTGGCGCAATGGGCACCAAGGTTGATCGGCGAATCGAATACGGGATTTTGGCGCACCCAGACACCGTTCTCCACCACCGCATCGACCGCGCAACCGACGGAGCAATGGGTGCAAACGGTGCGCTTGATTTCGATTTTTCCGTCACCCACCGCCACGGCACCAGGTGCCGCATGGGCCTTTTTGACCAGCGTCAGCTGGGAGGCGGCAAGGCCGACGCCGACACCCAGGCCGGAGCGACGCAAAAACGCGCGCCGGTCCATGGTGGGCAGCGCCTGGGACAAGCCGCGGCGCAGACTGTGCACAAACGGGGAACGGGCAGCGGTGTCGGATGAACCGGATTTTTTAGTCAGCAACATGGAGCTCTCCAAAGTCGACGTGATTCAGCACGGAATCAGCGTAGGACGGTGTAGTGGTGAAAAGTCAGACGCGCGTCGTCTTGTAATACTGCTTGACGTGGGCGCTTAAGGAGTAGCCGCCGCCTTTTTCGGGCGCCGGCTTCAGAACCTCGGCCACCGGCGCTGGCGCCTGGGTCTTTAACAAGGTAGCCGAAGCGACGGCCGCGCTCGCCACGGTGGCGGATAGAAAAAATCCTCGACGCGAGGCTTTGGGCTGGGTGTCCTGCATGATGGTCTCCAAGGAATACTGGCGGCTATGAAATTCTTTGCATAGGGTAGTTAATACGATCGTGAACAGCCACGGCCTCGACATGAATAAAAACCTGTTGCCCAAGGGTAAAAACGTATTTGCCCCCTGTCATAAACACCGGATCGCTATCAGCGGTCAGGGGCGTCAAGCCAGCATGTCAAACCCCTGGGCTTCAACGCCCATAAAGGCCCGGGTGAGCTCGGCCAACGCAGCATAAAAATGGGCTTTGGGGTACTGCTGGATAGCATCGCACATTACCGTCACCCACGGCTGCAGATGAGTTGAAAAGAATTCACGCTGGTGCGTCAAATTGGTCACAGCCATATCTTCACCGGCGATCAGGTAGCGCATGACCTCACACAGGTAGGCGAAGTGGTCTTCGGTCTCGGACATGGCCTCATCGCGCGCCAAGCCCAACTGGCCCAGATCGGTGCGCAACCTGGCCAGCGGCTTCTCGTTGAGAAAGCCGCTCAGAAAATGGGAACCGTAGAGGTAGACCTCCGGCTTGCCCATGCCGCCGAACAAGCTGTTGTATTCGCTTTGGATGGCCTCGTCCGTCATCTCGCGCGCAACGCCCACCAGGGCGCGCCACGGTTCTTCCAGAAAGGCCCCGGCGGCCGGCGCCTCGGTGCTTGCCACACGCAACTGCGCTATCAATTCAGCAGCTGGTGGCGCATAGTAAAAAAGGGCTAGCAGGCCATAAAGCTCCGACCGGGCGGTTTCTTCGTCAAGGGCACTGGCTGGCATTAGATTGAGCGTTGACGTCATGGTCAGATATCCGTTATTTTGGTTTCGTTCTGGGCCGAGTAAATATCGATCACCCGGCAGTCGCTGCACATTTTCAGGCGTTCCAGCGCTGCCCCCTGGAACATGCTGTGACCAGACAACTTGCCCAGCATGGCCTCGATGGCTTTGAGCGTGCCAAACGGCTGGCTGCAGCGCACACAGGCGTAGGGCTGCATCGCGTTGATCACAACCGCTTCCTTGCGCTGCGGCAGCAGGTTCAGCTGCGGCACCAGCGCCAGCGCTTGTTCCGGGCAGGTCTTGACGCACAGGCCGCACTGCACGCAGTTTTTCTCAATGAACTTGAGCTGGGGCGACTCCGGGTTGTCCTGCAGGGCCCCCGCCGGGCAGGCGTTGACGCAGCTCAGGCACAGGGTGCAGGCGTCCTTGTTGATGGCCAGCGCACCCAGCGGCGAGCCGGTAGCAGGCAAGGCAATGCGCTCCGTTTTGAGCGGGGCGTGCGCTATCAAATGGTCCAGCACCAACTCCAGCGTGGCTCGCTTGTCGGCCTGCACCGCGAAACCCGCGCTGCGGCTGACGCACTGGGCCGGGACGGCCTGCAAATCGCGGTCCAGCGCCGCGAGGTCGCGCGCATCCCGGGCATGCAGCACGCGGAAATGTTCGCCCTGGTAACCCAGTCCTGTCAGGATGGTTTGCGCCACCGCCATCTGGCTGCGAATCGCATCAAAGTATTGCGGCGCTTCCTCATCCGTCATCAACACCCAGACCTGCGCGGCGCCGTAGGCAATAGCCGTCAGCCAGACCTCCAACCCGAGCGACGAGGTGTGCCAGAGGGTGATCGGCAGCACGCGTGCCGGCACGCCATGGGTTGCATCGTCCAGTTGGGCGGCACGGCCCAGATCGCCCAGCAGGCGTGCGCCGCCTTCCTGGCTGTGCAGCAGCAGCGCCGCGTTCTTGCCGCCGCAACGGGCGTAGGTGGCCAGCATCGTTTTGATCTTGACACCCTGCTCACTGGCGCGCGGATAGGCATAGCTCAAGGCGCCACTGGGGCAGACCGTGGTGCAGGTGCCGCAGCCCACGCACAGATTGGGATTGACCTTGATTTGCTGCAGTGACTGGATAGCCCCCACGCTACGCTGCCCCCCGAGGGGGCGTTCGGCGGCTTGGGGCGGCCCGGCGACGCCGCGCTCGCTGCTGATGGCGGACGCCGAACAGACGTCGATGCAGGCATGGCAGCCGGTTTTCTCGTTGCGGCTGTGGGCGCACAGTTTTTGTTTATAGACAAAGAACTTGGGCTTTTCAAACTCACCCACCAGCGCACGCAACTGCATCAGGGGTTTGGCATCACGCCCATTCCAGCGCAAATAGCCCTGTGGCAAGGCATGCTGCGAGAACGCCGGTGTGGCGCGCAGATCAAGGACCAGGTCAAACGTTTCGCTCGAAGTCTCGGGGGTCCGGCTGAAATCAATCGCACCCGCCACCTGACACGCCTTGACACAGGCCCGGTGCGATTGGCACAGGTTCAAGTCAATCTGGTAATCCAGGCCGATGGCATCTTCCGGGCACGCCACCAGGCAGGCATTGCAGCGCGTGCACAGGTCGAGATCGATCGGGTTATTGCGCAGCCACTTGAGCTCAAAGGCCCCCAGCCAGCCGGTGAGCGCCTGAATCTGGCCACCGAGCACCGGGTAACGCCGTTCCTGCATCGCACCCAGATCACCTGCGCCTTGTGTGAACAGGGTGATGTCGAGCGCATCGCCCAGCAGCTCGGCGGCACGCTCGGCCGCGCCCAGCTCGCCAATGATCAGCAAGCGCCCGGCACTCTTGTAAGTGACGGTGGCGACCGGTTCCGGGTCCGGCAGATGCGCCGCCGCCAGCAGGGCCGCAATTTTGGGGCTGGCAAGGGCCGCATCTTTGCTCCAGCCACCGGTCTCACGGATGTTCACGAAGCGGATCGGTGCATAGCCAGTTGCGCTGCGCTCTGCCCCGGCGTTCTGTTCCGCCAATTCGGCAAACAGCCGCTGTTCCTGGGTGCAGGCCACCACCACGTTCTCACCCGACTGGATCGCCTGGAGGAAGGCGCCCGCCTCGCGGCGGCACAAGGTGGAGTGCAGCGTCAGGTTTTCATTCAGTGCTGCGCCCAGGCTCTTGGGGTCCAGCGGCATGGTTTGGTTGCAGTCGCAAATCAGTGTGGTCATGGTCTGTGCCCCATGCTTGGGGCTTGTTCTGTGTAACGGGGGCAGCGGTTTGTGGCGGCTGCGTGGACTGTGCCACGGAATGGTCAGCGGGGGTATCGGCATCATCCCGTACGGACTTGTCTTCTTCTTCCGCGTTCTCGTCGTCAAACAGCTTGAGAAACTTGGCGCTGGCCATTTGGCGCAGCATGGATTCCGGCAAGGGGTCGGGCTTGGAGTAATCGTCAATGTAGATGTCCAGGCGGTCCATCACGTTGTAGTGAGGATCGGCAAACAGCTTCTTCATCGCGGCGTTGCGGACCTCGGGCGCGACATCACGCGCGACAAAGGGTTTGAAATCGGACTCGGTTGTGAGACGCTGCGCGTCTTCCAGCGACGGTGGCGGGGGGGCAACCGGCGCAGGCTCTGCAAGCTGTGCTGCCGGTTCAGTGGCAGGCGCTTCGCCGGACTTGGTCTGCGACGGCGCCAAAGGGGACGGCTGGGCGACGGGTTCATCCAGCACTTTGCCCTCACGCACGGCCTGCTTGCGCTGCGACCAACGGCCCAGGAAACCTTCAGCCACGGCCACCACCCGATTTTTTTTCGGTGCTGATCGACACCGGATTGCCAAAGCGGTCGGTCAGGGAGCGGAAGCTCTCCGGTCGCTTGCGGCGCTTGGGTTCCGCCACATGGTGTTCGTCCACAAACGCCTGCAGCCATTCAACCACCGGCGCCGGCGCTGGCACCTGCTCCACTGTTTCCTGCGCGTCCAGCCAGCGGCCGGCATCGTAATAACTCAAGCTCACCATCTCGGGTCTGGCAATCGGCTCGTCGCTCATGCCGGCCTCCTCCTCCATGCGCCACAACACAAACCAGCAGGGCGCCTGCGTGGTGACGTTGAGGTAGTAACCTTCCGCATCATCCTTGAACAATTCGACCTTGTAGCCCGGATGCAGCCAGCGTTCTTCGCTATCATTTTTGTAGAGCAGGCGCGGTGCGGTGCCAAAGCCGTCCTCCTGCGGGACCACCTCGGCCAGCACCCAGCGCCAGGACTGCCAGCGGCTCATGGGGCCTTGGATGCGCTCGCGCCGCATCACCACGGCCACTTCAATTGCGGGGCGTTGTGTCATAGCGTCAGATTCTCGCTTGGCGGGGTGATTTCGATGCACACCGCGCAGTATTTGAATTCGGGTATTTTGCCAATCGGGTCGAGCGCGGCGTTGGTCAGCAAATTGGCCGCCGCCTCACGGTAGGCAAACGGCATGAACACGGTGCCGTCAGGCGTGCCGTCATCGCGGCGCAAACACACCGTTACCGCGCCACGGCGCGAGCGCAAACTGACCATGGCACCGGCGGGCACGCCCAGGCGTTGCAGCTCACGAGCGTTGACCGAGGCGGTGGCAACGGGCTCCAGCGCGTCCAGCACTTTGGATCGCCGCGTCATGCTGCCAGTGTGCCAGTGCTCCAGCTGTCGCCCGGTGATCAGCACCAGCGGGTAGGCCGCATCCGGTTTTTCATCGGCCGGGATCAGCATCGTGGGCACCAGATGGGCACGGCCATCGAGGGTGGGGAAGTGGTCCGTGAACACAGTCGGTTGGCCGGGATCGTCGGCACTCAAACAGGGGTAGGTCACACTGCCCTCGCGCTGCAAACGCTCCCAGCTGATGCCGCCAATGGCGGTGTGCATGGCTTGGCGCATTTCTTCATAGACGGCGGCGACCATAGCCCCCACGCCTTGCTTGGGGCGGCCCGGCGCGGCGGCGTCTACATCGCCGTAGTGCCAAGCCAGACCCATGCGCTGGGCGATTTGCTGAATGATCCAGAGGTCCGGCCTGGCGTCGCCCGGCGGGTCGATCGCCTGCCGACCCAGCTGCACCATGCGGTCGGTGTTGCTGACGCTGCCGGTTTTCTCGGGCCAGGCGGTGGCGGGCAGCACCACATCGGCCAGCCAGGCGGTCTCGGTCATGAAAATGTCCTGCACCACCAGATGCGACAGACTCGCCAGCGCGTGACGCGCATGGTTCAGGTCGGGGTCGCTCATGGCCGGGTTCTCGCCCATGATGTACATGCCGCGCACCTTGTGCGAATCGTTCTCGGGGGCCAGCGCCTTGTGCATGATTTCCACCACGGTGTAGCCGGGCTTCTCATCCAGCGGGGTGCCCCAAAAATCTTCAAACCATTGATGCGCCGCCGGGTCGGTCACGAGCCGGTAATTGGGAAACATCATCGGGATCAGGCCGGCGTCACTGGCGCCCTGCACATTGTTCTGGCCGCGCAGCGGATGCAGGCCGGAGCCCGGTTTGCCAATCTGGCCGGTCACCATGCACAAGGCAATCAGGCTGCGCACGTTGTCGGTGCCGTGCACATGCTGGCTGATGCCCATGCCCCAGAAAATCATGGCGGCCCGGGCCTTGGCAAAAGCGCGCGCCACTTCGCGGATGCTGGCCGCCGCTATGCCGCACAGCGGCGCCATGGCCTCCGGGCTGAAGGCACGCACACTCGCACGCACCGCCTCGAAATTGGCCACTCGGGCGGCGATGAAGGCTTTATCCGTCAAGTCCTCTTCAATGATGGTGTGGATCATGGCGTTGATCAGGGCCACGTCGGTGTCGGCCTTGAACTGCAAGCTGCGCCAGGCATGCTTGGCCAAATCGGTGCCGCGGGGGTCCGCCGTCACAATCTTCAAGCCGCGTTTGGCCGCATTTTTCATCCAGGTCGCAGCCACCGGATGGTTGCCCGAGGTGTTGGAGCCAATCACCAGAATCAGCTCGGCGTGGTCCACATCATTCACCTGGTTGCTGACCGCGCCGGAACCGACGCCTTCCAGCAGCGCCGCCACGCTGGACGCATGACACAGGCGCGTGCAGTGGTCCACGTTGTTGGAGCCGAAGCCGGTGCGCACCAGTTTCTGGAACAGGTAGGCTTCTTCGTTGCTGCCTTTGGCCGAGCCGAAACCCGCGAGGGACTTCTTGCCATGGGTGCCGCGCAGCCCCTTGAGCGTGCCTGCTGCCAGCGCCAGCGCCTCGTCCCAGCTGGCTTCCCGAAACACGGCCGACCAGTCTGCCGTATCGCGATCGAGGTCTTGCAAGGCCGCCGGGTCTTTGGGCGCTCCCTCGCGGCGAATGAGCGGCACGGTCAGGCGCTGCGGGCTGTGCACGTAGTCAAAACCAAAGCGGCCCTTGACGCACAGTCGGCTGTGGTTGGCCGGGCCATCACGCCCGTCCACGCTGACGATTTTGTTGTCTTTGACGTTGTAGGTCAGCAGGCAACCGACGCCGCAAAACGGGCAAACCGAGTCCACTGTCTTGTCGACCGCCTGCGAGCCAATCCGGTTTTTTGGCATCAGCGCGCCCGTCGGGCAGGCCTGCACACATTCGCCGCAGGCCACGCAGCTGCTGTCACCCATGGGGTCATGGAGGTCAAAAACAATTGCGCTGTGGGCGCCGCGCCCCGCAATGCCAATCACATCGTTCACCTGCACCTCGCGGCAGGCGCGCACGCAGCGGGTGCATTGAATGCAGGCAGCGAGGTTGACGGCCATGGCGGGATGCGACACATCGGTCGTGGGCTGCTCGCGGCGCAGTGCTTTGAGCTCGGGGCGCACCGAGACATCCATGCGCCCCGCCCAGTCACTGAGTTCACCATGCTGCTGCGACTCGTCTTGTTGCTCCCATTTGTAGCCCACATCCGGCATGTCCGCCAGCAGCAGCTCCAGCACCAGCCTCTGGCTCTTCACCGCTCGTTCACTATTGGCCTGCACCTCCATGCCCGCCGTGACACTGCGGCAGCAACTCGGCGCCAAGCTGCGCTCACCCTTGATCTCCACCACACAGGCGCGGCAGTTGCCGTCGGCACGCAGGCCGTCCTTGTAGCAAAGATGCGGGATAGCGACGCCATGACGCTGCGCCGCCTTGAGGATGCTTTCACCCTCAAACGCATGGAGCGTTTGCTGGTCGAGCTTGAACTCGACGGTTGACGGCGTGACTTCAGCCCCTTTAACAGGCGCGTTCATTTAAACGATCTCCTGGGGAAAGTACTGCTGCACACAGCGCACCGGATTCGGCGCGGCTTGCCCCAAACCGCAGATCGAAGCATCCGCCATCACCGTGCACAAATCGTTCAGCGTGGCCTGGTCCCACACGGTTGCGGTCATCAACTTCGCGGCTTTGGCCGTCCCGACGCGACAAGGCGTGCACTGGCCACAACTCTCAGCCGCAAAAAAACGCATGGCATTGAGGGCCGCATCACGCGCCCGGTCCTGCTGGCTCAGCACCACGATGGCGGCCGAGCCGATGAAGCAGCCATAGGGTTGCAGGGTGTCGAAGTCGAGCGGAATATGGTTCAGGCTGGCCGGCAAAATGCCGCCGGAGGCGCCGCCCGGCAGGTAGGCATAAAGCGTGTGCCCCTCCAGCATGCCGCCGCAATATTCGTCAACCAGCTCTTGCACGGTAATGCCGGCCGGGGCCAGTTTGACACCCGGCAGTTTGACCCGGCCACTGACGCTGAAAGACCGCAGACCTTTGCGGCCATGCCGGCCAAAGCCACTGAACCAGTCGGCACCCTTCTCCACAATCTCCCGCACCCAGTACAGGGTCTCGAAGTTGTGCACCAGCGTCGGTTGGCCAAACAGGCCTTTCTCGGCAACGTAGGGCGGGCGCAGGCGGGGTTCGCCGCGTTTGCCTTCCAGGCTCTCGAGCATGGCCGACTCTTCACCGCAAATGTAGGCCCCGGCGCCGCGCCGCAGTTCGATATAAGGCAGCGGGCAGGGCGGATCGGACTGCAAGGCCTCAATCTCGTTGAGCAACATGCGCCGCGCATCGTGGTATTCGTCGCGCAGGTAGAGGTAGCAGGCATCGGTACCCGTGACCTGGGCCGCAATCAGCATGCCCTCCAGAAAGCGATGCGGGTCGCGCTCCAGGTAGCTGCGGTCTTTGAACGTACCCGGTTCGCCTTCGTCGATGTTGACGGCCATGACACGGGGGGCGGCCTGCGCGCGCACGATGCGCCATTTGCGACCGACCGGGAAACCAGCACCCCCCAAACCACGCAGGCCAGCGTCTTCCATCGCCTGGATGACACCCTCGTCCGGCTCTTCCCCGTTCACCACGGCGGCCGCCAGCGCGTAGCCTCCTTGCTGCCGGTACGCCTGAAACGCTACTGAATTAATAGCTGGTTGCGCACTATCGACGGGAGCTAGAGCCTTATTTGACTCAAATTTTGTGACTTCCAGCAGCAACGCCAGATCGGCCTTTGGCACGGCCCGCTGGCCCACCAGCACGGCCGGCGCCTGCTCGCAGCGGCCCAGGCAAGGCGCCGCCAGCACCCGCACATCGGCATGACCCAGCAAGGCCGGCAGGCGCGCCAGCAGATCTTTGGCGCCGGCCAGCTCGCAACTCAGGCCGTCGCACACCCGCAGCGTCAGGCCTGGCGCCGGCGCATCACCCGTCACCACCTCGAAGTGATGGTAGAACGTGGCCACCTCATAGACCTCGGCCATGGGGAGGTTCATCTCTTTGGCCAGCGCCACCAGGTGCCGCTCGAACAGGCCCCGGTAGTGGTCGTTGAGCTGATGCAGGTGCTCGATCAGCAAGTCACGGCGATGGCCGTCCGGCGGCGGCATGCCGATCAAGGCACGCACTTCCTGCAGCGAAGCGTCATCCGCCTGACGGCCTTTGAGTTTGCTCTTGCGGTGGATGCGCTCGCGCATTTCATCCACCGTGGCAAGAGCCACGACGTCACTGGAGTGGCCGGATGGATGCATGTTGCCTATCAGGCAAAGAATTTTGTGACACTTTTCAGGGTTCGGTACACCCCCCAGGCCAGCGGAATACCCACGGCAGCCCAAGCCAGCACCACCACCACAGGGCTGACCGCGTCAGCACCGCCGTTGCCACTGCGCACCAGCACGGAGGCGGCTGCCTTTTCGTGCGCCAGGCGTTTTTCTTGCGCCAGTTCGACATCGGTCATGAACCACTTGTCGGCCAGCGGCCGCACCATCAGGTTGCAGATCAGGCCGATCACCAGCATGCCGGTGAGGATGTACATGGTCTGGTTGTAAACCTGCTCACGCGGCAAGCCCAGGCCCAGCTGGTATTCGCGCATGTAGTTCACCACCACCGGGCCCAGCACACCGGCCGTCGCCCAGGCCGTCAGCAGGCGGCCATGAATGGCGCCCACCATCTGCGTGCCGAAAATATCGGCCAGATAGGCTGGCACGGTCGCGAAGCCGCCGCCGTACATACTCAAAATGACGCAAAACGCCGACACAAACAACACAATGCTGCCCGCCGCTGCGCTGCCCGGCACGCTGAAATACAGCACCCCGCCCAGCACAAAAAACACGACATAGGTCATCTTGCGACCCAGCTTGTCGGACAGGCTGGCCCAAAAGAAACGCCCGCCAATGTTGAACAAACTCAACAAAGCCGTAAAGCCGGCGGCGACCGTGGCAATGGCTGCCAGCTGTGCTTTATCAAGTTCACCAAACTTTTTGGCCACCCCAATCAACGAGCCGCCAAATACCTCCTGCAACATGGGCGAGGCCATGCCGATCACGCCAATGCCGGCGCTCACGTTCATGCACAGCACCATCCAGATCAACCAGAACTGGGGAATACCCCAGACCTTGCTGACGTGCACATGGCGCTGCGTGATCATGGCGTTGTTGACTTGAGCGGGTGGCGCCGTCCAGCCGGCGGGCTTCCAGCCGGTCGCGGGCACGCGGTAACCGAAAGCACCCGCCATCATGAACACGAAGTACACCAGTGCCAGTACCACAAAGGTCTGCATCACACCCACGTTGGTGGGTGTGGCGAAAATCTTCATCAAATCCGCCGCCAGGGGCGAGCCAATCATGGCGCCGCCACCAAAGCCCATGATCGCCATGCCGGTGGCCATGCCGCGGCGGTCAGGAAACCACTTGATCAAGGTCGATACCGGTGAGATGTAGCCCAGGCCCAGGCCGATGCCACCAATCACCCCGGAACCCAGAATCATCATCCAGAACTGGTGCAGGTAAACGCCCAACGCCGAGATCAGCATGCCGCCGCACCAGCACAGCGCCGACACGACACCGGCCTTGCGCGGGCCGGCGTGCTCCAGCCAGCCGCCCCAGACCGCTGCGCTTGAGCCGAGCAGCACAAAAAACAGGGTGTACATCCAACCCAGGGTGGAAATTTGCCAATCGCAGCTGGTGGTGAAAAGCTGTGCGAAAAACCCGACGTCAGGCCCGCACTTGATGGCATCCTTGATGCCAAGCGCCTTCGACAACGGCAGCCAGAACACGGAAAAACCGTAGGCCATGCCAATGCACAAATGAATCGCCAGTGCCGCGGGCGGCACCAGCCAGCGGTTGAAACCCGGACCGGCAATGATCCGCTCCTTATCCAGAATACCTGGGCCTGAACTAGACATGCTTGTTTCCAATATTGAGTTTATTTTTACGCCGCGTTGCGCGGCGCAGTCCCTGCTGCCGGATGGCGTGCGGTAGATCAGGTATCTTTTGAAATTTTGATGGACGGAAACTTGGAAGAAAAATCCTTGTTTTTGGCCGCAATCGACACCGCCACCTTGCGCGCCACCGCCTTGTAAATGCCGGCCACCTCGCCGTCGGGGTCGGCCACCACCGTCGGTTTGCCCGTGTCGGCCTGCAGCCGAATCTGCATATCGAGCGGCAAGGCGCCCAGGTAATCCATGCTGTATTCAGCGGCCATCTTCTTGCCGCCGTCGGCGCCAAAAATATGCTCCACATGACCACAGTTGCTGCACACGTGCACCGCCATGTTTTCCACAATGCCCAGAATCGGCACGCCGACTTTCTCGAACATCTTGATGCCTTTTTTGGCGTCCAGCAACGCAATGTCCTGCGGCGTGGTCACCACCACGGCGCCGGTCATGGGCACCTTCTGCGCCAGGGTGAGCTGGATGTCGCCGGTGCCGGGCGGCATGTCCACAATCAGATAATCCAGCTCGCGCCAGTTGGTCTGGCGCAGCAGCTGCTCCAGCGCCTGGGTCGCCATCGGGCCGCGCCAGATCATGGCTTCGTCCTGCGCCACCAGGAAGCCGATCGACATGACCTGCACGCCGTAGTTCTCCAGCGGCTCCATGGTCTGCCCGTCTTCACTCTCGGGCCGGCCGTCAATGCCCATCATCATGGGAATACTGGGACCGTAAATATCGGCATCCAGCAGGCCGACACTGGCGCCCTCGGCGGCCAGCGCCAGCGCCAGATTGACAGCGGTGGTGCTCTTGCCCACGCCGCCCTTGCCGGAGGCCACCGCCACGATGTTCTTCACCTTGGGCAACAGCTGCACGCCGCGCTGCACCGAATGCGGCACGATCTTCATGTTGACGTTGACCGACACGTTGTCGACCCCGGCCACCCCCTTGGCGGCGGCGATCAGCGCCTTGCGAAAGCCGGGAATCTGGCTTTTGGCGGGATAGCCCAGCTCAACGTCAAAAGCCACATCACCCTCGGTGAGGGTCAGATTTTTGATGGATTTGGAGGACACGAAGTCCCGCCCGGTATTGGGATCGACCACACTTTTGAGTGCGTCCATCAGCGTCTGTTCTGTCACTGCCATTGATTTCTCCTGAAGGGCTGTAGTCTAGCGAAGACCGCTTTAACCTTGCTGGCGCAGGCAAATCGGGGTTTACCCAGGGAAGGCGTGCTTTTCCGGGTTTTCCGGGTCTGACCAGCCCCTGTGCGGCCGATAATGATTTCATGCTGAATTCCTCCCCCCCGAAGCCAACCACCGCGCTGTTGCTCACCGGCGGCGGCGCACGCGCGGCTTATCAGGTTGGGGTGCTGGAGGCCATCGCCGACATCCGCAAAGCCGCCGGCGCGCTCGCCCACGCCAACCCATTCCCCATCATCACCGGCACCTCGGCCGGCGCCATCAATGCCTCGGCGCTGGCCTGCGGCGCCGATGATTTCGATACCACCGTGCGCCGCATCGCCGATGTCTGGAAACATTTCCATGCGGAGCAGATCTACCGGGCCGACTCTTTAAGCATGCTGCGCTCGGGCGCCCGCTGGATGACGCTGCTGTCGGTGGGCTGGCTACTGGCCAAATGGCGCCGGCTCAAGCCGCGCTCGCTCCTGGACAACACGCCGTTGGGCGAGTTGATCAAGCAGCTGGTTCCCCTGGAACGCCTGCCCTATTTGATTCGCAAGGGTCATATGCAGGCGCTGGCAGTTACCGCATCAAGCTACAGCTCGGGCGAGCACATCACTTTTTTTGAAGGTCACAAGCGGCTCAAGCCGTGGGTGCGGTCGCAACGGCGCTCGGTGCGGGATCGCATTACCCATGCCCACCTGCTGGCGTCCTCGGCGATTCCCTTCGTGTTTCCGGCCACGCCCCTGCAAATCGACGGACAGACCGAGTATTTTGGTGACGGCTCCATGCGCCAGTCTGCACCGGTGGCAGCCGCTATTCATTTAGGAGCAAGCCGGATCATGGTGGTGGGGGCCGGGCGCATGCACGAGCCCAAAAGCGAGGCGCATCGGCACAGCAACGGCAGCTACCCCTCACTGGCGCAGATTGCCGGCCACGCCCTGTCCAACATCTTTCTGGACGCCTTGGCCGTGGATGTGGAACGGGTGCGCCGCATCAACCTGACCTTATCACTGGTGCCGCCTGAGGCGCGCAGTGCCAGCGCCCTGCGGCCGGTGGAACTGCTGCTGATTGCGCCCTCGCAACGGCTGGACGCCATCGCCGCCCGCCACGTGGGCGATTTGCCACCGGCGGTGCGCACCATGCTCGGGGGCGTGGGAGTTTCTTCAGAAAAAGCCGACGTCAAGGGAGCCGCATTGGCCAGCTACCTGCTGTTCGAGACCGGCTACACCCGTGAACTGATGGCACTTGGCTATGCCGATGCGCAACGGCAAAAAAGCGAGGTCTGCGCCTTCTTTGGCTGGACCGATTCCTAACCGCCCGAAGCCGCCGACCAAACTGGCTCACGCCATGCGCGGCTGAAAGCCAGGGACGCAGGCCACCTCAGCCCGAGCGGCGGCCGGCCGTGTTGCCCGAACCAGCAAACGCTAGTGATTCAATACTATTCGCATGCTGGCGCAGGTCTTACCTCAACGGGTATCAGGGTGGCAATATTTTCCCCCTCCTTTTTCACAATCTCATTGACTGACAAGTAGCACGCCTTCCCATCCCTCGTGAATCCCACTTCATAGTCCTTTGCGGGTTCAGAAATGAAGTAAATATCACCCGTGCAAGAGGCACCAGAGGTATAGATTGATGTGCCATTGGCAGGGTAGAAATTGTCTACATCCTTGAATCCAAGAGTTAGCGTGGTCGGCTTGTTGCCGGGAATTTCGAATTCCTTGAAATACGCTTTTGACAATGCGCCATCTCGGGTCGACAAATTTTTCGACACAACGGTTTCCGGCATGCCGATGCTTGTGTTCTTGATGGTTCCGGCAAATGAACTGAAAGCGTCCCCGAACCCTCCACTGACTTTTATTCCGTCACTGCTGAAAAAGCTCTTGTGGCAACTCATTCCTGGGTAAATTTTCGAGCCGGCCCCATTCTGTCCAAATACCCGAATTCTTGAGCTTGGCCTTTCTTCAGGATTGTTGGGCTCGGATTGGGACAACGCCGTCAAACTGATGAGTGCTGCCGTGGAAAAAATAGCCGCAAGGTGAATTGTTTTCATGGTTTCTAAGTTGCTACAAGGTTTATCAGGCTTTTGCCTGCGATGGTAGTCGTCAGTGATGGGAGTGAGTTTTGCGTTTGCTTGTTTGCTCTGGCTGTGGTGGTTGGGCCGAGCCTGGTGGCGGGGTTGGCATGTCGTAGTAACCGAATCTCGTCGCTTTGTGCGCGCGCCCACAGCGAAGGCCAAGCAGGCGTCGGTCCACGCCCGCCGCCGCAAACCCGAATGGGTCGTCACGGAAGTGCTGCGCTTGAAGGTCCACATGGGGCGCTTGGGTTGTCGCAAGATTGCCGATACCTTTAATGACTTGCATGCCGCCAAGTCGGCTTGCACGGTGGGCAAGACCTTTGTCGCCGAATGCCTCAAGGCCAACCAATACGCCCTGGCGTGTTTGCGCAAAGAGATGCGCAAGCAATTGCCGCGCCCGGTGCCGATCAACGCGGTGTGGGCGATGGACTTGACCTTCTATACCGATGCCACCGGGCGCCAACAGATGGCCCTGGGCATCCTCGACCACGGCTCGCGCTTGATCACCTGCTTGCACACGCTTGTGAACAAGCGTAGCTGGACGCTCCTGGGCTATCTGTGTCTGGCCATCGGCAGGCACGGCAAGCCGGGGCGCATCCGCACCGACAACGAAATCATCTTCACCAGTTTTGTGTTCACCACGTTTTTGAAGCTGGTGGGCATTCGGCATCAGCGCATTCCTACCTGTGCACCCTGGTGCAACGGAAGAATCGAGCGCTTGTTTGGCACCTTGAAGCCGCTGTTGCGTCAGCTTGTCATTCCCTCCAAAGCGGCACTGCAAAAAGCCCTGGAAGAATTCACGCTGTTTTACAACCATGCCCGTCCGCATCAGATCCTTGATGGGCTGAAACCGGCGGAAAAGTGGAACGGCTGGAGCAAAACGGACATGGTGCAGACGCAACCAAAACGTGCGGTGCTGGTGCAGGCGCTCGATGGATTGATGGTGGGCTACTGCATGCGCAGATAGCGCAGCGAACCAGCAAGCTGAATTCATCGCTGAAAGGTCACTGTCCGCTTAGGGCGGGAGGCGACTCGCCAGGATGTTGAAGTTTGCTTAAAAAGCAGGCAAAGAGGCATTTGAAAAAGTGACGGACTTGCACGGTTGAAAGCAAAGGACGGTACAAATCTCGTGAAAAACGGGGTTGAAAATACATGCCGGGAGCAGAACAGGTCAGCGGACATGACACCGATGTGACGTTTAAGAAGGAACTCAGCGACAGGTGTTGAACCAATCAGCACTCAGGCGCCTGCCTGAATGCTGACTTTCATCACGTTGTTTACCGGGTGTAGTAAACAGTGGTGGAGAGTGCGGTTGGATAACCGTCCGCATCAAGTGCAGACTTCGAATCGCTGGGGTACAGCTTGCCGGTGTCCACATCTAACAAGCCTTTAGAGTTGCCGCCAGTTGCGCTGCCATCCGGCGTCTTGGTCAGGGTCAGGCCACTGCCACCGTCCGCTCCGCTCGTGGAGCCTGAGTACGCCAGACTTACCCGCAGAACGTTGGTCTTACCTGCTACGCTACCCTGCGAAAAGGTTGCCGTGTAAGTCTCGGTAACCTTACCGGCTTTGATGGTGCAGGCTGCATCGGTATAGGCGGTCAGAGTGGCTGCCAGCGTTGTGTCAGTGATGACAGTTGGGTCAGCGGTGAACCAATAACTGGAGTTGTACGGAAAACTGCTGAAGCAGCTCCCAACGTCCATGCGGTGCCAGGTGCCCAGGAATTCAGTTTTATCCAATACGGCCGCCGCATTGGTCACCGTTGTGGTGCTAGTGCTAGTGCTATCACCGCCACCTCCACCGCAAGCAATCAGGGTCAGGGCCAGTGCGCTGGCAAGTGCTGTTTTCACGAGTTTCATCGGTTTTTTCTTTAGAATTTTTGGGAAGGTTGAAAAACCAAAACCAGTTTCCCAGGCCGGTTTTGACGAATTCATTGAAGTGCAGGCTCAGAACGACCAGTTCAAACTGAACCCAACCACACTGCTGGCGGTCTTGAAACCCTCGGGCTTGTACAAAGGGGCACCGATGAACAGGTCGTACTGAAAACTCTTGATACCGCCGCACACGCCAATGACGGCGCCGGCGAGCCACTTGCCCCCTCGGGGCCGCCCAGAGCGCCCTGCAGCCAGTCGAAGCGACCAGCGTCTTCGCCCCGCAATTCCACCTGGAGGATGGTGAAGCAGGGAGTTTCCGATTCAGGCAAGCTTTGGGCAACGGCCGCCGCCGGGGTGGGCAGGCGAACATCCGGGGTGCGCTCCTGCTGCTCGCGCAGCCGGGTTTCCCGCTCCTGGGCACGGCGCTGCTCGGCGGCGTCGCGCTCAGTGCTGGCGGAGGCTTGCGCGTGCGCCAGGGTAGCGGTGAATGAAAGTGTGCCGCTGATTAGAGTGGCTGCAATGAATAGGTGTGCATATTGACTTGCTGATTTCCTCGCCTGCATATCGCCTTTTTTGTATTCGGTGGTCTGTGCCGCCGTAATTTGTGGTCTATCGAAATTAGTCTAGCTGTTTGATGGCAGAAATCCCCCGACTAAAATCACAGGCTGTCTCTAGAAAGCCGAACCTTGATGTCACGCAAACTTTTCGTCACCACCGCGTTGCCGTATGCCAACGGCAATTTCCACATCGGCCACATCATGGAGTACATCCAGGCCGACATCTGGGTGCGCTACCAGCGGATGATGGGCAACGAAGTGAATTTTGTCTGTGCCGACGATGCGCACGGCGCGCCGATCATGATTGCGGCGGAAAAAATGGGCAAGACGCCACAGCAGTTCGTGGCCGACATCGCCGCGGGCCGCAAACCCTATCTGGATGGCTTCAACATCGGTTTTGACAACTGGCACTCGACCGACGGCCCCGAGAACCATGCACTGGCACAACAGATTTACCGCGACCTGCGCGACAACCCAGGCGGCTCGCTGATCGAGACCAAAGTGATCGAGCAGTTCTTCGACGTTGAGAAGAACATGTTTCTGCCCGACCGCTTCATCAAGGGCGAATGCCCGAAATGCCACGCCAAGGACCAGTACGGCGACAACTGCGAAGTCTGCGGCGCCGTGTACGCGCCGACCGACCTGATCAACCCGTTCTCGGCCCTGTCAGGCGTGACGCCGGTGCTCAAAAGCTCGGAGCACTTTTTCTTCAAGCTGTCAGACCCGCGCTGCGTGGCTTTTCTGGAAGACTGGACGCAAGGCAAGGACGAAAGCGGCAAGCCACGGTTGCAGCCCGAAGTGGCCAACAAGGTCAAGGAATGGTTTTCCGTTCGCACCAACCCGGACGGTTCAAAAAGCGAAGGTCTGGGCGACTGGGATATTTCCCGTGACGCACCCTACTTCGGCATCGAGATTCCGGATGCGCCGGGCAAGTATTTTTATGTCTGGCTGGACGCGCCGATTGGCTACCTCGCTTCCCTGAAAAACCTGTTGGACAAACGCGGCCAGAGCTATGACGACTACATGGCCGATCCAAAGCTGGAGCAGTACCACTTCATCGGCAAGGACATCGTCACTTTCCACACGCTGTTCTGGCCGGCGGTGCTGCACTTCAGCGGCCGCAAGACGCCCAACAATGTGTTCGTGCACGGCTTTTTGACGGTGAACGCTGAAAAAATGAGCAAGAGCCGGGGCACCGGCCTGGACCCGCTCAAGTACCTCAGCCTGGGCATGAACCCCGAGTGGCTGCGCTACTACATCGCTGCCAAGCTGAACGCCCGCAACGAAGACGTGGAGTTCAGCCCGGAGGATTTCATGGCACGGGTCAACAGCGATCTGGTCGGCAAATACATCAACATTGCCTCACGGGCGGCGGGCTTTATTGCCAAGCGCTTTGACGGCAAGCTGGGCGAAATCTCAGCCGACGGTGCGGTGCTGCTCAATCAACTGCGGATCGAGCGCGTGAGTATCGAGCAACTGTATGAGAGCCGCGAGTTTGCCAAGGCGCTGCGCGAAACCATGCTGCTGGCCGACCGCGTGAACGAATACGTGGACGCCAACAAGCCCTGGGAGCTGGCCAAGCAAGAAGGCATGGAGGCCCGCCTGCACGATGTTTGCACGGTGTGCATGGAAGCCTTCGCCGTGCTCACGGCCTACCTTAAACCGGTGCTGCCGGCGCTGGCCGCGCAAGTGGAGACTTTCCTCGCCATTGATCCCCTGACATTTGGCAGTACCAGTCAGGGCTTCAGCGCGGGCCACCGCATTGGCAATTACCAGCACCTGATGCAGCGCGTTGACATCAAGCAGCTTGAAGCATTGTTTGAGGCTCCAGCCCCCGTCGAACCTGCGCAGGAAGCTATTGAATCAGTAGCACCCGGTGGCGAAGAAATTGCCCCGACGATTGGCATTGACGACTTCAGCAAGATCGACCTGCGCATCGCCAAAATCGTGAATTGCGAAGCCGTTGCCGGTTCCACCAAACTGCTGCGCCTGACGCTCGATGTCGGTGAAGGCACCGACCCGCAGGGGAGTCCAATCCTGCGCAACGTCTTCAGCGGCATTGCCAGCGCCTACCAGCCCGAACAACTGATCGGCAAACTCACCGTGATGGTGGCCAACCTGGCGCCGCGCAAGATGAAGTTCGGCATCAGCGAAGGCATGGTGCTGGCGGCCGGCCATGCAGATGAAAAAGCCAATCCCGGCATTTATGTGCTGGAGCCGTTTGCCGGAGCGCAGGCAGGCATGCGGGTCAGGTAAACGGCGCTGAAACCATGACCCAGCTGATTCTGGCTACTCTCATCTTGTTGCTGGGCGCAGGGCTTTGCCTATTGCCCATGCGCAACGCAACGCGCGCTGGCTTGGGGCTGGGCTCGCAGGCGCTTGCCACCCTTCTGGTGTGGGCCGCCGCTTTGCCGGTCCTGTTTGGCGCCCCCGAGATCACGGGCGAACTGGCCTGGACCTACCCGATCGGGGCGTTTCGCATACGGCTGGACGCGCTGGGCGCGTTTTTTCTGGCCTGGTCCTTGCCGATGACGCTGCTGGGCAGTGTCTACGCCGTGGGCTACCTGCGTCCCTTCTTCAAGGGGCCGCGACATCTGGGAATGCATTACGCGCTGCTCAACATGACCTCGCTGGCATTCGTGCTGGTCTACACCGCAGAGCATGCACTGATTTTTCTGTTGGGCTGGGAAATTGCAGCCCTGGCCGCCTGGCTGCTGGTGATCTGGGACTACACCAACCAGAAGGTGCGTTTTGCCGGCTTCAACTATTTGGTCTCCACGCACTTCGGACTGATCTTTCTGGTGGCAGCCGTGATGATTCTCTACACGCACACCCACTCCTGGTACCTGAGCGACTTTGGTCATTGGTTGCACCAAAACGCGGGGACCGGGCGCAATGTGGTGTTCCTGCTCCTGGTCACCAGTTTTGGCTTGAAATCCGCATTCTTCCCGTTCCATTCCTGGTTGCCGCGCGCCCATGCGGCGGCGCCCGCCCATGTATCGGCACTGATGTCGGGGGTCATCCACAAGGCCGGCTTATACGCGTTGGTGCGTTTCGTCTTTCTGATCGGCAAGCCGGATGAATGGATGGGCTGGTTCCTGATCGGCTTCTCCGCCCTGTCGGCGGTGGTGGGCGCCCTGTACACGGTGAGCCAGCGTGACCTGAAGCGACTGCTGGGCTACTCGTCGACCGAGAACGTCGGCATTGCCGGCATCGGCTTCGGCGTCGGTTGCCTGGGACTGGCCTGGAACCAGCCTTTGCTGGTGGCGCTCGGCTTTGCGGGCGGCCTGATGCATTTGCTCAACCACGCGTTCTTCAAATGCCAGCTGTTCTACGCGGCCGGGGCCGTCTACCAGGCGACGCATACCGTCGACCTGGAGAAGCTGGGCGGTCTGTCGCGCCTGATGCCGTGGACGGCGCTGAGTTTCATCCTCGGGGGCGTGGCGATCTCCGCGTTGCCGCCGCTCAACGGTTTTACCAGCGAGTTCGTCATCTATTCAGCTCTGTTCAACAGCGCGTCCATTGGCGTCTGGGCCAAGGTGGCACTGTGCGCCGTCGGCGCGGTGCTGGCCTTTGTGGGCGCAGTCTCCGCATTGAGCATCACGCGCGCTTTTGGCGTTATCTTTCTCGGCAAGCCGCGTAACGCCAGCGTGGCGCCCCCCACCGAGGTGAGCCGCTGGATGCTGCTGCCGATGGGCCTGCATTCGGTGGGAGTCATCGTGCTCGGGGTGCTGCCTGTTCTGGGCTTCATGCTGGTGCAGGGCCCCACCGAAATCGCACTGGCGTCGCTCCCAGCTTCAGGCACCAACGTGTTGCAGCCCATCAGCGAAACCTTGACGCGCATCGGCATGATTTCAGGTGCGCTCGCGCTGTCAATCGCGCTCATTCTCTGGCTGCGTTCCAGGGTGGCGTCTCGGCCGGGCGCGAGCCATCCGACATGGGGTTGCGGCTACGGTGCCCCGAACCCGCGCATGCAATACACCGGTTCCAGCTTTTCCTGGGACTTCAGTGCCCGCTTCCGTGGCGTGATGGTGATGCTGCGGAGGAAGAAGGCGCCGACGGGCTATTTCCCGACGGACGGCTATGTCATCACTGATTGTGTGGACGCGGTGGAGCGGCGGCTTTTTTCGGTGATTGGTCACGGCGATGAGTCGGCCAGCGTCCTGTCGAGCAAGTTGCGCGAAGACGATCCGCGCATTGCCTTTGCAGCTGCTCTGATCTTCATCGTCATCATTGCCGGACTGGTCGTGTTCTCTGGAGGGCCGCTGCAATGAGGCCGTTCCTTGAACTCGCCCATGTGCTCATCGCACTGGTCATGCCGATCCTGATGGTCGGTCTCGTGAATCGGACCAAGTCCCTTTGGGCCGGACGCAAGGGACCGCGCCTGTTGCAGTCGGGCTGGGACTTGCTGCGTCTGCTGGGCAAGCGGCCGGTCTACAGCGTGGTCGCCACGCCCTTGTTCCGGGCCGGCGCCTGGGTGGTATTGGTGGCGTCAGTGCTGGCGGCGATGATCGCGCCGATCATGGGCAACGTAGCACCCCTTCAATTCGAGTACGACTTCATCGTCTTCGCCTACACACTCGGCCTGGCGCGCATCTTCCTGATGCTGTCGGCGATGGACGTCGGCAGCTCGTTCGAGGGCATGGGGGCCGCACGCGAGGCTTCATTCACAGCCTTCGTCGAACCGGCATTATTCCTGCTCATCGGTGCGGCCAGTGTGGCCACCGGTCAAACCAGTTTCGCCGGACTGATGGGCCATCTGCACCAGGCCGAATCCTTCCGCTGGCTGGTGCTGCCGGCTGTCATGGTTCTGTTCATTCTGTTGCAGGCCGAGGCCGCGCGGGTACCGGTGGATGACCCGCTGACGCACCTTGAGCTGACCATGGTCCACGAGGTGATGATCCTCGACCACAGCGGGCCGGAGCTGGCCGCGATGCAGTACGCGGCAGCGCTGAAGATGACGGTCTATGCGGGACTGATCGCGGCACTGCTCAACCCTTTCGATCCAGCGAGCGCACCGATCGCCTGCCTGCTCGCCTCGCTGTTGATCATGGGTGCCGTGGCCGTGGCGGTGGGTTGTGTCGAGTCGTTGGTTGCACGGTTGCGCATGCGACTGGTGCCGCGCTATCTGATGCTGGCGTCTTTGCTGGCGGCCCTGTGCCTCGGCGCTGCGGGCTGGGTGGGGAGGTCCTGATGATGCTGCCGTTGATTGTTTTTCTCGTTGCCGTCATCATCCCGGTCTTCTTCAGCAAGACCCGGTCAGCACCGCTCTGGCTCGCCCTGCAGGCGCTGGCGCTCGGCTGGAACGGTGTCACGCATCACGAGGCTATCTCGATCCATTCGTTCATGGCGCTGCTGGAGGTGCTCGTCGTGCGCGCTGCCATCGCACCCCTCTTGCTGCACCGGGCAATCCAGCTGCGGGCGGAGCCGAATCTCGACCTCATGCCATCGAACCTTTTTACCTGGTTGATTGCCATTGTGCTGATCGTACTGGCGTTTAATTTCGGTTCACCCGTCATGACCGACCGCCAGGCGCTCACACTCGGGGTTATCGGTGCGACGGTGGCCGTGGCCTTATTGCTGCTGTCGACCAACAACTCGCCCCCGGCCCAGCTAGCCGCCGTATTGTTCATGGAAAACGCCCTGGCGTTGTTCGAATCCTTGCTGCCGGAGCCCTGGCCACTGCCGGTCCACGGCGCGTTGAGCGGCATCTACCTGTTAACGGTCGGCGTGGGCTGCTGGCTGATCGGAGCCCCCGACTCGACTGCGATAGCGGTTGAGTCGCCCGGGGCGGAGCATCACGCATGAGCCAAATTGACATTGTTTTGACGCACAAAAACTTGATCCGGATTGAACGTCACCTGTGGGTCGGGCCCACACTGGTGGCGCTGGCGCTGGCCAGCCTGCTGCTGTGGGTGACCGTCTTTGTGCAAACACCGCTGTCTGAAATGCCGCGCTACTTCGCGCAGCGCTACTTCGTGCTCGACGCCACCTCAATGCTGTTCCTGCTCGTCATCAACAGCGTCTTTCTCGGCATCAGCGTGTACATGTCCTCGCGCGTCAAAACCTCTCGGGTGCTGGCCCAGAGCATGCAACCCCGGGCGGCGCTCACGCTGGCATTCATGGTGGCAATGAATCTGGGGGTGATGGCAAACAACCTGCTGCTGCTGTGGGCCTTCATCGAGCTGACCACCTTGTGCGCAGCGCCACTGGTCGCGCAAGGCGATGCGAAGGCGCCGCGCCGCGTCGCCTGGAACTACCTGTTGTATTCGAGCATCTCGCTGGCCCTGACTTTCCTCGGCATCATGTGCCTCACCCGATCGGCACAGCTGCAGGGCCTGGAGATGAATTTCGCGCTCGACGAGATGGCGCGGGCCGTGCCCCTGGTGAGCGACAGCTGGCAGCGCCTGGGGCTGGCGCTAATGCTGTTCGGTCTGGGCAGCAAGCTCGGCCTGGCACCGCTGTACAACTGGATGCCCGAGACTTACGAAGCCGCGCCCGCGAGCACCAGCGCACTGCTGGCCGCCGTCCAGTTCAACATCAGCGTAGTGGCGGTATTCCGGATCCTGCATGTGTTTCGCGGGCAGGACCCCGGCTTCGTGTCACATGAGCTGCTGATCATGGGCTGCCTGTCGCTGCTGGTGGCCGCCATTCAGGTGATGGCCGCGCGAAACTACAAACGCCTGGTTGCCTATGCGTGCGTCAGCTCGTCGGGGGTCATCGCGATCGGACTGTCGGTGGGCAAGGCGGCAGCTTACGGCGTGTTGCTCTACATTGTCAGCAACGCCTTCGTCAAGGCACTTCTGTTTCTCACCGCCGGTCGACTGCGGGCCGTTTACGGCACCAACGAGGTCAAGGCGCTGAGCGGGGTAATCCGGGTGCTGCCGTTCTCCGGATTGATGTTCGCCGTGGGTATCTTCGCTCTGCTGGGCTTCCCGCCATTTGGCAGTTTTCTGGCTGAGATGCTGATCCTCTCGGGCATCGTGCAATCCGGCAACATGATCGCGTTCAGCCTGATGTGCGCGATGCTGACGATCATCTTCGTCGCCACCGGCCGCTCAATCTTTCCGATGTTGTGGGGAGCGTCGGACCGGCAGGACCCGCCCATTAACGAAACCTGGGTAACAGCGGTACCCAAGCTTGGCTTTGTCGTCGTCCTGATTTTGCTTGGCGTCTACACGCCAGCGCCTCTCAGCGAGCTTCTGGTGCAGGTGGCGCAATCGATCGGGGGCCAATGATGGAAACTGCCAACTCTCTGGTCATGTTTGCGACCCAGGAGATCGCACCACGCGGTCTGCACGAGTGGGCTCGCCTGTGCGCGCAGGGCCTTGCCGCCGGCGAACGCATGCTGACTCTGTTTGGACGCCCCGCTGCGGATGACGCGGTACTAACGACGGCGGTTCTGCAAGGCAGCGACGGACGGCTCAGTGTGCTGCGCGGCTACGGCAAGCACTATGAATCGTTCCCGTCCCTCACGGCGCAGTACCCCGCCGTGCAGATGTTCGAACGTGAGTTGTGGGAGCAGACGGGGCTCACCCCGACGGGACATCCCTGGCTCAAGCCTGTGCGCTACGAGGGCACACGCCAGCAGCGCATGAACGAACACCCTTTCTTCACGGTGCGCGGGCAGGAGGTTCACGAAGTGGGCGTTGGCCCGATTCATGCCAGCGTGATCGAGCCTGGACATTTCCGCTTCATGTGCCACGGCGAGCAGGTGCATCACCTGGAGATCCAGCTCGGCTACCAGCACCGTAGCGTCGAAGCCCTGTTGCTGCGCCGCCCACCGCTTGCCCTCACGTCACTGGTCGAGTCCATCGTCGGAGACACCAGCATCGCCTACGCGTGGGGCTACTGCGCCGCAGTAGAAGCCCTATCTGATGCACCGGTGAGCATGGCGTCGGACCTTGTGCGCGGTATCGCGCTGGAGCTCGAACGCATCGCCATGCACCTCGGAGCCCTTACCGGGATGGCCACCGACATCGCGTTCCTGCAGGGCGGTGCTACCTACGGGCGTCTGCGTACTGCCATCATCAATGCCTCCATGCGTGCCTGCGGCAGCCGCTTTGGCCGCGGCTGGCTGCGCCCCGGCGGTGTGCGGTTCGGCATCACCGACGAGTTGCGGCGGGACCTGCTCGCCACCCTTGCCGCCTTCGCCCGGGACATCGCCCAGGTCAACGACCTGATGCTCAGTGCCCGCAGCGTGCAGTCCCGGCTTCAAGGCGTCGGTGTTGTCAGCCACCGGGCAGCGCTGGAAATCGGTCTTGTGGGCCTGGCGGCGCGTGCCAGCGGCATTGCCGTTGACACGCGCGTCAGCTTGCCCGGACGGCTGTACACCAGCCACCCCGTGACGCTCTTGACCGAAGAGACGGGGGACTGCTGGGCGCGGCTGAAGCTTCGCATGCGAGAGGTCGACGAATCCGTCCGCTGGTTGAATGAGGTGCTTGAAGCGCCTGAACCCGGCTTTGACGTCGAGACGCCGATACCGGTCGGGCCGCTACGGCCTGACACGCTGTGCGTCTCGGTACGCGAAGGTTTTCGTGGCCCGGTGGTCCAGGCACTGGAGACGGGTACCGATGGTCGGCTGCTGCATTACAAGGTGCAGGACCCGTCTCTGCAGAACTGGTTTGGCTTGGCACTCGCTGTGCGTGACAACGAGATTTCGGACTTCCCCATCTGCAACAAGAGCTTCGATCTTTCCTACTGTGGCAATGATCTCTAGGACAAACGATGCTTAAATCTATCGCCGTCAGAGTGTCCCAGGGGACGCAGTACATCAAAGATCCACGCACCGCCAACCCGGTAGGCCTTCGGGGCAAGCCGGTCATTGGCAACGCAGCCTGCGGGAGCGCCTGCACAGCTTGCATGGCCGCCTGTCCCACCGGGGCGATCACACTCAACCCGGTCCAGATCGACCTCGGGCGCTGTGTGATGTGTGGCGATTGTGCGCCGGTCTGCCCCAGCAGAAAACTCACGTTTACCAACGACTTTCGGCTGGCCTCCACGGATCGTGCTGCGCTGATGGTGAGTGCATCGCATCCGGACATTGATCCGATCAAGGTCTCAAAGGCCCTGCACCAACGCTTCGGTCGTTCCCTCAAATTGCGTTCGGTCTCAGCGGGTGGCTGCAACGGCTGCGAGTTGGAGGTTAATGCGCTGGGCAATGTCAACTTTGACCTGGGTCGCTATGGTATTGATATCGTGGCATCGCCCCGGCACGCGGACGGTTTGGTATTGACGGGGCCCATCACGCGCAACATGGCGCAAGCGTTACAAACTTGCTGGGACGCTATGCCAGAGCCCAAACTGGTGATTGCCGTAGGGGCTTGTGCGATATCAGGCAGCCCCTTCGAAGGATCGTCGGCCGTGGAGCGCAGCTTTCTGGAACGATTCAAGCCCACGCTTTACGTACCGGGATGTCCACCCCACCCACTCACCTTCGTTTGCGGCATTCTCGACCTGTTGGGCATCCCCAGCTAAACGCGGTCAAGCGCGTCGGCGTACGGCGGCCAGAATGCCGCGCAAAATTTCAATCGGTGGCGGCGGGCAACCCGGCACCACGACATCCACCGGAATCACATTGGAAACCCGTCCGCAGCTTGCGTAACTCTCGCCAAAAATGCCGCCATCGCAGCCACAATCGCCCACCGCCACCACCAGTCTGGGTTCAGGTGTGGCATCAAAGGTGCGAAGCAAGGCGGTCGTCATGTTGCGCGATACCGGCCCGGTCACCAGCAGCATGTCGGCATGGCGCGGGCTGGCGACAAACTTGATACCCAGCCCCTCAATGTTGTAGTACGGGTTGCCCAGCGCGTTGATCTCCAGTTCGCAGCCGTTGCACGAGCCGGCATCCACCATGCGAATGGTCAGGGCCTGGCCCAGGATGGCAAGCACATCGGCCTGGATACGCCCGGCCTCCTCACGTACGCCATCAACGGAATAGGGTGCGGGCTCGGTGCGAATGCCGTTTTTGGCAATCTGCTTGACTATTCTCCAGATCATAAATCCTGCCCCGAATAGCTGAGGTTGAACGACTTGTTGATGAGCGGGAAGTCAGGGACGATATTGCCGATCACGGCGTGCTCCAGTACCGGCCAGTTCTGCCAGGACGGATCGTGAAAATGGCAGCGCCGGATGCGGTGCTGGCGGGCTGCATCATCCAGCTCAAGTGCCACAAAGACCTCGCCCCGCCAGCCCTCTACCCAACCCGCGCCACGACTTGCATGATCGGGCAAACAAACTTTCTGGCGCACATCACCGGCCGGAAGCTCCGCCAGAATTTCCCGTATCAGCCGCAGTGACTCAAACACCTCGTCAAATCGCACCGCCACCCGGGCGGCCACATCGCCATTGCGGTGGGTCGCCATCTTCACCTGCAGCAGGTCATAGGGCGGCGCGGGATGGTCACAGCGCAGGTCCCACGCCTGCGCACTGGCCCGACCGGCCAGACCGGTCAGCCCCAATTTCGCCGCCAGCGCCGGGCTCACACGCCCGGTGCTCATGAACCGATCCTGCAAGCCCGCATGCTCGTCATACACCGCATGCAGGGTCTGCACTTCGCGCTGTACGGCATCGCATTGACGACACAGTTGGTCAATGTGGGCGCGCTCAATGTCGCAGGCCACGCCACCCGGCACCACGCAGTCCATCAGCAAGCGATGCCCGAACACAGCGTGGGACAGGCGCAGCCAGTCTTCGCGCAGGCGCGAGAACTGGGCCAGGCCAAAGGCAAAGGCGGCGTCGTTGCCCAGCGCACCCAGGTCACCCAGATGGTTGGCGACGCGTTCGCGCTCCAGCAGCAACGCCCGCAAGCTGGCGGCCCGTGGCGAAATCTCGCAGCGGGTCGCCGCTTCCAGCGCCATGCTGTAGGCCCAGGCATAAGCCACGGTGGAATCGCCCGACACCCGTCCCGCCAGGCGGTGCGCCTGCAGAGGGGGCAACTGCGTCATGCGCTGCTCGATGCCCTTGTGCGTGTAGCCGAGGCGCTGCTCCAAACGCAGCACCTTTTCACCCACGACGGAAAAACGAAAATGCCCGGGCTCGATCACGCCGGCGTGCACCGGGCCCACCGCGATCTCATGCACGCCGTCGCCCTCGACGCGGACAAACGCGTAGTCAAGCAACAGAGCCTCAGGAAATGCTTGCGCAGCCTCTGCATCGTGGCGCAAGGGGAAATGACCCGTGGGCCAGGCCCCATGGTTGAGCCACGGACGCTGGTCTTGGGCGCCCTCGGCACGGATGCCCGATAAATCGATTGCCGCCCGCTGCATTCTGGCGGCCGCCGGAAAAAATGGCACCAAATCAGGGTAGCTGCTCTGACCATCTTCCAGCGACAACTCCAGCCAGACCAAACCGTCCGCCATCACATAGGCCACACAAACCGTCGCGCCCGTTGTTGGCGCACCGCCCCACAAGGCCAGCAGTCGCCCACCGGCCTCGCGCACCGCCAAGGCCGCTGCCCGCCAGTCATCGGCCGTGACGCGTGCGTGCCAGATCGGCACCGGCGCCAGCACGCGTTGCAAATCGAAATTCAAGCCGGGAATGTTCATCAATTCAACCTCCCAACATTCTTGCTGCCTGCACGTACCAGGTATTGAGGTAAGGCGGAATGTACAAACCCAGCACCAAACCAAGCCCGAGGTGAATAAACACCGGCACCAAAGCGGGCGGATGAGCCAGCGGTTTGAGCGAGGTCTCGCCAAACACCATGGGCAGCACCCGAATCAGCACCGATGCAAAAGCGACGCCGAGTGCGAGAAACAAAAAAGGCGTGGCCCAGGGTTGTTCGCGCATCGCCGTGGTGAGGATGAGGAACTCGCTGGCAAAGACACCAAACGGCGGCATGCCCAGAATCGCCATCACTCCCAGCATCAGGCCCCAGCCCACCGTCGGGTTCACCTTGATGAGGCCGCGAATCTCACTCATGACCTGGGTACCGGCTTTTTGGGTCGCGTGGCCCACCGTAAAGAAAATGGCCGACTTGATGAGCGAATGCACCGTCATGTGCAACAAGCCGGCAAAGTTGGCAATCGGTCCGCCCATGCCAAAAGCAAAAGTGATCAAGCCCATGTGCTCGATCGATGAGTACGAAAACATGCGCTTGACGTCTTTTTGACGCGACAGGAAAAACGAAGCCACCACCACCGACAGCAGGCCAAACCCCATCATGAGTTGACCGGCCAAAGGCCCCTTCAAGGAGCCGTCAGTCAACACCTTGCAGCGCAGCACGGCATACATGGCGACATTGAGCAACAGGCCGGAGAGCACAGCCGACACCGGCGTTGGACCCTCTGCGTGCGCGTCCGGCAACCAGCTGTGCAAGGGCACCATGCCGACCTTGGCGCCGTAACCGATGAACAGGAAAGCAAAGGCGAGCGTGACAATGGCCGGGTCCAGCTGCGCCTTGACCGCATCCAGACTGGTCCACAGCAGCGTGGCGCCATGCGGGCCCAGTACTTTTTCGGCCGCCATGTACAGCAGCACAGTGCCGAACAGCGCCTGGGCAATGCCCACGCCGCACAGAATGAAATATTTCCAGGCAGCCTCCAGGCTCGCCGCCGTGCGATAGACACTGACCAACAGCACGGTGGTCAGTGTGGCGGCCTCCATCGCCACCCACAGGATGCCCAGGTTATTGGTAGTCAGCGCCAGCAGCATGGTGAAGCTGAACAACTGGTACATGCCGTGATACAGGCGCATGCGAGGCGGCGTCATCTTGCCGCGGTCTTGCTCGACCCGCATGTAGGGCCGGGAGAAGATGGCGGTGGTGAGCCCGACGAAGGCGGTCAGGGTGACCAGAAATACATTGAGCGGATCAATGAAGAATTGTTTGTCCCAGACCAAAACCGGCCCGTCAGCAATGATCTGCGCCGTCAGCACGCAGGCGGCGATGAAGGTGCCCAGGCTGAATGAGACATTGACGTTGCGTGCGAAATCGCGATGACCGGTGAAAGCCAAAACCAGACTGCCAGCCAGCGGGATACCCAGAACAAAAAACAGTACGTGCACGGTCAGTCTTCCTTGAGCGCTTCGAGGTTGTGAATGTCCAGACTGTCAAATTTTTCACGGATCTGGAACATGAACACACCCAGAATCAGCACCCCCACCAGCACGTCCAGTGCAATGCCAAACTCCACGATCATGGGCATGCCATTGGTGACCGTCGTGGCCGCAAAAATCAGGCCGTTTTCCATCGACAGAAACCCGATCACCTGCGGCACCGCCTTGGAGCGGGTGATCATCATCATGAAGGAGAGCAGCACGCAAGCCAGCGCAATACCGAGCGAGCCGCCGGCCATGGAGGAAGACAAACGCGAGATCGGCAAGGCCAGACTGAAGGCAAAAATCACCAGCGCAATCCCCACCAGCATCGTGGTCGGGATGTTGATCAGTGTTTCCACATCCCAACGCACATTCAAGCGACGGATAACCCGGTGCAACAGCCACGGAATCAGAACGACTTTAAGCAGCAAGGTCAAACCCGCTGAAACATAAAGATCAGGCTGATGCGTGGCATAGCCGAGCAGGATCGACGCTGCCACCAGGGCCGCACCCTGCAGGGTAAAGAGATTGATCAGGGAAACGATGCGCCGCTGGGAGATCATGGCGAACGACAGCATCAGAATCAGGGTCGCAAACAGGTTGATCAACTGGGGCACAAACTTGATCATGACACCCCCAGCAAGATGTTGACCAGCAGGCCGATCACCGCCAGCAAAAAGGCGGTGGCAAGAAATTCAGGCACGCGGAAGATGCGCATCTTCGCGCTGATGGTCTCGATGCACGCCAGCAAGACGCCGCCGATCGCCAGCTTGATGAGGAGGACCGGTAGTGCCAGCAGCAGCGCGAGTGGTGCATTGGCTTCTGCCACCCCCCAGGGGAAAAACAGCGCCAGCCCCATGCAGGAATAGGCAAACAGTTTCAGGCTGGCGGCCCATTCGAGCAGCGCCAGATGGCGCCCCGAATACTCCAGGATCAAGGCCTCGTGAATCATGGTGAGTTCCAGATGCGTTTCCGGGTTATCCACCGGCACCCGTGCGTTCTCGGCCAGCGAGACCATGGTGAACGCCACACCGGCCACCAGCAGGCTGGGGTAGATCGCCAACTCCCGATGCGCCAGCGTTTCGACGATGGTGGTGAGTGAGGTCGAGCGGGAAATCATGGAGGCGCAAAAAAGAACCATCAGCAAAGCGGGTTCGGCCAGAAAGCCGACCAGCATTTCACGCCGCGCACCGAGCGTGCCAAACGCCGTGCCGACATCCATCGCTGCCAGCGAAATGAACACCCGTGCCAGGGCAAACAAGCCCACCAGTGCAATGGCGTCGGCCGCCGGCGACAAAGGCAGGTCGGTCGACAAGGTCGGGATGATCGCGCTGGCCAGCAGCATGCAGCCAAAGACGATGTAGGGGGCCATGCGAAACAGGGTCGAAGCATGCTCGGCCAACACGGATTCCTTGTTGAACAGCTTGTGCAGGACGCGGTAGGGCTGCAGCAGTCCGGGCGCCGACTTGTTCTGCAGCCGGGCGCGCCACTGGTTCACCCAGCCAGTCAGCAGCGGCGCCAGCACCAGCGCCATCACAATCGCCATTAGCTGGGATAGCAAACCGAGTAGGCTCATTGCTTCACCACCAGCAGCACCACGATCAGGGTCACGAAGCTGTACATCAGATAGACCGCGATGCGCCCTTGCTGCAACAGTCCGATCAGTTTTGACAGGCGCTCGACCAGCCCCGCGATTGGCAGGTACAACCAATGCCACAGCGGGTCTTCTACCGTCACACGGTAGTGCGGCTGCTCATCGAAGGGCGTGGGAAGCTCCCGCTTCATGCGAAATAGAGGCTCGAAAATTTGCCGGATCGGTTGCCCAAACCCTTCCGCCGTGTCCTGCATGCGGGCGTTTTGCCAGGGATAGCCGCAGTCCCAGGGCGGGGCGCGGCGAGTCCGCCCGCTGTACAACCTGCGAACCAGCAGATAAGCCACCACAAAGCTGGCCATCACACCCAACAGGAAGATGGCAGGCGCATAGCTCGCACGCTCGATGCTCACCGGCACCAGCAACCAGCCGCTGGCCGCAACCGTCTGCGCCAGGCCGTCCGCGACCAGCAGCTGCGTCACCGGATCAATCAACGCGATCACCTGATTGGGAAGCAGCCCCAGCACCACACAGCCCGCTGCCAGCCAGAGCATGCCCATGCGTTCCCATCCGCCGGCATCATGCGCATGGGACAGTTTTTCTTCCCGCGGCTGACCCAGGAAAATGACGCCAAAGTACTTGACCATGGTGAAGCCGGACAGCGCGGCGATCAGTGCAATCAGCGCGGCCACTACCGGCACCAGCATGTTGAGAAACGAACTGGGCAGCCCGGTGGTGAACAAAAAGCTTTGCAACAGCAGCCACTCTGCGACAAACCCCCCAAATGGCGGCAATCCAGCGCAGGCCAGCACACCGATCAGACTGGGCCAAGCCACCCAGGGCATGGTGCGAATCAGGCCACCCAGCTTGCCCAGGTTGCGCTCGCCGGTGGCATGCAACACGGCACCCGTGCTGCAGAACAGCAGACTTTTAAAGAAGGCGTGACTCACCACGTGATACAAGGCCGCCGTCAGGGCCAAGGCGGCCAGCGCTTTCATGCCATAGGCCGAGAACAGCAGCGACAAACCGAACCCGACGCACATCAAGCCCACATTTTCAATCGAGGAATAGGCCAGCAGACGCTTCATCTCCACTTGCACGGTGGAGAACACAACCCCGAATAGTGCGGTGGCCAAGCCAATCGCCATCAGCAGCACACCCCACCACCAGATACGCGTTTGCAGCAGATCAAACGACACCCGCAATATGCCGTAGAGCGCAATCTTCAGCATCACACCACTCATCAAGGCCGACATGGGCGACGGTGCCGCCGGATGCGCCTCGGGCAACCAGGCGTGTAGCGGCAATAGGCCCGCCTTGGCACCAAAGCCAAACACCGCCAGCACAAACGCGACGGAACCCCAGAACGGCGACAAGTGCTGGGCCCGCATGTTGGCGAAGGTGTAGTCGCCGGTGTTGGCCTGCAACACCCCAAAACACAGCAGAATGCCCAGCGCGCCAATATGCGCCACTAGCATGTAGAGGTAACCTGCGTTGCGAATTTCGGGAATGCGGTGGTTCGCCATGACGAGGAAAAATGACGAGAAAGCCATGGTCTCCCAGACCACCATGAAGACGTAGGCATCATCGGCCATCACGACCATGGCAATGCTGGCCAGAAAAACGTGGTATTCCAGACAGATCAAGCCGGGGGGCGTGCCCTCACCCTGGCGGAAATAACCTGCGGCAAAGACCGACACACCGGCCGAGACACCGCCAATCACCATCAGGAAGAAGGCGGACAAACTGTCAAGGCGCAGATGAAACGGCAACTGGGGCAGTCCGATGGGCAAAACGGCCACCTCCGGCCCGCTACCCGCAGCACTCAAGGCCAGTCCCAGCAACACAAGGGAAAAGAGGCCACTCGCAGGAAACAGCACAGTGGCCACCAACCTGAAACGCTTGAGTGCGAACACACCCGACACGCCCGTCAAAAGCCAGGCGGCAACAACCACCAAGACCCAATCGAGATGGACCCAAGTTCCGGGGTGAAGAAAGCCGTTCATTCAGTGTCAGTAAAAAAAACAGTCTCAAATGCACATACTACTTATAGTACTCGCTGTTGTACGGCACCAGTAGCAACGCCGGCCCCGGTAAAATGCGCCAAAGAGGTTTAGTTCATGAATATTTTTTACCGCCCCAAGTACCAGTCTGACGTGACCCAGTTCATTACTCAGCTGAAAGCCAAAGACCCTGCGCTGGAGGCGAAGCAGCGCGAAGGCCGCGAACTGCTGTGGGACAAAACAGTTAGCCGCAGCGACTGGAGCGAATACCGGGCAGCCAAGGTTGCCCAGAAGCCCTACCCCTACCAGACCGACGCCCAATAGCCGCTTCCTATAAGCCGAATAGGCCTCTAGCCCCCGAATTCAGGGCGTAAGAAGCTACTTATTTGATAGCTAATCATGACCGCAACTGTTGACCGCAACGCACTTGGTCCGGCCACTGTGCCTGATCTGGTGAGCATGCCGGACGTGGTGGACCACGTGGCAGTGGCCCGGCTGTATGGTGAGCCGCTGTTTGCCATGCCGCAGGATTTATACATCCCGCCGGATGCGCTGGAAGTCTTTCTGGAGGCTTTTGAAGGTCCGCTGGACCTGCTGCTGTACCTGATCCGCAAGCAGAATTTCAACATTCTGGACATTCCCATGGCGGGCGTGACCCGCCAGTACCTGGTGTATGTCGAAGAAATTCGCGGCCGCAATCTGGAGCTGGCGGCCGAATACCTGCTGATGGCCGCCATGCTGATTGAAATCAAGTCACGCATGCTGCTGCCCCCGAAAAAGGTGGCCGAAGGACAGGAAGCGGAAGACCCGCGCGCCGAACTGGTGCGCCGCCTGCTGGAATACGAGCGCATGAAGCTGGCCGGGGCCAAACTCAACGCCGTGCCCCAGTTTGGCCGCGACTTCCTCAAAGCCCAGGTCTTTATTGAGCAGTCGCTGCAACCGCGTTTTCCGGATGTGAACGTGGTCGATCTGCAGGAAGCCTGGCGTGACATTTTGAAGCGTGCCAAGCTGGTGCAGCACCACAAGATCACGCGTGAAGAGCTGTCGGTGCGCGAACACATGAGCATGGTGCTCAAAAAACTGCAAGGCCGTCGCTTTGTCGAATTTGAAGAGTTGTTTGACGCCACCAAAGGTACGCCGGTGCTGGTCGTCACCTTCATCGCCATGCTTGAACTTGCCAAAGAAACCCTGATTGAAATCACCCAGGCCGAAGTATTTGCCCCCATCTACGTCCGCCTGGCCTACTCACCCGCGTAAATACGCGAACCTTGACACCCCTGTGACCACCTCTACCCTTCATTTTGACGTGCTGATTGTCGGCAGCGGTCTGGCCGGACTGAATGCCGCCTTGCTGCTGGCGCCGACTCGGCGCGTGGCCGTCATCACCAAACGCGCTGTACACGAGGGCTCCAGCGGTTGGGCCCAAGGCGGCATCGCCGCCGTGTGGAGCAAGGACGACAGCTTTGAGGCCCACGTAGACGACACCCTGGTGGCCGGTGCCGGCCTGTGCGACCTGGCCGCCACCCGTTTCGTGGTGGAACAAGCACCCAAGGCGATTGCCTGGCTTCAAAAGATGGGCGTGCCCTTTTCTGAAGAAGCCGGCCAGCTGCACCTGACCCGAGAAGGCGGCCACAGTGCGCGGCGCATTGTGCACGTAACCGATGCCACCGGCGCGGCCGTGCAGAGCACCCTGATCGAGCGCGTGCGCCAGACGCCCAACATCACCCTGTTTGAAAACCACACGCTGGTGGACCTGATCACCAACGCCAAGCTGGGCCTGCCCGACAACCATTGTCTGGGTCTGTACGCACTGGACGAAGCCACGGACGAAGTGCTCACCTTCCAGGCGCCGCACACCATTCTGGCCACCGGCGGTGCCGGCAAGGTCTATCTCTACACCACCAACCCCGACACCGCCACCGGCGACGGCATTGCCGCCGCCTGGCGCGCTGGCTGCCGGGTGCAGAACATGGAGTTCATCCAGTTCCACCCCACCTGCCTGTACCACCCGCACGCCAAATCATTCCTGATCAGTGAAGCGGTACGTGGCGAGGGCGGTCGCCTGCTGTTGCCCGACGGCACGCGCTTCATGCCGCAGCACGATGCGCGCGCCGAACTGGCGCCACGCGATGTAGTTGCCCGCGCCATCGACTTCGAGATGAAAAAGGGCGGGCTGGACTGCGTCTACCTCGACATTTCACACCAGCCGCTGGCCTTCCTGCAGGAGCATTTCCCCAACATTTACGCCCGCTGCCTCGAGCTGGGCATCGACATCTCGAAACAGCCGATTCCCGTCGTACCTGCTGCTCACTACACCTGCGGCGGTGTCTTGGTCGATCTGGCCGGTCGCACCGACGTAGCGGGCCTGTATGCGATCGGAGAAACCGCCTGTACCGGCCTGCACGGCGCCAACCGGCTGGCCAGCAACTCGCTGGTCGAATGCATGGTTTTTGCCCAGGCCACGGCACAGGCCATCACCCAAGCTGCAGTGCCGCCGGCGCCCGCGCTGCCGGCTTGGGACGACAGCCGTGTAACCGACGCGGACGAAGCCGTGGTGATCTCGCACAACTGGGATGAGTTGCGCCATTTCATGTGGGACTACGTGGGCATTGTGCGCACCAACAAGCGGCTGGAGCGCGCCGCTCACCGCATCGCCCTGCTGCAGGGTGAAATCCAGGAGTTTTACGCCCACTTTCACGTCACGCGTGACTTGCTGGAGTTGCGTAATCTGGTGCAGGTGGCGGACCTGATTGTGCGCAGCGCCCAGGCCCGCCATGAGAGCCGCGGCCTGCATTTCAGCCGTGACTACCCGCAACTGCTGCCAAAAGCGGTGAGCACGGTGCTGACGCCCTTGAGCGCCGCCGCGCCGGCCATGGGGGCCACATGACCTACAGTGTCAAAGAGATTTTCTACACCCTGCAGGGCGAGGGCGCGCAGGCCGGCATGCCGGCCGTGTTTTGCCGCTTTGCCGGCTGCAATCTCTGGAGCGGCCGCGAGACCGATCGGGCCGACGCCACCTGCCGCTTCTGCGATACCGACTTCGTCACCACCGACGGCACGCTGGGCGGCAAGTACGCGCAGGCCGAAGACCTGGCCGCCCGGATCGAGGCCCTGTGGCCTGCCGGCGACCGAGCCCACCGGCTGACCGTACTAACGGGCGGTGAGCCCCTGCTGCAGGTTGACGCGGCCCTGATCGACGCCTTGCACGCGCGCAGCTTTCGCATCGCGGTGGAAACCAATGGCACGCTGGCCGCACCGGCCGGTATCGACTGGCTCTGCGTCAGTCCCAAGGCCGGTGCACCCTGGGTGCAGCAGCAGGGCCAGGAGCTCAAGCTGGTCTGGCCCCAGCCCGGCCTGGACCTGCAGGCGATAGCGGCCACCGGCCAGTTCAGCCACCGTTTCCTGCAGCCGATGGACGGCCCCGACCAGAGCACCAATCTGACCACCTGCATCGCCGCCTGCCTGAGCCACCCGGCCTGGCGGCTCAGCCTGCAAACCCACAAAATCAGCGGCATCCGCTGACCCCAAACCCCGTGCAATTTACTGTCAGTCAACGCTTTTTCTTCGACGCCGCCCACACCCTGAAACGGGAGATCGAGGCCGAGGGCAGCCGCCGCATTCATGGCCACTCTTACCACGCCGAGGTCTGGCTGTCTGGCCCGCTCGACCCGACAACGGGCATGGTGGTCGACCTGGGCCACCTGCGCAAGAGCCTGGGTGACCTGCGTGAGCGGCTGGACCATCACATGCTTGACGAGGTGCCTGACCTGGGCCCACCGACGCTGGAAAATCTGTGCCTGTTCATTGCCAAAGCCATGCCCGACCTGGGCCCACAACTGACCCGCGTGCGCGTCTGGCGTGAAGCCGTGGGCGATGCCTGCACGCTGGAGCTCAACCCCTGAGTTCGGCGTGCCACGCCGCCCTATCCCATCCCCATTGATCCCGAGAAGACCCCATGTTCCGCACCCTGCTCAAGTCCAAAATCCACCGCGTCGTCGTCACCCACTGCGAGCTGCACTACGAGGGCTCCTGCGCCATCGACGAAGACCTGCTGGAGGCAGCCAACATCGTTGAGAACGAGCAGATCCATATCTGGAACATCAACAACGGCGAACGCTTCATCACTTACGCCATCAAGGGCGAACGAGGCTCCGGCATGATTTCGGTCAACGGCTCGGCCGCACGCCGCGCCGCCGTCGGCGACCTGATCATCATCGCCGCCTTTGCCCAGGTGCACAACGACCAGGTGGCCGGGCATGAACCGCAACTGGTGTTTGTCGACGACAAGAACCGGCAGACCGAGTTGCGCCATAAGGTGCCAACCCAGCACCTGTGAGTATCCTGGTGAACAGCGGTCTGCCGACCGCCTCGCTGGCCCAGCGCAGTCTGGCTGCCGTCTGGCATCCCTGCACGCAAATGCAGCGTGCCGCCCAGGTGCCGCCGCTGCCCATCGTCCGCGGCGAAGGACCGTGGCTGTTTGATGACACGGGGCGGCGCTACTTTGACACCAGCAGCTCCTGGTGGGTCAACCTGTTCGGTCATGCGGATGCCCGCATCAACGCCGCGCTCAAAGACCAGCTCGACACCCTGCCGCATGTGATGCTGGCCGGTTGTACTCACGCCCCAGCGGTGGCACTGGCGGAGCGCCTGTCGGCCTTGACCGGGGGCGTGCTCGGCCACTGCTTCTTTGCCAGTGACGGCGCCTCGGCGGTGGAGATTTCGCTCAAAATTAGCTTTCACCACTGGCGCAATCGCGGACGTGGCGACAAACGCGAGTTCGTCTGCCTGCGCCAGGGCTACCACGGCGAGACGCTGGGCGCGCTGGCCGTCACCGACGTCGCGGTGTTCCGCGATGCCTACGACCCCCTGCTGATGCGTTCGCATCAGGTCATGTCACCCGACGCCCGCCAAGCCGTAGCGGGCGAGTCCGCTACTGACGTTGCCCTGCGCGCTGCAGCCGAATTGCAGGCGCTGCTGGCATCACGACACGAGCACATTGCAGCCATCATCCTAGAGCCGCTGGTGCAGGGCGCCACCGGCATGGCCCTGTACAACCCGGCCTACCTGCGTGCCGTGCGCACCCTGTGTGACCAGTACGAGGTGACATTGATTGCCGATGAGATTGCCGTCGGCTGCGGTCGCACCGGCACTTTCTTTGCCTTCGAACAAGCTGCGCTGCCAGGTGAACCGGCTATTTGGCCGGACCTGATCTGCCTGTCCAAAGGCATCAGCGGCGGCTATCTGCCGCTCTCCCTGGTGCTGTCGCGTGACAGCATTTATGAAGCCTTTCTCGACGATGACGTGGCGCGCGGCTTTTTGCATTCACACTCCTACACCGGCAACGCGCTGGCCTGCCGGGCCGCGCTCGCGGTACTGGAGCGCTTTGAACAGGACGACGTGCTCCGCAACAACCGGCAACAGGCCACCACGCTGACTGCCGCCCTCGTTCCACTGGCCAACGACCCGCGTATCGAACACTTTCGCCACATCGGCATGATCTGGGCCTTTGACGTGCGTGAGCCGTTCGTCGGGCCCCGTTTTGCAGAGCGTTTTCACCTCGCAGGCCGGGCCCATGAACTGCTGATTCGCCCGATTGGGCGCACCATTTACCTGATGCCGCCCTATATTCTTACTGACGCGTTGTCGCACTGGCTGGCCGAGCGTGTGCTGGCCACGCTAAACGATGTTTTAAACCAGAGTCCCCCTGATGTTGATCGAGCACCTGAACCGCCAACTGCATGAACGCGACATGCAGGCGCTTAAACGCCAGCGCCGCATTGCCGAGTCGCCCTGCGCGCCACACCAACGGGTCAGCCGGGAGGGTCAGCCTGCGCGCGAGATGCTGGCGTTTTGCAGCAACGACTACCTGGGTTTGGCCAACCACCCGGCGCTGATCCAGGCGCTGGCTGACGGTGCCCGACGCTTTGGCGCCGGCAGCGGCGCCTCGCACCTGATCAACGGCCACTCGCGCGCGCATGCCGCGCTCGAAGACGAACTCGCCACCTGGCTGGGGTTCAACATTCCGAACGCCAAGGCACTGACCTTTTGCACCGGCTACATGGCCAACCTGGCCCTGCTCACCGCCCTGGGCGACGCCAGCGCGACCATTTTTTCCGACAAACTCAACCACGCCTCGCTGATCGACGGCGCGCTTTTGGCCAAAGCGCCCGTGCAGCGCTACCCGCACGGCAACTTCACCGTGCTGGCGCGACAGCTGGAAAGCTGCACCACGCCGATCAAGCTGATCGTGACCGATGCCGTGTTCAGCATGGATGGCGATCTGGCCGATTTGCCAGCTTTGCTGGCGCTGGCTGAACGCTTCGACGCCTGGCTGATCGTGGACGACGCCCATGGCTTTGGCGTGCTGGGTGACCAGGGCCGCGGCAGTCTCTCGCACTTTGGCCTGTCCAGCGAGCGCCTGATTTACATGGGCACGCTAGGCAAGGCGGCAGGGTTGGGCGGCGCCTTTGTCGCCGCGCACCCGAGCATCATCGACTGGCTGGTACAGTCGGCCCGTACCTACATCTACACCACCGCCGCACCACCGGCCGTGGCCCATGCCTTGCTTGAGAGCCTGCGGCTGATCCGAGGCGAGGAAGGCGAACAGCGGCGCGCTCATTTGCAGCAGTTGATCCTGCAACTACGCACGCAGCTGACGACCCTGATCTCGTCGCACCCCAGACTGGGCTGGCAGCTGACCGAGTCAGCCACCGCCATCCAGCCCCTGATCGTCGGCGATAACGCTGCCGCCCTGGCGTTGGCGTCGGCACTGGACACGCAGGGTTTGTGGGTACCCGCCATCCGTCCGCCCACCGTGCCGGTGGGCACCGCGCGACTGCGCATCACGCTCAGTGCGGCCCACAGCCCTGATGACATCCAGCAACTGGTGAACGGACTGACTCGCGCCGCCCAGGATTTAAGCGGTGCCTTGGCATGACGACATCCCCCTGCCTGCACGGCTGCTTCATCACCGGCACCGACACCGATGTCGGCAAAACGCGCATCAGTACGGCCTTGCTTCATTGGCTGACCCAGGCTGGCTGGCGTAGCGCCGGGTTCAAGCCGGTAGCGGCAGGGACCCGCCTGATCGACGGACATGGGGTCAACGACGATGTGCGCGCGTTACGCCAGGCCAGTTCACTGGCACTGACCGATGCCGAAGTCGGTCCCTTCCAGTTTGAGACTGCATGCGCGCCACATATCGCCGCCGAACTTGAGCACAAGAGCATCGACCGCGCTCAAATTTTGCGTGCGGCCCATGCACTGGCGACCCGTACCGACTTATTGGTGATTGAAGGTGTTGGCGGCTTTTGCGTGCCACTGGGCCCGGATTGGGACAGTGCCGATCTGGCCTCTGATATGAATCTGCCGGTGCTGCTGGTGGTCGGTTTACGCCTGGGCTGCATCAACCATGCGCTGATCACAGCGCAAGCCATCCGCGCCCAAGGTCTGCATCTGGCGGGCTGGGTGGGCAATAGTGTCAGCCCAGCGATGCCCTGGCTGGATGAAAATGTAGCCACCTTGCAGCAACGCTTTGAACGCCAAAACATTCCTTGCTGGGGTCTGGTACCGTGGCTGGAAGACCCCACCCCTGCGGCAATGGCAGCCTATTTGGAGCAGCCCGTCTTGCAGTCCTTTTTCTCGTCCGTTTCTCCTTCGTTGGTATCTTCCTGAAAACATAATATGACTACGATTTCCATCATCCCGGTTTCCTCCCTGCGTCCCGCCCCGGCCCGCGCCATCACGCCCGCCCCCCCCCCGCGCTGGAGCGTCGCGGAGATCGCCGCCTTGTACGAACTGCCCTTCATGGACTTGCTGTACCGCGCCCAGCAGGTGCACCGGGAGCACTTTGACGCCAACGAAGTGCAGCTGTCCTCGCTGCTGTCCATCAAAACCGGCGGTTGTTCCGAGGATTGCGGCTACTGTTCGCAATCAGCCAGCGCCGAAAGCGATGTCAAGGCCAGCAAACTGATGCCGCTGGCCGAAGTCATCGAAGCGGCCCAAGCGGCCAAAGACCAGGGTGCCACCCGCTTTTGCATGGGTGCGGCTTGGCGCAGCCCCAAAGAGCGCGACATGGAACGTGTGACCGACATGGTGCGAGAAGTGCGTGCCTTGGGCATGGAAACCTGCATGACACTCGGCATGCTGGAAGCTGACCAAGCCCAAGCCTTGAAAGCAGCCGGACTGGACTACTACAACCACAACCTGGACACGGCGCCCGAGTTTTACGAGAGCATCGTCAGCACCCGCACCTACCAGGACCGTCTTGACACTTTGAGCTATGTGCGCGCTGCGGGCATCAACGTCTGCAGCGGCGGCATTATCGGGATGGGTGAAGCCCGGGTGGAACGCGCCGGCCTGATTGCCCAGCTGGCCAACCTCGCGCCCTACCCCGAGTCGGTGCCGATCAACAACCTGGTGCCGGTTGCCGGTACACCGCTGGCCAACACCGCCCCGCTGGACCCATTCGAGTTCGTGCGCACCATTGCCATTGCCCGCATCACCATGCCGCTGACCATGGTTCGGCTGTCAGCCGGGCGTGAGCAGATGGACGAGGCCCTGCAGACACTGTGTTTCCTGGCCGGCGCCAATTCCATTTTTTACGGCGACCGACTGCTCACCACCGGCAATCCACAAGCCGACCATGATCGCCAGCTCTTTGCACGCTTGGGCATGAAGGCGCAAGGCGAACGCCCGGCAGTACAAACGGGTCAATGCAGATGAATGCGGTGCTGCAGGAGACTCTGGAGCGCCCGATCATTGATGCCGCGTATCTAGCCAACCCCTACCCCACCTACCAGGCACTACGGGAAGCCGGACCGATCCACTGGAGCGAAGAATTTTTTGGCGGTGCCTGGCTGCTGACGCGCCATGCCGATGTCGAAGGCGTGCTGAAAGACGCCCGCTTTTCTGCCCAACGCACCGGGGCCTGGGTCAATGACCGGGAAGATACGCGCGGCGAACTGGCAGATTTCCAGCGCCTGTTCGCCCGCGCCCTGTTGTTTCTGGACGCGCCAGATCACCCGCGCGTGCGCAAGGTGATGAATGCAGGCTTTCGCCCCGATGCCATCCAGAAACTGGCGCCACACATCGAACAGACGGTTACCGAGCTGCTCGATCAGGTTGAACACCTGGGAAATTTCGATTTCATCGAAGCCGTTGCACGGCCCCTGCCGGTGCGGGTCATCACCAAGCTCATGGGCATCGAGCACCCGCAACAGCACAACTTCATGATCTGGTCGGACGATCTCGCCACCTTCATCGGCACGCCGCAACCCACGCGGGCGCAAGCGCGTCGGGCCCAAAGCAGCTTGTTGGACATGAGCCACTACCTTGAAACCCTGTTGGCCCTCAAACGCCAAACGCCCGGTGATGATCTGACCAGCCGTCTGGTGCAAGCCGAAGCTGCGGGTGAGATCCACGGCAGCGCCGAACTGATGGCGCAATGCGCCATGCTGCTGTTTGCCGGTCACGAAACCACGCGTCACCTGCTGGGCAGTGGCCTGCAAACGCTGTTGTCTCAACCCGAGCAATGGCAACGCCTGCGGCAAGATCCGTCATTGGTGCCTGGCGCGGTACGTGAGCTGCTGCGTTTTGACAGCCCGGTGCAATACACCGGACGGCGCGTCACGACTGATCTGGTCCTGCACGGCCAACAGCTGCGTCGCGGCGATCTGGTGCTGCCGCTGATTGGTGCCGCCAATCGGGACCCGGCGCGTTATAGCCAGCCCGATACGCTGGACATCACCCGCAATGAGGGTAGTTCTCTCTCGTTTGGTTCCGGGCCCCACGTCTGCATTGGCGCCGCCGTCACGCGCATGGAAGCCGAAATCGTCTTGCGCCAATTGTTAAAACGCTGGCCCGAACTCAGCCTGGTCAATGACACGCCGCACTGGCTCAGCAACCCGCTTTACCGCGGGCTGGTGACCCTGCCGTTGCGGCACACAGCGCCCGCCTGATCAACGGCGTTACACCAAGACGGCATCGAGCCAGCCGCGCAAGCTGTTGACGAAGGCCAGGCCGGTGGCGCGCGGCAAATCGTCTACACGCACCACGGCTTCCGCCAGCCGCCCCTCGCGCAGGTAGTTGGCGCGGCCAATGCCGTCCAGCAGGCCGCAACGCAGGGGCGGCGTCAGCCAGCGTCCGTCCAAACGCACCGCCACGTTGCCGCGTGTGCATTCGGTAAGCTCACCGTGCCGGTTCCACAGCAGGGTGTCGAAGACGCCGGGCACGCTGGGCACGACGGCGTCGTAATGCGCACGGCGCGTGGTCTTGAAGCGCACGAATTCACTGTCGGCCGCTTCAAACGCCATCGGCGCCAGCGCCAGTCTGACCGGGGCCGACGCGACTGTCATCGCATGTGCCTCGGCCTGCGCCTGCCCGCGCGCATCGAGTCGCAGGCGCACCCGCCACAGACCTTGGCGATGCGCGTCGGCCAGCTGTCGCAGGCTGGCTTCGATCTGTGCTGCATCCAATGGATAGCCGAAATGCGCGGCGGCGCGGGCCAGGCGCGCCAGATGCTCCGGCGCATCGCGCAGGGCACCGTCTTGCAGCGCCAGCGTCTCCAGCAGCTCGAACGGCTGACTGGCGCGCTCCAGAAAAGCGCGTTTGTGGCGCCACTCCTGCCACTCGCCCTCGGCCGTGGCATCGGCCGTAATGCCGCTGCCAATGCCACAGCGGGCCGCGCCACGCTGCACGGTGACGGTGCGGATCGCCACGTTGAAGGTGGCCGCCCCACCGGGCCGGACCACACCGACCGCGCCGCAGTAAACACCACGCGGCCCGGACTCCAGCGCCCGAATCATGCGCATGGCACGTACCTTGGGCGCGCCCGTAATCGAACCGCAGGGAAACAGGGCCGCAAACACGTCGGCCAGTGTCGTGCCGGGCCGGGTGCGCGCCTCGACGTCCGAGGTCATCTGCCACACGCTCGGCAGAGCCTCGAGCCGAAACAGATGGGGCACACGCACGGAAAAAGGCAGCGCCACACGCGACAGGTCGTTGCGAATCAGGTCAACAATCATCACGTTCTCGGCCCGCTCCTTGGCCGAGGTGCGCAACTGAGCCGCCTGCGCCGCATCATCCTCGGCTGTCGCGCCACGCGGGGCCGTGCCCTTCATCGGGCGCACCAGAATGCGCTCGCCGTCCCAGTCAAAGAACAGCTCGGGCGACACCGACAACACCTGCTCGTCGCTGGTGTCGATGAACGCGGCATAGCCACCCGGCTGTGCCCGCCGCAGCGCCATGAACAGATCGCGCGGGGCGCCCTGCAACTCACCATGCAACTGCGCTGTGTAATTGAGCTGATAGAGCTCGCCGTCGGCGATGGCGCGGTGGATGTCAGCCATGCCTTGGTCAAACGCAGCCCGCGACAGGCCCTCGTGCCACTGCGCAAGCGCCGTGCCGTCAGCATCAAGTTCGGGCCAGGCCTGCGGCGCGTCGTGCACGCCGAACCAGGCAAGCGGACCGTCGGCCTCATGCACCGCCAGCGCCGGGTCAAAGGCCGCAGCGGCCTCGTAGCGCAGGTAGCCGACGCACCAGCGGCCCTGACGCGCCAGTGCCTGCACCGCCTCCAGCAGCGGCCGGACCTGCGCCGGACTGTGCGCGACCAGCGTCTGGCCCGGAGTGCCAAAGGCGCAGCGCAAGGGCGCGACGGCCCCCTGGCCGCCGGTATCGGCGAAATCAATCAGCGTTTGCATGGGCGTGAAGCATAGCCGGATCGACTAGACTCGCGGCACCCATTGACTCGTCCACCGACCCGGCCATGACTATTTCTACCCCAGATCCCGCCACGCCCTACGGCACCCTGCCCGCCCACGCCACAACCTCGGCACGCAAGCCAATCAGCCTGCCGCGCTTGCTGGAGATGCATGCGCGCGGTGAAAAAATCACCATGCTCACCGCCTACGACGCCACCTTTGCCGCCGTGGCTGACGCGGCCGGGGTAGATTGCATTCTGGTAGGCGACTCGCTGGGCATGGTGTGCCAGGGCCTGAGCAGCACCGTGAGTGTCACACTGGAGACCATGCGCTATCACACCGAGAGTGTCGCGCGTGGCCTGCGCCGGGCTCAGGGCGCTGCCTGGCTGATTAGCGATTTGCCGTTTGGCGCCTACCATGAATCAAAAGAACAGGCGTTGCGCAGCGCCGCTGTGTTGATGCAGGCCGGAGCCCACATGGTCAAGCTCGAAGGCGGCGGCTGGACGGCTGATACCGTGCGTTTTTTGGTAGACCGCGGCGTTCCCGTCTGCGCCCATCTGGGCCTGACACCGCAAACCGTTTACGCACTGGGCGGCTACCGGGTGCAAGGCAAGACAACCGAATCAGCCGCCACCCTGAAACGCCAGGCCCATGAATTGCAGGACGCCGGTGCCGCGCTGCTGGTGCTGGAGATGGTGCCTGCGGCTTTGTCTGCCGAGCTCACGACCGAGTTGCTGCATTGCCCCACCATCGGCATTGGCGCCGGCAACGGCACCGCCGGCCAGGTACTGGTGCTGCACGACATGCTGGGCGTCAACCTGGGCAAAAACCCCAAATTCGTACGCAACTTCATGACCGGTGCATCCGGCATTCGCGAGGCCATGCACGCCTATGTCACTGCCGTGAAAGACGGCTCATTTCCCGATAACAGCCAACACGCCTGGTAACCCTATCTATTCAGTTGAGGACAGAGCTGCGCTTCGCTACGGTCTGTCCCGCAAAATCATTACGAAAGTTGAGGACAGAGCTTCGCTACGCTACGGACTGTCCCGCAAAGCTATTATGAAAATCGTTCACACTATTTCCGAACTGCGCAGTCATCTGGCGCAGTTCAAGCACCCCGCTTTTGTGCCCACCATGGGCAACCTGCACGAGGGCCATCTGGCCCTGGTGCGGCAAGCCCAACCGCTGGGCGACGTTACCGTGGCCAGCATCTTCGTCAACCGCCTGCAGTTCTTGCCACATGAGGACTTTGACACCTATCCACGCACTTGGGATTCGGATTGCGAGAAGCTTCAAATTGCCGGCTGCGACGTGCTGTTTGCACCCAGCGAGCAAGAGCTCTACCCCGAGCCGCAAACCTTCAAGGTGCAGCCGCCCGCTGAATTGGCCGACATTCTGGAAGGCTACTTTCGCCCCGGATTTTTTGTCGGTGTCTGCACCGTGGTCATGAAGATGTTTGCCTGTGTGCAGCCGCGCGTGGCCGTGTTCGGGCAGAAGGACTACCAGCAGCAGATGATCCTCCGGCGCATGGTGCAGCAATTTGCTTTGCCCATCGAGATCGTGGCAGGAGAAACCACACGGGCTGAGAACGGCTTGGCGCTGTCATCGCGCAATGGCTACCTCAGCGAGAGCGAACGGGCTGAAGCCGTTCATCTGTCACTGGCGCTCAAAGCCATGGCCACAGCATTGAAAGCCGGTACGACCGATATCGCGGCACTGGAAGCGCAAGCCATGAAGTCGCTGACGGCACGCGGCTGGCAGCCCGACTACCTGGTGGCACGACGCCGCAGCGATTTGCAACTACCCGCACCGGGCGATGCGCTGGTGGTGCTGGGCGCTGCCAAAATCGGGGCTACGCGGTTGATTGACAATCTCGAAGTGTGAGTCAATTACCCCACTATCCTTATAGTGGAACCAGGAAAACCGACTTTTCGGTTAAGTGACCCGGCGAGTCCAGCGACTCAATTTCAAACTGCATGACGTGCGAACCCGGTACCCAAGCATCCGGTGGCGCCTGCACCCGCACGGGAACCCAGCGCTCCTCGGTCGAGGCCACCATCACCATGTTTTCAGACGTCACCACCAGACCGGGCAGGCCCGACACGGTGATTTTGTAATGTTGCTTCGACTCGGTTGCGTTCATGACCTGAAGTCGGTAAACGTTCTCAATTTCGCCGCCCGGCAGAACACGGGCCATCACGCCCCGATCACGAATCACATTCACCTTGAACGGCGTGCGCAACGCCAGACTGAGCACCATGGCCAGAACGATGAAGCCCAGCACTGCGCTGTAAATCAGCACGCGCGGCCGCAGCACATGCCGCAGGGTCTGCGACTGGGTCCAGCGCTGGGTCATGGCATTTTCAGTGCTGTACTTGATCAGCCCCTGGGCGTAACCCATCTTGTCCATGACCGTGTCGCAAACATCAACGCACGCGCCACAGCCAATGCAATCGTGTTGCAGGCCGTTGCGAATATCAATGCCGGTCGGGCAAACCTGAACGCACAAACTGCAGTCCACACAAGCACCGACGCTCAGCGTGGCGAGGTCCGTCTTGCGTGACCGGGCTCCCCGTGGCTCACCGCGCTCTGTGTCATAGGTCACGATCAGCGTGTCTTTGTCAAACATGACGCTTTGAAATTGCGCATACGGACACATGTGTTTGCACACCTGCTCACGCATGAAACCCGCGTTGCCGTAGGTGGCAAAGCCGTAGAAGAAGGTCCAGAACACTTCCCACGAGCTCACGCTCATTTGCAAAAACTCTGCGCCAAGTTCTTTGATGAGTGTGAAATAGCCAACAAAGGTGAACCCGGTCCACAGCGCCACGGCCAACCACACAAAGTGTTTGGCCGTTTTTCGCCACACCTTGTCAACGGACAGTGTCTGGGCATCGCGTCGCATACGGGCGGAGCGATCGCCCTCAATTTTTTTCTCGATCCAGAGGAAAATTTCGGTATACACCGTCTGCGGGCAGGAATATCCGCACCACAAGCGTCCGGCCACTGTCGTAAAAAGAAACAAGGCCAGCGCTGAAATGACCAGCAGCCCCGCGAGGTAAATAAAATCCTGCGGGTACAGCACCAACCCAAAGATATAGAAACGTCTGACACCCAGATCAAACAAAACGGCTTGACGCTGGCCCCACTCAAGCCACGGCAAACCATAAAACACCAACTGGGTCAGAAACACAATCCCTATTCGCCAGTTAGCGAACAGGCCCGAAACACTGCGGGGATAAATCTCTTCATTCGAAGCGAAAAACGAAATCGGAGTGGGTACGAACCCTTCTTGAGGGACGATGGGTATAACCTTTCGGGTCACAGTTGCTTTCTTGTTCAAACGCATTCTTTCCGAGAATCAGCTCTCTGTCCGTTCCCTATTTAGGGCACGGCGATGCTACCTTTGTTGGAAAGCCCACAAAGATGCAAGGGGTCTACATCATTAACCAGCCCGCTTGTGCATGTCGCCCGAGTCACGACCTGCTACAAATTAAGAAGCAGCTTACGCAGCGCCGATAAGCGGCACCAGGCTACCAGCATCCTGCCCCCCCTTCAGCGCCGAAGTGAACGCCAACATGCGGTCAATCGGTAGCCGGGCGCGCAAGCCTAAAGCGGGGTCAACGTGAATTTCGTTGGCTCCGGTTTCCAGCACATGGGCCAGGCCCGCCAGGCTGTTCATGGCCATCCAGGGGCAGTGGGCGCAACTCTTGCAAGTGGCGCTGTTGCCGGCCGTAGGCGCCTCGATAAACACCTTGCCGGGATTGAGGGCGCGCAGCTTGTGCATCATGCCGTTGTCGGTGGCCACGATGAACTCTTTGGCATCCATCTCACGCGCGGCCTGGAGGATGCCCGAGGTGGAGCCGACTGCGTCGGCCAGCGCCACCACATCGGCGGGAGACTCAGGGTGTACCAGCACTTTGGCCTGTGGATGTTCTTTCATCAGCGCTTCGAGCTCAAACGCCTTGAACTCGTCGTGCACGATGCAGGAGCCGCCCCACATCACCATGTCAGCACCGGTTTCACGCTGGATGTAGCCGCCCAGATGTTTGTCGGGCGCCCAGAGAATCTTGTGGCCTTTGTCTTTCAGGGCGCGCACGATGTCCAAGGCGCAGCTGGAAGTCACCAGCCAGTCAGAACGCGCCTTCACCGCCGCGCTGGTGTTGGCATACACCACCACGGTGCGATCCGGATGGGCATCGCAGAAGGTGCTGAAGTCATCAACCGGGCAACCCAGATCGAGTGAACAGGTGGCGTCCAGATCGGGCATCAAGACGCGTTTCTCAGGCGAGAGGATTTTGGAGGTTTCGCCCATGAAGCGCACCCCCGACACCAGCAGCGTGGTCGCCGGATGGTCACGGCCGAAGCGGGCCATTTCCAGCGAATCACTCACCAAACCGCCAGTTTCTTCGGCCAGGTCCTGCAAATCCGGATGCACGTAATAGTGCGACACCATCACCGCATTGCGCTCTTTGAGCAGGCGACGGATTTTGTCTTTCAGCGCGGCGCGCTCGGTGGGACCGGGCTCTACCGGCACACGGGCCCAGGCGTGCTTGGTCGCACAAATAGGGGCGCTGACCGCCGCGTCCGGTAGCGGCTGCTCGTATTCAACATCCATCACGGCAATAGGGATAGCAGTCATCACAAATCCTGATAACGAAATTACAGTGGAGACTAACTTGTACTCAAGTTACGTCGGAACTAAAACGCATGGAAAAGTCAACCGCCTGAACATCTTTGGTCAAGGCACCGATCGAGATTCGGTCAACCCCGGTGGCGGCAATAGCGCGCACCGTGGACAGATTGACGCCGCCGGACACTTCCAGAATGGCCCGCCCGGCATTGATCTGCACCGCATCAACCAGCATGGCCAGACTCATGTTGTCGAGCAGCACCATGGTGGCGCCGGCGTCCAGCGCCTCGGTCAACTGAGCCAGGGTTTCCACCTCGATTTCGACGAACCTGGCGCTTGGCGCCACCGTGGCGGCGCGGGCTAGCACGGCCGTGACACCGCCCGCAGCAGCGATGTGGTTTTCCTTGATCAGCACCGCGTCATACAAACCGATGCGGTGGTTGGTGCCGCCGCCGGTGCGCACCGCGTATTTCTGCGCCAGGCGCAAACCGGGCAGCGTCTTGCGTGTGTCCACGATCTGCGCGCGGTTGCCGGGCACGCCCTGCACGGCGTCCACATAGCTGGCAGTCTTGGTGGCCACCGCGCTGAGCAGCTGCAGGAAATTGAGCACGGTACGCTCCGCCGTCAGCAGGGCACGGGCCGAGCCCTCCATCTCCAGCACCACTTGGTCGGGGGTGCATCGCTGGCCTTCCTGCACCCGCCAGACGATGCGGATGGCGGGATCGACTTGTTGCAGCGCAGCTTGTGCCCATGGGGCGCCGCAGATTACAGCGGCTTCACGCGCCAGCACGTGGGCCCGGGCACGACGGCCGGGGTCAATTAATCCGGCGGTCAGGTCGCCAGCGCCTACGTCTTCCTGCAAAGCCCGTGCGGCATCGGTGTGGGCCAAAGCAGCCACGGCATCAAGAGAAAAATCAAAATAAGGAGTCATTGGGATCACACCATTCCTAATCAGTGGAGGACAGAGCTGGTTCGCTTTACGTAACTGCGGTCTGTCCCGCAAAGTCTTACATAAGCTCGGCAGTCGGCTCGCGCCCCATCAGCAGCGCCACGGCCTCGGCCGGTTGGATCTGACCATCCAGCAAAGCCACCACCGCCTGCGCAATCGGCATCTCCACGCCAAGACAGGCAGCGCGCTGCACCACGGTGCGGGCGGAATAAACACCTTCGGCCACATGGCCCAGCGACGCCACCGCCTGTTGCAAGGTCTGCCCTTTGGCCAGTGCCAGACCGACCTGCCGATTGCGTGACAAATCGCCCGTAGCGGTGAGCACCAGATCGCCCAGGCCACTCAGCCCCATGAAGGTGTCGGCCCTGGCACCCAGCGCCATGCCCAGGCGTGTCATTTCGGCCAGACCACGGGTGATCAGTGCGGCGCGGGCATTAAGGCCTAAATTCAGGCCGTCGCACAAACCGGTGGCAATGGCCAGCACATTTTTAACCGCACCACCTACTTCCACGCCCACGATGTCGTCATTGGCATAGACACGCACCGTCGGGCTGTGAAAAGCCGCCACCAGCGCGTGGCGCACCGCCGCATGGCCGCTGGCGGCCACCAGGGCCGTCGGCTGGCCGCGGGCGACTTCAAGCGCAAAGCTCGGGCCACTGAGCACTCCCGCTATCAAATCAGGAGCTACTTGCGCTTGTATCTCGTGGGCTAGCAGCCCAAAAGACTCTGAAGTTGTGGCTTCAAAGCCCTTGCACAACCAGGCCACCGGCACCCGGCAGGTACGCAAGTTAGCCAGCATGGCGCGCAAGCCGGCCATCGGCGTGGCAACAATGACCAGATCAGCCCCGGACACGAGGTTGCCGAGCTGCTCCGGGTCGGCCAAGCTGAGCGAACTGACACCCAGCGTAGGCGGCAGCGTAATGCCCGGCAAATAGCGCGTATTTTCACGCTGCGCCTGCATGGCGGAGGCCTGACTGGCATCGCGCGCCCACAGCGTCACGGCGTGTTGGGTCAGCGGATTGCTACCCGCACTGACCGCCAGCGCCGTGCCCCAGGCACCGGCACCAAGTACTACTATTTTCATAGCATGCTACACCCTGAATTCGGGGGCTAGAGGACTAAAACCTTATGAACCCTTACTGAATGATGATGCTGGGCGCATCCTCAGCGGTGGTGGTCGACTGCTGTTGCTGCTGCTCGTACATGGACTGGAAATTGATTTCCGACAGGTGTACGGGTGGAAAACCACCACGCTGGATCAGGTCTGCCACGTTGCCGCGCAGGTAGGGGTAAACGATTTGCGGGCAGGCGATGCCCATGATCTGGCTCATCTGGTCTTGCGGCAAATTACGGATTTCAAAGATGCCGGCTTGCGTGGCTTCCACCAGAAACACGGTTTTTTCCTTGATCCTGGTCTGCACCGTCGCAGTGACCGTTACTTCGAAAATACCCTCAGCCACCGGCGTGGCGTTCACGCCCAGCTGGATGTCCACCGTGGGGGACTCCTGCTCCAGCAGGATGGCGGGCGAATTGGGTTGCTCCAGGGACGCTTCCTTGAGGTAAACGCGCTGAATCTGGAAAACGGGGTCTTGTTGGTCGGACATGGTATTTATTTCAGTTAAAACAAAGCCCGCTCTGGCATAGCTTGAGCGGGCACACGATCAGGGTCGAGCAGGATTATGTCAGGTGGCGGCGTTCAACAATGGCAACAGCCCGCCCTGCCCGTCCAGCGCCACCAGGTCATCACAGCCACCCACATGGGTCTGACCAATGAAAATCTGGGGCACAGTACGCCTGCCGGTGATTTCCATCATCTTCAGGCGCTGCGCTGGATCGGCATCAATGCGGATTTCTTCGATTTGTTCAACGCCTTTGGCCTTGAGAATCTGCTTGGCTTGAATGCAGTAAGGGCAGACTGCGGTGGTGTAGATCTTGACGGCTTGCATACAATTTTTCCTGACAATCAGGCTTTTTCAACCGGCAGGTTGGCCTTTTTCCAGGCACTCAAGCCCCCGCCCAAAGACTGGGCCTGCGCATACCCCAGTTTTTTGGCAATTCCCAGCGCGCGACCCGAACGGCCGCCCGACTGACACACCAGAATGACCGGGAGCGCCTTGTTTTTCACCACACTGGGCAATTTTTCTTCGAGCTGACTCAGAGGAATGTTTTTGGCACCCCCCACATGGCACGCTGCGAACTCACTGGCTTCGCACACGTCAATAACCACCGCTTTTTCGCGGTTGATGAGCTGTACCGCACCTTCCGCCGTCAACGAGCCCCCGGTTGCGCCCTTGAGTACCGGCCAAAACAGCATGGCAGCAGAGGCCAGCGCGACGGACATGATCATCCAGTTATCGAGAATAAATTTCATTTTTTCCTTTGTTAAATTCCTGAAATCTTGCGGGACAGACCGCAGCGCCGCGATAGCTAAGCCAGCGCTGTCCCCAACTGATTCAGCGCTCATTTTAGAATGGAGGGCTGCCGAACGCATTCAGTCTTCGTATTACCCCGGCTCCGACCCTTTAAAACCACCATGCACAAACTAGTTCTCATCCGCCACGGCGAATCCACCTGGAACCTTGACAACCGCTTCACCGGCTGGACCGACGTCGACTTGACGCCCACCGGCATTGAACAGGCCAAAAACGCCGGGCACCTGCTCAAGGCGGAAGGCTACGAATTTGATGTGGCCTACACCAGCGTGCTCAAACGCGCCACCCGCACCCTGTGGCACGTGCTTGACGAGATGGACCGCACCTGGCTGCCGGTGGTCAACAGCTGGCGACTCAACGAGCGCCACTACGGCGCCTTGCAGGGGCTCAACAAAGCTGAAGTGGCCAAGCAATATGGCGATGCCCAGGTCTTGGTGTGGCGCCGCAGCTACGACACCGCCCCGCCCGCCCTGGAGGCGATCGACCCGCGTTGCGAACGGGGTGATTTGCGTTACGCCAAGCTGCCACCGGAACAAGTGCCCCTGACCGAATGCCTGAAAGACACGGTGGCACGGGTGATGCCGTTCTGGAACGAAGCGCTGGCACCCGCCCTCAAAGCGGGCAAACGCGTGGTAGTGGCAGCGCACGGCAACTCCATCCGGGCGCTGGTGAAATACCTGGACAACATCTCCGACGATGACATCGTGGGCCTGAATATCCCCAATGGCATCCCCCTGGTGTACGAGCTGGACGACGACCTCAAACCCATCCGCCATTACTACCTGGGCGATGCCGAGGCTGCCGCCAAAGCCGCTGCTGCCGTGGCAGCCCAGGGTAAAGCTTGAGTAAATAGGGAACCACCCCATCTGCCAGGCATCCAAACGGGTATATTGGGGTGGAACAGGAATATTTATGGCTCAAAAATTGAAAATTGCAGGCTGGATTTCGGTGGGTATCGTTGCAGGTGCCTTGACCACGGTTTCGCTCCAGACTGTGGCGCGCGGCACATTGGCGCCGCTGCCGCTGGAGGAGTTGCAGCAGTTGGCCGCCGTGTTCGGCATGGTCAAGAGCAACTACGTTGAGCCGGTCAACGATAAAAAGCTCATCACCGATGCCATTGTCGGCATGGTGTCCAGCCTCGACCCGCATTCGCAGTACCTCGACAAAAAAGCGCTCAAGGAATTCAACGAGGGCACGACCGGCAAATTTGTCGGTGTCGGCATCGAAATATCCCAGGAAGATGGCGTGATCAAGGTGGTGTCACCGATTGAAGGCTCGCCGGCGTTCCGGGCTGGCATCAAACCCAACGATTTGATCGTCAAAATCGACGACACCCCGGTCAAGGGTCTAACGCTCAGCGAAGGCGTCAAGCGCATGCGCGGCGAGCCCAATACCAAAGTGCTGCTCACCATTTTTCGCAAGGACGAAAATCGCAGCTTTCCGGTCTCGATCACGCGCGAGGAAATCCGCACCCAGTCCGTTCGCAGCAAGGTGGTTGAACCGGGCTACGCCTGGGTTCGCCTGAGCCAGTTCCAGGAGCGCACGGTGGAGGACTTTGCGCGCAAGGTCGAAGAGATCTACAAGCAAGAGCCCCAGCTCAAGGGCTTGGTGCTGGACCTGCGCAACGATCCGGGTGGTTATCTGGACGCCGCCGTGGCAATTTCGGCTGCATTTTTGCCGGAAAACGTCACCGTGGTGTCGGCCAATGGCCAGCTGGCCGAGAGTAAATTCACCTATAAGGCGGCACCCCAGTATTACCTGCGCCGCGGTGGCTCTGATCCCCTGAAGCACCTGCAGGAGGTGACCAAAGGAGCTCTGAAAAGCGTGCCGCTGGTGGTGCTGGTCAATGAAGGCTCAGCCTCTGCCAGTGAAATCGTGGCGGGGGCGCTGCAAGATCACAAGCGCGCCACAATTTTGGGCAATCAAACTTTCGGCAAGGGCTCGGTGCAAACCGCAGTTTGCCTTGATCCATCATTCCGCATGGACAACTGCCCGACCGCTGGCCTGAAGCTCACCACCAGCCGTTACTACACACCCAGCGGTAAATCCATTCAAGCCAAAGGCATCGTGCCCAATGTCATGGTGGACGAAACCGAAGAAGGCAATCTGTTTGCCGCGCTGCGCACCCGCGAGGCCGACCTGGAAAAGCACCTGAACAGCGGCCAGGGCATCGAGACAAAAGATGACGCCCGCGAAAAAGCCCGGGAAGAAGCCCGCAAAAAGCTCGAGGAAGAACTTAAGAAGCCGCTGGCCGACCGCAAGATTCCAGAGTACGGCTCCGACAAGGATTTCCAGCTGATTCAGGCCATCAACCAGCTCAAAGGTCACACCGTCATAGTCAGCAAGACCCTGGTTGAACGCCCGGAAGAAAAGAAAGAAGACTAAAACCCACATGACTGACGACCAGCTGCTGCGCTATTCGCGCCATATCCTGCTCAACGAGATCGGGATTGAAGGCCAGGAGCAGATTTTAGGCAGTCATGCCCTGATTGTGGGGGCCGGAGGTTTGGGGTCGCCAGTGGCCCTTTACCTCGGTTCTGCCGGCGTCGGGCACATCACCGTGGTCGACCAGGACACCGTGGACATGACCAATTTGCAGCGGCAAATTATCCACACCATGGCCCGCGTCGGCCAGCCCAAGGCCCTGTCAGCCCAAACAGCCATTGGCGCCATCAACCCGGAAGTACAGGTGACCCCGATCGTGGCACGCGCCGATGCGGCGCTGCTGGACACCTTGGTAGCGCAGGCCGACGTGGTGCTGGACTGCTGCGACAACTTTGCCACGCGCCACGCCATCAATGCGGCCTGCGTGAAACACCGTAAACCGCTGGTATCGGGCGCCGCCATACGCTTTGATGGTCAGGTCTGTGTCTATGACCCGCGCGACGCCAACTCGCCCTGCTACGCCTGCGTTTTTCCGCCCGACACCACGTTTGAAGAAACCCGCTGCGCCACCATGGGCGTTTTCGCACCCTTGGTGGGCATCATCGGCTCCCTGCAAGCCGCCGAAGCGCTCAAGTTGCTCAGCGGTGCCGGCCGACCGCTGACCGGCCGTCTGCTGATGCTGGATGGCCGCGCCATGGAGTTCACCGAAGTGCGTATCGGGCGCCAAGCCACCTGCACCGTCTGCGGCGTGGCGCACTGACGCCCCGGATTCATCGTCGTGCGGCGTAGCACGATCCGTGTCGCTTGCGGAAATCGCGCGGCAATTCAGGCTGGCCGACCGCGAACAAGCCCTGGCGGGATTGACGCGCGACGGCCTCCTCGACTGCGTAGGGCCCGAGGTTGCGGCGCCAGCGGTAAGACCAGGCTTGGCCAGCGCCCACCATCTGCGCACCCAGATCGTTGCCATCGAGCCGGATGCGCGCCAGTCCCCGGCCGTAAATATCGCGGTGCCTGACCGTCACCAGCACACGCTGGTGCAGCGCACGCTGCACCAGCATCGCACGCGAGGCCTCACCACCGGTCTGGCAGATCTCGGGCGCATCGATGCCGTCAATGCGCAGCTTGCGCGGCGGGCCACCGGCGTCTGGCTGCACCCAAAGCGTATCGCCATCCGTGACATACGAAACTTTTCCAGCAAATACCCTTGTCGCATGGGCATTGCTTGCTATTAAAATAGCAGCAGAAAAGAAGAATCTAAAAATCATAGGACGGGGCTCATAGCTCGAGAATGCTTGATTTGATCAATCAATTGTCATCGCAATACATTGAAGGAATTCGATTGAAGGCCCTTATGCTCAAGATGTACCGCACTGGTGCAGAAGTCGTGAGCGTACTGAAGCGCCTTCCAGAACGGGATTAGTACAGGGGAAAACCCATGGATTTTTCATCGCGCTCCAAAAACGTTCCTGTTAGACTCAATTTGTCCAATATCCAGTTATTCCGTGACTACCAAGGCTGCATCTTCCATGATCGATCTGCGTGATTTGCGCTTGGACGATGCACGTGCCCTGCTGGAGCATGATCCTTCATACAGCCTTCCCGAGCCGGAAGAATCGACCACCGCCTATCTACAAAGCGTCATCGACAACCTGTGCGAACTTTCCCTGAAAGACCCGCTGACAGGCTTGGCCAATCGGCGTCATTTCCGCAATGTGCTAAGCCGCGAAATTGATTCGGTGGCCCGTTCGGGTGATTCTGCATTGCTGCTAATGATGGACATTGACCATTTCAAGAAAGTCAATGACACCTATGGCCACTTGGCCGGGGACCGGGTGCTCCAGGCCATTGCCAACTGTCTGGCGACCTGCTTGCGTCCGATGGACACCGTGGCACGCTACGGTGGCGAGGAGTTCGCCGCGATTCTGCCAAGCTGCCCTGCTTCGTTTGGGAAAATCGTGGCAGAACGAATTCGTGAAACAGTGGCGAACCTTTCCATTTCGGTGTCACAGCAGGTCAGTATCCAGGTGACGGTCAGTATCGGGGGCGCCTACGCGCCCGAATGGGTTCGTTCAACGACGGCTTTGTGGACTGATCGGGCCGATATCCAGCTCTATCGGGCCAAGTCCGAGGGACGTAACCGCATTTATATCGAGCAGCAACGGGAGATCGCCGTGAGCGCAGAAGAAAAAAGTATGCTGTTCGGCCACCTCGCAATGGGTGCGCCCGCTTGGATCGAAAGTGTTTCCAGTGACGCGTCGGGTGGTGCAGCAGGCAGCGCAATGAATAAAGTGATCTGATAATGAGCGATGTCCTGAATCCTCCACAAGACAATGTGACTCCTACTGCGGTTCCCCTCAAGCCACTTGGCAAGGTGCTCGCGATCACCAGCGGCAAAGGGGGGGTCGGCAAGACCTTTGTCTCGGCCAATCTGGCAGCGGCTCTGGCCAAACGCGGGCACCGTGTTCTGGTGCTGGATGCTGACCTGGGGCTGGCCAACCTGGATGTGGTGCTCAATCTGTACCCCAAGGTCACCCTGCACGATGTGTTTACCGGGAAAGCCAAGCTCGAAGAAGCCATCGTCCGGGCACCGGGCGGTTTTTCCGTCTTGCTGGCCGGCTCTGGCATGGTCGAATATTCACGCCTGACGCCCGAAGTTCGTGACGACTTCCTGCGCATCATGAGTGGGCTGGTACCGCATTACGACATCGTGTTACTCGATACCGGTGCCGGCATTTCTGATGTGGTACTTTTTGCCGTGTCGCTGGCCTCGGAGGTTTTGGTGGTTGCCACACCCGAACCCACTTCGCTGACCGATGCCTATGCCACCATCAAGGTCCTGGTGGGTCAGCAAAAACGCCAAACCATTCGCATGGTGATCAACCAGACGGCACGCCTGGGTGATGGCCGCGCCATCACGACGCAATTGCAGCAGGTGCTGGACCGCTTTGTAACAACCGAACCCGGACGTCCGATTCGCTTGATCCATCTGGGTGACATACCTTCCGATCCATCGGTACGTCAGGCCGTGATGCGCCGCCAGTTACTGATGCAATCAACGCCCGGTTGCCCGGCCGCACTGGCGATTTCCCAACTGGCCGTTAAACTGGAAGAAACCATCATCGCCCGGGTGGCATAGCAGCTTGCAGGGCTGAAAAGCTGTCAAATGCTCAGGCGCGACCGATGATGCAGGCGGTTGCCATCAGTTCTTCCAGTAGCGCCAGGGACACGCTGCCTGACACCGAATACGGGTTCAGCTCCGGTTTCTCGGCGTACTTGAGCAAGATGGAGGCGTTGATCTTGGACATATTGACCTGCCCCATGGTCCAGCCGCCGAACCGACGTTCGGCTATTTCTTCGTAGTGCAGCAGCACGACATCCTTGTGGCGGGGATCTTTCTGGATGTGACCATACAACTCGCTCACGGCCATGCGTCCGCCTTCGATGGCCTGTAGAAAAATACCACCGCCATAGCAAAGAATGCCGGTGATGCCGCTCTCCGGGTTGTGCTGGCGCGACTGGATCAGAATCGCCTCGATGGCATCGGGACTGCTGTCGATTGCACGACTGGCGTAAAGTAAGCGTACCAACATGATCAGACCTTTTTGGGAAGTAGCGACAGGAATTCGCGGCGCAAATTGGCATCTTTGAGAAAGCTGCCGCGCATGACCGAATTGATCATCTTGCTGTCCATGTCCTTGACACCGCGCCAGCCCATGCAGAAATGGGTAGCTTCCATCACGATGGCCAGACCGTCCGGCTGGGTTTTTTGCTGAATCAGGTCGGCCAGCTGAACCACCGCTTCCTCCTGAATCTGCGGTCGACCCATGACCCACTCCGCCAGACGTGCGTACTTGGACAAACCAATCACGTTCGTGTGTTCATTGGGCAGTACGCCAATCCATATCTGGCCGATCACCGGGCAGAGGTGATGACTGCAGGCGCTGCGCACGGTAATGGGGCCGACGATCATCAACTCGTTGAGGTGTTCGGCGTTGGGAAACTCGGTGATGGTCGGCGCGCTGACGTAGCGGCCACGAAACACCTCATTGAGATACATCTTGGCCACCCGGCGCGCCGTCTTGTCGGTGTTGTGATCGCGTTCGGTGTCAATGACGAGGCTGTTCAACACGCCTTTCATCTTGTCTTCCACCTCGTCGAGCAAGCGCTCGAGTTCACCGGGCTCGATGAAGTCGGCAATATTGTCGTTGGCATTGAAACGCTTGCGCGCCGCCAGCAGGCGTTCGCGGATTTTGACGGATACGGGAATGCCCTCATCGGCATCAGCTGGATTCATGGTGCTCTGACTTTTCATTAACATGAAAGAATGGTACCAGCGTTTTAGTTATAGGGTTTTTGGTCATTAACCCCCGTCAATTGAGCGTCAATAGCTATTAAATTAATAGCGTTTCCCGTTCAGGAACAGCAGGACACGCATCACGGCGAAGGCGATGCGATCCAAAAAGCGCTGGCGCCACGGCCGGTTGGCGTAAACCGCCGGGTCCACCCGAACACCACCCTGCTCAAAAGCGGCCTCGAGCCGTGCGCGCAAGTCCTGCGCGAAAATAACATCATCCACCACCACGTTGGCCTCACGCGCCAGCAGCAAACTCAAAGGGTCCAGATTGGAAGAACCCACCGTGGCCCAGTGGCCGTCGATCACCGCCACCTTGGCATGGAGAAAGCTGACCGCGTACTCGTGAATCTCCACGCCCGCCGCCAGTAGCGCACCATACACCGGCCGGGTCGCGTGGTATTGCATGAAATACTCGTACCGTCCCTGCAGCAACAAACGCACCCGCACCCCCCGCTGCGCCGCATGAATCAGCCCCTTGCGCAGTTTGCGGCCAGGAACAAAATAGGCATTGGCAATGATGATTTCTTCGCGCGCCGCGCCAATGGCTTTTCGGTAACTACGCTCAATCCGGGACCGGTTGCGTACGTTGTCGCGCAGCACCAGATTAGCGTGTGTGTTGTGCTCCCGAGCGCCGGGAACCAGCCATCCCGCGTCCTTGCCAGGATCAGTGTCTGAACGGGCCTGCAGCGCCAGCGTCACCGCTTCCTGCAGCACCCGCCAGGCAGCCGGGAAATCGCTCTGGCGCACGGTACTGGCCGCCTGAAAACGCCACCAGAACTGCGCCGTGGCCTCATGCACCGCCTGTACCAGCGGGCCTGTCACACGCACGGCGAAGTCAAACCGGGGCGCATCCAGCGCGCCATAGTTGGGGTCATAAAAATCGTCCAGCACATTGATGCCGCCGCAAAAGGCCACCGTGCCGTCGACCACGCACAACTTTCGGTGCAAACGCCGCCAGCGGCTGGGAATCACCATTCCCAGCCGCCCCAGGGGCAAAAAAATGCGCCACTCGACGCCTGCGGCGTTGAAGCGGGCCGCCCATTCAGCGGGAATACTTGTTGTGCCAACGCCGTCCATCACCAGATACACCACCACCCCGCGTTGCGCGGCGCGCTCCAGTGCTGCAGCCACTCGCTCGCCTGAAGCCTCGACACTGAAGATGTACGTCTCCATTCGGACTTCATGCGCGCTGCGATCAATGGCGTCAATCAGAGCCTGAAAAAACGCCTGCCCACCCTGCAACAACTGGACCTGATGACCGGGTCGGATTTGTGACATGGGTACGTTTTAGCCCGGCAAGCCAAACTCGGCAATCAGTGGCAAATGGTCAGACATGCGCCACCAGATGTGCCCACGAGGCACATGAACTCCCAGCGGTGTCAGGCCTCTGGCGTAGACATAATCCAATTGCACCAGCGGCAGCCGGGCCGGGAAAGTGGGGTGCCGCTGCCCCTCAAATGCTCTCAAATGCGTAGCATCCAGTGCACGCTGCACAAGGGCGCCCCAGTCATTAAAGTCTCCCGCCACGAGCAGCGGCGCCTCTGGCGGCACTTCGCGCTCGATAAAGCGTTGCATCTGCGCCACTTGGCGGGCGCGACTGGCGCGAATCAGCCCCAAGTGAACCACCACCACATGCACAGCCCGACCAAACATCATCACCTCCACATGCAGCAGACCACGCTGCTCATACCGGTGATCAGAAATATCTTCGTGCTGGTGCGCCACCACTGGCCAGCGCGACAGCAGGGCGTTGCCATGCTCGCCATGTCGGGTGAACGCGTTGGTGCGGTACACCGCCTCATAGCCTTCCGGGGCCAGAAAATCGGCTTGGGGCATGTCCGGCCAGCGCGTGAAATGCTGCTCCTCACGCCGGTGCAGCTTGCGTACCTCCTGCAGGCACACAATGTCGGCATCGAACTGCTCAACCGCATGACCCAGGTTGTGGATTTCCAGCCTGCGCTGGGGCCCGATGCCCTGCACGCCCTTGTGAATGTTGTAAGTGGCAACGCGAACGATATTCATGCTTGAACCCTCAAGGCTGCCAATTTAGGCAACAACAAACAAGCCTCCGCGTTGGAAGGTGAGAAACAGGCCTGGGCAGCCTGCCGGTAAGGCAGCCACTGGCAGGCCGTATGTTCGCGCGGGCTCAGACGCACCAGAGTCCCGGCTGGCACCATTAAACCAAACAAATGCTCGGTATTGCGCGTCACACCCGGCGCATACCGGTGCTGCCAGCGCGGATAAATGTCATAAACGTTTTCAAGCTGCCAATCACACAGGCTATTCACCAGCGGCATGCCGGGCCCGCAGTCAATACCGGTTTCCTCGCGCACCTCGCGCACCGCCGTTTGCACGAAGGTCTCATCCAAAGCGTCTTTGCTGCCCGTGACGGATTGCCAGAAATCGGCGGTATCGGCTCTTTTGATGAGCAGTACGTCCAACGTCGGGGTGTAAATCACCACCAGGACGGATTGGGGAATTTTGTAGGTGATAGACATAAAAAAGGGCGCTGATTAAGCGCCCCTTCATTCTGCCTCAAGCCCCTCGGTCAGAACTTGATCAAACCGTCTTTGTCAGCTCGGTCGGACGCAGCCGGATGTGCAGTTCGCGCAACTGTTTCTCGTCCACGGGAGAAGGTGCCTTCGTCAGCAGGCATTGAGCCCGCTGGGTTTTGGGGAAGGCGATCACGTCACGGATCGACTCGGCACCAGTCATGAGGGTGACGATGCGATCCAGACCAAACGCTAAACCGCCGTGGGGTGGCGCGCCATATTGCAAGGCGTCGAGCAAGAAGCCGAATTTATCCTGCGCTTCTTCCGGCGTGATTTTCAAGGCATCAAACACTTTTTGCTGCACGTCAGCACGGTGGATACGGACCGAGCCGCCGCCCATCTCCCAACCGTTGAGCACCATATCGTAGCCTTGCGAAATGCACTTCTCCGGGGCCGTGACCATCCAGTCCTCATGGCCCTCTTTAGGCGCTGTGAAAGGATGGTGCACTGCGGTGTAACGCTGGTTTTCTTCGTCATATTCGAACATCGGGAAGTCAACCACCCACATCGGGCGCCAGCCTTTTTCGAACAAAGCGTTCTTCTTGCCAAACTCGCTGTGGCCAATTTTGATGCGCAAGGCACCGATCGCGTCGTTGACGATCTTTTCTTTGTCCGCACCAAAGAAAATCAGATCGCCGTCCTGCGCGCCGGTGCGAGCCAGCACTTCGGCCAGGGCTTTGTCGTGAATGTTTTTAACGATGGGGGACTGCAGGCCGTCGCGGCCCTTGCTCAGATCGTTAACCTTGATGTAAGCCAGGCCTTTAGCCCCGTAAATTTTGACGAACTCGGCGTAGGCATCAATTTCACCACGGCTCAAACCACCGGTTTCCCGCGCGCCGCCAGGGACGCGCAGTCCGACCACGCGGCCGCCCTTCATGGTGGCGGCACCGGCGAACACCTTGAAATCGACGTCGGTCATGACGTCGGTCAGTTCAGTGAATTCCAGCTTGACGCGCAGGTCGGGTTTATCCGAGCCATAGCGGTGCATGGCTTCGCTGTAGGCCATCACCGGGAATTCACCCAGGTCGACGTTCAGGGTGTTCTTGAAAACGGTGGTGATCATGCCCTGGAACATGTCGCGAATATCCTGCTCACTCAGGAATGAGGTTTCAATATCAATCTGCGTGAATTCGGGCTGACGGTCAGCGCGCAGATCTTCGTCGCGGAAGCACTTGGTAATCTGGTAGTAACGGTCGTAACCGGCCACCATCAGCAGCTGCTTGAACAGCTGGGGGCTTTGTGGCAGGGCAAAAAAGTGACCTTCGTGCACGCGGCTGGGTACCAGGTAATCACGGGCACCTTCGGGCGTGGACTTGCCCAGCATCGGGGTTTCGATGTCAATGAAACCATTGGCATCCAGAAACTTGCGCACTTCCATGGACACGCGATAACGCAGCATCAGGTTGTTTTGCATGTAAGGGCGGCGCAGGTCCAGCACCCGGTGGGTCAGGCGCGTGGTCTCGCTCAGGTTCTCATCGTCCAACTGGAAGGGTGGCGTAACCGACGGGTTGAGCACGGTCAACTCATGGCACAACACCTCGATTTTGCCGCTCTTGAGGTTATCGTTGGTCGTGCCGTCCGGGCGGGCGCGCACCAGGCCTTTGACCTGAATGCAAAACTCGTTACGCAGCCCCTCGGCCGTCTTGAACATCTCGGCACGATCCGGGTCGCACACCACTTGTACGTAACCTTCGCGATCACGGATGTCGACAAAAATCACGCCGCCGTGGTCGCGACGACGGTTGACCCAGCCACACAGGGTAACGGTTTGGCCCATCAGGGCCTCGGTCACAAGACCGCAATAGTGGGAGCGCATGGCCATAAACAGCTTTCAAAGCCCGCCTCGTGAGGCGGCACAGGTTATCAATAAAAATTACTTGGGGGAAACTTCCACCGAAGCCGCAGGGGCCACAGACCCCATGGAAATCACATAAGTCAGCGCCTCATCCACACTCATGTGCAGCTCAATGACTTCGGAGCGCGGCAGCATCAGGAAAAATCCGCTGGTCGGGTTGGGCGTGGTGGGCACATAGACACTCACCAAATCCGGACCCAGATGTCCGGCGACCTCACCGCCGGGTGTGCCGGTCTGGAACGCGATGGTCCAGACGCCAGCCCGCGGATACTGGACCAGTAGGGCGGTGCGAAATGCGTTGCCATTGCTGGAAAAAAGTGTGTCTGACACTTTTTTCACGCTGTTGTAGATCGACTTGAAAACCGGGATGTTGGTGAACAGCTTGCCCCATTGTTTAAGCCACCAGCGCCCCGCCACATTGGAGACCAGTGCACCCGTCACCAGCAAAGCTGAAAAAACCAAAACCACGCCCAAACCGGGAATGTGACGCAGCTGCTCGATAACGGCGCCGGCTGAACCTGGCGTCAACGCGGCAAGACCCGTCAAAATGCCGCCCAAAATGGCGTCCAGCAGCGCCACCAGCCACAACAGCACCCAGATGGTGAGGGTCAGGGGCAACCAGGCCAGCAGGCCGGTGAGCAGATACTTCTTGATTGGCACAGGAATTCCCAGGGTTTCGCCAGCAACGCGTCAATGGCAGGCGCAAGAGCCGCCGCAGCCGCCCGAGGCAGCAGGCGGTGTCGAATCTGTTTTTGGCGCCGCACTCTCACTCGGCTTGGCGCCGTCGGCAGCCTTCGACGCAGTCTCCGAGCTGGTGGAAGTGGTGGAAGGGGCGGTCGTGGAGGTAGCCGACGGCCCGCCCTTGAAATCAGTGGCGTACCAGCCGGAGCCTTTCAGTTGAAAGCCGGCAGCGGTCAGCTGTTTTTTGAAGGCTGCCGCGCCACAGGACGGGCAGTCTGTCAGCAGTGGGTCCGACATTTTTTGCAACACATCCTTGGCAAACCCGCAGGACTCGCATTTATAGGCGTAAATTGGCATGGCGATAAGGCTCGGATTTCAAGTTGCAAAGCCTTTGATTATAAAGCGTCGGCGCCTCTGGCCGGTCCAGTCAGAAAACCCGGACACGGACAATCAACTGCATGACCACCAGTCCCAGCACAAAGCCGACACAGCCATACATAAGCGATTGCAACAGGCGGTTGGTGCGTTTTTGCTCAGCCAGCAGATCGTCAAACGCACGGTTTGAGCCGGACTTGCTGTGCTGGAGAAAGTCAAACAAAAGCCGCGGCAACTCGGGCAACAGCTTGGCATAGCGGGGGGCCTCGTTGCGCAACTGGTCGATGAGCTTTTTGGGTCCCAGCTGATCGATCATCCACTTCTCAAGAAACGGTTTGGCCGTCGCCCAGAGGTCCAGCTCCGGGTCCAGTTGACGCCCCAGACCTTCAATGTTCAGCAGTGTTTTTTGCAGCAGCACCAACTGCGGCTGGATTTCGACCGAAAAGCGCCGGGAGGTCTGAAACAGCCGCATCAACACCATTCCGAGCGATATTTCCTTCAGTGGCCGGTCAAAGTAAGGCTCGCACACCGAGCGGATCGCAGACTCCAGTTCGTCCACCCGGGTGGCGGCGGGTACCCATCCGGACTCGATGTGCAACTCGGCCACCCGTTTGTAGTCACGCCGAAAAAAGGCCGTGAAATTCTGTGCCAGATACTCTTTGTCCGACTCGGTCAGGGTCCCCACGATGCCGAAATCCAGCGAGATATAGCGGCCAAACGTGGCGGGGGCGACGCTGACCTGAATGTTGCCCGGATGCATGTCGGCATGAAAAAAACCGTCACGAAACACCTGGGTGAAGAAAATGGTGACACCGTCCCGGGCCAGCTTGGGGATATCCACCCCCGCCGCCCGCAGACGCTCCACCTGGCTGATGGGAATGCCGTTCATGCGCTCCATCACAAGGACTTCAGTCGCGCAATAGTCCCAGAACATCTCTGGAATCAGCACCAGATCCAGCCCGGCCATGTTGCGGCGTAGCTGCGCGGCGCTGGATGCCTCACGCACCAGATCAAGCTCATCATGCAGGTACTTGTCAAATTCGGCCACTACTTCGCGCGGTTTGAGGCGCTTGCCGTCGTTGGAGAGACCCTCTACCCAGCCCGCCATCATGCGCAACAGGCTCAGGTCTTTTTCGATCGCCGAGAGCATACCGGGCCGCAGCACCTTGACGGCGACCTCGCGAGCACGGCCGGTCCGGTCCTTGAGCACGGCAAAATGCACCTGCGCAATCGAGGCGCTGGCGATCGGCTCCCGATCAAATGAGACAAAGATGTCGTCCAGCTTTTTATTGAACGCACGCTCGATGGTGGCAATGGCCACGTCGCTGCTGAACGGCGGCACCCGATCCTGCAGACGGGCCAACTCGTCGGCAATGTCCACCGACAGCAAGTCGCGCCGGGTCGATAGCACCTGTCCGAACTTGACGAAAATAGGGCCCAGGCGCTCCAGCGCCTCGCGAATGCGCTGACCCCGGGGCGCGTCCAGGTTTCGCCCGATCGACACGATGCGGGCGATGGCATGCAGCCAGGGTTTTTGAAAGCTCGTCAGGAACAGCTCGTCCAGACCGTAGCGCAACAGCACCCAGACAATGAAGATGCCGCGAAACAGGCGCGTCATGCCTGGGCCTTGGTCGCCCCGGTCGCTGCAGCGACACCAATGAACTGACGCAAAGCCGTCGCCATGCCCCGGGCTGCTTGCCCCAAGGCGTGGGCCGGCGCATCGCCGATGACACGGGAAATATCTTCTTCAAGATCCCAGCGAACATGATCAACCAGCCAGTTCACCTCGGCCGCCAGTTGCACGTCGCCCTCAATGCGAACCGCGGGCTTGTCGCCGCGCAACGCAGCTTGTCCCAGTGCCAGGGGAGATTCTTCGGTAACTTCGAGAATCAGGTCGGCTTTTGCCTCGGCTGGCGCCCGGTCCAGCAGGCCGGCCGGAGTTGCTATTAATTTAATAGCAAATGAGCGCCATTGCATGAGGACTACACGTCCTTTTTGTCTGACAAGGCGGCCGGTTGCCTCTTTTTCCTGAAGCAGGATGTGGTTCAACAGCAGTACGATGCGGCGCTGCGTCTCATCAACAACCCAAACCGGAGGCTGGAAATTGGGAAGGGGAAGGTTCTGAAGAAAACCTTCCAACATAGGAAAAGGGGACTGTGTTGCCATAGTCTCCGATTATTACCTTACTGCAAGGCCTGCACCCCGGCCACCAGCCAGCCACTGGTGCCACTTTTGGGCTTGGTCATGTTCCACACTTCGCGGAACGGGCTCGGCCCAGCCGAAGCCTCTTCACGGATCATGCCGGAAAACTCGACACTGACCATGTAATCGTCGCCCATATCTTCAATGCCCAGCAACTGGGCTTCGATCATGACGACATCGGTGAGATTGACCGGGCCACCGGTATGGACTTCACGCTCGGCGAGTTGCGCCTGAATCTCCTTGAGCATGGTGTCCGTCATCATGACGCGCAAGGCATTGATGTCGGACCTGTCCCACGCCGCCTGCAAGGACACGAAATTCGCTTTCGCTGACCTGAGGAAGCCTTCGGTATCAAAACCAGCTGGAACTCCCCAGCTTTGTGAACCGCCCAAGCCGGAGCCAATCATCGAACCGGACGCTGCAGGCTCCGCTTTCAGACTATCAAACGCGATACTGTTACGTTCCCATGGGCGGGCGGAGGCGTCGTTACCGACGTTTTCCGGCCGGTAGGTGGCAGGCGTCCGGGCCATGCTGGCAGGCGAGGCGCCCTGAAATGCAAACGGCGAGTTAGCCGCATTCTGCGATTGCGCCGCCCTGCGGGACCGCATGAACCAACCGACCGCCATCATGATCACCAGTGCCAGCAGGGCAAACATCATGAACTGGCCAAAGCCCGCCCCCATTCCCAGGGAACTTGCCAGCCAAGCCAAGCCCAGCCCAGCGGCCAGACCGCCCAGCATGGCACCCCAAGGTCGCTTGGGCGCGGCTGCAGCCGGTGCTGTTGGCGCAGGCGCGGCAGGTCTTGCTGCGCCTTGCGCCGGCGCAGCCTGGCGCTGCGTCACGTTGCTGGATTGCTTGCCAATGGACCTCCCGCCGCCCAATCGCGCAGCGTCGGCATTGACGCCTGCCAACACCAAAAATACTGCCAATACCAAAGACCAAAATTTCATCATGTTTCCAAAAAATTCAATTAATCAGTTGAAGATAGAGCTTCGGACTGTCCCGCAAGATTTCACAATGGGGGCTATTTCCAAAATCACAAGTCTCAGCACTTGATGCCAACATGCAAGGCTACCAGTCCGCCCGTCAGGTTGTGGTAATCCACATGGCCAAAGCCATTATTTTTCATCAGGGCTTTCAGCTCGTCCTGCCCCGGATGCATGCGAATGGACTCCGCCAGGTAGCGGTAGCTGGCATCGTCGCCGGCCACCAGCTTGCCCAACTTGGGTAACACCTTGAAGGAATACCAGTCATAAATCTTTTCCAATGGCGGCGCCACTTTGGAAAACTCCAGCACCAGCAACTTGCCGCCCGGCTTGAGTACCCGGTTCATCTCGGCCAGCGCCACGTCCTTGTGCGTCATGTTGCGCAGGCCAAAGGCCACGCTCACCACATCGAAATGGTTGCCGGGAAAAGGCAGCTTTTCAGCGTCGCACACCAGGGTGGGCAATGCAACACCGGCATCAAGCAAGCGGTCGCGACCGGTACTCAACATGGCTTCGTTGATGTCGGTATGCACCACGCGCCCGCTCTTTCCGACTTTTTTGGAAAAAGCCAGCGCCAGGTCGCCGGTACCGCCGGCAATGTCGAGCACCTGATAGCCCTCACGGATATCAGCCACCAGCACCGTGAACGCCTTCCAGGCCCGGTGCAGCCCCATCGACATCAAGTCGTTCATCAGGTCGTATTTGGGCGCGACCGAATCAAACACGCCACGCACGTGCTTTGCTTTTTCGGTTTCTTCAACCGATTGATAACCAAAATGTGTTGTTGTCATGAGCGCAATACTAGACGCGAAATACCCGCGCGGAAGTGACAAACCTCCGTATCCGCGGACATTTTGTTGTGATTATGATGAAATTTAGCCTTAGCCCCCGTACTTATTGCGCTGATAGCTATTAATTCAATAGCGAAACAGCTTCAGTGACTGGCGCAACTGTGTCCGGCTTTCTCGGGCATGGGCGCATCGCGCTCGACCCCGGCAGCGGCCAGACGGGCCGTGTAGTCGGCCCACAGTTTTTCTTGCTGGGAGCCCAGAAAATAGAGGTAGTCCCAGGTAAAAATACCGGAGCTGTGCCCGTCAGAGAACGAAGGCTGCACCGCGTAGTTGCCGACCGGCTCCAGTCCGGTCAACCCAACCTCCCGCTTGCCACTCTGCAAGACCTCCTGGCCCGGCCCATGGCCCTGCACTTCGGCCGAAGGCGAGTACACCCGCATCAGCTCAAACGGAATGCGAAACGCGGCGCCGTCAGAAAAACTGATCTCCAGCACTTTGGACTGGCTGTGCACCGTCATTGCCTGCGGCGTCGGAGCGCCTGATTGCAAACCTGCCATATTGACCACCTGTTAAAAAAATTAACTCATCAGTCGGGGACAGCGCTCAAGGTCTGTCCCGCAAAAATCATAGCGTCTGACACAGCGCGGACAGTTCGCGCTGGATCGCCAGATCCACACCGCCCAAGCGCCCCTGAATCACAGCAATCGCTGCTGAATCAATCGGCCGCTGGGCCTCGGCCCACACCGGCGCCGGGCCGCCCCAAGGCGGATCAGCCCCCGTGGGGGCAGCGAGGACACGCAGTGCCAAGCGTGGGGGCCATATCAGACCAGCACGCGCTCAATGCCGCCATTGTTGGCGCGCTTGACGTAATCGGGCATCCACTGGTCGCCCAGAATCTGGTTCGCCATTTCAACCACGATGTAGTCCGCCTCCAGCAAGCCGTTTTGCAAGTCGTCGCCATAGCGGCTCAAACCCTGCAGGCAGGCTGGACACGAGGTCAATATCTTGACATTTTCCTTGGGCCCCAAGCCACCCTTTTCGCGCAGCTCGACTTCACCTTTGCGAATTTCTTCTTCCTTGCGGAAGCGCACTTGCGTGGAGATGTCAGGGCGGTTCAAGGCCAGCGTGCCGGACTCACCACAGCAGCGTTCTGACTGGATCACGTTCTCACCCAACAAGGCCCTGACCGTCTTGATCGGCTCCTGCAGCTTCATCGGGCTGTGGCAGGGATCATGGAACAGGAATGAGCCCGCGTTCTGCAGGGTGATGCCCTTCTCCAGCAGATACTCATGAATGTCGATGATGCGGCTGCCGGGGAAAATCTTGTCGAATTCATAGCCTTGCAACTGGTCGTAGCAGGTGCCACAGCTCACCACCACGGTCTTGATGTCCAGGTAGTTCAGGGTGTTGGCGACCCGGTGGAACAGCACCCGGTTGTCGGTGATCATCTTCTCGGCCTTGTCGAACTGGCCCGCGCCGCGCTGCGGGTAGCCGCAACACAGGTAGCCCGGCGGCAACACCGTTTGCACCCCCGCATGCCACAGCATCGCCTGCGTGGCCAAACCCACCTGGCTGAACAGGCGCTCCGAGCCGCAACCGGGGAAGTAAAACACCGCCTCGGTCTCGGCCGTCGTGGCTTGCGGGTCGCGGATGATCGGCACGTAGTCTTTGTCTTCGATGTCGAGCAAAGCCCGTGCCGTCTTTTTTGGCAAGCCACCGGGCAATTTCTTGTTCACGAAGTGGATGATCTGCTCTTTGATCGGCGCGGTGCCGACCGTGGCCGGCGGTGCCTTGGTCTGCTTGCGCGAGATCACTTTGAGCACATCATGCGCCATGCGCTGCGCCTTGATCGCCACGTTGACCATGGCCGAGCGCGCCAGCTTGATGGTGTCGGGGTTGCTGGCGTTGAGCATGAACATGGCCGCCGCGCCCGCCGGGCGGAACGTCTTCTTGCCCATCTTGCGCAAGAGATTGCGCATGTTCATGGTGACATCGCCAAAGTCGATGTTCACCGGGCACGGTGACAGGCATTTGTGGCACACCGTGCAGTGGTCGGCCACGTCTTCAAATTCCTGCCAGTGGCGGATCGAGATACCGCGGCGGGTCTGCTCTTCGTACAGAAAAGCCTCCACCAGCAGCGAGGTCGCCAGAATTTTGTTGCGCGGGCTGTACAGCAAGTTGGCGCGCGGCACATGGGTGGAGCACACCGGCTTGCACTTGCCGCAGCGCAAGCAGTCTTTCACGCTGTCGGCGATGGCGCCGATGTCGCTTTGCTGCATGATCAGCGACTCGTGCCCCATCAGCCCGAAGCTGGGCGTGTAGGCATTGGTCAAATCGGCACGGATCTGTTTCGACAGAGCCCCTCCCCCGTCTGGCCCCCGTCCTGCCTGCGTAAGCAGCTCTGAATTACGTAGCAACTTGCCTTTGTTGAAACGCCCTTCCGGGTCCACCCGGGCCTTGTATTCGGTGAAGGGCCGCAGCTCTTCGTCGCTCAAAAATTCCAGTTTGGTGATGCCAATGCCGTGCTCACCGGAGATCACGCCGTCCAACGACCGCGCCAGCGCCATGATGCGTTTGACCGCGCCGTGCGCCGCCTGCAGCATTTCGTAATCGTCGCTGTTGACGGGAATGTTGGTGTGCACATTGCCATCGCCGGCGTGCATGTGCAGCGCCGCCCAGACCCGGCCTTTCAGCACGCGCTGGTGCACCGCGTTGACCTCGCGCAGGGCGGCCTCAAACGTGCCGCCGGCAAAGATGTTCTGCAGCGGCGCCCGAATTTGCGTCTTCCAGCTGGCGCGCAAGGTGTGGTCCTGCAGCTGGGGAAACAGCGACTCCACGTCCCGCAGCCAACCCGTCCACAGGGTGCGCACGTCGCCAATCAGGGCCAGCGCCTGCGCCAGGCGGTCTTCCAGCAATTCGACCGACAGAATTTCGGTCGCGTCGTCCTGCTTGCCCAAGGGCAAATCGCCTTTGGCAAAAAAGTCTTCCAGCGCGTCACACAAGGCAATCTTGTTGCGCAGGCTCAATTCGATGTTGATGCGCTCAATGCCGTCGGTGTATTCCGCCATCCGCGGCAGCGGGATCACCACGTCTTCATTGATCTTGAAAGCGTTGGTGTGCCGGGAAATGGCGGCGGTGCGCTTGCGGTCCAGCCAGAACTTCTTGCGGGCATCCGGGCTGATGGCAATGAAACCTTCGCCACTGCGCGAGTTGGCGATGCGCACCACCTCGGAGGTGGCGCGGGCCACGGCGTCGGCATCGTTGCCGGCAATATCGCCAAACAGCACCATTTTCGGCAGGCCGCCGCGCTTCGACTTGGTGGCGTAACCGACCGCCCGCAGGTAGCGGTCATCCAGATGCTCCAGCCCGGCCAGCAGCACGCCCGAGCGCTTTTGCTCGGCAAACATGAAATCCTTGATTTCGACAATGCTGGGCACGGCGTCACGGGCATGGCCAAAGAACTCCAGGCACACGGTGCGCGTATGGCTTGGCATGCGGTGCACCACCCAGCGCGCGCTGGTGATCAGGCCGTCACAGCCCTCTTTCTGGATGCCCGGCAGACCGCTCAGGAATTTGTCCGTGACGTCCTTGCCCAAGCCTTCCTTGCGGAACGATTTGCCGGGGATGTCGAGCCGCTCGGTGCGCAAATGGGTTTTGCCATCGGCCTTGAAATACTTCAGCTCAAAACTGGCCAGTTCAGCATCGTGAATCTTGCCCAGGTTGTGGTTGACGCGCGTGACTTCGAGCCACTCGGCTTGCGGCGTCACCATGCGCCATGACGCCAGATTGTCCAGCGCGGTGCCCCACAACACCGCTTTTTTGCCGCCGGCATTCATGGCGATGTTGCCGCCAATGCAGGAGGCTTCGGCCGAAGTCGGGTCCACCGCAAAAACAAAACCACCGCGCTCGGCCGCATCGGCCACACGCTGGGTGACGACGCCGGCTTCGGTCCAGACCGTTCCCACGGGCTCGGACAGGCCCGGCAACGTCAGCAGCTCGACTTCCGTCATGGCCTCCAGCTTTTCGGTGTTGATGACCACGCTCTTCCAGGTCAGCGGAATCGCGCCGCCGGTGTAGCCGGTACCGCCGCCGCGCGGGATGATGGTCAGCCCCAGGTCGATACAGCCCTTGACCAGACCCGCCATTTCTTCTTCGGTATCAGGCGTCAGCACCACAAACGGGTACTCCACCCGCCAGTCGGTGGCATCGGTCACATGCGACACACGGCTCAGGCCGTCGAACTTGATGTTGTCTTTGGCCGTCAGTCTGGCCAAGGTGCGCTGCGTCTTTTGCCGCAAAGCGGCGGTTTCTACAAAAGCCGCGTCAAAGGTCTGTACCGCCTGGCCCGCTACCTTGAGCAATTCGCCCACCAGGGCATCCCGTTCCGGGTCGGTCTCGGGGGTACGGCGTTTTTCCACCTCGGCCAGACGGTGCTGCAGGGCCTCGACCAGCAGCACGCGCCGCTTGGGATTATCCAGCAGGTCATCCTGCAAATAGGGGTTGCGCTGCACCACCCAGATATCCCCCAGCACCTCGTACAACATGCGGGCCGAGCGCCCGGTGCGGCGTTCGTCGCGCAGACGGTTGAGCCATTCCCAAGCTGGCGCGCCCAGCAGGCGAATGACGATTTCGCGGTCGGAAAACGAGGTGTAGTTGTACGGAATTTCGCGAATGCGGGCGTGTTCGTGCGGCACATGCGCTTGAGCGGACACAAGGTGATTGAGCTGAGTGGGGACGTTCATCGGTTTTTTTAGTTACAGCCAGAACGTGACACGGGGTGGGGTCAGGGTAGGCCCGGCTGGGCTGAGATATTACCGCAGCGCAGCATTCACCTACTGCCCTGATGGAAACCCACATAATTGACGCCACCGCAAGCCAACGCCTCTCAACCACACCTATTCCCATGCCCATCACTTTTGAGAACTGGCCTTACCCGCGCTGGATTGCCCACCGCGGCGCCGGCAAACTGGCACCCGAAAACACCCTGGCGGCGTTTCGTGTGGGTGCCAGCCACGGCTACCGCATGTTTGAGTGCGACGTCAAACTGAGCCTGGATGGCGTTCCCTTCCTGCTGCACGACACCACGCTGCAACGCACCACCGGCCCTGAGCACCTGGGTGCAACTGCCAGTGGCGTGGCCGGCGACCACCCCTGGAGCGCGCTGTCGCAACTCGATGCCGGCAGCTGGCATTCCCGTGCCTTTGCTGGCGAAGCGCTGCCCAGCCTGGAGAACATTGCCCGTTTCTGCCTGCATAACGGTTATTTTTTGAACCTTGAAATCAAGCCCACGCCCGGCCTGGAGCGCCAGACGGGCGAAGTGGTGGCGCACCACGTCGCACGCCTCTGGCAAGGCGCCGCTGTGCCGCCACTGCTGACCTCCTTCGATCCCGAAGCGCTGGCGGCGGCGCGTGACGCACAGCCCCAGCTGCCACGCGGCCTGCTGCTGGACTCACTCTGGAAAGGCTGGCTGGAAACCGCCCTCACGCTGGACTGTGTGGCCATCGTCTGCGACCACGCCCTGTGGGACAAGTCCAGTGTGACGCAAGCCAAAAGCGCGGGGTTTCGGACGCTGAGCTACACCGTGAACGACGAATGGGCGGCCCAGCGCCTGCTCGGCCTCGGCACGGACGGCATCATTACCGACCGGCTGGATTTATTTTCACCGGCGCGCTAAATGCCCCCCCACGCTCGGCACTTCGTGTCCTCCCTGCCCCCCAAGGGGGCTGATCCGGCTTGGGGCGGCCCGGCGCCGGATCTAATATTTCCAGCCGCGCAGCATGAGCCACTGGCTGCTGGCGCACAGCAGCGCCATGCCGGTGTAGCTGGCCATCTTGCCGTCATGGCCAAAAAACCACAGGCCCAGCCCGAGCGCCGCCACATTTACTACAAAATTGATAGCTCCTTGCGCATATAGCGAAAGGGCTGCAGGCCTTTTTTTTATAAATAACCGGGCGGCCAGCGTCACCCCCACGGCCATCCACAAAGCCGGGGCAAGGAAATTCAGCACATGGTTCAGGAGGTCAAGTGGGCCCATCAATGGCAGTTTCTATGGCGAGGGAAAAGGGGTTGGATAGCTATCAACGCGCGCTGATTTTATAATCGCGATATGGCAGTCTGGGCTTTAGGTATTAATCACACGACCGCGCCGCTCGATCTGCGCGGTCGTTTTGCGTTCGCGCTCGATCAAATCGAGCCGACTTTGCGCGGTTTACGCGAGTCCCTCGCGCGCCAGCCGGAGGCGGCGCTCATCTCCACCTGCAACCGCACCGAGATTTATTGTGCCGGTGAAAAGCCCGAACTGGAGCACACGCTGGACTGGCTGGCCCACTCCGGTGGCGTCGCCCCTTCGCTGCTGCGCGCCCACTCCTACACACTGGAAGACGGCTTTGCCGCACGCCACGCCTTCCGGGTCGCCAGCGGACTGGACTCGATGGTGCTGGGCGAGCCGCAAATCCTGGGCCAACTGAAAGACGCCGTGCGGGCGGCCGAAGCCGCCGGCTCCCTGGGCACCACCCTGAGCCAGCTGTTCCAGCGCTCGTTTGCCGTGGCCAAGGAAGTGCGAACTTCCACCGAGATTGGCGCCCACTCCATCAGCATGGCCGCCGCCGCCGTGCGTCTGGCCGGGCAATTGTTTGAAGACCTGAGCGAGGTGAAGATCCTGTTTGTGGGCGCCGGCGAAATGATTGAACTCTGCGCCACCCACTTTGCCGCAAAAACGCCCAAAACCATCGCCATTGCCAACCGCACGCTGGAACGCGGCGAAAAGCTGGCCAGCCGCTTTGGCGCTGAAGTCATGCATTTGGCCGAGTTACCGGACCGGCTGCACGAGTTTGACGCGGTCATCAGCTGCACCGCCAGCACGCTGCCCATCATAGGTCTGGGCGCGGTGGAGCGGGCCTTGAAGCGGCGCAAACGCCGCCCCATGTTCATGATCGACCTGGCGGTGCCACGCGACATTGAGGTCGAAGTCAAGGCACTGGAAGACGTGTACCTGTACACCGTGGATGACCTCGCCGGCGTCGTGCAAACGGCGCAGGCCAGCCGCCAGGCGGCGGTGGCTCAGGCCGAAGCCATTGTGGATGCGGGTGTGCAAAGCTTCCTGCACTGGGTCGACCAGCGCAGCGCGGTGCCTTTGATACAGCAACTCAACGCCCAGGCGGACGAATGGCGCGCCGCAGAGTTGGCCCGCGCCCGCAAGCTGCTGGCCAAGGGCGAAAACGTGGATGCCGTGCTGGAAGCGCTTTCCAAGGGGCTGACGCAAAAGATGCTGCATGGCGCCATGGCCGAGTTGCGCGCCGGCGACACACAAGCCCGCGAGCGGGCCAGCTCCGCCATCCAGCACTTCTTTTTGCGCAAAGAGCGATGAATAGGGCCCCCACGCTTGTCACTTCGTGTACTGCGCGAGGCCTTGCAGGCCGCGGCCCGGCGCGGCGTTAGCGGCGCTCGTCCACACAGCCGCCAACCCTTCGACAAGCTCAGGGTGACCGGTTATTTTTCTCTCCTGCTCTGGTAGATACCGTTCGGGCTGAGCCTGTCGAAGCTGCGCTGACTTCTCTCACCAAGCCCCATGAAACCCTTCCTCCGCCAACAACTCGCCCGCTACGCCGACCGCCTGGGGGAGCTTGAATTCCTGCTCTCGCGCGAGGACATCATGAAAGACATGAAGCAGTTTCTGGTGCTGTCGCGCGAGCACACCGACGTGTCTGCCGTGACCAGCCGCTGGACGCGCTACCTCCAGCGCGAAGCCGACCTGGCCGCAGCGCAGGACCTGCTGAAAAGCGCGGCCAACGACGCCGACATGACTGAGATGGCGCAAGAAGAAATCGACAGCGCCAGCGCCGAACTGCAACAACTCGAAGGCGAACTGCAGCGCATGCTGCTGCCCAAAGACCCGGATGACGCGCGCAACGCCTTCATGGAAATCCGCGCCGGCACCGGCGGCGACGAATCGGCGCTGTTTGCAGGCGATCTGGCTCGGATGTACACGCGCTACTGCGAGCGGCGCGGCTGGAAAGCCGAGATCATCAGCGAGTCACCCAGCGAATTGGGCGGTTACAAGGAGGTCGTGATCCGGATCGAAGGCGACAATGTTTACGGCGCCCTCAAGTTCGAATCCGGCGGCCACCGCGTGCAGCGCGTGCCCGCCACCGAGACCCAGGGACGCATCCACACCAGCGCCTGCACCGTGGCGGTGCTGGCCGAACCGGACGAGGCGGTGGCGATCCAGATCAACCCGGCCGATCTGCGCATCGACACCTACCGCGCCAGTGGCGCCGGCGGCCAGCACATCAACAAGACCGACTCGGCGGTGCGCATCACCCACATCCCGACCGGCATCGTGGCCGAATGCCAGGAAGGCCGCAGCCAGCACGGCAACAAGGCGCAGGCGCTGAAAGTGCTGACCGCCCGCATCCATGAAAAAGACCGCAGCGAGCGTGCCGCCAAAGATGCCGCCGAACGCAAGGGCCTGATTGGCACTGGCGACCGCAGCGACCGCATCCGCACCTACAACTTCCCGCAGGGGCGCCTGACCGACCACCGCATCAACCTCACGCTGTACAAGCTGCTCTACATCATGGAGGGCGATCTCGACGACGTGGTGCAGGCGCTGCAGGCCTATGAGGCGGCCCAGCAGCTGGCCGCGCTGGAAGTCGGCGCGGGCGCCTGATTTGCCATTTTTATATGCCGAATTGGCCGCCAGCCCCCGTCCAGCCTGCGCAAGCAGCTACTAAAGTAATAGTAAAAAGTATTCGCCCATGAGAAGCCAGGCTGCCATTCCCAGCATCGCCCGCACGCTGTCCAGCCTGCAGGCGCATGGGCTGGACCGTCTCGATGCCCAACTGCTGCTGTTGCACGTCCTGAACCAGGCTGCACACAACCGCGCCTGGCTGCTGATGCACGACACCGACCCACTCGACACCGTGACCTTGCAGCGGCTGGACGCCTTGGTCAAGCGCCGCGCGGCAGGCGAACCGCTGGCCTACATCACCGGCCACAAGGAGTTTTTGGGCCTCGACCTGCTGGTAGACGCCCGCGTGCTGGTGCCCCGGCCGGACACCGAAACGCTGGTGGAGTGGGCGCTGGAGGTGCTGCCAAGCCCCCCCGCAGGGCGCAGCCACCCGCTCGGCACCGACCCTGTTGAAGCCCCCTCTCCCACCGCCAGCATGACCGTGCTCGACCTCGGCACCGGCAGCGGCGCCATCGCGCTGGCGCTGAAACACACGCGGCCCGACCTGCAGGTGAGCGCCATCGACTACAGCGACGCTGCACTGGCCGTGGCACGTGCCAACGCCCAGCGCCTGCAGCTCGATGTGCACTTTCAGCCGGGTTCCTGGCTGGATGGCGTCCAAGCTCGTTTTCACGCCATCGTCTCCAACCCACCCTATATTGCCGCGCAGGACCAGCACCTGAGCGCCCTCAGCCACGAGCCGCTGCAGGCGCTGGCGTCCGGCCCGGACGGCCTGGATGATCTGCGCCACATCATCAGCCAGGCCCCGGCCCATTTGCACCCCGGCGGCTGGCTGCTGCTGGAGCACGGTTACGACCAGGCGCAAACGGTGCGTGGCTTGCTGCTGGCGGCCGGCTTTGAGGACGTGCAATCGCGCCGTGACCTCAGCGGCATTGAGCGCTGCAGTGGCGGGCGGATGCGGTATCCGGTGGCGCCCACGGTTACAGCGCCGAAGCGTCTTTAACAAGGTGTGCTTCGTAGATGACAAGGATCGAGCATTGGCTGGGGGATTGCGATAAATGGGCCAATACATCGAATTCTCCGGCCTCCCAGACCGCTGATCGCTGTGTCGTTTCGTTTTCTGCGGCGTCACTGGAAACCAGTCCGGCACCGTATTTCGATTCCATATCTGAAACTAAGGTAGCAAAAGAAGACTGATTGCGGCACAGACGTTCAGTTGAAGTCCGGCGCTGCTCGATGCGATAGACACGTTTGTCCTTCAAGTAAAACGTCGTCTCAAACGGCAATCCTGACACGGGCGTGTTCGGCAGTGCCCACAGACCGCGCAAACCATGTGGGCCCAATGAGGGTTTACGCACCCGATGGACAGCGGCAAACGTCGCCTGCAACTCCGACTCGGTGATTCCCAGCAGCATGCCGTCGAGTGGTCGCTGCGCATGCGATTGCAGTGTTACCAGCAGCAACGCGCCCAGTAGCACCGAGCGAATCTCAAAGACATATCGTGCATTCATGTGCGACATTTATGGACGTTGTGCAAACAATTTGGAAAGATGGCTTTTCGGCATGGGAAGCTTGGCAGCGCGGCCCGGGCGGCGGCATCACCGCCAGTGGGCCGGACTGCCAACGTATGGGGGTGAAATTCCGCGCCAGGCTGGCCGAAAGTAGAAGCGAGACGGTCAATGGTGGTGACCATGCTCACCATGCACGTGCCGGTGCGCCAACTCTTCCTCGGTGGCGGCGCGAACGTCCGCCACGGTGACGGAAAAGCGCAGGGCCTTGCCAGCCAACGGGTGGTTGCCGTCTAGCATGACGGTGTCGCCCTTGATCTTCATCACGGTGAACACCTGCGCGTGCCCATCCGCACCCTGGCCCTGCAGCTGCCCGCCCACCTTCACGCCCGGTGGAAACTGGGTCTTGGGGATGGTCTGCAGCAGGCTCTCGTCGCGCAGGCCAAAGGCATCTTCCGGCAGCAGGTCCAGCGTGGTCTGGTAGCCCGGCATTTGTCCTTCCAGCGCCGCCTCGACCTTCGGGAAGATGTTGTCATAGCCCCCATGCAGGTAAACCATCGGCTCGCGGCTTTCCTCCAGCAGCTTGCCATTGGTATCGGCCACCTTGTAGCGCAAGGTGACGGCGGTGTTTTTTTCGATTTTCATAGGTGTGCTTGAGTTGAAGGTGTGATTATCAGGCTGCTATTTTCGCCCATGGGCGGGCCGCTCTGGAAGTGGGCGCGGGCGGTTGATCCACCGCGTTTTTTACATAAAATTGACCTCTAGCCCCCGTGGAATATGCGTAAGCAGCTATTTTTAGCATAGCAAGAACGACAAGCCCTTCACCATGCAGGGTTACCGGCGACGCGGCGCGGACGAAAGTGAAATAATTACGCCATCTAAATACAAGGATTATTGACATGAGTGACACCCAAAAACGCATCGACGAGCTGGTGAAATCCAACGAAGTGGTGCTGTTCATGAAGGGCAACGCCAGTTTCCCCCAGTGTGGCTTTTCAGGCCGCGCCATCCAGATTTTGAAGGCTTGTGGCGTGGATCCCAAGACCCTGAAGACCATCAACGTGCTGGAAGACGACGAAATTCGCGCCGGCATCAAGGACTACAGCAACTGGCCGACCATTCCCCAGCTCTACGTCAAGGGCGAGTTCATCGGCGGCTCGGACATCATGATGGAGATGTACGAGAACGGTGAGCTACAGCAGGCGCTGGCGGCCAAGGTTTAAACGGCTGGGGACAGAGCTTGCGCGCTGCGCGTAGCCACGGTCTGCCCCGCAAGGATTCTGATGCGTTGAGGACAGAGCTTGCTCGCTGCGCGTAGCTGCGGTCTGTCCCGCAAGGTCTCAATATTCCCATCTCTTCTTGGCGCCCAGCACCGCATCCGGGTACGGCGCCTTGCCGCGTGAGCCGTTGTAGCGGCCCAGCGCCAGGAACAGGTCGCCTTTTTCGCGGTCCAGGTAGTGGCGCAGGATCACGCAGCCAAAACGCAGATTGGTCTGCATGTGAAACAGCTTGCCGGCGTCGCCATCGCCCAGCACACGCGTCCAGAACGGCATGACCTGCATGTAGCCACGGGCACCGACGCTGGAGACGGCATGTTTGCGGAAGTTGCTCTCCACCTGCACCAGCCCCAACACCAGCGCGGTCTCCAGCCCCGCGCGTTTGCTCTCGTACCAGACGGTTTGCAGAAACTCCTTGCGCACGTTCCAGTCCGAGCCCGGTATTTTCTTCCTGAGCCGTTCACTTGTGCTGCCGAGCCAGCGCAGGTACTTGAGGCGCGACTCGGTATCGGAAAACTCCGGGATGGGCGGCGCGTTGTTGGTGACCGCCGAACTTAAAGCGGTGCGCACCGAGTCCACCAGCGGTTCTTCCTGCTGGCGACCGGCCTGCGCCTGCTCATGGATTGATAGCACGCCAAGTCCTGAAATCAGGGACAAGAGGCTGCTTCGCCTGGAAACCATAGCAACCGCCAGAGGCAAGGTCACACCGTCAGTCTGGACTGGATCAGCTTGAGAATTTCAGTGACGCTCACCGCGGTCGCTGCCGCATCGCGGCGGTGCTGGTATTCGACTTCTCCCGCTTTCAGGCCACGGTCACCGAGGGTCACGCGGTGCGGCACACCAATCAGCTCCCAGTCGGCAAACATCGCGCCGGGACGCTCATTGCGGTCATCCAGAATCACATCGACACCAGCGGCCAGCAGCTCGCCATACAGCTTGTCAGCGGCCTCCTTGACAGCGGGGAAACGGTCCGGGCTGATCGGGCACAGCACCACGGTAAAGGGTGCCAGCGCATCGGGCCAGATGATGCCTTTGTCGTCGTGGTTTTGCTCAATGGCGGCCGCCGGCAGGCGGGTGATGCCGATGCCGTAGCAACCCATTTCCATGAACTGGGGCTTGCCGTTAAGGTCCAGAAAGGTGGCATTCATGGCCTGGCTGTATTTGGTGCCGAGGTAGAACACATGGCCGACCTCGATACCGCGCTCGATCGCCAGCACGCCTTGGCCATCGGGTGACGCGTCACCGGCGACGACATTGCGCAGGTCCGCCACCAGGACAGGTTCGGGCAGATCGCGCCCCCAGTTGACGCCGGCGAGGTGAAAGTCGGGCTCATTGGCGCCGCAAATCCAGTCGCTCATGACCGCAACCTCGCGGTCCACCACGATCTGGACCGGTTTCTGCAAGCCGATCGGGCCCAGATAACCCGGTTTGCAGCCAAAGTGATCTTCAATTTCTGGCACCGTGGCAAAGCGGAAACTGCCAAGTCCCGCCAGCTTGCCGACCTTGACTTCGTTCATGTCGTGGTCACCGCGCAGCAGCAGCAACCAGATCTGGGTCTTGACGACTTCTTCATAATCGTTAAGTTCATCGGTGGCCAGCACCAGCGATTTGACGGTGTGTTGCAGTGGCACGTTCATCAGTTCGGCCACGTCGGCACAGGTACTTTTGCCCGGTGTCGCAGTTTTTGCCATGGCCTGCGTCGACGCTGGTCGTGGCGCAACGGGTGCCAGCGCCTCGGCTTTTTCCATGTTGGCGGCGTAATCGCTGCCGGGGCAATAGACGATGGCGTCTTCGCCGGTGGCGGCAATCACCTGGAATTCTTCGCTCAAATCACCGCCAATGGCGCCACTATCGGCCGCCACGGCGCGGTAAGTCAGGCCAAAACGATCAAAAATTCGGCGATAGGCGGCGGCCATCACCTGGTAACTGGCCTTGGCCGCGGTCGGGTCACGGTCAAAGCTGTAGGCGTCTTTCATGATGAACTCACGGCCACGCATCAAGCCAAAACGCGGACGGCGCTCATCCCGGAATTTGGTCTGAATCTGGTAAAAGTTCTTTGGCAACTGTTTGTAACTTTTGATTTCCTGGCGCGCGATGTCGGTCACCACCTCTTCGCTCGTCGGTTGAATCACAAAATCACGCCCATGGCGGTCCTTGATGCGCAGCATCTCGGGGCCCATCGCGGCAAAACGGCCGGTCTCCGCCCAAAGTTCGGCGGGCTGCACCACCGGCATGCTCAGTTCTACCGCACCGGCCCGGTTCATCTCTTCGCGCACGATCGCTTCCACCTTGCGCACCACGCGCAGGCCCATCGGCATGAGGCTGTAGATGCCGGCACCGAGCTTTTTGATCATGCCGGCGCGCATCATCAGCTTGTGACTGACCACCTCGGCGTCAGCCGGTGCTTCTTTGAGGGTGGAAATGAAGAATTGGGAGGCTTTCATGGCGGGCTCGGGAAATAACTAAGGGCTGCGCCCCTTGATGCGCAGCGTGTGCTGTGCATAATGGACGAAGTTTAAAAATTGGGGTTTGATTATGCTTGACCGGGACGGCTTTAGGCCCAACGTCGGCATCGTCCTGCTCAACCAGAAAAATCAGGTGTTCTGGGGCAAGCGAATTCGTACACACTCGTGGCAGTTTCCGCAGGGTGGCATTGATCGGGGAGAAACCCCTGAACAGGCCATGGTTCGCGAACTGCACGAGGAGGTGGGGCTCCATCGTGAGCACATTCGCATTGTGGCCCGCACCCGAGACTGGTTGCGCTACGAGGTGCCGGACAGATACATCCGCCGCGATGCGCGCGGCCACTACAAAGGCCAGAAACAAATCTGGTTCTTGCTTCAACTGGTGGGTCACGACTGGGATTTGAACCTGCGTGCCACCGACCATCCGGAATTCGATGCTTGGCGCTGGCATGACTACTGGGTGCCACTGGACGCCGTGGTCGAGTTCAAGCGCGGGGTCTATGAGATGGCGCTGACGGAGTTGGCCCGCTATTTGCCGCGCAACGAGCACAGAAACCGTTTCTTGCGACAGGGCATGCGTCCGCTCGATCAGGACATGGAGCAGGAGGCCATGCCAGGCGCCAATTTTGAACTCCCGCCCGGGGGCACGTTTGAGCCCGATCCGCAAACCGGCTACAGCCCTGATATGACAGAGAAGACGCATGAATCTTGAAAAGATTTTCTGGCTTGGCCTGACGCTGGTGGCGTTCAGTGCTTCGGCGCAGGTGGACACAGACCCGGACTTGAAAGAAAGCGAGGCGCCAGCGCCACCCGCCTTTAACAAGGACCAACTGATTCCGCTCGACATGCCAAGGTATGTCACCCTGCGGTTTGGTGTTGATCCGGCGACTTTGGCTATTACCCCGGACGGCATCGTCCGTTATGTGATGGTCGCCACCAACCCGACGGGCTCGATCAGCGCGATGTACGAGGGGATTCGATGCGCGACCTGGGAAGTCAAGACTTACGCCCGCTACACCGCCAACGGCCAATGGTCATCCGTGCGGGATCCGCAATGGCAGAGACTGAACGACAACCAGCCATCCAGGCATGCGCTTGCCCTGGCAAAGCAAGGAGTCTGTGATAGCGGATCGACCAACGCCCATTCAGTGGCCGCCATTGTCAAAGCGCTGAAAAACTAGCGTCAGTCACGGCCGGTGCCGCTAAAGGCTCACGTGCCGCCTGCTTGCGGCTCATGTTCGAGCGTGTGGATTAACGGGTCAGCACCAGATTGTCCCGATGCACCATTTCCGGCTCAGCGGCATAGCCCAACAGTTTTTCAAATTCGCTGGAAGGCTTGCGGCAAATGAGCCGCGCCTCGGCGCTGGCGTAGTTCGCCAGCCCGCGTGCCATCTCCGCACCTTGGACGTCACGGATGGCGATCACGTCACCCCGTGAAAATTCTCCGTCCACACCGGTCATGCCGATCGGCAGCAGACTTTTGCCCTCGTCGCGCAGCTTTGCTACGGCGCCGGCATCCACTGTCACCGCCCCCCGCAGCTGCAGATGGTCGGCAATCCACTGTTTGCGTGCCTGTGTTTTCTGGGTCTGCGCCACCAGCAGCGTGCCGATCAACTCACCCTGGGTCAATCGCACTATGACGTCAGGCTCGCGCCCCCAGGCGATCACGGTGGAGGCACCCGAGCCCGCAGCCCGCTTGGCGGCCAGTATTTTGGTGATCATGCCGCCGCGCCCCAGGCTCGATCCAGCGCCGCCCGCCATCGCTTCCAGCGCCGGGTCGCCTGCCTTCGCCTCATGGACAAACCTGGCCGCGGAGTCCTTGCGCGGATCAGCGGTGTAAAGCCCTTTTTGGTCGGTCAGAATGACCAAGGCATCCGCATCCACCAGGTTGGCCACCAGCGCGCCCAGGGTGTCGTTGTCACCAAACTTGATTTCGTCGTTGACCACCGTGTCGTTTTCATTGATCACCGGCACCACGCCCAGCTTGAGCAAAGTCAGCAGGGTGGAACGCGCGTTGAGGTAGCGCTCCCGATCGGCCAGGTCCGCGTGGGTCAGCAACACCTGCGCGCTGCCCAAACCGTTTTCACGCAGCTTGGTCTCGTACATGTGGGCCAGACCCATCTGACCGACCGCCGCCGCCGCCTGCAGTTCATGGATGGCGTGCGGCCGGCTGGTCCAGCCCAGGCGCTTCATGCCTTCGGCAATGGCACCGCTGGACACCATGATGACTTCACGCCCGCCCCGCACCAGCAGGGACATCTGGCGGCACCATTCACCAATCGCCGTCTCGTCCAGCCCGCGCCCCTCATTGGTCACCAGGCTGGAGCCTACTTTGACGACGATGCGCCTGGCATCGCGCAACACAGACGAAACAGTTTCTATAGTCATTTAGGCCTGTAGCCCCCGTCATTCAAGCGCAATTCGCTATAAAAATAGTAGCATCCGAGTGCTATTCGGGATCAACCGCAAAACGGGGATCCACGGCCTCGGGCGTTTGCTCGGCTTTCTGCTGCGCCTTCACATGCTGGTAGATGATTTTGATGAGCGATTCACACCCTTCACGCGTGAGCGCCGAAATCTCAAACACCGGCCCCTTGAACTTGAGGCGTTTGACAAAGTCCTTGACGAGTGCCGCGCGCTCCTCGAGCGGGACCATGTCCAGCTTGTTGAGCACCAGCCAACGAGGTTTGGCATACAGCGCCGGATCGTATTTCTTGAGCTCGTTCACAATCGCTTTGGCTTGCGCAACGGTATCGACGCCCTCGTCAAAAGGGGCCATATCGATCACGTGCAGCAGCAAGCGCGTACGCTGCAAATGACGCAGGAAAAGATGGCCCAGGCCGGCGCCCTCCGATGCGCCTTCGATCAAGCCTGGCAAATCTGCCACCACAAAGCTCTGCTCCGGCCCCACCCGCACGACGCCCAAATTGGGGTGCAAGGTGGTGAACGGATAGTCAGCGATGCGCGGACGAGCGTTGGAAATGGCAGAGATCAGCGTGGATTTACCGGCGTTGGGCATACCCAGCAAGCCGACATCGGCCAGCACTTTGAGTTCGAGCTTGAGCTCGCGTCTTTCCCCGGGCCAGCCCGGGGTCTTTTGCCGTGGGGCGCGGTTGATCGCGCTCTTGAAACGCATGTTGCCGAAACCACCATCACCGCCTTTGGCAATGGTGATGATTTCGCCCGGCGTTATCAACTCAAACAGCACTTCACCGGTTTCGGCATCCGTGATGATGGTGCCGACCGGCATTTTCAGGATGATGTCGTCACCCGCCGCGCCAAACATGTCAGAGCCCATGCCGTGCTCACCGCGCTTGGCGTGATGCCGCCGGGAAAAGCGGTAATCCACCAAGGTGTTCAGATTGGAGTCCGCTACGGCGAAGACGTGGCCGCCACGACCGCCGTCGCCACCGTTGGGGCCGCCAAACTCTTTGTATTTTTCATGCCGAAACGAGACGCAGCCAGCGCCGCCATCTCCCGCAGCGACGTCAATATAGGCTTCGTCAACGAATTTCATGATTTCCAGCTTTATAAACGAAAAACCCCGCGCCACGCGCAGGGTTTAAATTGGGAGCTCCCAGCAAATTAAGCCGAGATAACGCTCACCGTGTGCTTGTTCAATGCACCTTTGGTGGAAAACAGCACATTGCCGTCAACCAGTGCAAACAGGGTGTGATCCTTGCCGATGCCGACATTGGTTCCGGGATGGAACTTGGTGCCACGTTGACGAACGATGATGGCGCCTGCGCCGATCAACTCGCCACCGAATTTCTTCACACCGAGCATTTTGGGCTTGGAATCGCGCCCATTTCGCGTAGAGCCGCCGCCTTTTTTCTGTGCCATGACTCTTACCTCTTAAGAAACAATCGCGCCGATCAGCAGTTCAGTGAACTGTTGACGATGCCCTTGACGTTTCTGGTAATGCTTGCGACGGCGCATTTTAAAAATGCTGACCTTGTCGTGCTTGCCGTGAGCCAATACTGTGACACTCACGGTTGCGCCGGACACCAAGGGAGTACCAACTTTAAGATCTGCGCCGTTACCGACCGCCAGAACCTCGTTGAACACAATCTCTTGGCCTACGTCCGCAGCAATCTGTTCTACTTTAATTTTTTCGCCGGCTGCAACCCGATATTGCTTGCCGCCGGTTTTTATGACCGCGTACATGTTGACCTCTTCAATTTAGCTCCGGGAACGAATTTCCCCAGAGCCCTAAATTATAGCGCAGCGTCGCTTTAACAGCAAACGAAACCGTTCCAGCCAGATTTCAACACTTTCAGCTTCCTATAATCCCCGCACACAACGGGTCATTTGTCTTGCAAGTTAATCCATCCAGCCCTACCCCTTCCATGTCGATCATCGCGCAAGATATGCGTGAGGTTGACCAAGTCATCGCCCGCCGACTCGACTCCGGGGTGCCGCTGATCGGCCAAGTGTCGCGTTACATCATCGCCGCTGGCGGCAAGCGATTGAGACCCGCCCTCCTATTGCTGACGTGCGGGGCGCTGGGCTATCGTGGCGAACAACGGTTCAACCTGGCCGCCGTGGTGGAATTCATCCATACCGCGACCCTGTTGCACGACGACGTGGTCGACGACTCCGCCTTGCGCCGGGGCAACGCCACCGCCAACGAAACATTCGGCAACCCGGCAAGCGTGCTGGTCGGCGACTTCTTGTATTCCCGCGCCTTCCAGATGATGGTCGACGCCCAGGATATGCGCGTGATGCAGGTCCTGGCCGATGCCACCAACGTCATCGCCGAAGGTGAAGTGATGCAGTTGATGAACATGCACAACGCTGCCCTGGATGAGGCGGGTTATCTTCAGGTCATTCGCTCCAAAACTGCCAAATTATTCGAGGCCAGCGCCAGGGTCGGGGCTATCCTCGCTGGCAGTTCGACTGAAATTGAAGAAGCTTGCGCCACTTATGGACAGGCACTCGGCACCGCCTTCCAGGTCATTGATGACGTACTTGACTACACCGGCGAAGCGGATGTCATGGGGAAAAATCTGGGGGATGATCTGCGCGAAGGAAAAATCACTCTGCCTCTGATTGCAGCTATGCAACGGGGCACTTCCAGCCAGAAGGACATCATCAGAGAAGCGATTGAGACGGGGGGCGTGTCGATGCTGGATCAAGTGGTCAACATCGTGCAAACAACGGGGGCACTTGATGTCGCTCGGCTGGCCGCAACACAGGAGGCGCAACGAGCCAGCGCAGCCGCCAAGCAACTTCCGCCAAGCCCTCACACCGAGTGTTTGATACAATTATCGAGTCAGTTGCTTACGCGCCAGTATTAACAGGGCGTGCAAGCGTTAACTGAAAAACAAGAAATATCGGAATGTGGCGCAGCCTGGTAGCGCACTTCGTTCGGGACGAAGGGGTCGGAGGTTCGAATCCTCTCATTCCGACCAAATATTACTGTTGTAAAAGAACCATCCTCGCGGCCAAACTCCGCTCCTTTTGGTTTTAAATCGACCTGGCAATCGGCGATGAGCCGATGAGCCCCTTCCTGACGTAGTACATTCTTGCACTATGGCCGCAGTCGATACCACCCATTCTGAATCCCCCACCACCGCCCTTCCGGGGCTGGGCCGAGCCCTTATTCTGGCGGGGAAACTGGGACAAAAGTCAGCAGAAGAAATCTACCGCAAAGCCCAAAGTGGTCGCACCAGCTTTATCGCCGAACTCACGGGTTCGGGGGTGGTTTCAGCGTCTGATCTGGCTCACACCATGTCTTCCGCCTTCGCGGCTCCACTGGTGGATCTGGATGCCATCGACCCTCAACGCCTCCCGAAAGGCCTTCTGGACAGCAAAATTTGCCTTGACTATCGCGTTGTGGTCTTAAGCAAACGGAATAACCGACTGATCGTTGCTACCGCCGACCCGTCAGATCAACAAGCGGCTGAAAAAATAAAATTTGCCACCCAGTTGGGAGTTGACTGGGTTATCGCCGAATACGACAAGCTGCTGAAGCTGGTCACGGCCAGCGCCACGACTGCATCGGAAACGATGGACAATATCATCGGCAGTGACTTCGAGTTCGATGAGGTTTCTACAGAAGTCGTTACCGAAAACTCGGACGCCGCAGTTTCCGAAGTTGAGGATGCGCCGGTCGTCAAGTTTTTGCAAAAGATGCTGCTGGATGCTTTCAGCATGCGGGCTTCCGATCTGCACTTTGAACCCTATGAGCACAATTACCGTGTCCGATTCCGGATTGACGGAGAGCTTAGGGAAATCGCCTCGCCCCCCATTGCGATCAAAGACAAGCTGGCTTCACGCATCAAGGTCATTTCGAGAATGGACATCTCGGAAAAACGGGTTCCACAAGATGGAAAGATGAAACTGAAGATCGGACCCGACCGGGTCATCGACTTCCGGGTCAGCACCTTGCCCACGATGTTCGGCGAGAAAATTGTGATTCGGATACTCGATCCGAGCAGCGCCAAGTTGGGTATTGATGCCTTGGGGTACGAACCTGAAGAAAAAGAAAGGCTGATGCAAGCCATTGGCAGGCCGTACGGAATGATATTGGTCACAGGGCCCACCGGCTCAGGCAAAACTGTCTCTCTGTACACATGCCTGAACATGCTGAACAAACCGGGGGTCAACATTGCCACGGCCGAAGATCCGTGCGAGATTAACTTGCCAGGCGTGAATCAGGTCAACGTCAACGACAAAGCCGGACTCACTTTCGCGGTAGCGCTCAAATCATTCCTGCGACAGGATCCCGACATCATCATGGTCGGTGAAATCCGGGACCTTGAAACCGCTGACATCTCCATCAAGGCCGCCCAGACAGGTCACCTGGTACTCTCCACACTTCACACCAATGACGCACCGACAACATTGACACGCATGCGAAATATGGGCATTGCGCCCTTTAATATCTCGTCCAGTGTGATTCTCATTACGGCGCAGCGATTGGCACGTCGTCTTTGCCCGAACTGCAAAACCCCGATTGATATTCCCAAAAAAGTGCTGATCGATGCCGGCTACAACGACGATGAACTCAATGATTCCTGGGTATCGTACCGAGCGGTAGGTTGCTCCATGTGCAACAACGGCTACAAAGGGCGCGTAGGTCTCTACCAGGTCATGCCTATCAGCGAAGAAATTCAGCGCATCATCCTGCGCGATGGAAACGCCATGGAGATCGCAGAGCAAGCCAAACGCGAAGGCGTTCGTACACTCAGGCAAGCCGGACTGCATAAAGCCAAATTGGGTTTGACTTCGCTGGAAGAAGTGCTCGCCGTGACCAACGAATAAACAATCCAGGGGAATAAATGGCAACCGCAAAGTCAAAAGGCACCAAAGAGTTTGTCTTTGAATGGCAAGGCAAAGACCGCAACGGCAAACAAGTACGTGGAGAAACCAGAGCGGCCGGCGAGAACCAGGTACAAGCGGCCTTGCGTCGCCAAGGGGTTATGCCAACCAAAATCAAGAAGCGCAGGATGCGCCTTGGCAAATCCATCAAACCAAAAGATCTTGCCATCTTTACACGGCAACTCGCCACCATGATGAAAGCGGGAGTTCCCCTGCTGCAGGCCTTTGACATCGTGGGACGCGGAAATCCCAACGCAAGCGTCACCAAACTGCTCAACGATATCCGTACCGATGTAGAAACAGGAACCTCACTGAGCGCTGCATTCCGCAAGTACCCGCTGTATTTCGACAACCTTTATTGCAACCTGATCGAGGCCGGTGAATCTGCCGGCATTTTGGACCAGTTGCTGGACCGGCTTGCGGTTTACATGGAAAAAACTGAAGCCATCAAGTCGAAAATCAAGTCCGCCTTGATGTACCCCATCTCGGTCTTGATCGTGGCGTTTGTCGTCACGGCCGTCATCATGATTTTTGTGGTGCCGGCATTCAAGGAGGTATTTTCCAATTTTGGCGCCGACCTTCCGGGCCCGACGCTTGCCGTGATTGCCATCAGTGAGATTTTTGTCAAGTATTGGTGGTTGATTTTTGGTGGACTTGGCGGTGGTTTTTACTTTTTCATGCAGGCGTGGAGACGCAACGAAAAAATGCAGCACGTCATGGACCGCATCATGCTCAAGATGCCTATTTTTGGCACGCTGGTTGATAAATCATGTATTGCACGCTGGACGCGGACCCTGTCCACCATGTTCGCGGCGGGCGTTCCTCTGGTGGAAGCGCTCGATTCCGTGGGTGGTGCCGCCGGTAATTACGTCTATGAGGCCGCCACCAAGAAGATTCAGCAAGAGGTATCAACCGGTACCGCACTGACGGTTGCCATGACCAACGCCAATCTCTTTCCGTCGATGGTTTTGCAGATGTGCTCCATCGGTGAAGAATCGGGTTCAATCGACCACATGCTGGGCAAGGCCGCGGATTTTTACGAAGCCGAGGTCGATGACATGGTGGCAGGCATCTCCAGCCTGATGGAGCCCATCATCATTGTGATTCTGGGTACCGTCATTGGCGGCATCGTGGTGGCCATGTACCTGCCCATCTTCAAACTGGGTCAGGTGGTCTGATGCAGGTTTCGCAATGGTTTGACGCCACCGTTTTCGGCGTCCTGGGCTTATTGATCGGCAGCTTTCTCAATGTCGTGATTTACCGGCTGCCCGTGATGCTTGAAGCGCAGTGGAAAGCCGAGTGTGCCGAGTTGTCCGGCAAGGAATCACCTGCCGCAGAGACATTCAACTTGATGCTGCCGCGCTCCCGATGCCAAAAGTGCGACCATCAAATCCGGTGGTATGAAAATATTCCCGTCGTGAGTTATCTTTTTTTGCGCGGAAAATGCTCGGCTTGCGCCACGCCTATCAGCCTGCGCTACCCATTGGTAGAACTGGCGACCGGTGCGCTGTTTTTCTATTGCGCCTGGAAGTGGGGTGCGAGCCCTACCGCGCTGGTCTGGAGCGGCTTTGGCGCATCGCTGCTGACGCTGGCCTTTATCGACTGGGACACCACGCTTTTGCCGGATGACATCACCCTGCCTCTGCTGTGGGCTGGCCTGATCGCAGCCACTTTGCAATGGACAACCGTGCCCCTGTCAGCGTCACTCTGGGGCGCCGTGGCCGGCTATCTGTCGTTGTGGCTGGTCTACTGGGCCTTCAAGCTGATTACCGGCAAGGAAGGCATGGGCTTTGGTGATTTCAAGCTCTATGCCGCACTGGGTGCCTGGTTTGGCTGGCAGGCGCTGGTGCCCATCATTTTGATGGCCTCGGTCATTGGTGCCGTTGTGGGGATTGCCATGAAATTCTCCAGCGGCTTGCGCGCGGGCGGCTACGTGCCGTTCGGCCCCTTCCTGGCTGGCTCCGGGCTGACGGCGATGATTTTTGGCCCAGGCTCCATTCTTCGAATCTTCGGGCTATAAACGGTGCGGCCCGTTGTCCGGCTTGGATTGACCGGCGGCATTGGCAGCGGCAAGAGTACCGTTGCCAGCCTCCTGGCGGAGAGGGGCGCCACCGTGGTGGATGCCGACGCCATTGCCCGCGAACTGACCGCACCAGGCGGTCTGGCCATGCCGGCGATTGCTGTTACTTTTGGCCCGGATTTCATCACGCCAGATGGCGCGCTGGACCGGGGGAAAATGCGGACCCTCGCCTATGCCGACCCAACGGCACGCAAACGGCTGGAGTCCATCATTCACCCCCTGGTGGGACTGGAAACACAAAGCCAGGCCTCAATCGCCGCAAGCGACGGGCGCGCTTGCATCGTGTTTGACATTCCACTGCTGGTTGAATCCGCCAGCTGGCGTCAAAAGCTGGATCACGTGCTGGTGGTGGATTGCACGCCAGAAGTTCAAATCTGCCGGGTGATGGCGCGCAGCCATTTGACGCGCAACGCCATCGAAAAAATCATGTCCTCCCAAGCCGGGCGTGAACGCCGTCTTGCTGCCGCTGACACCGTCATTTTCAACGTCGATCTGTCACTTGCGGAACTGACTGACGAGATCCGTCAAATTTCACATCGCTTCGGGCTATCATCCAAGTAGCCTCTGGCCTACCGAAGAAATCAGCGTGATCCTTTACGAATACCCTTTTAACGAGCGCATCCGCACCTATTTGCGATTGGAACATCTGTTTCTTCGCCTGACAAAACTTGTCTCGCGTGACGAAGCCCTGGATCACCACTACGCGCTCACCACCCTCTTCGAGATCATGGATGTGGGGGCACGTGCTGACCTCAAATCCGATGTGCTCAAAGACCTGGATAAACAAAAACACATTCTTGACGGTTATCGGGGCAATCCCGCCATCGCTGAAAGCGTTCTGGATGTCGTGATCAGCCAGCTGGCCCGCTGTTTTCTGGCCTTGAGCAGTCTGCCCGGCAAAGCGGGCCAATCGCTGACCGAGAATGACTGGCTCATGAGTATCCGAAGCCGCGTCGGGATTCCGGGCGGGACCTGTGAATTCGACCTGCCAGCCTACTATGCGTGGCAACACAAACCGGGTGCCCAACGCAGAACTGATCTGCAGCGCTGGACTTCCACGCTAACGCCGCTGGCGGACTCGATTCATGTCTTGCTCCAGCTGCTGCGGGATTCCGGTGCCCCGCAAAAAGTGATTGCCAACGGAGGGCAATTTCAGCAAAACCTTCCCCAAGGCAGAACTTTTCAGCTACTGCGTCTGGCGCTGGACCCATCGCTGGGGTTGATCCCGGAGATCAGCGGCAATCGACTCATGGTGTCGATCCGGCTCATGCGCCATGGGGACGATGACAGACTCCACGCCTGCAGTGATGACGCTGCTTTTGAACTGACCCTGTGCTCATGAAAGCTGACGACAAGACCACTCCAGGACAGCCCAAACTGGTGCCCTGCCCCACCTGCGGCGGCGACAGTGTTTACGCGCCCTCCAACCCATTCCGCCCTTTCTGCAGCGAGCGTTGCAAAAATATCGATCTGGGCGCCTGGGCCAGTGAAAACTTCCGCATGCCAACCGCTGGCCAGCCAGAAGATCAACTCACTGACGATCAGCAGTAGCCTAAATTTATATAAATATGGGCTCTAGCCCCCGTCGCTTATGCCTAAGCAGCTACCAAATCAGTAGCACCCTTGAAATTTTGCTCATCCGCGAGCCATTGAAGCACCGGCACCGTGCCCGGCAATACCGGTACGACCTGCACCGGAAGGCACTGCCAGGAAAACGACTGGGCCTCCCGCATCTGCAAGTCACCGGTCCAGCTAAAAACCTTGCAAAAGCTCAAGCGCACCAGCGCGTGGGGATAGTCCACCATTTCAACTTTCCATAACGCGGCCGGACCGATGTTGATGCCGAGCTCTTCATGCAACTCACGCTGCAAGGCCTGCGCCACCGTTTCGCCGGGCTCCAGCTTGCCACCCGGAAACTCCCAATAACCTTCGTACACCTTCCCGGCCGGCCTGGAGGTGAGCAGGAAGTCGCCATCCGGTCGAATCAAAACACCCACCGCAACATCGACGACGGCACGATCAGCGCCGCCCTCGCGGGGCAGTCCGGCGTCTGCAACCAGCATCGGGGTGCTCATGCGCTCGCCGCATGTTTGCCCGCATAGTCGCGCGCAAACTGATAAGCCACCCGGCCGCTGCGGGAACCGCGCTCCAGGGTCCACACCAGCGCTTCCGCTCTTGCGGCTTCAATGGCCGCTGGCCCCACACCGAACGAGGACAGCCATTGCGCCACGATGGTGAGGTACTCGTTCTGGCTGAACGGGTAAAAGCTGACCCACAAACCAAAACGTTCGGACAGGGAAATTTTCTCCTCCACCACCTCACCGGGATGCACCTCGCCGTCATCTGTATGCGTGTAGCTGAGGTTTTCCTTCATGTATTCCGGCAACAGGTGGCGCCGGTTGCTGGTGGCGTAAATCAGCACATTGGGTGTCGTGGCAGCCACCGAACCGTCCAGAATGGACTTGAGCGCCTTGTAGCCCGGCTCACCGTCTTCAAAACTCAAGTCATCGCAGAATACAATGAATTTTTCGGGACGATCCGACACCACATCCACAATATCGGGAAGGTCAGTCAAATCAGCCTTGTCCACCTCAATCAGCCGCAAGCCACGCCCCGCGTATTCGTTCAGACAGGCTTTGATCAGCGACGACTTGCCGGTACCACGAGCGCCTGTCAGCAATACGTTGTTGGCAGGTTTTCCATTGACAAATTGCAGGGTGTTGATCTGGATTTTTTCCTTTTGCGGCTCAATTTCTTTCAAATCAGTTAAATGCATGGCCCCCACGTGGCGAACCGGCTCCAGCGCGCCATGCCCGGAGCTTCGTTTGCGATAGCGATAGGCCACCGATGCCGTCCAGTCAGGCTGCGAGAGTGCTTGCGGCAGAACCGATTCAATCCGGCTGATGAGTTGCTCGGCACGCAGCAGCAAATGCGCGAATTTCTCGTTCATGAGCGGTAGTCCGCGTTGATCGTGACGTACTCATGGCTGAGGTCACACGTCCAGACCGTGTCCACCGCATCGCCGCGCCCCAGAAGCACCCGCACCGTGATCTCGCTTTGCTTCATGACACGCTGGCCATCTTCTTCGCGATACAGCGGATTGCGACCGCCTTGAACCGCCACATGAACGTCGTCGAGGTACAAATCAATGCCGGTCTGATCGAGATCAGTGATGCCGGCGTAACCCACGGCCGCCAGAATGCGGCCCAAGTTGGGGTCGCTGGCAAAGAAGGCCGTTTTCACCAGGGGTGAATGGGCAATGGCATAGGCCACCTGGCGGCACTCAGCCTGTGTTTTTCCGCCTTCTACCTTGATGGCTATGAATTTTGTGGCGCCCTCGCCATCACGCACGATGGCTTGCGCCAGCTTTTGCGCGATCCCCAGCATGGCGGCCTTGAGTGCGCGCCCCTGCGCACTGTCCAGAGAATCAATCGTCGCATGGGCCGCCTTGTTGGTGGCAATGACCACGAAAGAATCGTTGGTGGAGGTGTCGCCGTCCACCGTCACCCGATTGAATGAACCCTCGGCCAGTTCCGTCGCCAACTGGTGCATCAGCACCTGGCTGACACAAGCATCGGTTGCCATGAATCCGAGCATGGTCGCCATATTGGGGCGAATCATGCCGGCCCCCTTGCTGATGCCCGTAATGCTCACCAGGGCGCCGCCAATCATGACCTGCGTACCAAAGGCCTTGGCCACGGTATCGGTGGTCATGATGGCTTCGGCTGCACGCAGCCAATTGTCTTCGCGCGCATCCGCCAGAGCGCCCGCCAACCCGGCTTCGATGCGATCATTGGGCAGGGACTCCATGATGACGCCGGTTGAAAATGGCAAAACTTCCGCGGGTGAAATTTCGAGCTTGCGGGCGAGTGCCACACAAGTGCTCAAGGCGCGGCTCCGTCCATCTTCCCCCGTACCGGCATTGGCGTTGCCGGTATTGATGAGCATGGCCCGCACGCCCGAAGCACTGGCGAGATGTTCCCGGCAGATCTGAACCGGTGCCGCGCAAAACCGGTTCTGGGTGAATACACCCGACACCGAAGCGCCCTTGTCGATCAGTACGACGGTCAGGTCTTTGCGGTTGGCCTTGCGCACACCGGCTTCAGTAACGCCGATACGTACCCCTGGAACGGGATAAAGCTCTGCGGGATTGGGGGCAGTTAAATTAACAGACATTATTTTCCTTCAGAGAATTACCGGATTATCCAAAAATTCATCTCACAAAAAACAATCGGGCCTTGGAAATAATCCAAGGCCCGATGGTTCAACGCGTGTTTGACTTAGACCAGCTTGCCGTGGCAGTGTTTGTATTTTTTGCCACTACCGCAAGGACATAGTTCATTGCGGCCAACCCGAGGAACGGCATCCCCCATGGCCAGAAATTTTTTGTTAAAAGTCTCTTCATCCACCGTGGTTTCAACCTCGCCGGTTTCGGTCGGCGCCGTGTAGGTCACGTTGGCAATGCTTTCACCGCGGTTCTCCATGTCCTCAGCCGCCTGTTCCAGTTGCTCGCTGGATTGAACCTTGACAGTCATGAGCACTTTGGTGACGTCATTTTTAACGGAATCAAGCAACTGACCAAACAGCTCAAACGCCTCGCGCTTGTATTCCTGTTTAGGTTGCTTCTGGGCGTAGCCGCGCAAATGAATGCCCTGGCGCAGGTAATCCAGTGAACTGAGGTGTTCGCGCCAATGCGTGTCAATGCTCTGCAGCAACACCATGCGTTCGAACTGGGTGAAGTTTTCACCACCAACCTGCTCCACCTTGGCCGCAAACAACCGGTTGGCTTCGCTGCGCACACTGCCCAGCAGGTCTTCATCGGTAATGGCACTGGCCTGATTCACCTGCTGTTGCAGTGGCAGCGTCACCTGCCATTCATCGGACAAAACCTTTTCCAGCGTCGCAATATTCCACTGTTCCTCGACCGATTCGGCAGGGACGTATTCGCGCACCAGATCATTGAAACAGCCTTCACGCAAGGACGTAATCTGGGCCGACAGATCCTGTGCATCCAGAATTTCGTTGCGCTGCTGGTAGATCACCTTGCGCTGGTCATTGGACACATCGTCATATTCAAGCAGTTGCTTGCGCATGTCGAAATTGCGTGCTTCGACTTTGCGCTGGGCGCTTTCGATGCTGCGCGTCACGATGCCTGCTTCGATGGCTTCACCATCCGGCATCTTGAGCCGGTCCATGATGGCCTTGACCCGGTCACCGGCAAAAATGCGCATGAGGGAATCATCGAGACTCAAGTAAAAACGCGACGAGCCGGGATCGCCCTGGCGACCGGAACGACCACGCAACTGGTTGTCGATCCGGCGCGACTCGTGCCGCTCGGTGGCGATGATGCGCAAACCACCCAGTGCATTGACCTGCTCGTGGTCGAGCACCCACTGCGCACGAATCGCCTCAATCTGTTTTTGTTTCTGCGCATCGTCCAGCGATTCGTCCGCCTCCACCGCTTCCACGGCCTGACTGATGTTGCCGCCCAACACAATATCGGTTCCACGACCCGCCATATTGGTGGCGATGGTGATCATTTTGGCGCGTCCGGCCTGGGCCACAATATCGGCTTCTCGCGCATGTTGCTTGGCGTTCAGCACCTGGTGCGGCAACTGCTCTTTCTCCAGCAGCTGCGCAATGATTTCCGAGTTCTCGATGGAGGTGGTGCCGACCAGCACCGGCTGGCCCCGTTCATAACACTCCCGGATATCCTTGATCGCCGCCTCGTATTTTTCACGCGTTGTCTTGTAGACGCGATCCAGTTGATCTTCGCGCTTGCTGGGGCGGTTAGGCGGCATCACCAGCGTTTCCAGTCCGTAAATTTCCTGGAACTCATAGGCTTCGGTATCAGCCGTACCGGTCATGCCCGCCAGCTTGCCGTAAAGACGGAAATAGTTCTGGAAGGTGATCGACGCCATCGTCTGGTTTTCAGGCTGGATGGTCACCCCCTCTTTGGCCTCAACCGCCTGATGCAAGCCCTCGCTCCAGCGGCGCCCCGACATCAAGCGACCCGTGAACTCATCCACGATCACGATCTCGCCTTCCTGCACCACGTAGTGCTGGTCGCGGTGATAGAGGTGGTTGGCACGCAAAGCCGCATACAGATGATGCATCAGCGTGATGTTGGCTGGATCGTAAAGCGTTGCGCCTTCAGGAATCAGCCCCAACTCGGAAAGAACTCGCTCGGCGCTCTCATGGCCCTGTTCGGTCAGGAATACCTGATGACTTTTTTCGTCCAGCGTAAAGTCGCCCGGCTTGGTGATGCCTTCCCCGGTACGCGGATCTTCTTCGCCCTCTTGCCGGTGCAGCAAGGGCACCACTTTGTTGATCGCAAGGTAAAGGTCAGTGTGGTCTTCCGCCTGGCCGCTGATGATGAGTGGCGTCCGGGCTTCATCAATCAGAATGGAATCAACTTCGTCAACAATGGCGTAATTCAGGCCACGCTGAACACGGTCGGCCGCCTCGTAGACCATGTTGTCGCGCAGGTAATCAAAACCATATTCGTTGTTGGTGCCGTAGGTAATGTCGCTCAGGTAAGCTGCCTGCTTTTCCTCGCGAGCCATGTTCGGCAAATTGATGCCGACCGTCAAGCCGAGAAAATTGTAGAGCTTGCCCATCCACTGCGCATCGCGATTGGCCAGATAGTCATTCACCGTCACCACGTGAACACCTTTGCCCGTCAACGCATTGAGGTACACCGGCAAGGTGGCCGTCAGTGTTTTACCCTCACCGGTTCCCATCTCAGAAATTTTTCCGTTGTGCAGTGACATACCGCCCAACATCTGTACATCGAAATGGCGCATTTTCATCACGCGCTTGGAGCCCTCGCGCACCACCGCAAACGCCTCCGGCAACAAGGCGTCCAGAGACTCCCCCTTGGTGATGCGGTCCTTGAACTCCTGTGTCTTGCCGCGCAAAGCGTCGTCGGACAGCTTCTCAAGCTCGGCTTCCATCGCATTGATGCGAAGCACGCTGGTGCGATACTGTTTGAGCAGGCGGTCATTGCGACTGCCGAAAATTTTGGTGAGGATATTGGTGGCCATGAATACAAGACGGACCCGCCAGCCCACATGGGCCAACAGAACAGCGCAATCCTTTTTCTAATCTGGGTGAAATGGGGTCACTATCGCGAAATGCAACCGTTGGAACGGAATACCTAACGCTGAGAAAACCAAGCGTCTGATTTTACCTTTGCGCGGCCAAGCGCTGAGACGGCAGGTTGCGGCCAGCCGCCAAAAACTTCTGGGGGTCTTGCGGAATCCCCTGCACCAACACTTCAAAGTGCAAATGCGCGCCGGTGGAACGGCCGGTAGTTCCGACCTCGGCAATTTTTTGCCCCCGCTTGATCAAGTCACCTTTCTTGACCAGCGTTTTCGACGCATGGGCGTAACGTGTAATCAGGTCATTGCCGTGATCGATTTCGATCATGTTCCCATATTCTGGATGAAACTCCTGCGTCACCACGACCCCGCCAGCTGCGGCCAATATGGGGGTTCCAAACCCCGCAGCGAAGTCCAGTCCGGTGTGAAGTGCCGAGCGTCCGGTAAACGGATCAATTCGCCAGCCGAACAGGGAACCCAGAATGCCCGCCGATACCGGTTGCTGCGTGGGCACCATCATGTTGCGAATTTTCTGATCGAACAGGCGGGACTCCATCACTGTCATCAAGTCGGTACGTTGATCGGTCAGGCGATCAAGGTCTGCCAGCGTGGCCTGGAGCTCTTCCATGGACAAGGGGCGACCCGACACCAGCGCCCCCCCTTGGCCAGGCTTCATCTTGATCTCGTTGGGGTTAACGCCGGCCAACCCCGAAACACGCTCGCCCAAGGATTCAAGCTGCGTCATTTTTGCCTGCATTTCGCCCAACTTGCGTGCCAACACGTCGAGGTTTTCGCGCATAAAGCGGTCGCGTTGCTCAAACTCATCCTTGACGACCAGTCTGACCAGCGTACCCACCACGGGCCAGCCGTCTCTGGCGCCCTTCAGGAACACCCAGTGGTACAGGACAGCAGCCACCAGCATCAAGGTGAATGACGCCAGCAATGCGGACAGCACCAGCTTGGTGCCACTGAGGTGAATCGCCCGGCTTTTTGCGAGCCATGCATCCGTGATAATCAATTGCATTCGGATATTCCCTCAACAACTTGCTTATGAACCGCCGCCAACATTCAGTCACGCTACTGCAGGCCAGTCAGGACTCGCCAACTCTGGCAAGATTGATTGAACTCACCTGTGATTCGGCCGCGCGACTCAAGGCGGTTGAATCCCTCATTCCCGGACCACTGCGTGCAGCCGTCAAAGCGGGCCCCATTGAAGGCCCAGTGTGGTGCCTGATTTTGGACAACAACGCGGCAGCAGCGAAAATTCGCCAGATTCTGCCTGCGCTTGAATCGCATTTACGGGTTAAGGGGTGGGACGTGAACTCAATCCGGCTGAAGGTTCAAATCACACGTGACCGTTAATTTCACATGTAATCGTTGATTCGCGTCAGCCTGAAAAAATAAATGGTGCCGATTGTCGGATTCGAACTGACGACCTACCGCTTACAAGGCGGTTGCTCTACCAACTGAGCTAAATCGGCACTTTGCATATTTTACTGGACTCTTCAAGCTTGCCAGCGACAAGCACCCTATTATTTCACCCGTTTCAACGTGGGCCTCGGGCCCGTCGTCGATGATCGCGGCGGATCTGGCTCGTCGTTTGGCTCATTATTTCGCCGTTCCGATTCGACGCTTGCCAACTGAATTACTTTAACCTCTGGTGCTTTTGCCTGGGCTCCCTCGCGCACAGAAACCAGGTTGATTGAGGACAATGCAGCAGCTTTATCGCCTCTAGGAGGGCCCAAGGGAAAAGCCATGCCCTGTCCATTTTCCCGAGCATAAATGGCAATGACCTGGCTGACCGGCACCATAATCTCCCGCGCAGTGCCGGCGAACCGGCCTTTGAACTCTATGAAATCGTTACCCAGTTGGAGTGAACTCGTGGCATCGAAGCTGATGTTGAGAACAATCTCTCCATCTTTCACATACTCGCGGGGAACCTGCACACTGTCGTCTACGGAAACGGCAAGATAAGGCGTGAACCCGTTGTCTGTACACCACTCGTACAAAGCCCGAATCAGGTAAGGACGAGTGGAAGTAGTGTCTGGAGCATCAATCATCGGTCGCTGGCAAAACGCTTATTTGCGCATCACTTTTTCAGAAGGAGTCAACGCTTCAATGTAGGCCGGACGCGAAAAAATACGCTCGGCATATTTGAGCAAGGGTGCCGCGTTCTTACTCAGATCAATGCCGTAGTAATCCAGACGCCACAGCAAAGGGGCAATGGCCACGTCAAGCATGGAAAAGCCGTCACCCAGCATGTACTTGTTCTTCAGAAATACAGGGGCAAGTTGCGTCAAGCGATCACGGATGTGGGCGCGTGCTTTTTCCAGTACCTTCTCGTTGCTCTTGGCGGCGCGGGATTCGAGTGTGGACACATGCACAAACAATTCCTTCTCAAAATTGAGCAGGAACAGGCGAACGCGAGCCCGATCAACTGGATCGCCAGGCATCAATTGGGGATGTGGGAAACGCTCATCAATGTATTCATTGATGATGTTCGATTCGTACAAAATCAAATCGCGCTCGACCAGGATCGGCACCTGGCCATACGGATTCATCACATTGATGTCTTCCGGCTTGTTGTACAGATCCACGTCGCGAATTTCAAAGTCCATGCCTTTTTCAAACAGGACAAAACGGCAACGGTGGGAAAACGGGCAGGTAGTACCTGAATACAACACCATCATGGCGGGGGCTCCTAAAAATCAAAAAGAGTGGGGTGCTTCATGCAGTCCCACTCCGAGAAGCTCAAGCCACGCCTTTTGAGCGAAACCCAAGCCGTTTGTTTGTGCTACTTGACGTCTTTCCAGTAGGCGGCATTGAGCCGCCAAGCGAGGAATGTGAATACACCGAGGAACAGTAAAACCCAGATACCAATGCGAACACGCGTATTTTGAACCGGCTCGCCCATCCACTGCAAATAGCCTACCAAGTCGCCAATCGATTGATCGAACTGCAACGGGGTCATCGTGCCGGGCTTGAGTTGCTCCCAGCCCTTCAGAACATGCACCACAGTGCCATGTTCCGTGATTTCCTCATAGACCGGACGACGCTCACCCTGAAGTTCCCACAGGACATGCGGCATGGCCGCATTGGGGAACACCAGATTATTCCAGCCAGTTGGTTTTGTTTCGTCTTTGTAGAAAGTCCGCAAGTAGGTGTAAAGATAATCAGCACCGGTTCCGCCAGCACCCGCGCGCGAACGGGCAATCACGGTGAGATCCGGCGGATTCACACCGAACCAAGCCTTGGCCTGCTGCGGATCAATCGCGGCCTTCATGGTGTCGCCAATCTTGGCATTGGTCGCCAGTAGGTTATCTTTGATCTGAGCTTGGGTCAAACCGATGTCTTGCAAGCGGTTGTAGCGCATGAAAGCTGCCGAATGACAATTCAGGCAATAGTTGACAAACAGTTTGGCGCCATTTTGCAGGGCGGCCATGTCGTTCGTCTTGTTGGGCGCTTTGTCCCACACCGGACCGCCGACATTGGCTTGAGCACCCAGTGTCAAACCCAATGCCATCATCAAACCGAGAATAATTTTTTTAGAGAAACCCATGGTTTTCATAATTTTTTCCAATTCAATGCGCCGTGAAGGTGACACGATCCGGCACCGGCTTGGTTTTACCAATACGACTCCACCAAGGCATCAGTAGAAAAAAGCCAAAGTAGAACAGGGTTCCGATCTGAGAAACGGTACCTCCGATGGCGGAGGGCGGCTGCATACCCAGGTAGCCCAGCACCAGGAAGTCGATCACGAAAATCGCATACAAGTATTTGTGCCACTCAGGCCGGTACCGGATCGACTTGACCGCGCTGTTATCCAGCCATGGCAGGAAAAACAGAATCACCACGCCGCCGCCCATGGCAACCACGCCCCAGAATTTGGCATCAATGGCGAGCATCATGGCCACCACAGCGAGCGCCACACCAACGATAACGCCCTTGAACAGATTCGGCATCTTGCCTTTGATCACACCCAGTGCCGCACCGGCCAGCACACAGGCAATCAGTGCATACATCATATCGCCCGTCACAGCACGCAGCATCGAGTAGAAAGGCGTGAAATACCAGACCGGCGCGATATGCAACGGTGTCTGGAATGGATTGGCCGGGATGAAGTTGTTGTACTCAAGGAAATAACCACCCATTTCCGGAGCGAAGAAAACAATGGCGGTAAACACCATCAAGAACACGCTGACCGCAAAGATGTCATGCACCGAGTAGTAAGGATGGAAAGGAATGCCATCCAGAGGGTGGCCCTTGGCGTCTTTCGGCGCGTTGGGGCCCTTGATTTCGACACCGTCTGGATTGTTGGAGCCAACTTCATGCAAAGCAATGATGTGCGCCACCACAAGACCCAGCAGCACCAAAGGCACGGCGATCACGTGAAAGCTGAAAAAGCGGTTCAACGTGGCATCACCCACCACAAAGTCGCCGCGGATCAGCAGCGCCAGATCAGGGCCAATGAAGGGGATGGCAGAAAACAGATTAACAATCACCTGCGCGCCCCAATAGCTCATCTGACCCCAAGGCAACAGATAACCCATGAAGGCCTCAGCCATCAATGCCAAGAAAATGCCGCAGCCAAAAATCCAGATCAGCTCGCGGGGCTTGCGGTAGCTGCCGTACATCAAGCCACGGAACATGTGCAGATAGACCACCACAAAGAATGCGGATGCGCCAGTGGAATGCATGTAGCGAATCAACCAGCCCCACGGCACGTCGCGCATGATGTACTCAACCGAGCCGAATGCCAATGCAGCATCAGGCTTGTAGTGCATCACCAGGAAAATACCCGTAACAATCTGGATCACCAGCACCAGCAATGAGAGTGAGCCAAAAACGTACCAAATATTGAAATTTTTCGGCGCGTAATATTCGCTCATGTGCTCTTTGAAGAGCTTGGACGCCGGAAAGCGGTTGTCCACCCAGTTCAGCAGTTTTTCACCTGCGGGAGCGTTCGGGGAAATTTCGTGAAATTCAGCCATGTTGTTCGTCCTTAGGCTTTCTTGTCTTCACCAATGAGCAACTTGGTGTCGGAGAGATACATATGCGGTGGAACCTCGAGATTGTCCGGTGCGGGCTTGTTCTTGAAGACGCGACCGGCTAAATCAAAGGTGGAGCCATGGCAGGGGCAAAAGAAGCCACCTTGCCAGTCGTCCGGCAAGGAAGGCTGGGCGCCAGGCTTGAATTTATCGGAGGGCGAGCATCCCAAATGAGTACAGATACCCACGGCAACCAGGTATTCCGGCTTGATGGACCGGGTTGCGTTGCGCGCATATTCGGGCGCCTGGTCGGCTGGTTTGCGCTCGGATTTGGGATCCGCCAATTGCGAATCCAGCTTGGGCAAGGCAGCCAATTGTTCTGGTGTACGACGCATGATCCAGACTGGCTTGCCACGCCATTCCACCGTCATTTTTTCGCCCGGCTTGAGCGCAGAAATGTCTGCCTCTACTGCCGCGCCAGCCGCTTTGGCTCTTTCCGAGGGCTGAAAACTACTGATAAAAGGGACGACGGCGGCTACACCGCCTACTGCACCGACGCAGCTGGACGCGATCAGCCACGTCCGTTTATTGGCGTCGATCTGACCATTGTCGACAAGGGTTTCGCTCATGAGAATCCTCAATGAAAAACATCGCTATTGGGGTTAACACTCGATTGTAGCTGACCGTTCAAGCCGATCCCAACGCTTGAAGCTTGCTCAACCGTTCGTTTTTGGCAATACTTTAGCCATCTTCAAATTGGAGTTTCCACTCATGGCAATGATGCAAGAGTTCAAGGAGTTTGCAGTCAAAGGCAATGTGATGGACCTCGCCGTGGGCGTGATCATTGGCGGCGCCTTCGGTAAAATTGTGGATTCCGTGGTAGGCGACCTGGTCATGCCGGTGCTTGGTGCAGTGATTGGGAAACTTGATTTCTCCAATCTTTTTGTTGTGCTGGGACAGCCGCCTGCAGGCACCGGCATGACACTCGACGCCCTGAAAAAAGCCGGCGTTCCGGTATTTGCCTATGGCAATTTCATCACGGTCGCCGTCAATTTTGCGATTCTGGCGTTCATCATTTTCATGATGGTCAAGCAAATCAACCGCCTGAAGAAAAACACCCCGCCACCGCCTGCCGCACCCGCCGTGACGGCCGAAGACGTGTTGCTGTTGCGCGAGATTCGCGACAGCCTTAAAAAGTAGATATGCTATTAATTTTATAGCTTATTGCGCTTATTCTACGGGGGCTAGAGGCCTATTTACCTATGCCTCTGTCTGTTCGCACAGTTGCCGAGCCATGCGAATCGCTTCGATCAGGCTGGAGGCATCGGCTTGGCCGGTGCCGGCAATGTCAAACGCCGTGCCGTGATCCGGGCTGGTGCGCACCAGCGGCAAGCCCAGCGTCACATTGACACCCTTTTCAACGCCCAGGTATTTCACCGGGATCAAGCCCTGGTCGTGGTACATCGCCACCACCACATCAAATTCGCCGGGCTTGATGTCCTTGGCGCGCGCCCGCATGAACACCGTATCCGGGGCAAAGGGGCCACTCACCTGCAGGCCCTGCGCGCGCGCCGCCGCCATGGCCGGCGCGATGACATCAATTTCTTCGCGGCCGAACAGACCGCCCTCGCCGGCATGCGGATTCAGGCCCGCCACCCCGATACGAGGCGCTCGGCCCAGAATAGCCGCCAGCGACTCATGGGTGATGCGCAGGGTCTGCAGCACATTGTCAAAAGTCACCGCCTCGATCGCGTCGCGCAAGGACACATGGATGCTCACCAGCACGACGCGCAATTCGTCATTGGCCAGCATCATGCGCACCGGCATCTCAGCCAGCGGTTTCCCCGCATGCGCAGCCGCCAGCGCCTGCAGCATTTCCGTGTGGCCCGGATAGCCGGCATGGGGCGCGCCTGCGAGGGCCAGCGCTTCCTTATTCAGCGGTGCGGTCACCAGGGCCGCCAGCTCACCGCGCAAGGCTGCCTGCGCGGCCCAGACCACGCACTCGGCGGCCAGTCTGCCCGCGCTGGCACTAAGCTGTCCGAACGGGACCGGTGCCGCCAACGTGCCGACCTGCAACACCGGCAGGCAGCGCGGCGGCAGGCTGAATGCCTCGGCGGGCGACTCGATCAGCGCCACCGGCAGCGGTATCTGGCCCGCGCTGATTACATTGACCGCCCGCCGCAGGATCGCCACATCGCCCACCACAAAACATCCTTGCGTGACATCGGGTGCATCCCGAAACGCCTTGGCGATGATTTCGGGGCCAATGCCGGCGGGATCGCCGAGCGTGATGGCAATCGGTTTTTTCATGGTGTACCCATCTCTGGTTCAGATCCGGCATGAACTGGCGTCAGGCCGGGTTGTCAATATCAATGAACTCGTGCGCCAGACCGAGCTGTGCGGCCACATGCGCGGCCACTGCCGGTGCGCCAAAACGTTCGCTGGCGTGGTGGCCGCAGGCCAGATACGCCACGCCGCATTCGCGCGCATAGTGCGCCTGCGGCTCGGAAATTTCGCCGGTAATGAAGGCGTCGGCCCCGGCGGCAATCGCGGCCTCAAAATAGCTTTGCGCACCACCGCTGCACCAAGCTATTTTTTTAATAGCGCGTTGTGCACCATTGACGAGGGCTACAGGCCGATTCAACTTATATTCTATGTGCTGCGCGAGAACTTCAGCCGTCTCAAAACCGTCAGACTCCAGCCGCTCGCCCAGGAAACCCAGGTCCTGCTCACCAAAACGACTCTGCGTCTTCAGACCCAACTGCAAACCCAGTTGCGCGTTATTTCCCAGCTCAGGGTGCGCGTCCAGCGGCAGATGGTAGGCAAACAGGTTGATGTCGTGTGCCAGCAGCAGGGCCAGGCGCTGCTTCATCCAGCCGATGACACGTCCGTCCTGGCCGCGCCAGAACAGGCCGTGATGCACAAAAATAGTGTCGGCCTGGGCCGCGATGGCGGCTTCAATCAACGCCCGGCTGGCGGTCACGCCCGAGACGATTTTTCGCACAGTGGCGGCGCCCTCCACCTGCAAACCATTGGGGCCGTAGTCACGAAAAAGCTCCGGCTGCAGTAGCGCGTCAAAGGTCTGCAAAAGCTGTGTGCGATCGGTCATATCAACAATGGAAAGGTCTGGTTAGTTGAGGACAGGGCTTGTTCGCTTCGCATCACTTCGATCTATCCCGCCATATCTCAGTACGCCCGGGCGGCGCGCTGTGCCGCATTGTCGACGAAATATCTGTAGCGGCCAGCGGTCCGTCTGGCTCCACCGAGCTGTCGCAGCCGTGGCCAACTGCAATCCACCGGTTTGCCAGACGCGCCAGTCCCGGCGCCAACCAGGGGGCCAGACGCCGCAGTGGCCGGGGCAGCACGTTCTGCAATACATTCAGCGGCGCACTGAGGGCGCCGCATCGGTACTGATGCACATCATCATGCCAGCGCACTGCGACGCAGGCGCCATGCCGACGCCCCGATAGCACAACGCCCAGCGGGCATGGCTCCAGCAGGCAACACACGCCACAACCATTGCAGGGCGCGCCCGGCGCCGGCTTGAACGGCGCGTCGGGGTGAATCAGGATGAGCTGGCGTAGCTTGGACATGGAACTAACAGACTGTACAGGCCCAGCCCCGCGCGCAAGCGCTGAAATCCCCCGCCCTGCGCTGGCTCTGCACGCCGCCTACAATTTGAAATCTTGTTTCTGGCTCACCCATTTAACTAGGGGGCGTATCGCCCGCAATTTTTCATGAAACGTTTCTGGTTGTTGTTTTCCCAAACGGTCACCGTGCTGCTGGCGGCGTATTTTGTGGTCGGCACGCTGAAGCCCGACTGGCTGGGCCACCGCCCCTCCGTTTCAGGCGCCGTGGCCCTGATGGAGGCGCCCGCCGCCAACGCTGGCGCTGTGCCGCCCGGCAGTTTCAGGCTGGCGGCGCAAAAATCATCGGCTGCAGTGGTCAGCATCAACACCAGCAAAGCGGTCAAGAATAACCCGCATGGCAACGACCCCTGGTTCAATTTCTTTTTTGGCGAACAGGGCAATGAGCCTCAGGCCGGGCTGGGCAGCGGGGTCATCGTGAGTGCCAGCGGCTATATCCTGACCAACAACCATGTGGTGGAGGGTGCCGATGAAATTGAGGTGATCCTCAACGACAGCCGCCAGGCCCGGGCCAAGGTGATTGGGACCGACCCGGATTCCGACATCGCCGTGCTGAAGATTGAACTGGACCGACTGCCCGTCATTGTCCTCGGCAATTCCGATACGCTGCAGGTGGGAGACCAGGTGCTTGCGATCGGCAACCCCTTTGGGGTCGGGCAAACCGTCACCGGCGGTATTGTCAGCGCACTGGGACGCAACCAGCTGGGTATCAACACCTTCGAGAATTTCATCCAGACCGATGCGGCCATCAACCCCGGCAATTCAGGTGGCGCCCTGGTGGACACCAACGGCAATCTGTTGGGCATCAATACCGCTATTTATTCGCGCTCGGGCGGCAGCATGGGCATTGGCTTTGCCATTCCCGTGTCCACGGCCAAGTTCGTGATGGAGGGCCTTGTGAAGGATGGGCAGGTCACGCGCGGCTGGATTGGCGTGGAACCGAACGATTTATCGCCCGAACTCGCTGAAACTTTTGGTGTCAAGGCTCGGGCGGGCGTGATCATTACCGGGGTGCTGCAAAACGGACCGGCAGCGCAATCGGGGATCCGGCCCGGGGATGTCATCACCCATGTGGCCGGCAAGCCCATTCGCAATGTGTCCGAATTACTGTCCAGCGTTGCCGCCCTGAAGCCGGGTACGGCGTCGAAGTTCAGTTTGTTGCGTCGGGACGAAAAAATCGAACTGGATGTGACATCCGGTGTGCGACCCAAACCGCGCAAGCAAGCTCAGTAGACAAGGATGCGCGTCGCGACCAAGGCGCCGCACTCCCGCGTAAATAACTTTAGCTGGATTGGCTCAGGCGGCCGTCCGGGAAGATCACTGTGGCTCGAAGCCCGCCCAGACTGGATGAGCTATCGAGGGCCAAGGTCGCCGCGTGCAGGTCGGCGACAGCCCTGATGATGGCAAGACCCAGGCCGCTGCCGGTGGCCTCGGTGCCGGGCACGCGATAGAAACGATCGAGAACGCGCTCGCGATCCTCAGGGGGAATTCCAGGGCCGTTGTCTTCAACCGTCAGCGCAATCTTGCCATCCTTGCAATGGATTGCGACGTCTACCTTGCCACCCAAAGGGGTGTGCCTGATCGCGTTGTCCACAAGGTTACGTACCAGGATGCGCAGCGCTTCCTCGTGCCCCATCACCACAGCGGCGTCTGCGTGGTCAAGGCCGAGGTCAATTTGCCGCGTCAGAGCAGCCGCAGCCCCGTCGGCCAGTGCCAAACGCGCCACATTAGCCAGATCGACCGGCGAACCCTTTACGCCGGCTGCGCTACGGGCCTGTTGCCGGGCCAGCACCAGCAGTTGCTCTACCAGCCGTGTCGAGCGGTCGATGCCCGCACTGAGCCGGGTTACCGCCACCTCCCGTGCTGCATCATCCGTGGCACGGCGCAAACCTTGCACTTGCAGCTTCAATGCCGCCAGCGGCGAACGAAGCTCGTGCGCGGCGTCAGCGACAAAGTTCTTCTGCGCATCGAAAGCCTGGCGCATGCGCTGGAACAAAAGGTTCAGTTCATGCACCAGAGGGCGAATCTCATCCGGCAGACCCGCCTCACAGACTTCACTCAAGTCATCAATCTGGCGTGCAGCGACCTGGCGCCGCACGCGCGACACCGGCGCCAGCGAGGCACTGACTACCCACCAAATCGCCAGCATGAGTAGCGGCACCATCACCACCATGGGGATGACAGTGCGTAGCGCCAAGGTACCGGCCATTGCGCGCCGCGCCGCCAAATCCTGAGCCACTTGAATGACCTGGGAGCCCGACACGACCGAAAACACCCGGTAGCTGGTACCCCGTGCTTGCACCGTAGAAAATCCAAGCGCCGCGCGCTGCGGCAACTCGGCTCGCGCAGTTGACTGGAATACGTGTGAACCCTCGGCAGTCCAGACCTGTACCACGAAGTCGAAGTTTTCTTCCTCTTTCGTTTTAATGCCGGCATCGGGTCCGTCACCGACCGGCAAACCTGGCCGCAATGACATCGCCATCTGCTGCATTTGGTAATCGAAAATTTCGTCAGCGATAGCCAGTGCCGTGCGATAGGCAATGATGGCTTGTGCCACGGCCGCCAGCGAGATAGCCGCAAGCAGGAACCACAACAGTCTGGAGCGCAAAGAATGAGAAAGGCTCAAACTCATGCATCACCCATGGGCACCATGTAGCCGACACCTCGCACGTTCTGGATCAGCGCAGCACCCAATTTCTTGCGCAGTCCATGGACATAGACCTCGACCGCATTGCTGCTGACCTCGTCTTTCCGGCTGAAGAGTTTTTCTTCAAGTTGCTTGCGGGAAAGCACCCGGCCCGGGCGCGCCAGCAGCATCTGCAAAACTGCCCATTCACGTGCCGAAAGCACCACCGGTTGCCCGCTGACCGTGGCTTCGCGCGTAGCCAAATCAATGCTGACACCCTGATATTCGTACACCGGCTCTGCCCGTCCTGCAGCACGGCGTATCAGTGCGCGAATGCGGGCCAGAAGTTCATCGAGGTCATAGGGTTTGACGATGTAGTCATCGGCGCCCGCGTCCAGTCCCTCGATGCGCTGCGCCACCGCGTCCCGCGCGGTAGCAATAAGCACCGGCGTGAGGTTTTTATGCCCGCGCAGTTCGCGCAACACAGCGAGCCCGTCGCGTCGCGGCAGGCCGAGGTCCAGAAGCACCAGATCATAGGTCTGCGTGAGAAGCGCCGTGTCGGCCATCACCCCGTCCTTAACCCAGTCGACCGCGTAGTTTTCCGCGCGCAGCAAATCAAGAACGGATTCACCAATCATCAAATCATCTTCGACGAGAAGTAATCGCATGGATGGTTTTTCGGTCAACGCTATACGCCCGTGGTCGAGGTCTTCTTTGGTTCTAGGGTTTTACGGCTTCGCCGCCTTCGTCAGGCGCTTGGGTGTGCTTGATAAATAACTGCGCTGCCACAATGCCAATTTCGTACAGCAGATACATCGGAACCAGCAAGGCCAGCATGGAAACCGGATCGGGCGGCGTCACCAGACCCGCGACCGCCGCGGCACCGACCACAAAGTAAGTGCGAAACGACTTCAACTGCGCCACGGTCACGATCCCCATGCGCGCCAGAATCACGACGACGATCGGCACTTCAAACGCCACGCCAAAAGCGATGAACATGGTGATGACAAAGTCAAGATAGGCCTCGATGTCCGGACTGACCGTCACCGAGATCGGCGCCATCCTCGTGATCGCCGGAAAAGCTTGTCCGAACACGAAAAAGTAGCAGAACGCCGCGCCCAGGTAAAACAGAAAGGTGCTGGCTGCCACCAGCGGCAACACCAGCTTTTTCTCGTGCTTGTACAGGCCAGGTGCGACAAACGCCCAGATTTGATAAAGAATCCAGGGCAAGGACAAACCAATAGCCGCCAGCACCGACACCTTGATCGGCACCAGAAACGGCGACACCACGCCCACCGCAATCATCCGGGAACCTTCGGGCAGCGACTTCACCAGCGGCATCGCCAGCAAGTCGTAGAGATGGGAGGGGCCGGGATAAAACAGCAGCACCACCAAAATAACCGCAATGCCGTAGATCGACTTCAAGAGTCGGTCGCGCAGCTCAAACAGGTGCTGGACGAAGGGCTGTTCAGTGCCGGCCAGTTCGTCTTCTTTTTTGTTGACAGGGTCAGTCATCAGCTAACTTTGGAGGGTCGAAAGCGGGCCACGCGGGCTGCCCCCGACAAGGCGTGGGTGCGGGTGCCGGTGCGGGCTTTGTACCAGCTGGGGGTGGCACCCTGCTTGACGCGCCATTTCTTTTTGGGGTGTTTGTACTCTGGAAAACCTGGATATGAATCTTCGGCGGACGCGTTCGCTGCCAGTGCGGTGGTCTCGGCCCAGCTTTTTTCAAAATCGGCGGCGCTGGTCTGGATCGAGTTTTCAACATCCCGCGCCGCGCTTTCAACCGTGTCCTTCATTTTCTTGAACTCGTCAAGCTCCATGGACCGATTCACTTCGTCTTTCACATCGGCCACGTAGCGCCGCGCGCGTCCCAACAGGGTCCCGATGGTCTTGGCCAGACCCGGCAGCTTTTCCGGGCCGATGACCACAAGCGCGATCCCGCCGATGATGGCGAGCTTGGTGATCCCGATATCAATCACTTAAAGGTTCCCGCTGATGCCTGCGCCTGCACCATCAGACCTTGGTCTTGGCTTCGACATCAATCGTGTCTTTGGCAGCCGTAGCGGCGGAGCCTACTTGTTGGGCGGGAGCGGGAGCTGCTGCGGGCGCGTCAGCCGTTTTATCGGCGCCGTCTTTCATGCCATCCTTGAAGCCTTTGACTGCGCCACCGAGGTCCGATCCGATATTTCGGAGCTTCTTGGTGCCAAAAATAACCACGATGATGACCAAAAAAATGATCAGATGTGTTGTCGAAAATCCCATGAGTTTCTCCTAACGAATTGCGCTGATTTTAGTCGGCGAAGTGCATCCAGCGCGTTAACCATCCAAATTGGCCCGGAAAATCAACCCTTGAGCCAGGGCCGCGGCCCGCCCATCACGTGAATGTGCAGATGGTGCACCTCTTGGCGCCCCTCCGCACCCGTGTTGTTCAGAATGCGAAAGCCCCCGTCCGGGTAGGGGTTACAGCCTTCCTGCAAGGCCAGTTTGGGCGCCAGCGCCATCATGCGTCCCAGCAGCGCGGCATGCTCGGGGCCAACGTGTGCCATGGACGGAATATGCACCTTGGGAATCATGAGGAAGTGCACGGGCGCCCACGGGTGGATGTCGTGGAATACAAACATTTCCTCGTCCTGGTAAACCACCTTGGACGGTATTTTGCCCGCGACTATTTTGCAAAACAGGCAATCGGGGGCGCTCTGAACAATCGCCTCCCTCATGCTGCGAACTCCATGGGCAGCCCCTTGTTCATGCGGACCATACCCGTCACGATGCGGTAGAGAAACCAGATGGAAATCAGGCCCCAGGCAATCCAGCCCGGCAGGATAAAGAGAAACCACAGGGGCGCCGTCACCGCGTAAAGCAGCGCGGCAATAACGACCGTACGGATGCGCCAGCGAAAATGCGAGGCATGCCAGGTGCCCGCCGCCTCGGGGCGCTTCACCAGGTCGATGATCAAGGCCGCAATCAACAGCACCGGGCCAAACTGCCCACCCGGAATCAGGGCGCCCACGGCCACAATCAAATGCAGGATGTAGCTGATGGTGCCCACCGTGTTGAGCGACTGGAGCTTTTCAATATCCATGGCTGGCTGGTTCATTTGCTCGCCTCTTCGCGCGCCAGCACCTTGCGCAAAGCCTTCTCTTCGATGCCGCTGGTGCCGACACGCCGGTCCAGCTCGGCCACCACATCGGCGGGCGTCAGCCCATAGTGCGCCAGCGCAATCATGCTGTGAAACCAGAGGTCAGCCACTTCCATGACGATCTTGGTCTTGTCGCCGCCAAAGTCGGCATCCTTGGCCGCCATCACCACTTCGGTCGCTTCCTCGCCGATTTTCTTCAGGAAGGCATCCGGCCCCTTGTGCAGCAGACGCGCCACGTAACTAGATGCCGGATCGCCGCCGTTTTGCGGCAAGCGGCTTTCAATCACCTGCGCCAAGCGGGCCAGGGAATCAGTGGAAGAAGCAATGGATGACATAAGCACTTATTTATAGATGGTTTGCGGGTCTTTCAAGACCGGCTCGGTGACTTTCCAGGCACCATTTTCGTAGACGCTGAAGAAACAACTGTGGCGCCCGGTATGGCAGGCAATACCGGGCTCATGCCCGAGCTGGGTGACCTTGAGCAGAATCACGTCATTGTCGCAGTCCATGCGGATTTCATGCACTTTCTGCACATGGCCCGATTCTTCGCCCTTGAACCACAGTTTGTTGCGGGAACGGCTGAAATACACCGCCTGCCCCAGTTCCGCCGTCTTTTGCAAGGCCTCGCGGTTCATCCAGGCAAACATCAGCACGTCATTGCTGCCCTGCTCTTGCGCAATCACCGGCACCAGCCCCTTGGCATCCCAGCGAATGTGCTTTAACCAGCTCACGGGAGCCTCATTTGTATTTTGCATTTGCTACTTAATTAATAGCTGCTTACGCAGGTTCGACGGGGGCTAGAGGCCTAAATGTCTTAAATCCGAACCGGAATGCCGCGCTCGGCCATTCTGGCTTTGGCCTGAGCGACGGTGAACTCACCATAGTGAAAGATGCTGGCCGCTAGCACGGCGTCGGCACCGCCCAGTTGAATACCATCCGCCAGATGGTCCAGGGTACCGACGCCGCCGGAAGCAATCACCGGCACGTTCACGGCGTCGCTTACGGCGCGCGTCAGCGCCAGATCGAAACCGGCCTTGGTACCGTCCCGGTCCATGCTGGTGAGCAGGATTTCACCAGCACCGTACTCGGCCATCTGGCGCGCCCAGGCCACCGCGTCCAGTCCGGTGTTCTTGCGACCGCCGTGGCTGTAGACGTCCCAGCCTTCGCCGCGGTCCAGCAGGTCATTGCCAAAGCGGCGCTTGGCATCGATCGCCACCACGATGCACTGGGCGCCGTACTTGGCTGATGCGTCCTTGATCACCTGCGGGTTGGCAATGGCTGCCGAGTTGAAGCTGATCTTGTCGGCCCCGGCGTTGAGCAGGCGACGCACGTCTTCGACGGTGCGCACACCACCGCCGACGGTCAGCGGAATGAACACTTGCGACGCCACCGCCTCGATGATGTGCAGGATCAGGTCGCGCCCGTCGCTGGTGGCGGTGATGTCGAGAAAGGTGAGCTCATCGGCCCCCTGCTCGTTGTAGCGCGCCGCAATCTCCACCGGGTCACCGGCGTCGCGCAGTTCCACAAAATTGACACCTTTGACGACCCGGCCACCGGTGACGTCGAGACAGGGAATGATGCGTTTGGCTAGCACTTGAAATCAGCCGTTGAGCTCATCCGCCCGCTCTTGCGCGGCGGCAAAGTCCAGGTCGCCGGAGTAGATGGCGCGACCACAGATGACGCCCTCGACGCCATCGTCTTCCACGGCACACAAGGCTTCAATGTCAGCCATGTTGCTCAAGCCACCGGAGGCGATCACCGGAATGGTCAGCGCCTGCGCCAGCTTGACGGTGGCTTCCACATTGATGCCGCTGAGCATGCCATCGCGGCCAATGTCGGTGTAGATGATGGATTCCACACCGTAATCTTCAAATTTCTTGCCCAGGTCCACCACGTCATGGCGCGTCAGTTTGCTCCAGCCATCGGTAGCCACTTTGCCATCTCTGGCATCCAGCCCGACGATGATATGGCCGCCAAAGGCGGTGCAGGCGTCCTGCAGAAAACCGGGGTTTTTGACCGCTGCCGTGCCAATGATGACGTAGCGCAGGCCGGCATCCAGGTAGCGCTCGATGGTGTCGAGATCGCGGATGCCACCGCCCAGCTGCACGTCCACTTCACTGCCCACTTCCTTGAGAATTTTGCGGATGGCCAGCTCGTTTTTCGGGTGCCCCGCAAACGCCCCATTCAGGTCCACCAGGTGCAGGCGCCGTGCGCCCTTATTCACCCAGTTGCGGGCCATCACGGCCGGATCTTCGCCAAAGGTGGTGGATTGGTCCATGTCGCCTTGTTTGAGGCGAACGCAGTGGCCGTCTTTTAAGTCAATAGCAGGAATTAAAAGCATGATGCTTCAGGTTGGTGGAGGAAAGGGGGCTTGGAGAGACGAGATTATGCGCACCGCCGCAGACAGTGCTGTAACACGGCAAGGCGGGCAACGACATATCGCATTGAAGTAAAAATGGAATCAGGGGTTCCAGTGAAGGAAGTTTCGGTACAGGGACAAACCGTGTTCGGCACTTTTTTCGGGGTGAAATTGGGTTGCGAAAATATTATCGCGTGCAATCGCCGAGCTAAAGCGGCTGCCGTAGTCGGTCTCGCCCACGCTGTGGTGCGCATCCGACGGTCGGGCGTAAAAACTGTGTACGAAGTAGAAGTAGCTGCCATCCGGCACGTCGCCCCATACCGGGTGCGGTGCGCCGCCGTGGTTGTTGCGGTAGACCTGGTTCCAGCCCATTTGCGGCACTTTGTAGCGGCTGCCGTCGGGCTGCAACTGACCGATCAGGTCAAACTTGAGCACTTCGCCGTGAATCAATCCCAAACCGGGGGTGCCGACACCCGCAGGGCCCTCGGCGCTGTGGTCCAGCAGCATTTGCATGCCGACACAGACACCAAACAGCGGTTTGCTGGCCGCCGCCTCCAGCACCGACGCTCTCAATCCCGAATCACGCAGTTCGCGCATGCAGTCCGGCATGGCACCCTGACCCGGCAGCACCACGCGCTCACAGGCTCGCACCTCGTCCGGGTTGGACGTGATCACCACCTGGTAGCCCGTGCCAGCCGCGGCCGCCTGCACCGCCTGCGACACCGAGCGCAGGTTGCCCATGCCGTAATCGACCACGGCAACGGTTTTGTTGCGCCCACTATTTACTATTGAATTCATAGCTGCTTACGCAATAACGACGAGGGCTAGAGGCCTATTTGGCATATAAAACTACAAGGAACCCTTGGTCGAGGGAATGGTGCCCAAGGCGCGCGGATCGAGCTCCAGCGCGCCGCGCAGGGCGCGGGCGAAGGCCTTGAACACGGTCTCGGCCTGGTGGTGCGCGTTCTCGCCGCGCAGGTTGTCGATGTGCAGCGTGACAAAGGCGTGGTTCACAAAGCCCTGGAAAAACTCGTGCGCCAGCTGGCTGTCAAAGCTGCCGATCATGCCGCTCTTGAAGGGCACGTTCATGACCAGGCCGGGGCGACCCGACAGGTCAATGACGACCCGGGACAGCGCCTCGTCCAGCGGCACATAGGCGTGGCCATAGCGGCGAATGCCTTTTTTGTCGCCCACCGCCTGGTGTACGGCCTGGCCGAAGGCAATTCCGACGTCTTCCACCGTGTGGTGGCCATCAATGTGCAGATCGCCCTCGGCCTGAATATCGAGGTCGATCATGCCGTGACGGGCGATCTGGTCCAGCATGTGGTCAAAAAAACCAATGCCGGTGTGCAGCCTGGCCACGCCAGTGCCGTCCAGATTGACTTTGACCGTGATTCGGGTCTCGGCGGTGTTGCGGCTGACTTCGGCTGTTCGTTGATTCATGGTGCTATTGTCCCTTGTCCCTGTTCGCGTCCCAACGGCTAAAGGCTGTCCGTCAGGGCAGCCAGCATTTTCCTGTTTTCATCGGCAGTGCCGACGGTCAGGCGCAGGCAATTGGCCAGCAGAGGGTGCATTTTAGAAACGTTCTTGACGAGTACCTTGCGCGCACTCATGCCTTCGAACGTTTTTTGCGCATCCGCCACCCGCAGCAGAATCATGTTGGCATCGCTGGGATAAGCCCGCACGCCGGGCAACTTGCCCAATGCTTCAAAAATAATAGCACGCTGCGCCCGTAAATCAAGGGCTTGCGCCGCAAAAACGGCTTGGTGTTCGAGCGCGAACAAAGCGCACTCGCAGTTCAGCACGCTGACGTTGTAGGGCGGGCGCACCTTGTCGATCTCGGCAATCAGGGCTTGCGGACCCAGCAGGTAACCCAGTCGCACACCGGCCAGTCCAAATTTACTGAGCGTGCGCATCAGCAGCACGTGGCGGTGCTGTGCCAGCCGATCGATGTAGCTTTTGCTGGAAAACGGCTGGTAAGCCTCATCGATCACGACCAGACCGCCCTGCGCGCCGACCGTCCGGATGATCTTCTCAATCACCGCGTCGTCCCACAGATTGGCGGTGGGATTGTTGGGGTAGGCCAGGTAAGTGATGGCAGGCTGATGCAAACGAATAGCGGCCAGCATGGCGGCCTCGTCGAGCTCGAAGTCGGGCGTCAATGGCACACCGTGAAACGCCAAGCCCTGCAACTGCGCGCTCATGGCATACATCACAAAACCCGGCACCGGCGCCAGAACACTGACTTGTCTGAAATCGTTCGCGGCACTCGGTGGCACGGCACAGGCCAGCGCCAGCAGGCTGATCAATTCATCCGAGCCGTTACCCAGCATGATGTCAAAACCGTCCGGCATCCCGGCGTAACCGGCCAGCGCGTGGCGCAAATCGTTGACCCGGTTATCCGGGTAGCGGTTCAGCGCCTGCGCGCCCAGGCGCTGGCCCAGCGCGGCCTGCAACGCTTGCGGCAACCGGTGCGGATTCTCCATGGCGTCAAGCTTGATCATGCCCGCCGAGTCTTGAATAGCGTAGGCGTGCATCGACTGCACGTCCTGGCGAATCAGCTGCCGCAAGCGGGGATTCAATACCTTCATTTAGTCATCCGCATCGGCGGCGGCGATGCCAGGCGCAGCTCGGCGGCCCGGGCATGGGCTTGCAAGCCTTCGCCATAGGCCAGTTCTGCCGCAATCAGGCCCAAAGTTTGGGCGCCGGCTTCGCTGACTTCGATCAGGCTGGAGCGCTTTTGAAAATCGTAAACACCTAACGGGCTGGAAAAGCGCGCCGTGCCGCTGGTGGGCAGCACGTGATTCGGGCCGGCGCAGTAATCGCCCAGCGATTCGCTGGTGTAGGCACCCAGAAAAATGGCGCCGGCGTGTTTGAGCAGCGGCTCCCAGCGGTGCGGGTCACGGCTGCTCACCTCCAGATGCTCGGGCGCAATCCGGTTACTGATCTGGCAGGCCTCTTCCATGCTGCGGGTGTGAATCAGCGCACCGCGGCCATTGAGCGACTTGGCAATGATGTCGGCGCGCGGCATCTCGTTAAGCAGTCGGCCGATGCTTTGCTGCACTTGCTCGATGTAGTCCAGATCGGGGCACAGCAAGATGCTCTGCGCCAGTTCGTCGTGTTCGGCCTGGCTGAACAAGTCCATCGCCACCCAGTCCGGCGGCGTGCTGCCATCGGCCAGCACCAATATCTCGCTGGGCCCGGCGATCATGTCGATGCCCACGGTGCCAAAGACACGGCGCTTGGCCGCTGCCACGTAGGCGTTGCCGGGACCGGTGATTTTGTCGACCTTGGGAATCGTCTGCGTGCCATAGGCCAGTGCCGCCACCGCCTGCGCACCACCGACGGTGAAGGCGCGGCTGACACCGGCGACGTAGGCAGCAGCCAGTACCAGCGCGTTTTTTTCGCCTTTGGGCGTGGGCACCACCATGATGATTTCAGCGACGCCGGCGACGTGGGCGGGGATGGCATTCATCAACACCGACGAGGGATAGGCCGCTTTGCCGCCGGGCACATAAATGCCGACGCGGTCCAGCGGCGTGACTTTTTGCCCCAGCAGCGTGCCGTCTTCATCGCGATAGCTCCAGCTCTCGCCACTGGCTTTTTTCTGGGCTTCGTGGTAGCTGCGAACCCGTTGGGCGGCGGCTTGCAAGGCCTGGCGCTGGGCGGCGGGAATGGCCTCAAAGGCGGCTTTGAGTTCGGCTTGCGTGAGTTCCAACGCGTTGAGGGCCGTGGCCTTGAGTCCGTCAAAGCGTGCGGTGTAGTCCAAAACAGCCGCATCACCGCGTTGCTGGACGTCCGCCAGAATGGCGGCTACCCGTTGTTCAATTTCGGCATCGGCCTCGGCCGACCAATGCAGGCGCGCCTTGAATTCAGCATCAAATGTGCTGCTGGCGGTTGATAGACGGGCGGGGGTAGCTATAAAAGTCATAGCATTTTAGAACCGGGTTATTTGCCGACAGCGGACGCAAAGGCGTCAATGATTTTGCGGATCGGCACCTGCTTGAGTTTGAGCGCGGCCTGATTCACCACCAGCCGCGAGCTGATGTCCATGATGTGCTCGACCTCGACCAGATGGTTGGCCTTGAGTGTGTTGCCGGTGGAAACCAGATCGACAATCGCATCCGCCAGCCCGACCAGCGGCGCCAGTTCCATGCTGCCGTAGAGCTTGATCAAGTCCACGTGCACGCCTTTGGCGGCGAAAAATTCGCGGGCAATCGCCACATATTTGGTGGCCACTTTCAGGCGCGAGCCCTGCTTGACCGCTGACGCGTAGTCAAAATCTGCCCGCACCGCCACACTGATGCGGCACTTGGCAATCTGCAGGTCCAGCGGCTGGTAGAGACCGTCACTGCCATGCTCCAGCAGCGTGTCTTTGCCGGTGATGCCCATGTCGGCGCCGCCATATTGCACGTAGGTCGGCACATCGGTGGCGCGCACCACCAGCACGCGCACATCGGGCTGGTTGGTGGTGAGGATGAGCTTGCGCGATTTTTCCGGGTCTTCCAGCACCTCAATGCCGGCGGCGCGAAGCAGCGGCAGGGTTTCTTCGAAGATGCGGCCTTTGGATAAAGCGAGGGTAATCATTTCAGTCTTTCAATGTCAGCACCCAGGCCGCGCAGTTTGGCTTCCATCTGGTCGTAGCCGCGGTCCAGGTGGTAGATGCGGTCCACCAACGTTTCACCCTCCGCCACCAGGCCGGCAATCACCAGACTGGCCGAAGCGCGCAGGTCGGTGGCCATCACCGTGGCGCCCGAGAGTTTTTCCACCCCCTCCACCACGGCCACCTTGCCATCAATCTGGATGTTGGCGCCGAGGCGAACCATCTCATTGACGTGCATGAAGCGGTTTTCAAAAATGGTCTCGGTCACCTTGGCGCTGCCGTGCGAAATGCAATTGAGCGCCATGAATTGCGCCTGCATATCGGTCGGAAAGCCCGGGTACTCGGTGGTGCGAAAACTCTGGGCCTTGAGCCGCCCCTGCGACTGGACCCGAATGCCCCCTTCCACCGCTGTGACCGTCGCCCCGGCAGCACGCAGTTTTTCCACCACAGCTTCGAGATGCTCGGCCCGGCCATGCCTGAGCAACACATCGCCGCCAGTGGCCGCCACCGCACACAGAAATGTGCCGGTCTCGATCCGGTCGGCCACCACCTGGTGCTGGCAGCCATGCAATTTCTCGACCCCCTGGATGCGAATCCGGCTGCTGCCATGCCCTTCAATTTTCGCCCCCATCTTGATCAGCATTTCGGCCAGATCGGGAATCTCGGGCTCTTGCGCGGCATTCTCCAGAATGGTCTCGCCTTCGGCCAGACAGGCGGCCATCAGAAAGTTTTCAGTCCCGGTGACGGTGACCATGTCGGTGGCAATGCGCGCGCCCTTCAGACGCGTCCAGCCTTGAGGTAATTTGGCGATCATGTAGCCATGCTCGACCACAATTTCGGCGCCCATCGCGCTCAGGCCCTTGATATGCTGGTCCACCGGCCGTGAACCAATGGCACAGCCGCCCGGCAAGGACACCGTGGCCTCGCCAAAACGGGCCAGCAACGGGCCCAGCGCCAGCACCGAAGCCCGCATGGTCTTGACCAGCTCATAAGGCGCCTCGGGCGAGGTGAGCGATCCGGCATTCACCGTGACCCGGCCATCCTCGCTGCGTTCAACCGCCACGCCCATGTTGCGAATCAGCTTGAGCATGGTGGCCACGTCCTGCAGCCTGGGCACGTTGCTGAGCGTGACGGGCTCGGCCGTCAGCAGGCAGGCGCACAGCTCGGGCAAGGCCGCATTCTTGGCGCCGGATATGTCGACCTCACCGTGCAGCGGTCGGCCGCCGCGAATCAATAATTTATCCATGCAATCAGGCTTGAAGCGTCGCCCATTCGGCCGGCGTCAAGGTTTGCATCGACAAGGCATGAATCTCGTCGGTTTTCATTTTGTCGCCCAGCGTGGCGTACACGCGCTGGTGGCGCTGGATGGCACGCTTGCCCTCAAATTCAGGCGACACAATGGTGGCGGTCCAGTGACGGCCATCGCCCTCGAGCGTGATGTATTCACACACCAGGTTGGCGGCAATCAGGTCTTTGATCTGGTCTGCATTCATATCAACAATTCAAAAAATGGGAAAAAGCCATTAACTACGGATTTTGTAACCGATGCGCAGCAGATACACCGCCATCGCACTTACCACGGCCAGCGCAACACCGACCACTCCCAGGCTCAGCCACGGCGACACATCGCTCACGCCAAAAAAGCCGTAGCGGAACCCATCAATCATGTAGAAAAACGGGTTCAGGTGGCTGACGGTCTGCCAGAACGGCGGCAGTGAATGGATCGAGTAAAACACACCACTCAGAAAGGTCATGGGCATAACGACAAAATTCTGGAAGGCCGCCAGTTGATCAAACTTTTCGGCCCACAAGCCGGCGATCAACCCCAAGGTGCCCATCAGCGCGGCACCCATCACGGCAAAGATCACTATCCACAGCGGCGCCACAAAACTGACCTCGGTAAACAAGGCAGAAAACGCAAACACGCCCAAGCCGACGATCAGGCCCCGAATGACGGACGCCCCCACATAGGCCACAAACCAGTTCAGGTATGACAGCGGCGTGAGCAGCAAAAACACGAGATTGCCCATCACTTTGCTCATGATCAAGGACGACGAGCTATTGGCGAATGCATTTTGCAACAGGCTCATCATCGCCAGACCCGGCACCAGAAAAGCGCTGTAACTGATTCTGTCGTAGACCTTGACGTGCGCCTCCAGGGCGTGTCCGAAGATCAGCAGGTACAGCATGGCGGTCAGCACCGGACCTGCCACGGTCTGGAAGGCCACCTTCCAGAAGCGCAGCACTTCTTTATAAAGGAGAGTTTGCCAGCCGGTCAAGATATTGCCCCCACGCTTGTCGCTTCGCGTACTGCGCTGCCCCCCGAGGGAGCTGTTTCGCCTTGGGGCGGCCCGGCGTCGAAACTTGCCCCGCTCTGTTCACTTTTGTTCATTACGTCCAGAAAAACATCTTCCAGATCGGCCTTGCGAATCTCCACATCGTGCGCCACCAGGCCAGCCTCACGCACGGCAGCGAGGTACTGTTCAATCTCCAGGGCGTCGTGCGCGGGGAACTGGACAATGCGCCCGGTAATGCGGGCCTTGTCCGCCAGCGCCTTGGGCAGCTCACTGTCAATTTTGAAGCGCAAGACATTGCTGGAGGCGGCCTTGAGCAGCTCGCTGGTGTGGTCCAGCGCCACAATTCGCCCCGACTTGAGCATGGCAATGCGGCCACACAGTGCTTCCGCTTCTTCAAGGTAATGGGTGGTCAGCAACACCGTGCTGCCCTGCTTGTTGAGCTTGGCAATGAATTGCCACAGGGTCTGGCGCAACTCCACATCAACGCCGGCGGTCGGCTCATCCAGCACGATCACGGGCGGCTTGTGCACCAGTGCCTGCGCCACCAAAACGCGCCGCTTCATGCCGCCGGAGAGTTGACGCATATTGGCGCCCGCCTTGTCGGTCAGGCCCAGACTCTCGAGCAGTTCATCAATCCAGGCGTCGTTATTCTTCACGCCGAAGTAGCCGGACTGAAAACGCAGCGCTTCACGTACGTTGAAAAACGGGTCAAACACCAGCTCCTGCGGCACCACCCCCAGACTGCGCCGCGCCTGGGCGTAGTCAAGCTGGACATCATGACCCAGCACCGATACTTTGCCTGCATTGGCACGTGTCAGGCCAGCCAGAATGCTGATCATGGTGGTCTTGCCCGCGCCATTGGGTCCCAAGAGACCAAAAAACTCGCCCTCTTCAATATCGAGGCTCACGCGGTCGAGCGCGAGAAAAGTGCTGCCTTTGGGTCCGCGCGGGGAGGGATAGGCTTTGGAGACGGACTGAAAGGAAATTGCAGGCATGAAGGGAGCTATTCTAAAGACTTGCGGGGCAGCTCTATCCCCAACTGAGGGGGATTCAAGCTGCTGGCAGCAACTCCACAATCCCGTACAGAGTCGCCAAATCACCCAGGCGGGCGGGCAGACCGCGGACCGCAAAACGTTTGCCCAGTGCCAGCGTCTCGCGCCGGAATTCAAGCAATACCGCCAGCGCTGCCGAATCAAATCGGCTCAAAGCCGTGGCGTCGACCACCACGTCCGGACCCGACTCGGAGCGCAGGCCCTGCACCAGCATGCGCAGGCATGCGGTGGCCTGGGATTGCGTCAACTCTTGTGGCAGTACCAGCACAGTCACCCCTTTTTGGCGTTGGCCTTGTTGCGGTCGGTCAGGGTAACAATCAAGCCGCTGATGCCTTTGGCATTGATTTCCTGCGCAAACTGGCTGCGATAGGTTTCCACCAGCCACACACCCAATACGTTCAGGTTGTAAATTTTCCAGCCAGCGCCCTCGCCGGGTGTTTTTTCCAGCTTGTAATCGAGTTGAATGGCATCGCCGCGGCCTTTGACCTCGGTACGGACCACCACCTCTTTGTCTTCCGCAGCCGCCCGCATGGGCCTGACGAGAATGGTCTGGTCACTGACCTGGGTCAACGCGCCGGCATAGCTGCGCACCAGCAAAATCTTGAACTCTTCCTGCAAGCGTTTTTGCTGCTCAGGGGTGGCCTGGCGCCAGGCCGGACCCACTGCGGAGGCAGTCATGCGTTGGAAATTCACGTTCGGCATGATCCTGGCGTCCACCAGCGCCACGATCCGGGACAGGTTCCCGGCCTGGATGGCTTTGTCGGCCTTGATGCTGTCCAGCACATCGGTGGACAGGCGTTTGATCAAAGCGTCTGCCGCTTCATCTGCCGCGCTCACCGGCAGGGCCAGCAGGCTGGATGTGCTGACAAGCAGCACGGCGAACAGGCGACTCAAAAAACGACGATTCATGGTTTGACTTTCTCATCTCGGGGAACCCCGATGTTACTTAAGGTTTCGACTGGCTTTTTAGCTGCTGTTTCAGCCCGTGGCTGGGCCACATCGGGCTCGGCCGGCACTATTTCTCCCGTATCTTCTACGGGCGGGTTGCCCTCAAAAATGACGCTGCGGCGACGCTGCAGATACGCATCACGGGTGAAGGTGTATTGATCCAGCGCCGCTTCCTCCAGCATCGTGCTGGCTTTGAGCAAATCCGACCTCTTGTCAACGGCTCTCACCACCGTGGCGGTGTTGCGCGTCGGGATATGCGTAATATTGGAAACGATATCGCCCTTCAGATCAACCGGAAGTGCCACCGTATCGCGCAAGCTCGAAGGCCCCAGCAAAGGCAGGACCAGATAAGGGCCGGGCGCAAACCCCCAGTAACCCAGGGTATGCCCAAAATCCTTCGTGTGTTTTTCGATATCCATCTCGGTGGCCACGTCAAAAATTCCCCCCCAACCAAGGAAGGTGTTGAAGCCAACACGCCTCACACTGTCGATCGCAGCCTGTCCTTTGAATTGCAAGGCGTTGTTCACGAACGACCAGACATCATCCAGATTGCCAAAAAAATTGCCCATACCTTGCCGCACCCGCACCGGTGTGGCATCCCGATAGGCTGTGGCCACGGGCTTGATGACCGCCCTATCGACCGCTTCGTTGAACTGATAGACCCCGCGATTGAGCGGCTCCAATGGATCACGCGGATTGGCGTTGGGCCCGCTGGCACAGCCTGCGAGTACCAAAAGTATCAGCAACACGCCGGTCCACAAGCCGCACCCGGGCGTTCGGTGATCAACATGATGCACCGCTAAATTCATTGTCATTTTTTACCCTTGCTAGCGTCAGAGGTGCTGGCATCGGCGGCTTTGCTGTACAAAAACTGGCTGATCAGGCTTTCCAGCACCACCGCCGATTGGGTGCTGGAAATGGTATCGCCCGCCACCAGCGTCTTTTCGTCAGCACCGGCTTCAAGCCCCAGGTACTGCTCACCCAGCAAACCGCTGGTCAGAATTTTCAGGGAACTGTCCTTGGGAAAGGCATAACGGCTCTCCATGCTCAAGGTCACGTGGGCCTGAAAGGATTTGTCGTCAAAAACGATCTTTTCGACCCGGCCCACCACCACGCCAGCACTTCGCACGGCCGCTTTGGGCTTGAGTCCGCCGACATTGTCAAATTTGGCGTTGACGGCATAGCTCTTCTGAAAACTCAAACTCAACAAATTGGCTGACTGCAAGGCCAAAAACAGGATGGCCACCGCACCTATCAGCACAAAAATGCCAACCCACACATCATTCTTCGAGCGTTGCATGCAACACACCTTTCTATTCAGTTGGGGAGAGAGAGCTTGCTCACTTTGAGTAGCTGCGGTCTGTCCCACAAGGTTTCAGTTAATCAAATAGTAAACATCATGGCAGTCAGGATGAAATCCAGACCAAGAACCGACAGCGACGAGACCACCACGGTGCGGGTGGTCGCACTGGCCACGCCTTCAGGCGTGGGTTGGGCTTCAAAGCCCTGCAACAGCGCAACGAAGGTCACGGTAAAACCAAACACGATGCTCTTGATGACACCGTTGCCCAGGTCTTGCCAAACATCAACCCCGTCCTGGATCTGGCTCCAGAACGAACCGCCATCGACGCCAATCATGAGCACACCCACAGCCCAGCCGCCAATGATGCCCATGGCGCTAAAGACCGCGGCCAACAAAGGCATGGTGATGACACCGGCCCAAAACCGGGGTGCCAGGATGCGCAGCACCGGGTCGACCGCCATCATCTCCATGACGCTGATTTGCTCACCGGCTTTCATGAGCCCAATTTCGGCCGTCAGCGATGTGCCGGCCCGACCGGCAAACAGCAAGGCGGTCACCACCGGCCCCAACTCCCGAACCAGCGTGAGCGTCACCAGCAGGCCCAAGGCTGAGGATGAGCCATAGCGCTGCAAGGTGTAGTAGCCCTGCAAGCCAAAAACAAAGCCAACGAACAACCCGGACACCGCAATGATGGCCAGCGAGTAGTTGCCCAAAAAATGGATCTGGTCGCGGATCAGCCCAAAGCGTTTCAAGCTGCTGCCCAGCGTTGTCAGCAGACGAATGAAAAGACGGGCCCCTTGTCCCAAGTCGGCCAATTGGCGGCGAACGGCAAACCCGACATCGCCTGGTTTGTACCAACTCATGGTGCTGCTCCCAATCCAAAATCTTCCTCGATAGACGGGCCCTGATAGTGGAAACGCACCGGACCGTCCGGCAACGCATTCACATACTGGTACACCAGCGGATCGGTACTTTGCTGCACTTCTTTGGGCGTGCCTTGCGTCGCAATTTTGCCATTGGCCAGAATGATCACATGGTCGGCAATCGCAAAGGTCTGCTCCAGCTCGTGGGAGACAAAAACACTGGTCAGCCCCATGGAATCATTCAGATGGCGTATCAAGCGCGCTGCCGTGCCGAGGGAAATCGGATCAAGTCCTGAAAATGGCTCGTCATACATCACCAATTCCGGGTCCAGTGCAATGGCCCGCGCCAGCGCAATGCGGCGCGCCATGCCGCCCGACACTTCACTGGGCATCAAGTCACGCGCCCCGCGCAAGCCGACCGCATTGAGCTTCATCAGGACAATATCGCGAATCAGGGCTTCGGGCAAATCGGTGTGTTCGCGCAGCGGAAATGCCACATTCTCAAACACCGACAAGTCCGCAAACAAGGCGCCGAACTGGAACAGCATGCCCATGCGGCGACGTGCGGCGTAGAGCTGCGTCTGGTTCATCGGGGTGACATCTTGTCCATCGAACAGCAGTTCGCCGGACTGCGCCCGATTCTGCCCGCCGATCAGCCGCAGAATGGTGGTCTTGCCGCCACCGGAGGCGCCCATCAGTGCCGTGACTTTGCCACGCGGCACCGACAGGGAAACGTCGTCCAGAATCACCCGCTCACCATAACCGAAGGTGAGATTGCGCAATTCGACAAGAGATTCTGAAGATGAGGGCATTTACAGTTGAGGACAGAGCTGGCTCGCTTCGCGTAGCTGCGCACTGTCCCGCAAAGTTTCAAAAACAACAAGGCCGGGGTATGCCCGGCCCTTGGATGATACGGGATTACCTGAACTCAGCGAATCAGCCCCCTCGGGGGGCTGCGCAGCACACGCAGTGGCAAGCGTGGGGGCCATCAACGTGGCAGGTCGCTGCATCCCATCAGGAATTCATCCACCGCACGCGCGGCCTGACGACCTTCGCGGATCGCCCACACCACCAAACTCTGGCCGCGACGGATGTCGCCGGCGGCAAAGACCTTGGGCACGTTGGTGGCATAACCGCCGGTGAATTCGGTCGTCGCTTTGGCATTGCCACGAGCGTCCTTCTCGATACCGAAGGCTTCCAGCACCGTAGCCACCGGGTTGACAAAACCCATGGCCAGCAAGACCAGGTCAGCTTGATAGGTTTTCTCGGTACCTGGAATCTCGACCATCTTGCCATCTTTGAACTCGATGTGTACGGTCTTGAGGCCTGTGACTTTGCCCTTTTCACCGATGAATTCCTGGGTAGAGATGGCGAACTCGCGATCACAGCCCTCTTCATGGCTGGAACTGGTGCGCAGCTTGAGCGGCCAGTAGGGCCAGGTCATGGGGCGATTTTCTTCGACCGGGGGCTGGGGCATCACCTCGAACTGGGTGACACTGGCGGCGCCGTGGCGGTTGCTGGTGCCGACGCAGTCAGAGCCGGTATCGCCACCGCCAATGACGATGACGTGCTTGCCGTCCGCCCGCAACTGGCCCTTGAGCTTGTCGCCGGCATTGACCTTGTTCTGCTGCGGCAGGAACTCCATGGCGAAATAAATACCATCCAGTTCGCGGCCCGGCACCGGCAGGTCGCGTGACTGCTCGGAACCGCCAGTGAGCACGACAGCATCAAAGTCTTTTTGCAGCTGGGCGGCAGAAATGGTTTCCTTGGCCCAGTTGGTAACCTTGGAGCCTTTGGGCATCTCGCCCACCAGCACACCCGTGCGAATCGTCACGCCTTCTTTTTGCATCTGCTCGACGCGGCGGTCGATGTGCGACTTTTCCATCTTGAAGTCGGGAATGCCGTAGCGCAGCAAACCGCCGACCCGGTCGTTCTTCTCGAACAGGGTGACATCGTGGCCGACGCGCGCCAGTTGCTGCGCCGCTGCCATGCCCGCCGGACCGGAGCCCACCACCGCGACCTTTTTACCGGTCTTGTGCGTTGGCAATTGCGGCTGCACCCAGCCCTCCGCCCAAGCGCGATCGATGATGGCGTGCTCGATCGACTTGATGCCCACGGCGTCGTCGTTCACATTGAGCACACAAGCCGCTTCGCACGGTGCCGGGCAGATGCGGCCGGTGAACTCGGGAAAGTTGTTGGTGCTGTGCAGCACGTCAATCGCATTTTTCCAGTCGCCGCGGTACACCAGGTCGTTGAAATCCGGAATGATGTTGTTGACCGGGCAGCCGTTGTTGCAAAACGGTGTGCCGCAGTCCATGCAGCGCGCCGCCTGCACCTTGGCCTGTGTCTCATCCAGACCAACGACAAACTCTTTGTAATTCTTCAAGCGCTCAGGGACGGGCTTGTAGCCCTCTTCGATGCGCTCAAACTCCATGAAGCCAGTGACTTTTCCCATGATTCTTATCCTTTGTTCCTTTGCGGGGCAGACCTTCAGCGCTGGCCCCGACACTTTAAGTTTCTATTCACTTATTTGGCTGGAGCTGCTTCTTTTTTTGTAGCTACTTGCGCACGGCTGGTAAGGGCTAGCGCCTCTTTTTGTGCATGAATCTCGCCCAGAGCGCGTTTGTATTCGTTCGGGAAGACCTTGACGAATTTCAGCCGGGACACATCCCAGGTATCGAGCAATTCACGCGCACGCTTGCTGCCGGTCCAACGGTTGTGGTCTTCCAGCAGCTTCTTCAATTGCGCTTCATCGCTTTGGCCGCGATGCCAGAGACTCAAGTCAATGCTGGTTTTTTGCTCAGCCGACGTCAGCACCTTCTCCATGGACACCATGGCGGTGTTGCAGCGTTTGGCAAACTGGCCGTCTTCGTCATAGACATACGCCATGCCGCCGCTCATGCCGGCGGCAAAGTTGCGCCCGGTTTTGCCCAGCACGGCCACGGTGCCGCCGGTCATGTATTCGCAACCGTGGTCGCCGGTGCCTTCCACCACCGTGGTCGCGCCGGAGAGTCGCACCGCAAAGCGCTCGCCACCAACACCGCTGAAAAAGGCTTCACCGCTGGTCGCGCCGTACATCACCGTGTTGCCGACGATGGTGTTGCGAATCGCCTCACCGCGGAAGTCGATGCTGGGGCGCACCACGATACGGCCGCCAGAGAGGCCCTTGCCGGTGTAGTCGTTGGCGTCACCAATCAGGTACAAGGTGATGCCGCGCGTCAGGAAGGCGCCAAACGACTGACCACCGGTACCTTCCAGCTGGATGCGGATGGTGTCATCGGGCAAGCCTTCGGGGTGCACCTTCGTTACGGCCCCGGAGAGCATGGCGCCCACGGAACGGTTAACGTTGCGGGTCATTTCCATGAACTGCACTTTTTCACCCTTGTCGATGGCGGCACGACTCTTGGCGATCAGCACATTGTCCAGCGCGCGTTCCAGGCCATGCGCCTGTTCCTGCGTCTGAAAACGCGGCACGTCGGCCGGCACATTGGGCAGCGCAAACAGGCGGCTGAAGTCCAGACCGCTGGCTTTCCAGTGTTCAATACCCTGGCGCATGTCGAGCAAGTCGGCGCGGCCAATCAGGTCGTCAAACTTGCGGATGCCCAACTGCGCCATGATCTGGCGCACTTCTTCGGCAATGAAGAAGAAGTAGTTCACCACATGCTCCGGCTTGCCGCTGAACTTCTTGCGCAGTACCGGGTCTTGCGTTGCCACGCCCACCGGGCAGGTGTTGAGGTGGCATTTGCGCATCATGATGCAGCCTTCCACCACCAGCGGCGCCGTGGCAAAACCGAATTCATCGGCACCCAGCAGCGCGCCGATGGCGACGTCGCGGCCGGTCTTCATCTGGCCGTCGGTCTGCACGCGGATGCGGCTGCGCAGGCGATTCAGTACCAGCGTTTGCTGGGTTTCGGCCAGACCGATTTCCCACGGACTGCCGCAATGTTTGATGGATGACCAGGGCGAAGCGCCGGTGCCGCCGTCGTGCCCGGAGATCACCACATGGTCGGCCTTGCATTTGGCCACGCCGGCCGCGATGGTGCCGACACCGATTTCGCTCACCAGCTTGACGCTGATGCTGGCATGCGGTGCCACGTTTTTTAAATCGTGAATCAGCTGCGCCAGATCTTCAATCGAGTAAATGTCATGGTGCGGTGGCGGCGAAATCAGGCCGACCCCCGGCACGGAATGACGCAGACGGCCGATGTACTCGGACACCTTGCCCCCCGGCAGCTGGCCGCCCTCACCCGGCTTGGCGCCCTGGGCCATCTTGATCTGGATCTGATCGGCACTGCTCAGGTACTCGGCGGTGACGCCAAAGCGACCCGACGCCACCTGCTTGATGCGCGAGCGCAGCGAGTCAGTCGGATTCAGGGGAATGTCAACTTCCACCACATCGTGACCGATGATGTCGGCCATCGTCTGGCCTTGTTTGATCGGGATACCCTTGAGTTCGTTGCGGTAGCGCGCCGGGTCTTCCCCGCCCTCGCCCGTGTTGCTCTTGCCGCCAATGCGGTTCATGGCGACGGCCAGCGTGGCATGCGCCTCGGTGGAGATGGAGCCGAGCGACATGGCGCCGGTCACAAAGCGCTTGACGATTTCTTTCGCCGACTCGACTTCTTCCACCGGAATCGCCTTGGCCGGATCAATTTTGAACTCGAACAGGCCGCGCAGCGTCATGTGGCGGCGGCTCTGGTCGTTGATGAGCTGGGCGTACTCTTTGTAGGTGTTCCAGTTGTTGGCGCGGGTGCTGTGCTGCAGCTTGGCAATGGCATCCGGCGTCCACATGTGCTCTTCGCCCCGGGCACGCCAGGCGTATTCGCCGCCGGCATCCAGCATGGTGGCCAGCACCGGGTCGGCGCTGAAGGCCGCCTTGTGCATGCGGATGGCTTCTTCGGCAATCTCGAAAACGCCGATACCTTCGACGCGGCTGGGGGTGCCGGTGAAGTACTTGGCAATCGTTTCGCTGCTCAGGCCAATCACCTCGAACAGCTGGGCGCCGCAGTAGCTCATGTAGGTGGACACGCCCATCTTGGACATGATCTTGGACAGGCCCTTGCCGACGGCCTTGACGTAGTTGTAGATCGCCTTGTCGGCGCTCAGGTCGCCCGGCAGGTCCTGATGGATGCTTGCCAGTGTTTCCATCGCCAGGTAGGGATGCACGGCCTCGGCGCCATAGCCCGCCAGCACGCCGAAGTGGTGCACCTCGCGCGCCGTGCCGGTTTCCACCACCAGGCCGGCGCTGGTGCGCAAGCCCTCACCCACCAGATGCTGGTGAATGGCAGAGAGCGCCAGCAGCGCCGGAATCGCCACCTGGGTCGCGCTGACGCCGCGGTCGCTGATGATGAGAATGTTCTTGCCACCCTTGATCGCGTCCACCGCTTCGGCGCACAGCGAGGCCAGCTTGGCTTCCACGCCCTCGTGGCCCCAGACCAGCGGGTAGGTGATGTCCAGCGTGTAGCTGCGGAACTTGCCTTGCGTGTGCTTTTCGATATCGCGCAGCTTGGCCATGTCGGCAAAGTCGAGCACCGGCTGGCTGACCTCCAGCCGCATCGGCGGATTCACCTGGTTGATGTCCAGCAGATTGGGTTTCGGGCCGACAAAGGACACCAGCGACATCACGATCGCTTCGCGAATCGGGTCAATCGGCGGATTCGTCACCTGGGCGAACAACTGCTTGAAGTAGTTGTAGAGCGGCTTGTTCTTGTCGCTCAGGACAGCCAGCGGGCTGTCATTGCCCATGGAGCCAATCGCTTCTTCGCCGGCGGTAGCCATGGGCGCGATCAGGAACTTGAGGTCTTCCTGCGTGAAGCCGAAGGCCTGCTGGCGGTCCAGCAAACTGACGACGCTTTCCGACGCCGAGGCCGGCTCGCCGCCGCCCACCACATCATCCAGCCGGATGCGCAGGTTCTCGATCCACTGCTTGTAGGGCTTGCTGTTGGCGAGGCTGGCCTTGAGCTCTTCGTCGTCGATCATGCGGCCCTGCTCCAGATCGATCATGAACATCTTGCCGGGCTGCAGGCGCCATTTGCGCACGATTTTGTTCTCGGGCACGGGCAGCACACCCGACTCGGAAGCCATGATCACCAGATCGTCATCGGTGATGCAGTAGCGCGAGGGACGCAGGCCATTGCGGTCCAGCGTGGCGCCAATCTGGCGACCGTCGGTGAACACGATGCTGGCCGGGCCGTCCCACGGTTCCATCATGGCGGCGTGGTATTCGTAGAAGGCCTTGCGGCGCTCGTCCATGCTGGTGTGCTGCTCCCACGGTTCGGGAATCATCATCATCACCGCCTGGCTGATCGGGTAGCCGGCCATAGTCAGCAGTTCCAGGCAGTTGTCGAAGGTGGCGGTGTCGGACTGGCCGGCAAAGCTGATCGGATACAGCTTTTGCAGGTCGGCGCCCAGCACCGGCGAAGACATCACGCCTTCACGCGCCTTCATCCAGTTGTAGTTGCCCTTGACGGTGTTGATCTCGCCGTTGTGCGCCACATAGCGGTACGGGTGGGCCAGCGGCCACTCCGGGAAGGTATTGGTGGAAAAGCGCTGGTGCACCAAGCCGAGGGCCGAGACGCAACGCACGTCTTCCAGGTCACGGAAATAGACCCCCACCTGATCGGCCAGCAGCAGGCCCTTGTACACCACGGTCCGGCTGGACATGCTGGGCACGTAATACTCTTTGCTGTGCTTGAGCTTGAGCGCCTGGATGTGGGCACTGGCGGTCTTGCGAATCACATACAGCTTGCGCTCCAGCGCATCCTGCACGATCACATCATTGCCACGACCAATGAAGACCTGGCGCAGAACCGGCTCTTTTTCGCGCACGGTGGGCGACATCGGCATCTCGCGATTGACCGGCACATCGCGCCAGCCCAGCAGTACCTGGCCTTCGGCCTTGATGGCGCGTTCCATTTCCTGCTCGCATGCGAGACGCGAAGCGTGCTCTTTCGGCAAAAAAACCATGCCGACACCGTATTCGCCGGGTGGCGGCAGCGTCACGCCTTGCGCCGACATTTCTTCGCGGTACAGCGCGTCGGGCAGCTGGATCAATATGCCCGCGCCGTCGCCCATCAGCTTGTCGGCGCCCACGGCGCCCCGGTGGTCCAGGTTTTCAAGAATCTTCAACGCATTCTTGACGATGTCATGCGACTTGGTGCCCTTGATGTGCGCCACAAAACCCACGCCACAAGCGTCATGCTCGTGCTCGTTGGCATACAAACCGTTGTTCTGAAGATATTGGATTTCGGCAGCCGTCGTCATGGCGCACTCCTAAAAAAATTGCACTGGATAGCGGGGATAGGGAGAATACTGCAACGCATCAAAAATGCCAAGCAGAATAATCGGGGTCAGATTCCAATTATTTATTGAATTATTCAATCAACAAATAATTAGGGACACATCAAAATTTATAGCTGCTTACGCAGTATCTACGGGGGATGAGGGCTTATTTGGCTCTAATTTTCGGACTGAAACCGGCCGCCCGGCGCTGCTTTTTGTCACCCGGCGCTGCGTTCTTTTTTGCAGATCCGCTACAAAATCAGCTTCACCCAGCGCCCAGCCGCGCAAGGCCGAGTCCGTCAACGCCGCCTGCTGCCCCGGGCTGATGCCACTCTGCACCAATTCCGCGTACGCCGCTTCGCGGGCAAACGGCGTGTTGCCCAGCTCCCAGAACAGTGGGTGCGGCGTGATCAGTTTGTCGATACGCTGCCCGGTGTAATGGCCGTAGCTGGACCAGGGATAGTCCCGCACCTGGGCGACCAAGCCGGCGCGCACCGGGTTGAGGTCGATATAGCTCATGCAGGCGAGCAGATAGCGCTCACTCTGGATCAATGTGGACTTGTAGCGCCCCTCCCACAAGGTGCCGCTGCGCTTTTGACGGTCGTTGAAATAACGCACGTAGCGCCGACCCACAGCCTGCATCATCTGCGGCAAGCCATCCGCGGTTTGCGGCGTGGCCAGCAGATGAAAGTGGTTGCTCATCAGCACATAGGCGTGAATGGCGACGCCGAATTTTTTGGCATTTTCATCCAGCAGGTCAAGCAAGGTCTGGTAATCCGCGCTGGAGGCAAAAATGGGCTGCCGGTTGTTGCCACGCTGGATGACGTGGTGGGGATAACCGGGCAGTGTGAGGCGGGGTAGACGGGCCATAAAGATACAGTATGAATATCGCTATGATCTTAATTGGAATCTGACCCTCATTATTTTTTAATTGAAGAAGCCTATGACCGCCCTCACCAAAGTTGTTCTTTTTACCGACCACGATGGTCGGGCCCGTTTCCGCGAGGAGCTGGTTGTCTTGACCGAGGGAACACTTAGCTCGCAGCTGACACCACTACTGCCCTCGGGGGGCTACCAGTTGCGCCAGAGTCCAGTGGGATTTCGTAGCAGTTTTCACTGCACCGGAGCCCCGCAATGGGTGTTCATTCTGAGCGGACAGATGCAGATATTTTTGCAGGATGGGAGCTCCCGCATTTTCAAGGCGGGCGAGCATTTCTATTCAGCCGACACCCTACCAGAAGGCGTCCAGTTTGATGCAGCCATTCATGGCCACTGGAGCCAGCAGGTCGGGCCCGACCCGCTGGCAACCCTGTTTGTGCGCGGCTAAAACTGGAACGTATCAAGCGGGTGTCTCGCTGTCGCCCGCATTGTCCCTGTGTTCAGATGCGTCATGCGTTACGGGCAAGACAAAGCGGGTGTCCAGCAGATTGCTCAGCCCGAATTCCTGCAGCAGGGCACGCAGGCGCTGCGCGGCGGCCCGTTTCGGTTGGCCGGTATGGCGGGCGATGATGAGCTCGTTCTTCATGCTGTGCTCCCAACCCACCAGCTCGGTCACGGTGACCTGGTAGCCATACGCCTCCAGATACAGGCAGCGCAACACATTGGTGATCTGGCTGCCCAGCTCGCGGGTGTGCAGCGGATGACGCCACAGCTCGGCCAGCGGCGTGCGCGACAGGGAGAGTGCTTTGTGCTGGCTCAGGCAGCGCGCTACTTCAGCCTGACAGCACGGCACCAGCACCATGAATTTGGCGTGTTTTTGCAGGCCAAAGGCAATGGCGTCATCAGTGGCGGTATCGCAGGCATGCAGCGCGGTCACCACATCAATACGCTCGGGCAGTTCGTCCGATTGCGTTGACTCGGCCACGCTCAGGTTCAAAAACGACATGCGATCAAAGCCGAGCTTGCCGGCCAGCTCGCGCGATTTCTGCACCAGTTCGGCGCGGGTCTCGATGCCGTAAATGTGCCCGGCTTTTTTGTCCTTGAAAAACAGGTCGTAAATGATGAAACCCAAATACGATTTACCGGCGCCATGGTCGGCCAGCGTGATGCCCCCCGCCTTCTCGGGCAGCTCCAGCAGCAGCTTCTCAATGAACTGGAACAGGTGGTAAACCTGCTTCAGTTTGCGGCGCGAGTCCTGATTCAGCTTGCCGTCACGGGTCAGGATATGCAGCTCTTTGAGCAGCTCGATCGACTGACCGGGCCTGATTTCAGGCGCACTGTTCGCGGGCTCTTGCCCTTTGGCTTGCGTTGTGCCTTGCGGCTCAGCGCGCGCCGGGCGCTCCGTTTTTTTGGTTTTCATGCTTCTTTGCTGCCAGGCACTTCGGCGCCGGGGGCTGCGTCAGCCGGCGCAGCAACCGGGCAGCCCGGTGAGCGCCCTACCCCCAACGCCGCCCAGCCCGCCGCCCCAAGCCGCTCCATGGTTTGCATGTTCTTCTCGAAAATGGTCTCCGGCTCTGGAAAGGCGTCCACCGCACGGTCAATGCTGTCTTCGCGCAACAGGTGCAAGGTGGGATAGGGCGAACGGTTGGTGAAATTGGTGATGTCGTCCACCTGGGTTCCGGCGAACTGATAGTCCGGGTGCAAATTGGCGATTTGCAGGATGCCATCGAGTTCCAGATCGAGCAAGGCCTGGTCGGCCTCTTCCAGAAAATCGTTGAAATCAAGAAAATCAGCCAGGCAGTCAGGCGCGATCAACAGCGTCGTGTCTCTTGCATCCGGGTCGCTGGCGAGCAAGGCTTTGAGTTCAAACACCAGATCTTTCAGGAAATCCGGTGCGGTCCGGGCGCGACTCACCACATAGTGAACTTGTCCCTTGACGTGCACACTCTTGGCAAACGGGCACAGGTTCAAACCAATCACCGCCCGCTCCAGCCAGACGCGTGTATCGTCAATCGCTGTTTTTGTCGTTACTTGCATATTGTTCACTCGCTTAAATAAAATGACTGGCTTGGCCAACAATCAGTTTGGCCAGCTCGTCGAGCACCGGGCTTTGAATCTGATCGGCGCCATACGCTGTGTTCACCAGCTCGAAACCCTGCGCATTGGCCAGACGAAACGCCAACTTGGCAGCATCGTGATCGGCGGTGATGGTGACACTACCGCGCGCCTCGGTCAGGTAGTCGAATCGGATCACCTGCAAGGTGTTTTTCTCGGGATGCCGCACATGGACGCGCTCATGCCTGACGGCGCTGGCTGACAAGCGCGCTTCAATCCGCTGCAGGTCCGGCAGGAAATTGGCACTGACGCTGCCGTCAATCGGAGCGCCATCGCGCGGCACAATGCGCCAGCCCATGGCGATGTAGTCAAACACCTCCTGGTCGCGCAATTTCTTTTTGCGCGCATCGACGCGAAAATCAATCAGCTTCATCACCGGCCACGGCGTTTTGCCATCCAGGCTCAACTGGGGACCGCTCGGCCCAATCACATTGAGCTGCTTGGCCAGTTCCGTGACATACAGCCAGGCAGTTTTGGACGCCGCTTCGGTCAGCCGGGTATTCGCCTCAGAGTGGTTTTGCTGCGCATCTTGCTCAGCTTGCAAAGCACTGGCCTGCAATTTAAGTTGATTGAGAAAACTCACGACTGTTACCTGGCTCTTGTATCTATTCGCGCAATTTTAACGATGCGCTCAATCATGCGCGCCGGCACTTGGCGCCGCGCGTGCTGCAAGCTGGCGCTCCACCTGCCGCGCCAGCAGCACACCCAGCAGCGAACAAGCTCCGGTGACAAGCCAGGTCCAGTGCCAGCCGCCGGCGCCGCTGGCGACCCAGGCCACCAGCGGTGGTCCGGCAAACTGGCCCAGGGCCGCCCACTGCTGCATCCAGCCGACCGTGGTGGAGACGGTGCCCTCGCCGGGTGCCAGCCGCACCGCCAGTAAAAACAGGGTGGCTGGAATCATGCCGCCCACCGCAGAGAACAACAGGATGGCAGCAAACCGGATGACCGGCGGCAAGCCCGTGCCGCCCACCAGAGGAAACATGGCAAAGGCCAGCAAAGCCCCCAAAGCCATCACGCAAAAGCCAATGTACAGAAGACGCTGCGCTGGCACGCCACGCTGCAGCAGACGCCCCGCAGCCAGGTTGCCCACGATATTCACCGCCGCCGCGAGTGCCGTCAGCACCGCGCTGATGCTGCCCGCCACGCCCGCCTGGGCATAGATGGAAGGCAAGAACCCGATCACCGCCAGCCACTGTCCCGAATACACGGCAAAACTCAAAGCCACCAGCCAGGGACCGGGCGCGACGAGCGTTTGCCGCAGGCGCTGTTGCCAGCCGTCCCGGCTGTTGCCGCTGGTGATGGATGCGGCGGTTGGCCGGCGTTGCTGATCCGAGGGCACCGCGTGCCAGACCCAGACCGCCATCAACAAAGACAGGCCCGCCGTGCCCCACCACCAAACCTGCCAGCTGGTGACAAAGATCACCAGCGGACCCGACAACAGCGCAACGGCCGTGCCAAATGGCATGTAAGCGCCCCACAGGCCCAGCATGGCGCTCAGGCGATGGGGCGGCACCAACTGCCGCACCAGACTCGGCGCGGGCATGGACACCAACAGAAAACCAAAACCCTCGAGCGCCCGAAACGCTATCAAACTAGTAGCATCCTGCGCACAACCGCCCAGGGCTCCAGCCGCAAAAAGCACCAACAATCCGGTCAGCAGACTGCGCCGCAAGCCGATGCCATCGGCCGTCAGGCCGACGGCGAGCCCCAAGGTCATACCGGCCAGCTGCACCATGGACAGCAAAAATCCGGATTGCAGCAGCGTGATGCCCAGCGCCTCGCGCAACACCGGCAAAGCGGGTGGCAACTTGCCCACATGCAGGGCAGCACTGACGCCGGCCAAAATAACCACGAGGGCCGGACTGATCCTGGTTTTCAAGGGGGGCGGCACCGACATGGGGTCATGACAACAAGCGTTGGCCAGTGAGGCGTTCATGCTCACTCGCGGCAAAGCGGTCGGTCATGCCGGCAATGTAGTCGGCCACCACGCGGGCCGTGGTACTGGCTTCGTCCGCTGCGCCGCGCGCCGCCTCGGAGCGCGCCAGAAAACCGCCCTGCATTTCCTGCGGACACGCCAGATAGGCGGCAAAAAGCTCGCGCACCACCTGTTGCGCCTGCCACAGGGTGTTCATGACCTGGGGATGACGGTACAACTGTTGCAACAGGAATTGTTTGAGCACCTGCGACTTCAGCCGCATGTCGTCGCCAAACTGCAGCAAAGGCGCCAGCTGGCGCACCTCATCCACGCCGTGCGGCGCGGCCGCTTCCAGCGCTGAGGTAGTCGCGGCAATCACGTCGTACACCTGCGCACTGAGCATGCGGCGAATCGTCTCGTAGAGCAAGCGGCGGCCCTGTGTTTTATCCTGCAAATGCGGATATTCGGCCAGCGTCTGCCGCCGGAAATCATCAAACAGCGCCACCTCCTGCAGCTGCTCCAGCGTGATCAGCCCAGAGCGCACACCGTCGTCAATGTCATGCGCGTTGTAGGCAATCTCATCGGCCAGATTGCACAGCTGCGCCTCCAGGCTGGGTTGGGTGCGTTCCAGAAAACGGCGCCCGACGCCGCCGGGCTCGCTCTGCTCCAGGGCTTGGGCGTTGCTGCGGGAACAGTGCTTGAGAATGCCTTCACGCGTCTCGAAGGTGAGGTTCAAACCGTCGAACTGCGGGTAGCGCTCTTCCAGTTGATCCACCACGCGCAGGCTTTGCAGGTTGTGCTCGAAACCACCGAAGGCGGCCATGCAGTCATTGAGCGCATCCTGCCCGGCATGGCCGAACGGCGTGTGCCCGAGGTCGTGCGCCAGCGCAATGGCTTCCACCAGGTCTTCATTCAGCCCGAGGGAGCGGGCAATCGAGCGCCCCAGTTGCGCCACTTCCAGCGAGTGGGTGAGACGCGTGCGAAACAAGTCGCCTTCATGGTTGAGAAACACCTGCGTTTTGTACACCAGGCGCCGAAACGCCGAGCAATGAACAATCCGGTCGCGGTCCCGCTGGTACTCGGTCCGCGTCGGCGCCGGCGTTTGTGGATAACGACGGCCCCGCGATTCGGCGGGATCACAGGCAAAGGGAGCAAGCGTCATTTTTATATATTAAATAGGGCTCTAGCCCCCGCAAAATAAGCGCAAGCAGCTATTATTTTTATAGCTATAGAGTGCAGCACAAATCAATCACTTCGCGCACCAGCGCATCCGGTGCACTGCGCACCGCCGCACTGGCGGGTCCGTCAATCACGACAAACCTGATCTCTCCGCCCTCCGCCTTTTTGTCCACGCGCATGAGCTCCAGGTAGCGCCCGGCGTTGTCCGCCTTTGACAGGCACGGCCCGATGACGGGCAGGCCCGCTTTTTGAATCAGCAGTGTCAGGCGCTGGACCAGCGCCGCGTCCACCAGCCCCAGGCGCTGCGACAAATGCGCCGCCATCACCATGCCACAGCCCACCGCCTCGCCATGCAGCCACTCGCCGTAACCCAGTCCCGCCTCGATCGCGTGGCCAAAAGTATGACCAAAGTTGAGGATGGCACGCAGCCCCGCTTCACGCTCGTCCTGCCCCACCACCCAGGCCTTGATTTCACAACTGCGCTTCACGGCATGCGCCAGTGCCGCAGGTTCCTGCGCCATCAGGGCGTCGATGTTGGCCTCAATCCACGCGAAAAATTCCAGATCGGCAATCGGGCCGTATTTGATGACTTCGGCCAGTCCGGCACTCAGTTCACGCGGCGGCAGGGTCTTGAGCGTGTCCAGATCGCATACCACCTGGAGCGGCTGGTAAAACGCGCCAATCATGTTCTTGCCCAGCGGATGGTTGATGCCGGTCTTGCCGCCGACCGAAGAATCGACCTGCGCCAACAAAGTGGTGGGGACCTGGACAAAAGGCACACCGCGCATATAGCTGGCCGCCGCAAAGCCCGTCATGTCGCCGACGACACCGCCGCCGAGGGCAAAGAGAACCGTTTTCCGGTCGCAGCCCTTGCTCAGCAAGGCGTCGAAAATCAGGTTCAGGGTCTGCCAGGTTTTGTAGACTTCGCCGTCGGGCAGGATCACCGTGTGGATGTTGGCGTATTTACCCTGCAAAGCCCGCTGCAGACGCTCGGCATACAGAGGCGCGACCGTGGTGTTGGTCACAATCAGCGCGCTGCTTGCTGCTGGCAGCGCCGAATAGGTCAGCGGGTTATCAAAAAGCGAGCTGCCAATGGCGATGTTGTAGCTTCGATCTGCGAGATCGATGGAAACTATTTGGAGGTCTGGAGCATTCATACCCGTGAGTTTAGAGGTAGTTTGCGCTGTTCCGCGCTGCCCTCCTGCCAACTCGCCGTCAGGGACTGGACACCACGCCTGCCAGTTCCAGCTGCATCACGATCATGTTGACCAGGGTGGCAACCGATGGGCGCCCGGTCTCAATAATGAAATGTGCCGTTTCCCGATAGAGCGGATCGCGCTGGGCGTAAAGATCGCGCAGTCGATCCAACGGATCGGCGACCTGCAGCAAAGGCCGGTTCACGTCATGGCGCAACCGTCGAAACAGCTCGTCGGGCGAGGAATTCAGGTAAATCACCTGCCCCCGTTCCCGCAGGTGCAGGCGGTTGGCAGCCCGCAACACCACGCCGCCACCGGTCGACAGCACGCCTTTTTGATGCAGCGTGAGCTGGTCGATCACTGACTCCTCGATATCGCGGAATCGATCTTCACCTTCACGCTCGAAGTACTCGCGGATCGAGCAGCCCAATTGCTGCTCAATCACATGATCGGAGTCAGAGAAGGGCAACTGCAGCCGCCGGGCGAGTTGCCGCCCGACGGTGGATTTACCGGAGCCGGGGAGGCCGATGAGGGCAATCGGCCCCTTATCTACGCCCATGCATGTTCTTTTCTCGATTGACGGTCAACCTTGGCACTAGGATTTCATTGGGTAGGTCACAGTTACTTTTTGTGTGTTCCTGCGGGTTCCGATTTGTACGGTCACATCCAAAGTAATCGTACCCGTTCCAGCTGTCGTTCCGGTGGTCGAACAGGCCGCCGGGCCACTGGTCGGAGCCTTGACAACCAACCACAACGACTGTCGGCTTACATCGCTTGAAGAAACAAGCGACGTAGCGGAACCAGCCAAGGGACCTGCAACCGTTGCTCCAGGATTTGCGATATACACGCCAGCGTCAGCGTTGCTGTCCGAAGGGCTTACAAAGAAGGTAGCGCCAGCGGGTATCGCCAACCCATCAGAGCCAATGGCTTGCACTTCGGTACTCTCACTGACACCGCATGCACCGATACTAATTGAAGCCGGTGTCGCAGCTGAGTTGGGCCTGAGTAAAACCAGGTTCCCCGCAGGATAAGTCAGCTTAACTGGCTGTTTTGATATCCGTTTTGATTTTGAGGCATTTGTGGCAATTTCAATTGTTGCCGTTGCGGTATCAATGCCATTGGGGTTACAGGCTGGATTATTGGCACTGGCTGGGTCAAGCAGCACGTTGAAGAAGGTCGGACCAAAAGACCCGTCCGATACCGTATTGTCGGCGCCGATACTGGCACCCAGGCCTGTCGCTTCGTCGCCTTTAACTGAAATAGAAGTCCCGCTGGGTGCCGAAAAACCAAGTGAATTGGCAACCATATAAGGCCGATTCAGTTTATTGCATGAAGCCAGTACGACAGGCGAAGGAAAATTCAACGGTGTCGCGCCAACTTGTGGAAACTGGGGATCGTAGGTGCCGGGCTCATAAACAGCAATCGGGGCGGACGACATGTGCAAGGTGATTTCTCCTTGCAGTGTGGTTGTCTCCCCCACCTTGGCAGAACCGGTTATCTTGACCATGCCATTAGCTGGGCGCGGCTCCTGCACTTCAAACTTCACAGTGCATGCGCCATTGACCGTATTGCAACCACCCGCTGCCGAGGTACCGATCTTGCCGCCCGTGGCCACAAACACCACCGGCACGCCATCCGCCACAGGATTGCTATTGGCGTCAACAAGCCGCGCCGTGACATCCGTCGAGTCACCTGACAGAGCGCCATCAAGGTTGTACACCAGCGGCAGTATTTCAAAACCAGCGAGAACGCCAAGCCCAGTTGTCACTTTCAATTGGTCAGACTGTGTACTGATACTCTTGCCGTTCACGGTTGCCTTGACCACCACTGCGGTAGCAACCGTTTTGGACGATACGGACGCTATGACCACGCCATCGGCATCAGTCGTGCTTTGGGGAATATTCAAGGTCACATCGCTGCTTGGATTGACGACAAAGTCGACCAAAACGCCTTTCACAGGCGTGCTGTTCTTGTCAACAACGCGAAACTTGAGAATGCCCGTTTCGGTACGGCCATTACCACCGGCACCTTGCAAGACAATGGACTTATCCGCCGGGTCGGTTGAAAGAAAGTTGATAGCACTGGCCAATTGCTGGGGATCGACTACGCCCCCGCTGGCCGGGGCATTGGTCACCTCCACATTCTTGACTGCAGTGATGGTTTGCCCAGCTATGGTCGCAGTGACGGAAATCGTCGTTGCACCAATCTTGGTCTGGTCAGCAGCACGCACTTCCATAACGGCCAAGCCTTGACTCGTGGTCATGGCAGTTTGTGAAGCGGGTGCGAATTTCAACAAACCGACGCCTGATTCAGAAAAACTGACAATCGTTCCAGGCACCAGCACGCCCTTGGCATCTTTGACGGTCACCTTGACTTGCGCGATTTCAATTGCAGAAATCGACTGGGTCGATAGGCCCGCACCGCTAATAAGATCCACCGAAACGCTGCCAGCAGCCGTCGTTTGGGTGTCACCGGCATTGGTCGTGCCTGGTGAAGTGGGCGCTACGCTGCCCGGCGTTGTTCCCGCGCTGCCGCCGCCGCCGCCACATGCCGTCAGAGCCATGGCGAGTGCAAGACCCATTGCATATTTCAACAAATTCATACTCAACTTCCTGTAAGTCATTATCAATAGCAGAGGTCAGCGCGAGGTCTTGTCAGCAACCACTTTAGGCGTGATAAATACCAGCATTTCCTGCTTGTTTGAAATTCTGGACCGGCTCTTGAACAGATTGCCGACGCCGGGTATATCGCCTAGCAAAGGCACTTTAGTTTCATCATCGCTTTCTGTCATCTCGAAAATGCCACCGATGACAACGGTGCCGCCGTTCTCAACCAGCACCTGTGTCTGTATATGCTTGGTGTTGATGGCAAACCCGGCGACCGTCTGCTGGCCAACCGTGTCCTTGGTGACATCCAACGTCAGGATGATGCTGCCTTCCGGCGTTATTTGTGGCGTCACTTCCAGTTTCAAATTCGCTTTACGGAAGGCAATCGAGGTGGCACCACTGGAGGATGCCACCTGGTAGGGCAATTCGGTTCCCTGTTCGATCAGGGCCTTGATCTGGTCAGCCGTGACCACGCGTGGACTCGAAACCACTTTGCCTTTGCCGTCCGCTTCAAGCGCTGAAAGTTCCAGGTTGAGGAAACGATTGGCCGCCGAACTGAAAATCGAAACAGCAAAAGTCGCCGGGTTGTAGCCGTTCTGACCGATGGCGGGCAGATTGACAAAATTGCTGGTTAGATCGTTGTTTGTTCCACTCGCGCCGCTGCTTGAGACTACGTTCGAGTAACTTGTACCAAACGCAACGCTATTCCCCCCGCCCAGCGAATAACCTCCAGTACCACCGTTTTGCGCCCGCAAATCGTTCCCGCCAAGCTTCACGCCCAGGGATCTACCAAAGGTATCCGTGGCCTCCACGATGCGCGCTTCAATCAACACCTGGCGAACCGGGATATCCAGTTTGGCGATCAATTGCTGCACCTGCTCCAGTTTGCTGGGAATATCGGTCACGAACAACTGGTTGGTGCGGGCCTCGGAAATAGTGCTGCCACGCGGGCTCAACATGCGGGAACTACCGGCGCCTGTTCCGCCACCGGTGGCGGTTAACTGCGCGGCAACTTCTGCTGCCTTGGAGTAATTCAACTGGAAGGATTGCGTGCGCAAAGGCTCCAGATTTTGCAGCGATGCGATCGATTCAAGTTCCAGCTTTTCCTTGGCGTTGATTTCATCTTTGGGGGCGATCCAGAGCACATTACCGGTCTTGCGCATGCCCAGCCCTTTGGCTTGCAAAATAATATCCAGCGCCTGATCCCAAGGCACATCCTGCAGCCGCAGGGTCACGCCGCCGGTAACGGAATCTGAGGTGATGATGTTGAAATTGGTGAAGTCGGCAATGACTTGCAGCAGTGAGCGAACCTCAATGTTCTGGAAATTGAGCGACAGCTTTTGCCCGCTGTAACCAGGCCCTTGCGTCAGTTTTGCCGGATCGGCTTTGACTGGTTTGACTTCCACTACAAACTGCTCGTCAGTTTGGTAGGCACTGTGGATCCATTGCCCTTTGGGCTCAATCACCATCCGCACGCGGTCACCTACCTGGAAGGTCGTCACAGTTTGGACCGGGGTGCCAAAATCAGTCACATCCAGACGACGGCGCATACCTTCCGGCAACGTGGATTTCATGAATTCAACCACCAGGGTTTGTCCTTGCTGACGAATATCGACGCCGACCTGGTTGTTGGGAAGGGAAACCACAATCCGGCCAGAACCCTCGTCACCACGACGGAAATCCAGATCTTTAAGCGGCAATGTGTCCCGGCTGCGGCTTTCCGCAAAAACAGGGGCAGCAGACGCCGCAGGCGCCGCGACTGCCACCGCGTCCAGCACCACCAGCAAAGATTTGCCCTGTATCTGGGCCTTGTAGGTGGTTGCCTGCTTCAGATTCAGTACGACGCGAGTCCGGTCCCCGGCCTGCACCACACTGACCGACTTCAAATTACCCTGATTGATATCGATGGTGGAACGACCCATGGCATTCGAAATCCCCGGGAAATCAAGTGCAATTCTTGCTGGCGACTGGATTGAAAATCCTGTCGGTATCGCCAGCAGCGGCTGCGTCAAATCGATTTTGACAATCTCTACACCACCTTGGATAGAGCCGGAAACCGCTTCAATAGCGCTAGCGCTAACGCTAACGCTCTGGGCCTGAGAGGCAAGCACTGCCAACATGAGTGACGTGGCCAGGAAAACCCGTTGCCATACTCGTTTTGCCATCCAGTAATTCTGATTATTCATTTCGACCTCTCTTGCAGCTGCAAAGTAGCAGTGCGTTCAATCCATTCGCCAACAGCGTCTTGCACAATTTCGCGCAGCGTGACTTCTGTCTCACTGATCTTGCTCACGCGTCCATAGTTTTGTCCAAGATAGTTACCGGGGCGTACCTGGTACAACAAGTTGTCAACCTTCACCAGCGCAACGGGCTGGCCAGCCCTGACCATGCTCCCCACCAGAGCCATCGAATCCAGCGGAAAAGACTCCAGCGCCTCCTTGCGACGCACCAACTCAGGCGCGATCAACCCCCCGTTGGCAGCCGCTTGGGTCGACTCGCGTTTCAAGGCCTGCGTCAGTTTTTGATTGCTGAAGGGCTCGATCGCAGTGACCTGGGTATAGCTTTCCGGTTTGAACTGTTTGGGCTCGGAAATTGGGGCGACCCTGGGTCGTGTCTGGCTCTTTTGCGCAGCCATCCATTGGCGCAATTCATCCTCGCCGTTGGCACCGCAACCGGCAAGCGTCAGAACAATGGCAACAACCATCAGTTTGGTCACGGGCATCATTTCTTCGCCCCTTTCGGTGCTGCTGCCTTGCGCTGCGCGGCAACCTCATCGGAATCCAGATAACGGAAGGTTTTGGCCGTCGCATCCATCGCCAAAGCCCCGTCCTTGGCAGGCACGATAGTCAGGTTATTGAGCGTCACAATGCGGGAAAGATTGGCAATGTCGGACGCAAAAGCGCCCATGTCGTGATAGCGCCCGGTGACCCGCACTGCAATTGGCAACTCGGCGTAGTAGTCCTTCACAACCACTTGGCCCGGCCGGAACAGGTCAAATTGCAGGCTGCGCCCCAAACCAGCCTGGTTGATGTCTGAAAGCAGAGCGTCCATCTCTGCTTTGCTTGGCAACTGCTTCTCCAGTTGCGTGACGTACTGCAGAACCTGTTCACGCTGTTTCTTGAGGGCTTCAAGATTCACCGCCTTGCCCAGCTTTACCGTGTACTCATCGCGGAGCGTCACTTCCTTGGTCTGCTCCGCAACCAATTCTTCCCCGGAGGTGTTTAGCCACAGAAACCACAGCGCCACAACGACCACAAGGGTGACGGCCGCAAAGAGCGCATAGCGCGGAAACGCCGGCCAGTTGGCCGGGTCTTTGGGGTCCAGGTCACGAAATTGTCCGAGCAATTTTTCCTGCAGGGCAGGAAAGTCGAAATTCAATGAATATTTGCTTGCCATGATGCCGTGTTCCTATTTTTTGACAGGAGTCGAGGCGGCGAGCACCGGAGCCACTGCACTTGCGGCTGCAAGCATTTTTTCAGCCTCGCTGGCACGCATCAGTCGAACACGAATGGTGAAATTGGCAACGCGTCGCTGTTCCCGCGGCGTCAGGGTGACCGAACCGGCCACAATTTCAACCAGCTCTGGCTTGGAAAACCAGGGTGTATTGTTTCCGAGATTACGCAACAACTCAGACACCCGTTCATTGGACTGGGCAACACCTTGCAGCGTCACAGCCTGATTTTCCTGACGCATGCTGGCGATATAAACGCCATCAGGCAATTGCTTGACCAGTTCTGTCAGCAGGTGAACCGGCAAATTCCGGTCTGCCTGCAGATCTTCCACAGCCTGCTGGCGAGCGCGCAAGGCCGCAATCTCCGCCTCAAGGCCGGCAATGTCCTTGATTTGGTCATCGAACCGTTTAATCTCGGTTTGCAATAGCTGGTTTTTCCCTTGTTGCCCCGATATCTGAGCTTGATACCAAAGGAAAATGATCCCGGCAAGCAGACCACCGACAAGAGCAGAAACGCCCAGGCTGACGTTGAATATATCCCGGCGCAGTTTGCGTGCCGCCTCGCGGTGCGGGAGCAGATTGATCAGAATCACTGCATGAACCTCCGCAAGGCCAGTCCGCATGATGTGAGGTAGGACGGCGCCTCCCGTGTCATTTTCTTCAAGCGAACACCTTCCCCAATTTCCATGCCTTCAAACGGATTCACCAAACTGCAGGCAAAAGTGGTGTGCTGCGTTACAGCCGCAGTCAAACCAGGCAAAGCCGCCGATCCGCCCGCCAGCATCACGTAGTCAACCTTGTTATGCGGCGTGCTGGTAAAGAAAAACTGCAATGCACGACCAATTTCCTGCACCATGCTTTCAACGAACGGGCGCAACACACTGGATTCGTAGTCGTCCGGCAGTTCACCACTGCGCTTTTTACTTTCAGCCTCTTCCAGAGAAAAACCATACTGGCGCACAATCAACTGCGTCAACTGGGCACCGCCAAACGCTTGGTCCCGGTCGTACAAGACTTCATCGTCACGAATGACCTGCATACTGGTGGTCAGAGCACCCACCTCAAACAAGGCCACGATACAGCCGGCACCCTTGTTGGGAAGATTGCCAATCAGGCGACCGGTCGCCAGGCGCGACGCATAAGATTCCACATCCACAATCACGGGTTTCAAACCAGCCGCTTCTGCCAGGCCTTGAATGTCCTGGACCTTCTCCCGGCGTGACGCGGCAATGAGAACTTCGATGTCGCCGGAAGAGCCCGCACTGGGCCCGACGATGCAAAAATCGAGGCTAACCTCGTCCAGCGGAAACGGAATGTACTGGTTGGCCTCAGCCTCGACCTGCAGCTCCAACTCCTGGTCGGACAGGCCCCCCGGAAGAGTGATCTTTTTGGTGATGACAGCTGACGGCGGCAAGGCCATGGCCACATTTTTGGTTTTTGTCCCGCTTTTTTTCACCAGCCGGCGGACCGCATCAGCCACCTCATCGAACTTTTCGATGTTGCCGTCGGTAATCCATCCGCGTTCAAGCGGCACAATGGCGCAACGCTCAAGCACCAAATTACCAGCCTTGTCTTGACCCAACTCGACAAGTTTGACACTGGAAGAACTGATATCCAGACCCAGCATGGGTGCAGGTTGACGACTAAACAACGACCCCAAAGAGATCAAATCTATCCCCTGAAACAGGCTAACCAAAAATTAGCGAAACTTAAGAATTCACTTGAATGCTAGCAGCAAGGCCCTTGTCCCGTAAAGGTATTTTCAAATTTCAGGAATAACGAGCGTTGTCAAAAGTAGACGCTTTGTATTCAAACGTTACAGCCATAAGACCACGAACTGACGCCCAAGAGCTAAGCAGCAACAATAGCGGATACTACCGCGCCAAAGCTGGGAAAACATCATTTTTATAATGTCGACGCGTTTCAACGAAGTTTTTTATGCCCTCAAAACCACCGCTTAGTGAATCCAGCTCCCCCCACAAATCCAATCCTCGCCCCCGTGCGATGAATTGGTTGCTGCGCATTGCGTTATGGGGAGGCGGCTTGGCGCTGGCTGGGATCTTGTCAGTTTTGATCATCGTTGCGATTGCCTTGGCCGTGGCGTTCCCGAACCTGCCGGATATTTCAGACTTGTCTGATTACCGGCCCAAATTGCCCTTGCGCGTATTCTCAGCCGAAGGGGCCCTGATTGGCGAGTTTGGCGAAGAACGTCGACATATGACGCCTATCAAGGAAATCCCGAAGGTCATGACGGACGCGGTGCTGGCGATTGAGGACTCACGGTTTTACGAGCATGGCGGCGTCGACTACAAAGGCGTTTTGCGCGCCGCGCTGGCCAACCTGGGACGCATCAAAAGTCAGGGTGCATCCACCATCACCATGCAGGTGGCACGCAACGTCTATTTGTCCTCGGAAAAAACCTACACCCGCAAGATCTACGAAATCCTGCTGACCTTCAAGCTGGAACACATGCTGACGAAGGACCAGATTCTTGAGATCTACATGAATCAGATTTTTCTGGGCAACCGCGCCTACGGTTTTGCCGCAGCTTCAGAGGCTTATTTTGACAAGCCGCTAAAAGACATCACGGTGGCAGAAGCGGCCATGCTGGCAGGCTTGCCCAAGGCGCCATCGGCCTACAACCCGATCAGCAATCCGAAGCGGGCCCGGGTGCGTCAGCTCTACATTATTGAGCGCATGCAGGAAAACGGGTTCATCACCGCTGAGCAGGCTGTTGCCGCAAAAAACGAAGAGATCAAGGTCAAATCCAGTGCAGACAACACCAAAGTGCACGCAGAGTACGTGGCTGAAACAGTACGCCAGTTGATGTTCGCGCAGTACGGCGACGAGACCTACACCCGTGGCCTGAACGTTTACACCACGCTGCGGGCAGCCGATCAGGATGCGGCTTACAAGGCTTTGCGACGCGGCATCATGGACTTCGAGCGCCGCCAGATTTACCGTGGCCCCGAGGAATTTGTCGCCCTGCCGACCGATCCGCAGGAACTTGAGGATGCCATTGACGAGGCACTGGGCGATCACCCTGACAACGGCGACGTGATGTCGGCCATGGTGCTGGAAGCGAACACTAAAAAAATAACGGCCATTCGCCAGAACGGGGAGACCGTCGAAATTACGGGCGAGGGTCTCAGACCGGCTCAATCGGGCTTGTCGGACAAAGCAGCGCCCAACATCAAAATTCGGCGCGGCGCCGTGATCCGGGTGTCCAAAACGCTCAAGAATACGTGGGAAATCACGCAATTGCCCGAAGTAGAGGGCGCCTTTGTGGCACTGGACCCACGCGACGGCTCCATCAAAGCGCTGGTCGGTGGCTTTGATTTTGAGAAAAACAAGTTCAACCACGTAACGCAAGCCTGGCGCCAGCCCGGCTCGAGCTTCAAACCGTTTATTTATTCCGCGGCCCTGGAAAAGGGCTTCACCCCGGCCACGGTCATCAACGACGCACCACTATTTTTTGACGCGGGTGTGACGGGTGGTCAGCCTTGGGAACCCCATAATTACGACGGCAAGTTTGAAGGCCCGATGACCATGCGCCGGGGTTTGGCCAAATCCAAAAACATGATCTCCATTCGCATCCTGCAGGCTATTGGTGCACCGTATGCACAGGAATGGATCACCCACTTTGGCTTTGATGCAGACAAGCACCCGGCCTACCTGACCATGGCGCTTGGCGCCGGATCGGTCACGCCCATGCAGATGGTTTCCGCCTACTCGGTCTTCGCCAACGGCGGCTACCGCATCAATCCGTGGTTGATCAGCAAGGTCACCGAGCAAAAAGGCAAAGTCCTGGTGGAAACCAAACCACCCGTGCTCGACGAATCGGTACGTGCCATCGATGCGCGCAACGCGTTCATCATGGAAAGTCTGCTGCAGGAGGTCACCCGCTCCGGTACGGCGGCGTCCGCGCAGGCAAAGCTTAAACGACCTGACTTGTATGGAAAAACAGGAACGACCAACGACTCTCTGGACGCCTGGTTTGCCGGATTCCAGCCGACGCTAACCGCAGTCACCTGGATCGGATACGACACGCCGCGCAAACTCGGCGACCGCGAAACGGGCGGAGGCTTGAGCCTGCCCGTGTGGATCCAATTCATGGAGCATGCACTTAAAAACGTCCCGGTCATGGAACCCACAGCCCCTGAAGGTGTTATCAATTCAGGCGGCGAATGGTTTTATGACGAGTACGTCAAAGGCGCTGGCGTCAGCAGCGTGGGACTGGCCGACAAATCCGGGGCGGCAGCGGGTGCCGACACTCAAACACTGCCACCGGCCGATGAAAAGAAAAAAATTCTTGATTTATTTAAAAATTAACAATTTGCGGGGCAGACCGCGAAGCTGGTCAGCTCTGTCCCCAACCATTTAAGCGAACACCAGCGGGCACCCCGCCTGCTCGCTGGCATAGCGTGACAAACTTGAGAAAAACTCCCCCTGGCCCTTGGTATCCGCCCACTGTTTGCTATCATATTTGTAGTGATAACCACCAGATTTTGCCGCCAGCCAGATTTCATGCAGGGGCTTTTGCAGATTGATGACAATCTGACTCCGGTTTGAAAAAACCAGCGTGACCATGCCACCCGTGCGCTGATTGTCGATATCGGCACGGTTCTCGTCATTGATACGGTCACAGCTGGCCTCGACGGTTTTAAGCAAAATTTCCGCGTGATCCATGAATTCAGAGTCGGTCATTACAATTTCACCATGTTGTTATTTCGTCAAATTTTAGTCAGTACGGTTGTCCTTGGCATCAGTGCGGTGAGCCTGACGGCCTGTGGCCAGCAGGGCCCGCTGTATTTACCCACCGAGCCCGCAGCCGCAAAACGTGCCACCTTGCCTGAAACACTGTTGCCTTTCGGTCCAGTAAACGCCACCCAACCGGAAGCTCAGACTGTACCGTCTGTTGCCAAACCCCCTGCCCCGGCAGCCACCCCCGTTCCTCAATGACATCCCAAAATCTTCCCGGCCAACCCCATCTTGCCTACCGGGGCAATGAACTATTTTCGGAAGATATCCGTTTAAGTGATTTGGCAAAAGAACATGGCACGCCACTTTTTGTTTATTCAAAAGGCGCCATGCTGTCCGCGCTGGCCGCTTACCAGCGTGGCTTTGCGGGAAGAAACGTACAAATCTGTTACGCCATGAAAGCCAATCCGGCCTTGGGCGTGATTCAGGTTTTTGCCGAAGCCGGCTGCGGTTTTGACATTGTCTCGGGCGGCGACATGGACCGTGTGCTGGCCGCGGGCGGACAAGCCGACAAGATCATCTTCTCCGGTGTCGGCAAGACGCGCTCGGAAATGCGCCGCGCCCTCGATGCCGGCATTGGCTGCTTCAATGTCGAGAGTGAAGCCGAGCTCGAAGTCTTGAGCGACGTGGCCTTGTCGATGGGCTTGCGCGCACCGGTCAGCATTCGCGTCAATCCCAACGTCGATCCCAAGACCCACCCCTACATCTCCACCGGTCTCAAAGGCAGCAAGTTTGGCGTCGCCCACGAACGCGTGCTGCAAACCTACCAGCGCGCCGCTGTATTGGCGGGCATACGGGTGGTCGGTATCGATTGCCATATCGGCTCGCAGATCACGCAGGAAGACCCCTACCTCGACGCGGTGGACCGCATGCTGGACCTGGTGGAAGCCATTGAAACGGCAGGCATTCCCATTCATCACATCGATTTTGGCGGCGGCCTGGGCATCAACTACAACGGCGAGACACCGCCCCCTGCCGATCATCTCTGGAAAAATATGCTGGCCAAACTGGATGCCCGCGGCTTTGGCCAACGGCAACTGATGATCGAACCCGGCCGCTCACTGGTGGGCAATGCCGGCGTCTGCCTGACCGAAGTGCTGTACCTCAAACCCGGCGAGCAGAAAAATTTCTGCATCATCGACGCCGCCATGAACGATTTGCCGCGCCCGGCCATGTACCAGGCGTTCCACCAGATCGTGCCCCTGAAGCCGCGAGCAGAAGCAACCGACACCTGGGATGTGGTGGGTCCGGTCTGCGAAAGTGGCGACTGGATTGGGCACGACCGCACCCTGGCCGTGCAGCCGGGCGACCTGCTGGCGGTGCTGTCGGCCGGTGCCTACTGCATGAGCATGGCCAGCAACTACAACTCGCGTGGACGCGCCCCCGAGATTCTGGTGGAGGGCAAGCAGGCCCGCGTCATTCGTAAACGGGAGACGTTGGCCGACCAGCTGCGCCAAGAGAATTTACTATAAATTTAATAGCTACTAACGCTTATTCAACGGGGGCTAGAGCCTGTTTTTCCTTATAAACCAGGTAAACCGCCAGCCCAGCAGCGCAGCCAGAATCGCGGCATAAACAAACACTTCGGTGAAGTTGTTTTTGCCAGCCCGCATCCAGAAGAAATGCAGCACGGCCAAGCCGGCAACGACATGGATCAGCTTGTGCAAAAGCTGCCAGCGTTTGACGCCCAAGGTCTTGATGGCCCGGTTGAAGGATGTCAAAGCCAGCGGCGTCAGCAACACAAAGGCTGAAAACCCCACCAGGATGAACGGCCGTTTGGCAATGTCTTTGGCGATATCCGTCACATCAAAACCCATGTCAAACCAGCTGTAACTCAACAGGTGGAGGATGACGTAAAAGTAGACAAACAAACCCAGCATCCGGCGAAAACGGGCCAGCGCCGGTGTACCGGTGATTGAGCGCAGCGGCGTCACCGCCAGCACCATGCACAAGAAGCGCAAGGTCCAGTCCCCCGTGGACCGGCTCAAGGCCTCCGCCGGATTGGCGCCCAACTGGTTGGTGATGGCCGCAAAAAGCAGCCAGCAAAACGGCAACAGCGACAAGCCAAAGATGAGCGGTTTGGCGAAGCAGTGCAGCAGCAGCGTTTTCAGCCGCACCGGGGGCCGTGGGCTGGCGAGCGCCGGCATTAAAAGAACTTTTTGAGGTCCATGCCGGCGTACAGCTGCCCGACCTGCGCCTCATAGCCGTTGAACATCAGGGTCTTGCGCTTCTTGGCAAACAAGCCATCCTCGCCAATGCGCCGCTCGGTCGCCTGACTCCAGCGCGGGTGATCCACGCTGGGGTTGACGTTGGAGAAGAAGCCGTATTCATGGGCTGCCGCCTTGTTCCAGGCGGTGGCGGGCGGTTTGTCGGTGAACCGGATTTTCACAAGACTCTTGCCACTCTTGAAACCGTACTTCCACGGCACTACAAGCCGCACCGGCGCGCCACTCTGGTTGGGCAACACCTCGCCATACATGCCGAAGGTCAGCAAGGTCAGCGGGTGCATGGCCTCGTCCATGCGCAAGCCTTCCACATAAGGCCAGTCCAGCACGCGGGAGTCGATGAAAGGCATGGTTTTGGGGTCCGCCTGGGTCACGAATTCGAGGTACCTGGCACTGCCCAACGGTTCCACTTTTTTGATCAACTCGCTCAGCGAATAGCCAACCCACGGGATCACCATGGACCAGCCTTCCACACAGCGCAGGCGATAAATCCGCTCCTCCTGCGCGCTGAGTTTGAGCAGATCCTCCAAGGTGTACCTGGCGGGTTTTTTGACCAGCCCTTCAATCTCGACCGTCCATGGACGGGTCTTCAGGGTGTGGGCATTTTTCGCCGGGTCAGACTTGTCGGTGCCGAATTCATAGAAATTGTTGTAGCTGCTGGCGTCCTTGTAATCCGTCAGCTTTTCCAGCGTGACGGCACCCGCCAGACTCGACTTCACGCCTGGCAACGCGGCCAGCTTTCCCGGCCGTTGAATCGACCCGGCAACCTGCGCCTGGGCCGCGCGTGACGCCCACGAAGCCAGTGCCGCACCCGCAACACCGCTTGCCATGAGCTTGATGAGATCGCGTCGCCCCGCATAGACGCGCTGGGTTGTGATCTCGCTGGCAACCGGATGGCTAAAGCCGTCGTGACTGGTTTTGATGAGCATGATGCAATCCTCGTTTCAACAAGAGTGGATTGTCGTTAACTCGAAAAAAAAGGGCAGACCATTTCAAAATGGACCTGCCCCGATGAGGGTTTGTTGCACGCGTCTAGTTCAAGCAAGCACCCACTAGATTGACCCGCGACACCGACCTGTGACTAGCGCAGACCGGCGATGTAGTCAGCGACTGCCTTGATTTCGCGATCATTCAGCTTAGCCGCCACCCCGGTCATCTGCAGGCTGTTTTTCCGGACGTCATCCCGAAAGCTGGTCAACTGGACCACCATGTAATCAGCATGCTGACCACTCAAACGGGGGTACTGGGCAGGAATACCTGCGCCATTGGGGCTGTGGCAACCCGCGCAAGCAGGAATCTGACGGTCAGCAATGCCACCGCGGTAAATACGTTCGCCCAAAGCCACCAGCTCTTTGTCTTTGGCAAAGCCGGGCTTGGCAGTCTTGGAGTTCAACCAGAAAGCGACGTTCAACATGTCTTGATCGCTCAGCATGGTTGCCATGCCCACCATGATGGGGTTGGCGCGCTTGCCTGATTTGAATTCCTGCAGTTGCTTCACCAGGTACGCCGGGTGTTGCTGTGCCAGTTTGGGGTTGACGGGAATGACCGAGTTGCCATCCGGCGCATGGCAGGCGGCACAAACAGCGGTAAAGCTGGCCTCGCCTTTGGCCAGATCAGGCTTGGCCGCTGTCACGGGTTCAGCCACGGCCTGGGCCTGCGGTGCAGCAGGCTTGGCCTCTTGTGCAAAGGTGGAAAAAGCAGGCGCTGCCAAGGAGGCAGCAAGCAAAAAGGAGGTGAGCAACTTCATAGGGAATGTCGTGTCAGGAAGGTCGTATCAGGTGAGCAAAACAAGGGGATTCTACAATGCGGCTTCGGGTTTTCCCCCCTTTAATTAATGACTACCAATTCAAACCCACCGGCTTCGGCCCCCCAGACCGCCACAAAAGACGGCGCCGCCAAGGCCGCTGCCACCGTGGCACTGGGCTGGCTGCACACGGCCAAATTCCTCACGACGGCACCCCAGCTGCACTTCTTGCCGGCGCTGGAGGTACCCGAAATTGCATTTGTGGGCCGCTCCAACGCGGGCAAATCCACTTGCATCAACACGCTGACGCAGCAAAAACAGCTGGCCTTTGCCTCCAAAAGGCCCGGGCGCACCCAGCACATCAACTTGTTTTCGCTGGGCAAGCAGGGGGTGACCGATGCGGTGCTGACCGACTTGCCGGGCTACGGTTACGCGGCGGTCCCCAAATCGGACAAAATTCGCTGGCAGCAAGTGATGGCCAACTACCTGGTCACGCGTGAAAACCTCAAGGCTATCGTGCTGATGTGCGATCCGCGCCACGGACTGACCGAGCTCGATGAAATCCTGCTGGACATCGTCCGGCCCCGGGTGGAAGAAGGCCTCAAATTTCTGGTTGTTCTCACCAAGGCAGACAAGCTGACGCGCGTCGAGCAAAACAAGGCCCTGTCCATCATGAAGCTGCAGGCTGGCGGTGGTGAAGTGCGGCTGTTTTCTGCCCCCAAACGGCAGGGGATTGACGAAGTCGCCACCTTGCTGTGGCAGTGGGCGCATCCCACGGTCAGCGAACCCGCTGCCAAAGCAAGCGAATAGATCCGGCGCGGTCCCGAACGCGACTGCGCCGCAGCGACCGTGCTCGTAAGCTCGAGCCCGTTTTGACTTTGACGGGCTGAGTTCACCATGATCGAGACTTTTCTTCAGCCATTGCCGCATGGCATCACCCTGAGTTGTCGGGCCGCCGGCGCCCGCGGCCGACCTGTTCTCATGTTTTTGCATGGTTTCCCGGAAGCGGCTTTTGTCTGGGACTTCATGCTGGCGCATTTCTCCCGCGCCGAGCATGGCGGCTACCGCTGTGTGGCGCCCAATCTGCGCGGCTTCGAACACTCCAGCGCGCCCACCGACGCCAGCGCCTACCGGCCCAAACACCTGGTGCAAGACATCGCCGCCCTGATTGCGCTCGAGACGCAAGGCCAGGGTGGCCAACTTGCCGGCCTGGTGGCGCACGACTGGGGCGGTGCGGTGGCGTGGAATCTGGCCAACCAGTTGCCACAGCTGGCCCGGCAGCTGGTCATCATCAACTCCCCTCATCCCGGCACGTTTTTGCGCGAGCTTAAAAACAACTCGGCGCAGCAGGCCGCCAGCGCCTACATGAACTTTCTGATTCGCCCGGATGCAGAAAAATTGCTGGCGCAGGACGACTACCGCCGACTCTGGGAATTTCTGACTCACACGAAAAATGGCACTCAATCACCGGACTGGCTCACTGCTGCGGTCAAGGCCCAGTACCGCGCAGTCTGGGCGGCAGGACTGACCGGCGGCTGCAACCTGTACCGGGCCTCACCGCTGCGGCCACCCCGGCCGCAGGACCCCGCCGCTGCCGCGGTTGATCTGCCGCGCGCCATGCTGAGCGTGAGCCTGCCGACGCTGGTGATCTGGGCTCTGGACGATATTGCGCTACCGCCGGTGTTGATCGAAGGACTGGATGACTACGTGGAACGTCTGACCGTCCAGACCGTACCGGATGCCACGCACTGGATCGTGCATGAAAAACCGCAACTGGTCGAGCAACTTATCGCGTCCTTTTTGCAGTAATTATTGCTATTACATTAATAGCTACTTACGCTTATTCGACGGGGGCTAGCAGCCTGAATCATATAAATTTTCAATACACCGGTGGCACGCCGGCTGGCCGGTCCTTGAAGCGTTTATGCACCCAGAAATACTGGTCCGGCATGGTGTCGATGAAGGACTGCAGCCGCAGGTTCATGAGCGCCGTGTCCGCGACCACGTCGTCGGACGGAAAGCCCGACCAGGACGGCATGACCTGAACCTCATAGCCCCGGCGCGTCATGCGCGTCACCACCGGCACCACCTTGGCGCGCCCCAGTTTGGCAAAACGCGACAGGCTAGGCACCGTGGCGGCTGGCACACCATAAAACGGCACAAAAACGGAGTCCTCCGGGCCGAAGTTCATATCGGGCAACAAATACAGCGGGTCGCCGGCCCGCAACGCCGCCACAATGGTTTTGACCCCGTCCACACGACCGAAGAGCCGTGTGTGGCCAAACCGCTGACGACCCGCCAGAATCCAGGCGTCAAGGACTTTATTGGCCTGATCGGTGTAAATGGTGGTGAATTGGCGTGGCAACTGCTGGGTCAAGGCCGTCCAACCGGCGTCCAACCCGACAAAGTGCGGCGCAAAAATGACGACCGGCTCATGGCCCTGCAATTCGCTCACGGCACCCGACAGGGTCAGGCGGCGCCGGCTTACTTCGGGCGCGCCATGCCAGAGCCAGCCCCGGTCCAGCCAGGCCTGGGAAAAATGAACAAAGGTCCGAAAAGCCAGGGCCCGGATCTGGGCGGCGGACTGATCCGGAAAACACAGGCGCAAGTTGGTCTGTGCCACCCGGCGCCGCGGTACCACCAGCACATAAAGCACGCAGCCCAGCAGCCAGCCCAGCGCACGCACCCAGGCCAGTGGCAGACGCCCCAGCAGATGCATCACCGCAATACCAAACTGGTTCAACATCAAGGCTCCTGCCGCGGCTGTTTGTAGCGCGCGTAGCCCCACAGGTATTGCTGCGGGCAGCTGCGGATCAGGTCTTCCATCGCCTGGTTGATGACCCCCGCCGCCTGCGCACTGTCGGCGGGCAAGGCGGCTAACAAGGGTTGCACATGCACCCGGTAACCCCGCCCCCAGGACAAACGTTCGCCCCAGGCCATCAGCACCGTGGCGCCGGTTTGCTGCGCCAGCCGCACCGACAGGGTCATGGTGTAGGCCTCGCGGCCAAAAAACGGCACCCACAGCCCCATCCCCAGCGGCGGCACCTGGTCCGGCAGCAGGCCCAGACACTGGCCCTGCTTCAAGGCCTTGATCATTTGCTTGACGCCCGCCAGCGTGGTGGGCGCCGTGTGCAGACCGGGGCGGGCACGTGCCGTTGTCACCAAGGCGCGCAACCAGGACTGGCGCGGCGGGCGAAACAGCACCGTCATCGGCTGTTTTTCCTGACCGTAGCGCTGCGCATAGGCCTGGGCCGTGATCTCGAAGCAGCCCAGATGCGGCGTCAGAAACACCACGCCGCGTCCGTGTGCCAGCGCCGCCTCCACATGAGCGGCGCCATCCCACAGCACCGGCACCGGCCGCCCCAGCCACAGGCGCGGCAACTCGGCCACCAGCTTGCCGCTCTCGCCGACGGCGCCCCCCCATTGCTGCCAGCCCATGCCGGCCTGGTGTGCATTCGCCAGAAAACGCCGGCGATAGACCCCGGAGGCGGCGAACACCAGCCAGCCCAGGCTCCACCCAATCCCATGCAGCAACCACAAGGGCAGTACGGACAAAATTTTAAAAAGGGTAATCATCACTGGGATAAAATGCTCGGGTCGCTGAGTTATGGAACTACTTGCAGGGCGACACACAAAGGCCAGACTCCCGCGAGCCGCCATTGTGCCTTGTCAATTTTGACAAATCTGCTAAAGCGTTCGCCGAAGCCTCCAAGCCCAAGCAACGCGGTCTTGAACCTGTTTGAACTTGATAGTGGAGCTTACAAATTATGGCGAACGATTTTCTCTTTACTTCCGAGTCCGTCTCAGAAGGTCACCCCGACAAGGTGGCTGACCAGATTTCGGATGCCATCCTCGATGCGATCTTCAAGCAGGACCCCAAGTCCCGCGTCGCCGCCGAGACCTTGTGCAACACCGGGCTGGTGGTGCTGGCCGGTGAAATCACCACCAACGCGCATGTGGACTACATCCAGGTGGCACGCGACACGCTCAAGCGCATCGGCTATGACAACACCGAGTACGGCATCGACTACAAGGGTTGCGCCGTGCTGGTGGCCTATGACAAGCAGAGCAACGACATTGCGCAGGGCGTGGACCATGCCAGCGACGATCACCTGAACACCGGCGCCGGCGACCAGGGCCTGATGTTTGGCTATGCCTGCAACGAGACGCCCGAGCTGATGCCGGCGCCGATCTACTACGCCCACCGCCTGGTGGAACGCCAGGCGCAGCTGCGCAAAGACGGCCGCCTGCCCTTCCTGCGGCCCGATGCCAAGAGCCAGATCACCATGCGCTATGTGGACGGCAAACCGCACAGCATCGACACCGTGGTGCTGTCCAGCCAGCACAGCCCCGAGATGAGCGACGGCCTGAAGATGAAACCCGCTTTTATTGAAGCGGTGATTGAAGACATCATCAAACCCGTGTTGCCCAAGGCCTGGCTGACCGCCGACACCAAATACCTGATCAATCCGACCGGCCGCTTTGTGGTGGGTGGGCCGCAAGGCGACTGTGGCCTGACCGGGCGCAAGATCATTGTGGACACCTACGGCGGTGCCTGCCCGCACGGTGGTGGCGCCTTCAGCGGCAAAGACCCAACAAAGGTCGATCGCTCGGCCGCCTATGCCGCCCGTTATGTGGCCAAAAACATTGTGGCGGCCGGTTTGGCCCGCCAGTGCCAGATTCAGGTGGCCTATGCCATCGGCGTGGCCAAGCCTATGAACGTGACGGTGTACACCGAAGGCACCGGCGTGATCCCGGACGACAAGATCGCTGAGCTGGTGAACGATCTCTTTGACCTGCGTCCCAGAGGCATCATCCAGATGCTCGATCTGCTACGTCCAATCTATGAGAAGACCGCTGCTTATGGCCACTTCGGTCGTGAAGAGCCGGAATTCACCTGGGAACGCACCGACAAGGCCCAGGCACTGCGCGCTGCGGCCGGGCTGTAACTCGACTGACGCGGCCCCATGAAAGTACAGACACAACGCTGGATTGACCGCTGGCTGGGCCAGCTGCTGTGCGGCGTGGTGTCGGCATGGGCCCGGTTCACGCGTCTTGGGCGGCCTGCCACGCAAGCAACGCGTGAGCCACGCCACATTCTGGTCATTCTGCTGTCCGAGATGGGCAGCGTGGTGTTGGCGGGCCCCATGTTTGCGGCGCTGCGGCAACGCTACCCCAGCGCCACGCTGCATGTGCTGCAGCTCAAAAAAAATCAGGAAGTCGCCGCCCTGCTGGGATTGGCGAAACCGGAACACCTGCATGCGCTGGACGATAGCGCGGGTTTGGGGTTGTTGGGCGACATCTGGCGTGTCTGCATGACGCTGCGCCGCCTGCCGCTGGACGCCGTGATTGACTGCGAGCTGTTTTCGCGCATCAGCAGCCTGATGTCCTACCTGAGCGGGGCACCGCTGCGCGTGGGTTTTACGCCGCATACGCAGGAAGGCCTGTACCGCGGCAGCTATATCAACCGCGCCATTCCCTACAACCCCTACCAGCACATCAGCAAACAGTTTTTGTCGCTGGTCGATGCGCTGGACGCTTCCTCCATGCCGCGCAACAAGGCGGCACCGATTCGCGAACTGCCAAAAGACACCGGCTTGGCCGTGCCGTTTGAAGCCGCTGAACTGCAGGCCTACCGTCGCAAGATGCTGGCCGACCACCCTGCCCTCAACGGTCGAAAAATCGTGCTGATCTACGCCGGCGGCGGCCTGCTGCCGGAACGCGCCTGGCCCGCCGCGCACTATGCCCAGGTGGCCCGCGGCCTGTGCCAGGCCGGGCACGCCGTGGGCCTGATTGGCCTGCGTGATGATGCGCAATTGGCGGTCGAGTTACGCACGCAAATCCAAAGCGAATTTTGCATCGATCTGACCGGCTACACCCGCAGCATCCGCGAACTCTTGATGCTGTTCCATGGCGCTGATTTGTTGATCACCAACGACGGCGGACCCGGTCACTTTGCCAGCCTCACGCCGATACGAACCCTGGTGTTCTTTGGCCCCGAGACCGGGCGTCTGTATGGGCCGCTCGGACCCCGCGCCCAGGTGCTGGAATCCGGCCTGGCGTGCTCGCCCTGCCTGAGCGCCTACAACCACCGCGAGACCTTTTGCGATGGCGACAACCAGTGCCTCAAACGCATTGCCCCGGACCCGGTACTGACCGATGCCCTGGCCGCTTTGGCCCTGCCTCTACGCGCACCGTCATGAGCGAGCGACCAAGCTGGCAACAGCGTCTTTTTTTGCTGATGGAGTGGCTCAAGGGCTTTCGCTACATCAAATTTGGCCTGGTCGGCGCCAGCGGCACCGTGGTCAACATGGCCATCCTGTATCTGGCGCAAGAGTATTTGTTTGCGGCCATTGCAGCGCCGCGCAGCCGGCTCTATGCCTCACTGACCCTGGCCATTACCGTGGCCACCATCAACAACTTCACATGGAACCGGCTCTGGACCTGGGCCGACCGGCTGCGTGACGCTGCCGCACATGCCCGACCCGGCCAGGCGCCCGCGACCGGGGTATCGGTCTTTTTAGGGCAATTCGGGCGCTATGCGGTCGCCTCGTGGTTTGGCATCGCCTTGCAGTATGGCCTGACACTGTGGCTGTCGCATTCCCTGCATTACCTGCTGGCCAACATCATTGCCATCGTGATTGCCAGCGTGAGCAACTTCCTGTTCAATGACCGCTGGACCTTTCGACGCCAATCGCCCAAATAGGTCATGAGCCAACGCCAGCTACCCCTGCGACAACAGCACTGCTTTGACGCCTCGACGCTGGCCTGGCTGGCCCTGCTGGCGTTTGCCGTCGGCGTCTACGCCTTCGGTTTGGGTGGGCAGTACATCCCCAGCATCGGCGACGAACTGGTTTACACACATATTGCGCGCCTGACGGCAGCGTCAAACCACTGGCTGCCACTGGTGTCCGAACTGGACCACATGCGCAACACCAAACCACCCTTGTTGTTCTGGCAAGCCATGGTGGCCGGCGACTGGGGGCAGCACTGGCGCATGGCCGCACTGCGCACCCCTAGCCTGATTTATACGCTGCTGATAGCGGGCGCGGTGGCTTGGACCGTGCAACAGATCACCTGCAACCTGCGTACTGCCTGCCTGGCGGCCTGCGTGTACCTGGCGTTTTTTTGCACCTTCCGTTTTGGTCGCACCTTTTTAACCAGCGCCCCGGAAACCTTCTGGCTGAATGCGCCCATGTTCTGGCTGCTATGGCAACGCTTGCGTCAAACACCCGCCACTCAAGTGAACCGCTTGGGCTGGCTCACGCATGTCGGGTTCGGCCTGGCTCTGGGGCTCGGGCTGGCCTATAAATCGTTTGCCCTGATTGCACCGGCCGCCGCCGCGCTCTGGTGTGCCCAGCTGTTGCGTTTGCCCAGCGTGAGTTGGCGCGTGATGGTTCAGACCACCCTCAAAGTGAGCCTGAGTGCGGCCCTGGCGTTGGGTATTTTTGCCTTGTGGTTTGTGCTGGACCCGGACCCCGCTGCGGTATGGCAAGAGTTTGTCATCGGTGAAAACGCGGGCAAGCTGTCCAACAGTCAAGGTTACTGGCATGTCGCTTTGCTGGGGGGCGGCGTCAGCATGTGGGCGCAACTGCTGGCTTATGCGCAAAATGCCGGCATGCTGGCGTTCGTCGTCCTGGGGTTGATGTGGGCCGGACTGCGGCTTGGGTTCCAGACCTGGCGCGAACAGCACAACAAAGGCGATACCAAAATCCAGCTGCCTGCGCACCTGTGGATCTTGCTGGCCTGGCTGGCCATCTGGCTGCTCGTGTTTACCCTGCCCAGCCAGCGTTCGGCGCGCTATGTCGTCCCCGCCATGCCGGCCCTGGCGATGCTGCTCGCGCTCTACTGGGAGCGCATTGCACGCGGCTGGTTTTTGCTGTCCTTGCTGCTGTGCGGGATTTTCATCGGGGTGCTGGGACGCATCGCCTGGGCAGCGCATGACGTCGGAATCGGCAGCACCATCGAACTCAGCGCCGCCCTGCTCGCCGTGATGGCAGGCCTCATCGTTGTCAGCAGCGGCTTGTTGAAGCCGGCCTGGACGCGGGCCTGTACCGTGGCGGCTTGCCTCCTGGTTTACGCCGGTTTCAGCTTGACTACCGCGCCCTTGAACGGTGCTGCCGGGCAGTACCCAAGCGAGGTCACCGGCACGCTTCACCAGGCCAAAGTCGCCGTGCCGAACGGTTTCAACGGGCAATTTGAGCGCTTTCAGTTTTTGCTGCCGGGCAACCAGTTTGTGCCCTACGACAGTGAGGGTCGTGCGACCGCCGGCTCAACTGCCGGGGAACTCAGCCATCTGCTGGCCAGCCACGATGCCGTCATCTGGCTGCAATCGGAACCCTCCGAACAGGCACCGCCCTGCCTGCCGGGTTGCACCGTGCTGGGGACGCGCTGGGAAGTGAAGGGGCGCCACCAGAGTGGCGAAATCAATCTCGCCAACCTCTGGTACCCGCAAAGCTGGCTGTTCAGGCGCGAGTGGCTGGTGGCAAGTGCTTACCCGCCAGCAGGCGCCGCGCAACGCTGATCAGCCACCCCATTTGAAGCGCTACCCATAACCACGGATCAATCAGTGCATCCCACACATTGCCGGTGGGCAAACGGGTCAGCACAAACAGGGTCAAGACACACAGAATCAACAGCGGGCCGACAAGACCCGGCGCCCTGCGATCCGCACCCGCCGTGCCCCACACCAGCCAGAGCAGCGTTGCCAGCACCGTCACGGCGCCAAAGGCGGCTGAACTGAAACCCCACGCGTAGACCGACACCGGCAGCAACGCGAGCGTGTCCAACAGCAGCACCCAGCCCAGCACGACGCCCATCCCGGCCAGAATTTTCAGTGCATTAATTTGGCCGTTGGCCATCGGAACCGCAATCCCCGGCTCCCGCCGTGCATGGCTTAAAAACCACCCCAGGCAAATGACAGCGCTCGTCAAGCTGGGCGTTTGAAACGCCAAACCCAGCCAGTACGCAGGCGACGCGCTACCCGGCACCAGGGTCCACGACATCAGCAAAAAACTCAAACCCAATCGATAGGGGCGTGCCAGCTTGTATGCCAATAGCAGGGCGCCACTGCCCAGCACGATGGCCCACACCCCATGCAGCGCCACCCGCATGGCCGCGGGATTGGGCAACACCGGCGTACCGGCTGACCACAGGGTGTTCAAAAAAGCGTTCAGGTCCATGAAGTGATGCGCTCTCAGGGTGCGGACGTCGGAAAGGAAAACCGTTGCCAGGCAATGCGCTGACGCTGATCGGTATAGCTCACCCACAGGCTGTCGTCGACCCAGGCCAGTGCCGGATAAGAATATTCATCCGAGCCCGCGCCATGCGCCAGCCCCTGCGCCAGGGCCCAAGTCCGGCCATCCACTGAGGCACTCAAATCCAGCGCCGTGCGGGAGTGAGGTGAAGAGTTGTGGGCCAGAAACAGGCGCCCCGGGGCCAAGACCAGACCGGCCACTGACGAGTCGGGATTGTCCAGTGCCAGATCAGGCAAATCAACCCAGTGCTGCCCGTTATCAAGCGTTTGGGCCACAGCCACCTTGCCATCAGGGCGCTGGTCGCGCAGCAGCGCCAGCCAGTGTGACTCGCTCACCATCAACAGCGTGGGTTGCAGCAGATGCTTGCGACTGGAAATTCGCACCATGCCTTTGAACTCGCCGTTGGCGTCAAAGCGCAAGGCGACCGGATATTTGATGCCCAACTCAAAATGCACCGGCAACACCATACCGCCATCCGCCAACGCAAGCGGCGCCGTGCGCACCAGAAAACTGGTGTTCCACAGCCACGACAGGGGCAATACCCGCACCACGTCAAATGACAGCGCAGCGAAGTCCTGGTCCTCATGGCTTTGGCTCAAATGCACAATGCGACTCGCGGCCCAGCCGCCCAGGCCGGTCGCCACCACAAATAAATGTATCTTGCCGCGGGGGTCGAGCCAGGCCACCGGATTGCCCAGCCGCCGCACGCCAAAACCCAGTTGCTCACCCATGGCATCGCGGTTCACCACGAAACGCGCCGCGCTCCATTGCTGCGTGGCACGGTCAAACTGTGAGGCGGCGATCTGCACATCGGCTGCACTTTCGCGCGTGCCGGCAAACCAGAATGCCAGCAAGGCCGATGGGTGCGCGGCAGGCATCGCCAACAGACTGCTGGCGTGGGCAGCGGGAGTGTTGGCGGGCATGGGAATGTGGCCACGGCCGACGGGCAGCAAGGGACTGACTGCCGCCGCTTTTTCTACGGTCGGCCACACGGCTTGTGCCAACGGCGTCACGCCAGAGCGACGCCCGACATCCAACCCCATCAAGGCAGCGCAGATCAGCAGACCGAAGAGTAGTCGGGTGCTGAAGGAACGGGTAACAACTGCAATCAAGGAATCTGGCATTGCGCAGTGCTAATGGGTGGGCGTACCGCCCGGTACCAACAGGGCGGCGTATGAGATGGTGGAGGCTGTATCTTAATGTCAATTTTCCTGACATCCATGCACTCGTCACAGGTCGAATGCGTACCTCGTTATCATCCGCCCATGCGACAAACCTCTTACCAGCACCTTGACGTCGACGCGTGGGGCCGTGCATTCATGCGGGGGGCGGCCAGCTGGTGGCACCTGGTTCACTTCAGCGCCATCGTGCTGGTGATGGCACTGTCGCCCTCGACCTACAACCGAACCAACCGCGCCACGACCTCCCAATACATTTACACCAGCACCTGGCAGGTTTTGCCGTGGTTCACGGCACTGGCAGCCCTGCTCAGCCTGGTGCTGATCCGGATCGTGGTCGTCACAGCCCAGAACTACGGTCTGTCGCAATACGCACTGCAGATGGTGGTGCGTGTGCTGGTGCTGGAGCTCATCCCGCTGTCGGCAGCCTTGTTTGTCGCACTGCGCGCCGGACTGGCGTTCAATGCGGGCGCCGCCGTCAATGCCCTGACAGCCCAGGCTGATCCGTCGCCGCGTCTGAGCATCGAGCGCTTGCGCCACGATCTTGTGCCACGCGTCATGGCCAGCGCCTTCTCGGTGCTGACACTGGCCATGCTCAGCAGTGTGATTGCGCTGGTGCTGGCCTACCTCACGGTCCATGGCTTCTCACTCTGGGGGCTGCCGGGCTACACGCGCACCGTCGGCCATGTGTTCGATCCGGCCGTCACGCTGGGCTTTGCACTTAAAACCATTCTCTTCAGTCTGGCGGTGGCCGTGGTGCCCATTGCCGCCAATCTGGATCCGTTGCGGATCGTGACATCCGACACCGTGCAACCTGGTGCGGTTCGCCTGTTTTTGGTACTACTATTGATCGAGGCCGCTTCCCTGGTGGTCAAATACATCTAGCCTCTCTCACAAAGCATGGAACCTCAATCCGAATCCCCATCGCAGTCCCCGCCGGCAATCGCCCATGTCGAGTTCAAGGCCGTCATGCTGCTGGTCCTGATCACGACACTGGTGTGCAGTTTTCTGCTTTATGTGATGTACGCGCGCGGCGTGTTCGATAGCACCCAGCAGCTGGTGCTGGTGGCGGACAACTCCGAAGGCGTCATCGTCGGCATGGACCTGACCTTCTCGGGCTTTCCCATCGGCCGCGTGCGGCGCATCGAACTGGCCGCTGACGGCAAGGCGCGCATGGTGATTGACGTGCCGCGCAAAGATGCCCACTGGCTGCGCACCTCCAGCATCTTCACCCTGGAACGCGGCATGGTGGGCGAAACCCGCATCCGTGCGTTCAGTGGCATCCTGGCCGACCCACCCTTGCCCGAAAACTCGGAACGAGGCGTGCTGAGCGGCGACATCAACGCCGAGATTCCGCGCATCGTCGCCTCCGCCCGCACGCTGCTGGAAAACCTGGAGAGCATGACAGGCCCCGAATCCAGCCTCAACACCAGCCTGGGTCACCTGCAAACCGTGACCCAGCGGCTGAGCGGCCGCTACGGTGTGCTGACCGGCGTCTTGGGCAGCGAAGAGCAAGCCAAAAAAATTATCGACACCCTGGACCGCGCGAACGCGCTGCTGGCCAAGACGGATCAGCGCATCTACGGTGCCAACGGCGTGATGGACGGAACCCAGGCCGCTGTTACGCAACTCACCGCCGTACTGACAGACGCCCGCGCCAGCCTTAAAAAGGTCGATGCCGTACTGGCTGAAGCGCAAGCGGTGGGCGCCAATGCCCGCGTGGCCAGCACCGACCTGGGGGCCCTGCGCGCCGAGGTTGAGATCAGCCTGCGCAAAGTCACCCAACTGGTGGACGAGGTCAACCGCAAGTGGCCCTTTGCCCGTGATACGGAGATCAAGCTGCCATGAAAACACACCCAACCGCAGTGGCGCGCCTGACCTTATGGGGTGTCATCCCGGCGAAGGCCGGGATCCATGCATGCGTCATGGTGAGCGCCGCCCTGCTGCTGACCGCGTGTGCCAACAAGCCGGTAGCCCCCGACTGGCAAGCCAACGCGTTTGCCGCGCTCAAGAGCTTTTCATCAGCGTACTTGATCGGCAACACACGTCTTGCCGATCTGGAGTTTGCCCGCGCCAAACTTGAGATTTCCAGCACCGGCCGCGCCGATTTGCTGGCTCGCGCCGAACTGACGCGCTGCGCCGCCCGCGTGGCCAGCCTTGAGTTCGACAACTGTGCGGCCTATCAGCCACTGGCGCAGGATGCGCCTGCCAGCGAGCAGGCCTATGCCGCTTTTCTGACCGGGCATTGGACGGAACTGGATGTCGCCCTGCTGCCAGCGCAGCATCGCGCCCTCGTCCTGAATGCGGCGGCAGACACAGCTGCGAGCAGTCCGAAAAATCCAAATCCGTCTGCGGCCGCCAGCGTGCTGGGCGCCATGGAAGACCCGCTGGCGCGCCTGGTCGCAGCGGGCGTGCTGCTGCAAAGCAGTCGTTTGACGCCGGCCGACATCGTGCTTGCAACCGAGACGGCATCAAGCCAGGGCTGGCGTCGCCCGCTGCTGGCCTGGCTGGGGGTACAGCTCAAGCGCGCCAATGATGCGGGCGAACGTGTGGCAGCGGCGCGCATCCAGCGCCGTATCGACCTGGTCTTGCAGGTAGCCCAAAAAAATTAACGAGTTGGGGACAAGGCTGCGTGGACGACGGTTCGGCCGATGTCCGGCCAGCGGTGGTGCAAGTACACCCAGGCGATCAGGCCGACGCACATCATGGTCAACGAAGCCGCTGCCATAGCAACCGTTGAATGCATGACCAGCGGCGCAATGACCCCGGCCACCAGACCATTGGCCGACGAGCCAATGAAGGCCTGCAAGGAAGACGCCATGCCACGCCGCCCGGGGTGAAGATCGAGCACCAGCAGCGTCACCACCGGCACCATCATGGCCCAGCCAAAGGAAAAGATGGCGATCGGAAAAAGCGCCCACGCCACATCGGCTTTGAACAGCAAATTGGCTGCCAGATTGAGCAGCGCAATGAGCAGCATGATGGAAAAACCATACTTGATCTGCTGTTTGGGCGCCAGTTTTCCGGCCATGCGGCCACTGACCCAGGCACCGGCCATGATGCCGCTGATGGTGAGCACAAAGAACCAGAAAAACTGCGTCGGAGCCAATGCCAGATGCTCGCCCAGGAACGCTGGCGCCGATAAAACGTACAGAAACATGCCGTTAAAGGGCACACCACTGGCCAGTGCCAACAGTAGAAAACGCGGGTCACGCCCGAGCTGCCAATAGCCCTGCAGCAGGTTGCTGACCTTGAGCGGCTGCCGCTGCGTGCTGTGCAGTGTCTCGGGCAGTAATTTGTAATTGGCAATCCACAGGATGATGCCAACGCCGGTCAAAAACCAGAAAACACTATGCCAGCCAAGGTGCACAAATAACGAGCCGCCCATGATCGGCGCAATGGCTGGGGCGACACCGAAATAAATCGTGATCTGGCTCATCACCTTTTGCGCCTGGGTCGGGTCAAACATGTCGCGCACCACCGCACGCGCCACCACAATGCCGGCGCCGGTGGTCAAACCCTGCATGGCCCGGAAGAACACCAGCTGACCAATGCTTTGCGACAGCGCACAGCCAGCCGACGCCAGCGTGAAGGCCGCCAGCCCCCACAACACCACAGGACGACGCCCCAGACTGTCAGAAATCGCACCATGAAACAGGCTCATGAAGGCAAATCCAAACAGATAAGCCGACAGGGTCTGCTGCATCTGCACGGGAGTCGCGCCCAGTGAGTGGGCGATGCCCGAAAAAGCGGGAATATAGGTGTCAATCGAAAATGGGCCCAGCATGCCCAGCACCGCCAGCAAAACCGCCAGCGCCCAGCGCGGTGCGCGCCAGATTTGTTGTGCGTCCGGATTCATGGGAGACGCATCAGCTCGATAAGCCCAGCAGCGTAATGACCACAATCACCACCCCGATGACCAGATTCACCGTCACCCAGGTGCGAATGCTCGCCAGCGTAGCGCCACCCGCCGGCCAGGCGGCAGCCGTCACCGCACGCGTGAGCCGCTGGTAAAGCACAAAACGAATGTAAGCAAAAATTCCCAGCATCAGCAGCCCCAGCACCGACATCACCATCCATTCAATCGGCATATTGAACTTGACCCCCGATTGCGCCATCTGCCGGGCCATGCGCCCAATCATCCAGACCCCACTGCCCAGGACCAGCCCGGCAGCCAGCAGCACGGCGTTAAAGAAACGACCCAGCACCTCGTGCATCAGGCGCACCCGCTCGGGTGCTTCCAGCTTGGCCACAGCCGGACGCAAAAAGAACTGGGCGAACACCATGCCGCCAATCCAGACGATGACAGACAGCAGGTGAATGGTTTTAAGAGTGGCGTAAAACATGGGCAGAAACCGATTGTTGTGGTTTGGATGGCAAGCGTGTTTGATGATGCCACACCCGCTGTTTTGCCCCCACCTTCTTGAAAGTCAGACAAATGCCCTTATCATTAGCACTCGTAAGAGTTGAGTGCTAACAGGCTTTTGTCTCTTGGGGCTTTCTCTTCAAGTTAATGAATGCCAGCTTGTTCAAGTTGGCATTCGTGATTTCAACCCATGTTTTAAAACCAAGGAGTTCCCATGAATCTTCGTCCTCTGCATGATCGCGTGATTGTCAAACGCGTGGAAAACGAAACCAAAACCGCTTCCGGCATTGTCATTCCTGACAGCGCTGCTGAAAAACCTGATCAAGGTGAAGTGCTGGCCGTGGGCCCTGGCAAAAAGAACGACAAGGGCGAAATCAGCCCGATGGCTGTCAAAGTCGGCGACCGCGTGTTGTTCGGCAAATACAGTGGCCAAACCGTCAAGGTTGGCGGCGACGAATTGCTCGTGATGAAAGAAGACGACCTCTTCGCCGTGGTCGAGAAGTAATTTCTCAACTGTTTCCAGCTTTACTAATTAACTGAATCCGGAGTCATAACATGGCAGCAAAAGACGTAATTTTCGGCGGCGAAGCCCGCGCACGCATGGTCGAGGGTGTGAACATCCTGGCCAACGCCGTTAAGGTAACCCTCGGCCCTAAAGGTCGCAACGTGGTTCTGGAACGCTCGTTCGGCGCCCCCACCGTGACCAAGGACGGTGTGTCCGTGGCCAAGGAAATCGAACTCAAGGACAAGCTGCAAAACATGGGTGCGCAGATGGTCAAGGAAGTTGCTTCCAAAACCTCTGACATCGCTGGCGACGGCACCACCACCGCTACCGTGCTGGCTCAAGCCATCGTGCACGAAGGCATGAAATACGTGGCCGCCGGTATGAACCCGATGGACCTGAAGCGCGGTATCGACAAGGCAGTTGCTGCCCTGGTTACCGAGTTGAAGAAGGCTTCCAAAGCCACCACCACTTCCAAAGAAATCGCCCAAGTCGGCTCGATTTCTGCCAACTCTGACGAAGCCATCGGCAAGATCATTGCTGATGCGATGGACAAAGTCGGTAAAGAAGGCGTGATCACGGTTGAAGACGGCAAGTCACTTGACTCCGAACTCGACGTGGTTGAAGGCATGCAGTTTGACCGTGGCTACCTGTCACCCTACTTCATCAACAACCCTGAAAAGCAAGCCGCTTTGCTGGACAACCCGTTCGTGCTCTTGTACGACAAGAAGATCAGCAACATCCGTGACCTGCTGCCGACCCTGGAACAAGTCGCCAAGTCCGGCCGTCCTTTGCTGATCATCTCGGAAGATGTCGAAGGCGAAGCCCTGGCAACTTTGGTGGTCAACACCATCCGTGGCATCCTGAAGGTTGTGGCGGTCAAGGCTCCTGGCTTTGGCGATCGTCGCAAAGCCATGCTGGAAGACATCGCCATCCTGACCGGTGGCAAGGTCATTGCTGAAGAAGTTGGCATGTCGCTCGAAAAAGTGACCCTGGCTGACCTCGGCTCGGCCAAGCGCATCGAAGTGGGCAAAGAAAACACCATCATCATCGACGGTGCTGGCGCTGCTGCTGACATCGAAGCCCGCGTGAAACAAGTGCGCGTGCAAATCGAAGAAGCTACATCCGACTACGACCGTGAAAAATTGCAAGAGCGCGTGGCCAAGCTGGCTGGCGGTGTTGCCGTGATCAAGGTTGGCGCTGCCACCGAAGTCGAAATGAAAGAAAAGAAAGCCCGCGTTGAAGACGCCCTGCACGCGACCCGCGCTGCGGTGGAAGAAGGCATCGTGGCTGGCGGCGGCGTCGCGCTGTTGCGCGCCAAGCAAACCGCTGGCACCATCAAGGGTGACAACGCTGACCAGGACGCCGGCATCAAGCTGGTGTTGAAAGCCATCGAAGCGCCCCTGCGCGAGATCGTTTACAACGCCGGTGGCGAAGCTTCTGTCGTCGTCGCGGCTGTGATGGCTGGCAAGGGCAACTTCGGCTTCAACGCTGCCAACGACACCTATGGCGACATGATCGAAATGGGTATCCTGGACCCCACCAAAGTGACCCGCACCGCACTGCAAAACGCAGCGTCTGTGGCGTCCTTGATGCTGACCACCGAATGCATGGTGGCTGAAGCACCGAAGGAAGAGTCTGCTGGCGGCATGGGCGGCGGCGATATGGGTGGCATGGGCGGCATGGGCGGCATGGGCATGTAACGTGTTCCTTGCCTGACGACCTACAGCGTCGTTGTTTGGGCTTGCCGTACCTTTGGTACTGTCTGCGCCCAAACGCCTAGCTGTAGATCGCCATGCGGCGTCGATTAGCTTTATTGCTCTCGACAAAATACAAAAAACCCGCAAAGCGCGAGCCTTGCGGGTTTTTTGTTTTTGCTATTATTTAAATAGCTGCTTACGCATACTGCATGCGGGCTAGCGGCCTATTTGATACATAGTCGCCGCCGGGCCGCCCCAAGGCGACGACGGCCCTTTGGGGGCAGCGACGACACGCAGTACGAAGCGTGGGGGCTACATCTCAGCGTTTGAACGGCACCACCGTCTGCTGTTGCTCACCCAGGCCTTCAACGCCCAGGGTCATGATGTCACCGGGCTTCAGAAACAGGGGCGGCTTCATGCCCATGCCGACGCCGGGCGGCGTGCCGGTGGTGATCACATCACCGGGCATCAGGGTCATGAACTGGCTCAGGTAACTCACAATTTTGGCGACGCCGAAAATCATGGTCCTGGTGCTGCCGTTTTGTACCCGTTTGCCGTTCACATCCAGCCACAGGCCCAGCTTTTGGGGGTTGGGAACTTCGTCACGCGTCACCAGCCAGGGGCCGAGCGGGCCAAAAGTGTCACAGCCTTTGCCCTTGTCCCAGGTGCCGCCACGCTCCAGCTGGTACGCGCGTTCGCTGATGTCATTGATGGTGCAGTAGCCAGCCACATGGTTGAGCGCATCCTTTTGCGACACATGGCGCGCGCAGGTGCCGATCACCACGCCCAGCTCCACCTCCCAATCGGTCTTGACCGACCCCTTGGGCAACATGACCGGGTCGTTGGCGCCCTGGATGCAGCTGGTAGCCTTCATGAACACCACCGGCTCGGCCGGAATCGGCATGCCCGCCTCGGCGGCGTGGTCGGCATAGTTCAAACCAATGGCGATGAATTTGCCGACACCCTGCACCGGGCTGCCCATGCGGGGCTTACCCCTGACCAAGGGCAGTTTGTCAGTGTTCAAGCGTTTGAGCCTGGCCAGCGCCGCGTCACCGAGCTGGTCCGGGCCAATGTCCTGGATCACCGCACTCAGGGCACGCAGCTTGCCTTGGGCATCGATCAGTCCCGGCTTTTCCTTACCCGGCTTGCCATAACGTACGAGTTTCATGGGTGTCCTTTGTTTGATTTAGCTGGCAAGTTTGCCAGACGCCCCTGCAACTGGCGGTTTAGCCGCGCAGCCGCGCCAACAAGCCAGTCGTGGAGCCGTCCAATCCCGTCGCATCACCGCTGGCCAGGCGTCGCTCAATATCCTTGGCCATGACCTTGCCCAGCTCCACGCCCCACTGGTCAAAGCTGTTGATGCCCCACACGCTGCCGCTCACAAATACGCGATGCTCCTGCAAGGCAATCAAGGCCCCCAGGCTGGTGGGCGTGAGCTCATCGAGCAGCAGGAAGGTGCTGGGCCGGTTGCCGGGAAAGTCTTTATGGCCGCCCGCATCCGGTTTACCCACCATCAAAGCCTGGGCTTGGGCCAATGCATTGGCCAGCAGCAGTCTGTGGTGACCGGGCAACTCGTGCTTGTGTTTTTTAACGGCCACGAATTCCACCGGCACCACGTCCGTGCCCTGGTGCAACATCTGGAAATAAGCGTGCTGCCCGTTGGTGCCGGGTTCGCCCCACAGCACGGGTGAAGTGGCAAACGGCAAGGCTTCACCGGTCGCGTCCACCCGCTTGCCGTTGCTCTCCATCTCCAACTGCTGCAAGTAGGCCGGCAAGCGACGCAAGGCGCTGTGATAAGGCGCGAGGCTGCGGCTGGTAAAGCCGTGGAAGTTGCGGTACCAGACGTCCAGCAAGCCCAGCCGCACCGGCAGATTGTGTTCCAGCGGCGCGCTGCGGAAGTGCTCATCCATGTCGTGCGCACCGGCCAGAAATTCGCGAAAACCGGCAGCGCCAATCGCAATCGCAAGCGGCAGCCCAATCGCCGACCACACCGAATAGCGCCCGCCCACCCAGTCCCAAAAACCGAACGTGGTGTGGATGCCAAACGCATTCGCCGCCGCCACGTTGGTGGTCAGCGCCGCGAAGTGATGGCCAATGTCCGTGCCGCCCTGCGCTTCAAACCAGGCTTTGGCGGAGTGCGCGTTGGTCATGGTCTCGATGGTGGTGAAGGTTTTGCTGGCAATCAGAAACAGCGTGCTCGCCGGCTTGACGCGCTTGAGCACCGCCGCCAGTTCGTGCCCATCCACATTCGAGACAAAGTGAAAGCGTTTGCCCGGCAGCACGAATTCATCCAGCGCCAGCACCGCCATCTGCGGCCCCAGATCGGAGCCCCCAATGCCGATGTTGACCACGTCGGTGATCGCATCATCAGCCCGTACCGTTTCCGCGTAGGCCAGCATGGCGTCCAGCGTGGCATGCACCTGCGTCAGTTCATTTGACAGACCTTTAATTGCTACGTTTTTAGTAGCTTCTTGCGCAGTATCGACGGGGGCTAGAGCCGGATTTCTTAATAACCAGTGCAACACCGCCCGCTGCTCGGTCGTGTTGATGGCGGCACCGGCAAACATCGCGTCCCGATGCTGCGCCACACCCGTCTGGCGGGCCAGATCAAACAGCAACTGTTGCGCCGCGCTGTCGATCAGGTTCTTCGACAAATCGGCAAAAACATGCGGCGCACTTTGGCTGAACGTCTCAAAACGGCGCGCATCGAAAGCAAACGCGGCACGCAGGTCAAAGGCGCGGCCACTGGCATTGAAAGCGGTCTGCAGCGCACCCCAGGCAGGCGTGCGATCACAACGGGTGCGGGTCATGATCAGGCTGCCAGCAGCAGCTGATCCAGCTTGGCGGCATCAACGCAAAATGCGCGTATGCCTTCGGCCAGTTTCTCGGTCGCCATCGCGTCTTCATTGAGGGCAAACCGGAAGCCCGCCTCGTCATAGCGCACGGGGGCCAGGTCCAGCGCTTGGGCGGCCTTCGCGTCCAGCGCACGCGCCAGCGAGGTTTTCGTGGCGGCCAGGGTGGCCAGCAAATCCGGGCTGATGGTGAGCAGGTCGCAGCCGGCCAGCGCGGTGATTTGGCCGACGTTGCGAAAGCTCGCCCCCATGACCTCGGTGGCAATGCCGAATTTCTTGTAATAGTTGTAGATTTGCCGCACCGACTTGACGCCGGGGTCATTGGCGCCAGCGTTGTCGGTCTCAATCCAGGAAGCCCCCGCCGACTTTTTATACCAGTCGTAGATGCGGCCGACAAACGGCGAGATCAGCTGCACTTTGGCCTGGCCACATGCCACCGCCTGGCAGAACGAAAACAGCAGGGTCAGATTGGTGTGAATGCCGCGCTGCTCCAGCAGCCTGGCGGCCTGAATGCCTTCCCAGGTGGCCGCCACCTTGACCAGCACCCGGTCAATGTGAATGCCCTGCGCCTGGTACAGCTCGATGAGGCGCTCGGCCCGGGCGACGGTGGCGTTGGTGTCGAAACTCAACCGGGCATCCACCTCGGTGGAGACGCGCCCCGGAATGATGGACAGGATTTCGCAACCAAACCGCACCAGCAGCCGGTCCATGATTTCATCCAGCGCACGCCCACGGTATTGCGCCACCGTGTCCGTCAACAAGGACCGGTAATCGGGCTTTTGCACCGCCTTCAAAATGAGCGACGGGTTGGTGGTGGCGTCTTGCGGCAGATAAGCATCGATCTGCTTGAAGTCCCCGGTATCGGCCACCACGGTGGTGAATTGTTTGAGTGCGTCGAGTTGGTTCATAGCTTGAATTATGAGTGAAACAAAGTTACATTACGACCTCGTATTTTATGTAACTAAAACCCATGCGTTTCGACCTTGTTTTGTTTGGCGGTACCGGCGATCTGGCCTGGCGCAAGCTGATGCCAGCCCTGTTTCAGGCCTTTCGCCATGGCACCTTGCCCGAAGGCGGCCGCATCATTGGCGTCGGCCGCGACGACCTCAGCAACGAGCAGTATCGCGCCCTGATCTGTTCGCGCTTTGACAATGTCGAGCTGGCCAAACGCCCCAGCAAAGATGAATTCTGCCGCTTTGCGAATTTGCTCGAATTCGTGCGGATGGATTTGTCCCGGCCCGCTGACTATGCCCAACTGGCCGCAGCGCTGGCACAGCGCCAGGCCGACACCGTCGTCATGTACATGGCCACCGCGCCGAACCTCTTCACCACCATCTGTGAACAGCTGGCCGCCGCCGGGCTGAACACACCGCAGACCCGTGTCGTACTGGAAAAACCACTGGGCCATGATCTGGCAAGCAATCGCGCCATCAACGAAGCGGTGCGCCAGGCCTTTGGTGAAAAACAGGTTTTTCGCATTGACCACTACCTGGGAAAACCGGCGGTACAAAACCTGTTTGCGCTGCGCTTTGGCAACGCCCTGTTCGAGCCGCTGTGGCGGCGCGAACACATCGCCAATATCCAGATCACCATCGCCGAAGAGCTGGGCGTGGAAAAACGCGGCGCCTTTTATGAGACCACCGGCGCCCTGCGCGACATGGTGCAAAACCATGCCCTGCAACTGCTGTGCGCCATTGGCATGGAGCCGCCCATCAACTCGCACGCCGACGCCATCCGCGACGAAAAGCTCAAGGTGCTGCGCTCACTCAAACCCTGGACGCCCGAGACGTTGTCGCAAGACGTCATTCGCGGCCAGTATGCGGCCGGCACCATCGCCGGCAGCCCGGTGGCCGCTTACCGCGAAGAGACCGGCGTCAGCCCGCACAGCGCGACCGAAACATTTGTCGCCTTGCGCACCGAAATCTCCAACTGGCGCTGGGCCGGCGTGCCGTTTTATATCCGCACCGGCAAACGGCTGGCCGGGCGCGATGCCCGCATTGTGGTGAATTTCCGGCCGACGCCGCACGCCATTTTCAATTCGCAAATCGGCATGGCCAATCGTCTGGTCATCAACCTGCAGCCCAAAGACGGGCTCGAATTGCATCTGCTGGCGCAGGGACAAAACAACCGCCGCAACTCGCAAACACTGTCACCCGTGCAACTCGACCTCGACTTTGACAAACGCTTTGGCTTGGAGCGGGTCGGCGCCTATGAACGCCTGCTGCTGGACGTGATCGATGGCCGCCTGAATCTGTTTGTGCGCAGCGATGAGCAGGAAGAAGCCTGGCGCTGGGTTGAGCCGATTCTTGATTACTGGAAGAATGACATGCAGGGCCCGCGCCTCTATGCGGCCGGCACCTGGGGCCCCAGCGCCTCCAGCGCCATGATTGCGCGCGACGGTTTTTGCTGGGCTGAAGAGTGTTGAGCCGTGCTTGACCGCATCAAAGCTTGCCTGCCCTCGCTGGCACCCGCTGAACAGCGCGTGGCCAAACTCGTGTTGCTTGATCCGCGCAGCTTTGCCAAGCTGCCGATCAGCGAACTGGCTGATCGGGCCCACGTCAGCAAGCCCACCGTGGTGCGCTTTTGCCGCAGCGTGGGCTACGACGGCCTGTCGGATTTCAAGCTCAAGCTGGCCGGCAGCGTGAGCGAGGGCGTGCCCTTCATTCACCGCAGCGTCGATGTGGACGACAAGACCAGTGACATCATGGTCAAGGTGATCGACAACACGGTGGCGGCGTTTTTGAAGTACCGCAACGATGCCAGCACCGCGGCGATTGAGAAGGCCGTCACCACGCTGGTGGAAGCCTTCAATCGGGGTAAACGCATCGAGTTTTTTGGCGTCGGCAACTCAGGCTTTGTGGCGCAGGATGCCCAGCACAAGTTTTTCCGGCTCGGCATGCACACCATCGCCTACAGCGACGGCCACATGCAGGTCATGAGCGCGTCACTGCTGGGGCCGGGCGACTGCGTCGTCGTCATCTCCAACTCGGGCCGCACCCGCGACCTGATGGACGCCTGCGACATTGCACGCAAAAATGGCGCCACCACCCTCGTCATCACCGCCAGCGGCTCCCCGCTGGCCGCGGCCGGCCATATTCACCTGGCCGCCGACCATCCGGAAGGCTACGACCGCTACAGCCCGATGGTGTCGCGCCTGCTGCATTTGATGATCATCGACATCCTCGCCACCTGCGTGGCCTTGCGCATCGGCGGCGACAAGCTGCAGCCCCTGCTGCGCGAAATGAAGAACAATTTGCGCAGCAAGCGCTACGCCTGAAGCTAACCCCAATTAACCCGGATCGACGCCGAGCGATCTCAATGGCTGTGCAGCTTTTCCTGCAACCAGACCTTAATCAGCGACTGGTAGGGCACGTCGCGGGCGTTTGCGGCGGTTTTGATGGCGTCCAGCAGGTGCTGGGGGAGCCGCAGCGAAATCGTCTTGGTTGTGGGTTTCAAGTTCGGCAAAGTGACCTTCCGGGCTTTCGACCAGTCAAGGTACTCGGTGGAATCCTGCGTTTCCCAGAACGCACGCTCCTGAGCTTCGTTGGCGAACTTGGGAACGGTCTTAGTCTGCTTGTTCATAAATGGCTCGCTCCTTTCTGTGCATGTCCCTGGCTGAGATGACCCGGATCGACATTCCGGACTGGCGCGGTGTGAAAGTGATGTGCAGAGTCCGCCCGTCATCCGTCTTGCCCAGAGCGTGAAGCCGAGGTTCTTGTTGGCTGTGCACCGTATCCTCTAGAAGCAGCAGCGGTGCGTTGAAGAAGACTTGCTCCGCTTCTGCCATGGACACGCCATGCTTTTCGTTTTTTCGGGCATTTCCATCATCCCAGTTGAACCCGGTAATCTTGCTCAGGTCAATCATTTGTGTATATTACCATCATGTACATTTTTCCGCCAGAACTGCACCTCAATTGCCGCTTGTAATTTGATGATCATCGACATCCTCGCCACCTGCGTGGCCTTGCGCATCGGCGGCGACAAGCTGCAGCCCCTGCTGCGGGAAATGAAGAACAATTTGCGCAGCAAGCGCTACGCCTGAAGCTGGCGCTAGCCCTGATGCTATTTGGCAAAGGGGCTCCGACGCCGGGGCGCTCGCGCTGGACTGGCATAGTCTGCGGGCTTGAAGGTCTGCCTTTGGCCAAGCAATGGGGCACCGTCGATGCGCTCAGCCAGACTCTCAAGGTCAGCCTGCGCGACGCCACACGCCGCGAAGTGCTGGCGCCACCCGTCGACCACCTTGATCACACGAACGACTTCGGCTGCGGCCTGGGCTGGTGTGTAGCCGAAGAGCTCGCACTGTGACATGGCGTTGGAAAGCGTTGAATCTCGCTGGTCGATTCCGACAATGAACGCCTGGTAGCCCTGACCTGAATTTGTGGTCAGCACGTCGTAGGCCGGGGCCAGCCGATACTTGCCCTGCCGCATCGGCGCGACCACCATCAGCGCATGGTTCTTCTCGTGGTCATCGGTGTTGTCGATCAGGATGTTGAACACCATGCGGCGAAACAGCTCCTGCATGTCGCGTAGGTTGAGGTCATCTTGCGCCACGCCGACGCGCCGCAACAGCTGTGCAAGGCGCGGGTAGCCAAACTCTGGTTCCTGCCCTGCGACGGTCTCCGCGCGCAGGGCGGTACCGGCCGAGATGCAATGGATGCGCGTGGCGCCGTTTCGGTCAAAGCGGCGCACCGCCAGCGCGTGCTCACCGACGAGCGACACCAACCGTGTCTCAGCCACATTGATGTCGGCCAACTTGGCAAGCGTCATCGACGCATGCTCGATGAGTGGCACGTCGATGGGCTCATTGTTAAAAAACTTGATGACCCACTGCTCACCGTCGATGTCGATGAGTGCTTTTGGCTTGGCCCCACCGAAACTGCCGCCAGCGGCCAGCAACTGGCGCTCGAGGTCGTTGACCGGCTCCCTGGCGCTGACCTTATGGACGATTTCGCTCAGGTGCTGCGCCTGCGCCAACCGCGGCAGCGGGCTCTTGGCGCGCGGGAGGTAATCGTCAGCCGACGTCGACACACCGAGTGCACCGAAACGGTCGTCGCCTGCGTAGAACAGATATTCCATGATGGACAAGCGTGCAGGCTTGTCAATATATTGGATAACGCGCTCGCCCCAGCGATCAGGTCGGGCGTCATCAACAGCACTGACAGCCATGTTCTTCCATCGCGGCAGCTGTTCGATGTCCACGAGTACCAGGTCTTCGCTGAGCGGGAAACCGCTGGCCAGCCAATGGGCGCCATACTGAAGAGAGACACCCTTGCCAGCATCGACCAGCCGCAACTGCCCCACGTAGCGCGGTGCGGCTGGGTCAGTGAGGAGCCACAAGAACAGGTCGTCGTGTCTCATGAGCCCGCCCCTGTAGCGTCATCTTGTTGGCTCTGACGCAGCGATGCCCTTTTCAACTTGGCCTGTACCGTGGCGCGTACCCGCGCTTTGCCAAGGGTCTGCGCGTGCCGCACGTCCAGCTCAAGCGCGCCATGGTCGTCCTTGGGTGTTGCCAATGTCGCCAGCGTCGCATCACGGCCAATGAGCCAAAGTGCGGTTGCCAGAATGCCAAGGCTCACACTGGGCTCACCCGCCTCCAGCCGCAGAAGGGTCGGGACGCTTATTCCCATGCGTTTCGCCCAGGTTTTAAGCGATTCCTTGCGGCGAAGCCTGGCCACCGCCAGGTCTGCCCCAAGCTGCTCTAGCGCCGCGACAGTTGAAGGCGGCAGCTGAGCAAGGGCGGATGATGCTTTTGTCATAACATATAGTTTATCATTTACGCCTATTTCAGTAAACTATATGGTAACAATTACCGAAGCGACAGCTTCGTAATTAATATACCCGCGCCGAAGCCGAACGTTAACTTGTTTGACCGCTGCAACCGCTGCTGCGCGAGATGAAAAACAACCTGCGCAGCAAGCGTTGCACCTGAATCAGGCGCTAGCCCCCGTGCAGTCTGCGCAAGAAGCTATTGAAACAATAGCAACTTCAGCACCAGCCAGGGCGCGTACTTGATCAAAGCTATTTTCAGCGGGTCGTAGCAGGCCAGTTAAAACGAATGAATTGGAAGCCCACCCGTTAACGCAGACGATAAAAAACCCCGCTACGTTGCCGTAGCGGGGTTTTTGGTTTTAATCTTTAACTGACTTGCGTCAGCGTTAGATTAGAACGTGTGGCGAATGCCAACAGCGGTGGAAGTACGAACGAGCAGTTCAGTACCATTATTACCTTCTGTCTTGTCACGGCCGAATGTAGCGTAAGCCGTGGTGCGCTTGGACAAAGCGTAGTTAGCCAACAGTTGATAGCCAGTGATCGTGCCATCGAGGCCCAAGTCGGCTTGCTGAACGTTAGCGCGACCCAAGTTAGCAGCCAAAGTCACTGCACCCAGGGGAGCAGAAATGCTGGCATTCCAACCCTTGGAAGTCAGGTCCTGGACGCCGCCAGTTTTTTGGTCTGTGAGCGAAGAGTAAGCCAACGAAGCCTTGACAACGCGGAAGTCATACGAACCACCAGCAGCCCAGACCTTCACTTCATTAGAAGCAATGATGCCATTCGCATTAACAAGGGTTCCGACAGCGCTAGCACCAGAACCAAATGATGCCAAGGCTGAACCACCAACACCATAAGGTGTTGCGCCAGTAATGGTTGACATGCTACCCACATTTGCACCTGGGTTAGTTACATCATTGTAAGCAGCGCCTACGAGCAGCGGACCAGCACCGTAGATGCCTGCCAAGCCGAAGCTTTTACCGGCTTGAGCAGCACCATTGGCGGCTTCAGTACCGCCACCTGTGGTACCAGCGCCCACTTGAGCAATAACGCTGAAGCCACCGAACGATGGGGAAGCATATTGAACGGAGTTGCTGACACGGCCGGAATCAACGAGGTGGTTATTCACAACGTAGCCAGGTGTGTAGTTCAGATTACCAACCAGGTCCACCGCGTTTTGCACAACCCAGTAAGGGCTGTATTGACGACCAATGGTCACAGCACCGAAACCGCCGCTCAGACCCACGGTAGCGAGACGGTTAGTCAAAGCTTGTACATTTTCATCAGGGCTGATTTGGAGCTCATAGACGAAGTTGGCTTTCAGGCCAGCACCCAGATCTTCAGTACCTTTGAAGCCGATACGGGAATTGGACAAGGTGCCTTGTTGAACGCCATTCTTGACGTAGTCACCGGTGGTACCGAGAACTGAAACAGAGTCTTTCAATTGAGCAATGCCCATGTCAACCACACCGTAGATGGTCACGGAGGATTGAGCGGAAGCAGCGGATACAACTGCCAAGGCAGCCAAAGCGATGAGGGTCTTTTTCATGTAGAAATACTCCAAAGTTAAACAAAGGGCGCCGGGGTCAAAAGTCTCTCATCCGGGGCCAACGTCCTATTTCAGGAAGTTGGATGTATTGAACCAGAGGCCAGAGGGCTTGGCAAAGAAAACGACGGCAAAAACAGGTAAACCATGCGCTTTCGTTGCGGGTTTGCAACAAGACAACTACCGTCGTCTTTCATTCAGCCCGATTTCGTCATAAAGCTGCCCGTAAGCAGAGTCGGTCAAGAAATCCCCATTGATTCCGAACGCGGCAAGGGCATGGGGCATAGCCATGTCCTCGCGCGCCGCCTCAAGGTCCAGATCATCGGGCGCAAGCAGCCATGCGTTACGCACCCGGCCATCAAGTGCCCGTGCAATCATGTCGATAAGCGCCCAAGCCGGCTTCAGCCGCCGGATGCCGCCGGCTACATCTTCGACCCCCGGCGCAACTTGTCTGAACCAGTGCTGCGGCCTGCCGGTCAACTCGAAGTCATTGACGGTATAGATCGGGCCGGGCTGCGGCACCGCCACCTGCGGCAAATGCGGGATTTGCGTGGTCCACCCCGCTTCCCTCAAGACGTCTACCCCGACCTTGGTCGCAAGGGGGAAAACCCGCCTTAAGGCCAACTCCGGATTGACATGGCGGTTTTTCACCCGATTCAGGTGAACATCAGAGCGGCCGCCCAGCGACTTCACCAGGCCGGCACGCCGCCAATTTGCCAGGTAAGTTGAGGCGATCTGCGATGTCCAGCCAAACAGGACGGTAAGGTCACTGCCTGTGAAAACCTCGGGCAAGGACTCAAGCCGTTTGGCGGCAGAGGTGTAGGACTTGTCACCCACGGGCTCGGCCCTCGTCTCTTTGCGGGCTGGCGAGCTGGTCGCCTTGCATGCGTTCTGCCTGGCCAAAGCGCTCAGACATGATCTGGATGCCCCCCTGGAGCTTCTGCGCTGCGGATTCGATCATCCCGATGGCGACTTGATCGTTCATGAGCCAGGAAGAAGGAAGCCATCGCTGCAGATCTGCGGCCACAGCGCGGACATTTTGTGCTGCGCGCAAGTCGGCAAGCCTCTTTTGGGCGGCAGTGATCCACCTCTGGGCGGTGTGCGCCCTGTCGCCCGTTTCGTCCGGGTAAATATCCAGTCTCGTGCACAAGGCATCAGGATTCAAAACCAATGGTTTCTGCTCGCAAAGCCACCAAAGATCAAAGACATCCCTGGCCTTGAGCCGGTCCCGTGCGCCCAGCGCATAGACCTTGTCGGCAAGGATCTCATCCAGCGTGAGCACCGGCACAAACGCCTGCCCCCCAGCGGGCGATGTGATGGTGCTCACCACCAGCTTGAGCGAGTTGAGAGCCGTCTCCCTGGTCTGCCACAACCGGATCTTGACCTTGGCCGATCCGATCACATTCGGTCCTCCTAGTGTGATCATGAACACATGAGGGTTGCGTTCGTCTTTTCCTTTGGAGACCACCACAGTCATGTCAGCAGGAATGTCCGGCGGCAACCGGATACGTCGAAGCACCTCTTTGGCCAAACCCTCAAGTGAAAGCCCGCCGCGCACCATAAAGTCAAGATCCTCGCTAAAGCGAGCCGAGCCGTACGCCAGGTGCAGGCATGTGCCCCCCTGAAAGGCAAGCTCACCCGGCTGCCACCGACGAGAGTCCATCAGGGCGGAAATCGCTGCCGACTGGAGAATCGCACGAAGACGTTGTTGTTCTTCAGAGAATAGGGTGCGTTTGGTAGCCATTACATAAATTACGTAATATTAATGTAAGAAATTTTACATTAATTAACTATATTATTCAAGAACAGCGGATTGATTGATCCAGCCCAATCAATAAAATGGCTGCCTATGGACACACTTTTAATCACCGCCGACGCCGCCCTGCGCACCCTGTTTGCCACGCCGCGCGCCGCCCAGCCCTGCCCGACGCTACCGGGCCAAGCTACCGAGCTGACTGCGGCTGAAAAAGCCCAGGCCGGCGCCCTGATGCGGGTCAACCATGTGGGCGAGGTATGCGCCCAGGCGCTTTACACGGCGCAGGCCTTTGCTACTAAAAACGAAGCGCTCCGCGCCCATTTCATAAGGGCTAGCACCGAAGAAACCGATCATCTGGCGTGGACCGAGCAGCGTCTGAACGAGCTGGGAGATCGCAAGTCTCTGCTCAACCCGCTGTGGTACGCCGGGGCCTTTGGGCTGGGCCTGCTGGCCGGGCGGCTGGGCGACCGGGTGAGTCTGGGGTTTGTGGTGGAAACGGAAAACCAGGTCGGCGCACACCTGCAAAGCCACCTGACGCTGCTGCCGGCCCATGACCACGCCTCGCGTGCCATCGTGGCGCAAATGAAAGATGACGAGGCGCGCCATGCGCTGGACGCGCAAAAGGCCGGGGCTATTGAATTGCCGCAAGTCGTTAAAAACGTGATGCGAGCCGCCGCCAAAGTGATGACGACGGTGGCGCACCGGGTTTAAATCAAATCTCGATCAACTCAAAGCTGGTGCTGATCTCGGCCGTCTTGCCCAGCATGATGCTGGCCGAGCAGTATTTTTCGTGGCTCATGGCGATGGCGCGCTCCACCGCCACCGCCGGGATAGCTTTGCCGGTGACCGTGAAGTGCATATTGATGCGGGTAAACACCTTGGGATCGACCTCCGCCCGCTCGGCCGTGAGTTTGACCGAGCAGCCGGTCACCAGGTGGCGACCGCGCTTCAGGATCAGCACCACGTCGTAGGCGGTGCAGCCGCCGGTACCGGCCAGTACGGTTTCCAGTGGGCGCGGTGCCAGGTTCAAACCGCCGTTTTCAGGCTTGGCAGCGTCCGGTGCGCCGTCCATCACCAGCGTGTGACCACTGCCGGTTTCGGCCACAAAACCCATGCCGGAACGCGTGCCAAGCGCCCCGGTCCAGCTGACTGTGCATTCCATAGAGATACCTAAACTTTGTAAAAAGATGAAATCGTTCGCCGTGCCGAGTCAGCGCATTGCCTGCCGCGCTGCCTCTGCCAAAAACCCGCTGCGGGTTTGTCCGTGGGCACGCGCGTATTCGTCAATGCGTCGCAGCGTGCGTCCGGGAATCGTAATGTTGACTTTTTCTGCTGGTCCCCAGTAACTTTCTACCGGAACATCCACCATGGCCCACACCCAGCCAACAAAGTCAGGGTTGGCCTGATGTACGGCCATAGCAGCAGGCGCAGGCAGATGCTGACTGTCTTCAGCCAATATTTCACAGTGGGCGTCAATCGCTTCACGCGCATTGTCGAAGGCCTCCTCCAGCGTATCCCCAGCTGAAAAACAACCCGGCAGATCGGGCACCACGACACCGTAGGCCGTGGTATCTGTGCCGGGTTCGATCGCAATTAAAAACTTCATGGATTCTCTCCTTTGAGGCCTGCTTGCTTGAGCAGCTTGTGCACCAGGCCTGTGCCCAAGTCCTTTTTGGGATGCGGTACGCTGATGTGCCCAGCACATGCCGGATGGTTAAACACATGATGGCTCCCCCGCACCGAGCGCAAAACCCAACCGTCGGTTTCAAGCATTTTGATGATGTCCGCACTGCGCATAATGGTTATTATAACCACCATATTGCTTTTACACCAGCGTTATCCACATCCAGCCTTCTGTGGCACAGGTGGCGCTTATCATCGATCCCCTATGAAGACGCAACACCTCAAACCCGCCGACTACCTGAAAAAGATCCTGACCGCCCGTGTCTATGACGTGGCGATCGAGACCGCACTGGAACCCGCCAAGGCCTTGAGCCGACGCCTGCACAACACCGTGCTGCTCAAGCGCGAAGACCAGCAGCCGGTGCACAGCTTCAAGCTGCGCGGCGCCTACAACAAGATGGCGCACCTGACACCGGAGCAGTTGAAGAAAGGCGTGATTTGCGCCTCGGCCGGCAACCACGCCCAGGGCGTAGCGCTGAGCGCGCAAAAGCTGGGCACACGCGCCGTGATCGTGATGCCCACCACCACGCCGCAGCTCAAAGTGGATGCCGTGCGCGGCTTTGGCGGCGAAGTGGTGCTGTTTGGCGAGAGTTATTCCGATGCCTACAACCACTCCGTGGAACTGGAGAAACAGCAGGGGCTGACCTTTGTCCATCCGTTTGACGACCCGGACGTGATTGCCGGCCAGGGCACGATTGCCATGGAGATACTGCGCCAGTTGCAGGGCCATGGCTCGAACCGGCTGGATGCCGTGTTTGTGGCGATTGGCGGCGGCGGCCTGATTGCGGGCGTGGCCAACTACATCAAGGCGGTGCGTCCGGAGATCAAGGTGATCGGGGTGCAAATGAACGACTCGGATGCTTTTGTGCAGTCGGTCGCCGCCAAAAAACGGCTGACGCTGCCCGACGTCGGGCTGTTCTCGGATGGCACGGCGGTGAAGTTGGTGGGCGAAGAGACCTTTCGCATCGGCCGCAAGCTGGTGGACGACTACATCATCGTGGACACCGATGCCGTGTGCGCCGCCATCAAGGACGTGTTTGTCGACACCCGCAGCATTGTGGAGCCGGCCGGTGCGCTGGCGGTGGCGGCCATCAAGCAGTATGTGGCCACCCACAAGACCAAAGGTGAAACCTACGCCGCCATTCTGTGCGGCGCCAACATGAACTTTGACCGCCTGCGCTTTGTGGCCGAGCGCGCCGAGGTGGGAGAAGAGCGTGAGGCGCTGTTTGCGGTGACGATTCCGGAGGAACGCGGCAGCTTCAAACGCTTTTGCGAGCTGATCGGCAATCTGCCGGGTGGCCCGCGCAATGTGACCGAATTCAACTACCGCATCAGCGACGCCGCCCAGGCCCACGTCTTTATGGGCTTAGCCACTTCGGCCAAGGGTGAATCCGCCAAGATCACCGCCAACTTCACCAAGCACGGCTTTGCCGCGCTGGACTTGACGCACGACGAACTGGCCAAGGAGCACATTCGCCACATGGTCGGCGGCCATTCCAAACTGGCGCAGGACGAGCGCGTGCTGCGCTTTGTGTTTCCCGAGCGGCCCGGCGCCCTGCTGAAATTTTTGAGCCTGATGCGCCCGGGCTGGAACATCAGCCTGTTTCACTACCGCAACCAGGGCGCGGACTACGGCCGCATTCTGGTCGGGCTGCAGGTGCCCGCGGCCGATAACAAGGCATTCAACCAATTTCTGGAAACACTGGGTTACCCCTATGTGGAAGAAACCGCTAACCCGGTGTACCGGATGTTTTTGCAGTCATGAGCGCCTCGCTGGACGGCAAGCTGGTGGTGGCGATCTCAAGCCGCGCCCTGTTTGACTTTGAGCAGGAAAACGAAGTGTTCGAGCAGGGCGACGACCGCGCCTACATGCGGCTGCAACTGGAGCGGCTGGACATTCCGGCCAAACCGGGCGTGGCGTTTTCGCTGGTGAAGAAGCTGCTGGCCTTCAACCATGCACCGGCCGGCCCGCTCGATCAGTCAGTGGCCGAGCCGGTGGAAGTGGTGATCCTCTCGCGCAACGACCCGGTGTCGGGCATGCGGGTGTTTCGTTCGGCCCAGCATTACGGCTTGCCGATCCAGCGCGGCAGCTTCACGCGCGGGCAGTCACCGTGGCGTTACCTCAAACCGCTGCACGCCAACCTGTTCCTGAGCACCCATTTGAGCGACGTGCGTGCCGCCCTCGACGCCGGCGTGCCCGCCGCCCAGGTCTATCCGCAATCGGTCCATGCCGGCGATGCCTATCCGCATGAGGTGCGCATCGCTTTTGACGGTGACGCCGTGCTGTTCAGCGACGAAGCCGAGCGCGTCTACCAGGCCGAGGGCTTGAGTGCCTTTCAAAAGCACGAGACCGACAAGGCGCAGCAGCCGCTGCTGGCCGGGCCCTTCAAACCGCTGCTGACTGCGCTGCAGCGCCTGCAAAAAGCCGGCACCCCCACCATGCGCATTCGCACCGCACTGGTGACGGCCCGCAGCGCCCCGGCGCATGAACGCGCCATCCGCACGCTGATGGACTGGGACATCGAGGTCGATGAGGCGATGTTCCTCGGTGGCCTGCCCAAAGGCGAGTTTCTGCGCGAGTTCGAACCTGATTTCTTTTTTGACGATCAGACCGGGCACGTGGATTCGGCGTCACGGCATGTGCCGTCCGGCCATGTGGCAAGTGGCGTGTCCAACCCATAGCGCTGAATTTAGCCACCCATGAATCTGCCGCAAAAACTCAAAGCCTTCAAAACCTTCGCCTCTCAAGCCTGGGCCTTGACCAAGCCCTATTTCCAGTCCAATGAAAAATGGAAAGCGCGCGGCCTGCTGCTGGCCATCGTCGCGCTCAATCTGGGCCTGGTTTACATGGCGGTGCTGTTCAACGACTGGAACAAGCTGTTTTACGATGCGCTGCAGGAGAAGAATGCAACCGTGTTCTGGGCGCAGCTCGGGCGCTTCACCTACCTGGCGTTTGCCTTCATCATCATCGCGGTTTACAAGTTTTACCTGACGCAGCTGCTGGAGCTGCACTGGCGCGCCTGGATGACCGGCCACTACCTGCAGCGCTGGCTTAGCCATCATGCGTTTTACCAGCTGGAGCTGGCGCGCTTTACCCGCCAGCCCAACGCCGACCAGGGCAACCCGGACAACCCGGATCAGCGGATTCAGGAAGACATCAACCAGTTCACGACCTACACGGTTTCCCTGACCATGGGGCTGCTCAATGCCGTGGTGACACTGGCCAGCTTTGTCGGCATTCTGTGGGGCTTGTCGGGCGGCTTTGCTTTTTCATTCTCCGGCAGCAGCTACAACATTCCCGGCTTCATGGTCTGGATGGCGCTGCTGTACTGCGCGGCCGGCAGCATCCTGACGCACTACATTGGGCGGCCGCAGATCAAACTGAATTTTGAGCAGCAGCGGGTGGAAGCCGATTTTCGGCACCACATGGTGCGGGTGCGCGAATACAGCGAATCGATTGCGCTGGACCATGGCGAAGCGGTGGAGCGGGTGCAGCTGGATCTGCGCTTCTCGCGCGTGCTGGGCAATTACCTGGCGCTGATCAAGGCGCAGAAAAACCTGATCTGGTTCACCAGCTTTTTCGGCCAGGCCGCGGTGGTATTCCCGTTTGTGGTGGCGGCGCCGCGCTTTTTCAGCGGTGCGATTCAGCTGGGCGAATTGATGCAGATATCCAGCGCCTTTGGCCAGGTGCAGGGCGCGCTGAGCTGGTTTGTCGACAGCTACAGCAGCCTGGCCAGCTGGCGTGCCACAACCGACCGCCTGACCAGTTTTGAAGCATCTTTTAGGGCGCTAGCCCCCGTCGAACCTGCGCAAGAAGCTACAAATTCTGTAGCACTTGAGACGCACGATCTGACGGTGGCATTGCCTGATGGCACGGTGTTGCTGGCCGCGGCTGCGTTTGGCGCCGGCCCAGGCGACAGCGTGCTGCTGCAGGGGCCTTCGGGCAGCGGCAAGTCGACGCTGTTTCGGACCTTGGCCGGCATCTGGCCGTTTGCCAGCGGCACCCTGGAGCGCCCAGCCGACGCCATGTTCATTCCGCAGCGTCCCTATTTTCCGAATGGACCGTTGCGCGATGCGCTGGCCTACCCCGAAACCCCGTCCCGCTATACCGATGCGCAACTGCGCCAGGCGCTGACGGACGCCCTGCTGCCGCAACTGGCCGACCAGCTGGACCTGGCCGACGCCTGGAGCCAGAAACTCTCGGGCGGCGAGCAACAGCGGCTGGCGATTGCCCGCGTGCTGCTGAAAAAACCCACCTGGGTGTTGGCCGACGAGGCCACCAGCGCGCTCGATGAAGCCTCTGAGAATATAGTATATAAACGGCTTCTAGCCCTCGTCCAGTCTGCGCAAGGAGCTATTATTTCAATAGCACATCGGCCGACGGTAGCGGCGTTTCATAACCAGCGTTGGGAACTGAAAAAGCTGCCTGACGGCGCGCCAGCGCTGTATCAGCTGGCAACCCAAAAGGAAATCAGCGAACAGATTGGGTAGCAGCAAAGCGCTCATAACCGCGCGCCCGCAGCTCGCAGGCCGGGCACGCGCCGCAGCCGTAGCCCCAGGCATGGCGGTGTTCGCGGTCGCCCAGGTAGCAGGTGTGGGTGTGCTCGATGATCAGGTTCACCAGAGCCGCGCCGCCGCCCGGCGTGCCGGACTTTTCACCCAGCTCGTGCGCCAGCGCCCAAGTGGCGGCCTTGTCGATCCACATCAGCGGGGTTTCAATCAGGAAGCGCTTGTCCATCCCCAGGGAGAGCGCCAGTTGCATGGCCTTCATGGTGTCGTCGCGGCAATCGGGGTAGCCGGAGAAATCAGTTTCGCAGACACCGGTGACCATGACTTGCAGGTCGCGCCGGTAGGCGACCGCCGCGGCCAGCGTCAAGAACAGCAGGTTGCGCCCGGGCACGAAGGTATTGGGCAGGCCGCTTTGCTCCATCTTGAAGGCGGTGTCACGCGTCAGGGAGGTTTCACTCACCTCACCCAGCACCGCCAGGTCCAGCAGATGATCGTCACCCAATTTGCTCGCCCATTGGGGAAACTTTTCGCGGATTTCAGACAGCACCGTCAGCCGGGCATCCAGCTCGACCCGATGACGCTGACGGTAATCGAAGGCGATGGTTTCGACCCGCTGGTATTTGCTAAGTGCCTGGGCCAGACAGGTGGTGGAGTCTTGACCGCCCGAAAAAAGTACAAGTGCTGTGGTGTGCATACCCCCAATGTTAGGGGAAGCCGGGGGATGCCCGGACCGAAGCAGACTAAATGTTTTCAGTCTTGTTGATTTTACTGGGCGAGTAAGTGAAAACTTCGGTGGCCAACACGCCCGGCGTGGCGTTGGGGTTCTGCTGCGACAGGTCCAGCTGATTCTTGACCTGCTGGACTTGAATGGCGCCGGCACTGGCCGTCCACAGTGACTTGAACTGGTCGATCAACAGTTTGGACATGGGCACTGGCGGCGGATCTTCAACTTTCTCGGTCACTGGCCGGTGAATGGTCCAGTCTTTTTCGGCCGTCGCCGCCTCGGAACCACGCCGCCCCGGATCGGACACACTGGTGTAAACACCCTCCCCGGTACTGGGTTTGTTGGCCTGGTTCACCAGATTGACGACGCTGGGCGTCGGCTCAACCGACGCAGTGGCATTGGCAGAAGGGGCCACGGAGATAACGCTGGCTGCCATGGAAGCCACGTCCGCGCCGGATGGCCGCAGCGTGGGGGTTCGATCGAGGGGTGGCAGTTGCATTGTGTGTCAGGTCTCAAACCAGGTTTGAGGTATCTCTCCGTGTTCGTATCTTTCATAACGGCAGATTTAGGGGGTTATTTAGGCTTATTTTTGAAATAAATGCACTTTTTTGCAAAATTCCTATCTTTGGCAAATAAAGGCGTCGTGCAGCAGGCTTTCAAACTGCGCCCCCGGCATCGGCTTGGCGAGCAAATAGCCTTGACCGTAGTCGCAACCGACTTCAGCAACCATCGTCAACCCGAGTTTGTGCGATCAGCGCGTACACCGATCGGATCGCTAGTCGCGCCTCTGGCATTCGGGCGGCTCGCCATAGCCGACGGAGCGCACCTGCTTTTGAAGCGACAGTTCTATCTGGAACCAGATGCAAGAAAAGTTGTCGTAGCGGTAGTTCCACACCACGCCGCGCGCACGCCCGAGCATCTGCACCTCGCTGGGCTGGCCCAGCATCTTAAGCACATCGTCTTGCGCCATGCCGACGTCAATTCGGTTGAAATTTTTCTCGGTTAAAACCTGCTCGGCGCGGATGGCCCGGCCAGCGGCGTCGAAATAGACGAACCAAGTTTGCGTGCCAAACAGTCCGCGCGTGAATTCCAGTCGGCTACCTGCGTCCACCCGGCGCTCCATGCTGGGCTGCCCCATCCGCGCCACCATCTCATCACGGCTCATTCCGATCAGCGCGTCGGGCGGCGCGTAGCTGCTGCATGCCGGCAGCAGCGGCAACAACAGCCAGCTCCAGAGTGGCAAACGATGACGTATCACGGATTCTCCTTCGGCCGGTAAGTTGACGATGCTCAGTATCCTCACCCGACAGACTTGACTGCCAATACCGGACAGGAGACGGAAAGAAGAATCTCTTGGGCAACGCTGCCCATGATGAGTTTGCCCACAGGGGAACGTTTTCTCAGGCCGATAATGAGCACGGATACTTGCAAAGACTCGACCAAGGCTTCAATTTCCTCGACGGCATTTTTGCCTCGAACATACTGTTTAAATTCTGCGTTGAGACCCGTATTTACCAACATCTGTTGGACACGCTCGACATCTTGAACATCAGCAAACGATGGGTCTTCTGTCCTCCCGCCGAGGCTGGCATTGACCACTACCAGATGTTCATTGCGCTGTTTCGCAATTTCGATACCTTTGTCCAAGGCAGCTTGACCCTCGGGACGTGGCACATAGGCTACAAGTATTGTCATTAATTCTCTCCTTTTGTTTTGCAAGTGGTGTCTTAATCCCTATTCAGCATTAAGAGGAAATGAAACGATAGACTTCAAACCCACTTTCTTGTTGATCATCATCAAATGCCAGACAGAAAGACTGCAGCGTAAGCAATGGGAACAAGTGAGACACCTGAGCAACGCCGCCCACGCGGTCCCACCGAAACTCTGGACCGCATTTTTTGCCAGCATCTTCATCGCCGTACTCAGCTTTGTGATCGGCTCTTTCGTGCTCGGTGGCGGTCCGTCGCATGCCATCCAGATGCCCCAAACGGCGTGTGGCTCTGAGGCCAGCGGGCGCCAAAGTGCGCTTCCACCTGTTTCAATTGCCCACTGTGGCTCAGTAACAGTCAGTCGTTGGAAAAACGTCCACGCAGATACGTGACAATCGCGCCGGAATCGGTCATCCACTCGGTGTTACCCGCCTGATCGGTAATTTTCAAGCACGGCACCTTGGCCTGGCCACTTCCGCGTTCCAGATCCTCGCGATTTTTTCCGTTTTTTTGCGCGTCAAGGCGTTCAATTTTCAGTGACAAGCGCCGCATCTCCTGTCGTACCTTGATGCAGAAGGGACAGGTCCTGTATTGATATAGAACGATGCTCCGACACTGCTGATCCACACCAGCCTGCAAGCCAGGCGGACGCACGAGACCTTTCGGTCGTGTGACAAGTTCCCAGAGCAGCATCACAGGGCCGATGACGAACCGCAGGGCTTTGAAGAATATTCTGACAAAAAATTTCATGATTAATACCGGAACGGGATAGAGGGAGGCCGCGGTATTCCCATTACTGCAGACCCGGAACCGCCGCTGAGTTCGGGTCTGCGTCTGTTCACGCGTCCAATGACTGCTGAGAATTTACCAGCTTGAAGCTACCATTCGGCCCAGAAATGATTCGACCACTTTCCAGTAATTTCTTGGTGGCCGCCGTCATGGACCCCATGGGGATTCCGGTCTCCTGTCCAACGGACGTTTGGCTAATCTCAGTGAATTCGTTCGAGTTAAGCACACGCTCCAAATGCTGCAGAAGCTTGGCGGCGTTCCCGCTGAGCACCCGCGGAGTGCCTGAACCACCAGAAACCTTGGACCGACTCATTTTGGCTTTGGGGGCTGATGTTTTTTTCTTGGGTTTGGCCAATACGTCGGTGGGCGCCTGGTCATTCTGGCTGTCTACATCTCGGGCGACGGAGTGTGTCGGCGCGGCAAGAGCCGGAATTTCTCGCACGGTGGGTTGGTCATCGGCGGTCAATTCCGATGCGACGCGATAGACCTTCTTGAGCTCTTCTTCGATGCCCGCAATTGTTTGGGAGAGTCGCGCTACGACCTTCCAATTTTCAAACAAGGCGTCATTGCCCAAGTTGTAGGGGTTGGTCGCAATAGCTGCATTGACGCGCTCAGCATATTCCTTGACTGCGCTTTTGAGCTTTACATCTGCCGTAAAGGCAGCAGCTCCGGCTTTTTGAATGGCGGAAAGTGTCGAGTTAGAGAGTGACATGGGGTTGACCCTTTTTAGGTAATGAAAAAACAAGAGTCGTGGTACTTGCCTTAATGCGCGGCTGGGATTTGGATAGGAAACAAATAGGCAAGGCATCCATCTCACGGCACGCATTTTACCGTCGACTGATTTTTCAGGCCCCTACTTGCCAAGAATACGCCGGCCCTGGCAGCGGGATTGAGGGCTGTACCGGACACAGGCGCAACCCAGAAATATTGCCATTGTTAGGGAAACTCTGCACCCCCCCCTCGGTTGTGTGCTTGACGTAAGCCCCACCCGAGAAAATACAGTTGATGAAACAAGCAGCTTTGGCCGTCAATCTCAGTGTGAAGAAAACTCGCAAACGCGAGTTCCTGGAGCAGATGGAACGAGTTGTGCCGTGGGGCGCGCTGGTCGAACTCATTGCCCCGTTCTATCCAGAAGGTCGTACCGGCAGGCCACCCTTTTCGTTGACGACAATGCTGCGCATTCACTTCATGCAGCAATGGTTCACACTGTCGGACCCCGGCATGGAAGAGGCGTTCTTCGATACCCCGCTGTACCGCGAGTTTGCCCAGCTCGATGAGTTTGCCCGCCTGCCCGATGAGTCAACCATCCTGCGCTTTCGCCACCGGCTGGAGAAACACAAACTGGCAGAGCAAATTCTGGTCACCGTCAATGAACTTCTGACCCAGCGCGGATTGCTACTCAAGGCTGGCACCGCAGTAGACGCCACCCTAATTCCAGCGCCGTGCTCTACCAAGAATAAAGACAAAGCACGCGACCCTGAGATGCACTCCAGCAAGAAGGGCAACCAGTGGTACTTTGGCATGAAGGCCCACATTGGCGTCGATGCAGATTCTGGACTGGTGCACACCGTGCGAGGCACATCCGGCCATGTGAGCGATATCGCAGAAGGAAACACCTTGCTGCACGGACAGGAGACGGTTGCCTTTGGCGATGCCGGCTACCAAGGCATCGAAAAACGTTCTGATGCCAAGACGGGTGTCACCTGGCATGTGGCCATGCGTCCGGGCAAGCGTAAAGCGCTCAACAAAGAAAACGAGGCTGATGCCCTGATCGACCAGGCAGAAAAGCTCAAGGCGGGCATCCGGGCCAAAGTGGAGCACCCGTTTCGGGTGATCAAGCGCCAGTTTGGATTTGTGAAGGTTCGCTATCGCGGCCTGAAGAAAAACACGGCACAGCTCATCACGCTGTTTGCGCTGTCCAATCTGTGGATGGTGCGCAGCAAATTGATGGTGACTGTTGCATGAGTGCGCCCGAAAGCGGGGCAAGTGCCCTGCAAAGGGTGAAGAAGGCCCAAGAGGGCGTTAAAAACGACGGGATTTCTGGAGCGTGTCCGTGAAATTCCATCATTTGAAAATTAACGACGTGCTACTCCATGTCGCGGTGAGTTATTCAGAGCATCCTTAGGGAAACTCTGCAAAACCCCCTCGGTTGTGTGCTTGACGTAAGCCCCACCCGAGAAAATACAGTTGATGAAACAAGCAGCTTTGGCCGTCAATCTCAGTGTGAAGTGTGGTCTGCATCCCGCAAGAACTCTGGGCTTTCCTGATCTACAAGGTGGTCACTGATTTTCGGCCACCTGGTCAAATTGGCGTCGGCGCAAACAACCAAGCCGACATTCGCCGAAACAACTTGTAGGCCGGGTCCGTGCCCATAGCCGTCAGCCGCAATGGGATGGCGCAGTCATTCGCTGGCGATGTCAGCTACAGGCAGCGGACATTCGCCACCCATGTATTGGGTTCATTCGCTCGGCGGCTTTTGTGCAACGTAACCTGCAGCCACTGGCCAATGCCCGCTTCCTGGTAGCTCAATTGCCTGAGTTGGATTACCAGTCCCGCCGCTCGTGACGGAAAGATGAGAGCCGGAAGCGAAAGTTTGTCTGTGTATATGAAATTAGGAGCAACTCATTGGCACAGTCAGAAGGTAATCAAGACAGGAAGTCCGCATAATGGTGGCTTAAGGAGTATGGAAAACAGGGGCAAGATCATGGTCAATCACACTAACACCTTGCGGCAACACGTCGAGCAGCGCCTGCAATTGCGCATGGGCTTGTCCATGGTCAGTTTCGACGCTGTTCGTGGAGTTATTCGATTTCACAGATTGGACCCAGGTCGGTCGTCGACAACAGCTCGGAACTTTTACAGACTTTAATAATACCAACAGTTATTCTGGGCAATTAAAGTCGTAAACAGGGACTCAGCATCCATGCGGGTTAGCGGCGTGGCAAATTGACAACATGCCGAGATAAAGTCGTAAACAACTTTACAGTATCTTTCCCAATGATTGGGACTCGCAGAGTCTGAACTTGCCAAAGCTGAAAATTTTGGCGACCGTAAACCAAACAGTGGCGGTTGATTCCATCGTGCCCAAAAGAGATGTTGAATAAAGTGATGACCGGACATTCGCGGTCATAATAAAAAAACAACAGTTTTTCAAGTCGAATGATCTGGCGGATGAGGAACTTTATTCCCTGAAAGTCGATATGCCACACGGGAGCGTGTCGTACCTATAATTTTTGCGGCTGCGGAGACATTTCCGTTCGCGATATCGACGGCAACATCAACGGCCATTTCCTCAAGGGAATCCAAGGAAATATCACCTTTGCTCAACAATTCACGTAACAGTCCTTGTAATTGATCTGTCGTCGAACTGGTGAGATTTACTCCTGCTGACTGAGCTTTCAAAATTCCTTCATCTCCGACCTTAAACTGACTCTTACTTAACTTTTCACCGCTTGTAAATAGGTGCACGACATCAATGCCTCCCCCTTCTGGAGCCAGGATGACACCTCTCTCAATAATATTCTCCAACTCCCGAATATTACCCGGCCAGGAATAGAACAACAAGGCTTCGATTGCACCTTCGTTGAGGCCAGTAACCTTGCGCTTATGCAAAGCACAGTAACGATTCAGAAAACTTTCCACTAACAGCAAAATATCTTCTTTGCGTTCGCGCAGGGGAGGAATTCTGACAGGGAAAACATTGATCCGATAAAAAAGGTCAGCGCGAAATTTCCCCGCTTCGACGAGATCACGTAGATCTTCATTCGTTGCTGCGATGACGCGAACATCTACCGGTCTCACGCGGGTATCTCCAATGCGCTCAATCTCACCCTCCTGGAGCGCACGCAGCAGCTTCCCTTGCGCCATCAAACTGAGTGTGCCAATCTCATCAAGAAATAGCGTTCCGCCGTCAGCACGCTCAAAGCGGCCAGGCCGGGACTGTATGGCCCCGCTGAAGCCCCCTTTTTCCACGCCGAACAATTCTGATTCAATCAGTTGTTCAGGAATGGCGGCACAGTTAATAGCCACGAAAGGCTTTTCCGTACGATCGCTGATATTGTGCAGCGTGCGCGCGAACTTTTCTTTTCCAACGCCACTTTCCCCTAGAAAAAGGACTGTCGCACGGGTCGGGGCGACGCGCTGAATCATGTGGCAAACCGTATTGAAACCAGCTGAAACGCCAATCAGGTTAATCTCCGCGTTTCGTGTGCTTTCGGCAGTCGTTTTATGACCAAAGCTAAACGTCTTTGCGCTTGGACTTTGCACGAACTCCTGCGCTTGCAGGTAACGGAAATCCTTGCCTGGATCTTCCCAATCATCCAGTGACTTGCCAATCACCTTGCACGCGGCGTGGCCCATAGCCTTGCATTCCACCTCCCGTACTAACACCTGGCGACCGAGAAAACTGCTCACATAGCCGTTGGCATACCCTTGCAATGTCCAGCACACAGGGGCATTACCGATCCCATTGGCAGCGATATACGCCTCTGCCTCTGCAGAATTTCGCCAAATGAACTCACCGTAGAAGTGGCCCTTTTCAATGTTAACCTCCATCGCAACGGTTTCGACCGACACAAATCCTTCAAGAGAGTGCAGTTGCGGTCCAACTGAAAACGCATCGAAATCAGTGCTATTAGGCCGAACTTTACGCACCATTTCTGCATCACGAACACCCGAGAGATACCCCATGCGAGTGAGAATACCGCGGGTTTTTTCATTACCCAAAATTTCGATCAACTCGCGCCGCAAGGCTGCCAGTGAAGCGTTATGCAGCAAAACCATGCGCTGATCAGCAAGCCAGATTTCTCCATCACCCGGAGAAAAACGAAGACGCGACACTAGGTCACCAATGTCCGGAAAGCTATGTTCCGACTGCGCGTCGGGACGCAAAAGTTGGATCTTCTTTTCAAGACCCGCCGCCGACTTCTTTTTCATGTTTGAACGCACAGATAACGCTCTGACAAAACATGTTGATGACACGCACACCTCGTATCCACCCGCTGGTTGAGGACCCGTTTGGGCATGCCGATGATGCATCGCGGTGCGACGGTCACAAGTAAATCTAGCTTTATTGAAGCGAACAGTTTAGACACAAAATCTCCGAAAGAGCCACGCCATTATTAACTGATGTTACGCAGCCGCCACCTGATAGGCTCCCGGGATGAAAAAATCTGACCTTGATTTGTACACTGACTATTTGCTGAGCACCTTTGGTGCTGCGACGGCGACGGGCTTGTCGGCGATGGTCGAAGGTGACGTCAGCCACGACCAGATCACGCGGTTTTTATCGGCTCAGCAGTACACCTCCAAGGACCTGTGGCAACAGGTGAAGTTGACCGTCAGGTCGATTGAGCGTGACGACGGTGTGTTGATCTTTGACGACACGATTCAAGAGAAAGCCTGGACCGACGAGAGTGAGTTGATGTGCTGGCACTTTGACCATTGCAGCGGGCGTA